>JAABUK010000011.1_pt1 | contig 477266 bp, 482 predicted proteins | sample 5559141 | NCBI WGS metagenome assembly JAABUK01 (sample SAMN10711869, study PRJNA513367) | rock metagenome | isolation source: Antarctica rocks | place: Antarctica: Victoria Land, Pudding Butte nord | collected 2016-01-03 | reverse complement strand
TCGCGCCGCCGCGGGCGAGCAGGCCGCGAAAGACCCCGCCGGCGTCGATCTCCGGCAACTGACGATGATCACCCACCAAAACGACCTTGGCTTGGGCGCGGGCGGCGTGCTCGAGCAGCTCCCCGTAGGTCCGGGTGCCCACCATCCCCGCCTCATCAATGACAAGCACCGTCTGACCCTCGGCGAGCAGCCCACGCTCACCACCCTCCCGGAGCTCGCCAAGCAACGCCGCCAAACTCGTCGACGGGATCCCTGCGCCGTCCTGGAGCTCCCGGGCGGCGCGGCGCGCCAACGCCGCGCCGATCACTCGGTAGCCCTCGGATTCCCACCCCGCACGAGCGGCGTCGAGCGCGAAGGTCTTGCCCGTGCCCGCCGGCCCGACGACGACCTGCACCCCCTCCCCACCCCTGAGCAGCCCACGAACCATCCCCGCCTGCTCCGTCGAGAGCTCCGGCCGCGCGCGGAGCACCTCCTCAACCCGGTCGGGGGCCACCGTCGCGGCCTGCTCGTCGCGGCGGGCGCTCGAGCCGTCGATGATCCGACGTTCGAGCGCAAGCAGCTCCAGTGTCGAGTAACGCCGCTCCTCAGCGGTCGCGGGCACGACGCGGCCGTCGGCGCGGCGGACGACGTCGCTATGCGTCAGCCCGCGCACGTCCGCCGCCAGCGGCACCACTCGATCTCCGGCGAGCAGCTCGTCGGCGAGACCCTCAACGACGTCGACGTCGGCGCCCTGGGGCAGGCGCTCACACCACGCCTGCAGCACGTCGCGGCGCGTGAACGTCGACCGCCGCCCAGTCAACCCCTCCGGGCCCACGAGCTCATCCTCGATCGCCGCCATGGCACCCGGGTCAAGCTCACGCGCCCGCGTCCGGCCGAGGAGGTCTCGAAGCTGCTCGGGGTTGAGGCCTAGGGTGCGGGCGCGCTCGCGCCACTCCTCCCCGAGCGACTCCGCGGCGACGCTGTAATCCTTCGCGCGGCGGGTGTCAAGCGCCGCGACCTGCGCCGCCCGCGACGAGCGCTCCCCCCGCTCGACCATCCGCTGCTCAAGCTCCACCCGCCGGCGACTAAACGCCCGCAACACCCCCGGCGGGATCCCAGCGAGATCCGCTTGGCCGCGGTGGACCGGCCCCCACTCCACCCCCAACCTCCGCGTCAACTCCGCCCGTAGTTGAGCCTGATAGAGATAGCCGCCCGTCTTCGCGTTCACATACAACCGCCGGGCGTCGAGCGCCGTCCAGCGCCCATCCGGCCCCCGGGTCATGTTCGCCACCAAAACATGCGTATGCAACTGCGGATCCCCCGCGCGGCTCGTGCGATGCCTAAACGCCGCCGCCACAAAACCGTTGCCGAGCACACTCTGCGTGCCGCCGTGACCGCGCCGAGCGACCGCGCCCTGGCGCTCCATGTAATCCAACGCCGCCCCGACGGCCGCTTCATGGGCCTCGCGCACCTCGCGTGCGAGCCCGGCGTCCCCGAGGCCGAAAAGCACGCTCACGCTCTTCGGCGCGGAGAACGTCAGATCAAATCCCGGGACACGGACGCCGCGGCCACCGGGCGCCTTGGCCAGCGGGTCGCCGGTCTGCGGATGCTGCCCCGACAGCGCCCGGTGCAGCAACTCGCCCTCCACTTGGCCCGAGAGCTCGAGCTCCCCCGCGGCGCTCCCCGCCCACGAGCCTGACGCCTCACCCGCGCCCGCGTAGTAGTCCTCGACCCCCTGGCCGACCGCCTCCAAGTAGTAATCCGCCTGCCCCGCCCCGAGCTTCCCGATCGACAACACCCACCCCACTCCGCAGCCCCAGACCAGACGGGGGCACCCTGGTGCAAGTGTGTGAGAAGTTTTCCTTTCGCGGGTAGCGCAGCAATGAAGGTTCGTCCTTGCCAACCACGGTCGCGCTACCGCCAGAAGAGCGGCCCGAAGGGACGCGACTCGTCGATCGTGAGATCGACGAGAAGAAGGGCGATGACCTCGCTGTCAGACGTGCCGTGGTCCACAGAGCGGACTGGGTCGCGCCCGGAAGCTCGCGTGACTCGTGCCTCAGCCGCGCCGGGCGGCGCCGTCGTTCGCCGTGTCAGGCCCTGTACCCGGGGAGTAATGCGAGCTCCATGAGCGGGGATCGCCCAGGCCTCGGCCTGCCATCGCGGCCGCGCTGACCCGGCGGCCGAGTTGGACGGTCTGGGCGGTTTCCATGAGCCGACTGAGCGCGTACGTCGCATGGTCAGCGACGCCGGATGGGAGCGAGGAAGCGCGTGTGGATGCCGTCGAGGATGGTCGCGAGCCCGAGCTCGAAGTCTTCGGCGGTGGCGCGGCGGTCGTTGACGGCGGTGAGCGCGTCGAGGTCGGGAGTGGCGTCAGCGGCGTTCTGCAGGGTGCGGGCGTGGCCGGCGGTGGCAACGCGCAGCGCGTGGCCGAGCGTGTAGTCGTTGACGATGGCGAGCAGCGTCCATGCGGTCTGGGGCGCCAAGTCGAGTGGAGCTAGCGCGGCGCGAAGCTGCTGTGCGTAGCGAGCGGTGTTCGCGCCGGGTTGTCGTCGGTCGCGGAAGGCGGCGAGGAGCCACGGGTGCTCGATGAACGCCTGGTGCAGGCGGCGAGCAAGAGCGCTCACGGCCTCGCGCCAGTGATCCTCGCGGGCCGTCTCGTCGGCGACGCGGCCGACGAGCTCGTCGGCCATGAGGTCGAGAAGCTCATCCTTGGAGGCGATGTGGGTGTAGAGGCTCATCGGCCGAGTTCCGAGCTCGCGCGCGATGCGGCGGATGGAAACACTGTCGAGACCGCCCTGGTCGGCGAGACGGATGCCCGCCGCGACGATCGCCGCGACGCTCAGCGCTGAGCTCTCGCGCGTTCTGGTCGCATCCGAGGGTCGGGCTCGAGCAGCGGCGCGGTTCGGCACCCTTCTCACTCTAGGTTGCCGTACGCCGTATCGCGTCGGTGATACGATGCGCGCCATGACCGATACACCGTGCGGCGGGAGGGGCGACGGCTCGAACGGATGGGACGTAACGACCGGCCCCGGCGTCACCGCCCTCGGACTGGCGGCAGCGCGAGCAGTCGAGACAAGCCGAAAGGACCGGCTTGTCGAAGACCCCTTCGCGCGCCGGCTCTTCCAAGCCGCTGACGCGGATCTCCCGATGCTCGTCGCGTGGCCCGAAGAGGGCGCTTTCGTATCGGACACCGAGGCGCTGCATCTGCACGGCTCGCGCTACATCGGGCTGCGCACACGCTTCTACGACGACGCACTCGTGGCGGCGGCGCACGACGGAATTCGCCAGACCGTGCTTCTCGGCGCCGGGCTGGACACGCGCGCCTTCCGGCTCGATCTTCCCGATGACACGCTCCTCGTCGAGGTAGACCAAGCCGGCGTGCTTACGTTCAAGGACGCGGTACTGCGCACGCACGGGGTCCAGCCGCGATGCCGTCGCTTGACGGTCGGCATCGACCTGCGAGCCGACTGGACCGCGGAGCTGCCCGTCGCAGGCTTTGACCGCGAGCGGCCGACGGCGTGGATCGCCGAAGGACTGCTTCCCTATCTGCCTCCCGCCGCCCGGGACCAGCTACTCGAACAGATCAGCGAACAGTCCTCCCCCGGGAGCACTCTCGCCTTCGACCGGATCGCCGGCGACGCTACCAACGGCGATCGACTTCAGGCCCTGTCGACGCGCTCAGGCGTCGATATGAACCAACTGCTCGCAGGCGGCGAAGGCGACGATCCCCACCGCCTCCTTCAGCAGCGCGGCTGGAAGGTCACCGAACAGCCCACCGGGGTCCTCGCCGACCGCTACAAACGCAACCTCGACGACCCCTTCCACCCCCACGACCAAGGCGAGAATGCCACCGAGCCGCCATGGCTCGAGACCATCTTCCTAACCGCACGAATGGCGCCTCTCTAAGACTCCGCGCGCACAGGGTCACGCGTCCAAGGCCGAAGGCCAGCCGCCCCCAGAAGCTGTCCAAATCGATGCACTACCCGAGCCTCTCAAAACCACCCGTGCATCGCCGGCCAGTCGAGCTTCTGACTCTTGGCGATGTAGTCGCTGACCAGCGCATCTAGCGCGGCCTTGCTCTCGAGCTCAGACTCGACGAGGTAGGAGCGCCCGGTGCCGGTGGCGGGCTCGTCGGTGACCCGGACGTCCCCGTCGACGCGCTGGCCGACGAGGACGCGCTGCTCGAGGCTGGTCGCGTAATGGGCGAGCGGCACCCGCGCGCCGGTGGGCTTCTCGAGGCTGGTCGTGGTGGTGCGGGCGGGGTTGGTGGTGGTGTGGGTGTTGGGCATGGGCCGCGTGAGGCGACCGGGCGGCGGCCCGCAACCCGAGCCCGCAGGGCGAGGGCCCGTCAGGGAGCCCCGTCGCGACAGCGACCAGCCCCCGGGCTGGCCCCGAAAGGGGCGGGGCTTGCAGGGCCCAAACCGCCCGGCCGCAGCATCCGGCCCGTGTCTCGACCCCCGCACCACGCAAACCCGCCCGGCACCCAACGGCCGGCGAAAGCTCAGACCACGGCGTTCGCTCCGCCACGCCGTCGATCGCCGCCCGGGCGTCCTGTCAACCCGTGCTGCGGCCCCCAGGTGCGCCGTGTTCCCCGCTCGGGCGGGTGGCGCTCTGCGCTGCGTTAGGCCGCTTCGGCGAGGTCGCGCAGCGTTCGCCGCGCGCGAGCCAGGTGCTTGTTGACGTTGGTGTATGTCGCATGCTCGACGTGGGCGATCTCCTGATAGCTGTGCCCGGAGGCCAGCAGCGTGAGATACCGGCGCTGGCGGTCGGGCAACGTCGCGAGTGCGCGCAGCGCCCGCCGCGCCTCCAGCGCATCCTCGAGTTGGTCGGCCGGTCCCGCGAGGGCGGGCGGCTCCTCGTCGAGGTCGGTGAGCTCGTCGAGCGCGACGGTGCGCCGCTGGGTGCGCGAGAGCGCCCACGCCTCGCGGACAGCGACGGTACGCAGCCACGCGAACAGCGCGGGTTCGCGGTCGGGCTGGCGGCGCAGCAGGATGATCCACGCGCGCTGGCACGCGTCCTCGATCAACGCCCCCGGCGCGTTGACCTGCCGGGCGACCGCGCGCAGCAGCGCCTCGTGGTGGCGGCGATAGAGCTCGCCTTCGTCGCCGCGCAGCCCCACGCGAGAGGAGGTGGCCGGGGCGGTCATGACGTCACCGCCCGCGAGCGCGGCGCTACCCGGCCGCGTCGGCGTGACCGTGCCGCTCGCAGCGTGATCAGCACGAAGACCGCCTCCCGGCGCGCCGCCTTGCGGGCCGCGCACTGCTCGCGCGCCTGCCGCGCGCGCTGGCGGCGCCAGTCCGCGAGCGTGAGTCCGGGCGGAATGTCGTTGTGCTCGTAGACGAGCGCACCGGGGAACGTCGCCGGGTCGGTGAGATCGACCGCGCGCATGTCACGCTGCCTCGGCGAGCTGGCCGCCGCGGACGGCGAGGTCGTCGAGCGCGAACTCGAGCTGATCGCTGACCGGGCGCTTCACGAGCGCGGCGATCTGGCCGCTGGCCTGCCGACGCGTCCTTGGCAGCGTGAACGTCGTGCCGGTCTGGTGCGCGAGGCGGCGCAGAAACGCGAGCTGCTTCGCGGTCGGCGCCAGCGGCAACTGGGTGGTGGCCATGACGGGCTCCCTTTCGGTGGTCGGGGTTGCGGTGCGCCCCTCCCCACGGCCGGCCCCCACGCCCCGCGTCCCCCCTCCGCGTCGCACGCTTCCCCCTGCGTTGGCTCCTGCCGTATCCGGTGGCGTGAAGCTGGGCCGGCTGAAAGTGGGGCGCGAAGACCGCAACCACCGGCCACCGCGAAGAGCACACACGGCACCCCTGAACCGCCGTTGCCCGAACCCTGCCGAGTCCTCGTGAAACGTCGAGAGTGCTCCCGACCAGCTACGCGGCCAGCGCCTCCGGCTCGGTCTCGCCGGCATCGCTGTGCTCAACTGCCGTCAGGGCGGTCTCGATGCGCTTAGCGATCCGGTCGATCGTCTCCGCGTAGGCGCGGATCGCGTCGAGCTCGCCGCTCTCGCCCCACCCCGCGACATACGGGACCGTCTCCCCTGCGACGTCCAAACCGACCGAGCCGAGGACGACGTAGGTGACGCAATCGACGACGACTTCGGCACGGGCTCGCCCGTGGTCGGCGTAGCCCACGCCAAGGGCGTGCGCGATCTCATGCACGAGCACCCGCACGCGCGCGTTGGCGGGCAGGGCCGCGTTGACGACGATCTGCTGGGCGGTCGCGTCGCACCAGCCGTCGGCGGCGCCGTCGAGCCAGCGCTGCTCAACGTGGTAGCCAAGCTCGCCGGCGAGCCGCTCCAGCGGCGCGAGCAGGTGGACGTGGCTCTCACCGGTGATCGGCTCGAAGGGCGCCTCAAGCGCCACCGGCTCACGGCCAGCCAGCCGCTCGGTCTGCGCGACGTCGAAGACGGCCACGGACTTGAACAACGTCCGCACGTTCTCTCCATCGTCGCGGGCGGACGACGAGTCTCCCTCGGCGCCTCGGTCGCGAACGGGCGTCGGGGCGAGGATTCGGATCCCGCGCTCGCCCTTGCTCACCCGGCGCCCGAGATCCTTCCACGCGTATAAGCCCGCGACGAACCGCGCGTCGGGGGCCTGGAGGGCGATCAGCAGCTGGTTGCCCAGCGAGTAGCGCGCCAGCCCGTTGCGAGCGCGAACTTCGATCCAGCGCCTCCAGCCCTCGCTTGAGAGCAGCTCCCGAGCGGACTGCTCAAGGCGCTCACGGTCCTGCGCGCGTCGCTCCGCGCGCTCGTCATCGGTCAACCACCGACGCGTCGTCTTGGCCATCACGGCCACCTCCTTCGATTAAGGGATACGGGCCGCGGCCGGCCGACCCGCGCGAAGGCGAGCTGACCGGCCGCGGCGTCCGGCTCGGCCGGCGCGGCGGCCTCGAGCTGCCTTGCGCAGCCGGTGCCTGTCGATGCCGTAGCGGCCGTGGACCGCCTCGACGTCGGCCACGGCCTGCTCGCGCTCGGTGTCGCTCAGGGTCCCTGGCGGTTCGCGGGTTGAAGCCCCGGGCCGGGCTTATGCGGCTCAGCGCGACGATGCGCACCTTGCCGACCTGGGTGTGATCGATGTCGGGCATGCTTCTGCCTCCTCACCTTTGAGGACGTGGGGCCGCCCGTTGCGGGCCCGCTGGACCTCCGGCGCCGCACGGCGAAGCCGTGCCAGAATGGGCGCCGGGTCAGCGGACCGCAACGGACAAACCCACCACCCGGCCCCGGTCACGCCGCCTCCCGCCCCGCGTCCTCGCGGACAGGCATTCCCGACGAGCGGTAGGACCCGAGCGCCACCTGACGACCCAGCCAATCGAGCGCCTCGCGCGCGGCGCGCAACGTCGACCCTGACACCGCGATCTCGACGACGTTCCGTCCGTCGATCACGGGCTGCTCGCGAAAGAGCGTGTACGGCCGCAGCGCGCTGGCCAGTGCGTTGGCGATCTCCCGCCACGCCGGGTCGATGCCGTCACGGGCGTCGCTGCGGCGCGTCTGCTCGAGCTCGCGCTCGGTGTCGTCGTAGAACGCCGTCTTGGCACGCAGTCCGCGCAGCTCGGTTGAGACCTTCCCAGCCATCTTGTTGCTCCTTTCCGCGCGACGGCCCGCCCGGCCGTCGGGCCGGGCGGGCGGTGTCGCGGTCCTCAGGCGGCCTGCGCCTGGGGCTGGTCGCGGCGGGTGCGCTGGGCGGTGACCTCGTCGCTCGGGCCGTCCTGGCTGTCGCTCTGGCCGCCGTTGGGGCGGCCGGCCGGGTCGAGGAACTCGACGGTGTCGGCGACGATCTTGTGGCGGCGGCGCGGGCTGCCGTCCTGGGCCTCCCACTCGTCGAGCTCGAGGCGCCCCTGCACGGCGGCGCGCCGGCCCTTGACCAGGTACTCACCGCAGACCTTGGCCAGCGGGCCGAAGGTCGAGACGTCGACGAAGACGGCGCCGCGGTCCTCGCCGTCGCGGCCCTTGCGCCGCGGGACGGCCAGGCGCAGGTCGCAGATCTCGAGCTCGCCCGCGGTACGGACCGTGGGGTCCTGCGTGAGCCGGCCGGTGAGCGTGACGTTGTTCATGAGCTCCTCCAGATGGGTCGGTGGTGTCCAATGACGCCGCCCGAAGGGCATCGCCCCACACCCCTCGCCCTGCCACGACGCCCCGCTGCACCAGCCACGCCCGTCCCGCGCACCACGCCCTTGGTTGCCGGGGGGATGCGATCCTCGAGGCAAGGCAATTCGGACACCACCGCCAACAGGACACAGAGCTCCTGAACCCGTCGCGCCCACGCCGTCACACCGATCCGGGGGCGCCTTCCCGGTCGTTCAGCCGATCAGCAGCGCGTGCAGGTCCGCGCGCAGCGCGGCCAACTCGCGGCCGCGCAACTCGCGGCCCCACAACGCCGCAGCCAGGTCGAAGACCGTCCCGCCGCGGCCGCAGCCAAAGCAAACGAGCCCTGATCGGCTTCGGCGTAGACGTGCAGGCTCGGCGTGTCGTCATCGTGCAGCGGGCATGGACCTTGCGCGACCTGCCGACCGCCTGACGGGTCAGCCGCTGGACGTAGACCTCTGGCGCGAGGATGTCGATCCCACCGGACCGGCTGCGGGCGCGTCGAGCGCGCGGCTGCGGGCGCCAGCTCGGCGCGTCGGGCAGCCGCCGACCAGCTCGCCGAGCGTGCCCTCGGAGGGGTCGTGGTGCACGAGTCGCACGAGCGCGTCGTGCTTGTGGGTGACGGTGGCGGGCGGGCGCAGGCGGGCCCGCCCGCCAGCGCTCGTCCCTCCCGGCGCAGGCGCCGTCCGATCACGTGACGACGCGGTCGAGTACACGCCGCGAGAAGGGTCCCCGCCCGCAGCTACGCGCGACCCTCGGCGGCCCGGAATCCCGCACCGAGCCGCTCCGCGTCGCTGAACACCATCAGCGGCGAAACACGTCCCCAGAGAAGCGCGACCATGATCGACGGCTCATACGCCGCCCGGCCCTGCCCGTTCTCCCCCTGCCCGTTCTCCCGATACGCCCCAATAGAACGCGCTCAGATCCATCTCATCGCCCGCCCCCAGAATCGACCACACCACGTGATCGTCCGGCACTCAATCCGTCAGATCCGGCGGCATCAACATCGACTGCCCCCGCTCACAAGCGACGAAGTTCTGTGGCATGACGAGATGGTCATACACCCGCTAGACGTCACACCTTTACCCGACAGCCGCGGCGACGAGCAGGTGCCTCGGCACGCACCCAACCAGGATCTGCTTTCACGCTGGCGCGAGGATCTGCCTTCAGCTGGCGCGTACATCGGGCGCACCGCGTCTATCCGACGCCGGCCACGCGGGCCGGTACCGTGGCGCTGGCCGACAGCGCTGCGCTGCGCCGGAACTGCAGCATCGCGAGGTCGTAGGGCCCGTTATTGGAGTACTACCGGTGCGTGGAAGCGGTGCGAAGGCGTCCATCCGGGGGTAGTTACCGACCGCCCCGCGTGCGCGGCATAACGCGGCCGGCGCACAGGGCGTCAAGTCCAGTTCCGTCAATCTTGACGTCGATACAGAACGCTTTGCTTCGCATGTCGTCGCACGTGGCTAGTAGAAACAGGCGATTCTGTCCGCTCGGCAACCTGTCGCCTTCGAGACGCGGTCGCCTCCCCACCCTGACGTGCGCATCCAGCTCCTCGCCGGAGTGTCCGGCATCGGCTTCTACTAGGTCAACGTGGCGCTCCGCTTTCGGCGGGATGTCAACACGCACGACTACCTCGTCCGGCCCCTCGGCGCTGCCCCACCGCAGTGGCCGAATGTCGAGTCCCTGATACTCACGGTCTCGGTCTCCGACAGTGTAAGCAAGTACCTGAACATTACGAGCCGTCACAAACTTGCTCTTGTTACAAACTCTTGCGCGCACAAATCGCGTGGTGTCACTTCGGACGTCGTCGTGGTATGACGCCGCGTCTGCGGCAGATTCCGGGACCCGGTCAATTGCGAGCTTTGGTCGTTCCCACAAGAAGCGGACCAGCGCTACAGCCAAGCTGGAGAGCGACACTGCAAGTGCCGCCCAGGAGACAGCGGCGGGTGCGGCGGCGCTCAAGACCATGCATGACAGTTCGGTCGCGGTCGCGCAGCACCTCTATGGTGGCCCGGATCGTGCACGATCCGTCCCCACGTGAGTGTGAGCCACGCTGGGTTTCGCGGAGGCCTCGAAGCCAGGTTCTGTCCTGGCGGAGAGCGAGGCTGCGGAAATGCCTGCACCGAGGAAGTACCCCGACGAGTTGCGAGGGCGCGCTGTGCGGTTGGTGTTCGAGTCGGGACGGCCGATCGCCCACGTCGCGGCTGATCTCGGCGTCCACAAGGAGTCGCTTCGGCACTGGGTGCGTCAGGCTGAGGCTGACGCCGGTGGCCGCAAGGATCTGCTGACGACGAGCGAGCGCGAGCGGCTGAAGGCACTCGAGCGTGAGAACCGCGAGCTGCGCAAGGCGAACGAGATCTTGAAGTCCGCCTCGGTGTTTTTCGCGAAGGAGCTCGACGGGACCCCGCGGAGGTGAGCGCGTTCGTCGACCAGGAGCGCGAGCGCTTTGCCGTCGAGCTCATCTGCCGCACGCTCGGGGTCTCGCCTTCGGCCTACTACCACCGCGCCATCGGCCAGCGCCCAGCGCGCGCGGTTGAGGACGAGCGTCTGCTCGGACGGATCCGCGCGCTGCACGCCGAGAACTACCACGCCTACGGCGCCCGGCGGATGTGGAAGGCGCTGCGGCGCGAGGGCGAGCGCGTCGGCCGCGACCACGTCGCACGCCTGATGCGCACGGCTGGGATCCAGGGCGCGAAGCGGCGCGGCAAGCCATGGCGGACCACCACGCCCAACCCCGCGGCGTCGCGGCGGCCGCATCTCGTCGAGCGGAACTTCACCGCGGCGGGCCCAAACCGGCTTTGGGTCGCCGACCTGACCTACCTGCGCTGCTGGGAGGGGCTCGTGTTCTTCGCGTTCGTGATCGACGCGTTCAGCCGCCGCGTCGTCGGCTGGCAGTTCGCTGCACACATGCGCACCGACCTCGTGCTCGACGCACTGCGGATGGCCCTCCACCAGCGCGGGCCCGGCGCCGACGTCGAGCTCGTCCACCACTCCGATCGCGGCAGTCAACCCGGACTCAACCGGTCGTCGCAACATCGTGTGCTTGAGTGGAACCTAGGCGCTGAGGCCGACGAGTGCGCTGCGTGTGGCGGCTTGCTGGTTGGGTGAGGCGGCTGTTGTCGCGGAGGCTCGCCCGGAGGGCGGACCGTAGCGGCGGTGGCCGCGAGTCGTCTGTCTGGGTGCCCTCCTCCCGGGGTCTGGTGCTGCCGGCGGCGTGTGCCTGTTTCAGTTCGTCTCGGCGCCGACCCCGGTCAGGCCGCCGCTGCCAGGCGTCTGTCCAGCACCTCGGCGGGGGTTCTCCAGTCGAGTGTCTTTCGCGGCCGGGTGTTCAGAGCGGCCGCGACGGCGGCAAGGTCCTCCGCGCTGTGGCGGGCGAGGTCGGTTCCCTTGGGGAAGTACTGGCGCAGCAGCCCGTTGGTGTTCTCGTTGGTGCCGCGCTGCCAAGGGCTCTGCGGGTCGCAGAAGTAGACCTCAAGGCCGGTGTCGATGCGCAGCTTGGCGTGCTGGGCCATCTCGGCGCCTTGGTCCCATGTCAGCGACCGGCGCAGCTGATCGGGTAGCTCACCGATCGCGTCGGCGATCGCGTCGCGAACCGCCTCAGCGCCATGCCCGGTCAGCGCGGGGCCATTCTTGACCTTCGGGCCCTCGCGGCCGTCCATCGGCGGCAGGTGCAGCAGCATCGTGAAGCGGCTGCTGCGCTCGACCAAGGTGCCAATCGCAGAGCTGCCAAGCCCGAGGATCAGGTCGCCCTCCCAGTGCCCGGGAACGGCGCGGTCCTCGGCTTCGGCGGGCCGTTGGCTGATCATGACCTCGTCGGTCACGAAGTGCTTGCCGCGCCCGCAGACACGGGCGCGGGGGACGCGCAGCGCCCTCCCAGTCCGCAGGCACGCGGTCAGCTCGCGCCGCAGCGCGCCGCGGCCCTGCACGTAGAGCGCCTGATAGATCGCCTCGTGGGAGATCCGCATCGACTCATCTTCAGGGAAGTCGACCTTCAGCCGGTTGGAGATTTGCTCGGGACTCCACGCCGTTGCCCATTTGCGATCCCGCCGACGCGGTCTGTTGCGGCCCTTCCAGGGGGCCGTCACGGGCCCGGGCACCGCCGTCCGGTCGGGCCGGCGGACCTGGCCAGCGAGGCGATCCTGAACGTACTCTCGCAGCCTGTCATCGGCGAGAAGCTTCGCGGTCTTCGGCCGACGGGCCATCAGCTCGGCCTTCCACTGCGCGACCGACGCCCGGTAGTCGAGCTTGCCGCCACGAGTGGCCGCGTTGCGACGCAGCTCCCTGGAGATCGTCGACGGGGCCCGACCCAAACGCCGGGCGATCTCCCGAACACCCATGCCCTGCGCTCTCAGCAGCGCGATCTCCTCCCGCTCTTCAAACGACAGGTAACGACCCGAGATCGGGTCGAGCATGAACGTCGCCATCCCGCCACGTTCCCTGAACCACCGGCTGCCAGCCGCCTGAGACGCCCCGACGGCGAGCGCCGCCTCCTCACTACTTAGACCCTTCGCGATCTCATGCCAGAACAACCGCTCCACATCCCGCCGAAGCGACGGCTTCCCCGGCGACTTCAACGGCGCCCGACCCGTCAACTCGGTCATCCACCCAGCCGGCCTACCCATCGCAACCCCTCTCGATCAGGCGTTGCGACGACCACTTGAATCCGCCCAATACACGTCGATCGACTACACACAGGAACTCACCGACCACGGCGTCCTCGCCTCGGTCGGGTCGGTCGGCGACGCCTACGACACTCAATCAAGATGGTCTGACTCGATGTCGATCGGGTTGGCCTGACTCCTGCTTATGACTTCGCCGTCGTCCTTCTCGGATGGCGTGCACTGGCGTTGAGCTGTCGGCCGGCTCGGGCGGCGTCGAGAGCGCACCGACCGGTCGGGCGGATCGTGACCTGATAGGAGCCTTGCCAAGCACCCTGAGTGTCCTGTCCGCCGTCCCGGCCCGGTGGCTGCGCGTCCCATCACCGATCGACAGGAGTGCAGATGCTCACCATGCCATGCCTCGACGGCGAGGTCATTCTCGGCGTCGACACCCACCGCGACGTGCACGCCGCCGTACTCGTCGATCGCCTCGGCTGCCTGATCGCCTCCCAGACGTTCCCGACGACCCGTTCGGGGGCTCAGGGCGCTGATCGCGTGGGCGCAGCACCACGGCACCGTCCGCCACGCGGGCGTGGAAGGCACCGGCAGCTACGGTGCCGGGCTCACCCGCGCGTAGCCACAGCGCAGAAGCCAACCAGCTGCCGCGCGCCGTCGATGCCAGGTGAACGACTCGTCCCCGGCGTCCTCGAGGATCCCGCGACGACCATTTAGGGCGAGGGCCAGCAGATCCCCATCGCTCACCGGTAGCGGATCGCGCAGCGGCCTCGGGGCGGGGTCGAGGATTCACCTAGTTGCGCGGGAATCCGACAGGCGGCCGTGTCAGGCCAAGTTCCTGGGCGAGCTGCTGATGCTCACGACGACAGCGTTCCGCTGCGTCAGCGACAACCGCATTGGCTACGGCTGTCGCGACATTGATTGCCTCGACGGCTTGCTTGGTTGCTGGACGGTCCTCGTCAGGCAGCTCGAGCTGGGGGTATTGCGGTCCCGTTGCCGGCGGCTCGGCCTGCGAAGGTAGACGGTACGCCGGCGGCGCCCACCCGAGAGGGGCAATCCGCGACAGCACGACGCGAAAGACAAAGTCCCACGCTCGGCTGACATGCTGACTGGGAAGCAGCGCGAGCACCTGCGGGGTGTACGGCTTGCGTTCCACCTCCCAGTGAACGCCGCGAGACGTGGGCTCGAAGAAGTCGAGCGACTTACCGATTAGGGCGTCGGCAAGCGGTGCTTCGACACGGCGGAGGTCGTCGAGGCTGGTGACTTGTTCCCAGTGCATGGGGACACGCTAGCTGCAGGGGCGAGACGCCGCTCGTACTCTGCTTCAAGCTCGCGTCGAAAGGCGGGGGCACTGATCCTCATCCGAGCGGTGCGCAACAAGGTGCCGATTTCCGCTGGAGGCCGTGCCCGCAGCCGTTCCGCTTACGGGCGGGTGGTCCCGCTGGTGGCAAATTGCGGGGCCGTAGGCGCCGACCGACCCGCCCCAGCCCCGCTTTCGGTCCTCCGCACCATGCGTGTGTCGCACGGCGGGCAGTACAGATTCGGCGCCGAGCCTGGCGAAGCTAGTCGGCGGCCGCGAGCTTGGCGAGTAGGTCGTCACCCCGGAAGGTCGCGAGCCACGGCCCGGCGAGCACCCCAGCGGCGCCATAGGGATCGCTGAGGGACTCGATCGCGACGCGTTCAGTATCGAGGTGCCGGGCTGGAACCTCGGCGGGTGGGCTGCCTACCCGCGCCACTGGGGCACCGAATCGAGGTCCAACGGCACGCTCCGAGGACACAAGGTATCCGTGCTCGTCTCCGACGGCCCCAACGTAAAACGCGACGTCGATTGGGGTTGCGTTGGCGGCCAGTAAGCCGCCGGCCAGCCGGAGGGCCACGAGGAGTTCGGCGAGCACGTCGGGCTCTCGGGCCGCTCGGTATGCCAGTGGCTCGTCGTCCTCGCCGAGCATCGTCGGCCATGTCCGCTCTACGGCCAGCGCACCGGTCCGCGTGTCGAATGCTACGGCGGCGCGGGGCATGTGTTTGAGCGTTTCGTGGTCTGAGCTCATCCTCCCTGCCGCCCAGCGGTGCGGTGCGTGGGTCGTCCACCCGTCGCTGAGCTGTCGTGCAAGCAGACTGGTGCTGGCGGGCCAGTTGGCAGCTACTCCGATCGCTGCGCGCGACGCGTCTTCGAGCAGGGCCGCGGGGGCGGCCGCCTCGGGGTGGCGGCTAGGCGGTGCTGGGAGCGCTAGGACCCGCATCAACAGAAAGCCGTCATGGAGCATCCAGTGCTCGGGGCCGCCGGGTGTCTCGGGTGTGGCGGCAACGAGGTCATGCCACGTCGCCTTCGGCGCAAATGGCGGCGTGTCGACGTTGAGGAACTGGGCCCGGACCGCATGCATATCCGGACGGTCGAGAATGGCAGTGAGCCGTTCGAGGTGGAACAGGTCGACCGGCAGTCCGGCCAGCTGCGCGAGCTCGGCGCGTTCGGCCAGCCGCACCTCTTGGTTCATGACGAAAGCGACCGCGTCGACCCCTGTCGCGCGCGCCTTCGCGACATCGTCTTGGAATTTGGCCTTTATCGCGGCAAACGACTGTTGGCCGCGGGGGAATGAGACTGCCATCGCCCAGACCGAGCCACCCTTCTGGGCAACAGCGTCCTTGCCGCCGTCCTTACCACCAAGCGGATGGCTCGGATCGATGCTCTTGTATCCCTCGGCGTATAACACCTGTGTTGCGAGCCGCTCGGCCGGGCCCTGTCCGCTGGGCCAGTCGACCAAGCGTCGAAAAGTCTCGTTCCACTGCTGGCTCATATAACTGTGAACTGTGGCTGCGAGCTGCTGACGAATCGACAGCAGCTACTGCTTTGGCGTGTCGAAGGCGGCCTTCAGCGCCGTAATTACGTCGGGAAGCACGAGCGGGACCGTCCCCCCGGTCGGATCGATCTCGACTAGCTCGTATGACAGGAACTCCCGAGTGCCATCCGGACGGCTGAGGGCTAGGCGTCGAGGCCAGCCTCGAGCGACGTTGTCGGCTCCGATCTGACCATCGTTTTCGTCCATGCGCTTTACGACGACAGTTGCCGGCAGCCGAGGCTTCGGCACGGATTCGGGGCTCGCCGTCGCAGCTTTGCACACGTCCTTGAGGACCTCCTCGGAGGACCCGAAGATCGACTGCTCCGCCCAACCATACGACCGGAGATTGATCGCCTCGACCTCTTTCTGGGACGCCTGGCGGACCAAAAAACGTTCCGTTCCCGGGGTCATCAACAGACACACGTGCGGCGCCACCGGCATGGCTGCCTGTGCGTATCTCGAGCTCTCCCACGCGTTGCCGGTCCACGGGAATCGCGGCTGGGGATCGTACATCGTCAGGGCGCGGTCGCTGATCACGAACTCCGGATCATCCGAGGCGAGCAGCGTCCAAGTCTGCGTCGCAACAGTTCCCGCGATGTCCGCTGCCACCCTGTGATCATGGACTCGAAGACGGCACCCTCGGGCACGGTAATCGGCCGGTTCCCGGCCTGTAGCTCCGCCAGCTCGCGCCCCCGAGTCTCTTCGATCTGTTCGTCCGTCGCGTCAGGGCGCACGCCGCGATACTTGGTAGCGAAATTGGCCGGGCTGCTTAGGTTCGTGAGCAATGTCAAGAGCGCGGCCGTGTGAGCGTTCATCCGGTGCTGAGCCATACCGGGGGGAGTGCGTGCCTGCTGATACGCCAGGAAGAACGCGATCACGCTGCGATCCTCATCGCTGATAGTTGCCGGAAGATCGCCCAGCGCCTTGAGCGGATCGGCGGAGTACTGCTCGATTACCGACAGAAGCGCCTCGATCGCGAGATTGGGCGATGCCTGACCGACGTCCTGAGCGTAGAGATCTCTCTCGAAAGCCGACTTGTCCGGCGTTGTCGGTCTGATGGTCGCGTCGGTGACGAGGAGCTCAAGTATCTTCCCATTCCGCTTTTGCGGGGTCGCCCAGCGCGCGAGCAGGAAACTCGGGACGTAGTGATGCCGCCGAGCCGGGGTTGTTGGCTTCGGTCTCGTTCCATCGGCGATCTCGCGGAGATGTCTGAAAGACCGGGTTCCTGGTCAGGAGGAGGCACGGCCCGCACGATATATCCCGGTCTCCTCGGCTGGGAGCGGCAGCGCCCAGACGCTTCAGAGTGAGCCATAGTCTCGAGCCGCTGGCTTATGCTCGTGAGGGGGTGCCCCGGGCGAGACGAAAGCGTGCTTTCGCGCCACGGCAAGCATGTCGAGGACACCAGCACTGGTCCCGGAATGCGCGGAAAGGAAGCATCGCGGAAGGCCACAGCGGCGGTGTCCCGCTGAGGGATCCCTCACCGGGACAGGCTCCAGGTGCGCCCGAGGCACGACCACCATGCTCAGACTTCAGCCTCACCGTTGGCCTTGGGCGCGTCGTCGGCCGCCTCGATGTCGCTGGCCTTTTGCTCGTCGCCAGCCGTGGGCGGGCGAGCGCCGGGCTGGTCACCGAACTGGTGCTCGCCGGCGCTCGGGGCCGCCGGCGCCCCAGCGCCGTGAGGCGCCTCCTCCTGCGGTCCGGCGCCAGGCTCCAGCTGGAGAACCAGCGCACGCAGGTCGGGATCGGGAGCCTGTCCGGTGCCCAGCCCGGCCTCCCACGCCATGAGCGGCTCGTTGCCAGGCAGATCCTCGACCGCGAAGCGCGCGAGCGTCCAGGCTTCCTCGGTGCGTTCCGCCTCCATCAGCCGCTCAGCGGCCATGACCTGCAGCGCGGCGTCGAAGCCGGCGGGCAGCTCCAGGTGGCGACGCCTCGAGCGCTGTGCTCGCCGGTCGGTCGCCAGCGTGTACCACTGGTCGTCCGTCCATTCGGGCAGCTGGCCGGACAAGAGGCCGGCCACAAAGGACGGCACCTCGGCCCGCTGCAGGAGGTGCTCATGCTTGGCCAGGAGGGTGGCGGCGCTCGGCCGATGGTCGCTCGGCGCGAGCATGCGGTGCCACAGGGCATAGATCGCCACCATCAGCATCTTGACCAGCCCATCCGCTGTCCCGGGCAGGAGCTGCTCGATGCGCTCCAGCACCGCCCGCAAGTCGGTCACGCCCTCATTGCGTCCGGCGAACGCGTCGGCCAGGTGTTCCACGAACCCAGAGAAGTACCGGCTGGCCGACTCGTGGTCGAAGCGCTCGGCGTTCCAGATCCAGTACTGGGGCGCCAGCTGCATCCGCACCTGACCTGGAAGGCTGGCCCGCCAGTCGAAGGTCGGGTCGACCTCGACGGGGCCACGGTCGATGTAGCTCTTGACCACATGCCGCGCCAGGCGAGCGAGCCCCGCGAGGCTGAGCATGATCCCCATGCCGGGCGGTGAGACCGTGTCGGCCTGGTCGCTGAGGAACCATGCCTCGCGCGGGAGGTCCTCGAGCACGTGCACATTGCGCGACCGGATGTCGTAGGCGAGCTTGACGGCGCGCTCGAGGTCCGCGCCACGGATCGGCAGCACCGCGTCGATGGCCTCGCTGCGGAAGTACCCGGGCGAGATGTTGTCCATCACGAAGGCCACGAACCTGCTTTTGGCCCCGAGCCGTTCGCCCTTCATCACGGCCTGGCGCACCCGCTCCGCCACGCTCGCGTCCGCGCCCTCCAGCGCCTTATCGACCAGTCGCCGCTTGTGTTTATCCATGCGGTCCCAGGTGGAGTCCGGGGCGCTCGTGCCGCTAGTGAGCGACTCGAGCGCCGCGACGAGGTCGACGTAGGCGACCGTCGGGTCGTCGACGGCGCGCTGTGTGGCGCCCACAATGCGCCTGATCGCGCGCATGGCCGCCTCGAAGTGACTGCGAGTCAAGTCCAGCAGCTGCCTCATGAAGCGCCGGAGCTCGTCGAGCTCGGCGTCCCGGGCAACGCGGCGGGGCTCGAAGGTGCGTCGGAACAGCCCCGACGCCGATGAGTGGCTCGACTCGTTGAGGGAGTCGGGGACCAGTCTCCTGACGAGGTCGCCATCGCGGCTGAATACCGCATTGAGCCCGAAGGAGAGCACGTCGGCCAACGCGTCGACGAGCTCAGTCCCGCCCGTAGCGACCAGCATCGACGGCTGACCGTTTGGATCCTCCGCCTCAAGGTGCTCGGTCACCGACAGCGTGACTGTCGACACCGGCGCAATCCTCGTGGACGGGGCGAGCTCACCGACGGGAAGGTCCACCAGGCCGCCCCGCAGAAAGCCGCGATTGGTGTAAAGGACCTCGCGGTGGACGGTGGAGTGCAGCGGCACGCCCTCTCGGAAGTACATCTTCGTCACGATCTGCAGCACCCCGGGCTCACCTCTCATTCACCAATGTCGTCGGCTATCCACTTTGCCACGTCTCGGGGCAGCCGCGGTCACCGTCCCGCAGGCGGAAAACCCCTTGCGGGCGTTCCGCCGGGAAAAGCGTTGGTTTCATCGAGCGGGATTGACGGTGTCTCGTAAGACCCGCCCGGTGGAATGCCCGGTGAGGGGGCGGTATCCGGTACACCGTCAGTCGCCCGCCCGTCCCTCGTTGACGAATGCCTACCGGTTGGGGCGGACTCCGACGTGGACGTGGTTGTGGTGGTTGCCGCCTTGGTTGGTCTTCCAGATGCACTGGATGCGTAGCCCGGCGTGGTGGAGGGTGTAGAGGCCGTGCTGGGCTTCGCGGACGGCTTGCGGCGGTGGGACGCCGGCCACTTGCAGGCAGGCGGTCATGAGGCGGTCGCCGGTGGGGCTGTCGTCGGCGCCGCCGTTGGCGGCCATGCCGAGGTCGGCGGCTTGGCCGGTCCAGTGGTCTGAGAGGTTGCCATCGACGGTGTACTGGCTGTGGTTGGTGCCGGTGGAGATGACGATTGGCTTGCCGTAGAGGCCGGCCATCTGCGCGACGTACTGGAGGATGTCGGGCTGCAGGGCGACGCCGGGGCGGTTGGCGCCGGGGGCGACGACCACCTTGCCGGGCACGCCGTTGCCGGCGAGACCGGTGGCGGTGCAGCCGCCGCTGGTGGGGGCGGTGGTGATGGGTCCGGCGGCGTAGGTGTAGGCGTCGGCGAGAACGCGGTCGGCGTAGGCGACGGCGGCGGGCCCGGAGCCGTTGTAGGCGGTGATGGCGGCGCGGTAGGCGTCGAGCGGGGCGCCCTTGGGTGCGCCCTTGTCTTGGAGGAGGATGCGGGCGGCCATGGCGGCGGCGTCGGCGGGGTCGTGAGTGCCGGCGGACCCGTCGTTGTTGGCGTCAACGCGGACGCGGTCAAAGGAGTTGCCAGCGGCGCCACCGATCCCGATCTGCATGGGGCCGGCGGCGCCGGCGAAGTTCGCGACGCCGGGGCCGGAGGCGCCGGGTTGTGGGGTGCAGGAGGAGTCTGGGTTCTTGCCGTGGTCGCATTCCTCTTTGCCGATGCCGGCGAGGATCTCCCACGGGACCCCATACTTCGCGCCGGCCTGCTGGTAGGCGGCGAGGAAGTCGGCGGGAATGTCGCGCTTGGCCGACCCCGACGGCGCGCCGCCCGACCCACGGCCGCCGCAGGAGTTCTGGCCGAGCAGGCTGGCCAAGATCGCCACGCCAAGGATGAGCGCGAGGAGGAGCAGGAGAGCGCCGGCGGCGATCGCGGGCGGCAGACGGGAGCGCGTCGCCGTCGCCATCAACGCCGGTCAGTCGTTGCCGAGGTCCGCGACGACCCAGCTTCCGTCGGTGCGCTGCTGGAGCGTGTATGTCAGCGGATAGGCGGCCACGCCGCCGTCGGCCACGCGGGCGGTGGCGATCACGCTCCCGGGCGTCTGCCCGACGAGCGTGAGGCCGGCGAGACGCGGGTGGCGTAGCCGCTGCGCTGGGGTGACGCGGGCGCGCGAGCGGCGCAGGCTCGCCGCGACGCTCGTGGTGACGTCGGTGACGCGGCGGGCGCGGGCGCGGCCGTAGAGGTAGGGCAGGTAGCTGTGCAGGAAGCGCCGGGCGGTCACGCGCGCCCGCGCGAGCTGGGCGGGCGACGGGCCGGCGGGAGGCGGCGGCGGTGGGGTGCGGGTGCCGATGACCGGGTTGGGCGCGGGAATGAGCGGGGGAGGGCTCGACGCCGGGCCACCGGTTCGATGCTGGCCGGGAAGGAGCACTCCGGCGGCGAGCGCGAGCACGACGAGCGCGCCGACGGCGGCGGCTTGACCGCGTCCCGGTCGAGCGTGGCGGCGGGGGCGGCTCATATGAACCGCTCCGGGGTTTGGCGGCTGAGGGTGCGGAGGTGGCGGTCGGTGAACCAGGGGCGCAGCTGGATGCGGGCGGGTGGGAGGTTGCCGTAGATGAGCACGCCGCTGCCCGCGCGGGCTTGGCGCAGCGCGTGGGCGGGCGCGAGGGTGCGGTAGGTGGTTGACTCAGTGATGGAGGCGTGGCCTTCGTATCCGTTGGTGGAGGAGGTCTGGCGGATCTCCTCCTCGCCGAGGACGCGGGCGGCGTAGTCGAGCGTCGCGGGGTCGGCGATCCCCGAGCCGATGATCTTCGCGCGGTGGTTGTTGAGGATCGTCGCGGCCCGCTCCCCCCAGCGTTCCTTGATCTGCGCGAAGTCCTGGAAGACGGTAAGCAGCTGGATGCCCTGCCCGGCGGCGGTCGAGGCCAGCGTGTCGAGATCGCGCAGTGGCGCGATGTTGGCCGCCTCGTCAAGCACCAGGAGCAAGGGCGGGTCGAGCGGCTTGGCGGTGCGCGCGGAGCGTTCGTAGACGGCGGCGATGATCTGTTGGATGAGCGTCGCGAACAGGGGCCGGAGGCGTTGCTGCTCGTGAGCGGGGGCGCACAGGTAAGCGGTGTTCGCGTTGCCGTTGAGGAGCTGCTCGGGCGTGAGCCCGGGGTGCCGGGCGGAGGCGAGCACGCCGGGGTCGGCGTAGGCCTGCAGGACGGTTTCGGTGGTGGTGTAGATCGAGGAGCGCTGGCGCTCATCGCGCCGCCAGCTCGCTTCGGCGGCGATTAGCGCCTCCTCCACCCCCGCCATCAGGAGCCCGTCTTTGACCTCGTCTTGCTCTTGGGTGTCGATCCAGCGCACCACCTCCCCCATCGACCTGTTGGTGGTGGCGGCGGCGAGCAGGACGGGAGCGAGGAGCTTGGCGGCCGCCGAGTACCAGAAGTCGGCGTCAGAGAGCGAGCTGCGGCCGGGTTGGGCGGCGGCGCACAACCACGCCGCGGTGCGCTGCGCGCCCCGCCAGGTCTGACAGCCCGAGAGCGGCGTCCATCCCGAGCCGGGCAGCCCGGTGGTCTGGGTGGGGTCGTAGATCGTCACCTGGCCGAGGTGTTGGCGGCGGGCGAGGGTGTCTCTGAGCAGGTCGGTCTTGACGCTGGCGGCGAGGACGGGCCCGTCCCATTCGAGGATCGCGGGAATCGCTAGCCCCGTGGTCTTCAGGGACTGGGTGGGGGCGATGACGATCGCCGACTGCCGGGCCTCCGCGGCCACCAGCCGCCCGGCGATCCGCCCGAGCGTCAACCGTCCCGCCACCGGCCCGCGGACGAGCAATCCGCGGAGCTCGCGGCGGCGCGCCCACGCCGCCCCCCGACCCGACCCCCCGACGCGTCCGGGCGCAAGGTCGCGAACCAAATCAAGAGCGCGCACGGCCATGAAGCCGGCACCGGCGAACGCGGCGCTGAGGGCCGCGAGGATGAGGTAGAAGCCGCCCGGGCCGGGAAGCCCGGTGCGGGCAGGTGCGGGCCACGCGCCGCGCGGATCCCCGAAATGGCTTGGGAGGCGGAGAAGGACGCCGCCCATCTCTCCCACCGGCACCGCTGGCCAGCCCGCGCCGAACACCGCCCCGGCCAACCCTCCCGTGAGCCAGATCAGCAGCGCGGCGCAGAACACCGCGGCGAGCGCGACGAGGGCGGCGCGTTCGGCGAGCGACCCGCCGGGCCGACTGGTCGGCCAGTGCGGCGTGTACGGCGACGGGGATCCGTTCACGACGCTGCCCCCCTGCGCTCATCGGATCGCCCCTGCCCGATGGTGGTGGGGGTGTGGGTGCTCATGCGGGCGTCGGTGTTCACGAGCCCCGTCTCGAAGGTGGAGAGGCGGTGGTGGACGAGGAAGGAGCGTTGGCCGACTTTCCACAAGGCCTCGCCTCGGCGGAGGGTGGGGAGCAGCTCGATTTCGGTTTCGGTGAGGCCGAGCAGCTCGCGGGTGGAGGCGAGCTGGTCGATCGGCTGGGCGTAGATGACGCGGGTCTCCGCGTCGGCGAGGAGCCCTTCGGCGAGGCGCGCTTCGCGGGAGCCCTCCGCGCCGGCGGCGCGCAGATCGGAGAGGCGGTGCATGACGATGAGGTTGTGGATGCCGTAGGCGCGGGAGTGCTTAAAGGAGTCCTGCAGCCACTCGCCGACCCCGAGGTGGCTGAAGATCCGCCACGCCTCATCGACCACCACGATCAACTTCCCCCCATCCCCAGCCCCGCCGCCACTCGCGCGGGCGCGTTGTTCGTCGACCATGGCCCGCAGCCAGGCGGCGGCGCAGGTCATGAGGATCCCGAGCGCGGCCGAGTCATACACCGCGTGCAAGTCGATGACCACGAGCCGCGCGTCGAGATCAAGGCCCGGGGTGGTGGGCCCGTCGAACATGCCCCGCAGGTCGCCTTCGCAGAGGCGCTGGAGCCCGAGGGCGGCCTGCCGGGTGGCGTGCGCGAGCTCCTCGACGGTGGTGGCAAGCGCCCCCGCCATCTCCTCGCTGGGGCGCAGGAGGACATCGACGACCATCGGCAGCGTCGGCTCCGACCCGGCTCGGGTGTTGATGAGCTTGAGCGCTTCGCGCAGCCCGGCCTCCTCCTCCGGGGTGAGCGCCCGGTGCAGCGCGCCGGCGCTCACCGCCTGCAGCAGCCTTAGCTGGCCGTGCCACCCGGCGCGCGGCGTCAACGGGTTCAAGCGGATGCTGCCGCCGGGCTCGAGCGCGATCGGCTTCACGCCGAACGCGTCGGCCAAGGGACCGTATTCGCCTTTGGGGTCGATCACCCACGCCCGGCGGCCGAACACCGCCTGGCGCCACAGGTACGTCTTGACCAGACTGCTCTTGGCGCGGCCGATCTGCCCGATCACCAGCATGTTCGGGGAGGTGAGCTCGCGGCCGTAGAGCTCCCACGGGTCATACACAAAAGACCCGCCGTACGCGTCGCGGCCGATGTACACGCCGCGACCGCCGAGACCGCCCTCGGCGACGAACGGGTAGGCGGCCTGGACGTGCGCGCTGCTCGCCGCGTGCCCCGGGCGCCCACCACCCCGGCGCACCGGCCACCACCCCGAACCCACCCGGTTCCCGGGGTGGGGGGTCATGCGAGTCCCCTTCCGAGCGGGAGGGTGTAGGTGAACGCGGAGGGTTGCTGGCCGTAGAGGCGTTGGAGCTCGAGGCGCGCGAGTCCGGCGGCGTGCTCGACCTCGGCGCACGCCCGCTCAAGCGCCTCGGGGTTGCGGGCGGAGACGGTGACAAACCCGGCGAAGCGCAGCTCGGCGTGCCCGTCGGCGAGCTCCTGCTCGCGGCGGGCGGTCGCCTCCTGCGCTGAGCGCTTCCGGGCGGTGGTGATAAACCCGGTGCGCCGGCGGGTCACCTCGTCGGCGATGTCCGTCGTCCGGGCCGCCTCGATCTTGCGCAGCGCGGTCGAGGGCGCCACGGGCTCCATGCACACCGCCACCGACCGCAACACGTTGGTCGCCATCAGCAGTGGGGAGAGGAAGCTCGCGGCGACGTCGATCCGCGGCCATTGGCTGATCCAGTACGTCGCGTGCCACGCCGAATCCGTCCGGTACTCCCCCCACGTGGCGTCGGTGGCCAGCGGCCACGCGCTGCCCGGATCGACCCCATCCCCCTCCGAGTCGGGGTTGGTGGCGAGGCGGTTGCGGTGGGTGCGCCCGTAGGGGTCATAGGCATCACGAATCACCCGCGCGAGCATCCGCGGCCCCAGTGCGCCCTGGACCTGCACCTCGGCGGCCACGAGCCGCTCGGCGAGGGCTTCGAGCTCGCGCATCAGCAGCGCGCACGCCCCGTCATCGCCCTTGCCAAGGCGCTTGATCTGCCGCCACCCGCGGCGCGCGTCGACCTGCAACGCGACGAACAGCTCGTGATCGCGGGTCACCGCGCCGGCGGACTCGACGAGCTCGATGTAGGACGCCACTCCCGAGGAGCCCAGCGGGACGCTGGGGTCGCGTTCTTGTTGGAGGTAGCGGCCGAGCTCATCACCGTCGGAGGGGACGGTCCGCTCCACCCATTGCAGCCGGCTGATCGGGTTGTTCTCCCGCGCCAACCCGGCGAGCACTCCGCCCCACCCCGCGAGGCGGCGCTCCTGCTCGGCGCGGTCAAGCAATCCGAAGGAACGCACGCGCACCGCGAGCACGGCCGTGTACGTGCCCGCCCTACGATCGGCAACCACGCCGACCTCCCGGCCGCGCAAAAGCGAGCTGAGCAGATCAAGGCCGGCGAGCTCCTCGGGCAGAGAGACCGGCGTCTCGCCGCTTGACCCGTCGCGCTTCACGCCAGCGGTCGGTGCCCCGGACCGGTAGTGGGTGCGGCCGAGCAGTCGCTGCGCCGTCCAGAAGCAGACGATCGGCGCCCACTCCTCCACCGTGCGCCCGAACACCGGGTAGAACGCGACCGCCGCCCCGCCCAACCCCACCAACAGCGCGAGCAGCACCATTCCCGGAGTGCTCGAGAGCTGAAGCAGCAAGACCACCAGGACCAGGGCGCCGGCGACGACGGCGACCTGCCCGGCGCGCAGAGCGCCGACGACGCCGCGGTGCTCGAGCGGCCCGAAGCGGTAGCGACGCACCTCAGAACCCGCCACCGCTTACAGCCCTGCTTCGCGGTCGGCCGGTCGCGGCATCTCGCGCGCCGGCTCGACCGGCGGCGCGGGGGTCTCGGATTGCGTGGCGCGCATCGCCTCGAGCCCCGGATCCGGCGCTGGCGGCGGCGAATCGCTCGCCGGGCTGCCGGACTCGCCGCCCGAGCGACCCGCCGACCCCGCCCCGGCCGGCTGTCCGCCGAGCCCTCCGTCGACTTGCGGGTCTGCCGCTCCATCAGTGGTTGGGTCCTCAGTGCGGGTGGCAGCTCCGCCGATGTTCTGCGCCCGCGAACCCGCGGCCTGGCCCCCCGCCTGCGCCGCGGAGGCGCCCGCTCCCGCCATCCCTGCGCCCGCCCCTGCTCCCGTACCGGCGCCGGCGTGGGCGCCGGCGCCGGCGCCGGCGAGCGCGGGGGTGCCGCCTGCGGTGCCCCAGTTGGCGTCGAGGGCGCGGCGCATGACCGCTCCGGGGCTCGCGGTGGGTCCGAGGGTGGAGGCGCCGGCTCCGCGGTGTGAGCCGGCGGCGTGGGCGGCGCCTTCGGCGAGCGGGATGAGCTTGAGCAGCGCGAACGGGGAGAACGCGGCGAGCAGCATCAGCGCGGTACCGGCGAGCACCCCGTTAAACGCGTCGTGGGAGCGGCTGTGCCCCAGGCCGGCGGCGGCGAGGGCCATGATCGCGACGATCACGAACTTGGCGAGGATGATCGCGGCGAGCAGCTCGATCAGCCGGCGGCACCAGCGCTGGGTGGCGGGCCAGATCATCGCCACGAACGTGAACGGGAGAAAGAGCACGGCGACGTAGATCGCCGCCGAGCGGATCAGCAGCTCGATCCACACAAAGAACGCCCCCACCGCCGCGACCAGCGCGCCGAGGAACACCGCGAAGAGGGGCAACGGACTCGTGCCCCCGCTGGCGAGGAGCACCGCGCCGAGTGCCTTGGCGGTGTCTTTGAAGAACGCCTCCGCGTCACTGCCGACCGATCCGGCGACCTGCCCCGCCATCGCGTCGGTCAACCCCAGGAACAGCTCGACGATGACGACGGCCATGGCGGTCAGCGCGAAGGCCAACGGGAGATGCACGAGCGCGGCGCGAACGATCACCCCGCCGTCACGGCGCACCACCCCCTGAAGCACCGAGACGAGCAGCAACGGCAATGCGAAGACCGCCGCGAGCGCGGCCATCGTCCCGTACTGGCGTAAGAACCACGGGCTCTGAAGCCGCGGAGTGGTCGTCTGGTTGATGAGCTTCCCCGCCTGCCCCACGAGCCACGCGGCGCCGCTCTCAACCCAACTGGTGATGCCCTGCATCACCTGGTCGCCCGCCGCCCGCAGCGGCGCGGCCACGACATGGCCGATCGCCTGGACGGGATGGGTGACCACGTGCGCGACGCGCCCGATCGTGCGCACTGGGTGGATCGCCGCCTTGCAGCCGATCTTCGCCGGATTGGGCACCAACGGCAGCGAGGGGACCGCGTCGCACACATCCGCCCGCGCCACCGCCGTAACCACAAGACCGTGCACCGCCGAGAGCGTCAACGCCGCGGCGAGCAACACCACGACCCGGAGGGCTCTACGGCGCATGATGAAGACCCCGCAACCCCGTCAGGCGCGCGAGGAACTCACCCGCGGACGAAGGACCCGAACCGGCGGCCAAGACGGGTGTTGGCCCCTCCTCGGAGCGAACCCGGTCGATCCTCCAGTTCTCGTGCTGCCAGCGCACCGTGGTCACGGTCGTCGCCCACGTCGCCTGCGCCCGGACTCCCAGATCGTTGGCGACGACGGAGACGCCCCAACCCTCGACGACGACCACCTGGGGGTCGTAGCGCAGGACGCGGTAGGCGATCGGCGTGGCCAGAAACAGCGTCCGCACACCCCTGCCCAGCCCCACCCCGATCGGGGCCCTACCCGCCGCGACCAGGGCGCGAGCGCCAGCGCCGCGGAAGCTCTGCGCGTAGCGTCCGGTCCCGACCACGCGCAGGACCTGGGCGCGGCGCGCGGGGTCGAGCAGCACCCGCGGATCGCCGAGCAGCGGCGCGTAGGCGAGCAGCGCCGCCACCGCCCCCCGAGCGGAGCGCTCATAGCCCACCGGCACGCCATCAACGACCCGCCCGGGACCGGGGCTTACTCCCGCCGCCGCGTGGGAGGCGCGCTGTCCGCCGGCCGTGAGACGCCCGGCGAGGAAGACGGCGAGAGCGAGCAGGACCGCGGCAAGCAGCCGCCCGGCCCTCACCCTGCCGGTCGGCCGCCGGTCGCCTCCGCCGTGGGCGAGGACTCTGGTCCGGCGGGCCATGGCTTTAGTGGACTTGGGCGCCGAGGCCCTGGAAGAAGTTGATCAGGGCGGGGGCGGCGCCGGCGATAAGCGCCCCGAAGAACGCGATGATCGTTCCCTGCCGCCCCATCGCGGCGTGGTGTTGATTCTGCGCGCGGCTGGAGAACACCCACAGCACGATCGAGATCAACAACCCCGCCAGGCACCCGAGCAGGGTGTAGAAGAACAACCCGTCGATCAGCCGCTGCGCCACCGACCCGCCCGGCAACCCGTTCGCCCGCGGCGTCGCGCTCACCCGCGCCAACACCACCATCACCGCGCTCAGCATCACAACCACTCCTCCCGCTCGTCGATGTCGCTAAAGCCGTCGGCGACCGCCGCGGCCAACTCCAAATAGGCGCGACGGGTAGCGGGCCGCAGCTCCTCGAGAGTGCTCTCCGCCCCCGCCTCGAGATGCGGATCCCACGGCACCCGGACCACCGCCCGGCAGCGCGCCGCGAAATGCTGCTCGACGCGATCGAGCTCCATCAAGCTCCGGCGGCGCACCCCGCTCAAAGCCAGCACCGCCCCCTCCACGAGATCGGCGTGATCGTTTTGCTCAAGCCAATCGAGCGTCGAGCTCGCCGCCCGCGCGCTATCCAACGACGGGGCGCTCACCACCACAATTTGATCCGCCAACCCCAACAAACCCCGGGCGGCGGACTCAAGCACCCCCGTGCCCGTGTCCAGACAAACGAGGTTGTAATGCACGCCGAGCAGCCCGACCGCGAGGCGGAAGTCGCGCGCGCCGAGCGCGTCGGTGATCCGCGGATCATCATCGGCCGCCACCACCTCCAACCCCGTCGGCGCCTGCGAAGTAAACGCCCGCACATCCGCGTAGCGAAGGATCTGCTCACGATGCGCAAGCAACCCCGTGATCGTGTTCGACGTCTCCCGCCGCACCCGATACGCCAGCGACCCCGCGTCCGGATTGGCGTCAAGCGCCACCACCCGATCGCCCCGGTACGACGCGAACGTATGCCCCAACATCAACGCCGTCGTCGTCTTACCCACCCCACCCTTCCTGGACAGAACCGCGACGCGACGACACCCCCGCACCGGGCGCTTAACCCGATCAACCAGCTCGCGCTCCAACAACTCACCCGCACTCGGACCCGCAACCACCCGACCGCCCGACCCCCGAAACAACGCGCGCTTCCACCCCGCCCGCGGCACCACCCCCACACCACGCAACATCCGCTCCGAAGTGAACTCACTCGCCGAACGCCGCCTCGAGTCCGGTCGCGCTCCGTTCTCCGACGGCCGGAGCTGCCCGTGATTACTTCGGTCAACGTCGGCGCGGTCCGGATCAGGGAAATCGAGGTCCTCGTCGGGCGGCCACAGAGAGACAAGGTCGTCGTCGAGGTCGTGATCGAAGTCGCTCACCGCGCACCCCCGGACGCGGTGAGCGTCCCGCCCCGGGCTTCCGGCCGAGGACCGTCGACGAACCGGTCCTTCGCCGGCGGCGAAACAGCCGGCAACGGCTCATCCAGTACAACCACGCCCATACCGACTCACCCCGCTCAGTCGAAGTGCCGATGGGCCGACCGCTACGCGGTCAGCCTCAACGCCCACTCCGCGCTACGCGCGCGAACGGGGGTCACTAGCGCACGATTCACGCGGAACTCGCGGCAGGGGCGCCGAAAGCGATCGAGTGACGACGGGTAGGCGCGCCTCGGCCTCCTTGGCCCGAGCCGCGTTAGGCGGGCGGCGCGCTGTTTAGTTGGAGGGAGCGGCGACGCAGCGAAACGGCAGGCTGCTACCGGCGGGGCTGGTGCCGGTGGCGCCGGTGGCCATGTTGACCGTGATCACATTGTCCGCGTCGGCCAAGTCGGAGGTCAGCTCGATCGCGGTTCCCGCTTGGGCGGAGAAGCGCTGGCGGAAGCTCTCGAGGTCGGCGGCGGTCGGCAGTCGCCGGTCGGCGCATTGCCCCGCGGCGTTTCCGTATGAGGCGCCAGCGCGCAGCGAGGTCTCCACGCAGCCCGCCGCGTTGAGCACGGTGCCGCTCTGACAGTGGATCCGGAGCGCGCTGGCGCTCAGTCCGCCGAGGGTGTCGGCGTCGCGGGCGTGCGCCGCTGTGGACGCGGTTAGCGCGCTCACCGCGGCTGGTACCCGTCCCAGCCGCCGCTTGTCGATGTTTCTGCCGGTCAACGAGTACGCGTGGACCTGGTGCGCGCCGACGGATCCCGGGCGGATGGCTCTCGAGGTCACCGCGCCGGAGCGGAGTTGGCGCGGGCCCACGCTGTTCGCGGGCAGCGTGATCGCGGCGTAGGAGGTGCCGCCGAGCGCGAGGATGAGCGCCAGGGTGGCCGTGACGTTCGCGTAGGAGAGGTGCTCTCTGATGCGGTGTCCCATCCCGGCCTCCGAGTCGTTCTATAGGCCGCGCACGGTCACCTGCTGAGTCCTCGAGACACCGGTGGCGAACGGGTAGACGGGCTCGCGGGGGATCAGCGCGCGGAAGCGATAGATAACGGTACCGCGCGTGCCGTCAAAGCGATAGCGATAACGAAACCGGCCGGCCCGGTCGGCACGCGTCTCCGCGAACGTTCGCCACCGGCCACGCACGAACGCCTGCAGGCTCACGAGCTTCCCGACGGGTGGGCGCGGGTGCCCGAGCAGGACGCCAGCGAAGAGCACCGCGCCTCCGTTGAGTACGAAGTGCGGAGTCGCTCGCAGCGTGCTGCGCGCCGGCACGCTCAACACGAGCTCGCGGCCTGCGGGCCCGAGGATCGCCGAGCCGTCGTAGAGGAGTCGCAGCGACCGGCTCTCGCTCGCGCGCGCCACGTAGGAGAAGCGGCCCCGCTGATCGGTCGACGTCACGCCGGCGAGCTCGACGCGCGAACCGACGCTCAAAGCGGTCGAGAACACCTCGATCCGCGCGCCGCGCAGCGGCTGCCCGTCGCTGTTGGTCAACCGACCCCGGATCACGACGTGAGCGCCCTGACCGACACGCACCACCCGTCGAAGAACCAGTTCCCGGCGCTTGCGATGGCGACCGAGACGCACGACGCGCTCGGCCGCGAATCCTGCGTTGAGCTGCATCGCGACGCGCAGCGGCGCCTGGATCTGCGCGGGGCGGCCGGCGAGCGTCTGATCGCTTTCCCCCACGTTGCCCGCGACGTCACGGGCGAACGCGCGCAAACGGTAGCGGCCGGGCGCCAGGTGCGTGTCGTCGATCTGGCCGCTCAATCTGGTCGCCTCGACGGTGGTGGGGACCGCGCGCCAGTCGTTGCTTCCCTCCCGGCTGATCTGGATCTCCGCGGTGGCAAGCCCCGAGTCGGGCTCGCTGACCGCCACGCTCACCTTCCGCGGATCATTCGGATCATCAGGGAGGAACGACAGTCGCGGCGGCTGATCATCGAAGCGCAAATGCACAGGCGCGGAGATGTTCTGTGCGTTGGCGTTGCCCGCCTGGTCCTCGAGCCACACCTGCAATGTGTAGTCCCCGGTCGAAGGCACCGAGAGACCGCTGAGGCTGGTGATGTTCGCGCCGCTCTGCGTGCCTTCCGAGCATGAGGAGGCATCCGCTCCCCGGCATAGTCGGTAGTGCGCCACGGTGATCGGCGACGCCTGCCCTTCCGGGTTCTGCCAGCGCACAGAGAAACCGTTGGCCGAGCGCCACCCCTCCCCGCCATCCACGCTCATCCCTTGCGGCCGGTCCGGCGCGTTGTTATCGACGTAGATCGTTCGCTGGGTCCCGGTCGGGTTGCCCGCCGGGTTTCCTACCGCGACGAGAACGTCGTGCGGCCCGTCGCTCAGGCGGCCGGTGTCCAGGGTGTAGGAGGAGCTCACGTCGCGGCAAGGCGCGGGACGAGAGAAGTCACACGGCGCGTTGGTGGACTGGGAGGGCGCCTCGTCGACGAACAGGCTCGTGCGCTGGATGCCTGTCGTGTCGTGGCCGGTGAAGGTGACGGCTTGCGGGCCGCGCAGCCACGCGGGCGCCCACAGCGGACCGCCGGCCGTGAGCTGAGGGGCGCTGTTCTCGCTCACCACCACCGCGGCGGAGTAGAGCTCGTTGCTGACAAACGGGTTGCCGTGCCCGTCTCCCGTCAGACATCCTGAACGGCGCAGACACGCCGACAGCGCCCGGATCGACGTGGCCGCGGGGACGCGCACAAACGCCGGGCGGCCCCGGCCGCCGTAGAGCTGGCGGCACGACTGGTCGCCGGCGGGGCGGCAGCCGGCGAGCAGGCGGCCGGTGTCGGTCTCGATCGTCGACTCCCACCCCTGCGAGGCCGCCATCCGCCCCACCCAGGAGAGGCCGACGATCGTCGTGCCGGGCGGGGCGGTGAACCGCCACTCCGCGTAAGAACCGCGGCCCGCACGCACGCGCAAGGTGGAGGAGCGGCTCTTCAAACCGCTGCGGTCATCGACCGTAGGGCACACCGACCCCGTGCTCATCAAAGGTGTCTGGCGCGCCACCCACGAATGGTTCCCGCCCGCCGCGTTACACGAGAGCACCGTGAAAGTCCCCGCACGCGCCACCCCCGGCAGCACCCAAAGCACCAGCACGGCGAGCCCGACGAGCAGCGCTACCCGGTGCCCCGCCGACACGCGCGGTCCGCCAAACGGGGTGCGCCGATCATCCAATGCTCGAGACGGTCGGGTCATGGCGTGAACTCCCCTCCGCCGCTCGCCGGAGCCGGAGCGGGGGCCGGGGAGCGCGCCGGCTGCGACGCGGCCGTCGCCCGCGGCGCCGAGGTCTGACTCGGCCCGAGCGAGAACTCACCCGCCGAGGACGGCGAGCTCACCCCCCTTCTCGAAGAAGGCGGCGGGCTCGCCGCATAGGTTCTCGGCGGCGGAGCGCTCGCGCGTCGAGGCCTGAGCGTCGGAGCGGCGCGTACCCGCGGCGCGCTCCCTGGGTGGGCGACGCTCGACCGGTGCTGCGGGCGCCGGGTGTGTCGACGCGGCACGTGGCGATGGTCCGTGCGGTGGGCGTGGCGCTCGACGCGATGCGCCACGCCGGGCGAGAAGACGCCGGTGGAGAGGCACGCCCCGCTGACCGCCCCACCGGCCAGGCACGCCGCCAGCACCGCCTTGGCCGCCGTTCCGCCCGCGAGTGCGCCGCCTGCCGCCGACTCCGGATGCCCCATCCCACTCGAGGGCTCCCGGCCGACCAGGGCGCTCAGCCGCACCCGCGTGCCCGTCGCGCGATCCGAGAGCCAACCGAGCACACCCCCGCCCGCGACCGCCACCGGCCACGGGACGAGCTCCCCGAGCTGCTGCCGTGCATGGCGTAGCGCCGCCGCCTCCGCGCGACACCCTGCACAGCTACCCACGTGAACCGCGAGGCGCCCCGCCTCCTCCTCACTCGCCACCCCCGCCACCCACGCATACAACGGCAGCTTCAGCGCGCGACAACGCTCACCGCGATCGGCGGCCGCCACCAACCCCGCGAGCTTCTCGGTCGCGCGCTTGGCCGTCGAGCGATAGCGCTCAAGCGCCCATCCCAACCGGTCACAAATCTCGGGCCGCGAGAGCTCCGCGCCCTGCAACACCAACACCCGCTGCTCATCGACCGAGAGCTCCGCCACCAGCTCCCGCAACCGCTCAAGCTCAAAGCGCGCCTCCACTCCACGCTCAAACCGCGGCGAGCGATCCTCAAGCACCACAGCGCCCTCATCCTCGTCCTCCTCGCCGAGCGCGACCGCCGCCGGGCGCGCGCTGCGCGCGCGATGCTGATCAACGATCCGCGAGCGGAACTTCAACTCAAGCGCATTAGCCACATGCTCCGCACCGTCAAAGCACCGTCCCGCCCGCACGATGCGAACCAGCTCAAACGTCGCCTGGCTCAAACAATCCTCAAGATCGCCGCGCTCCAGGCGTCCCTCGTAAGAACGCAGAAGGACCGCCCACTTCTCCGCCGCCACCTCAGCCACCAACTCCGCCGGATCCACACCCGACGCATCCGGCCGCGAGCGCTGAAACCGCGCCGCGGGCCCACGGGCACCCGCACGCGCAGAAGAAACCCAGACGCTCATACCGCCCCACTCCGACCAACGGCAAGCAACGGGGCTAGAAACCGCCACCTTCCGCTCACCCACCACACCCCGACACGCCCCCTCCTGACAACCGGCCCCCTCTGAGCCGACGCCCGCACGCAACGTCGCGTCAGGGCGGCAACCCGTCAGTCAGGATTGTAGATCTCTAAGTCAAGGCGAGGCGCCGATCACCGGCCGCCGATCCAATGCGACTACATGGCACCCCCCGGATGTTGGAGAAGGCGCGCCTCGTGTTTGGCCGCACCGCCCCCGAAACGCGGTAGCGCACGAGTACGCGGCGAATACTTGAGGAGATCGAGCCCCAACCGGCGCGGCGCTGCGGAGTAGACGCGAGAACGCCGACCAGCGACCCGGTGGACCACGTCACTACCCGAAACGCATAGCCGCACCTCGCGACCACCCGAGATGTCGACCCTAGCCCTTGACCACCCAACCAGCGCCGGCGAGCGCCTGCTCACCGCCGACGAGCTCGCGGCACGCTGGCAAGTGCCCCGCTCATGGGTATACGCCGCCAGCCGCACCGGCCGAATCCCCACCATAAGACTCGGCCACTACTACCGCTACCGGCTCAGCGCCATCGCAGACTGGGAAGAAGCCCAAGAGGCGACCGACCGCTGAATGCAAGCCTCGAGGCACTCGAGGGCATGCCCGCGGACGGCGGTCCCGTCGAAGTGGTTGCCGGCTCGCGTCGGTCAAAGCATTCCGCGTTCCACCAAATCCGCCGCGACCGCGGGCTGACTCGACACACCGACAAGGCGCACGTCTCCCCAGCCTGTTGGCCTGTTATCCGTGGAGGCTCAGGAGAGACAGCCTGGCAACTGAGCGCCTCTGGAAGAGCAGACCCAACGGTCCCGCCAACGTTGCTCTCGTCGTGAGGCTCTGTCGCTCTCCTACGCAGCTTCCCTGCGTCGATGCGTTCGCCGCGGCCCAAGGACGGCCGCTAAGCGCTCTTCGAGGTCTGTTCGGGCGACGTGCCTCCCCGCAGGAGATACCCGAGGCAAGAACTGCTCGACGGGTCCGGCCAGCCGCTCGCCCTCGAAAGCGCGCCACTCGTTCGCGTGGCCAACCGCCGCATTGATCTCTCGCGCCGCCGAGCGCGCACGCTTTACGTCGCGTATCACCATCGGCAGCGTCAAGTCACGATCTGGCCCCACACCGATCATCACCGGTGCTGCCGTAACAAGCTCGTCACCGGCCAAGATAAACGGCCGGACCAAGCCAACGGTGTGACCACCGGTAGTCACGGCCACCGTCCTGCCGGCCACCGCGAGTCGGTCGAGGTGCCGAGATGCATCGGCGTAGAAGCCGGTCCCGTGAGTAAAGCGACCGAGGATCCGCTTGAACGTGAGCCTAGCGTCTTCAGAGTTCAAGCCGATAACGCACCGTCGGTGCGCGCCGTACCGCCAGTCGGCGGCGATGGAGTCGCTCGGCTCAAGGCGAAGTTCTCCGATCTGCACACGCCGGTTGTACGCCCGGGGCCGGACGGCACGGAGCGCCCATGGCCGCCGACGCATGAACCTCGGTGACTACGGCAGCGACTCGCAGGCTTTCCCGTCGCCGTCTCGATCCAGGTTCGCGGCACTGTCCCGGTGGGCCTCGAAGTAGGCCTGAGCGTCGGCGTGTGAAGAGAAGTCCTTGCAGGTGACGTGACCGGAGGGACTCGGCGAGGAGGACGGGGTATGAGTCGGTCTGGGCTCAGGTCTCGAGGCCGGCATCGGTGAACTAGAGGCTTTCGGCGCGTAACGGAGCCAGTTCCGCGCCATGCGGCGCTGCGCGGTTGCGAGACCCAGCGTGCCGCCACACACCGCGTCGTGGTAGGCGTTCTCGAGGGAGTCTTTGCGTCCGAAGCCAGGCGCCCGCTCGGGCCAGAGGTTGGCGCGCGCGTTGGAGCCGCCCAGCTCGAGCGGCACCAGATGGTCGACCTCGTAGGAGCCGGCCGCATGTGAGGTGATTCCGTAGGCGGTGTAGATGCTCTGCTTGAGGGACTCGGGCACGTTCCGGACGCGGGAGGTGTAGCCGGAGACGCAAGTCTGCGCTGGCGTTGCTGAGGCGAAGACAGCGCCGGACGTGCACTCAGAATCCGGCAGGCTGCCCCGTACCCGGCAGCCGGTCGTCTTGGAGGCAGTGCCCAACTCCGGGCCGCCTGCGGCGCGGGCAGTGCGCCGAGGCTGCGCGCGAGGTCGAGCGTGCGCCGGGCGATGATGGCTCCGGTGCTGTGGAGGCGGCCCGCCGACCACGGACGACTCAGACTGCGGCGTCGCATTGTCCTGCCCGCACCCCGCGAGCAGCAGGAGCCCGGTCAGCAGGAGGGTGCCTGGCCGGCTCATGTCGGCAGGACCGCGATGAAGGGTTGCGGTTCGTCGTGGGTAGTCCCTGCCATAGCACTACTCCTCACTTCCGCCCGGACCGTGCGCAGCCTACCGGCTCCGCGGTGCCCCAGGGCGCTACGACGCGGAGACCTCGCGACGGCAAGGGCGGATCTCTCCGGCGGCGAATACCCACGACATGGACGAGCGGAGCCGACGGATGGCCCGGCGTTTCGAGCTGCCGATGCTCCTCGCCGCGCTGCTCGTCATCCCGGTGCTCATAATCGAGCAGTCCCCGCACGCCAGCCACGGCCTGCGGGTCGTGAGCGCTGTCTTGAACTGGGCGATCTGGCTCACCTTTGCCAGCGAGCTCGTCACCATGCTCGCCGTCGTCCCGAGCCGGCGCACGTGGCTGCGCGAGCATCCGCTTGAAGTCGTGATCGTGGTCCTCACCCCGCCGTTCCTGCCGGCCAGCCTGCAAGCGGCCCGGCTCCTACGTCTTGTCCGCGTGCTGCGCCTGGTCCAGATCGTGCTCATCGGCCGGCGGCTCTTCTCGGTCGAGGGCCTCCGCTACGCCGCGCTTGTCGTCTCCGTGGCCGGACTCGGCGGCGGTGCGGCGTTCGCCGCCGTCGAGAAGGAGCACAGCACCTGGGACGGCGTCTACTGGGCCTTCACCACCATGACCACCGTCGGCTACGGGGACATCTCCCCGCACACCACGACCGGCAAGATCCTGGCCGTCGGGCTCATGTTCATCGGCATCGGCTTCGTGGCCCTCCTGACCGGCGCCATCGCCGAGCGCTTCGTAGCGCCCCGCCTCGAGGCAGCAGAGCAAGAACTCGCCGGCGACGTCGAGATCGCCGAGACCGACCTTCTGGCTGAGCTCCACTCGGTCGCCGAGCGCCTCGCCCGCGTTGAGGCAGCGCTCGAGCGCCGAGGCGGACGTGACCCGGGGGAATCCGCCCGAACCTGAGCGCTACCGCTCCGACCGGGCGGCCCGCGTCCCCTTCCCTCGGCGCGGTCGCGCTTTCGGATAGGGCCACGCCCAACTGCGCTGCCCCACCACGCCGCACCCTTCCCGGTATAGACGGCCCGGAGAAGGGGCCGCCCGCCCGCCGCCTCGAACTTCGCCCGAGACGGCCAACGCGTTCGCCCGTGCAGGAAGCGCCGTAGCTCCTCCCCGATCGTCTCCTCCGTCCAGCGGCTCCAGCGGCTCCGGGGGCGGCGTGGGACGCCGAGCTCCGAAGCCCACCGGGTACTTAAGCCCACCGGGTACTCCCGCCCATGCGGTCCATCGCGCACACCAGTCCGGGCGGTCCGTGCTCGGCGAAGAACCGGTGGGATGGCCAGTGCTCGGGCTTGTGCTCGCGTAGGAGGCCCGGCAGCGCCTCTCGGCCCAGCGCTGTATCCGCCGCGCCTCCCGCGCCTGCGCATAGAGCTGCTTGCGGCCAGCACGCCGAACTCGACGAGGCAGCCCGTGAACCGAGCAAGCAGCCCGCGGGAGTTGCGTCAGGCCCGTGTTCGAACGAGAGCCATTCAGCGGGGACTACGGGCCGGTTTTTGAACCCCGGACGTGCGAGAGCGCATCCCCCGGCTCCATCGTACGCTGCCCGATCGAGCCTAGCGAGGTCAATTCCTTATTCCTCCCTCTTCCCCGATGCAAAAACTCCCGACTCGCTGATGTCTGTGGACAGCCCGCGGGCTCGCTAGCGTTGATCGGGTCGCCATCTCCGTAGAGGTAGCGCTCACCTTGCGCTAGGTCACCGACTTGGTTGATCGAGTCCCGCTGCGTCCACGGCTCGGTGCGCACGCCGCTGAAGAGGAGATCGTCCTCCCGGCGCCGAATCTTGCACGTATGGCGACCAGCAGGCCTCAAGCGGCAGTCGAGTATCTGACCCAGATTGAGCACGAGCTGGGCACCGGGCAGGCGACGGAGCATTCCCACCGGCCCGCGCTGAAGCGGTTCGTTGAGCGACTACGCGACGTTCAGGCAATCAACGAGCCAAGACGCTCGGCCTGCGGCGCGCCCGACTTCTCCGTGGCGCATCCGAGCGGGCATGGTCCGATAACGCTGGGCTACATCGAGGCGAAGGACGTCGGCGTGCCGCTCGACGTCGTGGAGAAGAGCGATCAGCTCGCGCGCTACCTAGCGGCGCTGCCGAATCTCGTGCTGAGCAACTACCTGGAGTTTCGTTGGTACGTCGACGGGCAGCGGCGCGGTACGGCGATGCTCGCGACGGTCGATCAGCACGGGGGCGTGCACCTGGTCGCCGACGGGGAGCGACAGTCGCTCGACCTGCTCAACGATTTCCTCGCTCATGATCCGCCAGCGGTTACAAAGCCGCGCGAGCTCGCGGAGCGGATGGCACGACTGACCCGGCTGATCCGTGACGTTGTCGTGACGAGCTTCAACCGGGGGGACGAGACGCAGTCGCTACGTGACCTACGCAACGCTTTCGAGGAAGTGCTGATCCCGCATCTGTCGGTGCCGGACTTCGCGGACATGTTCGCGCAGACGATCGCCTACGGCACTTTCGCTGCGCGGGCAAACCACACCGGCGACGCGCCGTTTACGCGTCGCGACGCAGCTTATGAAATCCCCCGTACAAATCCGTTTCTGCGCAAGCTGTTCGGGGCTATCACTGGCCCCGAGATCGAGGACGAGCCATACGCGGGACTCGCCGACGATCTCGCCCATCTCCTTGCAGCCACCGACATGACGGCTGTGCTTTCGGCTTTCGGCGCTGAATCACGCCGAAGCGATCCGGTGGTCCACTTCTACGAAACGTTCCTCGCCGCGTACGACCCTCAGGTCCGTGAAATGCGCGGCGTCTACTACACGCCGGAACCCGTCGTCTCCTACATCGTCAGCTCCGTCGACGACGCGCTGCGCACCCAATTCAGCTGCAGCGACGGTCTCTCGACGGTCACGCCAGCGGACGTATCCGACCCCGAACGCGACGCCAACGCGCAGCCACCGCGAGTGTTGATCTTGGACCCGGCCTGCGGAAGCGGCACCTTCCTGTACTCGATCATCTCTCGAATCCGTCAGCAGTTCCGCGACCGCGGCGATGCCGGGAAGTGGCCCGCCTACGTCCGCGGACAGCTGATACCACGGCTGTTCGGCTTCGAGCTACTCGTCGCGCCGTACGCCGTCGCCCATCTCAAGCTCGGGATGCAGCTCGCAGCCCAGGATCTGCCCGAGCCGCAGCGCGACGATTGGCAGTACGACCTCGCTAGCGGCGAGCGGCTGAGTGTCTACCTAACGAACACGCTCGAGGAGGCGCTCAAGAAGTCAGAGATCCTGCTCGGCTCCTACATCGCCGAGGAAGCAAACGCCGCTGCGCACATCAAGCGCGAGCTCCCGATCCTCGTCGTACTCGGCAACCCGCCCTACTCGGGTCACTCGGCCAACAACGGACGGTGGATCCGTCGCCTCGTCGCCGACTACGCGAGTCGGCCCGGCGTGCCGAAACCGGCCCAGGGGAAGTGGCTGCAAGACGACTACGTCAAGTTCATCCGCTTTGCCCAATGGAGGATCGAGCAAACCGGAGCCGGGGTGCTCGCGTTCGTCACAAACCACAGCTACCTCGACAGCCCAACCTTCGCAGGAATGCGCGACAGCCTGCTCGACACCTTCTCCGAAATCCACGTACTCGACTTACATGGCAACACCAAGAGGCGCGAGCGGGCACCTGACGGTAGCGCCGACCAGAACGTCTTCGACATCCAACAGGGCGTGGCGATCAGCGTCTTCATCCGCCAGCCCGGCAAGGAGGGGCGCGCACGTGTACATCACGCTCACCTCTACGGCGACCGAATCGGCAAGTACGAATGGCTCGCGACTCACAACTCGGCAACCACCAATTGGGAAGTAGTTGAGCCGAAAGCCCCGCTGTACCTCTTTGCCCCGCAAGACGCAACACGCGCCAAGGAATACGAGCGCGGCTGGCGACTTCCTGACATCATGGACCGCAACGGCAAACCCGCCCCAGGGATCGTCACAACTCACGACCAGTTCGCCATCTCCACTAGCGAGGCCGAAGCGCGCACCAAGGTCGAACGCTTCCTGGCTACAGACAGCGAGGCGGAGGCGCGCACGATCTGGCGACTCTGTAGCCAAGAACAGTGGAGCTACGAGCGCGCGAAGAAGGAGCTCGGTAGCGGCGACTGGAGGCAGTCGATCCGGCGGGTGCTCTACCGGCCGTTCGACGTTCGCTGGACTGTCTTTGATCCCAACGTGGCCGTTCACCGCCGTGAGCGAATGACTCGCCACCTGTTGGCCGGACCGAACATCGCGCTCGTCACTTCGCGCCAGACTAAGGGCGAGATCTTCGCCCATGTCCAGGCGACGCGTGTACCGGCCGAGGCAATCTGCATGTCCGCAAAGACTTCGAACAACGGCTTCGTCTTTCCGCTTTACCTTTATCCTGAGACCAGCGCTAGCCAGCGGCGGCTGCTGATCGAGGGCGAACCGACCGGCCGGCGGGCAAACCTGAATCCCACCTTCATCAGCGAGCTCGAACGGCGTCTCGCGCTCGGATACGTCTCAGACGGGCGCGGGGACCTCGGCTCGAGCTTCGGCCCCGAGGACGTCTTCGCCTACATCTATGCAGTTCTCCACGCTCCTGGGTACCGCGAGCGCTACGTCGACTTTCTGCGCTATGACTTTCCCCGAATCCCGATGCCTGAGTCGGCGCCCGACTTCGCTGATCTCGCCACGGAGGGGCATACGCTCGCCAAGCTGCACCTATTCGAAGCACCTCCCCCCGACATCACAACCAACTACCCCGTCCCCGGGTCCGACGGCGTCGCAACGGGTCACCCGCGCTACCTCGCGCCCGGTGACCCCGACCCCAACGGCGGACGCCCGCTCGACTTCGGTCGCGTCTACATTTCCAGCGATCAGCGCCGGTCGGGCTCGCGCGGCCAGTACTTCAACGGCGTCGAGCCCGAGGTGTGGGCGTTCCGCATCGGCGGCTACCAGATCTGCGAGAAGTGGCTTCGAGTTCGCCGCGGCCACGTCCTGACCCTTGCCGATATCAACCACTACGGGCGCATCGTTGCAACGATCGCCGAGACGATCGCGACGATGTCCCGCATTGACGTGCTCTTCTCCGACGCGCGCGCCGAAGGGATTTCTACATCGGCCGCTGAGGTGGCACATATCTGACCTGCCTGTCGGCAGCCCGACCCGCGCGTGAAAGTCCGGCCTCGCGGGTCTCCGAACCGGGTCCCCGCCGGGCGAGCAAACGTACTTACGGCGTGGGACACGCGGAGGCCGCTTCGTTGCCACATAAGAGGGGGTGAGCGAGGGGACTCGAACCCCCGACCGCCTGGACCACAAATCATCGCCTAACGACTCCCGGGCCAGGAGACGGACCCGTCGGTGAGGTGTTGCGAAGACGTTTCGAACTGCAGCCGCCTCAGCCACTTTCGCCGCGCAAGGGCCACCCATGAGTCCCGTGCAGTGATGGTCCAATAGCAGCTTTGGACCATGATTGGACCATGACCGCATACCGGCTGTCGAGCCGCAAGCCCGCAAAAAGCGCCTCTTTGCAGGTACTTCCTAAAATCGGGGAGACAGGATTTGAACCTGCGACCGCCCGGCCCCCAGCCGGGTGCGCTACCAGACTGCGCCACTCCCCGTGGTCCTGCAAGCGGGCGACGGGAATCGAACCCGCCCTAGAAGCTTGGAAGGCTTCTGTGCAGCCACAACACTTCGCCCGCAAGCCCGTCGGGGATCATAGCCGGGGGTCGGTGGGGCTCAAGTAGCCCGCGTGGCTCGCCGCGCCTCGGTCGGGACCTCGCCGCCGTCGTCGGTCAAGCCGACCGGCGGCCACGGGCCGAACCAGTTGTCGCGCGCGCCGTCCAGGGTCACCGTCGAGCCGGAGAAGGCGCGGCCGAGCGGGGAGCAGAGCAGGGCGATGAGCCAGGCGTGCTCCTCCACGCGCCCGAGGCGCTGCAGGGGGACCGAGCGCGCGGCGCCCGCGCGTACCACGTCGGGGTACTTGTCGAGCGCCTCGGTCTCGAAGTGGCCGGCGGCAGCGGCCACCACGGCCACCCCGTCGGGCGCCCAGCGCCCCGCCCATTCGCGCGTGAGCCCCTCGACCGCGGCACGCGCCGCGCTCGAGTGCGTCATCCCGGCCAGCCCGTGGTGGGGAGAGAGAGTGACGTTCACGATCGTCCCGCCGCGGCCGCCGGGGCGAAACGCGCGCGCGACCGCGGTCTGCGCCATGCGCGCCGTTCCACCGACGTTGAGGCGCGTGACCGCCCGCCAGCCCTTGAGCGCGATCGCCTCAGCGGGCACGAAGTACTGGCCGCCGGCGTTGTTGACGAGCGCGTCGAGGCGCCCGTGGCGCTCGAGGGCGAAGTCGACCATCCGCGCAGCGTCATCGTCGGAGCGCACGTCGGCCGCGATCCAGTCGCAGCCGAGCTCTTCGGCCGCCGCGGCGAGCACCTCCTCGCGCCGGCCGGCGATGACCACGCCGGCGCCGCACGCCAGGAGCTCGCGCGCCGCCGCCTTCCCGAGTCCGGTGCCGCCGCCGGTGATGAGCGCGACCCGGCCCGCCAGTGCTTGCGGGGCGAAGATCTCCGAGGCGTCGCTCACGCGCGAGCGGCGGTGCCGCGCGCGGCGCGGACCGCGTCGTCGAGGTCGGGCAGGTCGCCCGCGTGCTCGGGTAGGTGGCGCGCACGCACGATGCCGCCCGCGTCGACGGCGAACGTCCCGGCGGCCTGCCACCGCGAGCCGCTCGGATGCCGGTTGCGTACGCCGCGCCGGGCGAGCCGACCCACCGCGAGCAGCGAACGACGGCCCGTGAAGTGCGCGAGGCTCGTGCGCCCGAGCCCCCATGCGGCGTAGGCGTGGCGATCGGGGTCGGCGATGACGACGACCTCTCCCGCCCCGCCGATGGCCTCGAGCCAGCGCGCGGTCGCGGGCGCCGGTGCGTGGCTCACCGCGACGAAGGTGACCTCGGTGCCAGTCCCGGATGCCCGCTCGCGCAGGGCGCGGAGCGTCGCCTCGGCGAACGGACAGCCCGTGTGGCGCAGGAAGGCGACCACGGCGGGCCCTCGAGGCAGGCCGGGCGCGGGAAGCGCGGGTGCGGGCGCCCCCACCGTCGGGGGCGCGGCGGTGGGCCGGGAGGCGGGCGGAAGGAAGGTGCGCGGGTCCATCGCCGGATCCTAGAGCGAGGCGGCGGGCGCTCAAGCCGCCGCGGCGCGCCGCCGATGAGATTCCCAGCAAGTCACTCACCAGAGCGACTCGTCTCCCGACAAAGGCAAACCGTCCGTGAGGATGGGGACGCAAAGCCACGGAGCTCCCCTGCCGGGGAGCCAGCCGAGCTACCGAAGGAAGCGGTACCGCGGGCAGGCGAAGTCCCGATCGCCAGGAGCTTTCAGTGTCTCGCAGCCTCTGTCTGGGCCTCGCCCTCGCCGCCGTCGCGGTCCTCGCGGCGCTCCTGCCCGCCACCGGGGCGCTCGCGCGCCAGGCGCCGGCGCCGACACACCTCGAGCTCATCAACTTTACGTTCCCGCCCGCGCGTACGGTCTCCGCAAGCGCGGCCCGTCCGGCGCGCCGTCCGCGCCCGGCGCGTCGTCGTCTCGAGGGCACCCTGCTCGTTCACGTGCGCGCGGGACGAAGCGCCATCCTGCGCAGCGCGCCGGGGGGAGCCCTCGTGGCGCGCCTGGGCGCACGCACTGAGTTCGGCTCGGCTACGGTCGCGCCGGCCCTCGCCGTGCGCGGTCGCTGGCTCGGAGTCTCCTCCCCGGCGCTCCCGAACGGCCGCCTCGGTTGGATCGACGCTCGCAGCGACGCGATCATGCTCAGCCACTCGCGCATGTGGATCGACGTCGACCGGGCCGCGCGGCGCCTGCGCCTTTACGACGGTCGGCGCGTGGTGCTGAGCGCCGTCGTCGGCGTCGGCTCCCCTTCCTCCCCCACGCCCGCCGGACGCTTCGCGGTCACCGACCGCCTCGCCGGCGGCCGCTTCTCACCGGCCTACGGCTGCTGCGTGCTGCCGATCTCCGCCCACCAGGAGCACCCGCCCGCCGGGTGGGCGAACGGCACGCGCATGGCCATCCACGGCACGAACGACCCGGCGACCATCGGGCAGGCGGCCAGCGCCGGCTGCGTGCACGCGGAGGAGAGCACGATTCGTGCGCTCGCGCAGCGGGTTCCGCTGGGGACGCCGGTGCTCATCCGCTGAGGACCGAGCCGCCGAGCCGCCGGGCCGCGGGAGCGGGGGTGCTGGGATTCGAACCCAGGTTCACGGTTTTGGAGACCGCGCGCGTGGACCACTAGCTTACACCCCCTGGGGGTATATGGAGACCAACGGATATGGCGACCGACGGATCGCGCAAGAGAATAGCCCGGAGCTGCTGTCAGGGCTCCCTCGAGCGCACAAACCACCCGTCAACCCCGACGGGCCCAGCCAAGTTGTCCTCCGGGTGCTCAACAGTTCTCGGTATCTGGCCGATGGGGCCTTATGCGCCAGCGACGAAAGGTGACGTGGGGCCACGCGCTCATGCAGGTAGGAATGGGCCTGCGGACGGGCGCAGCGTGCCTTTCCGGCGCGCTGGTCTCGGCGCTCGTGCTCGGAGTTCCCCTCATCGCACTGTTGCAGGGTGCCGCGTATCCGGAGCCGTTTGCGCTCCTGGACCGTGCGACGCCCTCAGTCTCGATGGGCACGTGGTGCTGGGAGGGCCTCGTGATCGCTGCGGGTGCGCTCCTGGTCGGCAGGGCGGCAGGCGTGGTGACCGCTGCGCTCGGTTGGGGAGTGCTGCCAGGCGAGCACCGAAGATTGCTGGGAAAGGTGGCGCTCAAGGCGAACTCGGGCCTACCTTCAACTTCGCCGGCCGATCGTGCCGTCGTTGAGCCGCGGCGAGACGCCGCCGCGGCGAGCGCTCCTGTGGCGCAAGTTGGCGCCCACCGCTAGCCAGCGGCCTTGCGGGCGGTAGATTCCTCCCAGGATTCTGGGGAGGAGCAAATCGTGAGCCTGAGCCCGCTGGGTCGTGTGCTGCGTCATCGTGGGCCTTCGCGCGCGACGCTGGTCGCCGCGCTGCTTGGGGGAGCGGGGATTCTTGCTGCGATCCTGCTGCGATCCGCGCTCCTCGTCGTTCTCGTCTCTGTCTTGGTGCTGGCGGTATCCACAACGGTGGAGGCGAAGCGAGCCGGCCGGCGGTGGAGGCGGGGTGAGGTGCTTCTGCGTGGAGCGAGCTTCGCCTGCCTGAACCTTGGGGGGGCATTGGTGCGGCGCGTGATTCGCCCCGATTACATCTTTGTTCTCTACGCCGAGACCGATCGCGACAAGCGCTTGTACTTCCCCCGGTGGGTTGAGCGCCTTCTCCGGCCCGTGTTCCCCAGTGGGCTCATCCACTTCGGGCGCTACTGGGGGATGATGGTCGCGGGTAAGGCGACGGCGGAGAGCTTCGAGAGCTCGCCCGAGCGCCTCCAAGCGCTGCTGGACAACACTCGGAAGAGATTCCCTCAGGTGCAGGTCATCGCCCTGGCCGGGCGGCTCCCGAGCATCGCGGCCTCGCAGGGCGTTTCGCTCGACGGGCCCTTTCTGGAAGGCGACCGAGGGACGCTCTGCGCCATGATCGGCGCCGCGCACGAGCAAGCGGCCCTGCTCGGTAAGACACCGGCGGAGGTGACGATTGCGGTGCCGGGTGGAGACGGCTTCATCGGACGTCAGCTCGTCACCGAGCTAGCTCGCGAGTTTCGGGAGGTCATCGCCCTCGATCCCCGTTTGGAAGACCAGCATGGCTGGCGGGAGAACGTCCTCTTCACTCATCAGCCCGAGGACATCGCCAGGGCGCAAGCGGTGCTGGTGCTGACCGCGCGCGGAGAGGAGACCGCCGACATCGTGCCCTATCTGGCACCGGGAACCCTGGTGGCTGATGACACCCATCCGGAGATCCCGGAATCGCTGCGCGAGCGGATGGTCGCCGCGGGCGCCATCGTGCTCAAGGCGAGCGTGGGGGATCATCGGTGTCGCATACGACCGCGGATTCCCATCTTCCGAAGCGACGACATCCCGGGATGCCTGCTGGAGGCTCTCGTCGTGGTGCATCGTGGGCAGGACGTTCTTGGCTCGCAAGTGGCGTTCAACGCGGCGGCCAAAGAAATTGGGTTCCGGGCACGGTTGGCCCCGCATGTCTCGAGCCGCCGGCGCGCTCCTGGGCCAGCGTAGGGCAGCGCTCACCCGGCCCCAGAGCGAGTGATTCAAGGCGACAGGGCTTCCGACCGATGTGACGAGGGTGGGCGAGTCAGAAGCGGGCGAAACTCGATCTAACGGCACCTTGCCGGATTGTTCGGCTAACCAGACCAGCGGGCTGACCTCGCGGCTCATCCTCGCCTACGCGGAGCGCGCGGGCGGTTCGGTGAAGGTCGACGAAATCCTCGCTAGGTGCGACATGGGCGAGCGCCGCGAAGATCTGCGGGACGGTTCCCTGTGGTTTGGCTTCGACACAAAAGTCGAACTCTTCGCGGCCGCGGCAGAAGTGCTCGATGATCCGCAGGTCGCGCGTCACATCGGCGGGGCGGCCGTGGAGCTGAACGTCTTGACGTTGCTCAGCCTGGCCCTGAGAGCGGTGGGGAGCCCCCAGCTTGTGTACGCGGCACTTCCGCGCCATGCGCGCAAGTTCACCTCAGCGCATCGCCTGGAGTTGATCAGGTCGACTGACTCACATGCTTCATTCCGCTATACCGACGTTTCTGGGGTCGGCTATCACCGTCTGGACTGCGAGTACAACCAGGGCATGCTTGCCTCGGTCCCGACCATGTTCGGAGCGCCGCCAGCTCGCATCCGCCACTCGCAGTGCGCAGTCGAGGGAGCCGACGCTTGCGTCTACGAGATCTGGTGGGAAGACCCCCGCTCTCGGCTGGGACAGACCGCGAACCGCTGGCTGGCGGCCAGCGCAACAGCGTTCTTGGGCGCTGCGCCTTGGGGTCGCCGGGGTCTACGGATCGCGCTCGGAGTGCCGGCTTTGGGCGGAGCGCTCGTGGCTACCCAGGGCGAGCGCCGACGAAGGCAGCGCATTCGTTCGCTCGAGGCCGAGGTCCGCGACCAGCAGGAGCTCGGGGCTCGCGTCTTCGCATCGCTGCGTGACCTTGTCTCGGAGCTGCGTGTGGAAGAGGTTCTAGCCAAGGTTGTGGAAAACGCCCAAGCCGCGATCACCGGACGAGAGTTCGCACTGATGGTGCTCGGCGACGACGGAGTCCATTGCCGCAGCTCCTCGCGGGTCCCCGTTTCCTCGCTCGGCGCCTTGGAGTGCTGGGCCACCGAGAACTCTGCGATGCTCGACGCGCCGCTGGCTCTGGAGGATCTCGAGTCAGTGCCCGGGCTCGCCGCCCTGCGCGCGCACGCAGCAACGCCGCTCGGGGCGATGTACAGCGTTCCGCTCCGCTTCCGGAGCACCAATTTCGGGGCGCTCGTCGCACTCGCTCACGGCGGCGACTCCTTCGACTCGCTAGAGGTAGCCGTGCTGTCGGCCTATGCCGATCAGGCCGCGATCGCGCTGGCAAACGCTCATCTATTCGCGCGAGTTGAGGAGCTTGCGCGTAGGGACCCACTCACCGGTCTACTCAACTCGCGCGAGTTCGACGCGGACCTCACGCGCGAGTGCTCGCGTGCCGAGCGCTACGGGCGGACTGTCGCGGTGATCATGCTCGACCTCGACGGGTTCAAGCAGGTGAACGACCGTCTGGGCCACGCCGAAGGCGACAGAGTCCTCCGACTCGTCGGACAGACGCTCGACGCGTCCGTCAAGACGGCCGGCCGCGCGTACCGAACCGGCGGCGATGAGTTCGCACTGGTCCTTCCCCACATCGGCTCCTCAGAGATCGAAGATCTCGTACGGCGCTTGAAAGGACACATCAGCATGCTCGAGGTTGGCGTTGACGCCTCCTGCGGAGTCGCGGTCTGGCCACAAGACGGTCCGTCGCAGCAGATGCTCGTCTTCAACGCCGATCGCTCGCTCTACGCGGCCAAAGCCCGCCTCCACAAGGAGCGAGAGGCGCCACCGCCGCTTGGGCCGCCGTCCGAGTCGGCCCTTTCAAATGCGATCGACGACGCAGGGTCGCAGTCAAGGCGCATGGTGACCACCGCGCTGGCAAGGGCGGTTGACGCCAGGGACGCGTATACCAGCAGCCACTCGGAGATGGTCTCGCAACTATGCGAGGCAATTGCCCGCGAGCTCGGGCTGACCGAGAATCACGTCTCGAAGCTTGCCCTCGCCGGCCTCCTGCACGACGTGGGAAAGGTCGGTGTCCCGGATGCGATTCTCCTCAAGCCCGGCCCCCTCACGGAGCAGGAGTTCGGAGTCATGAAGACCCATCCGACCGTGGGCTACAACATCCTCGCGGGAGCCGACCTAGGCGAACCGGCTAGTTGGATCCTTCATCATCACGAGCAGCCCGACGGACGCGGCTATCCGGCTGGCCTAGCTGGCGATGAGGTGCCGCTCGAATCCCGCATCATCCTCGTGGCCGACGCCTTCGAGGCCTTGACATCGGATCGCCCGTACCGGCGCGGATGCTCGGTGGCTGACGCCCTCGCAGAACTCGACCGCCACGTCGGCACACAGTTCGACCGGGCCTGCGTTGAAGCTCTTCGCAAGATCATCGGCACTGGAGCTCGCGACATCTTCCTAGCTAGAGCCGCAGCTACCCTACGTGACGGAGGAGGGCGTAGTTCCGGGATCGGCTTGCTTCCGCTATCCGCGATCTCGTAGGTGATGCTGTTCGCCGCTCAAAGCAGACCTTTCAGGTGCGGGCGGAGGGACTTGAACCCCCAAGGCCGTGAGGCCACCGGCTCCTAAGGCCGGCGTGTCTACCGATTCCACCACGCCCGCGAAGGCGGAGCGCTTCGCCAAGGCGTCGCAATCCGCGCGGGGAGATTGTAAGGTTGGTCTCGACATGGCTGAGGAGCAAGAGGGCGCGCGCGACGAGTATCTGATCGATCGTCCCAATCGGGCGAAGGCCTCGTCCAAGACGACCAAGGCGATCGTCGCCCTCATCCTGCTGGTTTCGGTCGCGCTGATGGTCGTCATCACCCTCGGCGGCTGGTCGAAGCTCCAGGGCGCCAAGCCGCTGCAGATCGCCTACATCCTCCTCTACCTGGTGATCGCGTTCTTCGTCATCCGGTGGAACCGGGGAGTGCTGCCGCTGGCCGCGGCGCTCGGCATCGTCCTCGCTATCTTTGCCGCCGTCGCCGGACCGGGCTGGTTCGATCGCGACCGCAGCGGCTTTGCCCAGCCCCAAGGCATCCTCGGCGTGGGCGGCCTGGACTCGAACATCCTGGGCCTGCTCACGCTCCTGCTGCTTCCCGTGCAGGTTCTTCTCATCGCGTTCTCGCTGCAAGCCTTCCGTCAGTCGTGGAACGTCGAGGTCGAGGTCCCGGCCGACAAGGCCACACGCCACGCCGTTTCGCCCTCCGCGGCTTAGACTTCCGCGCCGGCCCGCCCGGGTGATGGAACCGGTAGACATGGCAGATTCAAAATCTGCTGCCCGCGAGGGCATGTGGGTTCGAGTCCCACCCCGGGCACTCGGTCCCCTCGGCATAGCGCCTGAGGGACGTCTCAGTCCTCGTCCTTCTTCGATCCTTCGTCATCGTCGTCGCTGCCGGCGCGCTCGCGCGACTTCTCGGGGCCGCCGGTGGCATTCGGGTCGGTCGGACCGCCGGGAATCGGATCGGCCTTGTGGTCCTCGGGATTGTCGACCTTCTTCCCGGAGATGGAGACCGAGCCGTCCTCGAAGCGGCGAAGTTCGGAGGGACCGAGCTTCTGCTCGACCCCCTCGGCGTAGGAATGATCGCCCTCCGCCCCGCCGTAGGTGATGTACTTGCCCTCGTCGGACGGCCAGTCCTCGAGGTCGGTGGGAGGCTCGTCCTTCCCTTCGAGCTCCGTCATCTTCTCCTGCGCCTTCTCGCGGGCCTCGGCCACCTCTCGCGCCCTCCTCTTGGCCTGGGACTCGCCCTCCTCGCCCTGGTCCTGCTCCTCCTCGTCGCGCTCCTCGGTCTGCTCCTCGCTCATCGCCTCTCCCTCTCGTCGCACCGCGCAGATGCCGGCTCGGCCTGCGTCGCGTTGTCGAGAAGCCTTACCCGACGAGGCGGCCGGCGAACCGACCCGGACGCCCGGTGCTACGCCGGAGTGAGCTCGAGCGCGGCGGAGCCCGCCACGACCGGCACGGGCCACCCGAGGACGTGCAGACCGCAGCCGCAATCGCAGGCGAGGGCCTCGAGCTCGGCCAGCGTGCCGCGCGCCTCGAAGCGTTCCGTGCAGTCGTCTTCGGAGCAGATGAGTACGGCGAGGTAGACCATGCTCGCATGGTGCCGGTCGCCTCGGACGGAACGGTGGCGAGGCGTATGCTCGGCGCGAATCGATCCCGCACGAGGAGGAGCGAAATGGGTCAGAGCATCGAGGGGCGCAGCCGGGACCTGCTGGAGGCGCCCAACTTCTGTCACGTGGCCACGGTCCGTAAGGACGGCACGCCCTACGTCGTTCCCACCTGGGTCGACGTGGACGGCGACCGGGTCGTCCTCAACACCGCCGACGGCCGCCTGTGGCCGAAGAACCTCCGCCGCGACCCCCGGGTCACCCTCACCGTCTCGCCCACGGACAACCCCTACGAGTACCTGACGATCCGCGGGCGGGTGGCCGAGGAGACCAAGGACGGCGCCGAGGAGCACATCGACAAGATGGCCCAGAAGTACCTCGGCCAGGACACCTACCCCTACCGCCAGCCGGGGGAGGAGCGGGTGATGTTCAGGATCGAGCCGGAGGACGTGCGCCACCAGGCGCAGTGACCGCGAGCTCGTAGAGCGCCGGAACGAGCGCACTAGGCCCAGCGACGAGACCGATCGCGTCGTGCGGCGTGGGCTCGAGCCGGCGTGTCTCGAGCCCGGCCGCGCGGCAGATGAGCGCGCCCGCGGCCTCGTCCCAAGGTTGCAGGCCGCGCTCGAAGTAGAGGTCGAGGCGGCCCGCGGCAGTCCACGCGAGATCGAGCGCGGCGCTGCCGCCGCGGCGGATGTCGCGCACGCGCGGGAGCACCTGGGCGAGCACCTCCGCCTGCCGCGCGCGGGCCTCGACCGCATAGCCGAACCCCGTGCCCACGAGCGCCTCCGCGAGCGGGGGCGCCTCGCCGCGCGCGGGGAGCGCGGCGCCGTTCAGCACCGCGCGGCCCCCGCGAAGCGCCGCCCACTCCTCTCCGCGCACCGCGTCGAGGACGACGCCAAGGAGCGGACCGCTCTCGTCCTCGCACGCGATGGAGACCGCCCACTGGCCGATCCCGTAGAGGTAGTTCGTGGTGCCGTCGAGGGGGTCGAGGACCCAGCGTAGGCCGCTCGCGCCCTCCGCGTCCCCTCCCTCCTCACCGAGGACTCCGTCCTCGGGGCGGCGCTCGGCGAGAAGCGCGCGCACCGCTCGCTCGGCGGCGAGGTCGGCCTCTCCGACCAGGTCGGTCGCCGAGCTCTTGGTCTGCACCGCCTCCTGGCGACCCCCGAAGCGCTCGAGCAAGATCGTCCCGGCGGCGCCGGCGGCCTCGCGGGCGAGCGCGAGCAGCCCCTCGGCGCTCGGGCGCGAGCGGATGCTCACGCGGTGGCGAAGGGCGGCCGACGATCGGGCCAGCCTCGCTCCGCCTCCAGCTGAGCGGCGAGGGAGAGGAGCGTCGCCTCCTCGTGGGGGCGACCGACGAGCTGGACGGAGAGCGGGAGCCCTTCGGGGGTGAACCCGGCCGGAACGGCGGCCGCCGGATGCCCGCTGAGATTCCACGGACCGGTGTAGGGAATGAACTGCGCCGCGCCGTTGAAGGTGAGCGCCGCACCCAGTCCCTCGAAGCGCCCGACGGGCAGCGGGAGCTGCGCGAGACTCGGAGTCATGAGCACGTCGAACTCGCCGAAGAGGGCGCCGAGCTTCGCGGCGACGGCTGGCTCGGCCGAGCGCAGCCGGCCCATGAGCCGCGCGGGAACGAGGCCGCCGGCCCGCGCCATCGCCCGCGTGCGGCGCTCGAGGCGGTGGGGCCTGGGCATCTCGGCGGCGTCGTCGTGGATTCCGCGCAGGTAGCGCGCGGCCGCGTCGAAGATCGCCGTTCCGTAGGCGGGGTCGCGCTCCTCGACGCGATGGCCGAGTGAGCGGAGCAGGATGGCCGTCTCCTCGAGGGCGGCGCGAACCTCGCGCGCGACCGGACCGGGCAGCGGGGTCTTGGCCGAGAGCGCGATCCGCAGCGGGCGCTCGGGCGGGCGCGCCGCCTCGACGAACCCTCGGGCGGGGCGCTCCGCGGCCATGACGTCGAGCAGGAGCGCGGCGTCGGCGGCGCGGCGCGCGAGCGGCCCGATCGCCGAGAGCCCGTGCCAGTGCTCGGCCAGGGGAGCGTAGGAGACCCGCCCGCGCTGGGGCTTGACGCCGACCAGGCCACAGCACGCGGCGGGAATCCGCACCGAGCCGAGGCCGTCCGTGCCGAGCGCCGCGGGAACGAGCCCGGCCGCGACGGCGGCCGCCGAGCCGCCGCTCGAGCCACCCGGGGTGCGCTCCAGGTCCCACGGGTTGCGCGTGCGGCCCCAGGTGATCGACTCGGTGAAGGGCCACTGGGTGAGCTCGGGCACATTGGTTTTGCCGATGACGATCGCGCCGGCGTCCCGCAACCGGCGCACCACGTCGGAGTCCTCGCGCGCGGGTGGGCCATAGGCGCCCGTGCCGAAGGCGGTCACCTCGCCGGCCACGTCGAGGTCGTCCTTGACCGCGAGGGGGACGCCGCGCAGAGGCTGGTCTGCCGCCCCGTCGTCGCGTTCGGCGGCCGCGGCCTCGGCCCGCGCCTGCTCGGCGAAGACGACGCGGAAGGCGTTCAGCTCGGGATCGAGGCGCGCGATGCGCTCGAGGCAGAGCTCGACGAGCTCGCGAGGCGAGACGCTCCCGTCACGGACGAGACCGGCCTGGCGGACGAGGCCGGCGAAGGCGAGGTCGGTCGACTCCACGGCGCGGGAGGCTACCCGAGGCTGGGAACATCCGGGCCTTCATGGATCGGATGGCGGAGAACCTCGATCGGCTGCTCGCCACCCCCGGGCGCGCGGGCGGCACCGACGCCGAGCGCCGCGCGGCGCTCGAGCTGCGACGCGTGCTGCGCGCCGCGGGCCGGGAGGCCGAGATCGAGACCGTCTGGGTGCGCCCGGCGTGGGCCGCCACGCACACCCTGCACGCGGCGCTCGCGGTGATCGGCTCGGTGCTCGCGGTCTTCCTGCCCGTCGCGGGCGCCGCCGTGCTGGGGGCTGCCCTCCTCTTCCTGCTGCTCGACCTGGCCGGCTGGGGCTGGTTCGTGCGCCGGCTGACCGCGGAGCGCGCGACCCAGAACGTCGTCTCCCCCCCTCCTCGCCCCGCTCCCTTTCGGCTGCTCATCACCGCCCACTACGACGCGGGGCGCAGCGGGCTGATCTACGCCGAGCGCCTGCAGAAGCGCTTCGCGCGTGCGCGGCGCGCGGCGCGCGGGCGGCTGCCCGGCCCGTTTGGATGGTTCGTGCTGGCGCTCCTCGCGCTGCTCGGCTGCGCCGCCGCGCGTATCGCCGGCGCGGAGGGAACCACGGTGGGGCTCGTGCAGCTCCTCCCCACCGTGGGGTTGGTGCTCGGAGCGGCGGCCGGGATGGATCTCGCGCTCTCCGACGCCGGACCCGGCGCGGGGGACAACGCCAGCGGAGTGGCGGTGGCCCTCGCCCTCACCGCGGCGCTCGACGCGGCGCCGCCGGAGAACCTCGGCGTGGAGCTGGTGCTCGCTGGCGCCGGTGACGGGCCGGGCGCGGGGCTGGCGGCCCACCTGCGTGCGCGCCTCGACGAGCTCGATCCCCGAAGCGCGATCGTTCTCGGGCTGCGGACGAGCGGCGCGGGAACGCCGGCGTGGCTCTCCCACGAGGGAACCCTGGTCGCTCTGAGAACTCATCGCCAGCTCGAGGCCGCATGCGCGCGCGCCGCGCGCGCCGAGGCCCACCTCGGCGCGCGCCCGGAGCGCTCGCACGCCCTCTCCCCGCTGGCGCCGGCGCGTCGCGCGCGCCTTCCCGCGGTGACCGTAGGCGCGCGCGACGCGCTCGGTCGGGTCCCCCACGCGCGGACCCCCCAGGACGCTTCCGAGCGCGTCGAGGAGCAGGCGATGGCCGCGACGCTCGAGTACTGCCTCGCGCTCGTCGACGCGCTCGACGCCGAGCTCGCGCCGCAGCGGCCCGCCTAGAGTTTCCGCGCCAGATCGACGAAGAAGTCGAGCGAGTTCGGGTTGGCGAGCGAGTCGAGGCTCGCGGCCTCCTCGGGCGGCGTGCCCATGAGGATGCGCTTGACCGGCACCTCGAGCGCCTTGCCGTTCAGCGTGCGCGGCACCTCGTCGATGACGTGGATCTCGTTGGGCACGTGGCGCGGCGAGCAGTCCTCGCGGATCCGCGTGCGGATCTCCTTCTGGAGGGCCTCGTCGAGCTCGCGGCCCTCGTCGAGGACGACGAAGAGGGGCATGTAGGAGTCGCCGTCTGACTTCTGCACGTCGACCACGAGGGAGTCGGCCACGGCGGGGACGCCGGCCACGGCGGCGTAGATCTCGCTCGTTCCCATCCGCACGCCCTGGCGGTTGATGGTCGAGTCCGAGCGACCGGAGATGACGGCGCCTCCCTCGGGCGTGATCCGAATCCAGTCGCCGTGGCGCCAGACGCCCGGGTAGGTGTCGAAGTAGCTCTCGCGCAGGCGCTTCCCGTCGGGGTCGTTCCAGAAGAAGAGCGGCATGGAGGGCAGCGGCTCGGTGATCACGAGCTCGCCCACCTCGTCGAGGACGGGGCGGCCCTCGGCGTCAAAAGCCTGCACCGCCGCGCCGAGCGCGCGCGTCTGGAGCTCGCCGCGGCGCACGGGGAGCACGGGGCAGCCGCCCACGAAGGCGGTGCACACGTCGGTGCCCCCGCTCGTGGAGAAGAGCCACACGTCGCCCTTGACGTGCTCATAGACCCAGTCGAAGCCCTCGGGCGGCAGCGGCGATCCGGTCGAGCCCACGCTGCGCAGGGCGCTCAGGTCGTGCCCCGACCCCGGCTCGACCCCCGCCTTCGCGCACGACATCAGATAGCTCGCGCTCGTGCCGAAGCTCGTGACCCCGGTCCGCTCGGCGAGCGCCCAGAGGACGTCTAAGTCGGGGTGACCCGGGCTGCCGTCGTAGAGGACGATGCTCGCCCCCGCGAGCAGCCCGCCGATCAGGAAGTTCCACATCATCCAGCCCGTGGTGGTGAACCAGAAGAACCGGTCTCCCGGGTGGAGGTCCTGGTGCAAGTGGCTCTTCTTGAGGTGCTCGAGCAGGATCCCGCCGTGCCCGTGGACGATCCCCTTCGGCAGGCCGGTCGTGCCCGAGGAGTAGAGGACCCAGAGCGGGTGCGCGAAGGGCACGGGCGTGAACTCGAGCGGAGCCCCCTCCCCCGCGGCGAGGAGCTCGCTCCAGCTCCGGGCGTTCTCGAGTCGGCCGGGGTCGGCGCCCGCGTCGAGGTAGGGGACGAGCACCGTGTGCTCGAGCGAGCCGATCGCGTCCTGGAGCCCGGCCACGGTCTCCGTGCGGTCGAAGTCCTTGCCGCCGTAGCGGTAGCCGTCGACGGCGAGGAGCACCTTGGGCTCGATCTGCTCGAAGCGGTCGGTGACGCTGCGCGAGCCGAAGTCGGGCGAGCAGCTCGACCAGATCGCCCCGATGCTCGCGCAGGCCAGGAAGGCGGCGAGCGTCTCGGGGATGTTCGGCATGTAGGCGACGACGCGGTCGCCGCGCTCCACGCCGAGGAAGCGCAGGCCCGCGGCCACGCGGGCGGTCGTCTCCTCGAGCTCACGCCAGGTGACGCTCGCCTCCTGCGGGCGAACCTCGGAGGCGTGGATGACCGCGGGCTCCTCGGGCCGCGCCGCGCGAAAGATGTGCTCGGCGTAGTTCAGCTCGGCGCCGGGGAACCACTCGGCGCCGGGCATCTCGCGGCGCCCCAGCACCCGCTCGTAGGGGGCGGCGGCCTTGACCTCGAAGAACTCCCACAGCGAGGACCAGAAGCCCTCGAGGTCGCTCGTAGACCACTTCCAGAGCTCGCCGTAGTCGGCGAAGGATTGGCCGCGGTGCTCTGCGAGCCACTCCGTGTAGCGGGTGAGCGTCGTGCGCTCGCGCTCCTCGCTCGAGGGCTCCCACAGGATGGCGCCGTCGGCCGCGTCGGACACGAAGCGAATCTTAGGAGCCTCGCGCGGACCCGTGTGCCCGAGGGGCTACCCCCGGGTACCCCATGCGGTACCCGGGGGTAGCCGAACCCGACAGGCGACCGCCGCCCTCCGGGACGCGCGACGGGCGCTCCGAGCTCAGACCGGCGTGACCGGGTTGTGCTTGCGCGGCCAGGCGCGCGGCTTGCCGGCGGCGAGCGCGAAGCGGCGCGCGACCTCGCCGCGCAGCGCCTCGGGCTCGATCACGGCGTCGATCACGAGCTCGGACGCGAGGTGGAGCACGTCGATCCCCTCCGCGTACTCGGCGCGCAGCTCCTCCACCCGGCGTGCGCGCTCGTCGGGATCTTCGATCCCCGCGAGTTGATTGAAGAAGACCGCGTTGACCGCGGCGCTCGGGCCCATCACCGCGATCGAGGCGGTGGGCAACGCGAGGCACGCGTCGGGGGAGAAGGCGGGCCCGGCCATCGCGTAGAGCCCGGCGCCGTAGGCCTTGCGCACGATCACCGAGAGCTTGGGCACGGTGGCCTCGGAGACCGCGGCGATCATCTTGGCGCCGTGGCGGATGATGCCCTGCTTCTCGACCGCCGTCCCGATCATGAAGCCGGGTACGTCGGCGAGGAAGAGCAGCGGCACGTTGAACGCGTTGCAGGTCCAGATGAAGCGGGCGGCCTTGTCGGCCGAGTCGACGAAGAGCACGCCGCCCTTGAACTTCGGCTGGTTGGCCACGATCCCCACGACGTGGCCGTCGATCCGCCCGAAGCCGACGATCAGCTCCTTGGCCCAGCGGGCGTGGATCTCGTGGAAGGAGTCCGCGTCGAGCAGCGCGCCCAGCAGCTCGTGCATGTCGAAGGGCTTGTTCTCGTCGGCGGGAACGAGATCGCGGATCGAGGTGGAGGAGGAGGGCGCGGCGGACGGCGCGATCGGCGGCTCCTCCTCCCAGCGCGTGGGCAGGTAGGAGAGGTAGCGCCTGGCCCAGTCGATCCCGTCCTCGTCGGACTTCACGAGGGCGTGCCCGCAGCCCGAGACGCTCGTGTGCATCTTCGCGCCGCCCATCTCCTCGAGCGAGACCTTCTCCCCGATCACCATCTCGGCCATCCGCGGGGAGCCGAGGTACATCGAGGCGTTGCCCTCGCGCATGACGACCACGTCGCAGAACGCGGGGATGTAGGCCCCCCCGGCGGCGCTCGGCCCGAAGAGCACGCAGACCTGCGGGACGACCCCCGAGAGCTGGACCTCGTTGTAGAAGATCCGCCCCGCGTGCCGGCGCCCCGGGAACATCTGGACCTGCTCGGTGATCCGCGCGCCCGCCGAATCAACGAGGTAGACCATCGGCACGCGCTGGGAGAGCGCGCGCTCCTGGATGCGCACGATCTTCTCGACGGTCTTCGGTCCCCAGGAGCCGGCCTTGACCGTCGGGTCGTTGGCCATCAGGGCGACGGGACGCCCGCCGACGGTGCCCATCCCGGTGACCACTCCGTCGGCGCCGAGGCCGTCGGCCTCCCAGTTGGCGAGCAGCCCCTCCTCGACGAAGGAGCCCTCGTCAAGGAGGCGCGCGACCCGCTCGCGCACGGGAAGCTTGCCCTGCTCGCGCGCCTTGGCGCGGTGGCGCTCGGGCCCGCCCGCATGGGCGCGCGCGAGCGCGTCGGCGAAGTCGCTCATCGGCCGCTCTAGGCGAGAAGCCCCGGGTTGGGCGCGGGCTCCTCGCCCGAGTAGTCGTAGAAGCCCATCGCCGACTTGCGCCCGTACCAGCCCGCCGCGAGCATCTTGCGCAGGATCGGCGGGCGGGCGAAGCGGCGCTCGCGAAACTCGTCGAACATGACGTCGCAGATCGCGCCGAGGGTGTCGAGCCCGACGAAGTCCGAGAGCGTGAGCGGACCCATCGGGTGCCCGGCGCCGGCCTTCATCGCCGCGTCGATCTCCTCGATCGACCCGACGCCCTCCTCGTAGGCGCGCATCCCGTCGAGCAGGTAGGGCACGAGCAGGCGGTTGACGATGAAGCCCGCCTTGTCCCGGGTCTGGACGGTCAGCTTGCCGAGCTTCTGGCCGAACTCGAGGCCGGCCTGGAAGCTCTCCTCGGAGGTCGTCACGCAGCGGATCACCTCGAGCAGCTTCATGACCTGGGCGGGGTTGAAGAAGTGCAGCCCGAGGAAGCGCTCGGGGCGGCTCGTGGCGGCCGCCTGGTCGATCACCGGCAGCGAGGAGGTGTTCGTGGCAAAGAGCGCCTGCGGCTTGGCGAGCGCGTCGATCTCCCTCCACATCTCGAGCTTCTGCTCGAGGTTCTCGGTGATCGCCTCGAGGATCAGGTCGCAGTCGGAGAAGTCGCCGTAGTCGAGCGTGGGGTGCAGCCGGCCGCGCACCGCGTCGGCGTCCTCCTGGGAGGACTTGCCCTTCTCCACCGCCCGCGCGAGCTGCTTCTCGATGCGGCCGAGCCCCTTGTCGAGGCGGCCCTGGTCGACCTCGCGCAGGACGACCTCGTAACCGGCCTGGGCGGCCACCTGGGCGATGCCGTGGCCCATGAGCCCGGCGCCGAGCACGCCGACCTTGCTGATCTCTGCCATCACGTCTCCGTTGTGTGAGGGGCGGTTCGGGGGCGGCAGGCTACCGGTGCGCGCGCGACTCGGTCCGGACCGTCTGCCACGAGTGCCCGGTGATGCGCAGGATCGCGAGGGTGATGAGGAGCCCGATGATCGGGTCGGCGAGCGGGACGCCGAGCGCCACGACGGCCGCGCTGGCGATCACCGCGAGGGAGACGAGCGCGTCGGCGCGGGCGTGGTCGCCGTCGGCCACGAGCGCCGCCGAGCCGAGCCGCCGCCCCGCGCGTGTGCGCACGAGCGCAGCCAGGTAGTTGCCCGTCACGCCCGCCGCTCCGGCCAGCGCGAGCACGAGCAGGTCGGTCGGGGGGCTCGGCTCGATCAGCCGGCGCACGGCCTCGATGCCGGCGACCACGGCGCTCACGAAGATCGCCAGCACCACCGCGAGGCCCGCGTAGCCCTCCGCGCGGCGAGAGCGCAGCGCGAAGGCGATTCCGAGCGGGACCGCGGTGAGCGCATCGCCGCCGTTGTGGATGAGGTCGGCGAGCAGGGCGACGCTGTTCGAGGCGATGAAGATCACGACCTGCACCGCCGTGGTGATCCCGAGGATCGCCAGGGAGAGCGCGACGGCGCGCAGGCCCTCGCTCGAGCGCTTGATCGAGGGGTCGACGAGCCCGTGGGAGTGGTCGTGACCCCCGTCGTGGCGCTGGTGCTCGGGGGCGTGCGCGACGCCCGGCTCGGACATGGGCCAGACGGTAGCCTGCCCCGCATGCCCATCGTCACCACGGAGGATCGCGGCGCGGTCCGCCACGTCGTCCTCAACCGCCCCGAGAAGCGCAACGCGATGAACGGGGAGCTCGTGCAGGCGCTCGGCGCGGCCTTCAAGGCCGCGGCGAACGACCCCGACGTCCACTGCGTCGTCGTCCGCGGAGAGGGCGCGATGTTCTCCTCGGGGATGGACTTCGCGGCGCTCGGTCAACTCGCGGGCGAGACCCAGCACCTGCGCGCCTTCCGCCGTGAGTGCATCGACGCGTGGAACCTGTGCGAGGAGATGACCAAGCCGGTCGTCTGCCAGGTCCACGGCGGCTGCATCGGCGGGGCGATGGAGCTCGCGCTCGCCTGCGATCTGCGGGTCATGGCCGAGGATGCGGTGATCGGGCTCGTGGAGACCCGAATCGGGCTGATCCCCGACGTGGGCGGCTCCTCGCGCCTGCCCGCGGTGGTCGGCCTCGGCCGCGCCAAGGAGATGGTCCTGACGAGCAAGATCATCGGCGCGGAGGAGGCCGAGCGGATCGGGCTCGTCAACCGGGTCGCCTCCGCCGCGGAGCTCGACGCGGCAACCGACCAGCTCGTGGGCGAGCTCCTCGCCTGCGCGCCGGTCGCCGTCGGGCTCGCCAAGCGCGTGCTCGACGCCGCGGCCAAGCCCGCGCTCGCGCTGACGCTCGAGCAGGAGGTCGCCGCGCAGCAGATCTGCGCGCAGTCGGCCGACTTCGCCGAGGGCGCGCGGGCGCTCGCCGAGAAGCGCCAGCCCGAGTTCTCGGGTCGCTGACCCGCCGACGCGGTCCTAGCGGGCGGCCGCGAAGGCCTCCCCGACGCCGGCGGCAAGGCGCGTGCAGCGCTCGACGCTCTCCCAGTCCACGCGCTCGGGCGTGTCGCTGGGGCGGTGGTAGTTCGTGAAGACGCCCTTCGGTCCGATGGACAGCAGGGAGACGCTCGGCAGGCCGGCGTGGCGGGCGAGGATGGGGTCGGTCCACCCGCCGATCGTCCAGCGCTCGGGCGGCGGAAGACCGGCGCGCGCCGCTCCCGCGTCGGCCCAGGCGACATCGGCGGGCCGGTAGCGCTGACGGCGCAGCGCGTACTCGCCGCCGAGGACGATCGGGGTGCCGGCCCCGAGGGTGTCGAGCCCGAGGACGAGGGTGCGCTCGGGGTCGAGGTGCGCGCGGTGGGCGCGAAGCCAGGCGCCCATCCCGCCCATGCCGGCCTCCTCGCAGCCGGTGAAGGCCAAGAGGACCTCGACGCCGGGGAGCGGATCGGCCACCCACCGGCTCGCGAGGGCGAGGAGCGCCGCCACGCCGGTCGCGTTGTCGCTCGCGCCGGGAACCGTTTCGCCCGTGGCGAGATCGAGGTCGGCGAGGAGGATCAACCCGAGGAGGGCGGCGGCCGCGCGGCGCAGCGGGCGCCACGGCGCGCCCGCGAGGGCCAGTGCCGGCACGTAGGGACCAAGGTAGGGGTCGATCCTCCGCCGGCGCAGGCGGCGGGCGGCACCGGCCTCGACGAGGCGCGGATGCCAGACGAGCCCGGTGCGCGCGGCGTCGTGGTGGGCAACGAGCACGAGCGTGCGCCGGGGGGCGCCGCCACCCGCGGGCGCGATCCGCGCCGCCACGTTCGCGCCCTCGCTCGCGCGCAGAAAGCGGCGGATCCACTGCGAGCGCCCGCTCGCCTCCCGCTCGAGGGAGAGGAGCGCGGCGGCGGCGAGCGCCGCGCCCGCGAGTCCGCCCCGACGCGCCGCGAGCAGGCCGGCGAGCGCATGGAGCCCGTGCGCCCCGGCGTAGCTCGGCGCGTAGGAGAAGGGCTCGACGGCGACCGCGCCCGCGCCCGCCTCGCGCAGGCGGCCGGCGATCCACGCCGCCGAGGCGCGCTCCCCCGGGCCGGCCGAGTCCCGTGCCATCCCCGCGAGCGCCTCGACGTCGGCACGCAACCGCTTGCCCCCCGGGCTCAGCGCCACTCGACCGGGCCGGCGGTGAGCACGTGGCTCCCGAGCGGACGGCCGAGCGCCTCCTGCGCCGCGCGCGCGGCGCCCAGCAGGCGCTCGAGCGAGATCCCGGTCTCGATCCCCATCTCGTGCAGCATGGAGACGAGGTCCTCCGTGGCGATGTTCCCCGTCGCGCCGCGCGGCACCGGGCAGCCGCCGAGCTCGCCGAAGCTCGACTCGAAGGAGTCGACCCCGGCCTCGAGCGCCGCGAGCACGTTGGCGAGCCCCTGCCCGCGCGTGTTGTGGAAGTGGGCGGTGAGCTGGACGCCCGGCAGCGCCTCGCGCGCCGCGAGGAAGAACTCGCCTACCTGGCGCGGGTTGGCCATCCCCGTGGTGTCGCCGAAGCCGACCTCCTCCGCGCCGGCGTCCGCGAGCCGCCGCGCGATCGCAAAGACGCGCTCAGGCAACACGGCTCCCTCGTAGGGGCAGCCGAAGGCCACGGAGATCACGCCCTCGGCGCGCAGGCCCTCCTCCCGCGCCCGCGCGAGCACGCGCTCCGCCCCGGCGAGCGAAGCCTCCACCGAGCGGTTGACGTTCTTGGCGTTGTGGGTCTCGGTGGCGGAGAGGAAGACGTTTATCTCCGAGAAGCGGGCCCGATGGCGCAGGGCGTTCTCGAGCCCGCGCTCGTTGGGCACGAGCACGCTGAGCGCCACCGACTCGGGGACCTCGATCCGCTCGAGCACCTGCTCGGCGTCGGCGAGCTGCGGGATCACGTCGGCGCGCACGAAGCTCGTGACCTCGAGGCGGCGCAGCCCGCTCGCGGCGAGGGCCTCGATCAGCTGCACCTTGGTCTGGGTGGGAACGACCTCCGGCTCGTTCTGAAAGCCGTCGCGCGGACCGACCTCGCGGATCTCGACCTGCCGGGGGAGCTCCTCGCTTACCACATCGACAGGCCGCCGGACACGTTCAGCGTCTGGCCGGTCACGAAGGAGGCGTCGTCGGAGGCGAGGAAGGCGATCGTGGCGGCGACCTCCTCGGGGGAGCCCGAGCGGCGCATCACGGTCGAGTCGATCATCCCCTGCTTGAGGCGCGCGCCGATCTCCCCGAGCAGCTCGGGGGCGGCGTTCAGGAGCGGCGTCTCGATCGGCCCGGGCGCCACCGCGTTGGCGCGCACGTGGTAGCGCGCGGACTCGCGCGCGATCGCCTTGGTGAAGCCGATCACGCCGGCCTTGGCCGCCGAGTAGGTCACCGAGCCCTGGGAGCCCACGCGGCCGGCCTCGCTGGCCACGTTGACGATCACCCCGCCGCCGCGCTCGTGCATGGAGGGCAGGACGGCGTGTGTCACCGCGAGCGTGCCGCGCAGGTTGACGCCGAGGACGACGTCCCAGAGCTCCTCGTCGGTGTGGACGAAGAACGCGAAGCGGTCGGTGCCGGCGTTGTTGACGAGGATGTCGATCGGACCGATCTCCTCCACGGCGGCCCTCACGCCGGCGCGCACGGACTGCGTGTCGGCGACGTCCATCGCGACCGCCGCGCCGTCGATCTCCCCGGCCACCTCGCGGGCGCCGTCGAGGTTCAGGTCGGCGAGCGCGACGCGGGCGCCCTCGGCCGCGAGACGCCTGCCCGTCGCCGCGCCGATGCCCGACGCGCCGCCCGTCACCAGTGCCGTTCTGCCCTCGAGGCGCATCAGCAGCCAACCCTATACTCCGCCGCCGTGACGGGACCCGTGGCCATCGTCGGAGGCACCGGGGCCCTCGGGTTCGGCCTCGCGCTGCGCCTCGGCGCCGCGGGGGTCGACGTGGTGATCGGTTCGCGCGACGCCGACCGCGCCCGGGAGGCCGCCGAGCGCGCCGCGGGGGCGGTGGCGGAGGGCTCCTTCGCGGGACGGGGGAACGCGGAGAGCGTCGAGGGAGCGCCGATCGTGGTCCTCTCCGTGCCCTTTCGCAGCCAGTCCGAGACCCTGACCAACCTGAAGGGCGCGCTGCGCGACGGGCAGATCCTGCTCGACGCGACCGTGCCGCTCGCCGCCGCGGTGAGCGGCAAGGCCACCCGCACCCTGGGCGTGTGGCAGGGCTCGGCCGCCCAGCAGGCCCAGGAGATGGTGCCCGACGGGGTCCGCGTGGTCTCGGGACTGCACACCGTGAGCGCCGCGCTGCTCTCCGACCTCGAGCACGAGCTCGACGAGGACGTCCTCCTGTGCGGCGACGCGAAGGCCGACAAGCGCGCGGTGGCCGACCTCGTGCAGAGGATCCCCGGCCTGCGCTGCGTGGACTGCGGCAGGCTCGAGATGGCCCGGATCACCGAGGGCCTGACCCCGCTCATCATCTCCATGAACGTGCGCTACAAGGCCAAGGCGGGGCTGCAGGTGACCGGCCTGCCCGGCGAGCTCTGGCCCTCCCCGGGAGGGTGAGCGGCGCGCCCGTCGTCGTCCTCGCCGGCGGGACGGGCGGCGCGAAGCTCGCGCGCGGCATGCAGGACGTGGTCGGCGAGGACCTCGTCGTGGTGGCCAACACCGCCGACGACGTGGAGATCTACGGCGCCCACGTCTCGCCCGACCCCGACCTCGTGAGCTTCTGGCTCGCCGACCGGATCGACGAGCGCGGCTGGGGCCTCGCGGGCGACACCTTCCACGTCATGGACGGACTGCGCGAGCTCGGGGTCGAGGTGTGGTTCAACCTCGGCGACCGCGACCTGGCGATCGGGATCGAGCGCGCGCGGCGCCTCACCGAGGGCGAGCGGCTCACGGAGGCGCTCGCGGCGCTGGGTCGCTCGCTCAGCGTGAAGGCACGGGTGCTGCCGATGTGCGACGAGCCCGTGCGCACGTGGGTGCGGGCCCACGGCCGCGAGTGGCCCTTCCAGGCCTTCATGATCCAGGCGCACGGCGCGGGACCGGTCGAGGGCGTCGAGCTGCGCGGCGTCGAGGCGGCGCGCGCCACACCCGAGGTGCTGGACGCGGTGGCCGGCGCCCGCGCGGTGATCATCGGGCCGTCGAACCCGGTCATCTCCATCGCCCCGATCCTCGCCGTGCCCGGGATGCGCGAAGCGCTGGCCGCGAGCCCCGCGCCGGTGGTCGCGGTGAGCCCGCTCGTCGAGGGGGCGGTGCTCAAGGGCCCCACCGAGCCGTTCCTGCAGTGGTCGGGTCATGCGCTCGACTCGAGCGGCATCGCCGCCGCCTACGCCGGCGTGATCGACGGCCTGCTGGCCGACCAGCCCACGGGCAGAGTCCCGTGCCGCCGTGCCGACGTGCTCATGGCCGACGCCGAGGGCCGCCGGCGCGTGGCGTCCGATGCGCTCGCCTTCGCCGAGGCCCTCGTGCGCTGAGGCGGTACCGTTAAGGGGCGTGCCGACTCTGGCCATCCTCCCCGTCAAGTCCTTCTCCGACGCGAAGTCGCGCCTCGCGGCCGAGCTCGAGCCCGCGCCGCGCAAGGCGCTCGCCGAGGCGATGTTCTCCGACGTGCTCACCGCGCTGCGCCGCACGTCGGCCATCGACGGGATCCTCGTCGTCTCGCCCGACTTCACCGCCCAGCGGATCGCGGGCGGCCATGGCGCCGACGTGCTGGAGGACCGCGAGCCGGCGGGCCAGAGCGCGGCCGCGGTGCTGGGAATCGTGCACGCCCGCGAGCTCGGAGCCGATCGCGTCCTGCTCGTGCCCGGCGACTGCCCGGCGCTCGACCCCGCTGAGCTCGACGCGCTGCTCGCTCGCCCCGTCCCGACCGGACCGTTCGCCGTCGTCGTCCCCGACCGCCACGGCACGGGCACCAACGCCCTGCTCCTCTCCCCTCCCGAGGCGCTCGAGCCGAGCTTCGGCGACGGGAGCCTCGAGCGACACCTGACTCGCGCGCAGGAGCGCGGCGTGGCCCACGAGTGCCTGAACGTGCCCTCGCTCGCGCTCGACGTCGACTCGCCGGAGGACCTCGCGGCGGTGCGCGAGCGGCTCGCCGAGCGTCGGGGCGGCGCCGCCCACACGCGGGGGCTGCTGCTTCGCCTCGACCGCTCCTCTCCGGTGGCCACCGCCTGAGCACCCGCACGGCACCGGCCCTCGCGGCTCACGCCCTGCGCGGTTTGCCCGAGCTCACCCCGGGCGCCGAGCTGGCCGCACTGCTCGCCGGGGCGGCCCCCGAGCTGCGCGACGGGGACATCCTGGTTCTCGCGCACAAGGCGCTCTCCAAGGTCGAGGGACGGGTGCGCCGCCTGGACGAGGTCGAGCCGAGCGAGCGAGCGCGAGAGCTCGCACGCGGCCACGACAAGGACCCGCGCGCAGTGCAGGTCGTGCTCGACGAGACGCGCGAGCTCGTCCGCGCCGAGCGCGGCGTGCTCATCTGCCGCACCCACCACGGCTTCGTGTGCGCCAACGCAGGTGTCGACGCCTCCAACGCTCCCGAGGACGGGACGCTGATCCTTCTTCCCCGCGACCCCGACGCCTCCGCGCGAACGCTCCGCGGGCGGCTGCGCGAGCTCACCGGCGCGGCGCCTGCGGTGCTCGTGAGCGACTCCTTCGGTCGGGCGTGGCGCCACGGCCAGTGCGACGTGGCGATCGGGTGCGCAGGCCTCGAGCCGCTCGCGGACTGGCGCGGGCACCGCGACGCGCACGGCCGCGAGCTGCGGGCGACCTGGATCGCGCTGGCCGACCAGATCGCGGGCGCGGCGGACCTCGTGCGTCGGAAGGACTCTCAGGAGCCCGCGGTGCTGGTGCGCGGCCTCGAGCACCACGTCCGCCGCGAGGACGGCCCGGGCGCCGCCGCGCTTCTGCGGGGCGAGACGGAGGACCTCTTCCGGTAGAGCCACACCGGGGACGTGTGCTCGCGCCGGTGGGGCCGGTAGAGACGCTCCGGCGCCGATAGAGGCAACCGCCCCGCGGCTACTCCGGCGGCCGGCGCGTCAGCGAGGAGATCCTCCGGCCCTGCGCGGAGTCCTCGATCAGCTCGGCGAGGCGCCTCTCCCGGGTCGGCGCCCGCTTCGCGCTCACCACCCGCCAGATCGCCGCCCGGCGATACCACGGCGCCTGCGCCTGGAAGAACTCCCAGGCCGCCGGCTCGGCCCGAAAGCGCTCCTCGTCGGCGGGTTCGAGCGCGGCGGCCTCCTTCTGCTCGTAGGCGTAGATGCCCGAGTTCGCCTTCGTGCGCCGCGCGAAGGCCGCGAGCCCCGCGGGGTGCATGCGCCCGAGCGCGGTGAGCTCGGCCACCCGAGCGATGTTGACGGCGCTCCAGGTGCTCGAGGGCTTGCGCGGCGTGAAGCGAATCTCGTAGGAGTGCTCGTCGATCCGCTTGCGCACGCCGTCGATCCAGCCGACGCACAGCGCCTCGTCGACCGCCTCGGGCCAAGTGACGCTCGGGCGGCGCGATCCCTTCTTGTGAAAGCCCACCCAGAGCTCGGTCGCGGTGGCGTGGTGCTCGCCGAGCCAGGCGCCGAGCTCCGCCGGCGTGGCGAAGAAGGCGGGCTCGCTCACCGCGAGAGCGCCTCCACCCCGCGCTGCAACGCGGCCGGGAACCAGCGCGCGAGCCGCACGCGCCCGGGCACGTAGACGACCCGCCGTCGCGCCGCGACCGCCTCGGCGATCGCCTCGCCCGCGCGCGGCGGCGGCAGCCGGCGCAGCAGGCCGAGGCGCTCGATCCGCGCGCTCGCCGCGCGCAGCTTCGGCGGCACGTGCGGGTCGGTGTCCGCGGAGCGCAGCATCAGGGTGTCGATCCGCCCGAGGTAGACGGTGGTCAGGGCGACGCCGTCGGGGGCCAGCTCGATGCGCAGGGTCTCCGAGAGCGCCGCCACCCCGGCCTTGGCGGCGTTGTAGTGAGCCAGGAGCGGCGTCCACAGATCGGCGGAGAGCGACGCCACGTTGACGATGTGACCGCGCGAGCGTCTCAGAGCCGGCAGCGCGGCGCGGACCATGCGGTAGGGCCCGCTCAGATTCACGGCGAGGGTCTGCTCCCAGGTTTCCGCGTCGAGATCGTCGATGCTCCGCGGAGGCCCGATGCCCGCGTTGTTGACGAGCACGTCGAGCCGGCCATGGCGCTCGAGCACCGCGGCGATCGCCGCGTCGATCGCGTCGGGGTCGGTCACGTCGAGCGCGAGCCCGAGCGCCCCGCCGCCGAGCCCGTCCGCCGCGGCGCGCGCCGCCGCGCCGCGCACGTCGGTGAGGACCACGTGCGCGCCGCGCGCGTGAAGCGCGGCCGCGGTCGCCGCCCCGACCCCCTGAGCCGCCCCGGTGAGGAGGCAGACCCGCCCCGCCGCGCTCACCTCAGAACGCGAGCAGCCCGTCGCTCGGACGCGGACGCGTGTCGAGCGGGCGCTCGTCTTGGAGAGCGAGGCGGAGCTCCTGCTCGGGCGTGAGGAAGACCTCGCGCTCGCGCCCGCACTCCCCGCAGCGGCAGGTGGCGTGCGCGTCGTAGCCGCCTTCCTTCAGCGTCCAGCCCACGTGCCAGGAGAGGCACCACGGGCACGCGAGCGACGCGGCGACGAAGCAGCCGTCGTCGTCGGCGCGGAAGTCGGCGGTCTCCGTGAGCGGCTCGATACCCCGGGAGCTTCCCCCATCGGGGGCCGAGCCGAACATGCGCGCCCTTCCTACGCGACCGCCTCGGCGAGCTCGTGGCGTTGCCTGATCTCGTAGAGCGTCGTGCGCTCGGCCGCGGGGCGACCCGCGGCGTGTGCGGCGGCGATGAGGTCCTCGGGCTCGAGGCGCACGCCGTGGTAGGAGCCCGCCATGCGCGAGATCGACTCCTCCATGAGCGTTCCCCCGAGGTCGTTGACCCCCCAGCGCAGCGCCTCCGTGGCCGCGTCGAGGCCCATCTTCACCCAACTCGCCTGCAGGTTGGGAACCGTCCGACCGAGGGCGAGCCGGAAGGCCGCGGTGTGCTTGAGGTTCTCCGCGCGCGAGATCTCCTCGACCCCGTGGGTGCGCCCGAGCAGGGTGTGGAAGGGGATGAACGAGAGGGGGACGAACTCGGTGAAGCCGCCCGTGCGCTCCTGGAGCTCGCGCACGACCCGCATGTGCTCGGCGAGCTCGGAGGGCTCCTCGATGTGGCCGAACATGACGGTCACCGTCGAGCGCAGCCCGGCGAGGTGCGAGGCCTCGATGATCTCCACCCACCGCGCGACCGGGAGCTTGTTGGGCGAGATGCGCTGGCGCACGCCGTCGTGGAGCACCTCGGCGGCGGTGCCCGGCGTGGAGTCGAGGCCCGCCTCGGCGAGGCGCTCGAAGACCGCCCGCGGCGGCAGGCCCGAGGTCGTGCACATGTGGTCGACCTCCATCGCCGAGTAGGCGTGGAGGTGGAGCTGCGGGGCGAGCTCGCGCGCGAGCCGCAGCCAGTACTCGTAGTCCTCGAGGCCCCAGTCGGGGTGAATGCCCGACTGGATGCACAGCTCGGTGGCGCCGAACTCGACGGCCTCCTCGATCCGGCGCGCGAACTCCTCGCGGTCGTGCTCGTAGGCGTCGGGGGAGCGCCGGCCCTGGCCGAAGCCGCAGAACGCGCAGCCGACGATGCACACGTTGGAGACGTTGATGTTGCGGTTGACGACGAAGGTGACGGTCTCGCCCGCGAGCTCGGCGCGCAGCTCGTCGGCGGCGGCGCGCATGTCCTCGATCACCCCCGGACGGCGCTCGGCGAAGAGCGCGGTGAGCTCGTCGGGAGAGAGGAAGGCCCCGGCGTGCGCGCGCTCGATCGCGCGCGGGGCGAGCGCCGGGTCGGCCGGGCGCTCCTCCCGCCGCCCCGAGCCGCGGCGGGGAATGTGGGACCAGTAGCGGGTCTTGACGACGTCGAGCACGCCCTGGGCCATCCACTCTGCGTCGATGTACTGCGGGTAGACGCACAGGCGCTCGGTGAGCGCGAAGCCCTCGGGTTGGAGGCGCTTGCGCACCTGATGCGGTGAGGGGAACGGGTGCTCGGGCGAGATGTGGTCGCCGTTGGCGCTGAGCCCGCCGAGATCGGTGGCGCCGGCGCGGACGAGCTCGAGCCACCAGTCGGCGAGGTTGGGCGGGATCTGGATCCCGACACCGGGCATGAGCCGCCGGCACTCCGCGACCAGGCGCTTCATGTCCTCGAGGCTCACCTCGCTCGCCCAGGCCGGAGAGGCGAGCCGCGCCGGCGCGCCCACCCCCGTGCGCCAGTACTCCCGCGCCGCCGCGTCGGCGATCTCGGCCGGCTCCTGCCCGTAGTAGTTCGGGTGCGGGACGTAGTTCTGCAGGATCAGCTCCTGGAGGTGGCCGTGCTCCTCGTGGACCGCGGCGAGCGCGGCGAGGGAGTCCATCCGCTCGGCCTCGGTCTCCCCGATCCCCACGAGGATCCCGCTCGTAAACGGGATCCGGAGCGCGCCGGCGTCGCGGATGGCTCGGAGACGGCGGGCGGGGTGCTTGGTCGGGGAGCCGGCGTGCACGGTCTCCATGAGGCGCTCGGAGATCGACTCGAGCATCAGGCCCTGGGAGGCGGTGACCTCCCGCAGGCGGGCGAGGTCCTCGCGCCCGAGCACGCCAAGGTTGGTGTGGGGCAGGAGGCCGCGCTCGAGGCCCCGTTCGCACGCCCAGACCACGTAGGAGGTGAAGTCGGCGTGGCCATAGGACTCCAGGCGCGCGCGCACCTCGGGGTTGACCTCGGGGCTCTCTCCGGTGAGGACGAGGAGCTCCTTCACGCCACGACGCGCCATCCCGTCGAGCTGCCGCTCGACCTCCTCGGGCGCGTGCAGGTGCGCCTGGTGGGTCGCGAAGGCGCAGTACTTGCAGTAGCAGCGGCAGGTGCGCGAGAGGGAGAGCGTCCCGTTGCGGGAGAAGGTCACGCGGCGCGGCATGCTCGGGGGGAGTCTAGGCGCCCGCGAGCCGACGCCCCCGCGCCCGCGCCCGCGCGACGGCATCGGGTCGAGTGGTGAGTTGGCCACCGCATCTGTCGGCAACTCGCCACTCGTTCGTCCGAGCGGGCGAGCACTAAGGTGCGGGCCATGTCGATCGAAGCCGCCGCCCTAGCGCGCGCCGAGGCGTCCGCCGGCCGGGCGATCGCGGTCGAGCACTCCCCCGACGGACGCCATGGGGTGGTGCTGGTCGCCAAGAACCACGGCACCGACCCGGTGGCCGTGCTCTGCGAGCGCAGCGGCGAGGACTGGGCGGCCGGCGCCACCCTCGAGCAACCGGGCTGGATCGCCACGGGCGACGCGGAGGAGGCGCCGGGCGCCCACGTGCTCTGGGGCCGGGCCGAGGCGGGCGCTACGCGCGCCGTCGTGGGCCATGGGGAGGGCGAGCACCCCGTGCCCGTGCAAGAAGGCCTCTTCCTCTTCGCCGCCTGGGACGTGCCGCGCGACGCCGAGGAGCCGCCGCGTCTCATCGGCTTTCCGTCTTGAGGACGCGGCGGGCGCTCCTCCTCGGCGCGCTCGCGCTCGCGCTCGCGCTCGCGGGTTGCGGCAGCTCGGAGAGCTCGGTCGGCCCGGGGCGCTCGGCCTCCGTCCTGCTCGACTTCACGCCGAACGCCGTACACGCGGGGATCTACTCGGCGCTCGCGCGCGACTACGGCTCCGGAGAGGGGGTGCGCCTGCGCGTCCGCGTCCCCTCCGCCTCGACCGACTCCGTGAAGCTCCTGCTCAGCGGTCGGGTGGACTTCGCGGTGCTCGACATCCACGACCTGGCGCTGGCCCGCGAGCGGGGGCGTGACCTCGTCGGCGTGATGGCCCTCGTGCAGCGGCCGCTCGCGGCCGTGCTGGCCCGACCCGAGATCCGCTCTCCGCGCGCGCTCGCGGGCCGCCGCGCGGGGGTCACCGGACTCCCGAGCGACGACGCGGTGCTGCGCTCGGTCGTGGCCGGCGCCGGCGGCGAGCCCGCGCGGGTGCGCCGCGCGACGATCGGCTTCGGCGCGGTGCCCGCGCTCCTGTCGGGACGCGTCGCGGCGGCGACCGCGTTCTGGGACGTCGAGGGAGTCGAGCTCCAGCGCCGGCGGCCCGGGTTTCACACCTTTCGCGTCGACGACTTCGGGGCTCCCCCCTACCCCGAGCTCGTCCTGTGCGCCACCGGCCAGACGGTCAGGGAGTCGCCCGAGCTCATAGGCGCGGTGGTCCGAAGCCTTGTGCGCGGCTACGAGGAGACGCTCGCCGACCCGGAGAGCAGCGTGGCCGACCTCCAGGGCCGCAACCCGGGCCTGAACCGCGCGCTGCTTCTCGCCGAGCTCGACGCCGTGTCCCCCACCTTCCGTGCGCCCGACGGGCGCATCGGCGAGCTTGACCCCGCCCGCCTGCGGGCGTGGGCGGCCTGGGAGGCGCGCTTCGGGATCGTGCGCCGCCCGCCCGACGTCGCACGCACCTTCGACGAGCGCTTCGCGCCCCCCGGTTAGGCGAGCGCGATCAGCTCGACAGCGCGCGGCGCACGAGGCGCGGCGCGAGGATCCGCAGCGCCGCGGCGATCCCGTAGGGGCGCGGGGTGTAGCGCTCGGGCCTGCCGTTCAGCCCGACGTCGGCGATCGCCTGAGCGGCGGTCTCCTCCTTGGCCACGAGCCAGCGCGTCGCCCGGCGGTCGGTGAGCTGACGCTGGGGAAAGCCCTCGGTGGAGACGAAGCCGGGGAGCACCATCCCGACGTGCACGCCGTGCGGGCGCTCCTCGAGATGGAGCGCGTCGGTCCACCCGATCAGCGCGAACTTGCTCGCCGAGTAGGCCCCGGTGCCGCCGCGGGCCACGCGGCCGGCGGTGCTGGCGACGTTGACCACGGAGGAGGGAGGCGATGCGCGCAGGAGCGGCAGCAGCGCCTCCGTGAGGCGGAGGATCGAGTCGAAGTTCAGCTCCATCGTGCGGCGCACGTTCTCGTAGCCGCCCTCGGCGAAGGGCGCGTTCCAGGAGCCACCCGCGTTGTTGACGAGCAGGTCGAGCCGCCCACCGTGGCGCTCCTCGAGATGGGCGCGCACGCGAGCCGGCGCGTCGGGATCGACGAGGTCGACCGGAACGAAGCTCGCGTTGCCGATCTCCGCGGCGAGGCGCTCCAGTCGGTCCTGGCGGCGCGCGACGAGCACGAGCTGCGCCCCGGGCTCGCGCGCGAGGCGGCGTGCGGTGGCGGCGCCGATGCCCGAGGAGGCGCCGGTGACGAGGGCGATCATGCCGGGGCCCCCTTCTCGCCGAGGCCCCGGACGAGCTCCGCGCCCTCCCGCGCCATCCGCGAGCGCGGCACGACCGCGTCGAAGCCGGCCGCGAGGGCGCTCGCGCGCGTGCCCACGTCGACGTGGGAGTAGAAGGCCAGCGTGCGTGCGCCGTCGAGATCGCCGTCGGCGCGAAGCGCCTCGATCAGCCCCACGCGCGCCTCGGCGTCGCTCGTGAGGTCGACCACCACGACCTGCGCGCCCGGCACGGCGCGGCGCGCGCGCTCCTCGTCGCCGCAGAGCTCGGCCTCGAGCCCGGCCGCGCGCAGCATCCCGAGCACGTTCGAGCCGAAGAGCAGGTCGGGCACGTAGGCGACGACGCGCACGGCTACTGCGCGCGCAGGCGCTTGAACTCTTGGCGCCATGACTCCGGGCGCCCCCACATGGGGTTGACCTCGACCCGGCCGGAGCGCACCTCGCGCACCGCGAGCTCCCCCTCGAGCCCCGCCTCGTCGAGCAGCTTCAGCGCACAGTGCGTCGCGGGGGCCGAGGCTGCGTGGCCGAAGCGGTGGGCGACGAGCAACCGCCAGTGCCAGTCGTGGCGAGAGTAGGGCTGAGCGTTGCAGGTGACCATGTAGACCGCGGCGTCGACGTAGCGCGTCTCGTCGAAGATGCGTAGATCGAGCTCGAGGTCGGTCCAGTCGTCGGGTAGCGAGTCGATGATGAGCTGGAAGGTCTCGGCGAGCGCCATCGCGGGCGAAGCCTACCGGCGCGCGCCACGAGCCCCGCTACGCTCGCTGGGGCCATGGCCGTCGCCGACCGCCTCGCCTCCGAGCTCCAAGTCCTCTCCGAGGGGTGCGGCCTGCTCGACCGCTCCGAGCGGGGCAAGCTCGCTCTGAGCGGCGCCGAGGCCGCCACCTTCCTCCAGGGCCAGGTGACCAACGACGTCGAGGCGCTGGCACCCGGGCAGGGCTGCTACGCGGCCTTCCTCACCCCCAAGGGCAAGATGCTCGGCGACCTGCGCATCCTCGCCACGGAGGAGGAGCTCGAGCTCGACACGGAGCGCGTCGCGCTGCAAGGGCTCTTCAACCTCGTCCGGCGCTTCTCGGTCGGCTACGACGTCGTGCTGCACAAGCGCACGCTCGAGCGCTGCCTCTTCTCGCTGATCGGCCCGGAGGCGCGCCGCGTGGCCGGCGCCCAGGAGCTCCCGGCCGAGGAGCACGCCCACCGCCCGGCGCTCATCGCCGGCCTGCCCGTGCGGCTCGTGGTCACCGACGTCGGGATCGACGTGCTCGCCGAGGCCGAGCAGCTCGACGCGCTGCGTGAGGCGCTCGAGGGCGCCGGAGCTCAGCCTGTGGGCGAGGACGCGGCCGAGATCTTCCGCGTCGAGCGCGGGCGCCCGCGCTTCGGGAAGGATCTCGACGAGGGCACGATCCCGCAGGAGGCGGGGTTGAACGAGCGCGCGGTGTCGTTCACCAAGGGCTGCTACGTCGGCCAGGAGACCGTCGCGCGCCTCTTCTACCGCGGCAAGCCGAACCGCCACCTGCGCGGCCTGCGGCTCTCGGCACCGGCGCTCACCGGCGATCAGGTGAGCCTGGGCGAGCGCGCCGTCGGCACGCTCGGCAGCGTCGCGCTCTCGCCCCGCTTCGGCCCGCTCGCGCTCGCGCTCCTGCGCCGCGAAGCCGAGCCGGGCGCGACGGTCGCGGTCGGCGAGGACGGCGCCCGCGCCGAGGTCGTGGCGCTTCCGTTCACGCCGCGCTGAGCGCCCCGGCCGGGGCGGTGGCCGCGCGCACGAACTCCTCGAGCTGCGCTCGCGCGGGCGGCGGATCGAGCGCCAGCACCGGCGTGGCGGGATGCGAGGCCAACCAGCCCTCGAGGATCCGCACCTCCTCGAGCTCGCCCGCAGGCACGAACGCGCCGGGGCCGAGCGACGGCGGCGCTCCGCTCACGCGGTGGGTCCGCTCCGCGAGCTCCGCGGCGCTCGGCAGGGGCCCGCGGTCAGCGATGCGTCCTCCGGCGAGCCAGAAGACCTCGAAGCGCGGCGCCGTCGGGTGGCCGGCGAGCACCAGCCGCGGGCGGGCATGGGTGGCGCGAAGGGTTCCCTCGAGGCCGCGCAGCAGCGTGCGCAGGCGCCCGAGCCGGCGGTGCAGCCACGCCGCCCGCTCGTACTGACGGGTGGCGGCCGCGTCGCGCATCTGCTCCTCGACGTGGCGCAGGAGCCTGCTCGCGCCGTCCTCGGGGCCGAGGAACAGGCCGAGCGCCGCGTCGAGGCGACGGCGGTAGAGGTTCGGATCGAGGTCCCCCAGGCACGGGGAGAGGCAGCGGCCCATCTGCCCGTAGGCCGAGGGATGCTCGCGGCGCGGCAACGTCCGCCCGCAGTGGCGTAGTCCGAAGAGTGAGGAGAGCTGCTCGAGCAGCTCCCCCGCCGCGCGGCGCCCGCGCAGCGGCCCGACGCTCAGCCCGTGACCGCCCGCGGGCTCGGCGGCGACCTCGAGCACCGGGAAGGGGATGTCGAGCCGGCAGCGCAGGTAGACGAGCGTCTCATCGGCCCGGCCGCGCACGTTCCCGGGCGGGCGGAGCTCCTTGATGAGCCGCGCCTCGAGCAGGAGGGCGCCGAGCTCGGAGTGGGTGGGGCGGTAGTCGACCACCTCCGCCTGAGCGGTCCATTCCCCGGCGCTCGCTCCCGGGGCGAAGTGCGCGCGCGCCCGCGAGCGGATCGAGACCGACTTGCCGACGTAGAGCACGCGACCGTCGCCGCCGCGGAAGAGGTAGACGCCGGGATCGTGCGGGAGCTCGCCGAAGTCGAGCTCGGGGCGGGCGCGGCGGGCACCCGGCGGGCGCCGGGCCCGGCGCGGGGCGAGCGCTCGCGGCGCGCGCGCCCCGCGCAGCAGCGCGAGCGCCTCGCCCACGGTCGCGCTGGCCGTGCAGAGCTTGGGGAAGAGGGCGCAGAAGACGCGGGCGCACGTCTCCGCGTCGGCCAGCGCGCGGTGGGCGAGCGCCACCTCGATCCCGAGCGCCTCGGCCAGCAGACCGAGCTTGCGCTCGCGCTGGAGCGGCAGGAGGCGACGGGCGAGCGCGACCGTGCAGAGGACCGGGGGCTCCGGCCACGTCAGCCCCACGCGGAGGAACGCCTGCTCGAGCACCCGGCGATCGAACGCCGCGGAGTGGGCGACGAGCACCCGGCCCTCCATCCGGGAGGCGAGCTCGCCCAGCACGCCGGCGGCCTCCGGCGCTCCGTCGGCCATCGCCTGCGTGATCCCCGTGAAGCGTTGGATTCCGCGACCGAGCGGCGCGTGGGGACGCACCAGCGAGCCCCAGCGCTCGTGCAGCTCGCCGCCCCCGACGAGCACGGCGCCCACCTCGGTCAGCTCACACCCCTCGCGCGCACGACCGTTGGTCTCCGTGTCGAGGACGAGGAACTCGGCGGTGCGCAGCGGGTGCTCGAGCAGCTCCACGGTGAACCACCCAACTGCGCCGGACGGACGTCGTGCACGAGCGCTTGCAGGCGCCCAGGGCGGCGGCGACCGGGGTGCGGAGTAGCATCGTCCCGTTCGCTGCCCCACCATCCTTCGAAGGGAGGCGCGCACCGCATGACCACCTCGGCGCCCGACCAGACGACGCGAGACCGGCTCGAGGAGCGAACCGGTACGGCGTGGTTTCGCTACCGCGAGGCGCTTCGCGGCCTTGAGCCCGGCGAGTACGAAGAGGTCGAGCCCCGCGAGTGGGACCTCCTGCAGCGTGCCCTCGCGCCGGTGGAGCGCGAGCGCGCAGCCCTCGCCGCGGAGGCCGAGTCGGATCCCTCCCGCACCGCGACGCCCGAATAGCTCCGAAGCGCTCGGGTCCGCGTGGCTCGCGCCGGAGGTCGCCGTCGGTTAGGGTTCCGCCCGTTCGGGGGCGACCTCGCCTCGAGCGCCGTCACGGAGGAGACGAGTGTGACCATAGGCCGAACCCGGTTGCGGGCGTGCGCGAGCGCGGCGATCGTCGCGGGCGCGCTGGGCGCTGTGGGCTGCGGTGGGAAGGGCAGCCGTTTCGCCAACAACCCGCGGCCACCGGTGCCGGTGAACGTGACGGCCGCCATCAGCGACGGGCGCGTCGCGGTCTCGCCCATGCGCGTGGGAGCGGGCCCGGTGCTGCTCGTGGTCTCCAACCAGAGCACCTCCTCGCAGGAGGTCTCCGTGTCGAGCGCGGACGGGGGCTCGAACGACGCGCCGACGAAGAGCGGGCCGATCAACCCGCAGGGCACCGCCCAGGTCCAAGTGGATCTGAAGCCGGGGTCCTACGCGATCGACGGCGGCAAGGGAACACGTCCGGCGACGCTGACCGTCGGGCCCGATCGCGGCAGCGCGCAGAACCAGGTCCTCCAGCCCTGAGGGCCGGAGGGCCTTGAGGGAGACCTTCGCCGCACGCGCCCGTCCGCGCTTAGTCGAGCACGGCGGACATGTCATGCAGCGTCAGGAGCGTTCCCCGGAGGGTTCCCGTGACCTTGGAGCGGCCGCCCCGGCGGGGGTGGTAGGGGATCTCCCGATCCTCGATCCGCCAGCCCGCGCGGGCGGCGCGCAGCACCATCTCGAGCGGCCAGCCGAAGCGACGGTCCTCGATCCCCAGGGCGAGCAGCGGCTCGCGCCGAGCGGCGCGCATCGGGCCGAGGTCGCGCAGCGGCGCTCCCGTCCGGCGTCGCAGCTCGCGGGCGAGGAGCGCGTTGGCCGCGCGCGCGTGCAGCGGCCACGCGCCGGGCACGGGGCGTCGGGACCCGAGGCACAGCTCGAGCGCGCCGTCGCTCACGGGCGCGGTGACGCGGGGCAGCTCGCCGGGGTCAAGCGAGCCGTCGCAGTCCATGAAGGCCACCACCTCCGAGCGGGCGACGCACAGTCCGGCGTAGCACGCGGCGCCGAAGCCGCGACGCTCCTCGCGCACGACTCGCGCTCCCAGGCGCTCGGCCAGCTCGGCCGACCCGTCGCTCGAGCCGTTGTCGGCGACGATGGGCGCGAACCCGGGCGGCATCCGCTCGAGGACCCAGGGAAGCGCCTCGGCCTCGTCGAGCACGGGAAGGATCACGTCGATCGCGGCTGGTGGGGTCGTGGAATCGGTCATCTAGGGTGGGCGGCGTGCCGGGTCCGATCCTCGTCACCGGCGGCGCCGGCTTCGCGGGCTCCCACGTCGTCGACGAGCTCATCGCCGCCGGGCACGCGGTGCGCGTGCTCGACTCGCTCCATCCCGGCGCCCACGCGCGCGCGCCGGACTACCTGAACCCGGCGGCGGAGTGGGTGCACGCCGACGTGCGCGACCGCGCCGCGGTGGCGCACGCGGTGGAGGGCGTCCAGGCCGTGAGCCACCAGGCCGCGATGGTCGGATTGGGCGTGGACTTCGGCGACGCGCCGGACTACGTGAGCCACAACGACCTCGGCACCGCCGAGCTGCTGCGCGGTCTCGCCGCCGCGCGCTTCGCTGGGCGACTCGTCCTCGCCGGATCGATGGTGGTCTACGGGGAGGGGAGCTACGCGTGCGCCGAGCACGGACCGGTGCGTCCCCCTCCTCGCCTCGAGGCCGACCTGCGCGCCGGGCGCTTTGAGCCGCCGTGCCCTCGCTGCGGGCGCGCGCTGCGGCCCGAGCGGGTCGCGGAGGACGCGCCGAGCGATCCGCGCAACGTCTACGCCGCCACCAAGCTGCACCAGGAGCATCTGTGCGCGGTCTTTGCGCGCGAGCGCGGCGTTACGCTCAGCGTGCTGCGCTACCACAACGTCTACGGCCCGCGCATGCCCCGCGACACGCCCTACGCGGGGGTGGCGAGCCTCTTTCGCAGCGCCCTCGCCGCCGGCCGCGCTCCCCGCGTCTTCGAGGACGGCCAGCAGCGGCGCGACTTCGTCCATGTCCGCGACGTCGCGCGGGCCAACGTGCTCGCGCTCACCGCGGCAGACGGGCGGCCGGGCACGTTCAACATCGCCAGCGGGACGCCTCGCACCGTCGGCGAGCTCGCCGCCGGACTGAGCGACGCGATGGGAGGGCAGGCGCCGCGGCCCGAGATCACCGGCGAGTTTCGCCTCGGCGACGTGCGCCACGTCTTCGCCTCGACCGAGCGCGCCCGGGAGGAGCTCGGGTTCGAGGCCCAGACCGGCCTTGACGAGGGCCTCGCGGAGTTCGCCCACGCAACGCTGCGAGCTCCCGTCCCGCCCGAAGCCGGCTGAGCGGAGCTGGTTGTAGGAAGGAAACAAATTGACTCGGGTTCGGTCGTTCAAGGGTGAGGAGAACAGGCTCGGGGTTCGCCCTAGGCTGCAAACCATGTCAAAGCTCGAACGCCGCATCACCGTCACCGCCGTCGTCCTGCCCTTTCTCGGCTTCTGCCTCGCCGTCACGCTCCTGTGGGGTGGAGGAGTCTCCGCGCTCGACCTCTCGATCATGGCGGTCATGTACGTCCTCACCGCCTTCGGCGTGACGATCGGCTTTCATCGCCTGCTCACCCATCGCTCCTTCGAGGCCGCGCCGTGGCTGCGCGCCACGCTCGCCGCGCTCGGCTCCATGTCGGTGCAGGGCGCGGTGATCCACTGGGTCGCCGACCACCGCAAGCACCACACCTTCACCGACGAGGCGGGCGATCCCCACTCGCCGCACACGGAGGGCGGCGCGGGCTGGCGCGGGGTGGCGCGCGGCATCTGGCACTCGCACATGGGCTGGCTCTTCGACCGCGGCGAGCGCGCCTCCGCCTCTCGCTTCGCCCGCGACCTGCGCGAGGACCCGGCGATCGGCTTCGTCGACCGGCTCTTTCCCGTCTGGGCGCTGCTCGGCCTCCTGCTGCCCTTCCTGGCCGGTCTGGCGCTCTCGGGCGGGAGCCTGAAAGCGGGTCTGACCGCCCTCGTGTGGGGCGGGCTCGTGCGCGTCTTCCTGCTCCACCACGCCACGTGGAGCGTGAACTCGATCTGCCACCTCTACGGCGAGCGGCGCTTCCCCACCGAGGACGAGAGCCGCAACAACTGGGCGGTGGCGATCGTCTCCCTCGGCGAGGGCTGGCACCACAACCACCACGCCTTCCCCACCTCGGCCCGCCACGGCCTCGAGCGCCGCCAGCTCGACCCCTCCTACGCGATCATCCGCGGGCTCGAGAAGCTCGGACTGGTCTGGAACGTGAAGAGTCCGCGCGAAACGGAGATCGCCGCCAAGGCACGCGCGTCTTCGCCGGTCGCCTCGGTCGCGCTGCCCGCGCAGTAGCCGGCGCGAGGCGCGCGAGGCCCGACCCGCTCGCCGCGGAACGCTCGCCTGTGCAATACTTGCGTGCATGCAAGCAACTGCTACGGCAACGGAAGCAACCGCGTCCGAGCTGGCGCACGACCTCTACGGGTTCGTCGTCTTCCTCCACAAGACCGCGAACTCCGACCTCTTTCGGACGGTGGCCGAGCTCGAGCTCTCGCTGAGCCAGGTCAAGGTGCTCCACATCCTCGACCGCGAGGACGCGGAGCTCACCCTCAAGGAGCTGGGCGAGCGCGTCGGAGTCTCGCTCGCCGCCGCCAGCCGGAGCGTCGAAGGGCTCCACCAGCGCGGCTTCGTCCACCGCGAGGAGGACGCGATCGATCGGCGCATGAAGCGCGTCGGGATCACCGGGGAGGGGCAAGAGGTGACGCGGCAGATGCACGCCGCCCGGCTCTCCGACCTCGAAGCCCTCTCCGCCACCCTTTCCGCCGCCGAGCGTCGGCGCCTCTCGGCCGCGCTCGCGCCCGTGCTCGCCCGCCCGGAGGTCGCCTCTTGCCGACCGAGGAAGAAAGGCTCCCAATGACCGAGCGACTCCAGCGCCACACCCGCCGGCTTGCCCTGCGCGAGGAGAACCGCCGCTGGTGGACGCTCGGCGCCATGTGCTTCGCGCTGTTCATGATCATGCTCGACAACACGGTCGTGAACGTCGCGCTGCCTTCGATCCAGCGCGAGCTCAAGACCACTCTCTCCTCGCTGGAGTGGACGGTCAACGCCTACACGCTCGTCTTCGCCGTGCTGCTCGTCACCGGCGGGCGCCTGGGCGACATCTTCGGGCGGCGGCGGATGTTCCTCTTCGGCGTGGTGATCTTCGCGCTCTCGAGCGCGGCGATCGGCGCGGCCCCGTCCGACGGCTGGTTGATCGGCGGCCGGGCGGTCCAGGGCATCGGCGCGGCCTTCATGATGCCGGCGACCCTCTCCATCATCACCAACGCCTTTCCCGCTCACGAGCGCGGCAAGGCGATCGGCACGTGGGCCGGGGTCTCGGCGCTCGCGCTGGCCATCGGCCCCGTGGTCGGCGGCTTTCTCACCGAGCAGGTGAGCTGGCGGGCGATCTTCTTCCTCAACCTGCCCGTCGCCGTCGGGGCCGTGGTGATCACCCTGTTCGCCGCGCACGAGTCGCGCGACGAGACCGTAGCGCGCAAGGTCGACATCCCGGGGATTGCGACGATCACCGTCGGGCTGACCGCGATCGTCCTCGCGCTCGTGGAGGGCAACCGGTGGCACTGGGGCTCGGCGCGCATCGTCGGCCTGCTCGTGCTGGCGCTCGCGGCGCTCGTCGCCTTCGTGCTCGTCGAGCGGCGGGCGCGGGTGCCGATGGTCGACTTCTCCTTCTTCGGAGCGCGCTCGTTCCTCGGCGCCAACATCGTTGGCTTCATCGTCTCGTTCGCCATGCTCGCAATGTTCTTCTTCATCGCGCTCTACATGCAGAACGTGCTGCACTACTCGCCGCTCGAGGCCGGGGTGCGCTTCCTCCCCTCCACGGTCGTGCTCATCGTGATCTCGCCGATCGCCGGACGCCTGGTCGACCGCGTCGGCGCGCGCCCCCTGCTCACCTTCGGACTGCTCTGCATCTCGGGCGCGCTGTTCGGGCTCTCGCGCATCACGCCTCAGACCGGCTACTCGACGCTCCTCCCGGCCTTCGTGCTCATGGGCGTCGGCATGGGCTTCACGATGTCGCCGATGAGCACGGCCGCCATGAACGCAGTCGACCGCACCAAGGCCGGCGTGGCTTCGGGCGTGCTCGCGATGAGCCGGATGGTCGGGGGCACGTTCGGCGTCGCGGTGATCGGTGCGCTCGTCGCCGGCATCGGCCGCGCCAAGCTCGACGAGAAGCTCCCGAACCTCCCTCCCCAGGCCCGTCGCGGCCTGGCCGACGCCCTCGGACAGGGCGCCGCCCGCGGCCATCCCCTCCCGCCCGCCGTCACGAGCGCGATGCGCGATGCGTTCATCTCCTCGCTCAGCACCGGCCTCTTGGTCGGCTCCTCGGTGAGCATCCTCGGCGCGGTGGTCGCGTTCACGCTGGTGCGCGGCCGGGGAGCGGAGGCGGACGGCCCGCCCGGCGACGCGCACCTCGGCGCGCCGACCCCGGCCGCCGAGCTGGGCGGGGCGGCGCGGCTCGAGCCGGCCGGCGTGTAGGGCTTCTCGGCGCGGGCGGTCCGCCGCCTCGGGTAGGTTCGCAGGGGTGCAGGTGCTCGACTCCATCGACGAGAGCGAGATCGACGGGCTCTGCTCGCGTGAGGAGTTCTTCTGGCTCGACGTGGTCGGGCCGACTCCTGAGCAGATCGAGCACCTCGCGGAGCGCTTCAAATGGCATCCGCTGCTCGTCGAGGACCTGTCCGAGTTCGGGCAGCGGCCGAAGCTCGACTCCTACGAGGACTACATCTACCTCGTCTTCTACGGCGCGCGCCAGAGCAGCGACGGGCTGCCCGCCCTGACCGAGGTGCACCTCATCGTGAGCGGGAGCTACGTGATCACGATCCGCCACGAGGAATGCCACGAGCTCGAGGAACTCCACGCCCGCTTCCAGCGCCGCCCATCCGGCTCGGAGCAGTTCATCGTCTACCGCGTGCTCGACACGCTGACCGACACCTTCTTCCCGGTGCTCGAGGCGATCGACGACGAGATTGACGAGCTCGAGGACGCGATCGTCCAGAAGCCGGGCGACGCGGAGCTCCAGCGCGTCTTTCGCCTCAAGCGCTTCCTCGTCACGTTGCGCCGCGTCGTCACCCCCCAGCGTGACCTGGCCGCGCGGACGATCGACGAGATCACCCAGCTTCCCGGCCTGAGCGTGGACACCCGCGACTACTTCCGCGACATCTACGACCACCTGATCCGCGTCTCGGACCTGATCGACTCCTATCGCGACCTGCTCACGGGCACGATGGACGTCTACCTCTCGACGGTCTCCAACCGCCTGAACGGGGTGATGAAGCAGCTCACGGTGATCGCCACGATCTTCCTGCCGCTCTCCTTCGTGGTGGGCTTCTTCGGCCAGAACTTCGGCTGGCTCACTGGGCACATCAACTCGCTGTGGGTCTTTCTCGTCTACGGGATCGGCGGGCTGCTCGTGCCCCTGGTCGCGCTGTTCGTGTGGTTCAAGCGGCGAGGGTTCTTGAGCTGAGCGGTGGCGTCTCCCGGCCCAGCGGCGCTGGTGTTGGACCTCTTGCGGAGCTTATTCGACACGATGCGCGTCCCACGCGCGTGCCTAGACTCTTCATGGTGTGGTCGGTTATGGGCGTCAGGGACCCACCACCGTCCACACCCGTCGATCGGCGCGTCGCCGCGGTCGCCGGACGGCAGTACGGCGTCGTGTCGCGGACTCAGCTGCGCGCAAGCGGCCTGAGCGACACGGCCATACGTGAGCGCATCGCGAACGGACGGCTGCACCGGGTGCACCGAGGCGTCTACGCGGTCGGCCATCCGGCGCTCGGCGCGGAGGGACGAGCGCTCGCCGCCGTGCTCGCCTGCGGCGAGGGCGCCGTGCTCAGCCACGAGTCCGCGGCGGCGCTGTGGGGCCTGCGGCGCAGCGATCGCTCGCGGGTAGCGGTCACCGCGGTCTCCCGTCGTCGCGCGCGGGAGCAGCGGATCGAGATCCACCGTTCTCGCTTCCTTGACCCGAGCGACGTCGCGTGCCACCGGGGCGTGCCGGTGACGGCTGTCCCGCGCACGCTGGTCGACCTCGCCGGAGTGGTCTCGGAGGTGGCGCTGGGGCGCGTCCTCGCCCAGGCCGAGGTACTTCGTCTCTACGACGCCGCGGCGCTGCGCGATGTGCTCTCGCGGAGCAACGGCCGCCGCGGGGCCCGGGCGCTACGGCGCGCGCTGGCCCTGCCGCCCACCCTGACGCGCAGTGAGCTCGAGGACCGGTTCCTCATGCTCTGCCGAGCCCACCGCATTCCCCGTCCCTTGGTCAACGAAGAGGTCGCCGGGCTCGAGGTCGACTTCTTCTGGCCCAGCGCACGCCTGGCCGTGGAGACCGACAGCCGAACCTACCACCTCACGGGTCATGCCTTCGAGCGAGATCGCGAACGCGACGCGAGGCTCCTGCTCGCCGGGATACGCGTGCTTCGGCTGACCGACCGGCGCCTTCTCGCCGACCCGCGCCAGGTAGCCAGGACGCTGCGTGACCTGCTCCAGCGGCAGGCCTGATCATGGTGCGGTCAGTCATGGGTGCCAGGGACCCACAGACGACCACTCCCGTAAACCCTCTCCTCAACGACGGCGGCGGAGGATCAGCCACAGTGCGATCAGGAGGCCTGCGAGCGCGGCCGAGGCGGCCGGGTTCGCGGAGAGGCGCTCGCGCAGGACAGAGGTGGCGAGCGAGCCGGCGTCGAGGGGTTGCGCCGGCGGCCGGGGTGGCACGGGGCGCGTGGGCGACGGCTCGCTCGGCGCCGCCTCGGCGTGGGGCTTGGCGGGCGTCGACTCGGCCCTCACGGGCTCGGGCGAGCCCTCGAGCTCGGCCTGCAGGCAGCTCGCGAACTCCCGCAGGAGCCGGTTGGAGATGTCCTGCATCATGCCCCCGCGGCCGAAGCGCGCGAGGCGGCCGGTGATCGAGAAGTCGGTCTCGACCTCCACGCGCGTGCCGCCGCCGTCCGACTCGGTCATCCGCGAGACGATCGTCGCCTTGGCCCCGCCCTGGCCGCGCTTGTCGCGCCCGTCGGCGCTCATCGTGGCGGTGTGGGACTCCTCGTCGAGCGACGCGAGCTCGAGGCGGCCGGTGTAGGACGCCGTGGTCGGGCCGAGCTTGACCTGGAAGGTGCCGTGGTAGACGCCGTCCTCGGCCGCCTCGGTGATCTCCGCGCCGGGCAGGCAGGGCGCGACGCGCTGCACGTCGATGAGCGCCGCCCACACCTCCTCGACCGGGGCTCCCACGTCGAAGGACTGCTCGAACCTCATGGCGTGACTCCTTCTCTCATCCAGATGGGCGGTGGCGTGGCGGGCACGCGCGGACCGGCGGCGACACGAGCCAGGTCCTCGGGCGTGTCGACGTCGTCAGAAAGGCAGAGGTGCCCGCACTCGACGAGTCGAGCACCGCGCAGCAGCTCGCGCCCCCCGACGTCGCCGTGGAGCCCCGCCACGCGACGCATGAGCGCCGGCGTGAGCTTGACCGGATGCCCGGGGACACCGTCGTAGCTCGCGCGCGCCGGCCCGTGCTCGTCGAGCAATCGGCCGATCACCTGGGCGGTGATGAGCGGCTGGTCGCCGAGCGTGACGATCACCGCGCGGCAGGCCGCGAGCGCGGCCACGCCGGCGCGCAGCGAGGCCGCGGCGCCCTCCTCCCAGTCGGACGCCACCACCACCTCGACGCCGGAGAAGTCGATCCTTGCCTGGATCTCCTCCGCGCCCGCGCCGAGCACCACGACGATCCGCTCGAGCGCGGGCACCGCCCACTGCGCCTCGATCGCGTGGACGAGGAGCGGCTGCCCGTCGAGCTCGGCGAGCTGCTTGGGCGTGGCTCTGAAGCGCCGCCCGGCTCCGCCGGCGAGGATGAGTCCCCCGACTCCCGCGCTCACGAGGCGCCAACCTCGTGGATCCGCCCGGAGCGGTGGCGCAGCCGTCCGCCCTCGCGCCCGTTGCGGATCGCGCTGACCTCGGCCATGATCGAGAGCGCCGTCTCCTCTGGAGTGATCGCGCCGAGGTCGAGGCCGACGGGGGAGGCGATGCGCGCCATGTCCTCCTCGCCGAAGCCGAGCGCAAGGAGGCGCTCGCGGCGTGCCTCGTTGGCCCGCTGGGAGCCCATCGCGCCGATGTAGGGCGCCTCGGAGCGCAGCGCGATCTCGAGCGCGGCGTCGTCGAGCTTGGGATCGTGGGTGAGGACGACGATCGAGGTGGCGCGGTCGATCGCGCCGATCTGCGCCCACGCTTCTCCCGGCCACGCGGCGATCACCTGCTCGGCTTCGGGAAAGCGGTCGACCCGGGCGAAGAAGCCGCGCGGGTCGGCTACGTAGGGGCGCCAGCCGCACGTGCGCGCCAGGCGGCAGAGCGCCGCGGCGTAGTCGACCGCGCCGAAGATCACGAGCCGCGGGGCGGGCGCCGTCACGTCGATGAAGAGCTCGCCGTGGCGCTCGGAGCGCTCGGCCCACATGAGCTCCTCGGCGCGCGCGAGCGTCGCCGCCTCGACGCTCAGCTCGCCCTCCGCCGCGCCGTCGGGCCGCACGACGAGCGAGCGGCCGAGCTCCGGACCCTCGACCGCGACGATCCGCGCCGCGCGCCCGTCGGGCTCCGCCGCCGCGCGCGCGAACCCGCCGGGCGCGAAGCGCTCGACCCACACGTCGATCTCGCCTCCGCACGGCAGCCCGACCTCCCAGGCCTCGGCGTCGGCGATGCCGAAGTGCAGCAGCCGCGGGGGGGCGCCGGCGAGCACCTCCTGAGCCTCCATGATCACCGAGCCCTCGACGCATCCGCCCGAGACCATGCCCGAGACCTCGCCGCTCGCGCTCACCGCCATCTTGGCTCCCGGCGGCCTCGGGGCCGAGCGGCGCACGGCGACGACGGTGGCCACGGCGACCTCTTCGCCGCGCTCGCTCCACGCCTGCACGGGTGAGAGCACATCCCTCATGGCGGATCCTCCTCAAGGATGCCCGCGAGCTCCTCGAGTGAAGCGATCGACTCCCCGGGGAGGAAGCGATCGACGTGGGGCAGCGCGGCCTGCATCCCGCGCGTGAGCGGCTCGTAGCCGGGCTGGGCCTTGAGCGGGTTGAGCCAGATCAGGCGGTGCGAGGAGCGGCGCAGGCGCGCCATCTCGGCTCCGAGCTGCTCGGGGTCGCCGCGGTCCCACCCATCGGAGAGGACGACGACCACCGCGCCGCGGCCCAGGCGCCGGCCGTGGACCCGGTTCAGCGTGGCGATCGCCGCGCCGATGCGCGTGCCGCCGTGCCAGTCGGCGACCGTGTCGGCGGCCCGAGCCAGCGCGGCATCCGGATCGCGGCGCGCGAGCTCGCGGGTCACCCGGGTAAGGCGGGTGCCGAAGGCGAAGGCCTCGACGCGCCGCCGCGCGGCCACGCACGCGTGGCAGTACTGCAGGAGCGCGCGCGCGTAGGGCTCCATCGAGCCCGAGACGTCGCAGACGAGCACGAGCGGGCGGGCGCGCCAGGTCGGCTCGCGCCAGCGGCGCTCGAGCGGCTCGCCTCCGTGGCGGAGCGCCGCGCGCAGGGTGGCGCGCGGGTCGGGACGCTCCCCGCCGCCACCACGGCGACGGTGCGTGGCGCGCGTGCGCCGGGAGCGGCGCATCGGTCCTCGGCGCCCGAGGCGGGCGATGAGCGTCCTCGCGCGGGCGCGCTCCGCGTCGGAGTAGCTCGCGAAGTCGCGCGTCTTGAGCAGCTCGACCGCGCTCCAGGCGGCGGGAAGTGGGTCGGGGTCGAAAGGAGAGTCGCGCTCGGCCTCCTCCTCACCCGCGCGGCCCCCGCCGGGCGCCCGCGCCAGGGCGAGGCGCATGTCCTCGTCGGGCACGGTCGGCGACGGCGCCGCGGGATCGGCGCCGAAGCAGGCCGCGAAAGCCGCCGCGAACACCGCCAGGTCCTCGCGCCGGGAGCAGAGCGCCGCCCGCAGCGCCCGCTCGGCCTCGCCGCGTGCGCTCGCGTCGACCGCCGCGAGCGCGCGGTGGGCGACGAGGAGCTCCTCCACCCCCACGCGCGCGCCGCCCGCACGCATGACCGCGCCGAGCGCGCCGAGGCGCTCGGTGACGGCGCCGGCCGCCGCCCCCTCAGACCCCACTCAAGACCCCCGACTCGCGCACGCGGTCGATGTCCTCGCGCACCTTGAGCGCCACTCCCAGCGTCTCGCCGAGCGGCGCCTCGGGATCGCCGAGGGCCAGGAGCGCCCGGGCCCAGGCCACCGTCTCCCCCACGCCCGGCAGCTTGTAGAGCTCCTCCGCGCGCAGCCGCTCCACCGCCGCGCACACCCGCCCGGCGATCGCCTCGGGCACCCCGGGCAGCCGTGCGCGCACGATCTCGGCCTCGCGCTCGCGCGAGGGATAGTCGATCCAGTGGTAGAGGCAGCGGCGCTTGAGCGCGTCGTGCAGCTCGCGCGTCCGGTTGGAGGTGAGCAGGACGAGCGGGCGCCCAACCGCGCGGATCGTTCCGAGCTCGGGGATCGTGACCTGGAAGTCGGAGAGCAGCTCGAGCAGGAAGGCCTCGAACTCGTCGTCGGCGCGGTCGACCTCGTCGATCAGGAGGACCACGGCGCCGGGGTGCTCGAGCGCCTCGAGCAGCGGGCGCCGCAGGAGGAACTCGGGGCCGAAGAGCTCGGGCGGCGCCGCCCCGCCCGGGGTGAGCTCGGCGGCGCGGAGAGAGAGGAGCTGGCGCGCGTAGTCCCAGTCGTAGAGCGCGTGGTGCAGGTCCATGCCCTCGTGACACTGCAGGCGCACGAGCCGTGCTCCGCTCGCCGCGGCGAGCGCCTTGGCCGCCTCGGTCTTGCCCACTCCCGCCTCGCCCTCGAGCAGCAGCGGCAGCTCGAGGTCGGCCGCGAGGAACACCGCGGTGGCCAGGCTCCGGTCGGCGAGGTAGCCCTGGCCGGCGAGCGCCGCGGCGACCTCGTCGACGCTCCCCAGCGACGACGCCGCGCTCGCGATGGTCAGCTCCCGGCCGCCGCCGTCAGCGCCCGGCGGCACAGCACGCGCGCGAGGTGGCGCTTGTAGTCGGCGCTGGCGTTCAGGTCGGCGGGCGGCTCGGTGCCCTCGGCCGCCTGCTCCGCCGCCGCGGCGATCCGCTCGGCGTCGAGGGGCTGACCGCGCAGCGCATCCTCCACGTGCGCGGCGCGCAGCGGCGTCGAGCCCATGTGCGTCAGCCCGACGCGAACGTCCTCGCAGGATCCGTCCCCCGCGCGCTTGACGAGCGCACAGACCCCCACCATCGCCCAGTCCTCGGCGCGGCGGTTGAACTTCTCATACCCCCAGCCGTAGCCCTCCAGCGCGGGCAGCGTGATCGAGGTGAGCACCTCCTCGGCTCCGACCGCGGTGGTCAGGTAGTCCTCGAAAAGCTCGGCGGCGGGGATCTCCCGCTCGCCGCTCGCTCCGCGCGCGGTGACCGAGCCGTCGGCGGCGAGAAGCACGGCGGGAAGGTCTGAGGCCGGATCGCCGTGGGCGAGCGAGCCGCCGACCGTGCCCCGGTTGCGCACCTGCTGATCGGCGATGCCCGACGCCGCCTCCTGGGCGAGCCCGAGCTCCTCGGCGTCCTGGAGCTCGACGTGGCGCGTCATCGCCCCGATCCGCCACGCACCGTCGGCGCGTTCGATGCCGCGCAGCCCGGGCACTCGGCGCAGGTCGATCAGCAGCGTGGGCGCGGCCAGGCGCATCTTCATGAGCGGGAGAAGCGAGTGCCCACCGGCCAGGAGCTTCGCGTCCTCGCCGTTCTCGGCGAGCATCCGCACCGCCTCCTCGACCGTCTCGGGAACGACGTAGTCGAACTCGGCGGGGATCATCGGGCACCTCCTTCGGGAGGGATGGTCGGTCCCGAGCCGCCCGAGCTCTGGCCCTGGCTCGGCAGCGACTTGCCCTGCTCGGTCGCCGCCGGGCCCTCACCTCCGTCGCGCGCCTCCTCGATCGCCTGCCACACCCGCATCGGGGTGAGCGGCATGTTCAGGAACGAGACCCCGAGCGGGCGCAGCGCGTCGGTCACCGCGTTGACGATCGCCGGCGAGGCGGCGATCGTGCCCGCCTCCCCGACGCCCTTGACGCCGAGCGAGTTGACCGGCGAGGGCGTCTCGGTCCGGTCGGTCTCGAACGACGGGAACTCCGCCGCGGTGGGCAGGGCGTAGTCGACGAACGTGCCGGTCACGAGCTGGCCCTCCTCGTCGTAGACGACCTGCTCGAAGAGCGCCTGTCCGACGCCGTGGGCGATGCCGCCGTGCACCTGCCCGTCGATCAGCTTGGGGTTGACGGCCGGACCGCAGTCGTCCACCGCGACGTAGCGCACGAGCGAGACCTTGCCGGTCTCGCCGTCCACGTCGACCACGGCGGCGTGCGCGCCGAAGGGGAAGACGAAGTTCCCTGGGTCGTAGAAGTTCGTCTCCTCGAGTCCGGGCTCCATCCCCTCGGGCAGGTTCTCGGGAACATAGGCGGCCAGCGAGACGTCGGCCAGCGCCATGCCCTTATCGGTCCCGCGCACGGAGAACTTGCCGTCGGAGAGCTCGATGTCCTCGGGGGCGGCCTCGAGCAGGTGGGCGACGATCTTCTTGACCTTCTCGACCACCTTGTCGCTGGCCTGGGCGATCGACTCGCCGCCCACCGAGAGCGAGCGGGAGCCGTAGGTGCCCATGCCCATCGGGCCGCGACCCGTGTCGCCGTGGATCACCTCGACCTGGTCGGGGCTCAGCCCGACCTTGTCGGCGACGATCTGGGCGAAGGCGGTGTCGAGCCCCTGCCCGTGGGGAGAGGTACCCGAGTAGACGGTGGCCGTTCCCGAGGGATGCACGCGCACCACCGCCGACTCCCAGAACCCGGCCTGGATCCCCACCCCGCTCGGACCCACCGCGCGCGAGGGCGCGAGCCCGCAGATCTCGGTGTAGGTCGAGAAGCCGATGCCGCGGTACACGCCGCGCCCGCGCGCCTCTTCCTGCTCTCGCGCGAACGCATCGAGGTCGAGCTTCTCGAGGAGCTTGTCGAGCGACGCCTCATAGTCCCCGGAGTCGTAGACGATCCCCACCGCGGTCTCGGCCGGGAAGTCCTCCTTGGGGATGAAGTTCTTGCGTCGCAGCTCGAGGCGATCCATGCCCAGCTCGGCGGCGAGCTGGTCCATCGTGACCTCGATCAGGTGCGTGACCTCGGGTCGCCCCGCCCCGCGGATCGCGTCGGTGGACATCTTGTTCGTGAAGACGCCGACGATGTCGGTCTGGACCGCCGGGATCTTGTAGCAGCCGCTCATCACGAAGGCGCCCAGCGAGGGGATGAGCGGGGTGAGGAGCATGTGGTAGGCGCCGAGGTCGGCGAGGATCCGCGTGTGCAGGGCGGTGATGCTGCCGTCGCGCTTGGCGCCCATCCGCACGGTGTCGATCTGGTCGCGCCCGTGGTGGGAGACCGCCATGTGCTCCGAGCGCGTCTCGGTCCAGCGCACCGGCCGCCCCAGTTTCCGAGTCAGCCAGCAGAGCAGCGCGTCCTCCCCGTAGACCTGGAGCTTGGCGCCGAAGCCGCCGCCGACGTCCGGAGCGATCACGCGCAGGCGATCCTCGGGGATGCCGAGCATGCCGGCGAGCTGCAGGCGCAGGATGTGCGGCACCTGGTTGGAGGTGTGGAGGGTCATCTCCCCGCCGCGCCACTCGGCCACCGACGCGCGAGGCTCGATCGGCGCGCCGCTCGTGCGGTGGTTGACGATCCGCCGCTCGACGATGACGTCGGCCTCGGCGAAGCCCGCGTCGAGGTCGCCCCCGCCGAGCGACCACTCGTGGGTCTTGTTCGTGCCGATCTCCTCATGGACGAGCGGGCCTCCGGCGAGCGCCTGCTCGGGATCGACCACCGCCGGGAGCGGCTCGTAGTCGACCACGACGTCCTCGGCCGCGTCCACCACCGTGTGCTTGTCGCGCCCGACCACGACGGCGACCGGATCGCCGACGTGGTTGACCTCTCCGCGCGCGAGCGGCCAGTGCTCGGGCGCCTTGATCTCCACCCCGGGGGGCACCCACGCCATCGGCAGCGGGGCGAGCAGGTCGGAGAGGTCCTCGCCGGTGAAGACGGCGATGACGTCGTCGCGCGCCTCGGCCGCGCTCTTGTCGATCGAGACGATGCGGGCGTGGGCCTCGGGCGAGCGCACGATTGCCACGGGCAGCGCGCCCGCGACGGCGATGTCGTCCACGTAGCGGCCCTGCCCCTGGAGAAGCGGCGGGTCCTCCTTGCGCTTGAGCGCCTGTCCGACGTAGTTGCCGGTGCGCGGCTCCTCGACGATGCTCATGCCCCCACTCCTCTCGAGACCGTCTCGCGCGCCTCGTCGATGTTGCCCGAATGTGGCTGCTCGGCGCGCCTGCCGCCATCCTGCGCCGCGCTCATCACCGCCTTGACGATGTTGTGGTAGCCCGTGCAGCGGCAGAGGTTGCCCTCGAGGCCGTGGCGCACCTCCTCCTCGCTCGGATCGGGGTTGCGCTGCAGCAGGTCGGCGGCGGCCATGATCATCCCCGGCGTGCAGTAGCCGCACTGCAGGCCGTGGTGCTCCCAGAAGGCCTCCTGGAGCGGGTGGAGGTTCCCCTCGCTCCCGATTCCCTCGATCGTCGTGACCTCCGAGCCGTCGACCTGCACGGCGAGCAGCGTGCAGCTCTTGACCGACTCGCCGTCGACGTGGCAGGTACACGCGCCGCAATTCGAGGTGTCGCAGCCCACGTGGGTTCCCGTGAGCCCGAGCGTGTCGCGCAGGTAGTGCACGAGGAGGAGCCGCGGCTCGACCTCCGACTCGTGCGGCTCGCCGTTGACGGTGATCCGCACGCCCACACGCACGCTCATGGCGGTCCTACCTCTCCCTCGCTGACGGTGTGTCGAAGCTAGCACCGAACGGGCGGCTTGGGTACCCACTTCGGTATCGAGTGGCGCCCCGAGCGCTCAGGCGAGAGCCGCGCCGGTAGGATCCGCCGCCGAAACCGAACGGAAACGAGGTAGTCGTGGCAGTTGACGTGAGCCAAGTCGCGCGCGTGGAGACCGAGCCGGGCGAGCTGCCCGCGACGATGGCGGCGTGGGTGATCCGCCAGGAGCGCGAGGGCGAGCCGCTCGACGCCTTCCAGCTCGAGGACATCGAGGTTCCCGAGCCGGCCGCCTTCGAGGTGGTCGTTCGCGTCATGGCCGCGGGCGTCAACTTCAACAACGTGTGGGCAGCGCTCGGCCAGCCCGTCTCGGTCTTCCGCTACCACCCGAACGAGGACCACCACATCGGCGGCTCGGACGCCTCGGGCATCGTCTGGAAGGTCGGCCCGGGCGTGACCCGGTGGAAGCCGGGCGACGAGGTCGTCATGCACTGCAACCAGGCCTCCTACGAGGATCCCGAGGTGCACGGGCTCGACCCCCTCGCCGCTCCCTCCCAGCAGATCTGGGGCTATGAGACGAGCTGGGGGTCCTTCGCCCAGTTCACCAAGGTCCAGGCCCAGCAGCTCCTGCCCAAGCCGCGCCACCTGGCGTGGGAGGAGGCCGCCGCCTACGGTCTCACTTACTTCACCGCCTACCGGATGCTCCTCGACCAGGCCAAGCTCCAGGCCGGGCACAAGGTGCTGATCTGGGGCGCGGCGGGCGGCCTCGGCGTCTTTGCCACCCAGCTCTGCCGCCTCACCGGCGCGGAGTCGGTGGGGGTCGTCTCGAGCCCCGAGAAGGGCGCCCTGGTCGAGCAGCTCGGCGCCACGGGCTTCATCGACCGCAACGAGTTCGCGGGAATGATGCGGCGCGGCGGTGAATCGCCCGAGGAGGAGAAGGCGCGCTTCAAGGAGTCGCGGCGCTTCTGCAAGGCGGTCGAGGGGATCCTCGGCGGCCCGCCCGACATCGTCTTCGAGCACGTGGGGCAGGCGACGTTCCCCACCTCGGTGCTGTGCGTGCGTCCGTTCGGCAAGGTGGTCATCTGCGGCGCGACGTCGGGCTACAACCTCGACTTCGACGTGCGCTACCTGTGGATGCGCCAGAAGCAGATCATCGGCTCGCACTTCGCCAACGCGTGGGAGGCCAACAAGGCCAACGCGCTGATCGACGAGTCGAAGATCCGCCCCGTGCTGTGGCAGACGATGGGCTTCGACAAGGTCGCCGAGGCCCACCAGCTCCTGCGCGAGAACAAGCACCTGGGGAAGATCGCGATCCTCGTCGGCGCGACGGAGGAGGGCCAGGGCCGCACCGCCGAGGGGCCGAGCGCGATTCGCGCGGAGGTCGGCGCGTAATGGCCGACGAGCCGGGAGTCATCCACGTCCCCTGGTACGCGACGCTCTTTCGCGGGGACAAGTTCGAGCTCGCCCTGGCCGAGGTTGCCCCGGTCGCGCTGCGCTACGGCGCGCTCGACTACGAGGTCTACCGCTCCGACGAGGACACCTACAAGTTCCTCCAGACCGCCACATTCGAGCGCAAGATCGACTTCACCGCCTACTGGGAGGGACCGGAGATGATCGAGTTCCGCTCCCGCTACTCGAGCTGGTACCAGGTGCCCGTGCTCTACCAGTGGAACCGGCGGGTGGTGCGCGGCGCGCTGCTGCGCGAGCATCCCGCGCCGCTGGCGTCTGGGTGAGCGGGGCTTGAGCGCGAGCGCGCTGACCCCGGCCGAGCACCGCGCGCTGCGCGAGCTCTACGCCCTATCGCGCCAGCTCGCGAGCCACTGGAGCGCGCTCGCCGAGTCGCTGGACGGTGAGGCCCGTGACGTACTCCGCGTCGGCGCCGCGGTGGCGCGAGAGCTGCTGCGCGAGCTGCCCGAGCGCACCGCGCCGCACGACCTGCATGGCCGCGTCGCGGCGCAGGGCGTCGGCGCCCGGCTGGCCGACGCGCGCAACGGCGTGGGCGACACCTTTCTCGAGCGCGCCCAGGCCCTGCGCTTTGCCGTGCTCGACGTCCAGCACCTCACCACTCTGCTCGGCTACCTCGAGCGGCTGGCCCAAACGCGCGGCGACGCAACGCTCGCGACCTTCCACCGCGGCTGGCGCGAGAAGCTCGCCGTGAGCGAGGCCGAAGCGCTCGAGGTGGCCGTGGCGGCCGGCGAGGACCCCGACGGCGCGATCGCCCCGCTGCGACCGTCCGCCGCCGGGCGCGCCGCCCACGGGCTCGCCAACGCGGTGGGAACCGCCGGCGAGTGGGTGGACCGCCAGGCGGCGCGGGCGCGGCGCGCCTAGGGGATCGACGCGGGTCGACTCGCGGCCTGGTCGTTACGGCCGGTGTCCCGGAGGAGGGACGGAGTTCGCGGTGCTCTGGGTCACCACTGGCGCGGAGGGTCCGGCGGGTGCCGGGGCCTTTTCCCGCGCGCGCCGAAGCGCAAGCAGTGCCTGATGGCCGTCCCGGTGGAAAAGGGTGGCCCGTCCATCGCGGCCCTCGACGCACGATGGGCGGAGGTTCGCGATCACGCGCAGAGCGAGCACACAGGCGAGGATGACGAAGCCGTGGCGGATGACCGCGCTCTGCCCTCCCAGGACGGAGATCAGCCCGAGGCAACCCGTCAGCTGAAGCAGAATCAGCCGCCGGCCCGGCGAGGCTGACGATCGCGATCGTTCGCCACGGTACCCCGCGCGAGTCCCACACGCAGAGGCCGGCGAACATGACCCCGCGAGGAGGGAGCGGACTCAGTTGCAGCTTGATGCCCCCGAGCGCGAACCCGGCCGCCGGGGGGCGTCCGACGACGATCAGCGCCGCTCGCCCGGTAAGCAAGCGGATCGCCAGGGCGTGGCCGAGCTCGTGACCCAGGACGGTGAGCGGCCCGAATACCCACCCGGCCAAGAGGATACCGAGGGTTACCTGCCACAGCGGAGGGGCACTGCTCGTAGTGAAAGCCAGCGACAGACCAACGCAGATGACGACGGCCCCGGCGACGTCCTCGAAGGTCACCGGTCTGCGGCCCGCGCGCACCGGCTGGAGATCGACACCGTCACGACAACCCTGTAGAGCCGCCGAGCACTGCGGACCGGGCCTGCCGTCGTCGGCGCAGGTTCGGCGGCTTCCATCCCTCTGCGGCACGCCTCGAGACGGAGCGGTACTGCCGTCGACCGTGGTGGCCGATACTGGTGGGATGCGCCTGGATTCCGCTTCCGAGGAGGCCCTGACACCCGAGCTTCAGCCGGGCGAGCGAGCCCTCTGGAGCGGGCGGCCCCGGTACCGAGCGCTGGTTCGTACCCAGCGATCTCTTCTTGATCCCCTTCAGTCTGATGTGGGGCGGCCTCGCGATCTTCTGGGAAGCGAGCGCCCTGACCGTGAAGACGCCGTCCGGGAGTGGGGGCTCCGGCATCCTCTTTCAGTTGTGGGGCCTGCCGTTCGTCGCGATCGGGCTCTACATGATCTTCGGGCGGTTCATCGCCCGGCGCTACTTCGGCCGCCGAACCGCTTACGCGATCACCGATCAGCGGGCGCTCGTGCTCAAGCCGACCTGGCGGGGCGGTCGTCACTCGACTTCCGTGTGGCTCGCGTCCGCGCCGCCCGTGAGTCAGCGTGCCTCCCGTCGGGGCCACGGGACCGTACTGCTCGGTTCGATGCCGATGTCACAGATGGCTTCCATGGTCGGCGATCCCGGCTGGATCCTCGGGGGATCGAGCGACACCGTCGTCGTGTTCTGGAACATCAGCGACGCCGCCGAGGTCGGCGGCCTCGCCACGCGTCTGATCGGCGAAGCACGGCCTGAGCGCGCGCGGCCTGGCGCTTCTTTCTGAGGAGATCGCAGCTCGCTCGGCTCTTATCTTCCCGAGCGTCGTGCCGGCGACGGCTCGGTCACGTCGCACCACCCTTCGTCCCGCCCTGCGCGGCGACGAAGTCGCGCGCTTCCATCACGTAGGCGGCGCAGGCCGCTTCGTCGGTCGGGGTCAGCCGGACCCACTCCTGCATCGGCCGTCCCGTGCCGCGCGGGTTGCACGGCTGTCCCGCGCCGCTCGCGATGAGCTCCTCCACCCGCGGGGCGGGGAGCTTGACGACGAGCTCTCCCTTCGTCGGAAACGCGAAGAACTTGCCGGAGGTCTTGGACCGACGGACTGCAGCATCCGGCCCTGCTCATCTTCTGGGTGCTGCTCGAGCAGCCGACGGCTGAGGCGTTCAAAGATTTCCGCGAGTCGGTCGGACATCTACTCATCTCCGGAAGATCGTGAAGAGGTTGCCCGCGCGGCAGGCGGCTCTGACTTCCGCGGGCAGCGGGCGGTCGGCCGGGCGGACGCCGAGGATCCCGGCTCTGACCATGGGGCAGTAGGTCCACGGCTCGGCCTTGAGCGCGGTGAGAAAGGCGGTCACCGCGCTGCTCGGTGAACCCTCGACCGATGCGCCGGAGCCGCAGCCCGCCGCGATCGCTGCGATCGCTGCGATCGCTGCGATCGCTGCGACGGCGACGGTGGCCACCAGGGCCACCGAGGTGAAGCAAATCCGGGGTTCCCGACCGCACGACATCCGCTCGGGATTACCCGAGAGGACACGGAGACACGTCCCGCTTGACATGTGACTATCTGGGGCGATTATCCCCTTGACGTAGGGATGGTTTCGTGGCGATTATGTGCTCGCATGGCAAGCGGCGCGTCGACTACCCTTACAGAGACGAGCCCGCCCCGGCGGCTTCCGGGACGGGCTCTGAGGGGCGCGGGTCCGACTACGGCTCGCTCGTAGTCGGGGCCCGCCTCTCCGCCACCGTGCTTCGGGGCTGCACGGGACGCCGGGGGCGTGGTAGCGAGCAGTTGTCGCCACGCCCCCTGATCAGCTCCTGGACATCACAGCTCCGCGTCCCCGTCGTCCCCTTCGGGACGGTCGTAGATCAGGTCGAAAGTCGCTCGCGCGTAGGCGAACCACGTCTGACGCTGCGCCGTGGAGAACTTGGGCTTCGCGCCGTCGTCACCGAAGGTTGGAAGGGACTGCACCAGCGTGACGATGGCCGGATGCAGACCTCCGAGCGGATTCGCGGGAGGCGGCGGCGGGTTCTCGCTCTGGCCGGCGTTGTGGTCACTCAGCGTGCGGGACGCAGTTCGTCGAGTCCGGCGACCTCCCGCTCCCGGCCGGGTGGCCTTGAAGTGCGGGCTCAATTCCAGCTTCGAGAACCGGGCAGCGTTGAGGTAGAAGGCAATCGCCTTTCGCACCGTGTCGCCCTCGATGCCAAACGCACGAAAGCGCTCCGTGAGCATTTGCGGCGTCGCGTCCGTCGGCAGCGCAACTACCTCGGCGTACGACTCTTGAAGTATGTCCCGCATGATCGCGGGTCTTCCCGCGGGGTCCGTGACGTACTGACGCAGTCGCTCAGTGGGAGCGCCGTTGCCGTCGATCAGGCCGAAGTTCTCGCCCGCTCGAAGAAACTGGCTTTGATCCCCACCGGACCGCGAACGTAGGACGGAACGGTCTATCTGCGCCGGAAGACCCTGCGTGCGGAACTGCTCAACTATCCCGTCGAATGTTGACCACGACAGGTACGGGGGCTGAAACGTGACTTCGCTCGCTTCCATGTGGCATCGCTCCTCTGCTCGCAGGTGAAGTGGCACGATACCAGACGTATGCCACTTTACCCGAGATTCTTCTGGATTATTCCTTTGCCAGAGAAGTGGCAGGCCCCAAAATGGGGCCCATGGATGCAATCACCGAAGGAACCCCGCTAGAAATCGTCGATGCGTTGGGGCGCACGTTTCCCAAGCGAGCCCTATCCGCTGTTGAGCGTTCTGGCCTCTACCCCGTCGTCTGGGCCTGTTCAGAAGACGAGTGGGCCAAAGCGGCGCGGGAGGGCCGAGAGCCCGACCCAGAGACATTCCCGTGGCCGCTTGAGCAAGTACGCGTAGGCGCTCTCGCATGAACGACGACAATCACGAGCCGTCAGACAAAGGAACCCAGCCAACCCAGCCGGCGAAGGGCAAGCCGGTGGAAATCCCGGTTCCGACGCGGGATGCAGTGCTACGCGATCTTGAGAGGGTTTCCGCACCAAAGCCCAGCAAGTCTGACTAGCGCCATACACTGCCGCCTCTCCTATGGGGCGGCAACGTGGAAGGTCTGTAACCGACGAAGCGCGCCAAGCGGTGGCGCGCCAAGCCGTTGCCGTCGCACGGCGACTCGGATACGGCGAGCGCGCCCCTCCGAGTGAGCGGCCTACCAGCATCCCGGCGCACGGCATGGTGGTCGTGCCAGCCCGAGGCGAAGTCTTGTTCCGGCTCCTCGGAAGCGAGGAAATCAAGGAGCGGGACTTCCTCAACAACGTGGCTAAGGGGCGACCGCCGCTCGGCAGCGAACCATTCGTGGCGCGGCTTGGACTGTCCATGTACGAGCATCCCGATCAAGCTGTCCTAAAGGCCCGCCGATACCCCGTAGCACTGGCCGCAGTCACGCTGGTTGCAGGCTCCGGCCTGATGCTGGCGAAGACCTACGGCGTGGGGCACTACACAGTCTGGGGCGATCCTGACGTTCTTCTGGACCATGCACAACTTGCGGGGCACATCCCGCGTTAACACGGAGAGAAGTAGGCTCCGTATCACAGTGGAAAGGGGAAGCGCATGACCTACCGCCTTATATACGTCGACAATGGCGACGTGGTGGGCGCGTACGACTCCCACGAAGATGCGCACGGCGCACTCGCCCGCTTTCTCGAGCAACATCCGCATCTAGACGACGAGATCTGCATTCAGCAGATCGACGCATCGGGCCGTCCCATCGGCGATGCCGAGGTTGGTATCGACGTGGCTGGTCAGCAGATGCAGCTGAACTAACGCGCGGCGCGGAGGGCGAGCGTGGCAAACATCGCTCGTGCATCGTCGCGGTGGTTGTAGCGCCACGCGTATTCGTTGACGTAGCCCTGCAACCACTTTGCTGAGACGCCGTGGTAGTTCCCGGCGATCCCGTTCTTGACGTTGCCGAAGAACCCCTCGATGGTGTTCGTGTGCACGTCCCCGCGCGCGTAGATCCGGTCCGCGTGGCGGATCGTGAGGTGCGTCGGGTGGGTGCTATGCAGGTTGCGGTAGCCGGCCCATTCGTCGGTGTAGACCGTCGCGTCGGGCGAGACGTGGCGGCTAACGGCGTCGAGGGCACCTTCGCGCGGTTGGACGTAGGCGCGGACGTTCCCGCCGCGTTCGACCATGCCGACGATCCCGACCTTGCGCGCCTTGGCGAACGTCTGAACTTCGGGGATCGTCATCCCGCGCGTCATCGACGCCTTCGGCCGCCCGCCATACGCGGTCTCGTCGGCCTCGACCGCGCCGGTCATCGGCTCGGCGTCGTCTTGCTCCATGAGCTGGTTGCGAATCAGGTTGCACATCCGCCACGCGGTCTTGTAGCCCACCCCGATCTCCCGCTCGACCTGCTTCGCGGAGATCCCGCAGCGAGTGCTAGTCATGAGGTACATCGCGTAGAACCACAGATGCAGCGACGTGGCCGAGCGATGAAAGATCGTCCCGGCCGTCGGGTGGACGTGGTGCCCGCACGAGTCGCACGAGTAGGACGGGCGCGAGGCGACGCGATGGAACCGGCGGGTCCGCTCGCACTTCGGGCACTCCGCGTGCTCGCCGTCCGGTGAGAACCGCTTGCGCCACAGGAAGTCCAGGCAGGTCCGATCGTCGGGGAAGTCCTGCATGAACTGCATCAGCGAGTACGAGGACTCGGACGCCTTCGAGGTCTTCGGCTGGTTGCGATTCACCTTCGACATGCGCACATGATCCCACGAAACCATCCCTACGTCAAGGGGATAATCGCCCTATCTGGTCACGTATAGTCGGGGACGTGGACGAGGTCTTCAGAGCCCTTGCCGACCCGACCCGCCGCAGCCTGCTCGACGAGCTGTTCGGGGAGGACGGACAGACGCTGAGTGCACTCGAGGAGCGGTTGCCGATGACGCGTTTCGGCGTGATGAAGCACCTGAGGGTCCTCGAGGAGGCGGGGCTCGTGGTCACGAAGAAGCGTGGCCGCGAGAAGCTCCACTTCCTGAACCCCGTCCCGATCCGGCTCGTCCACGACCGCTGGGTGAGCAAGTACGCCGAGCCCTGGGCCGCTGGCCTCAGTGAGCTCAAGCACGACATCGAGAAGGAGAAGGTCATGGAGAAGGTATTCGAGATCTACATCAAGACCACGCCGGAGCGCCTTTGGGAGGCGATCACCGACAGCGAGCTGCGGAGCAAGTACTCGTTCGGGGTCGCCATCGCCTCCGACTGGACGCCCGGCTCCCCCTACGAGGCGAAGCACCCGAGGGCATCCGGCCCGATACACGTGGGCGAGATCGTCGAGGTCGACCCGCCGCGCCGGCTCGTGCAGAGCATGACGGCACTGTGGAGCGAGGACGTCAAGCGCGAGGGAGCCTCGAGGGTCACCTGGGAGGTCGAGCCCGTCGGCGATTCGTGCCGGCTGACCGTCACCCACGACGAGCTACGCGAGGGCGCCAGCGGCGAACTCTACGGCGGCTGGCCGATGATCCTCTCCGGCCTGAAGACGCTGCTCGAGACCGGGGAGACGCTCACCACGCCCGGCTCGCTGCGCTATGCGGACGGGCCGGTGTCGACTGGGTGAGAGGTTGGCGGAAGCGGCCTCTACGGCCGGCGGGGCTGCAGCGGCCCGGCTTGGTGAGCACCGGGGAGGGACGGCAGCAGCGTGGGTCGGTGAGTACCGGGCTGGGACGGCAGCAGCGTGAGTCGGGGAGCGACGGGCGCGTGCGTCAGCGGAGGGAGATAAACGGACGACGGCGCGGACCTCACGGGCGCCGGGCGCCAGGGTGGACGCAGAGCGCGAGCACCTCCCGCGATGGTGAGATCGCCCGCGGTCACCGGTCCGCCTCCGCCGCTCATGACGAAGAGAGGCGGCGGGTCGCTCGGCGCGGGACACGCGCGCAGGGGCCGGGCGAGTATCCCTGAGTAATAGATCTCGTCCCGACGGCCGGCGCGCGTAGGACCGTTGTCCTGGGAGGAGACGAGGAAATCCTTGCCGGCGCCCTCGCCGATCTGGATGTGGAAGCCCGCGACGTCGTTGCGGCCGGCGACGTTCAGGCACATGGCGGTCGCGCGAAACGAGAAGAACCCGGACAGGGTCAACGAGCCGGTCGGCGCGAGCCCCCCTCGCCGCGAGCGCACTGCCACCCTGAAGTCGGTCTGCGCCACATGACCGGAGCCCTCGATCCGCCAGTCGCTCGTGCGCGTGGCGCTCTGTGCAGAGTGGGCGGGTCCGCAAGCCGAGATACCGAGCACCGCCACGCCGGCGCACACCAGAAGCCACGCGCGACGGGCGGCTCGGGTGGGCCGCCCAAGGCCTCTCATGCGGTGGGACACGACCGCGATATGCTCGCATGACCCTACACCGCGCGCCCGTGACCGCGAGCGGATCGGGACACGCGAAGCTGAGCCGGCTTCTCCCGCAACCGCGCCGCGTCACCATGTGTTCCCATCGTGGTGAGGAGCGGAGCGGAGAACCGGAGGAGGCGCGGGGCGACGTGGCGCGCGGGACTGCTCGCCGTGCTCCTGCTCGCGCTGCTCGCGGCCCCGGCGCCCGCTCAGGCGCTCGACCGCGGGATCTCGGACTCCGACGACACGACCTTCGCTGAGCCCTTCTGGTCGGGGCTCCATGTCGGGCTCGCGCGCGCGGTGCTGCCCTGGGACGTCGCCCTCCCCCAGGCGGCCAACGATCCGCGCAAGCTCGAGTTCGACCGCTACGTCGCCTCCGCGCACGCACACGGGGTGACGCCGATGGTCGCCTTCGAGGCGAGCCCGCGGCTCAAGGCCTCCGACGGCGGTCCCATGGCTCCCACGCTCGCGCAGTTCGACGCGGCCTTCCAAGCCTTCCGCCGCGCTTATCCCGACGTCACCCGCATCGCTCCCTGGAACGAGCCCAACCGCTCGGACACGACGATCAACCCGCTGCGCTCGGACCCTGGGCTCGCCGCGCGCTACTGGCTCACCGCCCAGGCCGACTGCCCGCAGTGCACCGTGCTCGCTGGCGACTTCGCGGGCCAGCTCGACGACGACGCCTACGTCGACGGCTACCAGGCCGCGCTCGGCGACGCGCGCCCCGCGGTGTGGGCGTTTCATGCCCACGGCGACGTGAACGACTTCCAGAGCGGGCTCGCCTCCGACGCGCGCACCTCGCGCTACTACCTGCGCAAGCTGGACGGGCCGTGGGCGAGCTCCGACGTGTGGATCGACGAGGTCGGCGCGCGCTGGCGCGACGCGAGCCGGAAGATTTGGGGCGATGACTCGCAGAAGCGCTCGACTTCGTTCCTCCTCGGCCTCGCCACGCTCAGCCCGCGCGTCAAGGCGATCTACTACTACAACTACGCCAACGAGTGCTCGACCGCGGCGCGCTGCGGCCTGCAGGACCGGGGCCTCGTCTCACCCTCTCCACTCGACGGCTCCTCGCCGGGCTACGACGAGCGCGGTCGCCGGCGCCCGGCCTACGACGTCTTCGCCGCGGGTGGCCCGGTGATCGCTCCCTCCGCGCCGGTGGCGGCGAGGGTGAGCCTCGACCTTCCCGCCCAGGGCGCCGCCACGAACGACTCGACGCCGAGCTTCAGCGGGCGCGCCGTCACGGGCGGGAGCGCGGCGGCGACCGTCACCGTGAAGGTCTTCGCGGGCGACGGGGACGCCAGCCAGCCCCTCCAGACCCTGACCGCCGCGGTCGCCCCCGACGGGAGCTTCTCGGTCGACGCCGCGGCCCCGCTGCCCGAGGGCGGCTACACCGCGCGCGCCGAGCAGACGGGGGACGGAGGAGCCGCCGGCGTGAGCGATCCGCACTCCTTCTCGGTCGACACCACGCCGCCGACCTCGGCGCTGAGCGGGGGACCGCCCGCCGTCACAGGCGCGCGGAGCGCCCGCTTCGTGCTCGCCGCCTCGGAGCCGAACGCGCGCTTCGAGTGCCGACTCGACGCCGGCGCCTTCGCGCCGTGCGCCTCGCCCGCGAGCTACGCGCGACTCGCGCTCGGGCCGCACTCCTTTGCCGTGCGCGCCGTCGATGCCGCGGGCAACGTGGAGCGCTTCCCCACCGCGGAGGCGTGGCGGGTCGCCTCGCTGCGGGCGAGCGTGCTCGACGCCGCGGCCGGGGAGGGTGGCGCCGGCGCCGTGGCGCTCGGCGCGACGTGCGCGGACGCCTGCGTGCTGCGCGCCGCGCTCTATCTCGATGCGGGAACGGCGCGCCGGCTCGGCATCCGCGGGCGCGCCGCCGCGCCCGGCACTCCGGGTCTGCCCCGCCGCGGACGTTACGTCCGGCTGACCAGCGCCGGGGCCGGACGCGCCGGCGCGGGATCCGTGCGCGTCCGCCTCGGGCTCGGATCGGGCGCCCAGCGGCTGGCGCGCGGCGGCTCGGTGCCCGCGCGCGTCGTCTCCTCGGTCGCCACCGTCGGGGCGCCGACGCTCGTGGCCGGCCGCCGGGCAAGCCTCCGAGCCCCGCCGCCGACGCTCGCGGCGCTCGGCGCCCGCGGTCTTCCGCTCGCGCTGGACTGCTCGGAGGCGTGCACCACGACCTTCACGCTCCTCCTCGACCGCACGAGCGCGCGTCGGCTCGGGGTGCGCGGCCGGATCGTTCGCGGTGGAGGGCGCTCCGGGCTTCCCCGCGGCTCCTACGTCGCGGTGGGCTCGGTGACGGCGCGGCGCGGCGCGGGCGGGCCGCTCTCTCCGCGTCTGCGCCTCGCCCGCTCGGCCGCGGGCCGCCTGACGCGGGCCCACGCCGTGCGATTGCGGGTCCTCTCCGCGGTGAGCGGGCCGGGCACGCCCGCGGTCGCGCTCGGCCGCCTCTTCACTCCTCGGCCCTGAGCCCCGGCGGCGCCGGGCGCGGGGCCAGCAGAGCCCGCGTGCGCAGCGCGAGCTCGAGCTCGAAGCGACGATCGGGATCGTCCAGGGCGCTCCCGAGGTGCTCGCGCAAGCGGGCCAGGCGGTAGCGCACCGTCTGAGGGTGCACGCCGAGACGCTGGGCCACGGGCTGCAGGCGACCCTGCTCGGCGAGCCAGGCGGCCAGCGTCTCCTCGAGTCGCGCACGCGAACCGGCGGGCAGCTCCTCGAGCGGCGCGAGGCGATCGCGGACGAGCTCGGCGACGAGCCGCGGGTCGCTCGTGAGCAGCAGCGAGGCGCCGTGGTCGGCGGCGGCGACGAGCGGGCGGTCGGCCACCGTGCCCGCGCGGGCGAGCGCGAGCGCCGCGCGTGCCCGCGCGAGCGAGAGCGGAGCGTCGGTCCAGGTCACGGTGGTCCCGAGCCCGGCGAGCGCGTCGGGCCCGAGCGCGCGCGCCAGGGCCGCGCGGCGCCCCGGCTGGTCCGGGTCGGGAACGAGGGCGACGAGCTCTTCCTCCACGCGGTCGGCCGGCACTTCGGGGGCCAACCGCGCGGCGAGCGCCTCCCATCCGTCCCCGTCGGCCACGAGCACGGCAAGCGCCGCGGGCAGCGGCCAGCCCGCCGCCGCCGCGGCGGCCTCGACCGCGTCGGGCTCGGCGGGCGGCTCGCGCACGAGCAGGCGGACGAGGCGCCGGCGGCGCAGCTCCGAGGCGCCCGCGGCCGCGGACTGCTCGAGCGCGTGGCCCTCGGCCGACTGGGCCGAGAGCTCGTCGATGTAGGCGAAGATCGACTCGGCCAGCGCGTAGAGCGTGTCGGGCTCGATCCCGGCCGCCACGCCGGCCGCTGCGAAGCGCCGCCAGGCCACGCGCGCGCCGACCCGGTAGGCGCCGAGCAGCGCGTCAAGAGAGCGCCCGGCGCGGTGCTCGCCGCGCCCGAGGGCAACGTAGACGTCGCTGCGCGGCCCGGGGCCGCTGGCCTCGATCTCGGCGACGAACTGTCCGAGCGCCTCCTCCACCCCGACCCGCAGGCCGCGCCCGAAGGGACCCTCGAGCGGTCGCGCGTAGGCCGCGACCTCGGCGCGCAGGGCGGCGATGGTCTCCTCCGCAACCCCCGGCAGCTCGGGGCGCAGGACACTCGCGACCTCCCGCGGGAGGGCGTGCCAGGGCTGGGTCGCGCTCATCCCGATTTGAAACCTACCGCGCGGTGTCCGGGGGGCGCCGCTGCACGAAGGGCTTGAGGTGGGCGCGCTCGCGGCCGATTACCTCGGCAAGCGCCCTTCCGTCCAGGGGAGCGCCACCTTCTTCATGAGCCCCCTCGCCACTCCTCACCTTCCCCCGCGCTCGCTCGCGTCGCCCGCCGCCTCCGCGACACCCGCGGTCGAGCGCTGCGAGTACATCCGCGCCGGCAAGCTCGCCCTCGTGCGGGTGAGCGGTCCGAGCCCGCTCATCGCCACCGCGGCGCTCATCGCCCTCCACGCGAGCACCGGCGCGCAGCGCTTCGCCCCCCTTCCCGATCTCGTCCTCGGCGAGGGAGAGGGCGCATACACGGAGCCGACCGCGTGGCGTGCCGCATGGGCGGTGCCGCTCGAGCTGATCGAGGGCGACAGCGCCTTCGCGCTCGAGACGCGCGAGGGCTGGATCATGCTCGCCCCGCCCGTCGAGCGCCGGCTGGCCGGCGGTTGCGAGACCCGCATCGAGGTTCGGGGCGGGCGCACCTACCTGCGCATCCTCGCGGGGATCGTCACCGCCGCGCTCATCCCGGTGGTCGTGCCCCAGCTCTCTCCCGGCGGCGTCCAGGTCGCGCGCGCCGCCGCGCCGATCGTCTCCACCCGGGTCGCGCCGAGCATTGCGGCGCCCGCCGCCGAGGCCGCCCCCACGGGCCCCGAGGCCCAGGCGACGAGCACCATCGCGTCGAGCCCGACGCCGACGCCTCCCGCGGCGAGTCCGGCGCCCGCGCCCCAGCCCGCGCCCCAGCCGCCGGCGGCCGCCCAGCCGAAGCCCGCTCCGGCTCCCCACCGCGCCCCCCGGCCGGCGCCCCGGGTAGTGCACCCGCGGCCCAAGGCCCCGCAGCCCAAGCCCAAGCACGCGAAGCCCAAGCACGCCAAGCCCAAGCACGCTCCCGCCGCAAAGCACGGCCACGCCCGTCCTCATCAGCCGACGGCGAGCACTCCCGGCGCGCCGAGCACGGCCGCTCCCGGCCCCTCGAGCTCCGCGCTCAGCGCGGTCCCCGGTAGCGCCATCCCGAACGTCCCCCTCGGCACGTGGGACGTGCCGGCCTTCCTCCTGCCGATCTACCAGGCCGCGGGGAGCGCCTACGGCGTGCCGTGGCCCGTCCTCGCCGCAATCAACAAGATCGAGACGAACGACGGGCGCAACCTCGCGGTCTCCACCGCCGGAGCGATGGGCTGGATGCAGTTCATGCCCTCCACCTGGGCGCTCTACGGACTCGACGCGAGCGGCGACGGGCTCGCGAACCCGAACGATCCGAAGGACGCGATCTTCGCCGCCGCGCGCTACCTCGCCGCGGCCGGCGCAGGCCACGACGTCCGCCGCGCGGTCTTCGCCTACAACCACGCGGGCTGGTACGTCGACGAGGTCATGCGCGAGGCGCAGCGGATCTCGAGCTTCCCCCCTTCGACGGTGGACGCGATGGCGGCGCTCACCCGCGGGCGGGTGCCCGTCGTGGGAGCGGTCGACGTGCGGCATCCGAGCTTCTCCAAGCGCGGGGTGGTCGTTTCGGGGAACGCGGGCGCGCCCGTCGTCTCCGCCGTCGACGGCAAGGTCGTCGCGATCGGCCACTCGGCCGGGCGTGGCAACTACGTCATCGTGCAGGACGCCTTCGGCAACCGGTTCTCCTACGCCCACCTCGGGCGTCTGAGCGCCTCCTACCCGGTCATGAAGAGCCGCGGGCTCTCCGGCGCGGAGATCCGCCGCCAGCTCGGACTGCCGCCCTCCTCCGCCGTCGCCGGACCGGCGCCGTCCCACGTTGGCGCCCGGGCGAGCGCGCGCAAGCCGTTTCGCGGCACAGGGGCGGGGCGGCGCGTGCGTCGCTCGGCGACCGACGCGCGGCGCACGCGGGCCCTCGCCCAGGCGCGCGCCCGCGCCGAGGCCGCCAACCGCCAGCGCGTCGTCGACATGATCGAGACCGGCCTGATCGAGGAGAAGACCCCCGCCTCCAACGGGCTCATCCCCTTCGTCCGGTCCGCCCGCAGCGCCGCTCGCCCGCCAGCTCGCCCGGCGCGTCGCGCGGCGGCGAGGACGTCCCGCCCCCAGGTGGTCCGCGACGAGCGCGACGCGACCGTCGCGCTGCGGCTGCTGGGGATGCGTTCCTCCGAGGCGAGCTTCGTGCCGCTCAAGCGCGGCTCCCGCGTGGCGGCCGGCACCCTGCTCGGCCGCCTGGGCAACGATCCGCGACTCGGCGGCCGTCCCTCGATGTACTTCCGCGTGCGCCCCGCCGGCCAGCTCGGCAAGCCACTCGACCCGGCTCCGATCATCCGCGGCTGGCAGCTCCTGCGCCGCGACGTGAGCCACCCCCAGATGGCCCGCGCGGTCGCGGTAGGGATGCGTGCCCATCGCTTCTCCCTCGGCGCCGATCTCATGCTCGAGAAGGAGCGCCTCGCGCGCCGCCTGCTCGGCGACCGCCGCGTGGAGATCTACCCCTGCGGACGCCGCGACATCGCCACGGGGCAGATCGACGCGCGCGTGCTCTCCTCGCTCGAGTTCCTGGCCGACTCGGGACTGCATCCCACCGTCACCGGGCTCAAGTGCGGCAGCGCCGCCTCGTCGCGCCACCCCTCCGAGCGCTCGATCGGCGCCGCGGTCGACATCGCCGCGATCAACGGCACGCCGATCGGCGCCGACCAGGGGCCACGCACCGTCGCCGGCCGCGCGATTCGCCGGCTGCTCGGCCTCCAGGGCACGCTCAAGCCCGACCGCATCGTCTCGCTCAAGGCCGCCGGCCACGCCGACAACTCCGTCGCCCAGCGCGACCACGCCGACCACATCTCGATCGGGTTCTCCGGTGATCCCGTCCCCGCCGGGCGCGTGGGCGCCGCCGCCGACCGCATGGACCGCATGCGCCTGCCCTACGTCTGGGGCGGAGGCCACGTCACGCCGGCGCCGGAGAACCCGTTCCCGGGGCTCGACTGCTCGAGCTCGGTCTCCTGGGTGCTCCAGCACGCCGGCCTCTCCCTGCCCACCATGGTGGCAGGCGACTTCATGTCCTACGGGGAGGCCGGACCGGGCAAGAACGTGACGATCTACGCCAACCCGGGCCACGTCTTCATGTCGATCGGCGGGCGCTTCTTCGGGACCTCGGGCTTCGGTCACCCGGGCGCGGGCACCGGCCCCGCCTGGTTCACGCGCCAGCCCGACCCCGGCTACCTCGCGGGCTTCACCCAGCGCCACCCGCCGGGCCTGTAGGGCCACGGCCGGGGGGGGCGCTCAGCCCTGCTCGAGCGGCGCCATGGTCAGGCCGGCGTCGCGGAGCTGCTCCCAGTAGAGCTCGGCGGGCTCCTTCTGCCCTGACCACACGATGGCCTGCCCGGTGCGATGGATCGCATCGGCGTGCGCAAAGCCGGCGGCGACGTCGAGGCCCGGGATGTAGCGCGCGAGCGTGTGCGCGACGTGGTCGAAGGTGTTGTGGTCGTCGTTGCGGACGATCACCCGCCAGGCGTCGCCGACCCCGCCGCCCGGTCCGCCCATGCGCTCGCGCTCGATCGTTTGAGGCATATTCGAGGCCTGAGGATACCGGCGCGGGAGATCGCTCCCTCCCCCGGCGGTGCGCCCGAGCGCCCTCTTTCAGCTCCGGAGGGCGGAGAGGAAGTCGACCAGCGCCGCGGCAGCGTCTTCGGGCGCGTCCTCCCACACGAAGTGCCCCGTGCCGGGGATCACGGCGAGCTGCGCGCCCGGCAGCTCGCGCACGAAGCGATGAGCGCCGGCAACCGGCGCGAAGGGGTCCTCCTCGCCCCACAGGACGAGCGCGGGGAGCTCGAGCGCGGCGAGCCGCCCCTCGTAGGCCTCGAGCTTCTGGAAGTCGCCCGAGCGGTAGAGCTCGAGCTGACCGCGACGGCGCTCCTCGTCGGCGTAGGCCTTCCAGTACTCGTCGGCCGCGTCGGCGCCGATGCCGGCGCTCACGCCGGCGAGCATGGCGCCGAAGCCCTCGCGGTCGAGCCCGTCCACGAGCTGCTCGCCCTCGCCCTCGGTGCGCAGCGCGCGGGCCATCCCGTGCCACTTGCCGTCGGGGAAGAAGCCGGTGTCTGAGACGACGAGCGCGCACGCCGCGCCCGGGTGATCGCACGCCCACCGCAAGCCGATCAGGCCGCCCCAGTCGTGGACCACGAGCGCCACCCGCTCGAGTTCGAGCTCTGCCCGAAAGCGCTCGAGCGCCTCCACGTGGCGCTCCCATGTCGCCGGGGAGTCCGGGGCCGAGTCGCCGTAGCCGGGCAGATCGGGGGCCAGCGCACGCCATCCCGCCGCGGCCAGCGCCGGCAGCGCACCGCGCCACATGTACGAGGACTCGGGGTAGCCGTGCACCAACAGCGCGACCGGAGCGCCGGACGCCGCCGGCGCGGCCTCCCGGTACGCCAGGCCGCCCGCGTGCTTCACGCCGCCGGGGCCCGCTTGCGCCAGTAGCGCTCGAGCCCGAGGAAGAGCTGCTCGGGCGGCGCGGCCTGGATGTAGGCCGCGGCGGTGTCGAAGTCGACCGCGCGCTCGAGCTCGTCCTCGACCCGCTCGACGAAGGCGGCTTCGTCGGCGTCGCGGGCCACCGCGCCCCACGCGTCGAGGCGGCGGCTCATCTCGGCGAGGTGTCCTGGGACGTCGCTCTCCACCGCGCCGAAGTGCGTGAGGCAGAGGCGCTCGGGCTGCCAGCCGGCCACGAGGTCGAGCGAGGCGTGCCACTGCTCGAGGTCGATGTCGGGCGGCGGGGTGGGAGGAAGCACGTACTCCGCCGGCGGAATCCGCACCCCGCCGACGTCGCCCACGAAGGCACTGCCCGACTCGGCGTGGCGGTAGGCAACGTGGTGGGAGGCGTGCCCCGGCGCGTAGGCGACCTCGAAGCCGCCCGCGAGCTCCTCCCCGCCCGTGAGGATGCGCAGGTTCTCCTCGGGAACGGGCACCACCTCGCCCCACAGGCGGCCCATGTCCTCCTTGTAGAGGCGCTCGGCGCTCACGAGCAGCTTCTGGGGGTCGATCAGGTGGGGCGCCCCCCGCTCGTGCACGTAGACCTCGAGCCCGGGCCAGCGCCGCACGAGCGCCCCGGCACCGCCCGAGTGGTCGAGGTGGATGTGGGTGAGCAGGAGCGCCCGCGGGCGCTCGCCGTCGAGCGCGGCAAGCAGCGCGCGCTGGCACGACTCGGGCCCGGGATCGACGAGCACGTCGCCCACCTGCCAGCAGCAGATGACCCGCTCGCGGTCGAGGTGGAGGAGGTCGATGGCGCGGGGAGCGAGGCTCACGGACGTGGCGGACCTTATCTCCCAACCGCCCCCCGTAGAATCCGCACGATGAGCCCCGCGCCGCACGATCCCCCCGAGCCCCGCCTCTCCGAGCCCGACCGGCCGTGGATGATGCGCACCTACGCCGGGCACTCGACGGCGCGCAAGTCCAACGAGCTCTACCGGGGCAACCTGGCCAAGGGGCAGACCGGCCTCTCCGTCGCCTTCGACCTCCCCACCCAGACGGGCTATGACCCCGACCACGAGCTCGCGCGCGGCGAGGTCGGCAAGGTCGGCGTCCCCATCGCCCACCGCGAGGACATGCGCGCCCTGCTCGACGGAATCCCGCTCGAGGCGATGAACACCTCAATGACGATCAACGCCACTGCCGCGTGGCTGCTCGCCCTCTACGCCGTCGCCGCCGAGGAGCAGGGGGTCGAGCAGTCGCTCCTCCAGGGCACGACCCAGAACGACATCATCAAGGAGTTCCTCGCCCGCGGCACCTACGCCTTCCCGCCGGGCCCCTCGATGCGGCTCATCGCCGACATGGTCGCCTACACGGTCGAGCACGTGCCGAAGTGGAACCCGATCAACATCTGCTCCTACCACCTCCAGGAGGCGGGAGCCACGCCCGTGCAGGAGATCGCCTACGCGATGAGCAACGCGATCGCCGTGCTCGACGCGGTGCGCGCCCGCGTTCCCCAGGAGCTCATGGGGCGGGTCTTCGGGCGCATCTCCTTCTTCGTCAACGCCGGCGTGCGCTTCGTGGAGGAGCACGCGAAGCTCCGCGCCATGTCGGTGCTGTGGGAGGAGCTCGGCCGCGAGCGCTACGGCGTGGAAGACTTAAAGCACCTGCGCTTCCGCTACGGCGTCCAGGTCAACTCCCTGGGGCTCACCGAGGCCCAGCCCGAGAACAACGTGCAGCGGATCGTGCTCGAGGCGCTCGCGGTCACCCTCGGGCGCAACGTGCGCGCCCGCGCGATCCAACTCCCCGCCTGGAACGAGGCGCTCGGCCTGCCGCGCCCGTGGGATCAGCAGTGGTCGCTGCGCATCCAGCAGGTGCTGGCCTACGAGACCGACCTGCTCGAGTACCCCGACCTCTTCGAGGGCTCCCACGTCATGGAGGCCCTGGTCGGCGAGCTCGTGGAGGGTGCGCGCGCGGAGATGGCGGTGGTGGAGGAGCACGGCGGGGCGGTCGAGGCCGTGGACTACATGAAGGCCGCGCTCGTCGAGTCCCATCGCGAGCGCCTGCGCCGCATCGAGGCCCGCGAGCAGACCGTGGTCGGCCAGAACCGCTTCACCGAGAGCGAGATCTCGCCGCTCACCGCCGACGCGGAGGGCGGGATCCTCGTGGTCGATCCCGCAGTGGAGGCCGAGCAGCAGGAGTCGGTGCGCGCCTGGCGCGCTCAGCGCGACCAGGCCGCGGTCGACGAGGCGCTCGCCGAGCTTGCCCGCGTCGGGCGCACAGAAGACGAGAACGTCATGCCCGCGACGATCGCCGCCGCACGCGCCGGGGCGACGACGGGCGAGTGGGCGCATACGCTGCGCGAGTCCTTCGGCTCCTACCGCGCGCCGACCGGCGTGGGCGAGGCCACGCACGCCAGCACGGAGCAGCTCGAAGAGGTGCGCGAGGAGGTCGAGCGCGTGAGCGAGGCGCTCGGGCGCCGGCTCAAGATCCTCGTCGGCAAGCCGGGGCTCGACGGGCACTCCAACGGCGCCGAGCAGATCGCGGTGCGCGCGCGTGACGCGGGCATGGACGTGGTCTACGAGGGCATCCGCCTGACGCCGTCGCAGATCGCCGCGAGCGCGGTGCAGGAGGGGGTCCACGTCGTCGGGCTCTCGATCCTCTCGGGCTCGCACCGCGAGCTCATCCCCTCCGTCGTGCAGGAGCTGCGCGCGGCGGGCGGGGAGGAGATCCCGGTCGTGGTCGGCGGGATCATCCCCGAGGCCGACGTGGCGGCGCTGCGCGAGCTCGGCGTCGCCGCGGTCTACACGCCGAAGGACTTCGACATCACGCAGATCATGGGCGAGATCGTGGCGCTCGTCGCGGAGCGACGCGGGCTGAACGCCCCGGCGTGAGCGGCGCCGAGCTCGGGCGCCGCCTCCGCGAGCGCGACCTGAGCGCCGCGCCGGGCGCGCTCAACGTCCTCGAGAGCTCCGCGCCGGCCGATCGGGAGCAGGCCGAGGCGCTGCTCGCCGAGCTCTCGCCCGCGGCGCTCGGAGGCGAGGCGCCCGGGCACGTCGTCGGGGTGACCGGACCCCCCGGCGTCGGCAAGTCCTCCCTACTCTCCGAGCTCGTGCGCGGATGGCGCGCGCGCGGGCGCTCCGTGGCGGTGCTCGCCGTCGACCCCTCCTCGCGGCGCTCGGGAGGTGCGCTCCTGGGCGACCGCGCGCGCATCGACTTCGACCCCGGCGACGGCGGCGTCTTCATCCGCTCGACCGCCGCCGGAGAGCAGCTCGGCGGCCTGGCTCCCGCCACGCGCGCCGCGGCGGCGGCGCTGGCGGCGGCCTTCGACGTGGTGGTGATCGAGACCGTCGGCGTCGGCCAGTCGGAGACCGACGTGGCCGAGGTCGCCGACACGGTGGGAGTGATCGTCCAGCCGGGCTCCGGCGACGTCCTCCAGTTCCTGAAGAGCGGGATCATGGAGGTGCCCGACGTGCTCGTGGTCACCAAGGCCGACCTCGGCCGGATCGCTCTACGCGCGCGGCACGACGCGCACGCCGCCCTGCGCTCGCTGGGGGCCACGGAGACGCCCGTGATCGCCGTCTCCTCGCGCTCGCCCGCGAGCGGGATCGAGGAGCTGCTCGAGGCGCTCGACGTGCACCGCGCGCGCGTGGACCTCGCCGGCCGCCGCGTGAGCGCCCGCCGCCGCCACGCGCTCGCCGACTTCGCGGCGGAGCACGGCGCGCGCGGGCTGCGCGCGCTCGGGGGCCGCCGCGCGGCCGAGCGGTGGCTCGCCGAGCAGGACCCGGCGCTCGACGTCGCCGCCCTGCGCCGCGGGCTCGAGGCCCGGGCGGGCTGAGGAAGCTCGCGCGCGCCGATCGTCAGACTAAGCGCCGTGCTCGTCGAGCTCGCGATCATGCTCGGGGCGTTCCTCGCCGCGGCCGCCCTGGCCGGCCTCCTCGGAGCCGCCAATCTCGGGACGGCGCTCGCCTTCGGCCAGATGGGGTTCGCCGCCGCGCTCGCGTTCGTGCTGCTCAAGCGCTAGGTGCGGCCGATGGCCCGCGACCCGGGAGGCCGCGGGCACACCGTGCGGTGGAGCTACTCCTCGCCCGCGTCGTCCTCGGCGAGGAGGCGGTAGAGGGCGCGGCGAGCGTCCGAGAGGATCCGGCTCGCCTGCTCGACCTGCTTCTCGTCCCCGGCCTGCGCGACCTGCACGGCCGCCGTGCCGAGCTGTCCGAGTAGGCCGCGAAGGTCGCGACGCCCCGCGCCGGCCTCATCTCCGAGTCCGGCCCAGGGCTCGCCGAGCGCGGCGCGGTGCTCCTCGACGTAGGTGCGACCCGCCGCGCTGAGGGCAAAGCGCTTGCGCCCCTCGTCCTGCTCGGCGTGGACGAGGCCTTCGTCCTCGAGTTGGGCCAGCGCGGGATAGACCGACCCGGGACTCGGCCGCCAGATCCCGTCGCTGCGGCGCTCGATCTCCTGCATGAGGCCGTAGCCGTTGCGGGGCTCCTCGTCGAGCAGGACCAGGAGGGCGGCGCGGACGTCGCCGCGCCGCATCCGGCGCCGGGGCCCGAACGGGCCGCCGGCGGCGAACGGCGCGCCGCCCCAGCGACCGTGGTGATGACCTCCGGGGCCGTGGCCACCGCCCGGAGCCATAGCGTGCAAGTGGTGCTTCGTCGATCCCCGGCACCCGTGCCGGCCGGGAGATTCGATGGTGGGGAATGCGTAGGCGAAGTGCATATGGATCCTTACGTTGACTGTTTGGGACAGTCACGATATATCGTTCAGGATGGGACGTCAACCCGGGAGCCCGTGGGGCCGATCGCTTCGCGCCCGCGCGCACCAGACGCGCATCCTTCGGCCGGTCGCGGAGGGGAGGGAAGGAGGGAGGGAGGGGAGGGATAGCCGAGGGGCTACCCGGGGGTAGCCCCACAGGTACCCGGGGGTAGCCGTCCGCCACCACCCGGGCGGGTGTGTCCGCGGCGGCCGCCGCTATCCCGGGGTAGAGCGCGCCCCGCCGAGCGGCAATCCGATCGGCTAGTTGTTCGGACCGCCGACCCGAGGGCCGGTGCGCTGGGTGGCGTAGCCCGTCGCGGTCTCGGGGCCGCCGAGGCGGGGAGCGTCCCGCGAGTAGGCGATGTGCGCCTGACCGTGTGAGTCGGTCTCCACGCCGAAGTCGTCGAGGAGCTGGCGCCCGCCCATGCACGCGAAGCCGCTCTGGCACACCGGTCCCCTGTGCACGGTGACGAGGCGCTGCGGGCGCCCCCAACCGGTGGCCCGGCTCGAGCGGTTCTGCGCGAAGTGGACGGAGAAGGTCTGGGGGGTGCGCCCGCCGGGCGCCGTCGGCGCCCCGTAGTAGACGAGGTCGACGCCGCGCGAAGTCGCCGCCAGCCACGGATAGATCGCCTGCCGGGAGGTCGTGCTCACCGCGCGGGAGCACGACCAGTGCGCACCGTGGTCGCTCGACACCGCGGTGAAGACGCGGCGATCGTCTGACCACGCCGCCCACACGCGCCCGTTCGGAGCGACGGAGACGTTGGGGAAGGCGTGGTCGAGGCCCAGACGCGAGCGGCTGCACGGGATCGCGCGGACCGCGAAGGAGAAGCCACCGTCGTTGGAGACCGAGACGAACGCCTCGTTGTTCTTCGAGCCGCCGAGTGCGGAGGGCGCCACGAACGACTGATAGGCCCAGAAGCCCGGCTGCCCGGTCGGACCGCTCGCCGTTCCCGCGGTGTTGCGGTGGTCGATCACGAGATTGCCGAGCTGGTTCTGGCCGGCCTTGGGGTCCCCGTCGGGGATGGCGCGCGAGGCCTGCGCGTAGAGCAGGCCACCGCTGTCGGAGCGCAGCACGTCGATGTTGTTCGTGCTCATGTCGTGGAAGGAGAGCAGAGAGGTGCTCGAGCCGTAGGCGGCGATCCACTCCCGGTCATCGCCGGGGATCGAGACCTGAAAAGGCGAGACGTCGAAGCTCTGCGCGTCGTCGGCCGAGCGGGCGACCGAGACCGAGCCGCCGTTCAGGCTCGCCACGTAGACGGGGTAGTGGCCCTGGGCGTTCTTCGCGCTGCCCACCGCGATGTCGATGTCGCCCCCGGCCGCGCCCGTCCCACTCGTGGCGTTGGGCTGGCCCCGATACTCGAGCGCGCACGCGGAGGCGTGCCGCCCGGCCGGTCCCGTAGAACCGCGCCACAGGTCGCTGCCCATCCCGATCCCGCGCTCGGCGCCCAGAAAGACGTTGTCGGTGCGGGAGATGCGGATCGCGGGCTCACCGTCGCGGTTGGTGCCACAGCCGCGCGCGCCGACCGTGCGTGACTGGAGCTGGCCGAAGGAGAAGGTGGCGAGGGCCGCGTGTCGCACGGGCGTTGGGCGCCGGGAGCGCGCGCCGGCGAGCGGCGCGGTCACGAGCAGGATCAGCGCTGCGCATAGCCCCCACCGCGCTGCTCGAGTCCCGGGCACGCACGCGATGGTAATGCCACTGCGCGGCGTGGGCGCCGATGGGCGCTAGGCTCAATTTGCCGCTCGCGGCGGCCCGGGCGCGCAAGGTACGCGGGCCTTGGCGCAGAAAGGTCAGTGCGATGAGCCATGTCGATCCGGGTGAGTTGAGCGCCAGCGCCGCGCAGGCGCCCGAGTCCTCGGACGGCGAGCGACGCTTTCGCTGCCTCGTCGAGCACGTCTCCGACGCGTTCCTGCTCTACGACGATCAGGGGCTGCTGCTCGACGTCAACCGGGCCGCCTGCGAGACCTACGGCTATGAGCGCGAGCGCCTGCTCACCCTCTCGCTCGACGATCTCGACGCCGGCGCCGGGGCGGCGGAGCTCACCGAAGCGCGCGCCAAGCTCTGCGACGACGAGCCGCTCGTGTTCGAGCGCCTGCACCGGCGCGCCGACGGAAGCTCGTTCCCAGTGCAGGTGCGCGTCGCCCTGCTCGACGCGGGCGACAGCGAGCCGCTGATGGCCCTGGTGCGCGACCTGAGCGACAGCCGCCGCTCCGAGGAGGAGATCGCCTACCTCGGCGATCACGACACGCTCACCGGCCTGCTCAACCACACGTCGCTGACGCGCAACATGGAGCTCGCGATCGACCGCGCCCACCGCCAGGGGCTCGCGGTGGCGCTGCTCCACGTCGACCTTAACCGCTTCGGGCTCATCAACGACGGCCTCGGACGCGAGGCGGGCGACGACGTGCTGCGCCAGACCGCCTCCCGCCTGCGCGAGGTGGTCGACCCCATGGACCTGGTGGCGCGCTACTCCGCCGATCGCTTCCTCCTGCTCCTCCCCGACCGCACCGATAAGGACGCCCCGGTCTCCGAGGCAAGTGCGTGCGCGGAGAAGGTCCACCGGGTCCTCGCCGCCCCCTTCGAGGTGGCCGGCACCGAGCTCTACGTCGACGCGGCGGTGGGCATCAGCCGCTGCCCGGCCGACGCAGACAGCGCCGACGTCCTGCTGCGCCACGCCGAGGCCGCCGCCCGCCAGGCCAAGCGCCCGGGCGAGATCCCCTCCAAGATCTTCGCGGGCGACACGAGCGACAAATGGGCGCGGCTGTGGCTCGCCACGCGCCTGCGCACCGCGGTCGAGCGCGAGCAGCTCGAGCTGCGCTACCAGCCGATCGTCGACCTGACCCCGCTTCACGGCTCCGAGAGCGGCGCGCGCACCGGGGAGCCGCGCCTCGTCGCCGCCGAGGCCCTCGTGCGCATGCGCGCCGACGACGGCGGGCTCGTTCCCCCTTCGCGCTTCATTCCCCTCGCCGAGGACATCGGGCTGATCGAGGGGATCGGGAACTGGGTCCTCGAGGAGGTATGCCGCCAGTCCCAACGTTGGCGGAATGATGGTCGCGCGCTCGACCTCTGCTTCAACCTCTCGCTGCGCCAGCTCTGGCAGCCGAACCTGGTGGACCGCATCCGCGAGACTGCCGAGTGCGCCGAGGTGCCGCCCGAGTCGCTCGTGGCCGAGATCACCGAGTCGACCGCGATGACCGACCCCGTGCGCGCGCAGGCGGTGCTCGGCGCGCTGCGCAAGCACGGCTTCCGGCTCGCGATCGACGACTTCGGGGTGGGGCACTCCTCGCTCACGCGCCTGTGGCAGATGCCGGCCGAGACCCTCAAGATCGACCGCTCGTTCATCTCCCGCCTGCCCGGGGACCCGACCTCGGCGGCGATGGTCACCGCGATCATCGAGCTCGCGGGCAACCTCGGGATGCGGGCGATCGCCGAGGGAGTCGAGACCGAGGAGCAGCTCGAGTTCCTCGTGCGGCGCTGCTGCCCGTTGGCGCAGGGCTATCTCTTCTCCCGCCCGGTGCCCGCCGACCAGATCCGCCGCGGGTAGGAGGAGAAGCGTTCGTGGAGGCCTCTGGAGCGCTCATCGCCGGGCGCTACCGCGTGATCCGCACGCTCGGTGCGGGGGGCATGGCGAGCGTCGTGCTCGCGGAGGACGAGCGCCTCGGGCGGGAGGTCGCGCTCAAGCGGCTCCACCCCCACAGCGCGGACGAGCTCGCCCAGCGCTTTCAGCGCGAGGCGCGCATCGGCGCCTCGCTGGCTCATCCGAACGTGGTTCGCGTCTTCGACTCGCTCACCGAGGGCGACGACGTCGTGCTCGTCATGGAGTACGTGGCCGGGGAGGATCTCTCCACCGCGCTGCGCCGCGGCGCGCTCGAGCGCCCGCGAGGGCTCGAGGTGCTGCGCGCCGTCGGTGCCGCGCTCGACCATGCCCACGAGCACGGCGTGGTGCATCGTGACGTCAAGCCGGCCAACGTGCTGCTCGGGTCGAGCGGGACGGTGAAGCTGGCCGACCTCGGCATCGCCACCGCGGCGGAGATGACCCGGATCACGCGCACCGGGGTGGCGCCCGGGACGGTGGCCTACATGGCGCCCGAGCAGCTCGAGGGCAACCGGGTGACCGCCGCGACCGACATCTATGCCTTTGCCACGGTCGCCTACGAGGTGCTCTCGGGCCACCGGGCCCGAGCCGGCGCCACGCCGCTGGAGATCATGCACCGGATCGCCACCGAGCCCGCGCCGAGCCTGCGCGACTCCTGGCCCGAGGCCCCCGCGGGCGCGGTAGGGGCCCTGTGCGACGGGATGAGCGCTCGCCCGGAGGAGCGGCCGAGCTCGGCGGGAGAGCTCATGAGCGCGATCAGCTCGGCGTTCGCGGAGTCCGCTCCCCGGCCGGCGCCGACGCCGCGGCGGCCCGCGCCGGCTCCTGCTCCGGAGCCCACGCCCCCGCCGCCGGCACGGCCGGAGGAGCCGGCGCGCCCCTCCCCCTCGCCCTCGCGCCGGGGGCCGCGCCGGCGCGCATGGATCTGGGCGCTCCCCCTCGCCCTCCTGCTCGTCGCCGGCGCGGTGCTCGCCGTGCTCCTCTCCACCGGTGGTCGAAGCGGAGGCGGCCAAGCCTCCACGCCCGTGCGTCCCGCCGCGACCGCGCCGGCTCCGAAGCCCAAGCCCTCTCCGACGTCCACGCCGGCCGGAGCGGTCCAGGCGTTCTACACGCGCGCGGCGGCGCACCGGTTCGACGCGGCGTGGAGCCTCGCCACTCCTGCCTTCAAGAGCCAGCTCAACGGGTTCGCCGCGTTCCAGAGCCAGTTCTCGCCCGTGCGCTCGATCACCTTCCAGCGAGCGCGGACCTCGAGCCAGGCCGGCGACCGCGCGACCGTCGCCGTGCGGACGACCTCAGTGCAGACCACCCGCACCGAGCACTGCCAGGGTCCCGTCGACCTCGTGCGGGGAGCGAGCGGCTGGCAGGTCGAGCAGATCCACGTCGCCTGCTCGAGGCAATGAGCGCCACGCCGAGGCGTTAGGCGCGCAGGTAGGCGAGAACCGCGAGCACCCGGCGGTGGTCGTCGTGGGTTTCGTCGAGGTCGAGCTTGCGGAAGATCGCGCGCACGTGGCTCTCGACCGTTCGCGGGCTGAGGTGGACGCGCTCGCAGATCCCGGTGTTCGAGCGGCCTTCGGCCATCAGCGCCAGGCACTCGCTCTCGCGCTCGGTCAACTCATCCAGCGGTCCCGCCGGCCGGCGACGACCGACGAGAGCCGCGACCACCTCGGGGTCGACGACCGAGCCACCGTCCCCGACCCGCCTGATCGCGTCCGCGAACCCGTCGAGGTCGCCGACGCGGTCCTTGAGCAAATACCCGCGCCCGGCGCTCCCGTCCTCTAGTAGCCGCATCGCGTAGCCCGACTCGACGTACTGCGAGAGGACCACGACGCCCACGCCCGGATAGCGCTCGCCGATCTCGAGCGCCGCCCTGAGGCCCTCGTCGGTGAACGTAGGCGGCATCCTGATGTCCACCAGGGCCGCATCGGGACGCAGGCCCCCGACACGGCGCACGAGGTCCTCGGCATTGTCGGCCTGTGCGAGCACCTCGAACTTCTGCTCGGAGAGCAGCCGAACGAGACCCTCGCGGAAGAGCAGGGAGTCATCGGCGACGATCAGGCGCACGTCAGCCGCTGGTTCTCGCCATGCGCACGATGCCGCGCGAGTCAGGGGGCGCGCGGCGCGCGTGCGAGCAGAGCCGCTATCGCGGCCCCTGAGAGCTCATGCTTGGGTAGGAAGCCGCGCGCCGGCGAGTCCGCCATCCGCTGGCCGTAGTCGGACGCGTGCCGGCTGGAGGTGAGCACGAAGCTCGGCGCGCCTGGTGCGCCGGCGAGACGCTCCGCGACTTCGAACCCGTCGATGCCCGGGAGCCCGATGTCGAGCAGCACCACGTCGGGGTGCAGCGTCTGCACGGCAACGATCGCCGTCTCGCCGTCGGCCGCCTCGCCGATCACGTCAAATCCCTCCGCGCCCAGCACGGTACGCGCGAAGCTCCGCAGCCCCTCGTGATCGTCGACTATCAGCAGGGTGGGGATCAAGACTGCCCGTAGGATCGCGCAACGCGAGGTCGTTCGGCTCAGTGCTGGCACTGAAAGCGCAAGAGAGAATAGTCTCGGCCCAGCAGGGGCCTTTAGCTTGAGAGGCGAGCAGACACACGAGTCGGACCACGGCCGCCGGGCATGGCGAGCCGCGACGGAACCCGCGTTCAGAGGTTCGGATCGCGAGCGGGTCGGTCTCGACTTGCTCCACCGGCTCTACGCGCGCTTCGGGACCCACTACGTCGCGCTGGTGCTGGTGTGGTTGGAGTTCCTGGCGCTCGCGGGCGCGATGCTCTCCGCCGTGGTGGCGAGCCGGCTACTCGGGCAGTCATTTCGCCCGCCGTGGGATCTCGTCTTGATGGTGGAGGGCGCGATTGCCGTGGGGTGCGGCGTGCCGTTCGTGTTTCTGTGGCGCGAGGCCCGCCCGCTTACCGACTGGATCCGCGACGGTCGTCCTCGGGACACCGCGTCTGCGGCATGGCAGACGGGTGTGATGCTCATCAGGCGCGCGTTGCCGCGCTGCTTCGCGCTCTCGAGCGTCCTCCTGTTCCCGGCGAATGTCTGGGCCGTCGATCACTACCAACTTGGCGCAACCGGTTTTCCGGTCGCTTGGATCTTCACGCAATTCGGGATCGCGGTCACGGCCGCCTACATGTTCTTCGTGGGCGAGGCGATGCTCCGTCCGATGGTCGAGGATGCCGCGAGCGTCGTGCCTCCCGAAGGCGGTGTGCGCCGAGCGCGTGGTCGGATACGCCAGAAGGTGCTGCTCGCGTTGGCGGTGACGACCTCCTTCGCGGTGCTGATGAGCCAGGCGATCGGCAGCATCGGGCACACTCCGACGTCCCGGATGTTCGGCGCGGTGGCGATCGCGGCCCTGATCGCGCTGAGCTTCACCCCGGTGCTCATCCGCGCTGTGACCGACTCGGTCGTCGGCCCGGTCCGAACGCTGACCAGCGCGACCGCGCGCGCGGCAGCGGGCGATCTCGAGCATCCGGTTCCCGTGACGAGCGACGACGAGCTCGGCGTGCTCACCACGAGCTTCAACGACATGCTCCGGGGTCTGCGCGAGCGCGAGGCGCTGCGCAACGACAAGGTCGAGTTGAGCTCGGCGCTTCAGGAATCGCTCGAGGACCTCCAGCACCACGCCGAGGAGCTCCGCGCCTCGCGGGCGCGAGTGGTCACCGCCGCCGACGTCGAGCGCCGCCGCATGGAACGCGACCTGCACGACGGCGCCCAGCAGCAGCTCGTGCTGCTCGGACTCAAGCTCGGGTTGGCGGAGCGGCTGATCGAGAAGGATGCGGCGGCGGCCAAGGCGATGCACGACGAGCTCCGCGCCGACCTGCGCAACGCGCTCTCCGAGCTGCGCGACCTCGCGCACGGGATCTACCCCGCGGCGCTCGAGAACGAGGGCCTGCCCGGAGCGCTGCGCGAAGCGGTCGAGCGCGCGGCGATCCCGGCCGAGCTTGACTGCGACGGCGCCGGGCGCTACCCACCCGAGCTCGAGGCCGCTGTGTATTTCTGCTGCCTCGAGGCCCTTCAGAACGCCGCCAAGCACGCCGGGGCCGGCGCGCAGGTGAGGATCGACCTCGTCGAGCGCGCTCGCAGCCTCGTCTTCGAGGTCACCGACGACGGCCAAGGCTACGACACCACAGTCCCACGGGCGAGCGTCGGCGTGCAGAACATGACCGACCGGATCGGCGCGCTCGGTGGGGAGCTCACCATCCGCTCCGCGCCCGGGTCGGGCACGACGATCTCCGGGAGCATCTCGCTGGCGGCGTGAGAACCGCGCAGTGCGACCCGCCCTGGCGCAAAAAGCCGTTTGCAGTGCTAGCACTGAGGTCGAGCGCGGGTCCGCCCGACAACATCAGTTCTCGTGCAGCTGCGCCGATCCGCACTCGCCGTTCTTGCTTTCGCGCTTCTCCTTCTCGCCGGGGGTGCCATCAGCGCGAGGGCTGACGGGTCTACACCGATCACGAATTGCAACGACGACTCGTAGCTTTGTGCTGCGGTCGCCGCGGGCGGGTCCTACGTCTCGAGCGGCGCGCTCAGCCGCGGAAGCCGCGTGACGATTCGGGGCTGACGACGGTGGACCGCCACAAGCCACTCGCACCAACATCGCGTGCGCGACGGGAAGCCCCTCGGTGGTTCCCGCGACTTCAATGGAACTACCGTCGGGAGGACAAGTCGTCGGCCAAGGCTCTGCGCCCGCAGTCGAGTTAGGCTGATCAGGTGACTGAGTTGACGCTTGAGCGCGTGTCGAAGGGGCATTACGCGCTCGCAGATGTCGGGACGCTTCGCAATCTTTCGCGGTACGGCGCTGAGATCGAAGCCCAAGAAATGTCCTGCATACTGCGTCGTACTGGAATGGGTTTCGGCCAGTCGATTCGCGCCGTCGATACGGCCAGTGGCACCCGAGTCGCCTACTACCGGGCTGGCGGATTGCTCGGTCTTCGCGGCATCAACCGCGGAACGATCGAGCATGCTGAGCGCGAGTTCGCGTGGGGCTCGAACAACCTTTTCGGACGGCACTTCACGCTGACCGAGGGCGGCGTCTCATTGGCGCAGTTCACGGCCGGGACCGAGCCGAAGCCCGTGGTCGTTTCAGTTGACGACTTGACTCGCGTTAATCCGCTCGTGCTTCTCTTCTGCTGTCACCTCGCGAAGCAGTTGGTGGAGGTGAGCAAGCTCGCGCCCTTGAGCGGCGCCGGCAGCGGCGGCTAGCCAGACACGACAGTCTTCACGAGGCATCCAGGCGAAGGCGTGAGGAGCGTTCGGCGCTGCGCTGGCTCGATACGCAGCACTTTCAGTGCTGGCACTGAGGAAAGGCGGCAGTTCGCGCGGCAAGATCGGCGCATGCGGATGATCGACGGTTTACACGAGGCGGCACCGATGAGACGAGCCATCCTTACCTGCGCCTGTGCGATCGCGTTCGCGGCGTGGACCGCTCCCGTAGCAAGCGCGCGGACCGTGACGTTCGGCGCCGATCTCAACAACCCGGCGAACGTGCCCAACAACGACACGAGGGGTGGCGTCTGTAGAGCCGGGGTCGCAAATCCAATCGCGCCGATCCCCGGATCGGTCATCCCGCCCCCCCTCGTTGCGCCTGGGTATCAGTCGTGCATGTGGACCTACTCGGGCTACGACAAATATGACCTCGACGGTCTCGCGTCGCCGGCCTCCGGGAGGATCACCGCGATTCGCGTGAAGGTCGGGCCGGTAACCGGAAGGATGCGGGTGAACGTGATTCGTTTCCTCAACCAGCGCGGATCGGTCAGCGGCCCATACCTCGAGGCCTACGGACCCGAGTTCACGCCCAAGCCCAACTCGATCACCCAGGTTCCGACCAGCCTTCGGGTCCAGTCCGACGACTACGTGTTCCCGGGTGACCCCACGATCCGGGCGATCGACCAGCTCGCGCTCGAGGTCGAGGCGCCGGACGTGCCGATCCCACTGTTCAGGGACCCGCCGGCCGCGAACAACTTTTTTACCGGTGCGGCGAACACCTACGGAACCTACCCCGGGCCGACCGAGCAGCGCATCGAGGCGCCCAGTTACAATGCCATTCCCGGAACGGTTCAATACTCGAATCCCAACGGTGGCGTCTCGTCGAGCCTCGGAGTCCTGATGAGTGCCGACCTCACGGTGGGGTCGCCCGGCGGAGCGACCCCACCGCCGCCGAATCAGGGCGGCAAGCCGCGGTGCGTCGTTCCCAAGCTCAAGGGCAAGACGCTCTCCCAGGCCAAGCGGCTGCTCTCCCGGGCGCACTGCGCGCTCGGAAAGACCCTCAAGCCCAAGGCTAAGCTCGGGAAGTCCATCGTCGCCTCGCAGTCCCTCAAGGCAGGCAGCTCAAGGCCCTGGGGAACCAAGGTCAACGTACGACTCGGACCCGTACCCCAGAGGCATCACCGCCGCTGAGGACGTCGATGCGGAGGACATTGGTCGCCTGGGTGGACGGGGTGCTGCGACCGCAAGCGCGGCCGCACCCCGACTACACGCCACGGACTCTCACACGCGGTGGACCAACAACCGGGTCCGGTCATCACAATCGAAGGCGACTCGCACCACCGCGTAGGTCCCTATGTCGTCCCGATTCGCCCATCCCCAAGCGGTCGGTGAGACCGGTGAGATCTACGTCCGCTGAAAATGATGCTCTAGGCGGCTTCAAGCGGGATCGCGCCGAGCCAAGCATGCTTCTCTCCCGCCACCATTCCCTCGGCACGTCTGAGTTTGGCCCGCGCATGAAGGCACTCGGCCGCTGCTCGGCGGCTTGGGGGGGGATGGCGCGGCGAGGCGTCGTGCTCGTGCCGCTCTTCTGGGCACTTGCTTCGACGAGCGCGTTCGGTGCGGCGGTTTCTCCCTCGACGCCGCCGGTCTCGAGTGGCCCGGCGCCGGTGCCGCATCGCCCGTCGGGGGTGCGGGGTCGGATCGTGGCGCTCGCGGCCAGCCAACTCGGGTATCGCGATCACGGCTCGTACTGCACCAAGTACGGGCCGTGTGAGGAGTGGTGCTCGCTGTTCAGCACCTGGGCGTGGCGGGGCGCGGGCATCCCGATCGGAAGCTTTCCCTTCACCGGCTCGGTCTACTACTGGGCCGCCGCCAACACCTACGTGCTGCGGCCGAGTGCGCGGCCACGTCCGGGTGACAGCGTCCTCTTTGGCACGGGTCCGGGGAGCGTTGGCACGAGCCTTCACATCGGGATCGTCGAGGGCGTCTATCCGGGCTATCTGGTCACGATCGAAGGCGACTCGCGCCACGGTGTCCGGCGCTTCGTCGTGCCGATTCACCATCCCCAGGCGGTCGGTGAGCCGGGCGGGATCTACGCCTATGCCTCGCCGGTGCCCCGGGCGCGCGCCTCGAGCGCCGGGGCAGGAGCGGCCCGGGCTCGGACCTCGAGCCCGGGAGAGCGCACCTTGGGCCCCGCGCAGCTACGCCGCGCGCTCGCCTACCAAGCCCGGGCGAGGAGACTCAGCCCCGGAGATCGTCGCCTGAACCACACGATCGCTCTACTGCGCGCGTTTCAGCACATGCCCTACCGGGATGGCAGCGTGAGGATCGAATGGACCGGCGTGAACCCCTCGGGCCGAATCCTCGTCGCCGTCGTCTCCCGCCACTCGCCCGCCTTCGCGCAGGGCGTCTGGCAACGCTTCCTCGCGCGCTACCACGACTCGGGCCGCGCCTACGCGGTCGGCTACTACACGCCGCCGAGCTAGGGCTCTCGCTCACCGAGCTCGCGATGGACCTCACGCACAGCTCGCCGAGCTCAACGCCCTCTTGGGTCGCCCGAAGAGCCCCCACCGATCACGCCGAGCACGTGGCGACCCGGCTCATACGAAACGCGCTCTTGGCTGCCGCGCTCCTGATCGCCCACAGGCTGCTGTCGCCCACTGTGGCGCTGGCGGCGAGCAAACCCGCAGCGGGCAAGCCGGACCTTCACAAAGCTGCCTTGGCTGGGCGCTACGGGCTACTCATCGCCGCCGGCGCCCTGATCGTGCCAACGGTCGCCGCCTACCTGATCAGCCGCAGTCGAGCCGAAAAGGACCACGAGGGGCCTCTCTGGGAATGGCTTTCGCCGGTTGATCGTCGGTGAGGACCAGCGCGTCTCGACGTCAAAGACGGCGGCGGTGATCTGGACCTATCTGCTCGCGATCGCGCCGCTGTCGATCATCATCGCCAAGTGGCTGGGCCACGGGGAGGCCTTTGGGGCGATCCCGACCGTCGCGCCGCGGCAGGCCGGACCCCGCAGCAGGCTCCCAGCGTCGCTTGAGCACACGAGCCACATGCTCAAGGCTACCGCACAAGCTTGACTATGGCTCCTCTACGCCCAAGGTTCGGAGCCAGCCTTGATCATGGCTCGGCCTTAGATGTCAAGGGCAAGACGTTGACCTCCCGCGGAGCGGTCAACGTCGCCTGCTGAGCGCTTCCCCGCGAGAGCCCCCGCGAGAGCCCCCGGGGAATCGGCTGAGGGACTAGGCTCACGGGCGCGAAGAAGGTCGCGACCCGCTTGGTGACACGCGAGGCCGCGAGGAAGACAGCGGGCGGGCGGTGTGCCGGGCGGCTCAGCGGCCCCGCACATCGAACACCCGGCACGCCCAACGCCGCACGATCGTCGCCCCATCCGGCATCACAATCCGCGGCAGCATCCCGCTACAGACTCAGAGGCCGGGCGCTGCGTTTACGTGCCCAACACAAAACTGTTTCAGTGCTAGCACTGACGACCGGCGTGGTCGTTTTGGGCAGGATCAGCCGATGCGCAACTCGGAGCGGACTTTGCACGGAACAAGCGACGCCACGGCACGAGGCGAGATGATCACGCTCGTCCGCCAAGGCGCGGCGCAACCTGATCGCAGCGGCGGGCGTTCTAGGCGGGTCGCGACGGGGTGGTGGTGCCTTGGCATGGTGTTCGCGGTGTTCGCGTTTGCGCCGGTCGTGCAGGCGCGTCCCTTCGTTTATGTCGCGAACAGTGGGTCGGGGGATGTGTCGCAGTTCGAGGACATGACCGGTGGCCTCTCTCCGCTGTCCCCACCCACCGTCAGCGCCAGCCCGGGCGCGTCCGGAGTGGCGGCCAGCCCGGACGGTGGCAGCGCCTACGTGACCAACTATGCGGATGACACAATCTCGCGCTACGCGATCGCTTCCAGCGGGGGACTCTCGTTCGGAAACTCCACCAAGGAGACATCCGGCAGCAGCCCGGGCTCGGTGGTGGTCAGAGCGGACGCTGGGGGCGGCAGCGCCTACGTGGTCAACGCCGGCGCACGCTCGGTGTCGCAGTACACGATCGCGCCCGATGGGACGCTTTCCCCGAAGTCGCCGGTCAGCGTGGCAGCAGGCACAGGTGCCAGCGGGGCGGCGGTCACGCCGGATCTCCCCTCGGTGACGCCCAGTGTCTACGTGACTAATTCCTCCGACAGTTCGATCTCGCAGTACACGATCGCCACCAACGGGACGCTGTCGCCCAAGTCTCCGGCCACCGTGTCCGCCGGTCTCGGCAACGGCCCGGGCGCGGTGGCGGTCAGCCCGGATGGTCACAGCGCCTACGTGACCAACGGGAACACCGACCTGATCTCGCAATACACGGTCGCCGCCGACGGGACGCTGTCGCCTAAGACCCCGTTCACCGTGGGAGCCGGGCGTGGTCCGGTCGGCGTGGCGGTCAGCCGTGATGGTGGCAGCGCCTACGTGACCAACAGGGGCGACCCGTCGGTATCAAAGCCGGCGTCGGTGTCCCAGTACACGATCGCGCCCAACGGAACGCTTTCGCCCAAGTCCCCGCCCGCCGTACCGGCCGGCAACGGTGCCAGCGCGGTGGTGCTCAGCCCGGATGGTGCCAGCGCCTACGTGACCAACTTCTTCGATAACACGGTCTCCCGCTACCAGATCAACCTTCTGAACGGGACACTCTCGACGCCGATGACCCAGGCAGCCGGCATGGGCCCAGCTGGCATAGCGGTCACCGCCGGGCCAACCCCGGTCCCGGTCCCGGTCCCGGGGCCCGCGCCGGGACAGAAGCTGAAGCCGGGGCTCGCCGTCGCGCACAGCCCCGCCAACGTGACTCGCGGGACGGCGGCCGTGCCGCTGACCTGCCCGAGTCACACCTCGGGCTGCAAGGGAACGCTGACGCTGACTATGCGCCGGCGGGTGATCGTCCGTAGCCACGGCCGCCGCAGAAGCGTCATGCGTACCGTGACCGTGGGCCACGCCCCGTTCTCGCTCAACGCTGGAGCCCACCGCACGATCAAAGTGTCGCTGAGCGCGAGCGCCCGGCGCTCACTGGCCGCGGCGCGCGCGCACCGTCTCAAGGTCACGGCCACGATCGCTCACAGCCACCGGACGGTCACGCTCGTGCAGCCCCCCGCTCGAAGAAGGCGCTGAAACCGCTGACACGACTTCCGCCGTGCCACGAGAATCAGAGGAGCGGCGGCCGGCGCACTCGCCTAGAGCTCGCCGTTCAAGTCCGCGCCCGGGTCGGGCATGAAGATCTCCGGAGCATCGCGCTGAGCACTTGAGGCGAGGCGCAGCTCCCGCCCTGCGCGGTGCGAACCATTTCAGTGCTAGCACTGAGGTGCGAGGCGGTCCACTCCGGCAAGATCAGCGTATGCGTGCCGGCGAGTCCGTCAGCGACGTGGATGCGAACGACGCAATCGCGCAGTTGGGCGTCTCCGGAGGTTTCGGCCTTGACAGGCGCTCGGTTCCCTCTCACGGCACGACCGTGCCGCTATCGAAAGAAGGTATCTCGTGATGCGCCGACTCATGACTCGTCCCGGCCGCGGAATCTCGACGGGTCTGGCGCTGCGCCTCGCGGCCTTCCTCGTCGTGGTGCTCGTCGTCCCGTCCTCAGCGCTCGCTCGCGCGCGCCACGCGCCGCCCAAGCCCTCCATCAAGGTGCGCGGCCTCTCGATCAACCGCTTCTACGCCAGTCAGGGCACGACCGTCAAGGCCGGCGACTCGTCGAACGGCTGCTACATCATCGGCGGCGCCAGCGGCGAGCCGAGCGAGCTAAAGGTCTACGCCTACGTTCATGGCACGAGCATCCCCGCCAGCGCTCGCCTGAGCTACACGTTCACGACTCCGTGGGACAGGGACAACCTCGACCCCGGGGCGTCGATGTTCAGCGGCCCGTTCTCCCACGGCCTCTTCAAGGCCTACCACAAACAGCAGGCGGAGAACTTCAACGGACCGACCGGCAAGCAGGACTACTTCACCTACCGGATGCTGCCCAAGGGCGGCGCGCCGACCTCCCAGTACATCAACGGCAAGTACATCCTCAGCGTGAGCGTGAAGATCGGAAGCAGAACGCTGAGCTCCCGCGGAGGAGTCACGGTCGCCTGCTGATCGGGCAAAGCGGCTGGGCAGCGCGGCGTCGGCGTTGGCCCCGCGCCCGCGATGCTTCTCTGGGCGCTCCGGCCGACGACCGCGTTCGGCGCGGCTACCTCCTCGTCGAGCTCGGCGCGCTCGGCGGTGAGCTCACAATCCAATCCAATGCAAGCCCGAGTCGGCGCCACAATCCCCGGAAGCATTGTGGCCGGGTCTCAACCGGGCGACGAGCCGTGTGCGAGCCAACCGGCGGTCCCGCAACTGCCGAGCTGCTTAGGTGTCGGAAGTTCCGACTCCTCGCGGAGCCCACCATGTCCCTGCTCCTGCGCCTCCTCGCCCTCCTTCTCACGCTCGCCGTCGTGCCCTCGGCGGCCGGCGCCGCCACGCCGAAGCGGGCCCCCACTCCTCCTCAGCGCGACCCCGCGCTCGCGCCGCTGATCCCCCATCAGCGCGCTCTGTACGCCGACGGCCCCGGTGGCCGCTACCTCATGGACTCGGGCTGGCAGTACCGCGCCGACGATGCAGACCAGGGCCTGGCGAGCCACTTCGAGCTCGATCGCGGGCACGCGGGCTGGGCGCCGACCCACATCCCCTTCAACTGGAACGCGACCGACACCACGCAGGACGCGCCCTCGGTCGGCTGGTTTCGCACGGAGTTCGTTCCCCCGCGCACCGGGCGCTTCATGCTGCGCTTCGAATCGGTCAACGGCAGCGCGACGGTGTGGCTGAACGGCCGCCGGCTCGGCGGCCACTACGGCGGCTACTTCCCGTTCGAGCTCGCGGCGCGCGGCGTGCGGCCGGGGCGCAACCGGCTCGTGGTGCGCGTCGACTCCCACAAGAACGGGAACGACCTGGCCTTCTGGCGGCGGACCTCGCTCGGCGGCTACAACGCCGGCTGGTGGAACTTCGGCGGGATCGGGCGCGAGGTCTACCTGCGCTCGGTGGACCACGTCGACTTCTCCGACGTCGCCGCGACGCCGGTCGTCCGCTGCGCGGCTACATGCACCGCGGCGCTGCGGGTGAAGGCCCGCGTGCTCGGCGCGGGCTCGCGCGGGTGGCATGTCGGGCTCTCGCTCCGGGTTGCCGGCCAGAGGATCGTGTTCCACCCGCGCTGGGTGGCGCAGGGGAGCTCCCGGCTCTTCTCCACGTCGCTGAAGATTCCCCACCCGCACCTCTGGAGCCCCGAGCAACCCTCGCTCTATCCGCTCTCGCTCCAGGCCAACGTGCTCGACGATCCCACCGTGAAGGATCGTCCCGTCGCCCGCTACGCGCTGCACGTCGGGCTGCGCTCGCTCAAGGTCGGCTCTGATCAGCGCGTGCTGCTGAACGGCCGTCCGGTGCTGCTGCACGGGGCGAGCATGCACGAGGACGACCCGCAGGTGGGAGCGGCGTGGGGACCCGCCCAGCGCGCGCGCGCGCTCGACCAGCTGCGCTCGCTCGGCGCCAACGTGGTCCGTGCCCATTACCCGCTCTCCCCCGCCTTCCTCGAGATGTGCGACCGCGCGGGGATCCTCGTGTGGGACGAGGTGCCCGTCTACCAGGTGCCCAACAAGAACTTCGCCAACCAGCGGCTGCGCGCCGAGGCCGTGCAGCTCGACCGCGAGATGGTCGCCCGCGACCACAACCACGCCTCGGTCTTCGCCTACTCCGTGGGCAACGAGCTCCCCGCGCAGATCGACGGCAACCAAGCCGCCTACCTGAACGCGGCGATCGACACGGTGCGCGCCGCGGACCCGACCCGGCTCGTCGCCGACGACCGCTACGCCGACGTGAACTACGGGAACTATCCCGTGCTGCACCGCTTCGACCTCATCGGCCTGAACGAGTACTTCGGCTGGTACGGCGGCAACTCGTCCTACGCGGGCGACTACGTCGACCGGATGCACGCGATCTATCCGCGGCAGGCCCTCGTGGTGACCGAGTTCGGAGCGGAGGCCAACCGCGACGGTCCCGTCACCGAGAAGGGCACCTATGCATTCCAGCAGGACCTGCTGCGCACGCATCTCGGCGCCTTCGCCGCGAGGCCCTACCTGTCCGGGGCGCTGATCTGGGCGCTGCAGGACTTCCGCGTCAACCCGCCGTGGACCGGTGCCAACCCCAAGCCCTCGCCGCCGTGGAACGAGAAGGGCCTCGTGCACGAATGGGGTGAGCCCAAGCCCGCCTTCGCCGCCGTCTCCTCCATCTACCACGCGATCCACAACGGGCGCTGGCCCACCGGCGTGGCCGCGGCCTCCTCGCCGCGACGCGCCGCGACCCGCGGCGCCCCGCTCCCGCCGACCGGCGGCGACGGGTTCGTACCCGGGCCCTAGTCGTTCGGCGTGCCCGGCGGCGGAGGCTTGGGCGCCGGCCCGGAGCCGGGCGGGGGGTTGGTGGTCGCCGGGCCGCTGCCGAGGTTGGAGATCCGCCATCCCGCGGGCGTCTTCACCAGCCGGACCACGTTGGCCTCCCGCGGCTGGCCCTGGGCCGAGGTGTGCACGAAGGCGAGGGCGCTCTTGCCGTCGCGCTCGACTTGCACGCGGTCGACGGCGAGCTTGGGCTCGCGAGCGGTGGAGAGGAGTCGCTCCAGGGCCTGCTCGCAGGGCACGTTGACCGGCGCGAGCTTCTGAAGCAGCGTCGGCGCGAAGACGCTGCGGCAGAGCTCGGGGTAGTCGTGGCGGCCAGTCGCGTCGGCGAAGCGCGTGAGCGTCGCGCGGACGAGGCCCTGATCGTCGGACGCGGAGGGGGCGCCGCCTGCTCCCTTCTGGCCCGAGCCGCATCCGCTCCCGACGAGGGCCGAGCACAGGAGTGCGAGGAGGACGCGGGTGCGCGGCACGGCGTCGAGGGTACCCTCCCTCCATGGCCCTCTCGCCGCTCGTCGATGGCCACGGCCGCCGGATCGGCGACGTGCGGATCTCCGTCACCGACCGCTGCAACTTCCGCTGCCAGTACTGCATGCCGGCCGAGGGCCTGCGCTGGCTCGAGCGCAGTGCGGTGCTCTCCTTCGAAGAGCTCGAGCGGATCGTCGCTCTGCTCGCCGCCATGGGCGTCGGCGACGTCCGGCTGACCGGCGGGGAGCCGCTCGTGCGCCGCGACTTTCCCCGCCTGGCGGGGATGCTCCGCGCGGTCGAGGGCGTCCGCGAGATCTCCGTGACCACCAACGGCTTCCTGCTCGAGCGCGACGCCGACGCGCTCGTCGCCGCCGGGGTCGACCGCTTCAACGTCTCGATCGACTCCCTGCAGGCCGACCGCTTCTTCGAGATGACCCGCCGCGACGCGCTGCCCCAGGTCCTGCGCGGCCTCGCCGCCCTCGCCGCCCACCCCGAGGCGCATCCGATCAAGGTCAACGCGGTGGCCATGCGCGGCTTCACCGAGGGCGAGGTGCTGCCCTTCGCCCGCTTCGCCCGCGAGCATCCCTACGAGGTGCGCTTCATCGAGTTCATGCCGCTCGACGCCGACCGCGCGTGGTCGGGCGAGAAGGTTCTCACCGGCGCCGAGACCCGCGCGTTGATCCACGCCGAGTACCCACTCGAGCCCGTCGTCCGCGAGCCGAGCGCGACCGCCCGGGTCTACCGCTTCGCCGACGGGAAGGGCCAGATCGGCTTCATCAACCCGGTCTCCGACCCGTTCTGCGGCGACTGCAACCGCATCCGTCTCACCGCCGAGGGCAAGCTCCGCACCTGCCTCTTCTCCCACGGCGAGACAGACCTGCGCGCCCCCCTGCGCGCGGGGGCCGACGACGCCGAGCTCGAGCGCATCGTGCGCGAGGCGGTGTGGCAGAAGGAGCTAAAGCACCACGTCGGGGACGAGGGCTTCGTCGCGCCCGCGCGGACGATGTCGGCGATCGGCGGCTGAGGCCGCGGCGCGGCGGTCGCTGCTGATCTCGAATCGTCGCCTGGCGGTAGGGGCCGCAACGCCGCACGGTATGACGCCGTAGATGACCTTGAACGTTTCGGGACGGAGCTTCGAGGAAGAGCTCGCCGCCTAACTTGACGCTGCTGCGCGATATCGCGGTTTGAGCACATACTCGCACTCGGCGGCTCGCGGATGGGTCAACCTGAGGGCCAGACCATCGTCGACGACGTACTCGTGGTCGAGCTCGAGTGGGTCGGGGAGGGAGAAAGGGACAAGCCGGTATCCGTGAACCGGGGCGGCATGATGCGCGGCGAGATCGACCGGCTGCGCCCTCCGTGGTGGCGGCGCCCGATACGGCGCCTCCGACGCCCGCGCCGCCACACGCAGGTGAGGTCACTTATGGGTGCTCAGGACCCATAAGTCGACACACCGTGGGGACGTTGGGATCGTCCGATGGCCTTCCTCCCTCAATGAGCCGCCGCCGCCCACGCCAGGTCCTCGGGACGGGTTGACGCTGCGAAACGGCGCCGAATCGGGGACTTCAACCACGCGGGCCGCGACCGCGCCGCGCGCCGGTCCGTCCTCGGCGGCCGCGGCGGCTGATCCGCGCTTGAGGTCCGCCACGCATCATGAGGAGCCATGGCGCTCCTCCTGCTCTTCGCGCTCGTAGCCGGCGCGGGCACGGCGGTCTCGCCGTGCGTGCTGCCCGTCCTGCCCGCGCTGCTCTCGGTGAGCGCCGCCGGGGGGCGGCGACGTCCGCTCGGCGTCGTCCTCGGACTGGCGATCACCTTCACCTTCGCCACGGTCGCGCTCGCCTCGCTCGTCAAGGGAGTCGGGGTCTCGGGCGGTCTGGCCCGGACGCTGGCCGTCGTGGTGCTGCTCGCCGCCGGGGCCTCCCTGCTCGTTCCGGGGGTGGCCGAGCGGCTCGAGGCGCCGCTCGCCCGCCTCGGTCGCCTCGGGCCACGCTCGCGCGGGACGGGCTTCTGGTCGGGGATCGCGGTCGGCGGCGCCCTCGGCTTCGTCTACGCCCCTTGCGCCGGGCCGATCCTGGCCGCCGTGGTCGCGGTCAGCGCCTCGCGCGGCACCTCGGCGACGCTCGTCCTTGTCGCCCTCGCCTACGCGCTCGGGTCCTCCGCCGTCCTGCTCGCGCTCGCGCTCGGTGGCCGCCGGCTGCTCGATCGCGTCCGGCGCGCAGGCCGCGGTCTGGCGCTGCAGCGCGGGCTCGGAGTCGTGCTTCTGCTCACCGCCGTAGCCATGCTCACCCAGCTCGACGTGCGCTTCGAGACCGCGCTCGCCCGCCACGTGCCCGCGTTCCTCGTCGATCCCACGCGCGGACTCGAGAGCTCCGGTGCGGTCAGCCGGCGCCTCGCCGACCTGCGCGGCCGGGGGCGCTTCGATTCCGCGGGCTCCGCTCGGGCCGCGTCCCCGGCCAGCGTCGCGAGCGCCGCCCTGGCCGGCGTGAAGACGCCGGCGCTCCCCGACCTCGGCCCCGCGCCGGACTTCATGCGCACCGGCCATTGGTTCAACACGCCCGGGAGTCGGCCGCTGAGCATGGCCGGGCTGCGCGGCCGGGTGGTGCTCGTGGACTTCTGGACCTACACGTGCATCAACTGCCTGCGCACGCTCCCGTTCGTGCGCGCCCTCGACGAGCGCTACCGCTCCTCCGGACTGACCGTGGTGGGCGTCCACACGCCCGAGTTCTCCTTCGAGCACAACACCCAGAACGTCGGGGAGGCGATCGCGCGCAACGGCCTGCGCTATCCCGTCGCCCAGGACAACGGGTACGGCACATGGGACGCCTACGGCAACCAGTACTGGCCGGCGGAGTACCTGAGCGACGCGCACGGCGAGGTGCGCCACACGCAGTTCGGCGAGGGGGACTACAAGCGGAGCGAGGCCGCCGTGCGCGCGCTGCTCCTCGAGGCCGGCGCGCGCGCTCTGCCCCCGCCGGTGACCGCCCGCGCCGAGGTGCCCTCCTCCGATCTGGCCACACCGGAGACCTACCTCGGCGCCGCCCACCACGGCGAGCGCTTCGTGCCCGCGCCTCCGGAGCGCGGCACGCACGTCTACCCGGGCCCGGGCGGGCCTCTCCCGCTCAGCGACTTCGCGCTCACCGGACGCTGGCGGGTGAGCGGCGAGGCCGCGACCGCGGCCGGGGACGGGGCTCGCATCGACGCCCGCTTCCAGGCGCAGAAGGTCTACCTCGTGCTCTCCTCGCAGGGAGGACGGCCGCGGCCCGTGCGCGTGCTGCTCGACGGGCGCCCGGCGCGCGCGGGCAGCGCCGGACGCGACGCGCCGGGCGGCCGCGCGCTCGTCAAGGGGCAGCGCCTGTACGAGCTCGTCGCCCTGCGGGCGCCGGGGAGCCACCGGCTGACGCTCGAGGTTCCCGCGGGGGTCTCGGGCTACGCGTTCACGTTCGGCTGAGGCCCGAGCCGAGCGCCGCCGCCGCGCGAGCGCGCTCCTCGGGACGGTTGACGCTCTGAAACGCCGCCTCGTCGTCCGCCCAAAGCCAGTCGGGACCCAACGCGGCCACCGCGGCGCGCGCGGGCGCTCCCGCCCGCGCCGCCACCCCTAGCGCGGCCAGCGCTCCGGGCCGGTAGAGCGCGAAGAGCGGCTCGATCCCCCCGGGATGTCGCGCCACCACGGCCGGCGCATCACCGCCCCACCTCGCCAGGCGGCTCACGAGCTCGCGCGTGATCAGCGGCATGTCGCCCGCGCACGTCAGCACGGAGCGCCCGTCGGCCCCCGCAAGCGCGTGGGCCACCCCCGCGAGCGGGTGCCGGGGCACGTCGGGCTCGATCCACACCGCGACGCCGGGCAGGAGCGGCAGCTCGCTGTCGCGCTTGGCGAGGACCACCACCTCGGGGAGCACCGCTCGGAGCGCCGCGAGCGGATGGGCGATCAGTGGGCGCCCGGCGAGCTCCACGGTCGCCTTGGCGCCGCCGATCCGCCGGCCGAGGCCGCCGGCGAGGACGGCGCCCAACGGCGGCGGCGCCTCAGCCCTTGAACGTGGAGGGTCCGGCATCGCCGAACGGCTCGTCGCGCTCGCTCACCGCCTGGCGGAAGCCAACGGCGGCCGCGCGCGCCTGGAAGGCGTAGCCCTCGGGCGTGTGGCGTGCTATCCCGTCGAACACCGTGCCCAGGAGCTGGCTCGCGTGCAGCCCCTGCGCGGCCACGGTCTGGTTGAGCAGGAGCTTCATCATCACGAGCTGGTTGACCGGCATGCGCGCGATCCGCTCGAGCAGCGCCTCGCAGCGCTCCTCGAGCGCCTCGGGCGCCGGGGCCTCGGTGGCCAGTCCCCACTCGAGCGCCTCCGTGCCCGAGAGGCAGTCGCCGGTGAACAGGAGCCGCTTGGCCTTCTCGAGCCCGATCCGATGCGCCCACACCGCGGTCGTCGGCGAGCCCCACACCCGCGCCGGCGGGTAGCCGATCTTCGCGTCGGCCGCGATCACGAGCAGATCGGAGCAGAGCGCCATGTCGGTGCCGCCCGCGACACAGAAGCCCTGGACCTTGCAGACGACGGGCTTCTCGGAGTGGAAGAGGCTCATGAAGCCGCGGACGTTGCGGCTCATCATCTGGTAGTCGAGCATGGGGTCCCACACCCGTCCGGGGTCGTGGTTGGCGGCCTGCACCGAGGGGTCGAGGACGGTTCCGGCCGCGTTCTGGGCGCCCTCGAGGTGCATCCGCTCGGCGGACTCCACGAGGTCGTATCCGCCGCAGAAGCCCTTGCCGTTGCCGGCCAGTGCGATGACGTGCACCGCCGGGTCGAGGTTGGCCCGCTCGACGAGCGCGGCGAGCTCGCCGGGGGTCCGCGCGGTGATCCCGTTGCCACGCTCGGGGCGGTTCAGGGTGATGCGCGCGATCCGCCCCGTCACCCCGTAGGTCATCGTCTCCGAGGCCTCCACGCCCCGGCAGCATAGAATCACTCTCATGGAGGGTTCGACCGAGCAGGGCGTCGTGCGCAGCTGGCTGCGCTGCTACCGCTGCTGGTCGCAGAATCTTGAGGTGCAGGTGCACTACGAGGGCATCCACCGCATCGATCCGGGCACGGGCGAGCGCGCCGAGGTGGTCGACGAGATGCAGGAGGCCGTCGTCCAGTGCCTCGACTGCATGCACGACCAGCCGCACCTGGGGTTCGTGGGCGGCCGTGTGGAGCCGATCGAGGACCGCTGGGAGCGAATGGTGGCCGGCACGCCGTGGGTCGCCTCCTGCACGGTCACCGTCGATGCCGACGAGGTCGAGAGCTGCTCGGGCCCCGACGCCGGCGAGAACCTCTCCTTCGCCGCCTTCGGCGACCACGGCACGCGCGAGTTCTTCACCCACGTGCGCTTTCACAAGCACGACGAGGAGCAGATCGTCGTCCACCTGCTCGTGGAGCTCTACGCGCGCTCGAGCGAGGAGGCCACCGAGGTGCTCGAGGGCTCCGCGCGGGGCACGCTCGCGCTCACCTCTCTGGCCGAAGAGTCGCGGCCCCCCGCGGCGACCGGCGAGGACCGGCACTAACCCGTGGCCCCGACGCTGCACGGCGAGCACCTCATCCAGGTCGTCCGGCTCGGGGCGATCAACTGCTACCTCGTCCGCGAGGAGGACGGGCTCACGCTCGTCGACACCGCGGTTCCGGGCAGCGCCCCGGCGATACTCGCCGCAGCGCAGGAGATCGGCGTGCCGATCCGCCGGATCCTCGTCACCCACGCCCACAGCGACCACGTCGGGGCGCTAGACGCGCTCGCCGGCGAGTTGCCCGAGGCCGAGGTGCTCTTTCCCGCCCGCGACGCGCGGATCCTGCGCGGCGATCGCTCGCTCGACGCGAACGAGCCGGGCGGCGCGAAGCTCCTCTCGCCGTTCTACACGAAGGTCAAGACCTGCCCCGCGCGGGAGCTCGCGCCCGGTGAGCGAGTCGGCTCGCTCGAGGTGATCGCCGCGCCGGGACACACGCCTGGCCAGGTCGCCTACCTCGACACGCGCGACCGCTCCCTGATCTGCGCCGACGCGTTCACGACGCTCGGCGGCGTGGCGACGACGGCCAAGCCCTACTGGAAGCTCCCGCTCCCGGGGATCGCCTCCTGGGACGGTCCGACGGCCCTGGCGAGCGCCCGCGCGCTCACCTCGCTCGAGCCGAGCCGGCTCGCCCCCGGCCACGGCAAGGTCGTCGAGAGCCCGGTGGCGGCGATGAACGCCGCGGTCGCCCGCGTCGCCTGAGCCGCGCGGAGCTCAGGGGGCGCCGCCCAAGCGCTTCTCGAGGGCGTCGAGCTGCTCGCGCACGACTCCAGGCACGTGGTCGCCCAGGGAGTCGAACCACTCGCGGATCGCCGGAAGCTCCGCCTTCCACTCCTCCACGTCGACCGAGAGCAGCGCGGCGAGATCCTCCTCGGGCAGGCTCAGGCCGTCGGTCGCGAGGCCCTCGGGCGTGGGCAGGTAGCCGATCGGCGTCTTCACCGCGTCGGCGCTCCCCTCACAGCGGCGGAAGACCCAGGCGAGCACGCGTGAGTTCTCGCCGAACCCGGGCCACAGGAAGCGCCCGTCGTCGAGGTCCTTGCGAAACCAGTTGACGTAGAAGATCTTCGGGAGCTTCGAGGCGTCGGCCTTCTCGCCCATCTCGAGCCAGTGGGCGAAGTAGTCGCCCATGTTGTAGCCGCAGAAGGGGAGCATCGCGAACGGGTCGTTGCGCAGCTTGCCGACCGCTCCGGCCGCGGCGGCGGTGGTCTCCGAGGTCATGACCGAGCCGAGGAAGACCCCGTGCTCCCAGTCGAAGGCCTCGTGGACGAGCGGCACGACGGTCGAGCGCCGGCCGCCGAAGAGCATCGCGTCGATCGGGACGCCGGCCGGATCCTCCCACTCCGGGGCGATCGCGGGATCCTGGGAGGCGGGGGCGGTGAAGCGGGCGTTCGGGTGCGCCGAGGGCTTGGCCGAGGCGGGCGTCCAGTCCTCCCCGTGCCAGTCGATCAGGTGCTCGGGGGTGTTCGTGGTCATCCCCTCCCACCACACGTCGCCGTCGTCGGTCTTCGCGCAGTTCGTGAAGATCGCGTTGCTCTGGACGGTGGCCATCGCGTTGGGGTTGGTCTTCTCACCCGTGCCCGGCGCGACGCCGAAGAAGCCCGCCTCGGGGTTGATCGCGTAGAGGCGGCCGTCCTCGCCGAACTTCATCCAGGCGATGTCGTCGCCGACGGTCTCCACGGTCCAGCCCGCGAGGGTGGGGATGAGCATGGCGAGATTGGTCTTCCCGCAGGCGGAGGGGAAGGCGCCAGTGACGTACTTCGTCTCTCCCTCGGGCGAGGTGAGCTTGAGGATCAGCATGTGCTCGGCCATCCAGCCCTCGTCCCGCGCCATCACCGAGGCGATCCGCAGCGCGAAGCACTTCTTGCCGAGCAGCGCGTTGCCGCCGTAGCCCGACCCGTAGGACCAGATCTCGCGTGTCTCGGGGAAGTGGACGATGTACTTGTTCTCGGCGTTGCACGGCCACGGCACGTCGGCCTCGCCCCCTGAGAGCGGCATGCCCACGGAGTGCAGGCAGGGGACGAACTCCCCGCCCTCGCCGATCGCGTCGAGAGCGCCCTGCCCCATCCGGGTCATGATCCGCATGGAGACCGCGACGTAGGGCGAGTCGGTGAGCTCAACGCCGACGTGAGCGATCGGCGAGCCGAGCGGCCCCATCGAGAAGGGCACGACGTACATCGTGCGGCCGTGCATGCACCCGCGGAAGAGATCGGAGAGCGCGTCCTTCATCTCCGCCGGGTCGCGCCAGTTGTTCGTCGGGCCGGCGTCGGCCTCGGACTGCGAGCAGATGAACGTCCGGTCCTCGACCCGCGCGACGTCGGCCGCATCCGAGCGCGCGAGGTAGGAGTTCGGGCGCTTGGCGTCTGAGAGCTTCTCGAAGGTCCCCGCGTCGACCAGCGTCTGGCACAGGCGGTCGTACTCCTCCGCGGAGCCGTCGCACCAGTGCACGGCTTCGGGCTGCGTGAGCTCCGCCACCTCGTTCACCCAGGACAGCAGCTTCGAGTGTGTAGTCGGCGCGGCGGTCGTGCTCACTCTGTGGTCAACTCCTAGGGTCGGCGGCGCGAGGGGTAAGTCGGATTCGCGGCCAGGAGGGTACCCGCTGAGGGCCTCTGGCGTCAGCGCAGAACGAGATGCGGCGCCTGCGGCTTGCGCCGGGGCGCGGTCGCGTCGAGCAGCTCGCGCACCATCTCGTCACGGCAGAACGAAGCGCCCGCCTCAGCGGGCATCGCCACCTCGACCCGGCGCACCGGCGCCTGCTCGAGGGGCCGCGCGAGGAGGTCGTCGCGCAGCGGGTCCAGCGCCGAGGAGGGCATGAGGGCGAGCGGGCCGCCGGTGGCGACGAGCGCCTGGACCGAGGAGAAGTCCGCCGTGCGGAAGAAGGGCTCGAAGGCGGGCTCGAAGCCTCGATCGACACACGCGCGGCGCAGAGCCGCGCCCCAGGGCGAACACGCTCCCGCGCTTCCGACGATCGGCACGCCGGCCAGGGCGTCGAGCTCGAGGACGCCGGAGCCCGCGAGGGGGTGCTCAGGCGGCATGACCAGGCGGTAGGGATCGTCGAAGAGGTGCACGTACTCCAACCCCGCGTCGCCTCCCAGCGCGCGGCCTGCGTAGTCGTTGGCGGGCGACCACCCGTCGAAGCGGAACAAAACGCCCAGGTCCAGCTCGCGGGCGCGCAGGCGCGCCACGGTCTCGAACGGCTCGCCCTCGACGAAATGCAGGACCACTTCGGGCAACCGCCTGCGGAGCGCGGCGAGCGCCGCGGCGGCAAAGGCGGTGGTGCCGGTGGGGAAGGAGCCGAACCTGAGTCTCCCCGAGCGGCCCTCGATCAACGCCTGGAGCTCGTCGTCGGCGTTGGCCATGCGGCTGAGAAGACCCTCGGAATGAGCGAGCAGCGTCTCGCCGACGGGCGACAGGCGCATCCCCGCATGCGTGCGCTCGAACAGCACCCCGCCCGTGTCGCGCTCGAGCGCCGCCATCTGCTGGGAGATCGCGGAGGGGGTGAACTGCAGCGTGCTCGCGGCCGCCGCGAAGCTGCCTCCGCTCGCGACCTCGCGCAGTATCACGAGCCGCCGGAGGTCGAAGACCTGCGCCAGCCGGGCCGAGGTGAGGCTCCGGGCCGGATTCACATCCGGATCCGCCCACTCTCCACGTAATTCGACGCTCGACATTCGGCCCCCTCCAGGCTTCGGCTTGCTGGCGCTCAGTCACCCACGAGGCGGGCGGCGTTACGCGTAAGCAACCGTGACGCCGCAGGTCAGGAACGCTTGTCGCCGGTGACCCTCGAGCCGCCTAGCGTCCCGAGCAGAGTTCATCGCACCGTGGTGAGCCACGTGAAACCGCAAGGAGAAGCACCATGGCTCCAATCGCCATCTTCAAGCGCCTCGGCCTCGGAACCGTCGCCCTCGGACTCCTGCCCGTCATCGCCTCGGGCTGCGGCAGCTCGAGTGCCGCGGCGGGGGGTCCCGGCGCCGGCGGCAAGCCGAGCCAGGCCCAGATCGACGACCGCAGCGGTCCGAAGGTGAAGTTCGCGCCCTCCGGCGACAAGCTGCTGCCCCCGGGCAACCTGCTGGTCAAGAGCGCCCTGGGCGTGGACCAGGCCCACTCGTCGGTCACCCTCCCGCTGCACAAGGGCCGCTTTCACGGCCAGACGGTCTGGTACGTCCTCACGGAGGCCTCGGACTTCGGTCTGGCCCACGACCTCAACGTCAACTTCTCCCCCAAGCTCTCCAACATGGGCATCGGGTGTGACGTATGCGTGCAGGACGTGACGCTCAACAACCCTCAGAACAACAAGTTCGGCGAGGCGGTCGTCAACTTCGAGGGCGTCCCGAACTTCAAGCCCAAGCGCAATCTCGTCTCGGGACCGGCCGCGGGCCCCGCGGCGTTCCCGCCGGCCAACGCCAAGCCGGGATCGGTGGCCGACAGCCGCTACAGCCCGTTCATCCGGGTCAAGGGCTCCTCGACGGTCTACAACGCGCCCATCGTCGCCGTGGGCGACCGCAAGTTCGACGTCGAGCGCCACACGAACACGGCCGATCGCGTGCTGAAGATGAAGCTGCCGGGGACACCAGGGTCGGGAGGCTTCGAGCCCGGCTCGGTGGAGCTGCTGCTCGTGCACGGTCTCGAGGCCGGGAAGAAGATCTTCTACCTGAGCACCGAGGCCTCGGATCCCGTCGCGGCGACGCTCGAGCGGGCGACGTTCGTGCCCGCGCTGCAGCACGCATCGTTCACGGGTGGCGATGACTTCCTCGGAGCGGCCAGGGAACGGATCTTCCTGTTCACCAACGGGGAGACGGGCGCTGGCAACCCCAACCGCCAGGGCCTGAGCCACCTCATCAAGGACGGGCACGCCGGCGAGGACGCAAGCCTGAAGAACGCCGGCCTGCTCGAAGCGCTGCGCAACGACGGCGATGCGCTCAACGTGCTCGGCGACTTCCCGTCGCTGGCCGATCCGCGCCACGCCAACGCCTACAGCCCGCTGTGGGACGCGCAGCTCGGCGAGTGGAGCAAGAAGGCGCTGGCCCAGAAGCTCGACAGACGCCAGAACGACGAGAACACCATCCTCAACCTGGCGCTGACCCGACCCGACCTGCTCACCGGGCCGCTCGGAACGAAGTACGGCTCTGGCGACTTCGTCATCAACTGCCCGACGATCGCGTTCGAGACGACCCCGCCGACGCTCAATCAGGCGGAGCCGAAGGCCGGCGGTCAGTTCTAGAGGCCGACGGGCGATCCACCGACGGGAGCGGGCTGGTCAGCCGCTCCCGTCCGTCGTGGCTCTACTCGACGGATCCCTCGGCCTGGGCCGGGGCCTGCCCGGGCTCCCGGCGGGGGACGAGCACGAGGCGCTTGAACTCGGCCACGAGCGTCCCGTCCTGGTTGAAGACCCGCGTGTGGACCTTGACCGTCCCGCGATCGGGCTTGGAGCGCGACTCCTTCTTCTCGAGCACCTCGGACTCCACGAACAGCGTGTCGCCGTGAAAGACCGGCGCGGGATGGGAGAGGTCCTCCGTGGCGAGGTTGGCGATCGCCTTGCCGCTCACGTCGCTCACGCTCATCCCGAGCGCCAGGGAGTAGACGAGCGGACCGACCACCACGTTGCGCCCCTGCTGGGACTGAGAGGCGTAGACGTCGTTGATGTGCAGCGGATGGTGGTTCATCGTGATCAGGCAGAACAGGTGATCGTCGGCCTCGGTCACCGTCTTGGCCGGCCAGTGCTTGTAGGTGGCGCCGACCTCGAACTCCTCGAGGTAGCGGCCGTAGGGGTGCGATCCGCTGGCCTCGCGGGTGGCCTGGGCGGTCTCGACGGGGGCAGGGGCGGTCTGGCTCATGGGGCGGGCGATCTCCTGGTCATTGAGAAGGGGGAGGGATTGTGCCGCATGCCGCGCGGCGGCTCGAGCTACTTGCCGCCCGGGCAGGTGGCCTTGACCTGGCTGCGCGTGGTCGCGTTGCGGATCCGCTGCGCCTCCTGCAGGCAGGCCTGCCGGGCCGCCTTGATGGCGGCGTCGGTGATCTGCTGGCGGTTGCCCGAGGAGATCGCCTGACACGCCTGCTCCGCGCTGCGGCGCGCCGCCGGGTCGCTCACCGCTCGGGCCGACTGGCGACACGCCGCCAGAGCGGCCGCTCGGGCCGGAGCAGGGACGTTGGAGGTCCCGCAGCCGAGAAGGGTGAGGGCGAGGAGGAGGGCGATGAGAAGCGTCGCGCGAGTGGGCATGGGAGGCACGGTACGCAATTCGTGGTCGCGCGTCGGCGCGGCTACGCATACTGTCCCCCGTGCGCCTCGGTGTCCGGCCCGACAATCCGATCGAGGCGCTGGCGCTGCTCTCGGGGCGGGTCCCGAGCGCCCTGTTCGAGACCTACTTCGCCTTCATGGCCGCGCGGGTGGTGATGGCCGCGACCTCCCTCGGCGTCTTCGAGGCCCTCGCCGAGCAGCCCGACGACGCCACCGGGCTGGCTCAGCGTCTGCGGCTCGACCCGGCGGGCGCCGAGGTGCTGCTGCTCGCCCTGCGCGCCCAGGACTACCTGGAGGAGCGCGACGGCCGGCTGCACAACTCCGCGCAGACCGAGCGCTTCCTGCTCCGGGGGGCCCCCGAGTCCCTCGCGGATTGGGTCGGGGGCTTCAACTACGACATGTGGGAGCACTTCGGCCACCTCGAGGAGGTGGTGCGCTCGGGCACGCCGATCGGGCTGCACGAGCGAGAGCCCGACGATCCCTACTGGGGTCGATACCTCAGGGGCCTGTTCGAGATCTCCCGGCTGCAGGCCGAGGTCGTCTCCCGGCTCATCCCCGCCGAGCGCCCGCGTCGCCTGCTCGACCTCGCCGGCGGGCACGGAGGCTTCGCGATGGCGCTCTGTCGTCGGCACCCGGGCTTGAGCGCGACGGTGGTCGAGCTCGAAGGCGCGGCGCGCGTCGGCCGCGCGATCGTCGAGGAGCAGGGCATGGCCGACCGCGTGGGCTTCGCCCCGGGCGACCTCTTTGAGCGCGAGCTCGGCACGGGCCACGACATCGCCACCGCGCACAACATCGCCCACCACTTCTCCCCCGAGCAGAACGTGGAGCTGCTGAGCCGCGCCCGCGGAGCGCTGCGCGCGGGCGGCACCATGGCCGTGCTCGAGCTCGAGCGCCCCGAGCCCGGCCGGCGCGGCTCTCCCGTCGGGACCCTCACCGGCGTGCTCTTCTTCATCACGAGCGCCGCGCGCACCTACACCGGCCGCGAGCTCGCCGGCTTCCTCACCGAGGCCGGCTTTCGTCGGGTGCGCGCCCGGCGCCACCCCGAGCTGCCGGGCTCCGTGCTCGTTCTCGGCCGGGCCTGAGCTCCGTCACCGCGGTATCCGCCGGACGACGGCGAGGCGGTAGCGTGAGAGCCCCCACCTCGACCCTCGGAGACCCTCTCGTGCGCAATCCCCGCGACTTCGGAAAGCCCCTCGCCGTCGGCGCCCCCACGCCGCGGCTCGAGATCCCCGTCACCCCGTCGCGGATGATCCACTTCCTCGACTTCTCCAACGAGAAGATGGTGGCCAAGTCCGCCGACATCGCCAAGCAGACCGACATCCTGCTCGGCAATCTCGAGGACGCGGTCCCCGTCGACAAGAAGGAGGCCGCCCGCGAGGGGCTCATCCGCGTCGGGCGCGACATGGACCTCGGCCCCACCGCGCTGTGGACCCGCGTGAACGCCCTCGAGTCGCCGTGGTTCCTGGACGACCTCATGCAGGTCGTGGCCGAGATCGGCCACAAGCTCGAGGTAGTGATGATCCCCAAGGTCGAGGGGGCGTGGGACATCCACTACGTAGACCGTCTGCTCGCCCAGCTCGAGGCGCGGGCCGGCATGCAGAAGCCGATCCTCGTCCACGCGATCCTCGAGACCGCGCTCGGGGTGAGCAACCTCGAGGAGATCGCCGCGGCCAGCCCGCGCATGCAGGGAATGAGCATCGGGCCGGCCGACCTCGCCGCCTCGCGCCGCATGAAGACCACGCGCGTCGGGGGCGGGCACCCGGGCTACCGCGTCATCTCCGACCCCGACGCGGCCGATCCCGAAGCGGCGCGTCCGAGCGCCCAGCAGGACCTCTGGCACTACACGATCGGGCGCATGGTCGACGCGTGCGCCTCGGCGGGGATCCTTTCCTTCTACGGCCCGTTCGGCGACATCAAGGACACCGCCGGGTGCGAGACCCAGTTCCGCGCCGCCTTCCTCATGGGCTGCGTGGGCGCGTGGTCGCTGCACCCCGCGCAGATCGCGATCGCCAAGAAGGTCTTCTCCCCGGAGCCCGAGGAGGTGCGCTTCGCCCAGAAGGTGATCGAGGCGATCCCCGACGGCCGCGGCGTGCACATGATCGACGGCAAGATGCAGGACGACGCGACGTGGAAGCAATGCAAGGTGATGGTCTCGCTCGCCGAGATGCTCGCCGAAAAGGACCCCGAGCTGCGCGAGGCCTACGGGCTGGACGGCGCCTCGAACGGCGCCAGGGAGCTCCCCGAGCCGGGCAAGCTCCCCGAGGCCGCGCGGTAGGCGCGCGGCCTGGAGAACGGCGAGGTCAGCAGGCGGCGAGGGCGATGCCGTCGTCGAGGCGGCGGAGGTCCTCGCAGTCGCTCGTCACGGCGACCCCGTCGACGAGGCGTGTCACCACGACGACCGACGCGTCGACGATGTCGGAGGTGGCGGTGGCGCCGCAGAGCTGTCCCGCCGCGCGCGCGCTCGAGCCGTCAAGCGGATGGATCGTCACCCCGTCTGCCGAGACGACGCGGACGAGTCGGACCTGGCGCGCGGGATTTCGCCACGCTTGCGCGAGCGCTCCGGCCGGCACATGGACGTCTTGCGCGAGCTCCAGGAGCCGGATCACCCGCCGGTCAGCCCGATCGACGGCGATCAAGGCGCCCGCGTCGAGGACTACAGGCCGAGGACGCTCCGGGCCCATGCGGTCTCCTCATCGGTCGCCGGGCCAAGCTCCGCGCGGATCGCGGCCAGCGCGTGCGCCAGGCTCTCGCGTTGGGCGCGCTCGGTCATCGCCGAGGCGACCCATGCGCTCACCGAGGGGGCACGACCGGCGGCGACCGCCTCCTCGGCGGCGCGAACCGCGGCTTCGTCGACGGTGACCGTCACTCGGCTTCGCATACGATCAGCATAGTATCGCAGCAGAAAGTATGCACGCGAGACCTCTCGGCCTGCCCCATTCACGCCCGTCCCGCTAGGGTTCCGCGCCGCATGAGGCTCTTCGAGTTCGAGGCCCGCGACGTGGTCAAGCGCGCGGGCATCCCGGTCACCGACTACGGGTTCGCCACCTCCGCCGACGAGGCGCGCGAGATCGCCGAGCGCATCGGCGGGCCGACCGTCATCAAGTCCCAGGTGCTCACCGGGGGGCGAATGAAGGCGGGCGGCGTACAGTTCGCCGACACGCCCGAGGAGGCCGCCGAGCACGCCGAGCACGTGCTCAAGCTGGAGATCGGCGGACACATGCCCCGCGGCGTGCTCGTCGATCCCAAGGCCTCGGTCAAGCAGGAGTACTACGCCGGCGTGGTGTGGGACGGCATCCGCAAGCAGCCCGTGATGCTCTTCTCCGACATGGGCGGGATCGACATCGAGGAGGTCGCCCAGCAGCACCCCGACCACGTCGGGCGTGGGCACTTCTCGACGCTTCTTCCTCTCTCGGACTTCCAGGCCAAGCAGGTGATCGCCCAGACCGGCGTCAGCGGCCGCGCCCTCACCCGCATCACCCCGATCCTTACGCGCCTCGCGCGCCTCTTCCTCGAGCGCGACATGACGCTGGCCGAGATCAACCCGCTCGGGGAGCTCGAGGACGGCTCCTTCGTCGCCCTCGACGCCCACATGGACATGGAGAACGAGGCGCGGCCGCGCCAGAAGAAGGTGCTCGCCGCGCTCGGGGTGGGCGAGGAGGAGACCCGCCAAGCGCGCGAGGCGACCCCCTTCGAGCTCGCCGGCGAGGAGGTCGACGCGATGAGCCACCGCGGGGTGGCCGGCAACGTCACCGAGTTCGACGGGGACCTCGGACTGGTCATCGGCGCCGGCGGCGGCTCGCTGACGCTCTTCGACGCGGTGCGCGCGCACGGCGGGCGTCCCGCCAACTACTGCGAGATCGGCGGCAACCCCTCGGTGCAGAAGGCCTGCGGCCTGGCCAAGCTCGTGCTCCAGAAGCCGGGCGTGGACAAGATCGCGGTGATGATGTCGATCGTCTCGAACACGCGGGTGGACATCGTCGCGCGCGGGGTCATCAAGGCGTGCGTCGAGCTCGGCTTCGACCCGGCGGAGAAGATCGCGATCTTCCGCATCCCCGGCGCCTGGGAGGAAGAGGGCTTCAAGATCCTCGAGCGCTACGGGGTGGAGTACGCCGACCGTTCGGTCTCGATGCACGAGGCCGCGCGTCGCGCGGTGGAGAAGATCTCGGGCGGCTCGGGGGGCGACGGCTCGGCCGCGGGCGGGGACTTTCGCCAGACGACCGCCGAGGTCGGCGGGGAGACCGACACCTGATGTCCATCCTCATCGACAGCGAGACGACCTTCATCGTCCAGGGCATAACCGGCCGGGAGGCCGTCAACCTGACGCGCGAGTGCCTGGAATACGGCGCCGGGGCCAAGGTGGTGGGCGGCGTAACCCCCGGGCGCAAGGGCCGCGAGGTCCACGGCGTGCCGGTCTTCGACACCGTGGCCCAGGCCGTCGAGCACCACGGCTCGCCCGTCGAGGGCGCGGTGGTTACCGTGCCCCCCGCCTTCACCAAGGACGCGGTGCTCGAGGCGATCGAGAACGGCGTGAAGCTCGTGGTCATCGTCACGGAGCGCATCCCGCGCCAGGACGTCGCCCAGATGGTCGAGTTCGCCTCAATGCACGGCGCCCGGATCATCGGTCCGAACTGCCTGGGCATGATCGTCCCCGACGTGATCAAGATGGGCGGCATCGGCGGCCCGGCGCGCGATGCCGCCAAGGCCTACACCCCCGGTCCGGTGGGGGTCATCTCGCGCTCGGGCGGCATGACCACCGAGATGTCCTCCACTCTGACCGCGGCGGGCCTCGGCCAGTCGACCGCGGTCTCCATCGGCGGCGACGCGATCATCGGGCAGAGCTACGCGGAGCTCATGCCGCTCTTCGAGGCCGACGAGCAGACCGAGGCCATCGTGATCTACACCGAGCCGGGTGGCCGCATGGAGGCCGAGCTCGCGCGCTGGGTCACCGAGAATGACTCCCGGCTGCCGATCGTCGCCTTCATGGCCGGCCGCTTCATGGACGAGATGCCGGGCATGAGCTTCGGCCACGCGGGAACGATCGTCGAGGGCAAGGAGGACACCGCCGCGGAGAAGATCGAGCGCCTCGCCGAGGCCGGGATCGTCGTCGCCGAGGAGATCTCCCAGATCCCCGAGCTCGTGCGCGAGCGAATCAGCCGGGGGACGGCGGCATGAGATCCGACGCCCTTTTCATTGGGGTCGAGGTGGACGAGGAGGTGGCCCGCGATGCCGCGCTGGCCGCCAAGCTCACCGAGGTCTGCCCCGTGGACATCTATGGCCAAGTGGGCGAGAGCGGCGGCGTGCAGATCGTCGAGGAGAACCTCGACGAGTGCGTCCTGTGCGAGCTCTGCATCAACGCCGCGCCTCCGGGCTCGGTGCGCGTACTCAAGCTCTACGACGACGACGCGGCACTCGAGCGGAGCTGAGCGCCCTACCCTGTCGAGCGTGCCCGAGCTGCCCGAGGTCGAGCGTGCCCGCGCCCTTATCGCCGCCGGCGGGCTGAACCGCCGGATCGCCGCGGTCGCGGACCGCGACTCCTACGTCTGCCGCCCGCATGCGCCCGGCGAGATCGAGGCGGCGCTGGTCGGCCGCCGGCTCCTCAGCGCCAACCGCATCGGCAAGACCATGTGGTTCGAGACCGACGACGACGGGCCCGACCTCGGCCTTCACCTCGGCATGGCGGGGCGCATCGCCATCGACGAGCCGCCGGCCGAGAACGCCGGCTGGGATCGCTTCGCCCTGCACTTCGAGGACGGGGGCCGGCTCGTCCTGCGCGACAAGCGGCGCCTGGGCCGAGCCGTGCTCGAGCCCGACCTCTCCGGGCTGGGCCCCGACGCCGCCGAGGCCACCCGGGCCGAGTTCCGCGACCGGGTCGGCCGCGGCACCGCGCCGCTCAAGGCGCGGATCATGGACCAGTCCGTCCTGGCCGGCGTGGGCAACCTGCTGGCCGACGAGACGCTCTGGCGCGCCGGCCTCGCGCCCCTACGCCCCGCCGGAGCGCTCGCGCCCGAGGAGCTCGACGGCCTGCGCCGCGCGCTGCGTGCGGCGATTCGGGACGCGGTGCGCCGCGGCGGTGTGCACACCGGCCGGCTGATCCCCGAGCGGCGGTGGGGCGGGCGCTGCCCCGCGTGCGGCACCGAGCTGCGGCGCGCGACGGTGGGAGGGCGCACGACCTGGTGGTGTCCGGAGGAGCAGACGTGATCCTCACGGCCGTCTTCGCGGCCGCGGCCACCGCGATCGCCCCGGCGCCCGCGACCACCGCCGTCGCGCCGCGAGCAGTGCCGCGTCCCCCGATCATCCAGCGTCCGATCCCCTTCGGAGCGCGGCGCCGGAGCGAGACCGCCGCCTACTCCCGGCGCCACTACGGCGATGACACCTGGCGCCTGCTCCATCCTCACGTGATCGTCGAGCACGTCTCCGAGACGAGCACCGCGCAGGCCGTCTTCTCCACCTTCGCGCCCGATCGGCCCGATCCCGAGCTTCGCGAGCTCCCGGGGATCTGCGCGCACTTCGTGGTCGACCGCGACGGGCGCATCCTCCAGTTCGTCTCGACCGCGGTGCGCTGCCGCCACGCCGTCGGGCTCAACTGGACCGCGATCGGCATCGAGCACGTGGGCTTCGCCGACGGCGACGTGTTGGGCGACCGGCGCCAGCTCGCCGCCTCCCTGCGGCTGACGCGCTGGCTGCGCTGCCGCTACGGGATACCGGTGCGCGACGTGATCGGGCACAACGAGAGCCTCACCTCCCCCTACCACCACGAGCGCGTGGCGCGCCTGCGCGGACAGACCCACTCCGACATGCGCCGCGCGACGATGAAGCGCTACCGGAGCGCGCTGACGCGCCTCGGCCGCTGCCTCTCCTAGCCCGCACTAAGAGCAGATCCGAACCTCCTTCGACCCGCGGGCGCTCCCGTCGAGCACCCGCGCGAGCGCACGGCTGCTCGGAGTGTCGCCTCCTTCGGGCCGGTAGACGCCGTACCAGTCGTCGGCGCTGGCCGGGTCGCGCTCCGCGGTGACCCACGAGTAGAGGATCACCGCCTGGATGCCGCAGTCCGAGCGCGCGAGCACGTCGGCGGTCCGGGCGATGAACGACGGCTTGTTCGCCGGCGCGGTGAACTGGAGGCCCTTGACCGCGACGGTCTGCCAGCCGTACTCCGTCACGAGGATCGGCACCGTCGCTTGGTCGAGCGCGCGCAGGGTCGCGCGGAGCTCGCGCACGTGGGCGAAGACCCGGTCGGGATCGGTGCCGTAGGGGTGCAGAGCGACGCCGTCGACGAGTCCCCGCAGCTCGGGATGCGCGCGGTACATCTCCGTCACGAAGCCGGGGTTGGGCACGAGGCCGCCGACGACGACCTGAGCGTGCGGCTCGACGGCGTGGATCGCGCGGCGCGCAGCGAGGTAGAGCTCGCCGTAGGCCGCCGGATCGGGCCGGGGATCCCAGAAGGTTGGGTTGTCGGGCTCGTTCCAGATCTCGAAGGTGCTCACCGGCCGGTAGGGGACCTTGGGATGCGAGCGCCAGAACTCCCCGTGGCGTCCGTAGCGCCGGGCGAAGGCCGCGGCATAGGCGGCGTAGTCGCCGCTCGTGACGGGCGGGGCGTGCAGGCGCCGGGGATCCGCCGTCGCCCATACGGGCGAGAAGTCGAGCACCGCCAGCCACCGCATGCGGTGAGTGGCCAGCCCGCTCGCCACCCGATCGTTGAACTCCCAGTGGTAGGAGTGGACGCCGCTGACGGGGGCCACGGGCTCGGTCGCCGCCCACAGCGCGTCGCTGCGGGCCAGGCGCACGCCGTGGGCCTCGGCGGCAGCGAGCTGCATCTCACGCCACGCCGGCGTGCCCCGGGCATCGTTGAAGATGATGTTGAGGCTCGCCCCGAGCAGCGCGGGCGAGGGTGCGGGAGGACTCTGCGCAGACCTGGGAGCGGGCGAGGAGCGGAGGGTCAGCTCCACCAGACCGAACACCACCACGCCGGCGAGCAGCGCGAGGAAAACAACCGGACCGCGCTTGAGTCCGAGACGCCGGGGCCGGCGCCGGCTAGAGCGGCTCACCCGTGCGGCTTGGCCTTGCGTGTGCGCGTGCGCTCGTCCTGGCGGTCGACGACCTGGGCCACGAGGCGGATGATCTGCTCGACGCCGGTCGCCTTCGCGTCGCCCTTCTCGAAGGCCCGCCGCCAGTCGCGCACGTGGCCCTTCTCGGCGAGCTCGTTGAAGTGCGAGCGCGAGACCGCCACCCGCACCTTCGCATCGGTGGCGAAGTCCTTGGAGATCTTGGGCCCCGGCAGCTCGACGCGGTAGAGCTGCACGTCGCCGCGTCCGCGCAACTCGAGCCCGAAGACCAGCTTGAGCGGCGCCAGCGCGGGGACCTCCTCGAGCAGACGCCGCACGGCGGTCTCGATCAGGACCGGCGCGGGCTGCGGCCGGGCCGGCTGCGCCGCCCCTCCCGGGCTCACAGCTTCGCTACTTCGCACCGATGACCGCTCCGCTGTTCGCCCACGTCACACCTTGTGCCTCTGCAGGAGCTTCTTGCCGATGACCATCCGCTGGATCTCGCTCGTGCCCTCGCCGATCAGCAGCAGCGGCGCGTCGCGGTAGAGGCGCTCGATCTCGTACTCCTTGGAGTAGCCGTAGCCGCCGTGGATGCGGAAGGAATCCTCCACGCACTCCTTGCCCGCCTCCGAGGCGAAGAGCTTGGCCATGCCCGCCTCGAGGTCCGAGCGCTCGCCGGCGTCCTTGAGGCGCGCGGCGCGCAGGGTGAGCAGACGGGCGGCGTCGACCTTGGTCGCCATGTCGGCGAGCTTGAACTGGATCGCCTGGTGCTGGGCGATCTGCTTGCCGAACGTCTTGCGCTCCTGGGAGTACTTGAGCGCGAGCTCGAGCGCGCGCTGGGCGATCCCCACCCCGCGAGCGGCGACGTTGACGCGACCGACCTCGAGCGCGTCCATCATCTGCACGAAGCCCTGGCCGACGCCGGCCTCCTCGCCGCCGAGCACGTTCTCGGCCGGGCAGCGGTAGCCGTCGAAGACGAGCTCGGTCGACTCGACGCCCTTGTAGCCCATCTTCTTGATCTTGGGCGGCACCGTGAACCCGGCCCACTCGCCGGTGTTCTCGCCCACGCCGGGCTCCTTCTCGGCGATGAAGCAGGTCATCCCCTTGTAGGCGGGCTCGGCCTTGGGGTCGGTCTTCATGAGCACGAAGCAGACGCCTGACATGAGCCCGTTGGTCACCCACATCTTCTGACCGTTGAGCTCGTAGGCGCCGTCCTCGAGCCGCTTGGCGGTGGCCTTGATGCCCTGCACGTCGGAGCCGACCTCGGGCTCGGAGAGCGAGAAGGAGGCCCGGATCTCGCCCGTGGCCATGCGGGGCAGGAACCTGTCCTTCTGCTCGTCGGTGCCGAACTTCATGAGCAGGTATGAGCCGATGAAGTGGGTGTTGACCACGCCCGAGATCGAGATCCACCCGCGGGAGAGCTCCTCGACGATCATGGAGTAGGTGGTCAGGTCCAGCCCCATCCCCCCGTACTCCTCAGGAATCGTCACCCCGAAGAGCCCGAGCTCCTTCATCTGATCGACGATCGGAGCGGGGAACTCGTCCTCGTGGTCGTAGTGCTCGGCGTGCGGGATGATCTCCTTGTTCGCGAAGTCCCGGACCATCTCGGTGATGGCCTTCTGCTCGTCGGTCTGATCGGTGTAAGGACTGGCTACGGCCATGACGTTGTCGGGCGCTCCGGTTCGAGGTCGGGCGGGCTCGGTGGGAGGATACCGGCGGCCCGGATCAGTGGGCGATCGCCACCCCGAGCCACACGATCGCCAGCGACAGGAGGAAGATCCCGCCCTCGAGCGCGTGAAGCGTCGGACGGCGCATGTGCCACACGACGAGCCCGGCGGTGAGCACGACAAGGACGAGCTTCACGTGCAGCGTCGAGTCGCCCCAGCGGTGGAAGTGCCCGGCGAGCGCGGAGCCCGTCACGAGCAGCACGCCGATCGCGCCCAGCGTCCCGGAGCCAAAGCGCCGGGCGACCGCGCGCAGGGGCCCGCGATCGCTCGCGCCGCGGAGCACCGGCACCACCGCTCCGGCGAGAAAGAGCTGGCCGCCGACGAAGAACGCCATCGCGAGCAGGTGCAGCCAGCGGATGCCTTCCCAGAGCGCCATCGCGGGGCGAGGGTAGTGCGTGGAAGGCGCCTGCCAGACTTGCGCCCGTGTCCAGCTCCTCGCGCGAAGTCGATCCGGCGCTCGCCCGTGAGTCGATCGCGGGCTCCTTCCCGGGCAACCTCGGGATCGAGTTCTCCTCGATCGCCGACGGAGAGGTGGTCGGGCGCCTGGCGATCGACGAGCGCCACCTCCATCCCGGCGGGTACGTGCACGGCGGCGTGTGGGTCTCGCTGGCCGACACGGTGGCCGCGTGGGGGACGATCCGCAACCTCGCCCACGGACGGGGCTTCACCACGGTCGAGCTCGGCTGCAACGTGTTCGCCTCCGCGCGCGCGGGCGACGAGCTCGTGGCCACGGGCCGCCCGCTACACCTCGGCCGCCGGACGCAGATCTGGGAGGTCCGCGTCGAGCGCGGCGGCCGGCTCGCCGCCTTCTTCACCTGCACCCAGATGGTCCTCGACGCCGGCTCGTGAACTTCGCGCGCGACGTCGTGCAGGCGGCGCCGCCGACCGAACTAGCCCTCGTCGAGCTGACCTGCGAGGGTCGGCGCCGAGAGTGGACCTTCGGCGAGGTGGCCGACCGCGCTGCGCGTACCGCGGGCGCGCTCGTGGCCCACGGCGTGCGCCAGGGCGACGTCGTGATGACGCTTGTCGGCAACCGAGCCGAGTGGGTGATCGCGATGGTGGCCTGCTTCCGGATCGGCGCGGTCGTCCTTCCCTGCACCGAGCAGCTCCGCGCCCAGGATCTGGGGCTGCGACTCGCGGCCGCCCGCCCCGCGCTCATCGTCGCCGATCCACGCAATCGCGGCGAGCTCGAGGCCGCACGGCCGTCCTGCCCGGTACGTTGGATCGACGAGGAGCTTCCAAACGAGGCGCCGCACCCGGTCGAGCTCTCGCCGGAAGATCCGTGCCTCATCACCTTCACGAGCGGGACGGCAGGCGAGCCCAAGGGAGTCCTCCACGCCCAGCGCTACCTCCTCGGCCAGCAGCTCCAGGCCGAGCACTGGCTGGACGCCCGTCCCGGTGACCTCGTGTGGTGCACCGCTGCCTCCGGCTGGTCGAAGTCGGCGCGCAACGTGTTCATCGCCCCGTGGCTGCGCGGCGCGGCGGCGCTCCTGCACGACGCGCGCTTCGACCCCGACGAGCGCCTCGAGATCCTCGCGCGCGAGGAGGTGAGCGTGCTCTGCATGGCCCCGACGGAGTACCGGGTGATCGCAAAGCGCTCGCGGCCGACGAGGCTCCCCCACCTCCGCGGCCTCGTCGCCGCGGGAGAGGCGCTGAACCCGGAGGTGCTGCACGTCTGGAAGGAGGCCACCGGACTCGACATCCGCGACGGCTACGGCCAGACCGAGACGGGCCAGCTCACGGGGGCGCCGCTCGGGGAGGCGGTACGACCCGGCTCGATGGGGCGCCCGCTTCCGGGGGTCGACCTGACCGTCGAGGACGGAGAGCTCGTCCTGCGCGATCCGGCCAGCGACCCGACCTTCTTCCTCGGCTACCTCGACGAGCCGGCCTCCCCGGGCCCGTGGCGAACGGGCGACCGCGTGACCCGGGACGAGGACGGCTTCCTCTTCTTCGAGGGCCGCACCGACGACGTGATCATCTCCGCCGGCTACCGGATCGGGCCCTTCGAGGTCGAGTCGGCGCTCGTGGCCCACCCCGCGGTGGCCGAGGCCGCGGTGGTGGCCGAGCCCGACGAGGAACGGGGGGCGATCGTGCGGGCGGTAGTCGTGCTGCGCGAGGGCTTCGCGCCCGGCGAGGGGCTCGCGCGTGAGCTCCAGGAGCACGCCCGCCGCCAGACCGCGCCCTACAAGTACCCCCGCGTCGTCGACTTCGCCCCCGAGCTGCCGAAGACGCCGAGCGGGAAGGTCATGCGCGCGGCGCTTCGCTCTCGAGGTTGACCGGAGCCGGCGCGAGCGCCTCGCTACGGTGCTCGATCGTGCCTCCCCCGCGCCCGGTCATCGGGGTCTGCCCCCCGCTCGAGCAGGCGAAGTGGGGCGTCTGGGATCTCGAGGCGGTCCTTCTCCCCTGGAACTACGTGGCGGCGATCCAGCGCGCCGGCGGCCTCGCGCTCCTCCTTGCGCCCGACGAGCAGGCGATCGCGGATCCCGACGAGGTTCTCGACCGAATCGACGGGCTCATGCTCGCGGGAGGCGTGGACATCGACCCGGCGAGCTACGGGGCCGAGCGGGGGCCGCACACGACTGCCGGCACGCCCTCGCGCGACGCGTTCGAGCTGGCCCTGGCGCGCCGCGCGCTCGAGCGCGACTTCCCCGTGCTCGGCATCTGCCGCGGCATGCAGCTCATGAACGTGGCCGCGGGGGGCACGCTGATCCAGCACCTGCCCGACACCTTCGGCCACGGCGACCACCGGCGCTCGCCCGGCTCCTTCGTCGACGCCGACCACGACGTACGGCTGCGCCGGGGCTCTCTGGCCGCGCGCGCGGCCGGCGAGGAGGTGCATGCCACGAAATCCCACCACCACCAGGGCATCGACCGCGTGGGCGAGCGCTTGCAGGTCACGGGGTGGTGCACCATCGACGAGCTGCCCGAGGCAATCGAGGCGCCGGCACTTCGGTTCGCGCTCGGGGTGCAGTGGCATCCCGAGGCCGACGAGGGCAGCCGCCTCATCGCCGCGCTCGTGGAGGAGGCGGCCGAACGCGCCAACCCCGCCCCGGCGCGTTCACAGGCCCCCGACGCGGGGTAGCCCGCGCGGCGTGAGGCTCGGGTTCGCCGTCAAGGTCCTCGGCGCCGGCGGCCTTCCCTCCCACGACACGCGTCGCTGGCAGTCGGACCCTCACCTGCGCGTCTCGCTCGAGCGCCTGCGGGCGATCTTCACCTACCTCGAGGAGGTCGACATCGGGATGTACCGGATGACCGCCTCGCTCGCGCCCTACGCGACCCACCCCGACCTGCCCCGGTTTCACGGACAGGTGGAGGACTGCGCCGAGGAGCTCGCGGCGCTCGGCGGAATCGCGGCTCGGCTCGGACTGCGGCTCTCCTCGCACCCGGGGCAGTACATCGTCCTGAACTCCGAGGATCCCGCCGTGCGCACGAGCACCGTCCGCGACCTCGAGCTCCAGGCCGAGCTCTTCGACGCGATGGGACTGCCGCCCGAGTCGGTGGTCGTCCTCCACGTCGGGGGCGCCGCGGGCGGCACGCGGGCGGCGATGGACCGCTTCGAGGCCGGCTTCGCGGAGCTCTCCGACGCCGCGCGCGCCCGGCTGGTTATCGAGAACGACGACCGCAGCTTCGGCGTGAACGACGTCCTCGGCCTCTCCGAGCGGATCGCGCGCCCGGTGGTGTGGGACATCCTCCACCACCACTGCCACGACCCCGACGGCATTCCCGACCGGGAGGCGCTCGAGCGCGCGCTGGCCACCTGGCCCGAGGGCGTGCGGCCGAAGATCCACTACTCGACTCCGAAGACCACGGTCGAGGAGCGCTCGCGGCGGGTCGGCCGCCGCGTCGAGCGCTCGCTCGTGCTCCCCCAGCTCCGCGCGCACGCCGACCTCATCGACCCCATCGGCTTCGAGCACTTCCTGCTCGAGACCGCCGCCGGCCTGGACTTCGACGTGATGCTCGAGGCGAAGGCCAAGGACCTCGCGCTGCTCCGCCTGCGCGAGCAGCTCGCCGCACGGGGAGTCGAGCCCGCGTCTACTCCGGGAGCGCGATGACCGCGTCGACCGCCACCAGGGCGCCGCGCGGCAAGCCCGCGACCGCGAAGGCGAAGCGCGCGGGCGGATCGGCGGGAAAGAACGAGGCGTAGGCCTCGTTGACCTCGCCGAGCGCGTCGATGTCGGCGAGGTAGAGGGTGACGCGCACCGCGTCGGCCAGCCCGGCGCCCGCGGCGGCGCACACCGCGGCGAGGTTCTCGAGACAGCGCCGGGCCTGGTCGGCCGGCGTGACGGCGAGGAGCTCGCCGCTCTCGGGGTCGAGCGGGATCTGACCCGAGCAGAAGAGCAGGCCACCGGCGCGCACGGCGTGCGCATAGGGACCGACCGCGGCCGGGGCTCCGGGCGCGCTGAGAGATTCGCGGTGGCGGGCCAAGCGCGCAGGGTAGCCTCGGCCCGAGATGGCGAACCGGCTTGCCCAGGAGACCTCCCCCTACCTCCTGCAGCACCGCGAGAATCCCGTCGACTGGTACCCGTGGGGGGAGGAGGCGCTCGCGCGAGCGCGCGAGGAAGACAAGCCGCTGCTCGTCTCGATCGGCTACTCGGCCTGCCATTGGTGCCACGTGATGGAGCGCGAGTCCTTCGAGGACCCCGACACCGCGGCCCTCATGAACGAGAACTTCGTGTGCATCAAGGTCGACCGCGAGGAGCGCCCCGACGTCGACGCGATCTACATGGAGGCCGTTCAGGCGATGACGGGTCACGGCGGCTGGCCGCTGAACGCGTTTCTCACCCCCGAGCAGGTCCCGTTCTACGCGGGGACCTACTTTCCGTCCGAGCAGCGCCACGGCATGCCGAGCTGGCGCGAGCTCCTCGCCGCGGTGGCCGAGGCGTGGGAGCAGCGCGGCGAGGAGATCCGCGCCCAGAGCGGGCGGATCGTGGAGCGCCTGCAGGGCGGCGCGCTTATCCGCCCCTCAGACGAGCCGATCCAACCGGCCCTGCTCGAGGACGCGGCGGCGCGGCTGGGTGAGCTCTACGACCGCACTCACGGTGGATTCGGCGGGGCACCGAAGTTCCCGCCCGCCTCCACCCTCGAGTTCCTGCTCGGCCACGGCGAGCGTGAGATGTCGCTTCAGACGCTGCGCGCGATGGCCCGCGGCGGGATCTACGACCAGGTCGGCGGCGGCTTCGCCCGCTACGCGGTCGACGCCACCTGGACGGTCCCGCACTTCGAGAAGATGCTCTACGACAACGCGCTGCTCGCCCGTGCCTACCTGCACGGGTGGCTCGTCTCGGGGGAGGAGCGCATGCGCGAGGTGTGCTGCGAGACCCTCGACTGGGTGCTTGGAGAGATGCGCGCGCCCGAGGGCGGCTTCTACTCCGCGCTCGACGCCGACTCCGAGGGCGTGGAGGGCAGGTACTACGTGTGGAGCGTGGCCGAGCTGCGCGAGGTGCTCGGCGCGGAGCTGGCCGAAGAGGCGATCGCATACTTCGGGGCGAGCGAGCGGGGCAACTTCGAGGAAGAGAACATCCTCATCGCGAGCGGAGAAGTGCCCGCGGAGCTCGGGCGGATACGCGAGCGGCTCTACGCCGCGCGCGAGCGCCGGGTCAGGCCCGGCCTCGACGACAAGCGCCTCACCGCCTGGAACGCGCTCATGATCGCCGCGCTGGCCGACGCGGGCGCGACCCTCCGGGCACACGACGGCCACGCCGGCGGACCGGGCGCCGACTACCTCGACGCCGCCGTGGCCGCGGCGGAGTTCGTGCTGCGCGAGATGCGCGACAAGGACGGGCGCCTGCTGCGCACCTACAACGACGGCCGCGCGAAGCTCGGGGCCTACCTCGAGGATCACGCGTTCCTGCTCGAGGCCCTGATCCTGCTCTACGAGGCGACCTGGGATCCGCGGTGGTTCGTGGAGGCCCGCAGGCTGGCTGACACGATGATCGAGCGCTTCGCCGATCCCGAGCACGGTGGCTTCTTCTCCACGCCGTCTGACCACGAGGCGCTCATCGCCCGGCGCAAGGACCTCGAGGATTCGCCCATCCCGTCCGGCAGCTCCTCCGCGGCGCTCGGGCTGCTGCGCCTCGCGGCGCTCACCGGCGAGGCGGAGTACGAGCGCCACGCGGTGGGGGTCCTGCGCCTCCTGCACCCCGTCGCGGCCCGGCACCCGAGCGCCTTCGGCCATCTTTTGCAGGCGATCGCCTTCTACCTCGCGCCGGTCCGGGAGGTCGCCGTGGTCGGCGAGGGTCCGAGCGGACCGCTGGCCCGAGCCGTCCGTGCGAGCTACCGGCCGCATCTCGTGCTCGCCGGAGGAGAAGCGGAGGGCGGCGCTCCGCTGCTCGCCGGCCGCGCGCCGGTGGACGGGCGCCCGGCGGCCTACGTCTGCGAGCGCTTCAGCTGCCGGCAGCCGGTCACCGAGCCCGAAGCGCTCGCCGCCCAGCTCGGCTGAGCCGGACTGACGAACGAGGCGCCACGCGACGTAACACCGCCCATGCATCTCCTTGCGCGGGCGCGCCGCAGTAGCTCTCATGTCCACTCTCACCGCCAGCCCTCCCCGGAGCATCGCCCCGACCGCCCTGCGCCTCCTCGGCGCCCTCACCCTGCTCGTCTCGGGCGCGGTGCACCTGCAGCAGTACCTGGGAGCCGGTTATCGGAACATCCCGACGATCGGAACCCTCTTCCTGCTCAACGCGATCAGCGCGGGCCTGGTCGGGCTCGCCCTGCTGGTGCGCGGCCAACTCCTCATCGTCCTGGCCGGCATCGGGATCGCCGCGGGCGCGCTGGTCTCCATCCTCATCAGCCTCAACACGCCGCTGTTCGGCTTCATGGAGACCCAGACCAACACTCCCGTGGTGCTCGCCATCGCCTCCGAGGCCGCCACGCTGCTCCTCCTCGGCGGCTACCTCGTCCTGAGCCGCCAAGAGGCGCACGCGAGGCGCTAGGGTCCGCGGCGCCGTGCGCCGTCGACTCCTCGCCGCACTCCTCCTCGCTCTCGTGACGCTCGCGGGAAGCGGCTGCGGCGGCACCCCGAGCGCCCAGCAGCGCGCGCGCGAGAGCTTTCTCAAGGGTCATGAGTCACTACACGACGACGACCTCGCCCGGCTCTGTCCGAGCCTCTACCCCACCGACTTCCTCAAGGACGCGAAGAAGTACGGCTACAAGCCGGTCAAGCAGCCCGCCAAGCTCACCCCGGCTGACACGGCCAGCGCACGGAGCGCCGGCTGCACGTCGACCGGCACGCCGCCACGCGCCAAGCCGTGACGGGGCTTGCTCAGCCTCAGAGGATCGGCAGGTAGCGCTCGCGTTCCCAGGGCGTGACTTGGATGCGGTAGTCGTCCCATTCCTGGCGCTTGATCTCGATGTAGCGGTTGAAGGTGTGTTCGCCGAGGGTGCGCAGCGCGAGCTCGGATTGGCTCGTGAGCTCGATCGCTTCGCCGAGCGTTTCGGGGAGTTGCTGGACGCCGAGGCGCCGGCGCTCGTCGGCGGAGAGGTGGTACAGGTTCTTCTCCATCGGCTCGGGTAGCTCATAGCCCTTCTCGATTCCTTCCAGGCCGGCCTGGAGCAGCGCCGCGAAGGTGAGGTAGGGGTTGCACGCCGGGTCGGGGCAGCGCAGCTCCATCCGGGTGGTGCGCTCGTTGCCGGGGTGATAGAGCGGGACGCGCACGAGCGCGGAGCGGTTGCGCCGCGACCACGCGACGTACACCGGGGCCTCGTAGCCGGGCACGAGGCGCTTGTAGGAGTTCACCCACTGGGCGAAGATCGAGCAGATCTCCCCCGCGTGGCGAAGCTGGCCGGCGATGAACGCCTTGCCCACGTCGGAGAGGAAGTACTGATCGTCGGGATCGTAGAACGCGTTGTGCCCGTCGGCAAAGAGCGACTGATGGGTGTGCATCCCCGAGCCGTTCTCCCCGAACAACGGCTTGGGCATGAATGTCGCGTGATAGCCGTACTTCAGCGCGTACTCCTTGACCGTGATGCGATAGGTCATGCAGTCATCGGCCATCTTCATCGCGTCGGCGTAGCGCATGTCGATCTCGTGCTGGCTCGGGCCGACCTCGTGATGTGAGTACTCCACGTGCATCCCGAGCTGCTCGAGCGCGAGCACCGTCTCGCGCCGCAAATCAGAGCCCGCGTCGAGAGTGGTCAGATCGAAGTAGCCCCCCCGGTCGAGCACCTCCGTCGAACGCGAATCCCGGAAGTAGAAGTACTCGAGCTCAGGCCCGACGTAGAAATGATCAAAGCCCATCGCCGCGGCTCGCTCGACCGCGCGCCTGAGCACGTGCCGCGGATCGCCCTCATAAGGAGTGCGCTCCGGCGTCAACACATCACAGAACAAACGCGCGACACCCTGCTCCTCCGGACGCCACGGCAACACCGCAAACGTGCTCGCATCCGGCATCGCGATCATGTCCGACTCCTCGATCGCGTTAAAACCGGTGATCGAGGAGCCATCGAAGCCCATACCGTTCTCAAACGCGTCGGGCAGCGCCTTGGAGTTCACCGAGAACGACTTCAACTGACCGAGAATGTCGGTAAACCACAACCGGATGAAACGAATATCACGCTCCTCGACGAGCGCGAGGACGTCGTCGTTGCTGAGGGGTGCTTCGGCCACGCGCTTTACAGAGCTCCCGGTCTGAGTTGTCGGAGGGGAGCCGTCGCCGCGGCGGCGCTCCGCGCTCGGAACGTTAGCGAGGCGCGGGGGGCCCAGGAGGCGCGGACAGCCAACGCCGCGCCCAGGCCTGCACCTCGTCGAGGGCCGACTCGAGGTCGCGGCCCATCGCCGAGAGCGAGTACTCGACGCGCACGGGTGGTCCGGGCGAGACGCGGCGCTCGACCACGCCACGTGCCTCAAGCTCCTTCATCCGCTCGGAGAGAAGCCGATCGGAGAGCTCGGGCACGGCCTGGGCGATCTGCGAGAAGCGCATCTCGCCGCTCATCATCACGTGGATGATCGCGCCCGACCAGCGCTTGCCGATCAGCTCGACCGCTTCGTGGTAGAGCGGGCAGCAACTCGGGGTCGGGGCACCGGGCGCGCAGCTCTCACGCGTCGAGGTCCGTGCTTGGCGCTCGTCGACCGCCACGCCTTCGGAAATCAGGCGGCGCGGAGCGCCCGCGACTCCTCGACCGAACCGTCGACGGGCACCTCGCCCGCGACGTTGATCATCGCCGTGAAGCTCTCGAGTGAGACATAGGCGATCGCCTCGAGGATCTCCTCGTCCTCCCAGCCCGCTTCGCGCGCCTCCTCGTGGAGGTGCATGGGCGGGCGCGCGGAGCACTGGAGCATCGCGCGAAGGTAGCGCAGGAGCGCCGCCTCGCGCTCGTCGCGCGAGTCGAACTCGCGGGCCAGGGTGACCTCGTCGAGGTGCAGGCCCGCCGCCCGTGCGGTCCGGGTGTGGGTCGCCAGACCGGGCCGAGAGGAGTAGTGCTCGGCCACGGCGAGGGAGATCCGCTCGAGCGTCGGGAGCGTGAGCTTGCCGTGGCGCAACTCGGAGCGAAAGCGAGCGTAGGCGCGCAACGCCGCCGGAGAGCCGGCGAGCACTCCCAGGAAGTTCGGAAGCTGGCCGCCCGTCGCGAGCGCTCCGCGGAGGACGGGCACCGAGCCCTCGGGAGCGGTGAGGTCGTCGTGGACTTGGAATCTGCTCATGGGAGTCTTCATAGGAGCCACCGGGGGGAGTGGGTCAGACGCCAGTTCATGAGGTTTCGCTAGCGCCTTACCCTTGATAAGGGTATGGGATCCGTCGGGTCAGCGCAACTCCGGTGCCCTTGTTGCGGCACTCGAAGCACGCCTCTCCGTTTATACGGAGGCCGATAAAGGCCAGTTCAGGAGCGCCCGAACCCCGACGTTTTCTCAGCGTCCCTTCCTGCGCGCCCCGTCCCCGGCAGCTTCCTCGGGGCGATGCGGGAAGCTGAAGACGAGGAGGCGTCAGACGCCGACGTGCGCGCTCATCGCCGCCACGACGATGAGAAATACGCCGAGTAGCACGGCCCAGAGGGCGATTCGGTCGGGCCGCGGTCCGACGCGCTCGTGCGCCCGGCGCGGCGGCCGGCGGCGCGGCGGGGCGACTTGGCCGCGGATGACAACCGTGCGGCGCTCGGGCGCCGCGGAGGACTCGACGACGCGCAGATGCGGTGGGGAGGCCGCGGCGGGTGGGGCAGCGGAATCGGCGTCGGTCCACGTACGGGCGGTGGCCTCGGGCATGACTTATTTCCTCTTTCGAACGAGCTTACGGGGTTAGCTGAAGGGCTCGCGCCGAAAGAGCGGCGCTACGCGGTGAAGGCGATTCGCCCCAACGTCTTGGGTCCCCCGCTTCCCGGAACCGACGGCGGTCGCCGACGCGTCTTCGGGAACTCAGCGATATGACAACCGGGACCCTACCAGCCGCCGGGGACGACGTTATGTCGCCGCCCCGCGCCGCCGCTCCCGGCCTCAGCGGCGGTCGAGGCGCTCCTGCTCGGCCACCGTGCGCTCAGCCCAGGGCATGGCCTCGAGCCGGGCGTCGGGGATCGGCTCTCCGCTCTCCACGGAGGTCCCGTAGGTGCCTTCCTCCACGCGCGCCTCGGCTCGTTCGATCGCGGCGAGCTCCTCCCGAAGGCGGACGGCCAGCCCCTCGTCGGACTCGCGCTGGAAGAGCTCGGTCCCCGAATCGGCGGGATGCTGGTCGACCTGCGAGAGCTCCTCGTCCTCGCCGCGCTCGAGCCCCTCGATCGAGGTCTCGATGCGCGCCCGCTCGCGACTCAGGAGCTCTCGTGCGTGGTCGGCGTCCATGATCTACTTTCCCGCTACCTTGGAGACGAAGTCGGCTACGTCCTGCTGATCCTTGACGTCGGGGAGGAGGTTGGCCGGCATCGTCCCGTTGCCCCGCTGGCGGCCCTTGATGAGCGCGTCGAGGATCAGCTCGCGGCTCGGCCGGAGCTGGTCGAGGTTCGGCCCCACCTTGCCCACGGCGTCGGCCGCCGCGAGCGTGTGGCAGCTCGCGCAGATCGCCCCGAAGACATCGCGGCCGTGCTTGTCGGCCCTTGCCAGCTTCGTGGCCCCGAACTTGGTGCTCGCGTGCGACTGGTTGCCCGTCAGGAGCAGGGCCGGCACCGCGATGCCCAGCGCCACGTAGAGAAGGAAGAAGAGGATGCTCGCTCCGCGTCGGCCGCGGGGCGACTGGGTCTGGAGGGCCGCGCGCGCCCCGCGCGGACCTCCGCGCAGCGCGATGAAGACGAGGCTGACGGCGAGGAGGACAAAGAACGCGGCGAAGAGCAGGGCGGCCAGCATGCGCGGGCACTGTACCGGGCGCGTGCGGCGGAGGCAGCGGCGCCTCGACGCGAACATCGGCTCTCACCGTCGCCGTCCCGAGGCGAAGGAGAGGACGGGGGGCGCCACCGCCCGGAAGGCGACCGCGCGAGCGTCGGGCTCCTCCTCCTGCTCGACGTGCGCCGCGGCTGCGGCCGCGGCGCGTTCGCGCTCCTCGAGGGGCGAGAAGTCCCGGATCTCGGCCCGCGGCGCATCGGGCGCCTCGAGAGCCTGCACCCGCTCGACCACCACGTTCACGGCCCCGCCGGCCGCGGCGAAGCGCTCGAGCTTGCCCTGCACGATCACGAGCGGCTCGGTGCGGACGGTCAGGCGATGGCGCTCGTAGATCGGCGGGGGCACGATGAGGTTCACCGTCCCGTGCTCGTCCTCGATCAGCAGGAAGACGACGCCCTTGGCCGTGCCCGGACGCTGGCGGGCGACGACGAGGCCGCCGATCCGCACCCGGCGCCCGTGGGGGAGCGCGTCGAGGTCGCGGCTCGAGACCGCGCCGGCGCGCAGGGAGGTGCGCAGCAGCGCAAGCGGATGCTCGCGCGTGGCCACTCCGGTGCTCCCGTAGTCGGCGAGCATCCCCTCCCAGCTCCCGAGCGGGGCGAGCGCGGGTGGAGCGGGGATCTCGAGCGGGAGGGCGAGCTGGGTCCCTCCTGGCACCATGCGCCCCGGGGCGGCCACCCCGAGGAGCCAGAGGGCGGCCCGGCGATCGCCCCCGGCCAGCCTGTCGCACGCGCCCGCCCAGGCGAGCCGGGAGAGCGCCGCCCGACCGGCGCCGGCGCGCGAGACGAGGTCCTCCACCCCGGCAAACGGCCCCTCGCGCTCGCGCGCGGCCACGAGCGCGGCGATCTCCTGGGCGCGGACGCCCTGCACGTAGCCCAGGCCGATCCGCACTCCCCCACCCTCCTCGACGTGGCAGAGCACCTCGCTCGCGCTCACCTCGGGAGGCGCGACCTCGATCCCCCGCCGCTGGGCCTCGTGCACGAGCGCGTCGGGGGGATAGAACCCCATGGGCTGCTCGTTGAGAAGCGCGCACAGGAACTCCGCGGGGTGGTGGACCCGCAGCCAGGTCGACTGGTAGGCGAGCAGCCCGAACGCCGCCCCGTGGGCCTTGGGAAAGCCGAAGCCCGAGAACCCGACGATCATCGCGTAGACGCGCTCGGCGGTGGCCTCGTCGGCGCCGTGGAGGCCGGCCGCTCCCTCCACGAAGCGGCGGTGGTAAACCTCGATCGCGGCGTGGGAGCGCTTGCGGCTCATCGCCCGGCGCAGGCCGTCGGCCTCTCCCGGCGAGAACCCGGCGAAGGCCTGGGCGACCTCCAGCACCTGGTCCTGGAAGATGATCGTCCCCAGGGTGTGGTGGAGCACCGGCTCGAGCGCGGGGTGCTCGTAGGGGATGACGTAGTCGGGATCCTCCCGCAGGCACTGACGGCGCTCGATGTACGGGTTGACCGCTCCGCCCTGGATCGGGCCGGGGCGCACGATCGCCACCTGGACGGTGAGGTCGTCGAGGGTCGCGGGTCGCGTGCGGCGCAGCGACTGCATCTGCGCCCGGCTCTCGATCTGGAAGACCCCGACGGTGTCGGCCTCCTGGATGGCGGAGTAGACCGCGGGGTCGTCGTAGGGGATCCGCGAGAGGTCGATCGACTCACCTCGGGTGGCGGCGATCGTCTCGACGGCGCGCTCGACCGCCGAGAGCATCCCCAACCCGAGCAGGTCGATCTTGAGAAAGCCCGCGTCGGCGCAGGAGTCCTTGTCCCACTGGGCGATCTGCCGTCCTCCGGGCACCGCCGAAGAAGTCGGTGGTCGGGCCGCGGGCACGACGGGGCAGCAGTCGAGCAGCGGCCGGGTGGAGACGATCATCCCGCCCGAGTGCTGGGAGAGATGGCGGGGCAGGCCGTAGGCCTCCGCGGCCAGGCGCGCGAGCCACTCCCAGCGCCCCCGACCGCGCTCCGGCCCGAGCGCCGACTCGATGTCCTTCTGCACCTGCGGCGACCACGCCTCCGCGGCACGCGCCACACGCTCGATCTCTCCGGGCGGAAGGCCGAGCGCCTTGCCGAGCTCCCGGATCGCCCCGCGCGAGCGGAAGGTGGGAAAGGCGGCCACCAGAGCCGAGTGCTCGCGCCCGTAGCGCTCGTGTACCCGCGGGATGAGCACCGCCCGGATGTCACGCGGGAAGTCGAGGTCGATGTCGGGCAGCGAGGAGATCTCCTCGTTGAGAAAGCGCCCGAGGAGAAGCTCGTTCGCGACCGGGTCGACGTGCGAGAGCCCGGTGAGGTAGCAGACGATGGAGGAGACGCTCGATCCCCGCCCACGCCCCGGGGGCAGGAGGGCGCGCGCGGTGTCGGGGCCCCGGACCTCGGCGGCCACCTCGCGCGCGAGCTCGAGCATGTCGCGGTGCAGGAGGAAGAATCCGGCCAGCCCGAGCGCGGCGATGACCCGCAGCTCCTCCTCGAGGCGGCGCTCGGCCTCGGCGCGCAGCGCGCTGCGCCGCGGATAGCGCTCGGCGAAGCGGGCAGCGCAGACCGCGCCCAGCTTGCGGTCGGCCTCGGGGTCCTCCGCGCCGGGATAGCGGTAGCCGAGATCGGCGCAGAGATCGAAGTGCAGGGTCTCCGCCAGCCGAGCGGTCTCGTCCACCGCGTCAGGGTGGTCCTCGGCGAAGCGCGCGGCCATCGCCGTCGGGCTCGCGAGGACGTGGGTGAAGTTGCCGCGCCGCAGCGGCTCGGAGGCGTCGAGCGTCGTGTGCTCACGCACGGCGACGAAGGCGTCCTGGAGCGGCGCGCGAGCGCGCGCGTGCGCGTGGACGTTCCCCGACGCCACGCAGGAGACCCCGAGCCGCCCGGCCAGGGCGGCCAGCTTGCGGTTGCGCGCGCGGTCCTCCGCGTGGAAGGGGCGCTGGAGCTCGACCCGAAAGCGCTCGGGACCGAACGCCTCGCGCAGGCGCCGGGCGGTGGGCTCGTCGTGGACGCCGCGCGCCGCGCAGCCGCTCAGGCAGACGAGGCCCTCGGCCTCGTCGAGCACGGCCTCGAGCGGGACCTCGGGCGCTTCCGGCGGAGCGCCCGGAGGTCCTTCTCGTGTGCGCGCGTGCGCGCGGGTCAGGAGCCGGCAGAGATTCGACCAACCGCGCGCGTCGCGCACCAGAAGGGTGAGATGGCGGCCCCGACCACCGGCTTCGCCGGCGGTGCCCGGGAGATCGATCTCGGCGCCGTGGATCGCCCGCAGCCCGAGCGCCTGGGCCGAGCGGGCGAACTCCATCGACCCCGAGACCGAGTTGTGATCGGTCAGCGCGAGGGCGTCGTGGCCCAGCTCGAGCGCGGCGGGGACGAGTTCGTCGGGCATGGAGGCGCCGTCGAGGAACGAGTAGGCGGAGTGGCAGTGGAGCTCGACGTAGCCGGACACGAACGTATGTTCGCATAGCGGGCGGACGACTGCTGCGCGTATCGTCGCCGGGCGATGCCATGGGTCTTCGGCTACGGCTCGCTGGTGGTTCCCGAGGGGGAGGATTCCTCGCCGTCGGTTCCCCTCCCCTGCACGCTGCGCGGCTTCCGGCGCACGTGGGGCGTGGCGATGGACAATCGGCTCGACCTGCCGGGCTACAAGCACTACCTCGACGCGCGGACGGGCGAGCGCCCCGATGTCCGCGTGGCTTTTCTCGATCTCGACACGGCGCCCGACCCGAGCCCTGACGTGAACGGGCTCGCGCGCTGGGTGGAGGAGCGCGAGCTCCCCGCGCTCGACGCGCGCGAGCGCAACTACCGCAGGATCGAGGTCGGCGAGCACCTCGACCGCGAGCTCGTGCCGCCCGTCTTTACCTACGTCGGCCTTCCCGAGGCGCGTGCCCGCACACACGAGGAGCCCGTGGTCGTCGCGCGCGAGTACCTCGACGCCGTCCGTGCCGGCTTCGCGGCGTGGGGGGAGGAGGCGCTCACCGCGTTCGAGAGCTCGACCGCTCCTCTCCCCGGTCCCGTCCTCGACCTGAAGCTCGTACCCCACGCCCCGCTCACCGACGGCGAGCGCTGGGCCCGCGCAGAGCTCGCCGAGCTCTTAGGGCGACGCTTCTCCCCGCCGGCCATCGCCGGCTTCCTGCTCCACTCCCAGCGCCGCGCCGGCGAAGTCCGCGCCGCGCGTCCCGCGCTCGGCCGCCAGGCATGGTCGTGGATGGCCCTCGGCGCCGCGATCTGGGGCGGCCTCGCCGCGGGAGGCGCCGAGCCGTTTCGCCGCCGGGCGCGCGGCGGCCTGAGCTGGTGGGCCGCCTGCGCGGTGATGCTCGACTGGCACCTGGGGATGGTGGAGAGCGAGGACGGGCGTCCGCGCGTGCTCGGAGTCGCCGACGCGCTCACGCTCACGCGCGCGTGGCTCGTCCCCGTCGCCGCCGACTCCCCCACGCCGCTCGTGTGTGCGGCGGCTGCGAGCACCGACGTGCTCGACGGGCGCTTCGCGCGGCGGGGAGAGCCGACGCGGATCGGGCGCGACCTCGAGGGCCTCGTCGACACCTGCTTCGCCGTCGCCGCCCTGCGCGCCGCGCGGCGGAAGGAGTGGGTCGGCTCCGGCGCGGTGCGAGCCGAGCTCGCCCGCCAAGGCGCGGGCTTCGCCTACGCGCTGTGGATCTACTTCGGGCGCGCGGCGGCGCCCGATCCGCTCATCACCCGCGCGGCGCGGCTCACCACCCCCCTGCGGGTCGGCGGCCTGATCGCCGCGGGCGGGCGGCGGCGTCGGCTGGCCGACGCGCTCATCGCCGGCGGAGCCCTCGCCAGCCTGGCCGCTACCGCCTGGGCGTGGAGAGGCGCCCGGAGCTGAACCCGAGCTTCGTCCCGCGTCCGAGCCGCGAGCCGGCGACGCGGTAGAACCGGCGGCCGCTCGCGTCCTCCTCGCCGGCGACGACGCGCTCGAGGAGGAAGGCCTGGGCGGCGCCGACCAGGACCGATCCGCCCGTGATTCGCAGGCTCGCATCCCATCCCGCCCGCCCGCCGCCGGGCAGGTTCTCCGCGAGCTTGAAGGAAAGCGCGAGCGCCAGGACGATCGCCGGGATGTGCCAGAGCGGCGTGGGCTCACCCGAGCCTTCGCTCCCCGGCTCGACCTGGCGAGCCGTGCCCAGCGCCTTGCGCGCCGAGCGCGGGCCGAGGGCCGCGAGCAGCGCGGCGACGAGCACGAGCTGGCCGATCGTGCTGAGCGGCCAGCGCCGGGACTGCTTGGTCAAGAGGAGCAACAGCGCCGATCCGGCGAGCCCCGAGCCGAGCAGGACGAGCCCCTCGGTCCTCAATCGCTCGCGGTAGCTCGGCGGGGTCATGCGGCGCGCGAGTCTATTGATAAGAACGCCAGCGCCTGAAGCCCTCCACGGCAAGCCCGACGAACCCGGTCGAGGTGGCGAGGAAGGACCCGATGACGCCGCCGCGGTAGAGCGCGTCGTCATGGAGATCCGGGCGCACGGTGAGGACGCCGAAGGCCATCGCGTTCGTCCACGCCCCGATCCCGAGCGGCCAGGCGACGGCGGGGGGCAGGTCGGGCACCGCGGTCCCGGCGAGCGCCGTGAGGCCGCCGAGCGCGATCAAATCGAGATGCCACTGGCGCATCCGCGGAGTCGAGCGGATCCCCAGCGCCTTGGCGCGATCGGGATCGGCGATGGCCAGCGCGTAGGGCCAGCCCGTCAGCGCGCCGAGGGCGACCTCGCTCAGGCCCGAAACGACCAGCCCGTCGACCCGTGGAGCGCGGCGCTTCATCGTCGCTCACCCTAACTCCTAGCGCTGGGCGAACCACCTCCCGCCCTCGAGGTCGTGGAAGACGACGACGTGGCGCCCGCACGTGGTCACGAGCTCCCAGTAGCGGCGGCGCAGGGGGCGGTCGGTCCACCAGCGGTCCTCGATCAGCCAGGACTCGCGCACCGCGTCGACCTCCCGGCCCTCGACGCACAGCGGGCGCCCGTCGGCGCCGGCGGCGCGGACCCTCGCCGCGCGCGGGGTCGCGAGCCGGCGCGGACGGCTCACTCGAACGGAGCCAGGGCGGCGCGGCGCTCGGGCACGCGCGAGCCCGGGTCGAGGGCGAGGACGCGCAGGGCGGCGTCGGGACCCGCCGCGGCGCGCGCCTGGCGCACGCCCTCACGCAGGCGCTCGAGCCGTGCGGCCGAGGCCTCGTCGAGCAGCGCGCGCTGATCGACCGCGGGCGGCCCGAAGCGCTCGACGGCGAGGCGCAGCGCCTCGGCCGGCGCGGGCAGGCCGGCCAGCCGGGGAGTGAGCGCCAGCCGCATCCGCGCGGGATCGGCCAGGGCCTCGCGGAAGATCACGCGCTCCCGCCACGTTCCTCCCTCGACGAGGACCGCCTCCACGACGGCAGCGCGCAGCGTGCGCCCGCGACGCTCGGGGCGGGCGAGCAGGCGGTCGACGAGGAGGCCGAGGCCGCGCTCGAGCTGCGGACCCGAGCCCGACTCGGGCAGGGTGAGCGACTCCTCGAGGCGCTCGGAGGGCGTCCGGGGCACGAGCGGGCCGTCGCGCCCGCTCGCCAGCTCGTGGGCGGTGAGCCCGAGGGCGCCGAAGCGGTCGGCCACCGCGGCGCGGGGCAGCGCGGCGAGCTCGCCGAGCGTGCCCACGCCGAGGCGCTCGAGCGCGGGAGGCAGCTCGGCCAGGCGCCCGCGTGCGCGCAGCAGCGCGACGGGAAGCGGGGCGAGGTAGCTTCGAGCGGCGCGCTCGCCTCCGCGAACGATCTCCGCGCGCCGCGGCCGCGCGCGCGTGGCCGCGGCCGTCGCGCAGAACCGAGCGGGGCCGGCCCCGATCCGCGCGGGAGCGGCGAGAGTGCGCCGCGCGGCGGCGATCACGTCCTCCTCCGCTCCGCCGTAGATCCGTCGCAGGCCCTCTTCCTCGAAGTACGCGAGGCCGGGACGCTCGGACTCGACCGCGGCGCCGATGGCCTCGAGCCGGCCCAGGAGCTTCTCCCACGCTCCGCTCACGCCGACGGGATCGGGCGGGACGAGCGCCAGCCGCGGGCAGCGCGCGAGCGCCTCCCCGAGCCGCATCCCCGCGCGCACTCCGAACGCCTCGGCGGCGAGCGAGACCTCGCCGATGAGCTGCGAGGTGCCCGGCGGCTCGGGCGCGAGTGCCGCCGGCTCCCCCAGCAGGCTCGTCCGATCGCCGGCCGCGACGGTGAGCGAGAAGCGCGGGAGCAGAACGCAGACGACCATGCGAACACATGTTCGCATGGAATGGCTTTCGGCACAAGCGCTTCTACTCCGGCGAGCTCCCCTGCCCCGTGCGCTCGAGGATCAGCCGGGCGGCCTGCTCGGGCACGTCCCACTGCGGGAAGTGCCCGCACCCGTCGAACCACTCCAGGCGGGCGTGGGGAAAGAGCGCCTGCGCGCGCCCGGCCTGGCTCGGGAGGCACACGCGGTCCTGGCGCCCCCAGCCGATCGTCACCGGTCCGGGAGTCGAGTCCGTCCCGAGCTGGGGCGGCCCATGGACGAGCTGGTGGAGCACCGCGTCGAAGGAGGGAGAGGCGGCGAAGGAGCGCATCTCGGCGAGCGTGACGTCCGCGGGCAGCCGCCACGGGCGCGCGGAGAGCTGGGCGAAGAGCACAGTGCGCCCCACCGCGCTCGCCGTGAGCCTCGCCATCACCGGCTGGAGCAGGCGCACGAGCCGGATCGACACCCCGATCGAGAGCTCGAAGTAGCGCAGCTGGGCGCGGCTCCAGAAACCGCCGGGCGAGAGGGCCACGGTGGCTCCCACCGCGCCACGGCGCGCAAGCTCGAGCACGAGACGCGCCCCCATCGAGCTGCCGACCACGTCGGCCTGCTCGAGCTGCTGGGCGGCCAGAAACGAGGTGACAGCGTCGGCGAGCGTCGCGATGGAGGCCTCACCGGAGAGCGGCGGCGTATCCCCGAAGCCGGGCAGATCGACCGCGATCACCTCGCGCTCGGAGGCGAGCCGGTCGAGGATCGGCGCCCACGAGCGCCAGGAGCCCCCGAGCCCGTGGATCAGGACCAGCGGGCGCCCCGACCCGCGCCGGATGTGGTGCATCTCCATCTCGGGCCGACCCTACCCCACTTCGCGGTCCGGAGCGCGGGGGCTTTAACCCGGGTAGGCCACCGAGACGCGCACCGGGCCCGAGCCCCGCCGGCGCACGAAGGAGAAGCGCAGAGAGCGCGCGCCGCAGATCGTGACCGGGACCGAGCGGCTCGTGGAGCGGCCGACGAGCCGGCGACCGGCGAACACCCGGGTCTCCACGAGCTCGCCGGCGGCGGGTTGGAGGCGCACGACGGCGCTTCCGTCGAGCCGGGGAGCGAGCGCCCACCAGCGCACTCCCGGCCCGCCCGCGGCGAAGGAAAAGGAGCGGCCCACGTGCCGCGGCCCGCGCCAGGGATCGAGCACGTCGCTGCGTACCGCGGCGAAGGCCGCGGGTCCGGGGCGCAGCAGCCGGTTCCAGCGCCAGGGGTTCGAGCGGTAGTGATAGGTCGCGTAGGACTCCGCCCACGCCTCGCCGGGATCGTCGAAGTAGTGATCGCCCTCGTCGCCCGGGTAGAAGCGATGCGCGCGCACCCCCGAGCAGACGTGCTCGACGGAGTCCCAGCGCTTGGGCCCCCACGCGGCCGCCGACCACGGCGAGTTGCGCCGGTTGAACGCGATGTGGTGCCCGTACTCGTGCGTGATGACCAGCGCGAGCGACGGCTGGCCGGGTCCCGGCTCCTGGCCGGGAACGAACATCTGCTCCGTGGAGGGGTCGTAGCAGGCGAGCGCGTCGGCGGCGCCGCAGTCGTTGCCCACCTCGCTCGGGGTCTCGATGACGACCCGCAGGCGCCCGAGCTCCGAGCCGTGCAGACGCGAGTCGAGGAAGTCGACGAAGCCCTGGAGCGCCGCGCGGTCGAGCTGGTAGGCGCGCGAGACGGTGACGAGGATCGTGTAGCCGTCGGCCGTGCGGTAGGCGCCCTCGTTGGAGGCCTGGGCCGCGCGCACGCGGGGCGCTCCACTCGTGCTCCTCAGCACGCGGTCACGCACGGGGGCGGCGAAGGGATCAGCGGGGAGGGCTCCCGCGCGCGGCGGATGCAGGCGCAGTCCACCCGAGGCGCCTGAGGCGGGCGCCCCGGCCGGCGCCGCGGCGGCCAGCGCGGCGAGCGCGAGCAAGAAGACGAGGCGGCGGGAGCGGCGCATGTCCGGATTATCGGCCAACCGGGCCGGGTCAGTAGGCCGTGGCGCGGCCGAACATCTCGCCCAGGCGCGCGGCGACGCTCAGATCGCCCTCGACGTGGAGCCGGCCCGTGAGCAGCGCCTTGCCCGGGTCGAGGTCTCCTCCGGCCATCCGCACGAAGTCGGCCAGCGCGAGCGAGACCGTAAGGCGGGGGGCCGGGGCGCGCCCCGCCCGCGAGCGGGCGCGTCCTCCGCTCACCGCGAGCGTCCACGCCCGGCTCGCGCCGTCGTCCCCTGAGAGCTCATAGACGATGTCGCCCTCGAAGCCCGCGGCCCGCTCGGGATCGAAGCGCCGCGCCATCTCGCCGAAGAGGAGCGCCAGTCCGGCACGGGAGCCCGCGGTGCGCTCGAGGCCCCGGTCGCTCGCGCGGCTCACCCAGCCCGAGAAGGCCTCCTCCCCGCGCTCGCTCGCGCGTGCCGCCAGCCCCGAGAGGCGCTCGCGCGCGCCGCCGTTGAACGCGGCCGAGGCGGCGTCTTCGTCGCCTCCGCTCGACTCGCCGTCGCCTCCCGCTCCCGAGGGCGGCCCCGAGTCGAGCGGTCCGATGACGTAGTCGGGGTCGGCGACCCGGGGCGGCGCCCGGCGCTCCAGCGCGGCCTGCACCGCCCCGGCCAGGCGCTCGCGCTTGGCCTCTTCCCGCGCGCCCTCGCCTGCCTGGAACTCGGGCAGCACCTCGCGGGCGAGGAGCTCGAGCGACTCGCACACGTGCTCGTGACGGTTGGGCCCGATCTGGCAGGCGAAGATGACCTGGTCGACCCCGGCGGCCTCGTAGCGGCGCACGAGCTCGCGCACCTGCTCGGGGGTGCCGATCGCGCCGCGCAGCGAGCCCAGTCCCTCCTGGAGGATCTTGACCCCGAGCGGCGCCGCGTCGGGCGTGACGATGTGGCGCGCAAAGCCGGTCTCGTCGCGCCGCGCCTGGAACTCCTCCCAGATGCTCGTCCGCCCGGGCCGGTGCTCGCCGAAGACGTAGTAGTGCGCGAGCGAGTAGCCGAAGAAGTGCGCGCCGTCGATCCCGCGCTCGATCGCCTCCTCCTCGTCCTCGTGGCACATCATCGGCAGCACGACGGCGAAGTTCGGGTTGAGGGCGAAGCCGGCGGGCACGCAGCGCGTCGAGGCGAGGATCTCGTAGTACTCATCGACCCACTCCTTGGCCTCCTCGGGCTCGACGAAGGAGAAGGAGAGGGCGCCCATCCCCTTCTCGGCGGCCAGGCGGATCGTCTCGCGCCGCGAGCAGGCGACCCACAGGGGCGGGTGGGGCTTCTGCTTGGGCTTGGGAAGGACGTTGCGCGGCGGCATGGAGACGTAGGAGCCCTCGTGGCCGGCGAACGGCTCCTCGACCATCATCCGCGTGGCGAGGTCGACCGCCTCCTCCCACTGGGAGCGCTTGCTCGCACGTTCGACGCCGAAGCCGCCGAGCTCGGCGCCCGAGGAGGTCTCGCCCGTTCCGAGCTCGACGCGACCGCCCGAGACGAGGTCGAGCATCGCGGCCTTCTCGGCGACGCGCGCGGGGTGCTGGTAGCCGGGCGGCATGGCCACGATCCCGAAGCCGAGGCGAATCCGCTCCGTGCGTTGGCTGCAGGCGGCGAGAAAGACCTCGGAGGCCGAGGAGTGCGAGTACTCCTCGAGGAAGTGGTGCTCGACCTCCCACACGGAGTCGAAGCCCACGCGGTCGGCGAGCTCGACCTGGTCGAGCGCGTTCCGGATGAGCTTCTCCTCCGCTCCCTCGGCCCACGGTCGCGGGAGCTGGTGCTCGTAGAAGATCCCGAAGCGCACGCGCGGGCGATCCTACCGGGCACCCGGCGCACCGACGCACCGGATCACGTACCTTTCCGCGAGCTCATGCGCCGGGCCGTCCTGCACCTCACCCTGGTCGTCTGCGCGATGCTGCCCGCCGCGGCCGGGGCGCGGATCATCCAGGGCGTGAACATCCTGCCTCCGGGGCAGAGCGGCTTCGTCTCCACCCCCGGCCTGGCCAGCGGCACGGGCTCGCCGCACCTCTACGACCAGCAACCGCTGTTCACCCGCTTCGAGTGGAAGTCGGAGATGTTCGACCGGCCGGCAACGTCGAGCGAGTCGCCGCGAAGCGACGTCACGATCACGCGCGACGGCTTCGGGGTTCCGGACGTGCATGCCTCGAGCAGCTACGGGACGTGGTTCGGAGCGGCCTACGCGATCTCCGAGGACCGCCTCTTCCAGCTCGAGCTCTTCCGCCGCGCGACCGAGGGCCGGCTCGCGGAGATCCTCGGCAAGGGCTACCTCCCGATGGACATCATCTCGCGCCGCGACTACTACACCGGACCGGAGCTCGACAAGATGCTGAGCCGGCTGCCGGCCGACCTGCGCGACCGCTTCGCGGCTTACCGCGACGGCATCAACGCCTACATCCAGCGCGTGCAGTCACCGCTCAACGCCTCGGAGATCCCCGGAGAGTTCGCCGCGGTGAACGACCTCCCGATCAAGCCGTGGACCCTGCGCGACTCGCTCGCCGTCGGCGTCTTCCTCGCCCGCACGGTCCCGAGCGGCGACGGCAACGAGCTCGAGAACCTCGGCGCGCTCCGGGCCGCCGGGCCGCGGGTCTTCGATCGCCTGCTGCCGCTGCGCACTCCCGGCCAGGTCGTCGCCGTTCCGCCGCAGAATGGGCGCTTCCCCTCTCAGCCCGGGCGCACCCCGCGTCAGGAGCGCAGCGCCTTCGCACGCTCGCGTCGTGAGCTGCGCGGCCTGCCGCTGCCCACGCCCGGGGCCCAGACGGCGCAGGCCCGGGTCAAGCGCTCGATCGCTCCTGGGCTGATCGGCCAGCTCGGCGGCTCCTACATGTTCGCGGTGCGCAACCGCCGCAACCACCATGCCGTCGTCTTCAACGGTCCCCAGCTCGGCTTCTCGGCGCCCGAGCTGTTCGTCGAGCTCGAGGTGCACGGCCCGGGGATCGACGCGCGCGGAGTCACCGCCGCCGGTGTTCCGCTGCTCGCCATCGGCCACAACAAGCACGTGGCGTGGGGGTACACGAGCGGTCTCTCCGACGACAACGACCTGTACGCCGATCGCGTGGCGGGGCCCGAGCAGTACCGCTTCCGCGGCAAGACGCGCGCGATGAGCTGCCGCACCGAGACCTTCAAGTACCAGTCGCCTCCGCCGACCGGCGCGACGAGCGTGCAGAACCTCCTCAAGGGCGGCTCGGGCAACGCGTCGGGCCAGCAGGACGAGCGCATCTGCCGCACCGTCCACGGTCCCGTGCAGGTGCGCACGGGGAACATCGCCTACGCGCGCCGCTACGTGACGTGGGGCCGCGAGATCGACACGTTCATCGGGCTCACCCAGCTCAGCGAGTCCCGTTCGGTGGCCGACGTCAACCGCGCGATGCTCCACGTCACCTGGAACGAGAACGTCGTGGCCGGCGACGATCGTGGCCACATCGGCTACTGGCACCCCGGTCTGCATCCCCTGCGCCCGCTGGGCTTCGACGAGCGCCTCCCCTATCCCGGCGACGGGCGGGCGGAGTGGCGCGGCCTGCTCCCCCGCACGCGCGACCCGCACGTGATCGATCCGAAGCGCGGCTGGGTCGCGAGCTGGAACAACGTGCCCTCGGCCGGCTGGACCGCTGGCGACGGGCCGGCGCGCGAGCGACTCGACGGGCCCTTCCACCGCTCGGGCTACCTCTACTCGCTCGTCGCGCGCCTCGCGCGGCACCCGAGCCTCACGGGCGCCCAGGACGTCATTCGCCACACGGGGACGATCTCGCAGGCGCGCCCGCTCGACCAGCGCCAACTGCGGGCGGCGCTCCGCGGCTCCCGCGGGCAGGCCGCGGCGGTGCTGCGCGTCCTGGTGCGCTGGAACGGCTCCTACTCGCGCGTGGACTCGAACAACACCGTCGATCCGGGCGTCGCGACGTGGGAGGAGTTCAAGAGCCAGGTGGAGCGCGTGGCGATCCCGTCGCTGGGCAAGCTTCCCAAGCCGATCGCGGGTGGGGAGACGTTCGTGGGCGAGACCTCGAACTCGCACATGTTCGACACGACCAACGGCGAGGCCTACGGGCTGCGGGTCCTGCGCTCGAGCGGTTACCGCCGCGCCGCGGCCAGAGCGTTCTCCGTGCTCGCTCGGCGCTTCGGCACGAGCGACCCGCGCAAGTGGCGCGAGCCGCGGCGGATGTACCCGATCTCCGCGCAGGGCGCCGGGTCACCGCCTCCCCTGCCGTTCTTCGACCGCGGCACGTGGGAGCACTTCGACGAGGTCGGACCCTGAGGCTTCGCCTCGCGCGCCGCGACTCCGAGGGCGCTGAGGGGTTCGAAACGGTAGGCGCCTGGCCGCAGGGCGCCGCACGTCCACCCCGTCCGGAGACTTCCTCTTATGCGCAAGATCGTCCTCGCCCTCGTCGCAGTGGCGGCCGTCGCCGTCCTCGTCGTTCCTGCCGTGTCGCTCGGCGCTCACGGGCACAAGGCCGGCCACCACCGCGGCCACGCCGCCCGCCACGCGGCGGTCGACCAGTGCCGCACGGAGCGCAGCAAGACCGGCGTCGCCGCGTTCCGCGCCAAGTACAAGACACCGCACGCGTTCCGCAACTGCGTCAAGGCTCACCTGCCCGCCGACCGCGCGGCGGCCAAGCAGTGCCGCGCCGAGCGCCGCTCGACCGGGCGCCCGGCGTTCCGGGCCAAGTACGGCGAGCGCCACGCTTTGCGCACGTGCATCGAGCGCGCGACGGCGGGATCGTCCACTCCCGCGTCCTGAGCTCCGCGACGCCGCGGCGCGCTCAGCGCGACCGCGGTTGCTCACCTGAGCAGTAGAAAGGGGCTCCCGCGAGGGAGCCCCTTTCCGTAGCGGGCCGGTAAGCCGGATTCTGTCGTTGAGCAGCCATCCATCTGAGCGGCCTACCTGGACCTCGGCGGGCAGCCTGCAAACGGTCCTACTCGGCCTTGCATCGGGTGGGGTTTGCCTGGCCGCCGCGTCACCGCGACGCCGGTGCGCTCTTACCGCACCATTTCAACCTTGCCGGGCCACGCCCCCGCGCGGGCAGGCGCGACCGTGGGCGGTGTGATTTCTGTGGCACTTTCCCGCGGGTCTCCCCGGGTCGGCGTTACCGACCACCCTGCCCTGTGATGTCCGGACTTTCCTCGAAGGCCTCTGTCACCTCCGCGGCTGCTTGGCCTGCCCGCCGAGGGTAATGGCCGCGAGCGCCCACGTCCACTCGACGTTTCTTGTCAGTCCGTGGGACGTACCGGCCCCGGAGGCCCTTCAAGACAGCGTCGTTCCGCACTCCTCGCAGCGGCCCCCGAGGGCCGCGGCCCCGGCTCCGTCGCGCGGATGCATCGGGCCGGCGCACACGGGGCAGGCGACGGCGGCGTGAGCGGTGAGCCCCTCCCAGGCGCCGGACAGCGCGTCGTCCAGCGTCGGGCCCCGACCCGCGGCGTCGAAGAGCGAGGGGCGCTCGAGCGGCTCTGCCACCAGCGTCGCCGCGCTCACGTCAGGCTCCGCATCAACCCGACCACCCGACCGAGTACGACCACGTCCTTGGAGCGGATCGGCTCCATCGCCTCGTTCTCGGGCTGGAGACGGATGTGATCGGACTCTTGGAAGAAACGCTTGACGGTCGCCTCCTCCCCCACGAGCGCCACGACGATCTCCCCGTCGGACGCGGTGGGCTGCGCGCGCACGACGACCAGATCGCCCTCGAGGATGCCCGCGTCCTTCATCGACTCGCCGCGGACGCGAAGCAGATACTCGCCGTCCTCGCCGCCGACGACCGGGGGAACCTCGACGTAGTCTTCGATGTTCTCCTCGGCGAGCACGGGCTGGCCGGCGGCGACCTGGCCCACGAGCGGAAGTCCGTTGGGGCGCACGACGCTCTTGACGCTGCCGACCGCCCGGTCGAGCAGCTCGAGAGCCCGGGGCTTGGATGGGTCGCGGCGCAGCAGCCCGATCTTCTCGAGGTTGGCGAGGTGAGCGTGCACCGTGGAGGAGGAGGCCAACCCGACCGCCTTGCCGATGTCGCGCACGGTGGGCGGATAGCCGTACTTCGCCGAGTAGCGCTTGATGAAGTCGAAGATCTCCTGCTGGCGCTTGGTGAGGTCCATCCGCGCTGCCTCCTCGGGCTACAGTCGAGCCGGGCTAACGAACATGTGTTCGGTAAGATAGCGCCCGTCGAGGACGGACTCAAGCGAGCGCCCCGGGTCTATACTCGGCCGCCGCACGCGCCTGTGGCGGAATTGGTAGACGCGCAAGGTTGAGGGCCTTGTCCGGGATAACCGGGTGGAGGTTCGAGTCCTCTCGGGCGCATGAGCTTCACGCGGACCGGGCCCCGACATACGGGGCCCGGTTTCGTTCTCCCCGGCCGCCCTCAGCGCCGAGGTCGCGAGCGCCGGTGAGCGGCGCTCTTCACGCGGAAGCGCACGATGTCCCCGTGGGGACCGGCGTGCTCGCGACGCCCCGCCACGTCGTAGGCGATGGAGACGAGGCGGTAGCGGCCGGCCGGCAGCCGGATCGCCGCCGAAAGGCGCCACGCCCTCGTTCCTCGGACGCCGAGCGAGAGCTGGCGGCGACAGGAGCGGGGCCGGCTGAGGCGCCCATTGGCCTGAAGGAAGCGGCAACGGCCATGCGCCAGGCGCTGGGAGATCGAGACGGTCACGGCGCTCACGCGCGCGGAGCGACATCCGCGCTCTCCCGCGACGCCCCGTACGAAGAGACGGCGGCGTGTGACCCGCACCCCGTGGCGCGCCACGCGCGAGGCGATCACGAGGCGCCCGTGGCAGCCGGATGCCGCCGGCGGCACCCGAGGCGTGCCGAGGGGCCGGCCGGGCCCGCCGGTCGCGCCGCTGCCGCCACCGGGAAAGGCGCAGCCCACGTTCGGCGCCCCGGTGGTGGCGGGATCGATCTTGCTCGGCGCGGCGAGCGCCGGGAACACGTCGAGGTAGAACCGCGCCTCGATGGCGCCAGAGCAGGCGAAGGTCAGCATCCCCCGGCTCGTGATGTCGGGCGCGGCCTGATCGGCGCCGTCGTAGTCCATGAACACGCCGGTGCGATCGACGGCGCGCGAGCCGAACCCTCCGATGCCGGCAAGGGCCACGACCGATCCCGTGCCCGGCTTGAGGGAGGTGGAGCCCGGCGCGGCGAGCCAGACCGCCACCGCGCCGGCGGCCCGGCGCGAGAGCGTGCCGTCGGCGCGCACGAAGCGCCCGAGGCGCACCTGCGCCACTCTGTCCGGTCGCTGGGCGAGCAGCGCCGCGGACTGGTTGGCGACCAGGTTGGAGGCCGTCGGGCCGACGCCCTCGGTCTCGAGCTTGTGCTGGTGGCCCTTGGAGTCCACGTCGTTTGAGTCGTTGGAGCACGGCGTGGGGAACACCGGCGCCACGTCGACGTAGGCCCAGCCCGGCTCCTCGTAGCCGATGATGTCGTTGGCCAGCCCGACCTGGAAGCGGTAGGTGGCGTGGCCGCGCCAGGTGGGAACCGCCGGATTGGAGCGATCGAGCGTGTCCGGGCTCGCGCACGGCGTCTCCTCGACGCCGAAGGGGCTCCCGAGCATGAGCGCGGGAAACGCCTCGCCGGGGTTGGAGATGAGCTGGAGGTCGGGCCCGACGTCGACCACGTTCACCTCGGTCTTGAGCTGGTTGCCAGTGCGACCCGAGGCCACCATCTGCCCTCCCTGGCAGGTGTAGGTCTCCCGCTCGCCGAAGATGCCCGCGGCCGCCGCGGCCTTGAACACGGAGTTCTCGAGCGGCGCGCAGAACTCCTTGCGCTCGGCGAGGACGCCGCCGGCGCGGATGCGCTGCGCCTTGGGCGCCTCGCGGGCGATCGTGTTCGCGAACGCCTCGCCGGTCGCCTTGGCCTGCTCGAAGCAACCCGAGGGGCAGCCCGGGGCCGCGGAGCTCGGCACGGAGGGCACCGTCTGGGGATCCTCCTCCGAGCCGTTGTCGCCGACGAGGAAGACGCCCGTACCCGCGCCGAGGCGACTCTCGAGCCCGCGCTCGAAGTAGCCGGGCCAGTCGCCGCTGAGCGTCCGGTTGACCGTCACATCGCTCGAATGCCCGATCTCCTGGTTGTGCGCGGCCAGGCTCATGACGGTGACGATCGGCTTGCCGTCCTCGCCGCGCGCCTGGAGCAGGCCGATCTTCGGGTCGATCGCCGCGGTCTGCCGGCTCGCGTCCCGGCCGCGGATGCCGTCCGTGGTCGGCCAGTTGTTCGAGAGGTGGACGTTGATGTCGCTCGGGAGCGGGAACTGGCGCGCATAGAGGTTGGCCGGGCGCATGGCCCGGTAGGCCTCGAGCGCCGCCCGCGCGACCTGCGGCACGAAGAAGCGATCCATGTAGAAGTCGTCGATGCCCGAGCGCGTTCCCGCGTTGATGCCGGGGTCGAGGCCGCCGTTGATCCCGATCGTGTCGGGTGAGCTCTCGTTGTGGTTGGCGCTGACCACGAGCGAGACGTTCGGGCGCACCTCGGCCGGCAGCTGCGCGAGGAGCTGCGCGCGCATCCGCTCCGTGTAGGTCTGATGGATCCCCTCGGCGGTGACCGAGACGATGATCGTCGTCTTCGCGCCGTCGGAGACCGCGAAGGCGCGCGCGGCGGGGCGGTCGTCGGGCTTGACGGCGCGCGCGACGTGGTCGGATCCCCCGGCGCTGTAGATGCCGTCCCAGTGTCCGTTGCCGTTGGCGTCGCAGAACGTGTCGCCCTGGTAATCGAAGACGCCGTTGCCGTCCAGGTCGCGGTAGGGCTCCTCGTAGCGAAAGAGCCGCGGCCCGTCGTAGAAGCTCGCCGGGCACGGAGCGGCCTGAGAGCCGAGGTCGGTGGCGTCGTCGGCCGGGTTGAACGCCGGCGGCGTGACGTCGGTGCTCGCCGCTCCGACGCGGAAGTCAGCGGCGTACGCGGGCCCGGCGAGCAGCAGCGCCGCCGCGCACGCCAGGAGCGTCAGGCCGATTCTCCTCCCCACGCGCCGTAGCGTACTCCCCCGCGACGCGTGTCGCCCCGGTTGGTGGAGCGTCGCGGCCGGCGCACGGCTGGCGGCTCCGGCGGGCCGCGCCTACACTCCGCGCCGCCGTGGCCGTCCCTCCTTTTGCCGATCCTGCGCCGTTTCGCTGGCAGGACGGTGAGCGCACGATCGTCTTCGGCGCCCACGCGCTCGCGCGAGCCGGCGAGGACCTCGGCGAGGGCTACGCCCTGCTCACCACGGAGCGGGCCGCGCGCACCGCGCCGGAGGTGCTGCAGCGTGCCGGCCGGGTGCATCACGTCCGTCCGGGGAGGGTCGACGAGATCGCCGCGGAGCTGCGCGCCGAGGTGCGGGGAGAGCTCCTCGTCGCCCTCGGCGGCGGACGGGTGATCGACACCGCCAAGGCCCTCGCCGCCGCCGCCGGCGAGGGGGGCGGGCCGGCGCCGCGCGTGGCCGCGATCCCCACCACCCTCTCGGGCGCCGAGATGACGGCCGTCCACCGGCAGGCCGTGGGGGTGGGAGCGGGCGCTCCGCGCGTGCGCCCGGCGCTCGTCCTGAACGACCCCGCGCGCTCGGCCTCGCAGCCCGAGTCCGAGCTCGCGGCGAGCGCGCTGAACGCCCTCGGCCACGCCGCCGAGGCGCCGCTCACGCCGCTCTCGAACCCCGTCTCGACCCTGGCCGCGCTCGACGCCGCGCGGCGCTTGGTCGGCGCGCTGGCGCCCGAGGGCGCGCCGCGCCGGGACGAGCTGGCCCTGGGAGCGCTCCTCGCCGGCTACGCGATCGACTCCGCCGGCTACGGGCTTCATCACGTGCTCTCCCAGACGCTCGTGCGCCTCGCCGGCGTGAGCCACGGGCAGGCCAACGCCGCGCTGCTCCCCCACACGCTCGGAGCGCTGGCCGAGCGGTTCCCGGCACCCATCGCGCGATTCGGGGAGGCGATCGGCGGCGATCCGTCCGAGGTCTGCGCCCGGCTCGCCGCGCGCGCAGGGGCCAGGAGCCTGCGCGCCCTCGGCGTCTCGAGCGAGGATCTCGACCGCTGCGCGAGCGAGGCGGCCCGCCGCCCCGAGCTCGCCCTCACTCCGCCCGCCGCCGAGCGCGCGGAGCTGCGCGCGCTCTACGAGGCCGCGTTGTGAGCTGCGCCGAGCTGGCCGAGCGCGCGCTCGCCGAGACCGAGGGCGAGGCGCAGGTGAGCGTCACCCGCGCCCGCGGAGCCGAGCGCACGACACAGGGCGGGGGCCCCGCCGGCGCCTCCTCATCCGAGCAGCTCGGGGTCGAGATCGTCTGCCTGCGCGACGGGCACCTCGCGCGCGCCGCCACCTCCTCGCCGGCGCCGGAGAAGCTGCGCGACGCCGCGCAACGCGCCTCCCGCGACGCCGAGGCGCTCGCGGCCACCGCGGCGTCGCCGGGCGAGCATCCGGGGCTTGCGGAGCCCGCGGCCGGGCGCCCGCACGAGGGCTTTGACCTCGCGACCGCGCGGCTCGACCCGGCCATGGCGGAGGAGGTGCTCGCGGCCACCGCCGGCGAGGGGGTGCGACAGGCGTGCTTCGCCGCCCGCTCGGTCGAGGTGGCGATCGCGGGCAGCTCCGGCTTGCGGATCGCCGAGCGCGCGACCGTCGCGCACCTGCGCCTCCAGGGGGAGCAAGGCGCCGCTGCCTCTGCCGCGGCCGGCGCGGCCTCCGCGCTCGACCCCGCGGGCCTCCTCGCCCAGGCCACTCGCCGCGCCGGGGCAGAGCTCGCCGCCTTCGAGCCGAGCTCCGAGCACCTCAGGGGCCCCGTAGTTCTCGGCCCCGAGGCGGTCGCCGCGATCCTCCGCGTGCTCGGCGCGAGCGCCTTCAACGGCATGCTCCACGCCGAGGGGCGGGGCGCCCTGGCGGGTCGCCTCGGCACCCGGGTCGCGGCGGCGGCGATCAACCTCTCCGACTCGCCGCGCTACGCCTCGACCCTCCCTCGCTCCTACGACGCCGACGGGGTACCCAAGTCGCCCCTCCCGCTGATACAGGACGGCGTGGCCCACCGCGTCGTCCACGATCGCTTCTCGGCCGCGCGAGCGGGAGGCGCGGCCGCCTCCACCGGCCACGCGCTGCGCTGCGGGGGCGCGCCGACCGGCCCCGAGCCGCGCAACCTCGTCCTCGTGGGCGGGGGCGGGGCCGACGAGGAGGACCTCGCCGCGTCGGTTCCGCGCGGCGTGCTCGTCGAGCGGCTGCAGGACGTCCACGTCCTCGATCCCGCGCGCGCGCGCTTCGGTGCCCACACGGGCGGCGATACGTACGCGATCGAGGACGGCGCGATCGTCGCCCGCCTGCCCTCTCTGTCCGTCACCGACTCGGCGCTCGCCCTCCTCACCACCGTCGAAGCCCTCGGGGCGCGCGCCCGGCTCGTGCTCGACCGTCCTTCCTCGCCCCTCGCGTGGCCGACCGGCGTGGTGTGCCCGCCGCTGCGCGCGGCGCGGCTCGGGCTGGCCCTGGCGGTCTGACGCGTTGCCGCGCCGAGCCGGCGGTGGGCACACAGCTCCGCCTCGGCTGGATGACTGGTTCCACGAGCCCCGCGGGACCTGTTGGGGTTCGGGGCAGGATGTGTTTGCCGGGTGGGCTACCCCCGGGTAGCCCATGGGTACCCCCCGGGTAGCCCCTCGAGCACATACCCCGCGCGTCGCGCGCCATACCTACTTACGCGCGATCTGCACTGCCTGCGCAGCGGGGTCAATCACGGCAGCTCAAGCGGCGCGGACCGCCAGGAGAGTCGCGCGGCGGGCGCCGAGGGCTCTTGGCTACTGACTCGGCCCGCGGCGATTGACCGAAGACCCTGAAGCTCAGCCGGTGAAGCTCGCCGAGCCCACCACCCGCACCGCGGCGCGACCGCTCGCGTGGCCGGGGAGGCTCGCCACCGCCCGGTAGAGGCCCAGACGGTGCAGCCGCAGGAGAACCGACACGTCGCCGTGGCCGTCCGTGCGCAGGCGGCGCCCGCCGAAGGACACGAGCGCGGCACGCACCGGGCGCAGCCGGCCGCCGACCCGTGTCTGCACGAGGAAGGAGAAGCGTCGCAGGCGGCCTGCGCCGACCCGGTGCGGGGTGACCGTGAGGGCCAGGCCAGGCAACGGCAGCGCGGCACGCCCCGTTCGCACGGAGGCCACCGGCCCGAGGTTGCCCTGCTCGTCCACGGCCTGGATCGCGATGTAGCGACCGAAGCGCGGCAGCGCCATGGACTGCGAGGTGCCGGGATCCGCCGGCACCGGCGCGCCCGTCACGGTACGCGCCCGCGCGAAGCTCGCCGGGGTGATGGGCCGGTCGGAGGAGACGACCCGGTAGGAGCGCGCCCTGCCGCACAGCAGATCGTCGCCCGGAGCGTTGAAGAGCAGCCGTCCGCCCAAGACCCGCACGGCGGACGCGCGCCCCGGCGGGATCGCGTCGCGCGCGTAGTCGCCCGAGTTGGCCAGGTCGTGATGGAAGCGCGGCCAGGGACTCGAGGAGCACGCCGGTGCGGCGGTCCCGTAGCCCAGCACGTAGCCCGAGCGGGTGGCGCCGATCACGACCTTGCGGGCCCCCGGATCGGTGTCGCGGCTGCCGAAGGAGGCGATCGCCGGGTTGGCGATCGTCCAGTCCGTGGTGAGCTTGGGCCAGCCCGGCACGGGCTGGCCGCCCTCGTCGAAGGCGTTCAGGTCGAGCGACGCCGAGCCGCCCACCACCTCGTTGCTGGCATTGCCGTCGATGTCGGCGATCGACGGGCCGGTGAGGAACTGGAGATCGTTGACCGGCGCCGGGAACCCGGGGCGGAAATGGCCGCTCGCGGCGTCCCACGCGGTGATCGAGTCGCGACCTCCCTGGTACTCGTTGGCGGCGAGGTCGAGCGCGCGGATCACCCCGGTCGTCGGCGCGATGAACGACATCTGGCCGCCGAGCGGGGCAAACGCGGGCTGGCCGACCGCGGGAAAGACGGGGGTGTCGTTGTTCTGGGGATTCTGGGCGCCGTTGGTCTGCAGCCCGTCGGGCTTCACGCCCGAGGGACTCGGGGAGCTGCCCTGGCACGAGGAGGCATCCTGGTTGAGGACGTAGGCCACTCCGGCATCGGGCATGACGCCCACCTTCGCGCCGTTGCCGCCGTTGGCGCCACAGTTCACGGGCCCGATGATCGGCGAGCCGGTGATGCCCTCGCCCACGACCGGGAGCAGCTCGGCGGCGAGCCGAGCGACCTTGAACGGCCAGTGCGGCAGGATCGCGGCGGCGCCCGATCCCCCGTTGCCCCGGATCGCGAAGACGCGGCCGTTGGCCGGGGAGATCACGCCCGCCGCACCGATCAACCCCAGCGACGGTCCGCTCTTGCCTCCGACGTTGAGCCCGCCGTCCTGCCCCGGGTCGTACTCCTCGTTCGTGCCCACGATGATCTCCGGCTTGCCGTCGCCGGTCACGTCTCCGACGGCGGGGGTGTCGACGATCGCGCCCTGGTTGAGGGTCGCGCCCACTCCTGGCTTGAAGGAGACCTCGTGGGTTCTCGGGTCGATGCTCGCGACCTTCGACGGATCGACCACCTCCACGGGGAAGCCGTGGACCAGGCGTCCGTCGGCGTGCCAGGCGTAGACGTGGCGGTCGAGGCTCGCCGCGATGATCTCGGGGCGCCCGTCGCCGTCGAGGTCAGCGACCACGGGCGCGGTGAGGAACCCGTGCTGGGTCCGGTTGGTCTTGCCCTTGCGCGCGGAGACGAACGGGGACAGGGGACGTCCCGAGTAGTTCACGTTGGAGGTCCGGTGAAAGACGCGCTTGCCGTGCGAGTCCCAGGCGTAGACGTTGCCCTCGTAGTCGGTGGCGAGCACCTCGAGGCTGCCGTCGTGGCGCAGGTCGGCCGCGGCGAGGCCGCCGACGATCGATCCGCCGAAGTGGTTCGAGACCTCGCCGCTCGTAAACGCGCGCGAGCCGTCGTGGTAGGGGAAGCGGTCTGAGCGCACGGGCCAGCCTGGCAGCTCCTTGCCGTCGCGGCCCACGGCGTGGACCACCCCGTCGCCCGTCGCGTAGACGAGCTCGTTGCGGTTGTCGCCGTTCAGGTCGACCAACAGCGGGGAGGACTCGACGTCGGCGAGCTCGCGTCTCGGGAAGTTGGTCAGCGTTTGGCGATCGCGGTGGAGGAAGAGGTTGCGCCGGTCCTGTCCGGTCACGGGCGTGGTGGGAGCGCCCGCCCCGTCGGCGGAGGGCTCCTCGGCGGTGGCCACGACCTTGACGCTGAAGCCGAAGGGCTCCCGGTTCGGACGGCCGTTGCCGACGACGTCGCTGCCGGCGGGCGGGAGCGGGCCGTTGAAGGCGCCGGGGTCCGACGGGAAGCGCGCCTTGAGCGCCGCGACGTCGAGCTCGGCGACGGTGCCGTCGAAGGCGCCGGTCTGCGTGGTGCCGTCGCAGTGCGTCGAGGCGACCTTCTTGAAGTCGCCGCCCTCCCGGGTTGCCGGCACGTTGTCCTCCGGGTAGGAGCCCGGAGCCACGAAGACCTCGCACTTGTAGGGCTTGCCGCGCGCGTCGATCTGTGCGTGGACGCTCACGGTCGCCTTACCCGGGTCCTGCTCGGTGAACCAGTCGGGCGAGGTGATCTCGACCGAGGGCGGGACGTAGGACGGACCGTTTCGCAGCAGCGCCGAGGTCGCGCGGTCGAGGTTCGCCCGGCCGTAGCCGTAGAACTGGTCGAAGCCGCGGCGGGCGGGATAGAAGCGGCTGGCGAAGGGCGCCACGAGGCCCCCACGGTTCGCGGTGATCTTGGCGTAGAGCGGCGCGTAGAACGGATCGGTGCAGCCCGGCGCCCGCACGGGCACCGACGTGGTGCAGTTCGGCTCGGGGTCGGCGCTCTGGGAGACCTCGCGGTTGGAGGCGAAGTCGACATCGTCGGCCTGCGGGTCGGAGCCCACCACGCCCGAGCCCATGAGCTGGCGGACCTCGTTGGCGGTGACGGGGCATGCGGTCCCGTCCACGCGCTTGCACGTCGAGCTCGGCCGCAGCTTGCCGGCGTGGACGGCGTCGATGGCGGCGGCGTAGATCAGGCCCGCCTCGCCGGCGCCGGCCCCCGTGGCCGCGGAGGAGCACGAGACGCTCGGAATGGAGACGGTCACCTTCGCCGAGAAGTTCGTGCAGCCGTTGAACTGCAGGTAGGAGCGGGGTTGGGCGGTGAAGTCGCCGTAGTTGCGCACGGAGTTCACGACGATGGTGTGGGGCAAGGTCGCGGGCGGGTTGTGATGCTCGGCGGCCTCGTCGGCGTTGGAGGCGATCGTCGCCACGCCGTGGTTGTAGGCGTAGTTCACGGCCTGACGCGCGAGCTGGGTGTTGTTGATCGCGCCCAGCGCCTCCTGGATGACCGAGACGCCGTTGTCCACGCCGTAGGTGACCGCCTCCCCGAAGCGGCTCGAGTCGGCGATGAACGAGTCGCCGACGCGCAGCGGCACCACCATGCAGTTCGGGCAGGTGCCGAGCTCGCCGCCGTTGTTGGCCTCGGCGTTCGAGTCGCGCGCCTCACCCGTGCCGTGGCCGTACTGGACGTCGTCGTAGGGGTCGTTGTCGTTGTCGAGGAAGTCCCAGCCGGCGATGTCGTCGACGTAGCCGTTGTGGTCGGAGTCCTTGCCGTCGGAGAAGGCGATGAGCAGGTCCTGCGGATCGAGCACGGCCGGCTTGGGGTCCTTGGCCGCGGTCTCGACGCCGTTGCCGCGCGGCTTGCCCTTCGCTACGCGCACCGCGCCGTCCTTCTCCACGCGCGTGTCGCACGCGTAGTCCTCCACGTTGAAGACGCCGTCGCCGTTGGCGTCGTAGGCGTTGGCGTACTGCGAGCACGGCTTGACCGTGTCGGCGACCGGATCGAGCGCCGCCGCGTCGGCGCGCCCGTGGTTGGGCACCGGCAGCTCGCCCCGGTTCAGGCGCACCTTGCGCCGCAGGTCCCGCATCGCCACCGAGTTGTCCCACTCGATGCCCGAATCGAGCACCGCGATAGTCACGTCGGGGCGCCCGGTGGTCTTGTCGAACGCCTGGCCCGACTTCGGATCGGAGGAGTCGACGACGTGGGCGCCGCGCACGCCGTGGAGCTCGTAGGGGCTGGCCCGGATCGTCTGGTTCTGCGCCTCGAAGATCGGGTTGGCGTTCGTCGGCTCGGGCGTCGACTGGAACTTGAAGTCGCTGCCGAGGTCGTTGGGTCGCGGCTGGTCGTGCCCCAGCCGGAACCCGTCGGGGTCGGTGGTGCTGGCTCCCGGGTTGTAGGGAAACTCCGCCGAAGCCACCGCGGCGAGCGCCGCGAAGGCGAGCAGGGCGAGCGCCAGTGCGAGCAGCACCCGTCTCCCGCGTCTGTCAGCTCCCCGGCCCATCTCCCGCGCGGCAAGCTAGCACCCGCTTGCGCGGCCCGCGTCGATAGGTCAGGATTCCGGCATGAGCAGGCGCGCCGTGACGGCGCTTATGGCGGTGCTGGTGGCGGTGGCGCTCTCTCCCTCTGCCGCGCGGGCGGCCTCCGCAGGACGGCTCGAGGCGGGCGCGGCGGTCCTCGACGCCTCGTGGCACGTCGGCGCCTCAGCCGGCCAGTACGCCTCGAGCCGCGATCCCTCGAGCGCCGAGTTCGACCCCTTCTTCCACTCCACGAAGAACGCACCCTCCTACGGGGTGCAGTCGCGCCTGCAGGTGCGCGCGCTCGTGATCCAGGAGGCCGGTGGCCAGAAGGTCGCGCTGGCCAAGACCGACCTGTACATCCCGCAGGATCTGCTCTGGCGGCGCGCGGCGCAGATCCTCGCCACGCGGCACATCGGCATCGATCAGCACAACCTGACGATGACGATCACCCACGATCACTCCTCGCCCTACTACTCCTCCACCGCGCCGGGAGTGTGGACCTTCCAGGACGTCTTCGACGTGCGCTTCTTCAACTACTACGCGCACAAGATCGCCGACGCGGTCGAGCTCGCCAACTCGCGGCTGCGCCCCGCGCGGATGGGCGCGACCGTCTCGCGGATGGACAAGCCTCAGCGCAACGCGCTCGGCCCGGCGGTGGCCGACGACGGGACGCCCGCCGGCTTTCCGAACTCCTACACCGACCACGAGCTGATCGTCCTGCGCTTCGACGAGGCGGCGGGCGCGCACCGGCCGATCGCCACCTTCGTCGACTACGAGCTACATGGGGAGGGGCTGAACGGCAACGACCTCATCTCCGCGGACTTCCTCGGCGGCCTGCAGCGCATGCTCGACCGCCGCACGGGCGGCATCACCTACTACGCGCAGAACGCCGTGGGCACGACCGAGCCCGAGCGCTCGCCCGACTACCACAACGTCCACGAGCGCCTCGACTTCCCGCACAAGGAGTACGGCCAGAACGACTACGAGGCGAGCCTCATCGCCCACGCCGTGCTGCACGACTGGCGCGACATCGGCAAGGGACGGCCGGAGCGCGGGTACGAGAGCCGCTTCATCCCGTTCACGACGCAGGGGCCGGTGAACGAGCAGGACCGCTTCTTCCCCGGGCCGGTCTCCCACCCCTTCCCCTCGGTCTCCTCCTGCCGTACCGACGCGGCGTTCGGCGGGGATCCTCGTGTGCCCGTGGTCGGTCTCCCCGACTGCAAGAGCGTGAGCGAGGCGCCGGGCGCGGGTGCCGACGCGCTTGGAGTGCCGTTCGGGTACTCCATCCCGACGGTCGACCCCGGGTTGACCACCGACGACTTCCAGAAGCGCGGCATCCCGGTGCCGGAGAACACCTCGGCGCCCTCGGCCGGCGCGCTCGAGGAGACGATCGGGATCCACCTGCAGGCCTTCCGGATCGGCCCCGTCTCCTTCTCGGTGTGCTCCTGCGAGCAGTGGGCCGACCAGTCGCTGAACATCAAGACCCGAACCGACCGGGCGCCGGGCGACGAGTATCTCGGCTTCGACTGGTCGCGGCTCTGTCGTCAGCAGGGCGACGGCACCTACCGCGCCGACGGCAGCGGCACGGGGCACTGGCTCTGCCCCAATCCCAAGGTCTTCTCCACCGATCCGCCGCCGAAGGAGAAGACGCTCCCCCCGCTCTCCGACCGGCTCATCGAGCACATGCGCGCCCAGGTGCTCAACCCGGCCAACGGCTGGGATGACCCCAGCTACGCGCCGTTCGCCGAGTCCGAGCCCACGGACCTCACCCAGATCAAGGGCAACTACACCCACGACGACTCCGCCGAGAACTCCCGCTTCGGTACCAAGCTGACCGTGCCGATCTCGATGGCCAACGACTACAACGGCTACATCGCCACCTACCGGGAGTACCAGCGCGGCGACCACTACCGCAAGGCGCTGACCGGCTGGGGCCCGCACTCGAGCGACTACATGGCCACGCGGCTCGTAGAGATGATCCGCAACCTGAACGGCGGCCCGCCGCTGGCCGCCGAGCCGCTCCAGGCCAAGGAGGCCGCCGACATCGCGGCCAACGAGCGGAAGGCGCAGGCGCTCGCGACCTTCGAGGGCCCGACGGCCGCCTACGAGGCCTCGCTGCCCGACGACGGCGGCAAGCCGGGCGCGGTGAGCCAGCCGCGGGGCGTCCAGCGCTTCGACGGGGCGTCCTTCTCGTGGATCGGCGGCTCGAACTTCACCGACAACCCGCTCGTGCGTGTCGAGCGCCGCGTCGGGCGCCGCTGGGCGCCCTTCGCCGATCAGTCCGGCGAGATCCCCGTCACGCTGAAGTACCCGCAGCCGACCGACGTGGCGGCCTTCCTGCTCGGAGGCCAGAAGTGGCGCTGGACCGCGAGCTTCGAGGCCTTCGTTTCGCGCTACGACTTGCTCGCGGGCTCACGGGCGACGCCGGCCGGCACCTACCGCTTCGTGGTCGACGGCGCCCATCGCACGGGCCACCGCGCCGTTCCCTACCGGATCGTCTCGCGCTCCTTCGCGGTCGCTCCCTGGCGCGGGATCACCGTGAACGACTTCCGCGCCGGGCGCGGCGGAAGCGTCTCCTATGCGGTCGGGCCGAGGACCCGGATGCACGCGAGCGAGACGGGCCATCCCACGCTGACCGCGACGATCGGGCCGATCGACTACCCCGACTCCTACGCCTCGCCGGTGCGCTTCGTCAAGCGCAAGCGCTCGTTCATTCGCGACCCGGCCGCGCCGAACGACCCGCGCAAGCTCGAGTGGTACTGCAACGCGTGCTCCTTCCGTCCCTGGCTCGACGCGGGCGACGCGTCCAGCGGCATCGTCACGGTGCTCAGCCCCGACGGGTCCACGCGCCGGGTGCGCGCGGTGCGCCGCGGAGACCGCTGGGTGGCCCGCGCCGCGCTGCGCTGCCGCGGCGAGATGGCGTTCGTGTCCGCGGGCGGCGTGCGCGACCCGTGGGGAGACCTGAACGGCCGCCGCTCGGCGGTCGTGCGCGCCGGCGGCGCCCCGTGCCGCTCCCTGCGGCGCGGACCCTCCCTCACCGGTTAGGCGCGGCGACGGCCGCTCAGAGCGGAAGCGGCTCGCGCAGGGAGCCGAGCACGTGCTCGGCTCCGGTCTCCCGGAGCTGCTCGAGACCGAAGTGGCCCGTGGCGACCGCGACCGCCACGGCGCCCGCCGCCTGCGCGGCGGAGACGTCGAGCGGCGTGTCTCCGACCACGAGCGCACGGCGCGGTTCGAGACTGCCCCCGAGCACCTGTCCGCCGCGCTCGATCGCCCCGCGGGTCAGCTCGGTGCGGTCGGTCGAGTCCGAGCCGTACCCGCCGAAGGAGAAGAAGTGGTTCAAACCGCCTCGTTCGAGCTTGATGTGCGCCGCCGCCTCCACTCCCCCGGTGGTGAGCCCGAGGAGGTAACCCTCGGCCGTGAGCCGGGGCAGCAGCTCGGCCACCCCGTCGAGCACCTGGTAGCCCTCGGACTCGGCGATCGTGTGGCGCAGGTGCTCGAGGCGCTTGGCCATGACCCGCGCGAGCTCTGCGCCCGTAGGCTCGTGACCGATCACGTGCGCGAAGGTCAGGCGGCCGACCTCGGGATCCGTCATGCCCGCGTCGCTGAACATCCCGATGTCGGCCGGAATGCCGTACAGGTCGTCGAAGGCCAGCTTCCAGGAGCGCGCTCCCGCGCCGCCGCTGTCGATCAGCGTGCCGTCGATGTCGAACAGGACGGCGAGGATGCCCTCGCCGTCTTCCTCGGGGACCGCCGCGGGCCGGGGCATCTCAGGCCGTCTGCAGGGCGGAGGAGGACTTCTCCTCCTCGCGCGCGCGCTCGTAGGACTCGAGCAGCTTCAGCCACACCTCGGAGCGCGTGGGGAACGGCGGCACCGCCTCCCACAGGCGCTCGATCGGCACCTCGCCGGCGATCGCGATGCTCGCCGCCTGCAGCCAGTCGGCCACCTCGGCCCCGGTGAAGGTCGCCCCGACGATCACTCCGCGATCCTCGTCGACGACGATCCGCGCCGTCCCGGGGGCTCCTCGCCCGTAGAAGGAGGCGCCGGCCGTGCCGGCGCTCGGCACGTCGACCGCGCGCACCTTGAGCCCCGCCTCCTCTGCGGCGGCGAGCGGCAGCCCGACGGCGGCGACCTGGGGATCGGTGAACACCACGCGCGGGGAGCCGGCGTCGTCGCGCGTGGCGCGCAACTCGCGCCCCTCGATCAGCTCGGAGACCACGCGTGCCTGGTACTTGCCCATGTGGGTCAGGAGCGCGCGCCCGTTCACGTCGCCAATGGCGTAGAGCCACGGGTGTCCCGCGACGCGAAGGTGGTCGTCGACCTCGACGATCTCGCCCGCCGCCAGTCCCACACTCTCCAGGCCGAGATCGTCCGTGAGCGGGCGACGCCCGACCGCGACGAGGATCTCGTCGCCGAGCACGGAGCTCCCATCCTCGAGCTCGAGGGTCACCTCGCCGTGATCGCCGACGCGCTTGGCGCCCGTCGCCTTCGCGCCCAGACGGACGTCTACCCCGCGACCGCGCAGAGCCTCGGCGACCTGCTCGGCGGCGAAGGGCTCCTCGCGCCCGAGAAGCTGCGGCGCGCCCTCGACGAGCGTGACGCGCGAGCCGAGCGTGGCGTAGGCCTGGGCCATCTCGGTGCCCACCACTCCGCCGCCGAGGACGAGGAGCCGGGCGGGCACCTGCTTGCTCGTCGTCACCTCGCGGTTGCTCCACGGGCTTGCTTCGGCGAGGCCGGGGATCGGCGGCACCTTGCTGGCGCTGCCCACCGCGAGGATCACCGCCGTGCGGGCCTCGAGCACGTCTTCTCCCACGCGCACGCGCCGCTCCCCGTCCAGGCGGCCCACGCCGCGCACGAGGGTGATGCCCAGGCGCTCGAGCCACGGCACCTGGGCCCCGTCGTCGAGGTCGTGGATGATCTCGTCGCGGCGCTCGAGCACGGCGCTCACGTCGAGCTCCCCGGAGACCGCTTCGCGTGCGCCCGGCACCCGCTCGACCTCGACGAGCGCCTCGGCGGGACGCAGGAGCGCCTTGGAGGGCATGCACGCGTAGAACGAGCACTCCCCGCCGACCAGGTGCGACTCGACGATCGCGACCTGGTGACCGCGCTCGGCGAGCCGGCCCGCGACCACCTCGCCGGCGGGACCGGCGCCGATGACGACGACATCGAATGTGCTGGAGCTCATGGGCTCTCCTCGGGGATGGAGTTGACGATCTTGAAAGCAGGCAGCGGCGCGCTGCGGGTTGGACAATGGGTTGGTCCTCGGAGACGGCCGGTGGTTACGCTTCTTGCGCGGCGGCGTGGCGCCGGCTCAGGCGATCGCCGGCACCGGCCGCACGTCTTCGGCTCCGGGCGCGCATGGGAACCGGGGTGCGGGGTCCATCCCCAGCACGCGGCGCAGGCGCAGCAGCGCCGCGCCACCCACGACGGCGGGCAACAGGAGCAGCAGCACCCGATATGCGAGAACGGCAGCGGTCGCCGCGGCGGCGGGGACGCCGTAGATCACGAGCGCCCCGATCAGCCCGCCCTCCACGCCACCGATGCCGCCCGGAAGCGGGATGAGGCCACCGAGCTGCCCGACGAGGTAGGCGATGAGCAGGATGCCCACCGGTGGCGCCGGGCCGAAGGCGCGGAAGGCAGCCCACATGACGGCGACGTCGAAGGCGAGATACCCCACCGCCCCGGCCAGGAGCCAGGGGTCGCGCGCGCGGAGCAGGGTGAGGGCGTCCTCCACCCCGTCGCCGAGGGCGACCCCGATCTGCGAGGCCAGACGCCGCGCGCGCGAGTCGCGCGAACTCTCGGGGCGACGCGCGAGCCGCGGCACGCAGAGGGCCACCCCCACCGCGGCCACCGCCACCGCTGCCGGACCGAGCGTCAGCCCCAGGCCGGCGTGGCCGGCGAGGAGGCCCAGCGCGAGCGCCACGCCGACGAGCGCCAGCGCCGTGACGTTGGCCGCGCTCGTGATCAGGAAGAACGCCACGGTGCGCCGCGCGATGCGCTCGGCGGGGAGCCCGCCGCGCCTGAGCGCCCACGCGCCGAGCGCGAGGCCTCCCGCCCCTCCCGCGGGAAGCAGGGAGTTCGCGGCGAGCTCCGCCATGCCGATGAGGTAGCTCGTCCTCCATCCGAGCCGCGAGCAGAACGCCGCCCGGAAGACCGCGACGTAGGACAGGCACGAGAGCAGCTCGAGCACCCCGGCCACGGCGAGCCAGCCCGGCGCCGCATGGCGGAAGCGGCCCCGGACTCCGGCCAGGCCGGGCACGAGGGCGAGCAGAGCGACCACCGCCACGACGAGCACCGCGAGCTGGAGCAGCCGCCGCCGCAGGCGATGCACGTCCGCGTGGGCGGGAACGTCGGCTCCCGCGCTCCGCGCGTTGGCCACCGTCGCGTTGACCGAACTCATCGCCTGAAGTCGCCTTGGTCGGGTTCCGCATTACACGGCCCGGTCGAGGCGCCGCTACTTCGTCAGCTTGAGCAGGACGATCGTGTTGAGCGCGAAGACGAGCGCGAACCCGACGGTCCAGCGGTTCAGGTTGCGCTCGACGAGGGAGCCGCCGCCGGCGGGACCCGTCCCCGAGCCCACTCCGAAGGCGCCCGAGAGACCCGCGTCCTTCCCCGAGTGCATGAGGATGAGGAAGATGAGCACGAGCGAGACGATCACCTGTAGGATCGAGAGCGCGGTGTAGAGCATGGCTCCATCCTACTCAGTCCCCCGCGGCGCGGGCGAGCTCTTCAGGCCAGCGCCACCGAGGTCACTGCCAGCGCCCCGGCGTCGCGCACGATCTTCTCCGAGCCCCCGGCGAGCTCGGCCATCGCCCGGTAGGAGGCGCGGTCGGGATCGAGTCCGAGGGCGCCGGCGTCCGCCTCGTTCAGGCGCTCGACGAGGCTCTTGGAGGCGAGGATCGCGCCCTCACGCGCCGCCTGCTGGATGCGAGCGGCCTCGTTGACCTCGTCGCCGAGCGCGGTGACCTCGAGGCGCCCGCCCGTGACGACCTGCCCCATGTAGAGCGTCCCGCCCCAGTGGAGGCCCATGTTCAGCCGGACGTCCTGGAGACCGAGACCGTCGCGCGCGGCGGCGGTGGCCAGAGCGGCCTCGGCGATGCGCCGCGCAGTCGAGACACAGGTCCGGGCCGCCGCCGAGGCAGAGGGCAGGTCGCCGACGAGGAAGAATCCGGTCACCCCGTCGCCCGCATGCTTGCCCACGATGCCGCCCCCGTCGATGATCGCGTCGTCCATCGCCGTGGTGAGCTCCCGGATGAGCTCGAAGTAGGCGGCGCTGGAGAGGCGGCGCGAGAGCGCGCCCGAGGCCTGGAGGTCGGCGAAGAGGATCGCCGCCTCCCGACGGCCCGGCTCCACCAGGCGCGCCATGCGCTCGAAGAGGCGGGGGTTGCCGCGCGCCACGAGGGCGAGCAGCGTGGCGGGCAACGTCGAGCCGTAGAGATAGATCGTCCCGAGCGCGCGACCTTCGGTGCTCCGCGCCCGGACGGCGAAGTAGCGCACCTCGCCGAGCGGCAGCACTCCCTCGCGGAGGTCGAGGACGGAGGTCCAGGCGGGCAGGCGCGAGGGCTCCGCGCGCTCTACTGTCTCCGCGAGCTCGTGCGGGACCATCCCGCGGAGCGCCGCACGACCGCCGGGAGTCTCCTCGAGCATGAGAGGCACGTTGTCCTCGAGCCAACGCCGCTGCACGTGCGTTCCGGCGCCCGCGAGCAGGAAGCGCGACTCGAGGATGTGCCTTCCGATGCCGAGCGTCGCATCGTCCTCGACCCCCATCAGGGTCTTGAGCTGGCTCGAGACCCACACGAGCCGCCAGTCGCGGTCGCACAGCTCGGCCGCCCACCCCGTCTGCTCGATGCGTTCGGCGGCGAGCAGCAGCGCCTGATCGACGTAGGGTTCGCGCGCCGCCGTCATGCCTCAGATCCTCTCACCCGCGCCGTCGGATCAGTCCCCCGCGTCGCCCCTGCCCTCCGCCTCGTCGAGCCGGCGCAGGATCTCGATCGCCTCGGCGCGCAGCGAGCGATCGGTCTCGCGGTAGTCCTCGCGCGTCAGCTTGCCGGTGCGGAAGTCGAGCTCGGCGTCGCGGATCTCGCGGTACTTGAGCTCGCGAGCGGCGCGCAGCTCGAGGACGTCGGCGCTCTCGCGCTCCTCGGGCTCCTCGGGCCGGCGCAGCGGCGCGGAGACGACGAGGAGCGCCACCGCGAGGACGACGAGCACGAGGACGAACTCGAGCGCCAAGAGGGTGCGGTCAGGAGCGCAGCAGCTCGCGCCCGAGCCGCGCGGAGTAGGCGGCGCGCGCGCGCCGGCGCGCGCCGGCCGGCGCCGGCCACAGGGCGAGCAGGCCGCCGCCGAAGACGATCAGCGCGCCGAGCCAGATCCACGTGACGATCGGTGAGACGATGAAGCGGAAGTCGGCCGCCCACGGGTGGGTCACGAACCGGGTGGCGAGCGCCGCCTTGGCCGCATCGCGCAGGCCGACGATCGTCTCGGAGGCCTGCTGGAGCTCCGCTCGAGTGACCCCCGGGCGCGAGGCGCGGGCGGCCACCTCCTGCATCAGGGCGGCGAACTTCGCGTTGCCCTCGCCGATCACGGGCTGCAGCGGGCCGATGTCGGGGTGGACGTCGGTCCACACGTCCTTGGTCAGGCCCGCCCGCAAGCCCACTTCGCTCGTCGCCTCGCCGTTGAAGAAGCGCCCGACGAACCCGTCGGAGGGGTCGTTGGAGGGGTAGAAGCCGCGCGTGGAGCGCAACGTGTCGACGTGGCGACCGTCCTTGCTCACGTCGAGCACCGCGCCGAGGGAGATCTTCTCGGGCGTGGAGGTCGCGGTGGGCCGCGCGTAGCGGATGTCGTAGCCGCCCACGCGCGCGCTCTGCCCCGGGCGCAGCGAGAAGTCCTGCGCATGCTGGAACGCGCTCGACCCCGCCACGCCCACGAGCATGAGGGCAAAGCCGGCGTGGACGATGTAGCCGCCGTAGCGCCGGCGGTTGCGCCTCACGAGCTGGCTCAACGCGAGCGGGGGCGCCTCGCCGGTCATCGCGCGGCGCGCGCGCGTGCCGCGCCAGAGCTCGAGCCCGACCGCGGCGAGGACGAACGCGGCGAGGCAGAACATCGCCAGCGCGAGTGGCTTGTGCGCCACGCCGCCCACCGCGAGAAGCACGACGAGGGCGAGCAGCGCCGCGAGTGCCGGCACGGCGAAGTTGCGCCGCGCGTTGGCCCGGGTCATCCGCCTCCAGGCGATCAACGGTCCCACCCCGGTGAAGAGCACGAGCGCGAGCGCGATCGGAACCGTGAAGCGATCGAACCACGGCGGGCCGAGGTTGCCCCGCTTGACCCCGGTGATCGCCTGGGAGATCAGCGGGAAGTAGGTCCCCCAGAAGATCACCGTGGTCATGGCCACGAGCAGGAGGTTCTGGATCAGGAAGACCGCCTCGCGCGAGAGCAGCGAGTCGAGCTGGTGCTCGGAGCGCAGCGCGACCCGGCGGATGATCACGAGGGCGACCGAGCCCACGATCATCAGCGCGATCAGGGTCACGAACGGCGTGCCGAGCGTCGAGGCGCCGAAGGCGTGTATCGACTGGAGGATCCCCGAGCGCACGAGGAAGGTGCCCATGATCGCCAGCACTCCCGTGGCGAGCACGAGGGAGACGTTCCACACCTTCAGCATCCCGCGCTTCTCCTGGATCATGATGGAGTGGATGTACGCCGTGCCCGTGAGCCAGGGCAGGAGCGAGGCGTTCTCCACCGGGTCCCAGGCCCAGTAGCCGCCCCATCCGAGCTCGGAGTAGCTCCAGCGCGCGCCGAGCAGAACCCCGATCCCGAGGAAGAGCCAGGCGGCGAGAGCGAAGCGCCGCGTGGAGCGGATCCACTCCGAGCCGAGCTTGCCGGTGATGAGCGCGCCGATCCCGAAGGCGAAGGGGATCGAGAACAGCGTGTAGCCCGAGTAGACGAGCGGCGGGTGGATCATCATGCTCGGGTAGCGGAGCAGGGGAGTGAGCCCGTTGCCGTCGGCGGGCACGACCGCGAGCTGGGCGAAAGGGCTCGCGAAGAACACGAGGAGTCCCGAAAAGAAGGCGCCGAAGCCGAGCAGCACCGCCGTCGCGTAGGGCGCGATCTCGCGCAGCTTGCGCCGGGTGAGAAAGAGGGCGAGGCTCGACCACAGCGAGAGCAGCCACACCCACAGAAGCAGAGAGCCCTCCTGCGAGGACCACGCGGCGCCCGCCCGGTAGAACGCGGGGGTGGTCCGGCTCGAGTGGCTGGCCACCAGCCCGTAGGAGAAGTCCGAGCTCAGGAAGGCGACCTCGAGGATCACGAACGCGAGCGTGAGCAGGCCGGCGAGCGTGTAGGCCGCGCGACGACCCGAGTCCACCCACGCCCGTCGGTGCGCCCGCGCGCCGTAGAGCGAGGCGCCGATCCCGTAGAGCGACAGGGCGAAGCTGAGGATGAGGAGCGCCCGCCCGACGGTGGCCATGTCAGGAGGAGGGCGCCGCGGACTTGAACTTGGAGGGGCACTTCGTGACGAGCGAGTCGCGCTCGCCCCGGAAGACGCCGCCGTCCTTGCGGACGTTGACGATGACCTCGCGTCCGTCGCGGAACGGATCCGGGACCGCGCCGGTGTAGCGCACGGGCACCGAGGCGCTCCCGGCGCGGTCGCGTACGCGGAAGAGGATCCCGCCCGCCCCCTGGTGACGGATGGAGCCGTCCACGACCTTGCCCGAGAGCTGATATGAGCGCCCCGCCTGCGCCGCCGCCGCGAGCTGGCTGGGCGTCTCGGCCCGGCTGGAGGCGGTGAAGCTCGTGTAGACGAGCGCGCCGGCGAGCAGCACTGCGGCGCTCAGGGCGACCACGAGCCGGGCGGTGCGCTTACGACGTGGGTCCATATCTCCTCGATTATCTCAAAGGGAGCTCGCGGGCCGGCGATGGTCTCGGCATGGCGGGCCGCCCACGGCCCGAACTCGACCAAATACGCGCTCCCGACGTTGGCAGTGTTGGCGTTCTGTAGAGAAACAGGATCAAACGTCCCAACCTCGAAACCACCCGGGAACCGCGGCGTTATAGGTAAGGCAATGCACTTGACCCTCTCCCCCGTATCCAACCGCATACGTTCTTCGCGCACCGCACGTGAGCGGCGCTCGCACCCCCCTGTGCGGCGCTCGGTCTCGGTTGGGGATGCGCAGGTCCGGGCTCGCCGCTCCGGCGGCCCCGAGGACCGCGCGCTCTATCTCTGCGACTGTGGCACCGCGTTCTCGGCCGATGTCTCGGCCGCGGTGCCCTGCCCCGCCTGCGGCGACCAGCAGGCCTGGTAGCGCCGCTTCGGCGGTGCCGGCGCGCCGCGGTCAGCCGCGGCGGACGAAGTGGAACACGAAGCCGTCCCTGACTCCGGCCTGCCTGACGGTGAGCACGTCGAGGCGGCGAGAGATCTGCGCCCGCACGCGCCAGCGCATCGTCAGGCATCCCGGCGCCCCCGCCGGGAAGTCCCGCAGCGTGCCGGTGTAGCCACGCGCCACGCGCACGCGATGCCCGTGGCGCCGGACGTAGCGGAAGCGCAGAGCGAGCAGGTGAAACCCGCGCGGGTAGCGACATCCGAGCTTGGCGCTCGCTTGGGCGGCGGGCACGCGCGCCGTGAGACGGCTCCCGCCTGCGGCGATCCTCACCACGAGCATGTCCTCGCTGCGCATCCAGGAGCCCGACGGCGAGCCGCTCGCTCCGACCGCCGAGGGGCCGGCCAGGAGCAGCAGGGCCGTGAAGAGGAGCAGGACGGTGAGGCGTCGCATCCCCGCGAGCGTAGATCACGGTTGCGGAGCGCTGCGCCGGTTGCCCGGCGTACTCAGGGACCGGTCGCCGTCGAGCCCCTGCGGCGAGCGCGATCCTCAAGGCGACGACGCTGCGGGCCCACGGTGAACTTGGGATCGTTCGCCGACGCCGAGCCGGCCTTGAAGACGGCGAAGCGCTCGCACGCCGACCCGGCGAAAAGCAGCGCGCCGCCCACCACGCTCGCCGCGCGGCGCCGGCCACCGAGGGCGATGACGGCCGCCCCGGCCGCGGTCGCCCCCTTGGCCAGCTTCGCGTAGCGACCGGCCTCCCCGTCGTGGTAGGGCTCGGCGAGCTCCTCGAGGCGATGCTCCATCACCTGCACCGAGGCCAGCTCGATCGCGCCGCCGAGCACCGCGAGCCGCCGTGCCGCGCCGGCGTGCGAGGCGGGAGTGAGCAGCGCCGCCGCGCCCCCCGCCGACGCCATGGAGGAGCCGGCGAAGACGAAGGGCAGCTCGCGGTGGGCCTCGTGCCACACCGGCACCGCGGTGTCGGCGACGAGCACGGCGGTGTAGGTCGAGAGCGCCGGCCCGATCACGGCCGCGAGGAGCTTGCTGCCCACCCCGAGACGCGGGCACCAACCCAGGGTCGCATGGGCGGTGGCCGGCGCCACCGCGGCGCCCATGCCCGAGAGGATGTAGACGCCCATGCTCATCGGGGAGGTGGGCTTGAAGACGCGCAGCATGTTGTAGAAGCGCTCGGGCCGGCCGAGGTCGAGGATCAGGAGCACCGGGCTGATCGAGGTGCCCAGGAGGGCGAGCGGCCACGCCCGGCGGGCCAGCGGGCGGTTGCCCGCCGCGTCGGCGGCGAGGCCGAGGAGCGCCGACGCCCCCGCGAGGCCTCCGGTGAAGAAGTACCACGCGATGTGCGTCTTCCACACGGGCGCCGCGACCACCGGCTTGCCGTAGTAGGAGCGCGGCTTGGCCGCGTCCATCACGCGGGGCGGGTTGCCCTCGCGCCGGCGCCCGTCACGCCCGGGCTGCTGGGAGACAGCGAGCTGGCCCGAGGTCACCCGCGGCTCCCGCCGATGACCGCCGCCAGCACGCCGGCGGCCATCATCGCCCCGGCGGCCCCGGCTGCCCGCCACATCGAGCCGAGGTCGCGCGTGGTGACCACCGGGTCGGGCGGCAGGCCGTAGGTCTCGGGCTCGTCGAGCAGCAGGAAGAACGCTCCGAAGCCGCCCACCCCGTCATCCGGATCGGCGCCGTAGAGCCGGGCCGAGCTCTCGCCGCGGGCGTGCAGTTCCTCGACGCGCCCGGCCGCGCGCTCGCGCAGCTCCCCGAGCTCGCCGAACTGGATCGACTCGGTCGGGCAAGCCTTGGCGCACGCGGGCTCCATGTCGTCCTTGAGCCGGTCGTAGCAGAGCGTGCACTTCCACGCCCGCCCGTCCTCCTCGCGCTGGTCGAGCACTCCGAACGGGCACGCGGGGATGCAGTACCCGCATCCGTTGCAGACGTCCTCCTGCACGACGACCGTCCCGAACTCCGTGCGGAAGAGGGCGCCGGTCGGGCAGACCTCGAGGCATGCGGCGTTCGTGCAGTGCTTGCATACGTCGGAGGACATGAGCCAGCGCATGCCGGTCGCGTCGGTCTCGTCCTCGAGCTGCTCGCTCTCGACCAGCGAGAAGCGCTCGGCGGCCTCGACGAAGGAGTCCGTGCCCGCCTCGACTCCGAGCGGGACCTTCTGCTCGATGAAGGCGACGTGGCGCCAGGTGTCGGCGCCGAGGCCGCCGGTGTTGTCGTAGGAGTTGCCCGAGAAGGAGAGACCGTCCTCGGGGACCTGGTTCCACTCCTTGCAGGCCACCTCGCACGCCTTGCAGCCGATGCAGACCGAGGTGTCGGTGAAGAACCCGACGCGCGGCTTGGCCTCGGCGCCGTAGGTGTCCGGCCAGGCCGGCGTCCGCGTGGCCCCGTGGACGCTCACGAGCGCTGTCCCCCTCCGCTGTCGTCTGAGCCCTTCTCGTCGCTCGTGTGGACGCCCGCGCGCTCGCGGTAGGACTCCACGAGCTCGTCCACCGCCGCCCCGCGCGGGCGGCGCCCCGGCCGCACGTCGCAGGTGGCGGCCTTGTACTCGCCGATGTGGACGTTGGGATCGAGCACGATCGAGAGCAGCTCGTTGGCCGAATCGCCCTTCGAGTAGCCGCGGTTGCCCCAGTGGTAGGGCAGTCCGACCTGGTGGATCCTCCGGCCCTGGACGCGCAGGGGTGCGATCCGGTCGGTGACGAGCACCCGCGCCTCGATCGCCGCGCGCGCGGTTACGATCGTTGCCCAGCCCGCGTTCTCGAGGCCGCGCTCGGCGGCGAGCTCGGGGGAGACCTCGCAGAACATCTCGGGCTGAAGCTCCGAGAGGTAGGGCAGGAACCGGCTCATCCCGCCCGCGGTGTGGTGCTCGGTGAGCCGGTAGGTGGTCATCACGAACGGGAAGACCTCGGAGCCGGGGTGCCCGTTGGAGGGGTTGTAGGCGTTGGTCTTGCGCGGGAACTCCTCGCGCGCCGGGTTTGACTGCTGGGCGTAGAGACGGTTCTCGAACGGGGACTCGTGCGGCTCGTAGTGGGTGGGGAGCGGACCGTCGACGAGCCCCGCCGGCGTGAAGAGCCACCCGCGTCCGTCGGCCTGCATGATGAACGGGGTGGTGCCGCGCAGCGCCGCCGGGCCCTTGGCGTCTTCGTCGGGGACGTAGTCCGGACGCTTGTCGGGCGTGAAGTCAGGAACGTCCTCGCCCGTCCACTTGCCCTGCTCCTCGTCCCACCAGACGTACTTCTTGCGCTCCGACCACGGCTTGCCGGCGGGATCGGCCGACGCGCGGTTGTAGAGGATGCGCCGGTTCATGGGCCACGCCCATGCCCACTCGGGCGCCACCCAGCTCTGCTCGGATCCCGGCTTGCGTCGAGCGGTCTGGTTCTGCTCCTCGGCGTAGCAGCCCGCGTAGATCCAGCAGCCGCATGTGGTCGAGCCGTCGGCCTTGAGCGGCAGGTAGTCAGGGATCGCGTGGTTCTCTGCGTCCCATCCGCTGATCTCCCGCAGCACCATCTCCGCGCTCGGGTCGTCGTGCTCTCCCTCGGTTGGGTAGTCCCAGACCAGGTCGAGGATCGGACGATCCTTGGGGTCGGCGGAGCCCGCGAGCTTCTCGCGCACGATCCGCCCCAGGTGGAACATGAACCAGAGCTCCGAGCGGCAGTCCCCGGGCGGGTCGATCGCCTTGTGATGCCACTGGAGCAGGCGCTGGGTGTTGGTGAACGAGCCGTCCTTCTCGGTGTGCGTCGCGGCGGGGAGGAGGAAGACCTCCGTCCCGATGTTCTCCGGGCGCACCGCGCCGCTCTCGATCTCGGGCGAGTCGTACCACCACGCCGCGGTCTCGGTCTCCTGGAACTCACGGACCACGAGCCAGTCGAGCTCGGCCATCGCGCGGCGGTGCAGGCCGGAGTTCGCCGTGCCCACCGCGGGGTTCTGGCCCATGACGAAGTAGCCCTTCACCTTCCCGTCGAGCATGTCGATGCTCGTCTGGTAGTGGGAATGGTCGCCGGTGATGCGCGGGAGGTAGTCGAAGCAGAAGTCGTTCTCCTGGGTGGCCGCCTCGCCCCACCACGCCTTGAGCAGCGAGACGATGTAGGCGTCGGCGTTGCCCCAGAAGCCCGTGTCGGCGGTGTTCGAGTCGATGTACTCGGCGAGGCTCGGGTGCGCCTCCGCGTGGGGCATGGGCAGGTAGCCGGGCAGGATGTTGTAGAGCGTCGGGATGTCGGTCGAGCCCTGGATCGAGGCGTGCCCGCGCAGCGCCATGATCCCCCCGCCCGGACGACCGATGTTGCCGAGCAGGAGCTGGATGATCGCCGCGGTGCGGATGTACTGCACCCCGACGCTGTGCTGGGTCCAACCGACCGAGTAGCAGAAGGCGGTCGTGCGCTCGCGCCCGGAGTTCTCGCACAGCGCCTCGGCGACCTCGAGGAACTGCGCGCGCGGCACGCCGCAGATCTCCTCGACGACCTCGGGCGTGTAGCGCGAGTAGTGCTTCTTGAGGAGCTGGAAGACGCAGCGCGGGTGCTCGAGCGTGGGGTCCATCTCGGGCGGCTCGCCGTGGTCCATCGAGCCCGAGTGCGCGCCGTGGGACTGCTCGCCCATGGTGCCGCCCTGCTTGCGCTTGCCACCGGCGGCCTTGGCCTCCATCCCCGCGTACTGCCACGAGCTCGTGTCGTAGGAGCCCTCCTCGTCCTGCCAGCCCGAGAAGAGGCCGTCGAGGTCCTCCGTATCGGCGAAGTCCTCGTTGATGATCACCGGAGCGTTGGTGTAGGGGACGACGTACTCGCGGAACTCGCGACCGTGTTCGAGGATGTGGTGGACGATGCCGCCCAGGAAGGCGATGTCAGAGCCCGCGCGCAGCGGCACGTGCAGATCGGCCAGCGCGCTCGTGCGGGTGAAGCGCGGATCGACGTGGATGAGCTTGGCGCCGCGGCGCTTGGCCTCCATCGGCCACTGGAACCCGACCGGATGGTTCTCGGCCATGTTCGAGCCCATGATCAGGATGCAGTCCGCGTTGGCGAGGTCCTGCTGGAAGGTGGTGGCGCCGCCGCGCCCGAACGAGGTCCCCAGACTGGGGACCGTGCTCGAGTGTCATATGCGCGCCTGGTTCTCGATCTGCACCGCGCCCATCGCCGAGAAGAACTTCTTGATGAGGTAGTTTTCCTCGTTGTCGAGCGTGGCGCCGCCGAGGTGGGCGAAGCCGAGCGTGCGGTTGACCACGTTGCCGTTCTCGTCCTCGTGCTGCCAGCTCTCGCCGCGCACCGCGATCAGCCGCTCGGCGATCATGCCCATCGCCTGCTCGAGCGGGAGCTCCTCCCACTCCGTGCCGTAGGGACGGCGGTACTTGACCTTGGTCTCGCGGCTGGGGCTGGTCACGAGCTGGAGCGAGGCGGATCCCTTGGGGCAGAGGTGCCCGCGCGAGACCGGGGAGGCCTCATCGCCCTCGATCTGGACGACCTGCTCGTCCTTGACGTAGACCTTCTGCCCGCAGCCGACCGCGCAGTAGGGGCAGATCGAGTCGACGACGCGGTCGGCGGTCTGCGTGCGGGGCCGCAGCTCGGCCGAGCGCTTGGAGCGCGCCGCGGCACCGAGCCCCTGACGGTCGCCCGCGAGCTGGCGCAGTAGGGGAAGGCGTAGTCCTCGGGTGGCGCCCTTCATGTGCCTCTCATGCTCTCCTCGGGACGGTGCGCGCGACGAGCGGCTCCTGCCCGCGCACGGTGGATTCAAACACACCCGATCGTGCAGCTCGTCCGTGACGTTCGCTCGCGGACCCGCTCTAGCCATGAGCCGGGCGAGTGGCGCCCGGCTCGGAAGGCCGGCTGGAGCACCTCGGCCCTCAGCGGGCGCGACGTTCGAGGACGCGCTTGAGCGTGACAAGGTCGTCGGCGACGGCCTGAGCGTCACGCGCAAGATCCTCCTCGCCCATGCCTGGCCGTCGCCGCAGCGTGAAGACCACCTCGCACCCGGGCCCGTCGGCGATGACGCGCATGGGGTTGTGCACCGTCTCGCCGGAGGGCAGAGTGACATCGTGATCGAGGATGCCGTGGTCGTTGCGCTCGGCGAACGCGACGACCACGGACCCCATCGGCGAGTCCGCGACCCAGCGGCCGTCGACATGCTGGACTGCGGCTCCGAGGCCAGCTGCCCATTCGCCCAGGTTGGCGGGATTTGAGGCGTAATCGTAGACCTCGGCCGCGGGGCGGTCGATCGACATGGTGACGTGCCTCGACTCCGTACCCACTCAGATCGACGCTACCTCTTCTCGCGGTGCGCGAGCATTCGGCTTCTGCGTGGCGCTGCTCAGCGACGGCCGCGCGAGCTCCTCGTAGGGAAGTCTCCCGCCGGCTGAACGGTCCGGGGCTCAACCTGATCTCACCCCGCGGCCTCCCGTCGGTAGACCATCACCACGAACGGACAGACTCGGCGGAGAGACGTGCCGACCCGAAAGCGTCCGCGGCGCTCAAGCCTCTGGCAGCGCGTCGAGGTCCGCCCGGTCGATGGGACGAGCCGCCGCCTGCTTCATCTCCCGCAGATGCTGAAGGGAGCAGACGCGCACGGGCGTGCCGAGGATCTCGGTGGCCACGGCCGTGGCGTCGAGCGCCGCGAAGCTGGGGAGGCCTGGTGCCCGCTGCACGATGTCGAGGCCGCCCTCTGCGGTATCGAGGGTCAGGTTGCCTCCCCGGCGCAGGACGCCACCGTGCTCGGCGTGCGCGAACGGCCGGCCCCCCGCAAGCGGAAGGCGCGCCTCGAGCAGCACGAGCGCGTTGCCCAGGGCGAGGAGGTTGTCGGGATCCGGAGCCGGAACCACGTCGACGTCCGCCGTAGCTCGCACGAAACCGTGAGCGGCGACGGCCACTCCGCCGATGACGACGTGACGCACGCCGGCAGCGTGCAACGCCGCCAGCAGGGCAGCCAGGTCGGGTAGTCCCGTCACTCTTCGCGCGTGGCTGCGCCCTGCACCTCGCCGAGCTGGCGGCACAGATGGTGCAGGCGCGCCAGACGCTCGCTCATCGAGCGCTGCCGGTCCTCGGCCAGGCGATGCTCGCGCGTCCAGTCGAGCTCGGCTCGCGCCGCCTCGCGGTCTTCGCGCGCCTCCTCCGCCGGCACGGCGCTCACGCCCTCCCCGGCGCGGCGCTACGTGCCTCCACGACCTCGCTGGTGATCCCCTGCTCCCCGAAGCAGAAGTGACGTTGCGGCTCCTCGAAGGGCGCGTTGAGGATCGGGTTCTCGATGACCGCGTCGGGCATGGCGCTTCGAGAGACGATAACCGGGCGCCCAGCGGTTGCCGCCCGCTCGGTGCTCGGACGGCGAGTCAGGCCTTCACGAGCTCTCGCCGTCGCACCGGAGGTGGCCGAAGTCCGCGGCCGCCAGCTCCGCCGCAGGCAGCGTGGCCCACAGGAAGCCCCCGTCGGAGTACGCGAGCCCGAGGTCGCGGTTGCTGTTGCACACCGCGAGGAACGTCCAGTGCTCGGGGACGGGCGCGGCCGGCCATTGCTTCAGCAGCTCGTCCAGGGAGAAAGGGGAGAACGGCCACCACCCGAAGCTGTACCCGGGAAGGTCCTCGGAGGTCGTCGCCGCGCGGGGCCGCTCGAGGTCGTTGTCGACGTACAGGATGTCCAGCGTCTCCCCCCAGGGAATGAGCGCGTCGGGGTGGAGCTCGATGAGCGCCGAGCGCTGGAACATCTCCTCGACCTCGGCGGTGCGATCCCACAGGTGGGTGATCGGGGCCTCGCCGGAGAGCTCGAGGGCCGTCAGGTCGCCCCCCGGTATGTAGCGTGCCTCCTCCCAGCCCTCCTCTCCGGCGAACAACTGCACGAGGCCGGTGGTGGGCATCGGGATGCCGAAGGCCTTCGCGAAGGGAGCCAGATCGGCGAGGTTCACCTGCGCCCAGAAGCGCAGCGGCTCCCCATCGACGCAGGGCCAGTCCTCTCCCGGATGCAGGGCCGGTGGGCCACCCATGTAGCTCGCGGTCACGCTCGGCTCGCCGGCGCGGAGCGCCCACGCCGCGACGGGCCGAGCCCACGGACGCAGCTCCTCGTCGAGAGCGGCGTACCGCGTCTCGTACTCCTCCGTGATTCGCCCGGGGGAAGGAGGGCCGCCCGCCCGCCAGGCGGCGGGCGCCTCCTCGCGGCGGCGTCGCTCCTCGTCCCGCCTGCGCATGGCCTCGAGCGCTGCCCGCGAGCCCGCGCGCTTCCCCTCACCACGCAACCGGCCCGCCAGCCTCTTCCACGGGCTCACGGGAGGATCCGACCTAAGGAGCGTGTTCGTGCCGAGGCCGCGGCTCGGCGGCTCAGCCCGTGACCCGAGAAGCTAGACGTCCTCGCCCGGAGGCTCGGGCAGGGCCGGCTGATCGAGCGCTCCGCTCGGCTCGTCGATCTCCTCCGGCGCACTGCCCTCCGCGCCCACGCCGACCGGCGTGGGCTTGGGCGCGGGCTGGATCACCGTGAGCTTGACCTCGTCCTCGCCGAGGCCCTCCTCGACGCCGTCCTGTCCCTTGTCGACCATGACCGTGGCCCCGGGCGGCAGCTCGGCCCGCAGGACGTAGTCGGCCAGCGGGTCCTCGATGTAGCGCTGGATCGCGCGGCGCAGCGGACGGGCGCCCATGGAGGGATCCCAGCCCTTCTCGACGAGCAGGTCCTTGGCGGCGTCGGAGAGCTCGAGCTGGAGCTCGCGCTCGGCCATCGACTCGCGGATCCGGTGCAGCAGGAGGTCGACGATCGTCTTGATCTCGTCCTTCTGGAGCTTGTGGAAGACCACGACGTCGTCGATCCGGTTTAGGAACTCGGGGCGGAAGACCTTCTTCAGCTCGCCCATGATCCGGTTCTTCATGTCGTCGTAGGTCATCCCCGTCTCGTCGTCGGAGACGGCGAACCCGAGCGGCGTGTTGCGCGCGATCTCGTTCGCCCCGATGTTCGAGGTCATGATCACGATCGCGTGGCGGAAGTCGACCGTGCGCCCCTGGGCGTCGGTCAACCGGCCGTCCTCCAGGATCTGCAGGAGGATGTTGAACACGTCGGGGTGGGCCTTCTCGATCTCGTCGAGCAGGAGCACGGAGTAGGGCTTGCGGCGCACCGCCTCGGTGAGCTGGCCGCCCTCGTCGTAGCCGATGTAGCCCGGGGGCGAGCCGACGAGCCGCGAGACCGCGTGCTTCTCCATGTACTCCGACATGTCGATGCGGATCATCGCGTCCTCGTCGCCGAAGAGGAACTCGGCAAGCGTCCGCGCCAGCTCGGTCTTCCCGACGCCCGAGGGGCCGAGGAAGATGAACGAGCCCGTCGGACGCTTGGGGTCCTTGAGCCCGGCGCGCGAGCGGCGGATCGCCTTGGATATCACCTCGACCGCGGCGTGCTGGCCGATCACGCGCTTGTGGAGCTCGTCCTCCATGCGCATGAGCTTCTGCGTCTCGGCCTCGGTGAGCTTGAAGACCGGAATGCCCGTCCACATCGAGACGATGTCGGCGATCTCCTCCTCGCCGATCGACGGGCGCTCGGAGGACTCGCCCGCCTCCCACTGCTCCTCGAGCTCGCGCTTCTTCTGCGTGAGCCGGCGCTCCTTGTCGCGCAGGTTCGCCGCCTTCTCGAACTCCTGGGCCTCGATCGAGGACTCCTTCTGGCGCCGCGTGGTCTCGATTTCCTCCTCGAGCTCGCGGTAGACCGGCGGGGAGGTCATCGACTTGATGCGCATGCGCGACGCCGCCTCGTCGATGAGGTCGATCGCCTTGTCGGGCAGGAAGCGGTCGGAGATGTAGCGGTCGGAGAGGTCGGCCGCCGCGGCCAGCGCCTCGTCGGTGATGTTCACCTTGTGATGCTGCTCGTAGCGGTCGCGCAGGCCCTTGAGGATCTGCTGGGTCTCCTCCGTGGAGGGCTGATCGACCCGGATCTGCTGGAAGCGCCGCTCGAGCGCCGAGTCGCGCTCGAGGTACTTGCGGTACTCGTCGAGCGTGGTCGCGCCAACCGTCTGCAGCTCGCCGCGCGCGAGCGCGGGCTTGAGGATCGAGGCCGCGTCGATCGCGCCCTCGGCCGCGCCGGCTCCCACGAGGTTGTGGAGCTCGTCGATGAACAGGATGATGTCGCCGCGCTGGGTGATCTCCTTCATCACCTTCTTGAGGCGCTCCTCGAACTCGCCGCGGTACTTCGAGCCGGCGACGAGCGCCGCGAGGTCGAGCGTGTAGATCTGCTTGCCCTTGAGCAGCTCGGGAACGTCGGAGTTCGTGATGCGCTGCGCGAGGCCCTCGACGACCGCGGTCTTGCCCACGCCGGGCTCGCCGATCAGCACCGGGTTGTTCTTCGTGCGGCGCGAGAGGATCTGCATGATCCGCTCGATCTCGGTCTCGCGGCCCACGACGGGGTCGAGCTTGCCCTCGGCGGCGAGCTTCGTGAGGTTGCGTCCGAACTGGTCGAGCAGCTTGGAGGACTTCTTTCCCTCCCCCTGGGCCTGCGCCCCACCGCCACCGCCCGAGCCGCTGCCCTGGCGCCGGCCACCGGGACCGGAGAGCATGCGGATGACTTCGTTGCGGATCTTCTCCGAGTCCGCGTCGAAGTCGAGCAGGATGCGGGCCGCCACCCCCTCGTTCTCGCGCACGAGCCCGAGCAGGATGTGCTCCGTGCCGATGTAGTTGTGGCCGAGCGAGAGCGCCTCGCGCAGCGCGAGCTCGAGCACCTTCTTGGCACGCGGCGTGAAGGGGATCTGCCCGCTCGTGACCTCCTCACCCGAGCCGACGATGCGCACGACCTGGGCGCGCACGCGCTCCACGGTGATGTCGAGCGACTCGAGCACGCGCGCCGCGAGCCCCTCCTCCTCGCGCAGCAGGCCGAGCAGGATGTGCTCGGTGCCGATGTAGTTGTGCTTCAGCGTGCGAGCCTCCTCCTGGGCGAGGACAACCACCTGACGGGCTCGCTCTGTGAAACGCTCGAACATGGAGATGCTTCCTTCCTACTGAGGCTGAGGCGTTGCCTCGAGGGGTGTCAGGACGAGGTCGGTCGAGGGAGGTCTGAAGCGGTTCGCAGGGTCACGAAGGACCCCGCCTACTCCGATACTTCGGCCAAAGCGGCCGGATGGATGAGTGGACGGGGTCGGTTGACGGGCATGAGGCAGTCTACCAACGGGTTCCACCGTTACTCGGTGCCCAAACCGGCGACGGCGGCACGCGAATCGCGCAACTTCGGACATGGCGCGCCGGCGGCGCCGGCGCCTCTCGCCTCAGCGCATCGCGGGAAAGAGCACGACCTCGCGAATGGACCGGCGGCCGGTGAGGAGCATGACGAGGCGGTCGATCCCGATCCCGATGCCGCCGGTCGGGGGCATCCCGTGCTCGAGCGCGGCGACGAAGTCCTCGTCGTAGGGCTGGGCCTCCTCGTCGCCCGCGGCGGCTCCGGCGCGCTGGGCCTCGAAGCGCGCGCGCTGCTCGTCGGGGTCGTTGAGCTCGGTGAACGCGTTGGCGAACTCCATCCCGGCGGCGAAGCACTCGAAGCGCTCGACGAGCCCGGGCTCGGAGCGGTGCGCCTTGGCGAACGGCGAGAGCTCGACGGGGTAGTCCATGACGAAGGTCGGCTGCTCGAGGTGGGGCTCGACGAGCTTGGAGAGCAGGTCGTCGACGAGCTGGGCCCACGTGCGCTCCGTGGGCAGCTCGATGCTCCGCTTCTGCATCTCGCGCACGAGCGCGTCGTGCTCGCGGTGCGCGAGCACGTCGATACCCGTCTTCTCGGCGATCGCGTCGCGCAAGGTCACCCGCTTCCAGGGCCGGGTGAAGTCGACCGAGCCGGCGTGGCCTACGTCCGTCGCGACCCGCTCGACGAGCTCCTCGAGGCGGTCGGCGACGTCACGGTAGTCGGCGTAGGCCTCATACCACTCGAGCATCGTGAACTCGGGGTTGTGCTTGGGCGAGAGGCCTTCGTTGCGAAAGTCCTTGCCGAGCTCGTAGACGCGCTCGAGGCCGCCGACGATGCAGCGCTTGAGGTAGAGCTCGGTGGCGATGCGCAGGAACAGCGTGCGATCGAGCGCGTTGTGGTGGGTGGTGAACGGCCGCGCCAGCGCTCCTCCGTAGAGCGGTTGGAGCACCGGTGTCTCGACCTCCACGAACCCCTTCTCGTCGAGGAAGCGCCGGACCGCGGCGACGGTGCGCGCGCGCGCGAGGAAGAGCTCGCGCGCCTCGGGGGAGGAGATGAGGTCGAGCTCGCGGTGGCGAAAGCGCGTCTCGAGGTCCCGCAGGCCGTGGTGCTTGTCAGGCGGGGGACGCAGCGACTTGGCGAGCAGCGCGTAGGAGTCGACGCGCAGCGTGAGCTCACCGCGGCGCGAGCGCAGGACGGTGCCGTCGACGCCGATGAGATCGCCGAGATCGAGCGCGAGCAGCCGGCCCATCTCCTCCTCGCCGAGCACGTCGCGCCGGGCTTGGAGCTGGATGCGCCCCGAGCGGTCGACGAGGTCGAGGAACGCCATCTTGCCCTGTCCCCGCCGGGCCGCGAGGCGTCCGGCGACGCGGTAGGAGTCCTCGCTCTCGGCCCCGGGTTCGAGGTTCTCGTGGGCGGCGGCGATCACCGCGGTGGGCACCACACCGGGAAAGGCGTGCGGGAAGGGCTCGACGCCGTCGGCGCGCAGCCCCTCGAGCTTGCGCCGGCGGTTGGCCAAGAGCTCCGAGAGCTCCTCGCCGGACTCGGGCACGGCCACGAGCGATGCTCTACGCGACGCCGACGTCGATCTTCGTGACCTTGAGCTTGCGCTCGCCCTTGGGCGTCGGGAAGACGACCTCGTCCCCGCGACGGCGGCCGAGCAGCGCCTTGCCGACCGGCGACTCGTTGGAGAGCTTGCGCTCGGCCGGGTTGGCCTCCGCGGAGCCGACGATCGTGTACTTCGTCGAGGTGCCGGCCTCGTCCTTGACGTGGACGACCGAGCCGACCCGGACCTCGTCCGTGGAGAGCTCGGAGGCGTCGATGACCTGGGCCGAGCGCAGCTTGTCCTCGAGCGAGGCGATCCGCGCCTCGAGCATCGCCTGCTCGTTCTTGGCGTCGTCGTACTCCGCGTTCTCGGAGATATCGCCGAACTCGCGTGCCTCCCTGATGCGCTGAGCCACCTCGCGGCGCTTCTCGTTCGAGAGGTGCTCGAGCTCGTGCTTCATCTTCTCGAGCCCCTCCGGGGTGAGGATTACGTCCTTGGGCATGGGCGTTTCCGGTCGAAGGAGAGGACGGAGCGGCGAGGCGTCGGGGCCGCTCCCGGGCCAGCGGGCGCGTGAGTATAGCGGCGGCTGAGGGCCTCTCGTCAGGCCGCCGCGGCCAGCGCCGGAGCCCGTAGCGCCGCGCGTGCGGCGGCCAGCGTTTCGGTGCGCTGGAGGGTGTCCTGGAGCGCTGGGTCGCCGCCGAGGCGCTCGACGTACCAGGGGTAGAACTTGCGCAGGTAGCGGGCGGCTCGCTCGGCGCCGAGGTGATCCTCTGCGCGCTCCATCACCCACTCGAGCTCGGCAAGGACCTCGTCGGCGCTCGGCTCGCGCGACCAGGTGCCGAGAAGCCGGCCGAAGAGCCAAGGGTTGCCCAGCGAGCCGCGGGCGAGCATGATGGCGGCGGCGCCCGTGCGCGCGAAGGCCTCGCGTGCGGAGTCGGCGTCGCGCAGGCCGCCGGAGATCGTCACGGGCACCGGGAGCTCCTCGACCAAGCCGCGCGCGAGCTCGTAGTCCGGACGTCCCCGGTGCGCTTGGGAGGCGTGGCGGGGATGGAAGGCGAGCCCCGCGACGTCCGCCTCCTCCACCAGCCGGCGCGCGAGGACGACGCCATCGCGCTCCCCCGGCCGCTGGCCGGGACGGAGCTTCACGGTCACCGGCAGGCCGCTCCCGCGGCGCGCCGCCGCGGCCACCGCCACCGCACGGTCAGGATCACCCAGCAGCGCCGCGCCCGCGCCCGTCTTGCACACCTTGGGCACGGGACAGCCCATGTTCAGGTCGATCAGGTCGGCGCCCGCCGCGGCCACGCGCTCGGCGGCCGAGGCCATGATGTCGGGGTCCTGCCCGAAGAGCTGAAAGGAGACGGGGTGCTCGTCGGGGTGCACGCGCAGGAGCTCGGTGCACGTGCGCTCGTTGCCGTAGTGCACCGCGTGGCTCGAGACCATCTCCGAAGTGACGAGCCCGGCACCGAAGCGCTTGGCCTGCAGGCGCACGAACCAGTTGCCGATCCCCGCGAGCGGCGCGAGCACGACGCGGTTGGCGATCGGGATACCGCCGAGGGTCCACGGGTCGGTGAGCTGGCCGGTCATCTCCGGATGAGGGTAACCCGGCGCGACGCGCGTGAGGCCTTTGAGCGCGAACGTACGGCCACCGCGACTCCGGTGACGGTGCACGGACGTTCGCGCTCGTGCGCCGCACGCCCTTCAGGAGTTCCGCGTGTGGATCAGTCGCAGGCCGCTCAGGGTGAGCAGATCGTCCACCTCGTCGATCGAGGTGGCGAAGGGCACGACCACCGAGGCCAGGCCGCCCGTGGCGATCGTGCGCGTCCGGGCTCCGAGCTCGGCGCGCAGCCGTCCGACGATGCCGTCGACCTGCCCCGCGTAGCCGTAGACGATGCCCGAGCGGATCGCGTCGAGGGTCGTCTTGCCGATGAGGGAGCGCGGAGGCCCGAGCTCGACCTTGGGGAGCTTGGCGGCGCGCTCGGTCAGCGCGTCCATGGAGATCTCGACGCCGGGAGAGATGATGCCGCCGAGATAGTCCCCCTCTTCGGAGATCGCGTCGTAGGTGATCGCGGTGCCGAAGTCGACGACCACGCACGCGCCACGCGCGCGCTCGTAGGCGGCCACCGCATTGACGAGCCGATCGGCGCCGATCTCGCGCGGATTCTCGTAGCGCAGCGCCATGCCGGTTCTGACGCCCGGACCGACCACGAGCATCTCGTGGCCGAGGTAGCGGCTGCCCACTCCCGCCCACTCGTCGCCGAGCTGGGGAACGGTCGAGGAGACGATCGAGGCGTCGAGGGCGTCGAAGGAGAGGCCGCGGAGCGCGAGCAGCGTCGAAAGCCGGGCCCCGAGCTCGTCCGTGGTCGACTCGCGCCGCGTGGCAAAGCGCCAGTGCTCGACGAGCTCAGCGCCCTCCCAGGTGCCGAAGTGCGTTTGCGTGTTGCCGACGTCGACCGCGAGCAACACGGCTCTTTTAGCCCGAGAGCTCGGAGACCGGCTTGCCCACGTACGCCCCGCCGGGCACGCCGCCGAGCGCGAGCACGCGCAGGCCCTTCGGTCCGGACACGATCTTGCGCGGTTCCGCCGGCCCGACGCGAACCAGCACGTCGGGACGAAGCTCGATCTCCTCACCGCCGACGCGAAGCCAGCCCGAACCGCCCAGCACCGCGTAGACCTCCTCCTGACCGTCTGCGGCGTGGTCGTGCTCCGGGTAGCGCGAGGCGTCGGGCGGGAAGTCCAGGACCTGGAGGCCGAACGAGCTAACGCCCAGCTCGGCACGCGCCTTCTTGAAGCCACCGCCGAACGCAGCCTCCATCTCGTCGATGGTCTTGGCGGTGTAGTCGGGCACGCGCGGCACCCTACTCGCCTCTGCCTTCAGCTCGACTCGCGCCACACCTCGACCGAGACCTCCTCCACCGGGAGGGCGATCGGGGGCTCGGGCTTGGACGCCTTGACCCACACCGAGTGGGCGTGGAAGCGCTCGAGCAGCCGGTCGGCGACCGCGGCGCACAGGCGCTCGAGCGTGCGGTAGGAACGCTGCTGGGCTACGAGCGCGACCTCCTGGCAGACCTCGGCGTAGTCCACCGTGTCATCCACCCGGTCGGTGACCGTCGCGTCGGACTCGCCGACATCGAGGCGCAGATCCAGGACGAGGCGCTGGCCGACCTCGCGCTCGGCCTCGCTCACGCCGTGGTGGGTGTAGAGCGAGAGGCCGCTGACCTCGACGGTCACCTCGGGCTCGGAGCCCGCATCCTCGTCGTCCAGCTCGGGGTCTAGCTCGTCGAACTCGTCGGGGTCGTGGGGGCCCATGGCGGGCCGACCGTAGCACCCGCCACCGCCAGCGCATCGCGCACGGGGGCGACGTCGTGCACGCGGAAGATCGTGGCCCCGCGCTCCCACGCGAGCGCGCTTCCCGCCGCCGTGGCCACGGCCCTCTCCCCCACCTCACGCCCGGTGATCCGTCCCAGGAAGGCCTTGCGTGAGACACCGATCACCACCGGGCGGCCGAGCTCGGCGATCTCCTCCAGGCGCCGGATGAGCTCGAGGTTGTGCTCCAAGGTCTTGCCGAACCCGATCCCAGGGTCGAGATGGATCCGCTCCTCCGGCACCCCCTCGGCGACCGCGAAGGCCAGGCGCTCCGCGAGGAAGGCCTTGACCTCGGAGACCACGTCGTCGTAGCGGGGGTCGTCCTGCATCGTGCGCGGCTGCCCTTTCATGTGCATGAGGCAGCAGTCGGCGCCGCGCTCGGCGACGAGCGCCGCCATGCCCGCTTCGGCGCGAAACGCCGTCACGTCGTTCACATAGCTCGCACCGGCGTCGAGCGCGGCCCGCGCGACCTCGACCTTGCTCGTGTCCACGGAGACCTGGACGTCGCTCGCGCGGGCCAGCTCCTCGATCACGGGCACGACGCGCGCGCTCTCCTCCTCCACCCCGACGTGCTCGGCGCCCGGCCGCGTCGACTCGCCCCCCACGTCGATGATGTCGGCCCCCTGCGCCGCGAGCTCACGACCGTGGGCCACCGCGGTCTCGCGCGAGAGGAACCGCCCGCCGTCGGAGAAGGAGTCGGGCGTGACGTTGAGGATGCCCATGATGCGCCAAGGCCGCGGCGTCATCGGGCCATCGTAGGGCGCGCGCTCGAGTGCCGCCGGACAGGCAGGCGCCGGCCCGGGAGGCCGCTACGAGAGGTCCGGCTTGACCGGTGGCGTGCCGCGGAGCTCCGCGGTCCCGCCGGCAAGCCCGGGACGCGGCAGCGGCCGCGGCGCCTCGCGGCCGGCGCGGTCGGGCGCCGACGGAAGCGGTAGATCGGGGGGCGGCGGCGCCTCGGCGCCGAAGACGTCTTCCTCGGACTGGCCTTCGAGGAGCGCCCGGAACTGCTCCTTCTCGATCGTCTCGCGCTTGACGAGGATCTCCGATATCGCCTCGAGCTTCGTCCGGTGCTCCGTGAGGATGTCCTTGGCGCCCTGGTGAGCGGTCTCCACGATCCGACGGATCTCGTCGTCGATCTCACGCGCGACGTCGTCGGAGTAGTCGGGCTCGGAGGAGAACTCGCGACCCAGGAACGGCTGCCCGTGGTCGTGCCCGAAGACCCGCGGGCCGAGCTTCTCGCTCATTCCGAAGCGCATGACCATCTGCTTGGCGGTCGCGGTGACCTTCTCGAGGTCGTTCGAGGCGCCCGTGGTGATCTCGCCGAAGACGATCTCCTCCGCCGCGCGGCCCCCGAGCGACATCGCCATCGTGTCGCCGAGCTCGGCGCGCGTGGTGAGGAACTTGTCCTCCTGGGGCAGCGAGATCGTGTAGCCGAGCGCCTGCCCGCGCGAGACGACCGAGATCTTGTGGACGGGGTCGGAGTGCTCGAGGTAGTGCCCGACGATCGCGTGGCCCATCTCGTGGTAGGCGGTGATGAGCCGCTCCTTCTCGCTCATGACCCGCGTCTTCTTCTCCGGGCCGGCGATCACCCGCATGATCCCCTCCTCGAGCTCGACCTGGCCGATCTCGCGCTTGCCCGTGCGCGCGGAGAGCAGGGCGGCCTCGTTGACGAGGTTCGACAGGTCGGCGCCGGTGAAGCCGGGGGTCTGGCCGGCGAGGGTGTCGACGTCGATCACCCGGGCGAGCGGCTTGCCGCGCGTGTGGACCTCGAGGATCTTGGCGCGCCCCTTGCGGTCGGGGCGGTCGACGACGATCTGGCGGTCGAAGCGGCCCGGACGGAGCAGGGCGGGATCGAGGATGTCCGGGCGGTTGGTGGCGGCGATGAGGATGATGTTGTCCTTCATCTCGAAGCCGTCCATCTCCACCAGGAGCTGGTTCAGCGTCTGCTCACGCTCGTCGTGCCCGCCGCCGAGGCCCGCGCCGCGGTGGCGCCCGACCGCGTCGATCTCGTCCATGAAGATGATGCACGGAGAGTTCTGCTTGGCCTGCTCGAAGAGATCTCGAACGCGCGAGGCGCCCACGCCGACGAACATCTCGACGAAGTCCGAGCCGGAGATCGAGAAGAACGGCACTCCGGCCTCCCCGGCGACCGCGCGGGCGAGCAGCGTCTTGCCGGTGCCGGGCGGCCCGTAGAGCAGCACGCCCTTGGGGATGCGCGCGCCGAGCGCCTGAAATTTCTTCGGGTTCTCGAGGAACTCCTTGATCTCGTGGAGCTCCTCCACCGCCTCGTCGACCCCCGCCACGTCGCGGAAGGTGATCTTGGGCGAGTCGACCGAAAGGCGCTTGGCGCGGGACTTGCCGAAGGACATGACCTTCGAGCCGCCGCCCTGCACCTGGTTCATGAGGAAGATCCAGAACCCGATGAAGATCACGAACGGGAGCACGTAGGTGAGCAGGGAGAGCCAGCCGTTGCTCTTCTTGCCCTCGACGTCGAAGGGGACGTTGGCCTTCTGGAGCGTGGAGACGAGCTGCGCGCCGTAGGCGTCGGGGTAGCCCACCTCGTACTTCGAGCCGTCGCCGCGCGTGACGTCGACCGTGTTGTCCTTCGTCTTGACGTCGACCCCCTTGACCTGCGGAGGGGAGGCCTGCACCTGGGTCAGGAAGTTCTGGAAGGTCTGCTTGGGAGCATGATCGCTCGGGGAGATGAGCTTCTGCGCGAAGAACGCGAGCACCACCACGATGAGGATGGGAAAGGCAGCGCTCTTGAAAAGCCGGCTCATGGGGATGCTCCCTGCCACACCCCTTTCTGAGGTGGTGCGGCGAAAAGAGCGTGAAGCGTAGCAGCGGGAGGCCCTCCTTCCGGCGAGCGAGCGCGGTCGCCCCTGACGTTCTGCGATCCTCCGCGGCCCATGCCGCAGACCGTGCTCGTGGTCGACGACGACGCCCCCGTGCGCCGGATGCTGGCGCGGACGCTCGAGGCCGAGGGCGAGAAGGTCATCGCCGCCGCCGACGGAGGGCAGGCGCTTCTCGCCGTCGAGCGCTCCGTCCCCGACGTGGTGGTCCTCGACGTGGCGATGCCGGGACTGGACGGGCTCGCCGTCTGCCGCCGCCTGCGCGCCAAGGGCATCGCGGTCCCGATCCTGCTGCTCACCGCGCGCGATGCCGTCTCCGATCGCGTCGCCGGCCTCGACGCCGGGGCCGACGACTACCTCGTCAAGCCGTTCGCTCCCGAGGAGCTGAGCGCTCGCGTGCGCGCGCTCGGGCGCCGCGGACAGCCCCTCGGCGAGCGGCTGGCCGTGGGCGAGCTCGCGCTCGATCCCGACACCCGCGCGGCGAGTCGAGGCGGGCGCTCGATCGAGCTCACCGGGCGCGAGGCCGACCTCCTCGCGCTGCTCATGCGCCACCCGCGGGCGGTGATCTCGCGCGAGCAGGCGCTCGCGGAGGTGTGGAGCGGAGAGGGCGGGTCCAACGTCGTCGATCGCTACGTCGGCTACCTGCGGCGCAAGCTCGGCGAGCCGCCGCTCATCCATACCGTGCGCGGGCGCGGATTCGCGCTGCGGCCGTGAGGCGGTTCCCGAGGCCGCGGACGCTCCGCGCTCGCCTCACCGCCGCGGCCGCCGCGGCCATCCTGCTCGCGATCGGGCTGCTCGGCTTCTCCGTCGCGCTCGTCCTCTCGAGCCAGCTGCGCTCCTCGCTCGACCGGGCGCTGCACGACCGGGCCGTCGAGGTGGCGCGGCTGAGCGCCTCCGCCCCGGCGCTGCTCACCGCTCCGGGCGCGCTCGACGCGCCGCTCGGCGGCCGGCTGCTCGCGGTGGAGGTGGTGGACCGCCAGAACCGGATCCTCGCCCGCTCGGCCGCGCTCGGGGGTCGACTGCTGCCGGGCGGTCCCCTCCTCGACCGCGCGCTGAGAAGCGGAGCGACCGGGTACGTCTCGGCCCGGCTCTCGGGCGAGAAGATCCGGCTCTACGTCGCTCCCGTCGCCGACGCGGGCGGCGCCGCCGGGGGAGGGGCGGTGCTTGTGGCCTCAACGTCCTCGGAGATCGACGGAACGCTGCGCCGCGTGCGCGAGCTCGTCGCGCTCGGGGCGCTCATCGCCGCCCTGCTCGGAGCGCTCGGGGCCGCCATGCTCACGCGCCGTGGCCTGCGACCGCTCGGGCGCCTCTCCGCCGGCGCGCGCGCGATCGAGGAGACCGGCGACGCGAGCCGGCGCCTGCCGCCCGCCGCGTCCGAGGACGAGGTCGGAGAGCTCACGGGCACCCTCAACGGGATGCTCGGCGCGCTCGAGCGCGCGCGCCAGACCGAGCGGCGCTTCCTGGCCGACGCCTCGCACGAGCTGCGTACGCCGCTCACCTCCCTGCGCGGGAACGCCGCCTTCGTCGCGCGCCACGGCCCCGATCCCGAGGCCCTCGCCGACCTCGAAGCCGACGCCGCGCGCCTCGCCGCGCTGCTCGACGACCTCCTCGCCCTCGAGCGCGAGGAGGTCGCGCCAGAGCCGGTCGAGGAGGTGCTCCTCGCGGAGCTCGTCGCCGCCGCCGCTCGCGCCGAGGACGTCGAGGCCGAGCTCTGCGAGCCCTCGGCGCTCGTCGTTCGGGGGGAGCGCGGCCCGCTCGAGCGGGCGCTCGCCAACCTCGTGGAGAACGCGCGCGTGCACGGGCCGAGGGGAGGAGAGATCCGCGTCGAGCTCGCGGCGCAGGGCGACGAAGCGCTCCTCTCCGTGACCGACGGGGGACCGGGTATCCCGGCCGAGCGCGTCGAGGCCGCCTTCGGGCGCTTCTGGCGCGGACCCGAGGCGAGCGGCCGGCCCGGCTCGGGTCTCGGGCTGGCCATCGTGCGCGCGACGGCCGAGCGCCACGGGGGAGCGGTGGAGATCGAGGGCGCGCGCGTGACGCTGCGCCTCCCGCTTCTCAAGCAGCTCTCAAGGTCATCGCCTACCGTGGTCGCCGACCCCCAGCGAAGGACCCCGATCCCATGAGCCTCTTCCGCCGCCTGCCCACCTCCCGCCTGCTCGCGCTGGGCGTCTTCGTGGTCCTCCTTCTCGGCGGGGGAGCGGCGATCGCCGCCGCCGCGCTGAGCGGAAGTGGTTCCGTGCCCGCGCCCAAGCCGCTCGCCCCGGCGATCCACGACGCGCTGGCCGCCAAGCCGGTGCAGGGAATCACCGCGCGCGTGACGTTCACCAACCACCTCGTCGACTCCGCCAGCCTGCAGGGCGCCGGCAACCCGCTGCTCTCGGGGGCCACCGGCCGCCTGTGGCTCGCCCCGGGAGGCCGCGCGCGCCTCGAGCTCCAATCCGAGAGCGGCGATGCCCAGCTCGTGAGCGACGGGAAGCGGTTCTTCGCCTTTGACGCCTCCTCCAACACGGCCTACCGCGGCGAGCTGCCGCGCTCACGTCGCTCCGGGCGCTCCGGCCACGAGCAGGAGCGCCTGCCGACCGTCGCCCAGCTCGAGCGTGGGCTCACCCGGCTCATGCGCCGGGTCTCCGTGCTCGGGCCGACGCCCGAGTCGAGCGCCGGTCAGCCCGCCTACCGCGTGCGCCTCTCTCCGCGCCACGACGGCGGACTGCTCGGTGCCGCCGAGCTCTCCTGGGACGCGGTGCACGGGGTGCCACTGCGCGCGGCGATCTACGCCGCCGGAAGCTCCACTCCGGTCCTCGAGCTCAAGGCCACGGAGATCTCCTACGGGCCCGTGCCGTCCTCCACCTTCACCGCCAGCCCGCCCGCGGGCGCGAAGCTCGTGCAGCTCAGCGCGAAGAGCCCGCACGGTGCCGGTTCAAACGAGGCCGGCGGCAATCGGCATGGCCGTCGCAGCCACCGCGACCGGGGCACGCAGAGCCTGAGCGCGGTCTCGCGAGCCCTCCCCTTCCGCCTCGCGGCGCCCGACCGGCTCGTCGGACTGCCCCGCCGCGCCGTCCGCCTCCTCGACTGGAACCGGCACCCGGGCGCGCTCGTCTTCTACGGTCGCGGGCTCGGCGGGATCGCCGTGATCGAGCGCGCGGCGGGACCGGCGGAGCCGACTCCCCCCACCCGGCGCGGTCGCGAGCGCGGCGGACAACTCGACCTGCCGAAGGTCTCCATCAACGGCGCGACCGGCACCGAGCTCGCCACGGCGCTCGGGGCCGTCGTGCGCTTCGAGCGCGGCGGGATCTCCTACACGGTGCTCGGCTCGGTGCCCGCGGCCGCCGCCGAGGCGGCGGCCGCCGCCGCCGAGGCGGCCGCGCGCGGCCTGTAGGAGCGCGGGCTTCGGTGGACCATCCCGTCGAGGCTCGCGGCCTCGTCAAGCGCTACGGCGACATCGTCGCCGTCGACCACGTCGACCTGACGGTCCGGGCGGGTGACGTCTACGGGTACCTGGGACCGAACGGGGCGGGCAAGACCACCTCGCTGCGGATGCTGCTCGGGCTCATCCGGCCCACGGAGGGCACGGCGCGCCTCTTCGGCCGCGATCCCCTCCTCGAGGGCGCCCGCGCCCTCGACGGCGTGGGCGGATTCGTGGAGGCGCCGCGCTTCTACCCCTACCTGAACGGCCGCAAGAACCTCGAGCTCTGCGCCGCCTACGACGGCGGGGGCGCGGCCGAGCGGATCGACGAGGTGCTCGACGTGGTGACGCTGCGCGACCGCGCCAAGGACAAGGTCGGCGGCTACTCCCACGGAATGCGCCAGCGCCTGGGCATCGCCGGCGCGCTGCTGCGCGATCCCCGGTTGCTCCTGCTCGACGAGCCGGCCACCGGGCTCGACCCCGCCGGCATGCGCGACATGCGCGCCCTCATCCGCCGCCTCGCCGACGGAGGGATGACCGTGCTGCTCTCGAGCCACCTGCTCGCCGAGGTCGAGGAGCTCTGCGACCGCGTGGCGATCGTGCGCTCGGGCCGGGTCGCCTACGAGGGAAGCCTCGACGAGCTCCAGCGCACTGCTTCCACGAGCTTCCTGCTGCGCACGAGCGACGACGAGCGCGCGCTGGGGGTGTGCGCGGAGCGCTCCGGCCTCGGCGAGGTGCGCCGGGAGGCCGCGGGCATCCGCTTCAGCGCCGGGGAGGAGGCCACGGGCGAGCTGTCGATCGCCCTGGTCGAGGCCGGCCTGGCCATCTACGCCCTCGCGCCCGAGCGCGCGACGCTCGAGGACCTCTTCTTCCGCCTCACCGAGGGGGAGGACGCCGGCGGCGCCGAGGCGGTGCCGCGCACCGGCGCCGCGCCCGAGCGCGTGGGTGAGCCCGCGTGAGGCGTCCGGGAGCGTTGACGGTCTACCGCTGGGAGCTGCGAAAGCTCCGCTCCCAGAAGCGCACCTACCTCGGCCTCGGCGTCGCGATCGCGATGCCGCTGCTCTTCGTGCTCGCCCTCGCCCTGCAGAACGGCCAGCCCCAGGAGGTGGCCTTCGGCCGCTACGTGCGCGAGTCCGGGCTCGCGATCCCGCTCGTCCTGCTCATCTTCGGCTCGGTGTGGCTCTTCCCGCTCGTGACCGCGCTCGTGGCCGGCGACATCGTCGCCTCCGAGGACCACAACGGCACCCTGAAGACGATCCTCACGCGCTCGCTGCACCGCGGGCAGGTCTTTGCGGGCAAGGCGCTGGCGGCGGCCACCTACGCGGCGCTCGCCCTCGCGGTGATGGGCCTGGTGGCGATCGTCGCCGGCTCGCTCAAGTCGGGCTTTCACCCGCTGACCACGCTGTCGGGCACGACGGTCTCCGCACCGCGCGCGCTCGCTCTCGTCGCCGCGAGCCTCGCGGTCTACCTCCTGCCCATGCTCGCGATCGCCTGCATCGGGCTGCTGCTCTCGAGCGTCACGCGCAACTCGGCCGCTGCGGTGGTCGGCACGCTGCTGATCGCGCTGCTCCTCCAGCTTCTCGGCATCCTGCCCGGGCTCGGAGGGCTGAAGCCCTACCTCCTGCCCACGCAGTTCCAGGCGTGGCAGGGCTTCCTGCGCATCCCGATCGACTGGGCCCCGGTCGTTCGCGCGGCGTGGGTGAGCGCGGCGTACGCGCTGCCCTGCCTCGTCGGGGCCTACCTCGTGTTCCTCCGCCGCGACGTCGCCGGCGGCTGATCAGCGGTCGGGACCCAGGCCGTCCACGAGGTTCAGCGCGGCCACGAACGGGAGGTTGCGATAGCGCTCGTCGTGATCGAGCCCGTAGCCGATCGCGAAGCGGTCGGGGATCTCGAAGCCCACGTAGCGGACGGGAAGGTCGACCTGGCGCCGGCTCGGCTTGGCCAGCAGCGCGCACACCTCGAGCGAGGCGGGATCGCGCGATTGCAGGTTGCGCAGGAGGTACTGCAGCGTGAGGCCCGAGTCGACGATGTCCTCGACGATGAGGACCTCGCGCCCGGCGATGACGGCGTCGAGATCCTTGAGGATGCGCACCACGCCCGAGGACTTCGTCGCCGAGCCGTAGGAGGCCACCGCCATGAAGTCGACCTCACAGGGGACCTCGAGCTGGCGCATGAGGTCGGAGAGGAAGAAGACCGCACCCTTCAGCACGCCGATCAGGAGGAGCTCACGGCCCGCGTAGTCGCGGGAGATCTCGCCCCCGAGCTCGCGCACGCGATGTTGCAGATCGTCGGCCTGGACGAGGATCTCGCCGATCGCTGGGTCGCGCATCGCGTGCCGCAGTCTACGAGCCGACGTGGCGCGTGAACCGCAGGATCCCCCCCTCGAGCACCGCTCGCACGCCCTCGCCGAGGTCGAGCGCGGCGCGCCCGGTGGAGCGCAGCGCCAGGATCTCCTCCGTCCGGCGCCTCGCGCGCGGAGCGAGGCGTCCGGCGGCGGCGTCGGCCAACCGCTGGACCACGAGCCGCTGCAACGCCGGCGGGGCGAGGCGCAGCCGCTCGAGCGCGATCTCCTCCGCGCCCCCGAGCAGCTCGTCGACGAGCCCGTCGAGCACCTCGGCCTCGTCGCGCAGGAGCTCGGCGGTGCGCACCACGTTGGCCTCGGCGGCGGGATGCACGGCGGCGAGCGCGGGCAGCAGGCCGTTACGCACGCGCCCGCGCGCGTAGAGCGCCGAGTCGTTGGTCTCGTCCTCACTCCACTCGAGTCCGCGCGCGCGGCAGTACTCCGTAATTCGCGCGCGCGGGTAGCGAAGGAGCGGGCGGACGAGGCGGCCGTCGCGCTCGGGCATGCCGAGGAGCGCGCGCCGCCCGGGGGAGGAGGCGAGGCGATAGAGGACGGTCTCGGCCTGATCGCTTGCGGTGTGGCCCGTCGCGATCCGCGCATCCCCCAGGCGCTCGGCGAGCCGCCCGGCGGCGGCGTAGCGCACGTCGCGTGCCCACCCTTGCCGGTTCCCGGAGCCGGGCGGCCGCTCGGCGCGCACCACCTCGAGCGGCACCTCAAGGCGCGCGGCAAGGCGCGCGCACAGCGCCTCGTCCTCCCCCGCCGCCGCACGCAGCCCGTAGTTGACATGAAGGGCGCGCACCTTCTGCGCACCGGCGATCCGGACGGAGAGGTCGAGCAGGCACACGGAGTCGCGGCCGCCCGAGACCATCACGATCACCGGCTCGCCGGTGCCGAGCAGCTCCCGGCCGCGGATCTCCTCGACCACCCGGGCCCTCAGTCCTCCGCGACGTGCGCGAGGAACAGCTCGGTGGGATGGGAGAACCCCTTGAGCTTGACCTCGGCGATCGGCTCGAACTCGAGGTGCGAACCCGCGCCCTCGACCACGGGACGCGTGACCAGCACCTCTCCGCCGGCCGAGCGGGCGGCCACCCGGGCGGCCAGGTTCACCTCCCGCCCGTAGTAGTCGCCGTCGCGGTAAAGGACCTCGCCGTAGTGGACCCCGACGCGGGGCAGCGGGCGCTCGGCGGCGACCAGCGCCTGGAAGCCGACGGCCCAGTCGGTGAGCCCCGCGCAGTCCGAGGAGACGATCATCACCTCGTCGCCGATCGTCTTGATGATCCGGGCGTCGTCGGGCAGGGTGTTCTCGACCGCCTCCACGAAGCGCTCGACCGCGTTCATCGCCTCCTCCTCGCCCTCCGTCTCGGTGAGCTTGGTGTAGCCGGCGAGATCGGCGAAGGCTATGGCCACGCGCAGGCGGCCGAGGTCGAGCCGGCCTCCCTCGAGGTCCTCCTCCATGTGCCCGATGACGTCCTGCTCGACGAAGTGGGAGAGGAACTTGTGATGCACGTGGCTGAGGATCGGCAGGGCGAGCGGCAGCAGGTCGCGCGCGAGGCCCTCCATCTCCTCGGCCATCTCGAGCGCGGGCACGCCGTCGCGGATGAGCGGCTCGTGCACGTAGAGGTGAAAGAGGCGCACCTCGGCGTCGGCGATCTGCGCGGCGGCCTGCCCGTAGACCCGCACGAGCTGCAGGAACGCGACGAGCGGGAAGCCGGCGGAGAGGACGGTGGAGATGTAGCGCAGGAGCTCGACGTCGTCCTCGGAGATCCGCACGCGAGCCGAGGCGGCCAGCCCGAGCGAGGCGAAGATGCGCTGCACGAGCGCCGGCTCGAGATCGCTGCGCGCAGCGGCCTCCTCGAGGGTGAGGCTCTCTCTGCCGACGGGGAAAAGGTCCTCGATGTACCCGAAGGCCAGGCGCCCGGACTCTCCCGCCGCGCGGATCTCCCGGAGACCGTGGCCGCGCTCGCGCAGCCGCGCGACGAGCCGCGCGTGGGCCGCGGCCGGGGCGGTCCAACGGCCCTCGTACGGGGGGATCAGCCCGCCGCGAGCCCACCGGCGCAGCGTGTCCGGAGTGACGCCCGCGCGGCGTGCGACCTCCGCCAGGGTGAGCTCAGCCCCCGGGTCGTTCATGCCCGACCTCGGTGCTCGCGCTAGAGCCGAAGGTGGGGATAGTCCGACTCGACCAGCTCACGGTAGAGGCCGAACACCGGCTTGGTGACCGGCATGAGCGCGAGCGCCGCCTTGACGTCACCGCCGGTCTTGATCCGGCGCCGGGCGATGGCCATGGGGACGTTCTCCTTGCCCTGGAAGTACTTGTTGGCGGTCTCGGAGGACATCGCCATCTTCACCTTGGGCTTCCAGTCGACGTCGTCCGTCCACTCCCAGGCGAGGTTCGCGCCCTCGTCGGGGCGGCCGGCGCGGACGTTGAGCACGAGGTCGACGTCGTCGAACTCGAAGCGCTGGGGGACGTCGGCGTCGCGCAGCTTGGGGCCCATCTCCTCGTCCTCGCTCATCAGCGTGAACACCTGGTCCATCACCTCACGAAACTCCTGGGCCGATCGAAATGCGGCCACGCTGGGCCTCCTCTCTGGCTGCGCGGACGGGCTGCCGGGGAGCAGCCGCGCCGTGCGAAGGGCGAGATGGGCACTCTAGGGCTCGGTGGCCGCGCCCGCATGCGCGAGACGCACCGGGCGGCCGCTCCCTATCCTCGCCGCCGCGTGGCAGGCCAGACCGTTCACATCAGGCCCACCGCGGGGCTCGCCGAGCGCGTGCTGCTGCCGGGCGACCCCGGACGCGCCCTCTTCATCGCCCAGCGCGTGCTCGACGCTCCGAGGATGTTCAACCACCACCGGGGCCTATGGGGCTACACGGGCGCCGCTCCCGACGGCCTGCCGCTGAGCGTGCAGAGCACGGGGATGGGTGGGCCGAGCGCGGCGATCGTCGTGGAGGAGCTCATCCGCCTCGGCGCCCGCCGCCTCGTGCGGGTCGGGACGGCGGCCGCGCTGGCCCACGGGCTCGAGCTCGGAGAGCTCGTGGTCGCGCGGGAGGCGCTCGCGCTCGACGGAGCCAGCCGCGCCCTGGGGGCAGGCGGGCGAGTCGCCGCGGACACCGCGCTGAGCGATGCCCTGCTTGACGCCACCGGGCCGGCAACGGCGCAGGCGGGAGCGGTCGCCTCCGTCGATCTCTTCTACGACCCCGATCCGCAAGCCGGCCAGAGGTGGCGCGATGGAGGGGCGATCGCAGTGGAGATGGAGAGCGCCGTGCTCTTTCGCCTCGGCGCCCTTCGCGGCGTGCAGACGGCGAGCGTGCTCGCCGTCTCCGACGTGGTGGCGCCCGGCGCGGCCCCTCGGAGGATTGCCGAGGAAGACCTCGAATGCGCGGCCGAGCGCATGGGCAGCCTTGCCGCCCGAGCGCTGAGCTAAAGACGAGCGGCCGGCCCGCCCCGCTCAGGTGGTCTTGGCCTTGGAGGCCTTGGAGGCCTTGGAGGGTTTGGAGGCGCCGCTCGAGCTCGAGGATCGCGCGCTGCGACGCGCCGGCGCGGCCTTCCCCTTCGCGCTGCCCTTGCCCACCTTCTCGACCCTCTTGTCGATCGCGTCGAGCTTCGACTCGACCTTCTCGAGCTGGGTGCCCGAACGGTCGAGCTTCGACCCGATCCGCTCGAGGTCCGCCTCCATGGCGAGCAGGCGGTTCTCGACCGCGGAGCTCGATCCCAGCGACTCGACGCGATCGTCGACCCGGTCGAGCGCCTCCTCGATGCCCTCGAGGCGCTGAGAGACCGATCGCAGGCGGCGCGTCAAGCGCTCCAGGTCGGCGGCCGAGGGCAGGTTGAGCGCGCCCATAGCCACCTCCTGCGCCTGGACTGCCTTCTCCCGCGCCTCGAACGCGCGGGTGAGCGCACCCGAGACCATCGGATTCTCGAGCAGCTCTTGGGCTACGCGGCCCAGCGCCTCCTCCCCCTGCCGCGTGAGCCGGTTACGCAGCCCGTCGTCTTGCTCGCTCATCCCACTGCTTTCGGTCGGGTACGCGGATCAAAGGCACGCGCGCGACTTTAGCGGAGTTGAGGGGGAGCCCTCCCCACCCTAGGAGATATATCACTCTCAAGTTGAGCCTTACATGTGGGCGTGGAGTGGCGATCATGGTTCCTCTGGGCTTCGGCAGCGCCGCAGACCGGTCCGCGTCACCGACGAGCGAGCCCGCGGGCATCCTTCTGTGTGGCTTCCGGGGCCCACGCGCCGAGAGGCGACGGTTCGCCGTTGCAAACCCTGCGCCCAGTCAGTAGCTTGCCCCTTCGTTCGCCGCTTGCACGGCCTATGCTGCGTATACCCGGAAGATCCCGCCAGCGCGCGGGGAGGAGCTTTGAGTTGAGCCGTCTCAGGTCGAGGAAGCTGATCGTCTGGCTGATGTGCTGCGCCATGTTCGTGGCCGGCTTGGCCGTGGCCGTATCCCCGGCCGCGGCGACGAGAAGGTTCGTGGTCACCCTCCTCGGCGGGCGCACGGTCACTATCGACTCCGCCACCCCGCCCACGCCGGGCGGAACGCTCCCGGGTCTGAGCACGCCGATCGTCAGCGTCGTGGAACAAGCGCCGCCTCCGAGCGCTCCTCCGGTGGGCATCTCGACCGGCACGACTCCCACACCGCCTCCCTCCGGCGGGAACCAGGGCGGGAACCAAGGGGGCGGTCAGCGCCCGCGGCCGCGGCCGCGACATGGGGGGAGCTCCTCGCCGAAGCCGAAGCCGAAGTCTCATCCTCGGCCTAAGGGTTCTCCGCATAGCGGCGGAGGAAGCAGCCCGCGGACTCCCGCCGCCAAGCCGCACAAGAAGGTAAGCCGCCCGCGCGGGATGACCGGAACCGGCGGAGTGCCCACCCCGGCCAACCCGACCTTTTCGCTCGCGACTCCCGGGCCCGCGCCGATCGGCGTGCCGAACTTCTTCATCGACCAGTTCCGGATTCCGCCCTTCCTGCTTCCGATCTACCAGGCCGCGGGCATCCAGTACAACATCCCGTGGCAGGTGCTGGCCGGCATCAACGAGATCGAGACGGACTACGGACGCAACCTGTCGGTGTCCACCGCCGGAGCCGTCGGCTGGATGCAGTTCCTCCCCTCTACGTTCAAGCAGTACGGGGTGGACGCGAACGGCGACAAACGCAAGGATCCGTACAACCCGGCCGACGCGATCTTCTCCGCGGCCCGCTACCTCAAGGCCGCCGGGGGCGACAAGGACATCCGCAAGGGCATCTTCGCGTACAACCACGCGGACTGGTACGTGCAGTCCGTGCTCCTGCGCGCGAAGCTGATCGGCGGACTGCCGGCCGACCTGATCGGGTCGCTCACCGGCCTCACGCAGGGCCACTTCCCCGTCGCGGCCACCGCCCGCTACGCCGACGACCTGTCCGCCAAGCTGGCCACTCGTCGGGTCAAGGGCTCGAACGCCGCCGTGCCGGTCGACTCGAGCGCGCGTCGGCGCACCATCGACATCTTCGCCGCGCGCAAGGCGCCCGTGATCGCCGTGCAGGATGGGCGCATCGTGAAGATGGGAACCTCGAAGCGCCTCGGGCGCTACGTGCTGCTCCAGGACGCGTACGGCAACACCTACACCTACGGGCACCTCGGCTCGGTCTCGCGCCTCTACCCGGTGCTCAAGGAGAAGAAGGTCTCCGCCAAGGAAGTCGCCCGCGAGCTGAGCCTGCCCAAGCGCGACAAGGCGCCCGCCAAGCCCGCGACCGCCGGTCGCCAGCCGGCGCGGCCTCACGCGCCCGCACCCCGCGGCTCACGCGTGCGGTCCGTGAGCCCGCGTCCCGCGCCGGCGCCTCCCGCGCACAAGGAGCGGCTGTTCGCCAACCCCACCCGACCGGCCGCCTACCGCGCGGGCGGCGACCGTCAGGTCTCCCTCTCCCCATCGGTCTCGTCCTTCAAGAACTACTTCACCCAGGCGATCGGCCTGAACCGCTCCGACGTGGTGCTAAAGCCGCTCAAGCCCGGCTCGCAGGTCATCGCGGGCACGATCCTGGGCCGCATTGGCCAAACGGTGCCCAAGACCGCTCCGCACATCGCCTTCGAGGTCCGTCCCGCCGGACGCGGCGCGCCGCGCGTCGATCCCAAGCCGATCCTCGACGGCTGGAAGCTGCTCGAGTCGACCGCGATCTACCGCGCGGCGGGCAAGAACCCGTTCTTCGGCCCCGACGCGCGCAACCCCTCGATCGGCCAGATCCTCCTCATGAGCAAGGAGGCCCTCCAGCAGCGGGTGCTCGCCGATCCCAAGATCGACATCTACGCGTGCGGTCGCCGCGACATCGAGGCGGGCACCGTCGACCGGCGCGTGCTGGCCACGCTTGAGTTCCTCGTCGCCGACGGTCTTGAGCCGAGCGTCTCCTCGCTGCGGTGCGGCCACTCGTTCCTCGCCAAGTCCGGCAACGTCTCCGAGCACTCCAGCGGCGACGCGGTCGACCTCGCCAAGGTCAACGGGATCCCGATCGCGGGCCACCAGGGCTCGGGATCGATCACCGAGCTGACGATTCGCCGGCTACTCACGCTGCAGGGCACCCAGAAGCCGCACCAGATCATCTCGCTGATGAAGTTCCCGGGCACCGACAACACGCTCGCCCTCCCCGATCACTACGACCACATCCACATCGGGTTCCACCCTCTGTTCGGGGAGAACACCCGGCTCGGGCGCCAGCTCAGCGCGATCCTCAAGCCGGGCCAGTGGCTGAAGCTCATCGATCGCCTCAACGCGATCCCCAACCCCAAGGTGAGCGTCAAGCCGTCCCGCTTCTCCATCCCGTGAAACCGAGCCGGCACGGCTGAGCCCGACGCGAAGGCGCCCGCCGCCGGCAAGCGGCTCTTCGCGTTCACGCAGTTCGAGTTCCCGTGGATGCTCGGGCCTCCCGACGGGCGGTACGTGGTCCGCGACCGTGGGGGCGAGGAGGCGCGCGCCGTGCTCGTGCTCGCCACCCTGGGGGCGCGAGAGCGCCGGGGAATGAGGCGACGTCGGGGGCGCCGGGCCGAGCCCGAGCCCGACCCCACGCCCGTTGCCACCGCGCGGGCCACGGTCGTGGACGCCGCCGCCCCGCTCGCCAGCGAGGAGGCTGGTCGCGAGTGGCTGAAGCGCGCCGGAGAGCCCGAGGCCGTCGGGGCGATCGCCACCGTGAACCAGGCGATCGGCGCACACCGCCTCGCGAGCGCCGATCCCTACGTGCGCGAGGTCAGCCGGGAGCGCGCGCTCGTGATCCGGGTGGGCTACGGAGCGGGCGAGCAGGTGGCCGACGGACGCTGGAGCGAGGCGCGCGAGCTGCCGCCGGCCGGCGCGCGCCGACGCCGCCGCACGGCGGTGCTCCGACCCCAGGAGCGTCTCGCTGCAATGCTCGGAGGCCGCGACGAGGCGCTCGCGTGCGAGGAGCTCATCCTGCGCGCCCGGCTCGATGTGGACGCCGGTCGCGCGACCGAGGCCGCCCTTCAGCTCTCCGCCGCGCTCGCGGCCGCCGTGGTCGAGCTCGGTCGTGACGGGCGGGGCGAGGGGATGGCCGGGCGGGTGGGCGAGCTCCGGGAGCGACGCGAGGCCGTGGACGATGCCGTGCGCGCCGCGCTCGCGCACTCCGAGCCCCCGCCCGAGGCGGCGCAACGAGCGGTCTCTGAGACGCTCGCGCGCCTCGAGGCCGCGCTGCGCGCGCGTGCCGCCTCGAGCGGCATATGAGCGGGCGAGCGAGGCCGCGCCGGCGCTAGAGCGCCGTGAGGAGGCCGTTCAGCTCGTTGACGACATCCCCGTCGAGCTTCACCGCCGCCCGGTCGTCGAGCGGCGTAGGGCCGCGGGTGACGATCGCCAGCTTCCCTCCCCCCCGCAGGGTGAGCAGCGGGAGCTGGGCGACGGGGTAGACCTCGAGGGAGGAGCCGATGCAGAGCATGAGCTCGGCCTCGCGGGCGAGCTCGCCCGCCCGTTCGAGCGCCGCGGCGGGCAGGTACTCGCCGAAGAGCACGACGTCGGGCTTGAGCGGCTCGCCGCAGTCGCAGCGCGGCACGCCCGCGGGGTCCGCCGCCTGGCGCGCGCGGACCTCCTCGAGCGGATGAACCTTCCCGCACGCGGGGCAGGAGGAGGACCGAATCGAGCCGTGGACCTCCACGAGCTCTCGAGTGCCCGCCGCCGCGTGCAGGCCGTCGATGTTCTGCGTGATGACCGCGTCCAGCACGCCGCGGCGCTCGAGCTCGGCGAGCGCGTCGTGGGCGCCGTTGGGCCGCTTGTCGCGCAGGGACTGGAAGCGCTCGCCGTAGAAGCGCCAAAAGCGCTCGGGCTCGCGGCGGAAGACCTCGATGTGGGCGACCGCCATCGGATCGACGTTCTCCCACAACCCCGTACCCGGGGAGCGGAAGTCGGGGATCCCGGAGGGCACCGAGATCCCCGCGCCGGTGAGCGCGACGACCGACTTCGCCGAGCGGACGAGCTCCGCGAGGCGCTCGCTCACTTCCCCCGGAAGTGAGGCTTGCGCTTCTGGACGAAGGCCCCGATCCCCTCCTTGGCGTCCTCGGAGGCGAAGGCGGCGGCAAAGCCCTCCTTTTCCCGGGCGATCCCCTCGTCGAGGTCGCCCTGGGCCGAGACGCGCTTGATCTGCCCGACCGCGACCGGCGCCTGCTCGGCGAGCTTGCGCCCCCAGGCCATCGCGGTGTCGAAGAGCTCGTGGTCGGCCACGACGCGGTTGACGAGGCCGTGCTCGTAGGCCTCCTCGGCCGAGATCGGCTCGCCGGTGAGGTTCATCTCGAGCGCCTTGCCCTCCCCCACCAGCCGCGCCAGCCGCTGGGTGCCGCCGAAGCCGGGGATGATCCCCAGGCTCACCTCGGGCTGGCCGAACTGCGCCGAGTAGGCCGCGATGCGCACGTCGCAGCCCATCGCGAGCTCGCAACCGCCGCCGAAGGCGAGCGCGTTGATGGCCGCGATCGTAACCGTCGAGGAGCGCTCCCACGAGCGCAGGAGCGCATGCGTCTGGTCGAGGAGCTCCCGGCCCGCGGCCGGATCCATCTTCGTGAACGCCTTGATGTCGGCGCCCGCACAGAAGAGCATGGGGTTGGCCGAGGCGAGCACCATCGCGCGCACCTCCCCGCGTCCCTCGACCTCGTTCCACACCTTCTGCAGGCCCTCGATCACCTCGGGCGATATGGAGTTCGCGGGCGGGCGGTCGAGCCACGCGATCGCCACCCGATCGCGCGTCTCGAGCTTCACGGGGCCCTCGTCCCACCCGGCGTCGGGCCGCGCGTAGGGAAAGAAGCCCTGGCCGCTCTTCTGGCCCAGGCGCCCCTGGGCCACGAGGCGGCGCAGGATGAGCGGCGGCTCGTAGTACTCATCCCAGTCCGTGGCCGCGCGCTCGAGCTTCTCCAGGACCTCGTCGAGGCCTTCCGCGTCGGCGCGCGCGAACGGCGGAGGGATGATTCCCGCGCCGGCCATCATGCCCAGGTCGATGTCCTTGGCGGCGGCGACGCCCTCCTCGAGGACGAGGCAGGACTCGACGAGCGCCTTGAGGAGGAAGCGGTCGACGACCTCCTTGACGTCGGTTCCCCGCTCACTTGCCGTGCTCATAGAAGCCCTTTCCGGTCTTGGCGCCGAGGTTGCCCTGCTCGACGAGCTCCTTCATCCCCCGGTGCAGGGGCAAGCGCTCGCCGTAGGACTCGTTGAGGTGCTGGCCCACGTGGGCGACGGTGTCGAGGCCGAGGAGGTCGACGAGGAAGAACGGGCCCATCGGCGAGGCCTTGGCCTCCGACATCGCCTTGTCGATCTCCTCGATCGGCGCCCCCGTCTCCTCCTGGAAGCGGAACACCTCGCCGAAGGCGGAGTTGAGGATCCGGTTGACCACGAACCCGGGCACCTCGCCACAGCGGATCGGCATCTTCTTGATCGTCTGCGCGAAGCCCGCCGCCGCCTGCGCGGTCTCCGCCGAGGTCTCCTCACCCTCGATCACCTCGATCAGGCGCATCATCGAAGCGGGATAGAAGAAGTGGAAGCCGACGACCTGGTCGGGCCGACTCGTGGCCTCCGCCATCTCCGAGATGGACAGCGAGGAGGTGTTCGAGGAGAGAATCGCGTGGCCCGGCGTGACCTCGTCGAGCTCGGCGAAGACGCTCTGCTTGAGCTCCATCCTCTCGGGCACCGCCTCGATGACGAAGTCGACGTCGCCGAAGCCCTCGTACTCCGTGGTCCCGGAGATCAGCGCGAGCTTCGCGTCCATGTCCTCCTGGGTCATCTTCTCCTTGTCCACGCGCCCCTGCCACAGGGAGCGGGCCTTCTCGAGGCCCGCGTCGACGAACTCCTGCTTGACGTCCTTGAGCACCACGGGGATGTCGACTGAGGCGATGGAGTAGGCGATCTCGCCGCCCATCGTGCCGGCGCCGACCACCGCGGCCTTGAACACGAACATTGAGGCTTACCGTCCTTGATCTCGTGCTTCGTTGGCGGCTTGGCGAAGCGGCGAAGGCTACAAGAGCTCCTCTCCCGCGGCGCTCAGCTCGCTTCCGAGCCGCACGAGCGTGCGCCGCAGCGAGTCGGCGATCGCCCGGCGGATGAAGAGCACGTCGGTCAGCTTGCGCAGGAGCCCTCCGGCCTTGAGCTCGTAGGTGAGCGAGAGCGCCACCTCGACGCCGTCCTCGAGCGCGGTGAAGCTCACCTCCTGCGTGCCGGTGAGCTGCTCGTCCTCGACCTCGGCGGTGTGCCCCTCGCGCGGGGAGTAGCGCACGGAGCGCTCGCGCACGCGTCCGCGACCGTCGGGGAGGGAGTCCCACACCACCTGGGCACCCGGCGCGGGCCACTCGCCCTCGCGCCCCACGACGTGCGCGAAGCCGTCGACGAAGCTCCGCCAGCGGTCGAGGTCGTACCAGACGGCCTCGGCGGCGGCGACGGTGCCGGGAAGGTCGAGGGCGACGCGCGCGCGGGCCATCAGGTGCTCGGCTCGGCGAGCTCGGAGCGGATCGCCTCGATCGATCCGGCGATCCGGTCGAGTCGTGCCTCGAGCTCGCCCGCGAGCCGGTCGCGCTCGCGCCGGCCGGCGGGGGTGATCCGGTAGAAGCGCCGGGTGCGCCGCTCGGGGTGCTCCCACGCGCCGGCGATCAGCCCGCGGGACTCGAGCGTGCGCAGCATGGGATACATGGTGTTCGGGTTGACGCGCAGCGCACCGTTCGTGAGGGCGCTGATGCGGTCCCTGAGCTGGTTGCCGTAGCAGGGGCCGCGGCCGACGTAGAGCAGCACGAGGAGCGGCAGCAGCCCTCCGCGGCGCAGGTCGCCGATGAGCGGGTCGGTGGCGCTCGCGCCCGGGGAGGGTCGCCGGGCGCGTGTCGCGGGCGGAGGGGTGGCGGTCTGGCGGTCGTGGGCGCTCGAGGGGGACACCCGGGGGAGTATCCGCTACCCGCAGGGGCGCACGCGGCGGCGCGCGACGCCCCGGCGGCCGTCGTGCAGCAGCGCCCGGACGCTCAGGAGCGCGGTGTGGTGGGCGCGGAGCTCGGCGGGGAGGTCCGGGGTGGCGCGCGCTCGAGTCATCCGGCGGCCGGCGTCGGCTTACGCGGGCGCGCCGCAAGGGGACCAGAAGCGGCTTCACGATCGCGGGCGCGCGGGGACACCCGCGACATCGTCCCGTCTGCCGTGGCGGCAGGAGCCAAGGCCCCCGAACCGAACCAACACGGGGTGGGGACGGGCGATAGAGCGCCCGCCCCACTACCCCCCATCTACTTCCGGTGCGTGTCGTGCGCCCGCACGACGGTGCCTCGCGGCAGTCGCAGGACGACGGCGCGCTCGCCCGGCTTGAGGTCGGCCAGCTTGGCCTGGCGCTTGCCCTCGCGCACCCGGGCACCGGCCGGGATCGTCAGGGTCACCGTCCGATAGGTGGCGCGTCGCGTACCCTCGCGCAGGGTCAGACGGTCGCCGCTGACCGACGTGACGAACCCCCGATCGATCGTCGCGCGGGCAAAGCCGCCCTTTCCGTCGGGCACGACCGCATCGGCGTGAACCGCGCGACGCAGCGCTCCCGCGCCGTGGTGGCGGCCGTGATGCTTCTGGTGGGCGCCTTTGCCGGCGGCGGCGTTTGCCTGGCCGCCGCTGCCGTTGTCGGCCGAGGCGCTGCCGAGCACTCCGGCGCCGGCGCCCACGCAGGCGCAGGCACCCGCTACGGCGGCAGCCTTGGCGAGACGGGGATGACTCATGTCTGTTCTCCTTTAGGGGGAAGGAAAGGCCGCCGGCGGCGACCCGACGACGATGATGGCGGCGGCGCCCAAGCGCGCCCTCAGGATCAGGTCAGGTGCGTGTAAGGACGCGGCGATCCCGCGGAGGCTCGACGTACGATGGGTGGCGATGACAGCGACCGTGCTTCTGGTCGAGGACGAGCCGAGCATCGGGATGCTCGTCCGGCGCTACCTCGAGCGCGACGGCTTTCGCGTGATCTGGGTGCGAGCGGGCGAGGATGCCCTGGTCGAGCTCGAGCGCCACGCGATATCGCTCATGGTGCTCGACATCGGCCTCCCCGGCATGGACGGGTTCGCGGTGAGCCGCCGGGCGGGCGGGAGGGTTCCCACCATCATGCTCACCGCTCGCGACGAGGAGGCCGACCGCGTCGCCGGCCTCGAGGGAGGCGCCGATGACTACGTCACCAAGCCGTTCTCGCCCCGTGAGCTCACCGCCCGCGTGAAGGCCGTCCTGCGCCGCAACGAGGCGACCCTCCCCGCCGATGACGAGGTCTCGCTCGGGCCGCTCATCGTCTCCCGCGGTCGGCGCGAGGTCTGGATCGACGGGCGCGAGATCGAGCTCACTCAGCGCGAGTTCGACCTGCTCCTCCACCTGCTCGAGCGCCGTGGCGCGGTCGTCTCGCGCGACGAGCTGCTCGAACGGGTGTGGGGATTCCTCTCGCCCGGCGAGACGCGGACCGTGGAGGTGCACGTCGCTCAGCTCCGGAAGAAGCTCGGACGGCCGGAGCTGATCCGGACCGTCCGCGGCATCGGCTACAAGGCGGCCGGTTGAGATCGCTCCGGGGACGTCTGTTCCTCTACCTGGGGTTGGCGGTACTGACCTCGACCGCGCTCACCGTGGCCCTCGCCGGACTGCTCCTGCGCGGGCACGTCGACGACCAGCGGCTCGCGACCCTCGAGCGGCAGGCGGACGCCGTAGTGGCCACCGGGGGCCCTCCCGGCGGTCGGGGGGGCAGCAGGGTCTTCCTGGTCAGGGCCGGCGGCGTATCGGGCCCACGTGTTCGTCCTCTCGGTGGCCCGGCGCGAGAGCGCGTGCTCGCCGCCCTCCCGGCGGCGAGCAGCGCCAGCGGCGGAGCGAGCGTCGCCCATCGCCGGCTTCTGTTTGCCGCACGCCCGATCGCCGGAGGACGACTCGTGCTCGTCCGCCCGGCTCAACTCGGGCCTGGCGACCTGCGACCGCTCGGATGGACCCTCGTGCCGGCCGGCCTCGCCGGGGCTCTCCTCGCCGGGTTGCTCGCCCTCCTCCTCGCGCGGCGGCTCACCCGCCCCCTGGCCGAGGTTTCGGAGGCCGCGGCAAGGCTGGCGGCCGGCGAAAGGCATGTCGCCGTCCCGGTGCGGGGGCGGGACGAGCTGAGCCGCCTCGCACAGACGTTCAACGATATGTCCGACGAGCTCGGTCGCGCCCGCGAGGCCGAGCGCACGTTCCTGCTCTCGGTGAGCCACGAGCTCAAGACCCCGCTCACGGCGATCCGCGGATACGCCGAGGGCCTCGAGGAGGGCGCCGTCGAGGCCGGGGAGGCCGCGCGGACGATCCGCGCCGAGTCCGCCCGCCTCGAGCGCCTCGTAGCCGATCTCCTCGACCTCGCCCGCCTCGATCGCCGTGAGTTCTCGATCGCGGTCAGTCCGGTCGATCTCGGTGCCCTCGCCTCCGAGGTCGGACGTCGCCATGCCGCCCGCGCCCGCGCGTTCGGCGTCACCCTGACGGTGAAGGCCCCCGAGACCGCGTGGGTGAGCGGCGACCACGATCGAGTGCTCCAGATCGCTTCGAACCTCGTGGAGAACGCCTTGCGCGCGACGCCCCCAGACGGCCGGGTGACGATCGAGGTCGCACCCGGGACGCTGACCGTGTGCGATACCGGGCCGGGGCTGGCCGCCGGCGACCTGCCCCGCGCCTTCGATCGCTTCTATCTTCACGAGAAGCTCGCGCGCGGTCGCCAGGAGGGCTCAGGCCTCGGGCTCGCCGTGGTCGCCGAGCTCGCCACCGCGATGGGCGGCTCGACGAGCGTGGAGAGCGAGCCCGGCCGCGGCGCCCGGTTCAGCGTCCGCCTGCCCGAGGTCAGTGTCAGCTCACTCGCCGGACGGTAGGGCCGACCGGCCGGCGCCCTGCGCCGCTTTCAGGCGGCGAGGGGACGCAGGTCGCGCTCGGGCTCGATGCCCCACCGGCGCCCAAGGGCTTCGAGCCCGGGCGTGAGCGCCCAACGGTCGGGCCGCTCCTCTCCCTCGAAGTCGGGCGCGGCGCCCTTGAGCGCCATGCTGCCGGTGTTGTCGCCGATCGCCCGGAGCTCGGCGAGCTCGGCGTCGCTCAGCACCGACGCAGCGGGCAGGCGCGCGAGCTCCGCGCGCTTGGCCTCGATCGGCTTGGCGTCCGGGCCCGGTTCCTGGATCAGCGTGGGCGCCACGCAGCGCACGGCAGAGTGCGCGAGGTTCCACTGGGCCGCGAGCTGGAGGAGCGTGAGCCCGTGGCGCTCGGCTATGGGGCGCATGCGCTCGAGCCGCTGCGCGCCCGCCTCGACCCACCCGGCGGGTCGGAAGGTGCGGTGGTCACCCGGCGCGAACTCGTGCCCGGGCCTCACGTCGTCGTGAAAGAGCCCGCCGTAGTCGACCACCCGGGTGATGACCTCGATTCCGGCGGCCTCGGCGGCGGGAAGGACGAGTTCGCCGGGCCAGGGCTCGAGCGGGTTGAGGATCACCATCGCCCAGTCGATCGAAGCGCCGAAGCGCTCGAAGCAGGCCAGGAGATCGAGCGTGAAGCCGTTCGCCGGTCCGGGCGCCACGCCGAGCAGGCGCGTGAGCCCGGCGGCGCGCACGGCCTCGAGCGCCTCCCACACCGCGGGGCTCGTGTAGCCGATGCGGTCGGGGTTGTGGAGGAGCAGGAGGTCGAAGGAGTCGACGCCGCAGCGCTCGAGCGAGCGCTCCGTCGCCATCCGGACGTAGTCCGCGAAGCCTTCCTCGCCGCGCAGGGCAGGGTCGGTGAAGCGCGGAAAGCCGCGCGCCCCGGCGCGCTCGCCGGCGTAGAAGTCGTGGCCGATCGCGCCGATGAGGCAGAAGTCATCGCGCTCGAGTCCGCTCAGCGCGCGGCCGATGAGGCGATCGCCTTCGCCCTGCCCGTAGGTGTCGGCGCTCAGGACGGTCGAGATGGCGTCGTCGGGGCGCAGGAGCGCGAGGAGCCGGTCGTCGTCGAGCGCCTCGCCGAAGTGCATGAAGCGCCCGCCGCTCCAGGAGCCGAGGGCGACTTGGCCGGGGTCGGGCATGGGCAGACACTGTAGGAGAGCCGAACGTCCGGCGACCGTCACGGGGCTGACGGTGCGCGCACGTTCGCGCCCGCCCGGCGGCCGACAAGGCCGGCGCCCCGCGGTGGACGGTGTCCGGGAAGGGAGCATGGGAAATGAAGCCCCGTGTCCCCTATCGGGGGGGCTTCAGCAAACGTGCGCGGTCGCCTTCGAGTCTCTCTCCTTCGAAGAACGAAGCCCTGTGTCGCTATGGCGGGCACAAAGCTTCAGCGAACGAGCCCGCCGAACGACGGAGGGGCCGCGCGGCGGCGGCCCCTCCGGGACGGCGCGAGGGGAGCGGGCTACGCGGTCGCCGCGGCGGGCTCCTCGGCGCGGCGCGGCAGCAGCGTCTCGCGGGCGATGACGAGGCGCTGGATCTGCGCGGTGCCCTCGTAGAGCTGCATGATCTTCGCGTCGCGCATGAGCTTCTCGACGGGGTACTCCTTGATGAAGCCGTAGCCGCCGTAGACCTGCACGGCGTCCGTGGCGATCTTCATCGCCGCGTCGGCGGCGAAGCGCTTGGCGTGCGAGGACTGGATCGTGTTGCGCTTGCCCTGGTCGAGCAGCACGGCCGACTGCCAGGTGAGCAGGCGGCTGGCCTCCACGTCGGTGGCCATGTCGGCGATGATGAACTGGATCGCCTGGTGCATCGCGATCGGCACGCCGAACTGCACGCGCTCCTTGGAGTACTCCGTGGCGAACTCGAACGCCGCCCGGGCGATCCCGGTGGCCATCGCCGCCACGCCGGGGCGCGTGCGGTCGAGGGTCATCATCGCGACCTTGAAGCCCTTGTTCTCCTCGCCGACGAGGTGGCTGGCCGGGATCTCCACGTCGTTGAAGGAGATCGTCGCGGTGTTCGACGCCCGCTGGCCCATCTTGTCTTCCTTCTTGTCCACCACGACGCCCGCCTCGCGCGGGACGATGAAGCAGGAGATCCCGCGGTGGCCGGCCTCCTTGTCGGTCTTGGCGTAGACCGTGTACCAGTTGGCGTAGCCGCCGTTGGTGATGAAGCACTTCGAGCCGTTGATGACGTACTTGTCGCCCTTCTTCACGGCCGTCGTGCGCATCCCGGAGACGTCGGAGCCCGCGTCGGGCTCGGTCAGGCAGAAGGAGGCCAGCAGCGGGGCCTCGGTGAGGCGCCCAAGGTAGTCCTTCTTGATCTCCTCCGAGCCGGCGAGCATCACCGGAGCGGTGGCCAGGCCGTTGCAGCCCACCGAGGTCTGGATCCCCGAGCAGCCCCAGGAGAGCTCCTCCTCGATCAGGCAGCCGTCGAGGTAGCCGACGCCCGGACCCCCGTACTCCTCGGGGATGTGGGTGTTCATGAGCCCCACCTCCCACGCCTTCTCGATGATGTCCTGCGGCCAGGTGCCCTCCTTGTCGTATTCCCAGGCGACGGGACGGATTTCCTTCTCGGCGAAGTCGTGCGCGAGCTCGCGCAGGTTCTTCTGCTCGTCGGTGAGCGTGAAATCGACCACGGTTTCGTTTGACTCCTGAGTCGGGCGCAGGGCGAACGGCCCGAACGCGCGTCTATAGATTGACTAGTCAGTCAATGGGCTTGCACAGGGTACCGGAGCACTTCGACGTACACAACGAACGTATGTGCGGGCGCAGTTCTGCCGGGCGCCCGAAGACCTTCAGCGCCCGAGCATGACGAGCAATGCGACGATCGACCCGATGAGCACAAGGAGGGTCACGGCGGCGAGCGGCAGCTGCTCGGGCCAGAGCATCGGCCGATTGGGGGCGAACGTCTTGCGGCGCAGCTGGCTCCACCGAGGCAGGCGCATCGGCACACTGTAGGTGTGCAGGACGCCTTTGGGGTCGTGATCTTCGTGGTGATGGGAGTCGCCGTGGTGGTCGCCGTGCTCTCGCTGGCCGGTCGCAGCAAGCTCTACGACCAGATCGGCCGCGGCGGGCTGAACGACGACCGCGAAGCCGCGCCGCGTGACTCGGCCCCGAGCTCGGGCGCGGGCGTACGGGAGCGCGACGAGGAGGTCCGCCAGATGCTGCAGGCGCAGAACGAGCGTCGCGCGCGCCGCGGGCAGCCGGCGCTCGACGTGGACGAGGAGCTCCGCCGCCTCACCCGGCCCTCCGTCGACGCCGGGCTGCGAGCGGAGATCCGCGAGCTCGTGATCGCCCGCAACGAGCGGCGGGAGCGGCGCGGACAGCCACCGCTCGACGTCGAGGCCGAGGTCGAGCGGCAGATCGCGGACGTCTCCGAGCTCTGACCACCGCCGGCGAGCGATCATCTAGGCTCCTCGAGCCATGGCCGATCCCCGCATATTCGAGCTCGAGGAGCTCGTCAACCGCCCCGGCACGTACTTCAACCCCCAGACCGAGGTGGTGGTCGTCGTCGACGACTCGCCGGACGTCGACGCCGAGATCTTCAACATGGAGGACTTCGAAGGCGCGGATTGGGTGCTTATCTCCGACGAGTCCCCGGTTGACGAGCACGCGCGCGACGAGCTGATCGAGCGCTTCCAGGTCCGCTACCACCCGGGCGGCGCGAACGCCATCACCGACGACGGCGACGAGCACGAAGACGAGCTCGAGGCCGACGACCAGGAGGTCGGGCGGGAGTAGCGGCTGCCCCGGCGCTGTGGGTCAGGCGACGCGCAGCGTCTGCCCGGGGAAGAGCAGGTTCGCGTCCCGCGTGCCGATGTGGCGCGAGTTGACCGACCAGAGCCTGCTGACCTCTTGCTCGACGCGAGCGTCGGAGGCCGAGCGACCGAGTCGCTGGCGGGCGATGCTCCACAGCGACTCTCCGCGGCGGACCGTCACCGTTCCCGCGCTCCTCCCGCTGCCGTCGCCCGAAGCGGGCGCGAGCGAGCGCGAGGCGTGGGAGCGCGAAGCGGGTCCGCGCGCGCGTCGCGGGGCCGCGGCGGGCGAGGCGCCGTCGCGAAGCGTCACGATGCGCGTGCGCTGACCGTCGGTTCCGATCACGATGCCGGTGGCCGCCTCGCCGGCCACGAGGCGCAGCCCGTCGCGGAACACGACGCGGCTCGAGCGGCCTGGCGGGGTTGCGGCCACGGAGTGCGTGCCGGGAGGTACGACGAGGTAAGGCGTGGCCTGGCGGAACCGGACGCCCGGCGCCACGATCCGCCCGTCGAGGCGAAGGTCGGGAGTGCCGAGCTCGGGCGCGCCATGGATGAGCCGCAGGCGTGCCTTTCCGGGCGCCCCGGCCTGGTCAGGAAAGGCGATGAGCTCCGCGCCGGACTTCCGGGCGAGCGCGACGACGGTGTAGGAGCCGTCACGGAGCACAGCGCGTCCGGCGTCGAGCACCCGGTTGCTGGCGGTGCCCACGAGGCGCCACGAGATCGGCCCGCTCGGCACGCCGCGGTAGGAGGTGGCCTGCCCGAAGCGCGCTCGGCCCACCGAGGAGCCGCCGCCGCGTGCGCTGCTGATCTGCAGCTCCGCTTCTCCGGCGCCCGGGACCGCGTGCACGAAGCGAACGACGACGCGGGCGAGGGCTTGGGCTGGCCACACCGCAACGACGACGACCGCGGAGGCAACGGAGATCACACTGGTGCGGGCGCGCATCGTTCCTGACAGTATGGCGCAGAAGCCCCTGCACATGCGGCGGTCAAGTTCCCGAAATCATGTCGATCTCCACCCGCCGCCTGATCGCCGCCACTTCGGCGCTCGACCCCGCCAGCCGGGCAATGCTCAACCTGTGGCTGCACCGCGGCCTCAGCGACGCGCAGATCGCCCAGTTCATCGGAACGACCCCCGAGGGGGTGGCCGCTCGGCGCGAGGCGCTTGTGAGCACGCTCGCGAACGAACTCGAGGCCTCGCCGCAGGAGGTGCAGGAGAGCGTGGATCAGCTTGCCGCCTCCCGCGAGGATCCGCCGGCATCCGAGACTGCGGCGGAGTCCGCCCTCGCCCCGCCGGAGCAGCCCGCACCCGCCGAGGAGCCTCCGGAGTCGAGAGCGACCGTGGCGCCGGCAGGGCCAGCGGCGGTCGCCGAGAAGGAGAAGGCCGCCGAGCCCGAGCACGAGCACGAGGAGCCAGGCGAGGAGAGCTCCACGGCGCCCCCCGGCGCCCCGCCGGCCTCTCCTGGGGCGAGCGAGAGCTTCCCCGAAGCGACCGCGGGACGGCGCCGTCCCTCCCGGACCGTCGCGCTCATCATCGTGCTCGCGCTCCTCGCACTCCTCCTCCTCATCAGCGTCCTGCTCGCCGGCTCGAGCAAGTCGACTTCAGCGCCGAAGTCCGTCCCGTCCTCGCGCGCGGCTCCCTCGGCCGGGACGGCGCGCCCACCGCGGGCCGCGGCCCCGCGCCCGAGGCCGCCCCGGGTTCTGCACCTTCGCCCCCTAGGGCGCGCCACGCCGAGCGCGGAGGGCCTCGTGACCCTCATTCGTGCCACCGGGGGCGTCACGCGACTGCGCCTCACCGTCAACCGCCTTCCTCCTCCTCCCCGCAGCGCTGTGTACGGGGTCTGGCTCTACAACTCCGTGCTCGACGCCGCGCCGCTCGCGATCCTCCGGCCGGCGGGACGACCCATCAACGTGCGCCTCCCCCCCAGGTTCGCTCGCTACCGCTTCGTCGACGTGTCCGTGCAGCCCATCGGCAGCTACTACCACTCGGGCCAGAGCGTCCTGCGCGCACCGTTGAGCTGAGCGCCCCGGCCGCCGCACCGCCTCGGCCCGTCCTGCGCTAGCCTGAGCGCCCCGGCCGCCGGCCGGACCACTCTCATGGCCCTCGACCGACAGAGCATTGAGCGCCGGGACTTCCCGATCTCGCGCCGCGGGTACGAGCCCGACGCGGTCGATGCGCACCTCGAGACCTTGGCCGAGGGCGTCGAGGCGATCCGCGCGAGCGCTCGCCGCCGCTCCGAGCGGCTCGCCGCCGCGGCCAGCGAGCAGGTGCGCTCGATCGTCGAGGCCGCCGAGAGCAGCGCCTACGAGCTTCAGCGCCGAGCCGAGAGCGAGGCGCGCGACGCGCGACGCGAGGCCCGGCTCGACGCCGACCGCACCCACCGGCAGTCACGCGAGCAGGCGAGGGAGCTCGTCGCCCACGTCGAGGGGGCGAGCTCGCGGCTGCTCGGTCAGCTCGACGAGGTCGAGCGCGAGCAGAGCGCCCTCGTCGACTCCCTGCGTTCGGGTGGCCGGCGCCTGCGCTCCGAGCTCGAGACGCTCGAGCGCGCGCTCGCCGAGGAGGAGCGTCCGACTGCGGACGCCTCCGCCCCGGCTCAGGTGCCTTTCCGGGAGGAGCCGCCGCCCACGTTCGCCGCGCCCGACCCCGTCCTCGACGAGCCGCGCGACGACGCCCCCTCGGTCTTCACCGAGCCACCCGCCGCGCCCGAGCCGGAGTACGCGGAGCCTCCGATGGAGCACGCGGTCGAAGACCACGTGTCCGCGCCCGAGCCGGAACCCGCCGCTCCCGTGCCGCCGCCGGCCGGTCCCGAGCCTCACGTGGCCCCGGCCTCCGAGCCGCCCGCGGAGGCCGACGGCGAGAGCGAGCGACTCATCGCGCTCAACATGGTGCTCAACGGGTCACCCCGCGAGGAGACCGAGCGCTACCTCAACGAGAACTTCGGGCACGCCGACCGCGGGGCGATGCTGCAAGACCTGTACGCGAGCCTCGGCAGCTGACTCACGCGAAGGCGAAGGCGACGGCGAGCACCGCGTAGGTCGCAAGCAGCAGCACTCCCTCGAACCAGGTCGATTCGCCCTCGTTCGTGACGCCGTTGGCGATCAGGATCGCCAGCAGCAGGGCGCCGAGCTCGAACCCGTTGAGGACCAGCGGCATCGGATGCGGACCGATGACGAACGAGGCGAGGACCAGGACCGGCACGACGAACAGCGCGATCTGAGCGCTCGAGCCGATCGCGATGCCGACAGAGAGGTCCATCTTGTCCTTGCGCGCGACGAGGACGGCCACCCAGTGCTCGGCGGCGTTGCCGACGATCGCGACGACGATCGCGCCGATGAAGAACTCCGTCAACCCGGCCGAGCGCGCCGCGCCGGAGATCGAGTGCACGAGGATCTCGGACATTCCCGCCACCGCGACCCCCGCCAGCGCGAGCAGCCCCACCGCGCGGCGCACGCTCCACGGCTCGTGGGCGACCGCCTCCTCCTCGTTCTCCTCGCTCGGGGGATTGAAGAGCTCGCGATGGGTGAGGAGGGAGAAGGCAAGACCGGCAAGGTAGGTGAGCGCAAGCAGAACCGCCAGAGCGAAGGAGAGGCGCTCGACCGCGGGATCGAAGCGCACCGCCTCGGCTCCCGGGGAGGGAAGCGAGCCACCCTTCGACAGCACGTAGATGGCGGGCAGCGTGAAGGCCATGGCCGCGACCAAGAGCATCGAGGACTGCGAGGAGGCGGCGGTGCGGTTGAAGCGCTGAGCCCGCCGCCCGATGCCCCCGACCGCCATGGCGGCGCCGAGCACGAGCAGGATGTTGCCGAGGATCGAGCCGATCAACGAGGCCTTGACGACCTCGTAGAGGCCGGCGTTCAGCGCGACCAGGGCGATGATGAGCTCGGGTGCGTTGCCGAAGGTGACGTTGAGCAGACCGCCGATCCCGGGGCCCGAGCGCTCGGCGAGCTCCTCCGTGGCCCGACCCATGAGCGCCGCGGTCGGCACGACGCCGAGCGCGGAGCACGCGAAGATCACCGTGTCGGGCGCGTGCGCGAGGTCGGCGGCGATCGCGGCGGGGATGAACGGCGTGAGCCCGTACGGCCAGCCGGCGCCGAGCAGAAAGGAGCGGATGCGGCCGAGCACTCGACGGCGACGCCGCGCTAGAGGACGGGCTCGCGGCCGGCGGCCACGCGGCCGCCGGAGCCTGCCTGGCTGGGCGGCACTACTTGCCGCCCAGCAGGGCGACGCAGCGCTGGCGCTTGGCCGCGTCGCTGCCCGCCGCCTGGATGCACTGTGAGTAGCGCTGGACGTTGGGCGGAGCCCCGCCGGGGGTGCTTCCTCCGCCGGCGCCCGGCGCGCTCGGGCTTGGCGTGCTCCCGCCGCTGCCTCCGCCGCCCAGCGAGCCGCCCAGACCGCCGAGCGAGCCGCTCAGGTCGCTGAACGGGCGCGGGTTGGCGGGCGCGGTGACGGTCTCGGGCTGGTTCAGGTCGGCGAGCTCGAACGAGAGCGAGGCGTCCGCTCCGCTCGCGCCGAGCTGACCGCCCGGAGGCTGCACGTGCAGGTTGACGACGAAGCGGCGAATGGTCTTGTCGTCCTTGCCCGTGAAGACGTCGACGGTCGGATTCTTGACCGCGGCCAGGATCTTGCTCTTCTGCGCGGGTGAGATCTGCGGAAGCTGGCCCGTGTTCGGTAGCCCGAGCTGGCCGGCCCGTCCGAAGACCTTCGCGAGGTCGTCGACCAGCGCGCCGACGTCGACGCCCGCGGTGATGTGGGTGGTCGAGGCGCCGGCCACGTCCTCGTCGCCGATTACCTTGGGGTCGCGCAGCCACTTGATCGGATCGACGCCGAGGCGCGAGAAGATCGTCTTCTGCGAAGGCGTCGAGGAGTTGACGCCCTGGGCGTAGCGCTGCTTGAACTGGGCGAAGCGGTCGTCGGGCACGGCGAAGTCCGCGCCCATGAAGTTCAGGAACGCCTTGTCCCCCGTGGAGGAGACGCCGGCGTTGATCGTCTGCCCGCGGGCCACGACCGAGAGGGTGAGCTGAAACTTCGGGACCTGCCCCTTGCCCTGGCGCTGGAAGGGCCCGGTCATGTGGATCGAGGCCGGGGTCTGGCCTCCCTTCAGCGCGGCATCGAAGGTGAGCTTGCCGCTGTCGGCCTTGTGCGTTCCGCCGAAGGTCTCGCGCAGGAGAGCCTGCGCGTCCTCCTTCTGGCCGCAGGCGCCCACGGCGAGCCCGAGCAGGCTCGCGGCAAGCAGGGCGAGAAGCGGACGGAGGAGGCGATGGAGCACGAGGGCGACTTCCTTTGCACGCGCGGATCGGCCGTGCGAGCGTACCATCCGTCTCGTGCCCCGGATCGTGCTCGGCGCGGTGCTCCTCGCCGCGCTCCTTCCCGCCTCCGCGGCCGCCGCGCCCGTGGTCGTGCTCGACGGCTCTCACGTCGAGCGCCGCAACGATCGCTTCCTCCCGCGCGCGGAGCTCCCGCCGGTGCGCTTCGCGGCGCCGCGGCCCGTGGCGGCCCCGGCGACGGCCACCCAGCGGGCGCCGGGCCGGCCGCCGCGCACGCCGCTCGGAGAGCTCAAGCGCCTCCTCGGGCTGGGCGCGATCTCCCCCGCGCGCTACGCCGCCGCCCGCGCCGCCTACGGGTCGGCGCTCTCGCTCGTCTCCCGGCTGCACGGCACCCGTCGCGCCGAGCTCGGCGGCGTCATCGGCGCTGTACGTCAGATCGCCGCGAGCGGCCGGCTCACCGCCTCGCGGGTGGGGCCAGTGCTCCGGATCCTCGAAGGCAACCGCCGCTGGTGGTCCTCCGGCCCGCTGCTCGCTCCCGGCGAGCGCGTCGAGTTCGCCGGCAGCGCCCTGGTGTGGGAGCACTACCCGGGCCGCGGCATCCAGCCTCAGATGCTCGCCTCCTTCGGCAAGGCCAACGCGCTCTGGCAGGCGCACAAGGATGCGGCTCTGCGCTCGCTGCTCGACGAGCTCGTGCCGCTCGCCGCGCGCCGCGCCGGGGGGCTCGCGTGGGAGCAGTACTTCACCTTCGACGGCGGTGCGCCGCCGTGGGCGAGCTCGATCACGCAAGGAACCGCGGTGCAGGCCCTCGCACGCGGCTCCGGCCGCCTCGGGGAGCCGGGCTATGGGGCCGCGGCCCGCGCCGGGCTCGCGCTCTTCGCCACCGCTCCCCCGGCCGGGGTGCAGGTGCGCACGCGCGCCGGAAGCCACTACCTCATCTACTCCTTCGCGCCGCGGGTGAGGGTGCTGAACGCCTTCATCCAGGCGCTCGTGGGTCTCTTCGACGTCTCCCGGATCGATCCGGGCAGCCGGGCGGGCGCGCTGTTCGCGGCCGGAGACCGCGAGGCGCAGCGCGAGGTGCCCCGCTACGACACGGGAACGTGGTCGCTCTATCAGCCCGGCGTGATCTCGAGCCTCTCCTACCACGTGCTTCTGCGCGACTTCCTGGCCAACCTGTGCGCGCGCACCGGCACTCCGGTTTACTGCGCCACCGCCGAGCGCTTCACGGGATACCTCGCGCACCCGCAGGCGAGCTCTGAGCGCGCGCCCGTGCGTCGCCGATGACCCCGCGGACGATCCTCTACACGGGCAAGGGCGGCGTCGGGAAGACCTCGGTGGCGGCGTGCACCGCGCTGCGCTGCGCGGCCGCGGGCGAGCGCACGCTCATCCTCTCCACCGACCCGGCCCACTCGCTCTCGGAGTCGCTCGAGGCCGAGCTCGGGCCTGCGCCCACCGCGGTCGCCGAGAACCTGTGGGGCCAGGAGGTGCAGGCGCAGGCCGAGATGGAGCGCCACTGGTCGGCGGTCCAGGGCTGGCTCGGCGAGCTGCTCATGGAGCACGGCGTGGACCGGGTCTCGGCCGAGGAGCTCACCGTTCCTCCGGGGATGGACGAGCTCTTCTCCCTCCTCCAGCTCAAGAGCCTGCACGAGCGGGGCGACTGGGACGTGATCGTCGTCGACTGCGCCCCGACCGGCGAGACCCTGCGCCTGCTCTCCTTCCCCGACGTCGCGCGCTGGTGGCTCGAGAAGGTCTTCCCGTGGGAGAAGGAGATCCTCGCCGCCGCCAGACCACTCGCCCGCTCGCTCTTCGACATGCCGGTCCCGAGCGAGGCGGTGTTCGCCGACGTCCGGCGGCTCTCGGAGAACCTCATCGCGATGCACGCGATCCTCCGCGACCGCGCGCGCGTGAGCGTCAGGCTCGTGATGAACCCCGACAAGATGGTCATCCACGAGGCGATGCGCACCTACACCTACCTGAACCTCTACGGCTATCTCACCGATGCCGTCGTGGTCAACCGCGTCTTTCCGGAGGAGGTCGGGGAGTACTTCGGCGCTTGGCGCGCGGTGCAGGAGGAGCACCTCGCGCTCGTCTCCTCCGCCTTCGCGCCGGTGCCGGTGCTCTGCGCCCCCTTCTTCGAGCAGGAGGTCGTGGGCCCGGAGATGCTCGAGCGCCTCGCCGCGGCCATCTTCGAGAGCTCAGACCCGGGCGCCGTGTTGCACGAGTCGCTCGCCCAGGAGCTGACGATCGGGGAGAAGGGCGCCGAGCTACGCCTCGAGCTGCCCTTCGCGCGCAAGGCCGACATCTCGCTGAAGAAGATCGGTTCCGAGGTCGTCGTCAGGGTCGACGGCCAGAAGCGGACGATCATGCTTCCTCCCGCGCTCGCCTCTTTCGAGCCCGGCGAGGCGTCGTTCGCCGAGGGCACGCTGCGGGTGAGCTTTCACGGCGCCGAGCGCGAAGCAGAGGCGCCCGCTTGAGCCCGCGGGCCGACGATCCGCTGGAGGAGCTGCGCGAGCGGCTCGAGCGCACGCAGGAGGCCGCCCAGCGCCTGGCGCGTGAGGCCGCGGGCGCTGCCGCCCGCGCGTCGGCTCCGCCGCCGCGGCCGCCCGCGGCCGGGTGGCAGGCGCCGGCATCCCATGAGGACGCGGAGGGCGCGAGCGCGGATCTCCACGGCCTGCTCACGCTCGCCGAGGTCGTCCGCGGGCTCGTTCCGCGTGAGCTCCAGCTCCAGCTCGTCGTGGTGGTGCGTGAGCTACTGCTCGCGCTGCGCGCGCTGATCGACTGGTACCTCGCACGGATGGAGGCTCGGCGCACCGAGCCCGTCGAGGTGCAGGACATACCGATCCTCTGAGAAGCCGGCTCGGCCCGCCGAGGAGCGACCGGCGCTCGCCTATCATCGGTCGAGTGCCCGCGCGCACGTGGATCCTCACCGGCTCGCCGGAGAACTACGCGGCCACGCGCGAGCGCGGGTTCTCGGTGATCGGCCTCAAGGAGCGCAACCGCCCCCGCGCCGAGCAGATCGAGCCCGGCGACCGGATCGTCTTCTACCTGACTCGCGTGAAGCGCTTCGCCGCCCGGGTCCTGGTGAGCGGTGAACTCTACGAGGATCGCTCGCCGGTGTGGCCCGGTAAGCCGGGCAAGGCAGACCCCTACCCGTGGCGCTTCGCGACAGAGCCGGAGATCGTGCTCGACGATGAGGATTGGGTGGCGGCCGAGGAGCTCGCCGGCGAGCTCGAGCACGTCGCCAAGTGGCCGCCCGAGCACTGGACGCTTGCCTTCCAGGGACAGATCCGGGCCGTCTCCGACCGTGACGCCGGCACGCTCGCGGACCGGATGGGCGTCGACGCGCGCGCTCGAGCCGGGGCATGAGCGGCGCCCGCGCGGGGGCGAGCCGGCTCGCGCGCGCCTGGCAGGCGCTGCCGGCCGAGCAACGCCTGGCCGCGGCGGCGGCGCTCACCCTGCTCGCGACCATGATCCTGCCGTGGTACAGCTCGACGAAGTACTTCCCGGGCCCGTCGAAGGTCCTCACCGCGCACGACACCCACTCCGCCCTCAGCGTGTTCACCTTCGTGGAGGCCGCCGTGCTGCTCACGAGCGTCGGCGTCCTCGCGCTGCTCTTCGCGCGCGCCGAGCGCCGCGCCTTTCACCTTCCCGGGGGCGACGGGACCATGGTGACGGTGGCGGGAGGCTGGGCGCTCCTGCTCGTGGCGTGGCGGTTATTCGACAAGCCGGGCTTCGGCCCCAACACGACGGTCGGTCTGGCCTGGGGGATCCTCGGCCCGCTGCTGAGCGCCGCCGCGCTCGCCTACGCGGGCACGCGCATTCGCGGCGCGCACCGCCCCGAGCCGCCGATCACCGTGCGCTCGCCGTCGGGGGCCGATCCCGAGCCTCCCACCCGCCCGACGACGCCGATGGGGCGCCCGCCGGCTCGAGCTCGCCCTCACCGCGAGGACCAGCTCACCATGCCGCTCGACGCCGAGCCGCCACGGTCCCCCGCTCCTGCGTTCGACGACCTGACCCGCCCGCACGGCTCCGAGCCGCCCCTTCCCCCCGAGAACTTCACCGAGGAGCTCGGGGAGCGCCCCGGGCCGCGAGGGCGGGGCTGAGGCCGGAGGGTGCTCTAGTCCTCGAATAGCGCGTAGCCGTAGGCGCCGCGCTTGTAGGCCAGCCGCGCGATGGAGTGCATCCGCTCGTCGTCGTTGCGCTCGAGCTGGTCGAGCGCGCCGTTGACGCGCCGGGCGGCGCGCGTGCAGAACGTCTCGGCGATGTAGCGCTCCTGCCCGCTCGCCTCGACCCCCTGCTCCGCGAAGATCGAGGAGACGCGCGAGAGCACCGCCACCTGGGCGTAGAGGTCCATGAGCGCGTGGGCCAGGCGCTTCTGCGACATACCCTGCTTCTGAATCCCGTTGCCGTGCTTGCGCGGGAGTCCCTCGGCGGCGTCGCGCAGGCGCTTGACCTGGTCGCTCAGCGGATCGGCGAGCGCCTTCAGCTCGGGGTGGGCGAGCGTCACGCGATCGGGACGCACCTCGCGCCGGACGCGCCCCGCGACGTAGTCGGCGACCGTGCCGAGCGAAGAGACCGGCTCGCGCAGATTCAGGCCGCCGAGGCCCTGCAACTCCTCCCCGAGCGGCCGCAGGGCCGTCAGCGCGACGTAGGAGAGCATCACGTCGTTGGCGCCCTCGAAGATCGGGAAGATCCGGATGTCGCGCATGATCTGCTCGTAGGGCTCGCTCCTCATGTAGCCCTGGCCACCTTTGAGCTGCATCGCGCGGTTGGCCTGGTACCAGACGAACTCGGTGCCCGTGACCTTGCACATCGCCGACTCGACGGAGTAGTCCGTCACACCTCGGTCGACGAGCCCGGTGGTCAAATAGCTCATCGATTCGAGGCCGAAGAGGTAGGCGACCATCCAACCGATCTTGTCCTCGACCATGTCGAAGTCGGCCAGCGGCTGGTCGAACTGACGGCGCTCCTTGACGTGCTCGATCGAGAGGTCGATCAGCCGCTTGGCGAGGCCGACCGACCCCGTGCCGAGCGAAAGGCGCCCGTTGTTGAGGATCTGCATGGCGATCCGAAAGCCCTCGCCCGGCTCGCCGAGGACGTTCTCGGGCGGCACCCGCACGTCGTTGAAGTACAGGGGGCAAAGGTTGTTGCCGCGCAGGCCCATCGTGTCGTAGGGCTCTCCGGCCTCGAAGCCCGGCATGCCCTTCTCGAGGATGAACGCGGTGTGCGATCCTTGCCGTCGACCTCGGTGCGCGCGAAGGCCACGAACGTCGAGCCCCGCCCTCCGTTGCCGATCCAGCGCTTCTCCCCGTTGAGCACCCAGAGCCGTCGCCCTGGGAGACCGCGCGGGACTCCAGGTTGAACGCGTCCGAGCCCGCGTTCGGCTCGGTCAGCGCGAAGCCGGCCAGCTTGCGCCCGCTCGCCAGGTCGGGCAGGAAGCGCTCCTTCTGCTCGTCGCTGCCGAAGAGGACGATTCCCTTCATCCCGATCGACTGGTGGACGCCCATGCCTACCGTGAGCGACCCGTCGACCTGGCCGATGGCCTCGAAGACCCGCGCGTAGCCGGTCTGGGAGAGCCCTTGACCGCCGTATTCCTCGGGGACGTAGAGGCCCATGAGGCCGCGCTCGCCGAGCTCTCGGTAGGTCTCGTCGGGAATCCAGCGCTCGTCGTCGATCCGGCGCGAGTCGACATGGTCGGCGGCGAACTCGCGAAAGGAGGTGATCAGCCCCCGGATCTTCTCGGCCTCTCCCTGGTCGGGAAGCGGGTAGGGGAAGACCATGTCCTCGTGGATCTCCCCGAGGACGAGCGCCTTGGAGAAGCTCGAGACGGCGGACGCGGTGGTGGACATGATTCGTGGCCTCCTGTATCGAGGTTGCGGCCGCCCGCCCCTACGGACCGGCCTTCTGCGGACTGAGCAAGACGAGCGGGAGCAGCACCGTGGCCAGGAAGATCAGCCCGATCCCGATCGCCACCACCGTCCGCGACTTGATGACGTGGCCGATCGTCCCGACGAGGAAGCCCACCGCCAGCATGATCACGAAGGGGGCGATCTGCGCGTCGATGGCAAGGGGCAGCGCGACGGGCACCGGGCGAGCATCCCATACCCACCTATGATCCTGCGCCCATGCCGCGCGAGGTGCAATCCGTGCCCCAGACCGCCGAGGGCCTGCGCTCGGTCGGCTACCTGCCGGGCGCCTCGACGGCGCTCGTCTCGTTTCTGGCCGCCAAGCTCGGCAAGCCGGTGCTGGTCGAGGGCCCGGCGGGCGTGGGTAAGACCGAGCTGGCCAAGGCGCTCTCGCGCCTGCTCGAGCGCCGCCTCGTGCGCCTGCAGTGCTACGAGGGGCTCGACGAGGCCAAGGCGCTCTACGAGTGGAACTACCGCAAGCAGCTCCTGCGGATCCAGACCGAGAGCGATGATGCGGGCTGGGGCGCCGTCCAGGACGACATCTTCGGCGAGGAGTTCCTGCTCGCTCGCCCGCTGATGACCGCGATCTCCTCCGCGGAGCCGGTCGTGCTCCTGATCGACGAGATCGACAAGACCGACCAGGAGTTCGAGGCGATGCTCCTCGAGCTGCTCTCGGACTTCCAGATCTCGATCCCCGAGCTCGGACTGATCGAGGCGCGCACCCAGCCGATCGTGCTCCTCACCTCGAACAACACGCGCGAGCTCACCGAGGCGCTCAAGCGCCGCTGCCTGTACCTATGGCTCGACTACCCCGAGCTCGAGCACGAGCTCGAGATCGTCCGCATGCACGCGCCCGAGCTCGGCGAGATGATCACGCGCAAGCTGGTCGAGCTCGTCCATCAGGTGCGCCAGCTGGACTTGAAGAAGCCGCCCTCGATCGCCGAGTCGATCGACTGGGCGCGCGCGCTCCTGCTGCTCGGTGCCGACGACATAGACGCGGAGACCTTCCGGCAGACCATGAGCGTCATCGTCAAGCACCGCACCGACCTCGACACCGTGGCCGAGCGCGTCGGCGTGCGTTTGGGGGGCCTGAGCGATGCCGCCGCCGGGACGCCGCGCGCGCGCTGAGCACCCGCGCCGGCCGGGGGGCCCCTATGGCACGCTGCCGGAGGCGGGGCCGCGCGGCTTCGACGCCCGGCTCTTGAGCTTCGCCGAGGAGCTCCGGGGTGAGGGGCTGGCGATCGGGACCGCCGAGCTGCTCGACGCCTTCGCCGTCCTCGGACAGGTGGGCTGGACGAAGGCCGAGGAGGTCCGCGAGGGCCTCGCGGCCACCCTGGCCAAGTCCCAGGGCGACCGCCGGGTCTTCGAGCTCGTCTTCGACCGCTTCTTCTTCCGCGCCGCGGAGGCCGAGGCGGTGCGCCGCGATATCACCGAGGCCGACGAGGGCGCGGCCGGCGGGCTCGACGGCGCGGATCAGATCAACCTCGACACGCTGCGCCAGCAGATCGCCGCCGCGCTGCGCGAGAACTCCGATGGCGCGATGCGCGATCTCGCGCGACTGGCGATCGCGGCCTTCGGGCGCGGCGGCGAGGGCTCGGGCGTGATCGGCGTGGACGTGCAGCGCATCCGGCGCGCGCTCGGTCTGCGTTCCGAACCCCAGCCCGAGCTGCCGCCCGAGGATCCACGTGCCGCCGGCCTCCCGCGCGAGACCCTGCGGCGCTTCGAGTCCCACCTGCGGCGTGAGCTCGAGCGCGACCTGATCGAGCGGACGAAGAGCCTTCCTCCCTCCCGTCCGCTCGGCGAGCTCGACCGCGCGCTCCCGAGCGGTCCGCTGCAGGACCTCGCCGCGGTGCACCGCGTGGTCGCGCAGCTCAAGCGCCGGCTCGCCACCCAGGGACGGGAGCAGCGCGGTCGCAAGCGCCACGCCCACGTCGACGTGCGGCGCACGATGCGCGCCTCGCTCCAGACCGGTGGCGTGCCCGTGGTGCTCAAGTACCGCCCGCAGCGTCCGCGCCGGCCGGAGATCTTCGTCCTCTGCGACGTCTCCACGAGCGTGACGAGCGCGAGCGTCTTCTTCCTCTCGGTGCTCCACGCCCTGCACGACTCCTTCCGCAAGATGCGCTCGTTCGTCTTCATCGAGCGGATCTCGGAGGTGAGCGACATCTTCACCCGCGAGCGCAACTTCAAGGCCGTGAGCGAGGCGATCGGCCGCGACGCGGGCGTCGCCGACATCTCGGGCTACACGGACTACGGCCGGGTGTGGAGCGAGTTCCTCACCTCGGTCGAAGACGAGCTCCACCCGCGCGCGACGGTGATCGTCCTCGGCGACGCGCGCACCAACGGCCGCCCGCCGCGCGACGATCTCTTCGGCCTGATCTCCGAGCGCGCGGGGCGCACCTTCTGGCTCAACCCCGAGCCGCGCCTGTACTGGAACTACGGCGACTCGGTGATCGCCGCCTACGAGAAGCACTGCACGGCGTTCGAGTGCTGGACGACCGACCAGCTCGAGGAGTTCGTCAAGGCGCTGACGGCGCCGACCACGGGATGAGCGCGTGTTCGGAAGAGGCGCCGACCGCGACCGCCGCGAACGTCCACGCGCCGTCACCGGAGTGACGGCGGACGGACGTTCGCGGGCCGAGGCTCGCTATGCGGCGTCCTGGTCGGGCCGGGCCGCACGATCCCCGGCCACGCGCAGCAGGACCACCGCCCAGGTACGAAACGGGCGCCAGGGCTCGGCGAGCCCGGCGAACGCGGCAGGATCGGGCGTGCGGTCAAGCCCGTAGAAGTGCGCCGCGGCGCGCAGCGACTTCGGCTCCTCGACCGGCAGTACGTCGGTCAGCCCCGTCGCTCGCACGACGATGAGGCCGGCGTAGAAGGGTCCGATGCCCTTGAGCGTGCGCATCTCGGCCATTGCCGCCTCGGGCTCCATCGCTCCGAGCCGTTCGGGGTCGAGCCGGCCCTCGAGGGCTGCCTGAGCCGCGCCGCGCAGGCGCTCGCACTTCTCCTCGGGTAGACCGCGCATGGGCTGCACCTCGAGCAGTTGCTCGGGCAGCGGAAAGGCCGCGACGCGCTCACCGGCGAGCTCGAAGCTCGCGCCCAGCGCCTCGGAGAGCTCCCGCCGGACCTCCGCCGCCTGCCGCGCCGGACGGCGCGCCGAGATGATCGACCACGCCGCGGCCTCGTAGGGCGAGTGGAAGAGGACCGGGCGCAGCCCGGGATGGGCGGCCTGCAACCGCCCGATGACCGGGTCGCGCTCCCCGACGGCCGCCCACGCCTCGCCGTCGTGGTCGAGCGAGAGGATCCGCGCGACCTGGCGACGCGCTGGCTCGAGCTCGTGCGCCCCATGGAGCTGACCGTGGACGACGCCGTCCGCATCCTGGCGCAGCACCACCCCGGCATGCTCCTCGAAGCCGTCGACAGGAAACGCGAGACGCATGAGATCGCCCGCCGGCTTCGGCGCGCCCGTGCTCGGGCCGAAGCCGAACCCGGCGGCGGCCCGGAGCGAGAAGGGTCCCCGCGGCACGATCGTGAAGCGCACGGTCATATTCCGAGTGACACGCTAGAGCGCGGCGGCGATCGCCGTGTGGTGCACTTTGAAGAGGTCCGCTACCGTCGGGAGCGTGAGCCCCCTCCCTCCCGGCCTGCCCTATCCCCGCGCGGTTCAGACCCTGGGCTGGATCGCCCGTCCCGGTCCGTTCATGGAGCGCTGCCGCGCCCGCTACGGAGACGTCTTCACCCTGCGCGTCGCCCATGAGGGCACCTGGATCATGCTCTCGGAGCCCGAGGCGATCAAGCAGGTGTTCACGGGCGACCCGCGCGTCCTGCGCGCGGGCGAGGCCAACGCGATCCTGCGGCCGTTCGTGGGCCGCCGGTCGGTCCTGCTGCTCGACGAGCCCGAGCACATGGTCCAGCGCAAGCTCATGCTCCCGCCCTTCCACGGCGAGCGGATGCAGCGCTACGGCGCGCTCATGCGCGCGGTGGCCGAGCGCGAGATCGAGTCCTGGCCGACGGCCGAGCCCGTGGCGCTCTGGCCGCGCATGCAGGCCGTCACCCTCGAGGTGATCATGCGCGCGGTGTTCGGCTTTGCCGAGGGCTCGCGCCTCGACCGCCTCCGCGAGCTCCTGCGTCACATGCTCGACTGGACGACCAGCACGCGCCAGTTGGCCGCGATGGCCGTGCTCGGCCCCGACCGGGTCGAGCGCCGGAAGTCCTTCCGCGCTGTGCTCAATCCCGTCGACGCCCTCCTCTTCGAGGAGATCGGCGCCCGCCGGGCGGACCCGAGCCTGAGCGAGCGCGACGACATCCTCTCCATGCTCCTGCTCGCGCGCCACGAGGACGGCGAGCCGATGAGCGACGCGGAGCTGCGCGACGAGCTCGTGACCCTGCTCGTGGCCGGCCACGAGACGACCGCGACCTCCCTCGCCTGGGCGCTCGAGCGGCTCCTGCGCCACCCCGAGGCGCTCCACCGACTGCGCGACGAAGTGGCCGCCGGGGAGGACGCCTACCTCGACGCCGTGATCAAGGAGACGCTGCGACTGCGGCCGGTCCTGCCGATCGTCGTGCGCCGGCTCGCCGAGCCGATGGAGATCGGAGGCTGGAAGCTGCCGGCCGGGGTGTCGGTGGCGCCGTGCGTCTACCTGCTGCACCGCCGCGAGGACCTCTACCCCGAGCCCACCCGCTTCCGTCCCGAGCGCTTCCTCGAGCGACCCGCGGGCACCTACACGTGGATTCCCTTCGGAGGAGGCGTGCGCCGCTGCCTCGGGGCGAGCTTCGCGCTCTTCGAGATGAAGACGGTGCTCGCGGCCGTGGTGAGCAGGGCCCGTCTGCGGCCCGCCGACGCCCGACCCGAGCGGATCGCGCGGCGGGCGATCACGCTCACCCCTGCGCGCGGCGCCGAGGCGCTCGTGGAGGCCGCGGGCTAGAAACGCGCTGAACTTGCTGGCGTCGGCCGTGCCTCCAAGCGCTCAGGACGCGCGCAGCAGGCCTCCCACCAGCCGCTCGAGCGCCGGGCGCAGCACGTCCTGCTCGAAGTGCTCGTGCGGGGTGGAGAGCTGCTCGAGCCCGAGACCGAGCAGGGTGGCCACGAGGATGCGCGCGCCCGCCTGCGGTTCGGGCGAGCCGCTGGCCCGCAGTCCGGTCTCGGCGAGGCGGTGATAGCCCGCCTTCCAGGCCCCGATCGCCTCGCGCAGACCCGGCCGGCGCGCGGACTCGAGCAACAGCTCGAAGGCGGCGAGCTGGCGGCCGGGGTCGCGCGCCAGGTCGCCGGCCAGGGCCGCGGCCAGGGCGGCGATCCACTCCTCGGGCGCGGCCTCGCGTTCCTCGAGCTCGGCGACGAGCGCCTCGAGCCGGGTGAGCTCCTCCCGGGCGGCGAGCAGCAGCGCCTCCTCGAGCAGCTCGTCCTTGGAGGCGAAGTAGTAGGTCGTCGAGGCCAGGGGCACGCCGGCCTGGTGGGCCACCGCCCGGTGGGTCACCGCCTCGGTGCCGTGCCGGCCGAGGATGGCCAGCGTCCCCCGGAGGATCGCCTCCCGCCGGCGCTCGCCTCGCTCCCTCTGCGCGCTCATCCGGCCAGGAGCTTGACAGCGCCCGCGCTACACCGCACCATTCTGGTACAAACGTACCACCCGACCGTGCGAGGACTACGTTGACCGCCACCGCCCCGCCTCCGTCGAGTCCGCTCGACGCGATCTCCTACGAGGATCTCTACCGTCGCTGGGAGCGAGGCAACTGGCGCGCGACCGAGCTCGACTTCACCGAAGATCGCGTGCAGTGGCGCGAGATCTACACGGAGCTCGAGCGCAAGGCGGCGCTGTGGAACTACGCCCTCTTCTTCCACGGAGAGGACTCCGTCGCGGACAACCTCTCGCCCTACATCGACGCGGCCCCGCGAGAGGAGCAGAAGTACTTCCTCGCCACCCAGCAGGTCGACGAGGCGCGCCACGCCGTCTTCTTCGGGCGCTTCATGCGCGAGGTCGTCGAGGCCGGAGACGACGTGGCGAGCTCGCTCGAGGCCACGCGACCCGAGCTGACCTGGGGCTTTACCAAGGTGTTTGCGCGCCTGGACCGCATGGCCGACGAGCTACGCGCCGACCGCTCGCGACCCAAGCTTGCCGCCGCCGTCGCCCTCTACCACATCGTCATCGAGGCGACGATGGCCCAGCCCGGCCAGCACTTCATCGAGCGCTCGCTCGAGTCCCGCAACCTCCTGCCCGGCTTTCGGGAGGGGATGGCGCACGTGGCCGCCGACGAGCAGCGCCACATCGGCTTCGGCGTGAAGCTGATCTCCGACCTCGTGGCCGAGGACCCCGAGTGCGCCGCGGCGATCGGAGAGCTGCTCCGCGAGGTGCAGCCGTGGGTCACCGCGGTGTTCGTGCCCCCGGGCTTTGACCGGAGCTACACCGAGGTCTTCGACTTCACCCTCGAGGAGATCTACGCCGAGGGCGCCCAGTCGCTCGAGACCAAGATGCGCTCCGCGGGCCTGCCGCTCGACGCGCTCCCCGGCGGCTCGCCGATCCCCACCGACCTGAGTCCCCTGGAGCGCGCCCAGCGCGGGATCACCCTGCTGCAGGCCGGGATCGTCGGGGAGAAGCACGGACCGCCCTCGCGCGACCCGAAGGTCGTTGCGACGTTCTTCGACCAGGTGCGCCGCACGGTCGATCCCGCGGCCGGCCCGTTCACGCTGCAGTGGGACTTTCGCGACCTCGACCCGTGGCACATCGTCATCGACGACGGCGCCACCCGCGCGGTGGCGGGGCGCTCGAGCGCTCCCGACGTCACCTTTCGCTGCACCTGGGAGGACTGGGTCGACATCTCCATGGGGCGGGTCGACGGGCGCCGCGCGGTGCTCGGCGGGCGCCTGCGGATGAAGGGGCGCCCGCGCTCGCTGCTGCGGGTGCCTTCGGTCTTCACGCGCTCCTAGCCCCGGCTGGGGCCTCCCGCTAAGATCACACGCACTGACGAACAGGGGGGCTGGCGGGCAAGCCGGCTGAGATCGCGTCCGCGGGAGGAAGTCACCGCCCGGCGCCGACCCTTCGAACCTGTGGGGTAATGCCCGCGGAGGGAGCGATGGAGACGACACTCGAGGTGGCGGCGCGCGACGTGGACGCACATCCCGAGCGCACGGGTGTCGCGGTGGAGGACGCGACGCTCTCCTACCGCTCAGGCCGCGGCGGCGAGGTGGCCGCGCTCGCGGGGATGACGCTGCACGCCGCGCCCGGCGAGCTCGTCGGCGTGGTCGGCCCGAGCGGCTGTGGCAAGTCGACCCTCCTCGAGCTGATCTGCGGCCTGCGCGCGCCGGACTCAGGACGAGTGCGCGCGGACCCGGCGGTGCTCATGCCCCAACGCGACCTGCTGCTCCCGTGGCTGAGCGCGCTCGACAACGCCGCGCTCGCTCTGCGCGCGCGGGGCACGCCGGCCCAGAGCGCCCGGGCCGCGGCGCGCCCGCTGTTCGCGCGATTCGGCCTCGAGGGCTTCGAGCGCGCGCGCCCCGCCGAGCTCTCGGGCGGGATGCGCCAGCGCGTGGCGTTCCTGCGCACCCTGCTGGCCGGCAAGCCGGTGCTCGCGCTCGACGAGCCCTTCGCCTCGCTCGACGCCCTGACCCGCGGGCAGATGCAGTCATGGCTCGCGGGCGCCCTGGCCGAGGAACCGCGGACCGTCGTGCTCGTGACCCACGACGTCGAGGAGGCCGCGCTGCTCGCCGACCGGGTACTCGTCCTCTCCCCCCGCCCCGGTCGGGTGGTGGCCGATCTGCCGGTGCACGCGCCCCGCCCGCGGCGCCGGACCGACCCCGCGCTGCTCGAGCTCCGCGAGCGGGCGGCCCTCGCTCTGGGGATCGCGCCCTGATGCGCGCCGTCCTCCTTCTCCTCGCCCTGCTCGGCGGCTGGGAGCTCTACGCGGAGCTCGGCGGGATCGACCCGCTCGTGCTTCCCGCCCCGCACGCGGTGGCCGCTTCGCTGTGGAGCGACCGCAGCCTGCTCGGCCACGATCTCGCGATCACCGCGGGAGAGGTCCTGCTCGGGATCCTGCTCGCCCTCCTCGCCGGGGTGGCGGCGGCGGCGGCGATCCACCTGTGGGCGCCCGCGCGACGCGCGGTCTATCCCCTGCTCGTCGGCTCCCAGACGATCCCGATCGTGGTGATCGCCCCCCTGCTCGTGACCTGGCTCGGGTTCGGCCTCGGACCCAAGCTCGTGATCGTCGGGCTGATCTGCTTCTTTCCCGTCGCGGTGACCACGCTCGACGCCCTGCGCAGCGTGGACCCCGAGCTGCTCAAGCTCATGCGCACGCTCGATGCGCCGCACGGGGAGATCTTCCGCCTCGTGGAGGCGCCGAGCGCCCTCCCCGCGCTGTTCTCGGGGGCCAAGATCGCCGTGGCCACCTCGGTGATCGGCGCGGTGCTCGCCGAGCAGGGCAGCGCCACCGAGGGCCTCGGCGGTCTCGGGCACCTCATCACCTTCGCGAGCGGCCAGCTCGAGACCCCGCAGGCCTACGCCGCGGTGGTGCTCCTCTGCCTCTTCGCCCTCACGCTCTTCGGCCTGCTCACCCTCGCCGAGCGGCGAGCGGTTCCGTGGTCTCAGCACCTCTCCGAAAGGCTTCCCGCATGAGTTCGCGTCCGCTCGTCCCGTCGCTCCTCTCTCTGCTCGCCGTCGCCGCCGCGCTCGCCCTGGGCGGATGTGGCCCCAAGCACGACCGCCTGAGCCCCGCGGGTCGCGAGCCGCTGCGCGTGATGCTCGACTTCTTCCCCAACCCCGACCACGCTCCGCTCTACGCCGCGCAGGCCGACGGTGAGTTCGGCCGCGCCGGGCTCGACGTGCGCATCCAGACGCCGCCCGACCCCGCCACCCCCCTGAAGCTGCTCGCCGCCGGCAAGGTCGACGTGGCGATCTCCTACGAGCCCGAGCTGCTGCTGGCGCGCGAGCGGGGCGCGCCGCTCGTGGCCGTCGGCGCGCTCGTGCAGCGGCCGCTGACCTCGATCATCGCCCTGGGCTCGGCGAAGATCCGTCGCCCCGCCGACCTCAAAGGCAAGCGGGTGGGCACCGCCGGCATCCCCTACCAGTCGGCCTACCTGCGCACGATCCTCGTCCGCGCCGGCGTCGCGCCGTCCTCCGTGCGCGAGGTCAACGTGGGCTTCGGCCTTGTTCCCGCCATGCTCACCAAGAAGGTGGACGCCACGCTGGGCGGCTTCTGGAACTACGAGGGAGTTCAGCTCGAGCTCGAGAAGAAGAAGCCAGCGATCATTCGCGTCGACCAAGCCGGCGTGCCGACCTACGACGAACTCGTCCTGGTCGTGCGCCGCGAAGCGGCCGCTCGGCAGGGGGGAAAGATCCGGCGCTTCGTCCAGGCCCTCGCGCGCGGCGAGGCCACGCTGCGGCGCAATCCGCGGCCCGCGCTCGCGGCGATCCTCCGCGCCAACCCGCAGGCCGCCCGGCCCCTGCAGGAGGCGAGCCTGCGCGCGACGCTTCCGGCGTTCGCCCCGCCGGCCGGCAAGCCGTTCGGCTTCCAGGATCCCGCGCAGTGGAACGCCTACGGGCAGTGGATGCTGCGCAACCACCTGCTGCGCCGCGACCCGAACGCCTCCTCGGCGCTCTCCAACGAGTTCCTCGCCGGCCAGGGCGGCTGAGCTACGGCGCCCGGCTTCAGGCGGCCAACCCGACGGGACCCGCTCCGGCGCCCGCGAAGGCGTAGGTCGCGGCGAGCCCCTGCCACGGCGCGTAGGGCGCGAAGAAGGCGCGCACCTCCTCCTCGGAGGCGATCGACCGGGGGTCGGGGCGCGTGAGGCGACCGACGAGCTTCAAGAGGCCGAGGTCTCCGGCGGGGAGCTGATCGAGCCGTCCCTGGCCGTGCAGCGCGAGCTGCTCGACCGTCCAGCGTCCGATTCCCGGGATCGCCCGCAGCCGGCGCCATCCACGCTCCTGCGCGGGCCCGAGCGCCCGTAGGTCGACGCGACCGCAGGCCACCTCCCGCGCCGCGCGCCGGAGCGCGAGCGCCCGGCTGCTCGCGAGATCCCACCCGCACAGTCGCGCCGGGGCCACCGCGGCGAGCGCCTCGGGCGCCGGCGCGTCGCGCAGTCCGGTGCGCGCGCAGGAGCGCCCGAGGGCGCCGATCAGCCGGCGCTGGATCGCCGCCGCCCGCACGTACTCGATGAGCTGCTCGGTCACCGCCCAGGCCAGCGCCTCGAACGGCTCGGGGCGACGGCGCACGCGCAGCCACGGCATCGCGCGCAGCGCGCGTCCGAGCAGCGGATCCTCGCGAAAGCGCTCGTGAAAGGCCCGCAGCTCGTCGTCGACCCCGAGCGCGCCGCGCATCCACCCGATGGCCTCGGCCGCCGGCTCGGGCGCGCACGCCTCGGCGCCGAAGAGCACGCGATCGGGAGCGGTCTGGGCCACCCGGACGACAACGGGCTCCCCGCGCACGTGCACGAGCCGCTGCACCACCCCGCCCCTCACCTGCAACAGCCCGTCGAGCGCCCCGCGGCGCGGGAGGCGAAAGCTCCAGCGCGGCTCGACCTCGACCCGAAGCTCGATCACTCCCGACCGATTCAGTCCCGGCCGATGAGGTGAACGTCGACGAGAAACGAGCGGCTGCCGACGATGGGCAGGAGCTCCGCGGCCCCGCGCGCCTTCCGCCGCCGGCGGACGAGCCTGCGCGCCGAGCGCCGGCGCACTACCGCGAGGGTGGCGACCCCGGCGACGAAGCCCGTGGCCGCCATGGCCGCCCCCCGGGCGTCGACGGGGAAGCGCTGAGCGGGCAGCGGCGGCGGCGCCGTGGGGCCGAACGGGTCGAGCGCGCGCACCTCGGCGACCTCGAGCACCTCTCCCGGCTCGGCGGGCACGGCATCGACCTCGATGTCCCGATCGCTCATGACCCCATGGTGACAGCGTGCTCGGTCGGGCGGCTACAGCACCTTCTCGTAGAGTCGGTAGCGGCGGACGATCTTGCCGCCCATCCCCTCCATGGCGCGATTCATCGACGTGTTGCTCTCGAGGATCCAGCCCATCTCCCCGCCCTTCTGGGGGGTCCGGGCGGCCGACTCGAAGTGCAGTTGGTAGAAGCGCGCGGCGATCCCGGTGTGCTGCCACTCCCGCTTGACCCCGAGCGCGAATACGCGCACGCGGTCGATCCTGCGCTTCTCGAGGAGGAATCGAGCCCAACCCAGCGGCAGCAGCCGCCCGTTCATCTTCTTGAACACCTGGTTGAAGTCGGGCAGCGTGAGCGCCGCCCCCACCGTCTCCCCGTCCTTCTCGGCGATGAACGCCCAGTTCTCGTCGAGCAGCGGCTTGAGCTGCTTGGCGTAGTGGCGCACCTCTCCCTCCGTCAGCGGGACGAAGCCCCAGTTGCGCTCCCACGCCGCGTTGTAGACCTCGAGAAAGCGCCCGATCTCCGCCTCGAGGTTCTTCTTGCGCATCGGGCGCACGACGATCCCGTGCTCGGACTGCACCTCCTCGGCCATCTTCCAGATCGCCGGGTGCACGTCTGAGACCTGCCCCGCGTCGTTGTAGAGCTCCCACATCAGCGTGTCCATCGCCTGGTCGAGCCCCGCTCCCTCGAGCAACCCCGGGTAGTAGCGGTGAGTCCAGTCGGTGAGGATGATCGCCGGACGCTCGAAGCCCTCGACGAGCACTCCGCACTCGTCGTTGGTGGTGAAGTTCATGGGCCCGACCATCCGGTCGCGACCGCGCGCACGCAGCCACGCCTCGGCGGCGTCGAGCAGCGCGCGGGCGACCTCGGGGTCCTGCTCGCACTCGAAGAAGCCGAAGAGCCCCCAGGAGTTGCTCTGGAACTCGTTGAGGTTGCGGTCGACCTGCGCGGTGATCCGGCCGACGGGGTGACCGTCGCGCCAGGCCAGGAAGTACTCGGCCTCCGCGTGCTCGAAGAACGGGTTGCGCCGACGATCGAGGAACTGGCGGCGCTCGAAGCGGAGCGGCGGCACCCAGTTGGGCTCGTTACGATAGAGCCGCCACGGCAGCTCGATGAAGGCGTTCAGCTCGCGCTTGGACGCGACCGGTCGGATCTCGAGCGCCACGGGGCGGCCACCCTACATGCCGACTCAGATCGACGTCTTCGCCAAGGTTCGCGGCCACGATCGCGCCGAGCAGCTCGAGGCCGCCCGCGCCGCCGACCTCCTTCCCTACTTCCGTCGGCTCGAGTCGCCCGCCGCTCCGGTCGTCGAGATGGAGGGCGCGGAGCGGATCATGCTCGGCTCGAACAACTACCTCGGTCTCACGGGCGACCAGCGCGTGATGCAGGGCGCGCGCGACGCGCTCGAGCGCTATGGCACGGGGCTCACCGGCTCGCGCCTGATGAACGGGACGATCGACCTCCACCTCGAGCTCGAGGCCGAGCTGGCCGAATGGATGGGAACCGAGGACGCGCTCGTCTTCACCACCGGGCATCAGGCCAACGTCGGGGCGCTCGGCACGCTCCTCGGCCCCGGCGAGACCGTGATCGCCGACTCGGGCGACCACGCCTCGATCCTCGACGGCTGCATCCTCTCGCGCGCGAAGCTGCGCGCCTTTCGCCACAACCGGCTCGACAAGCTCGAGCGCGCGCTCGAGCGCGCGGCGAGCGACGGCGGCGGCGTGCTCGTCGTCGTCGACGGCGTCTTCTCGATGGAGGGAGACGTCGCGCCGCTGGCCGAGATCGCCGAGCTGTGCGGCCGTTTCGGCGCGCGGCTGATGGTCGACGAGGCACACGCACTCGGCGTGTTGGGCGCGCGCGGCGCCGGCACCTCGGAGCTGCTCGGCGTCGAGGACCGGGTCGACCTGCGCATGGCGACGTTCTCGAAGTCGCTCGCCTCCTGCGGGGGCGTCATCGCCGGCTCGGCCGAGGTGATCGACTACCTGCGTATCCACTCGCGCGCCTTCCTCTTCACGGCCGCGGCGGTCCCCGCCGCGGTGGGCGCCGCGCTGGCGGCGGTGCGAATCTGCCGCTCGGCAGACGGACCTGACTTGTTCGCGCGGGTGCTCGACAATGCCCGCTACCTGAGCGGCGGGCTGCGCGCGCTCGGGCTGAAGGTCGTCGAGCCGACCGTGCTGCCCGACGGCACGGAGGTTGTGACCCCCGTCGTTCCCGTGCTCGTGGGAGATGACTGGAAGGCCGTGCTTCTCTGGCGTGCGCTCTACGACGCCGGCGTGTATGTGAACGTCGCCATCCACCCCGCCGTACCTCCGGGCGGCGCCCTTCTGCGCACGAGCGTGATGGCCACGCACGACACGGCGACGCTCGACCGCGCACTCGCCGCGATCGAGCGCGTCAAGGGCGCCTTCGAGGCCGAGCACGGACCTCTGCCGGCGCCCTGAAGCGGTGCCCGGGAGCGGCGCCGCTTCGGCCTAGCCGTCGGCCTCCCGGCCCGACGCGACTTGTCCAGATCCTCACAAGACCCCGCGGCCCGAAAAAGCCCGCTTGGAGCGAGCGGCCCGACTGGTTCGGAGTTGACCTCCTCCGGAGGGCTCATCTAGCGTTCTCCTCTGGCCGGAGCGGTGTGACGATGTCCTTCGTCGGGAGTGAGCAGCGCGGCTCGAGAAGGAGGTCGCGCCGTGCCGGGGGGGTGCCAAACGTCTAAGTAAGGGTGTCGCGAGAATCGCCTCGGCGAGAGCGCGTGCCTCGACCACGCAGCGGGGAGAGACCAAATGAACGTAGGAACGACCGCCAAGCGGCCGCAGCATCTACAGGCGCTCGAGCGCGCCAACGAGGTGCGCCTGGCGCGGGCGGAGCTCAAGCGAGGAGTCGCGGAGGGACGGCTCGGCGCCGAGGAGGTGATCCGGAGCTGCCCTCCGGAGGTCGAGGGGATGCCCGTCGCGGAGCTGCTCATGAGCCAGCGGCGCTGGGGGGCCACCAAGTGCCGCAGGGTGCTGGGCTCGGTGCTCATCTCCGAGCTGCGGCCGGTCGGCGCGCTCACCGAGCGACAGCGCGACGCGCTCGCCCAACACCTCGAAGCGCCGGGCGCCGACCCGCAGCGCTCCTCGCGCGAGGCGATGCTCGTAGGCGCCTGAGCGCGGAAGGCGACGGTCGGCCGGCGGAGCCTCCGCCGGCCGACGGCCACCCCTCAGAACTGGATGTTGAGCGGGATCGGGCTCGCGCCCGCGAAGAAGAAGAACCACGCGACGAAGCTCAGCACCGCCACGCCGGCGCTCAGCACCAGCACGGTCTCGAGCGCGAAGTGGCCTGTGTCCTCGAGCCCCCGCGCCACGCGGATGGCGCGATAGCGGTCGGAGAGCCAACCGAGAGCGGGAATGGCGAGGATGATCGTCGCCACCACTCCGACGAGCATGGCGGCGATCGCCGCACCGATCGACTGCGTGGCGCCTTCGATCTGCGACGCGATCCACAGCCAGCCGACCGGGATGCCGACCCACAGCAGGAGGCTCCCGGAGAACATGATGAGCAGCAGGACGAACGCGCTCGAGCCGCGGTGGAGCAGATCGCGCATCTCGCCCTATCGGTACCCGCGACCGCCCGAGCGGCGCTTGTAGACGCCCCGCAGCGCCCAGAAGGCGACACCGAAGACGGCGAGCGCCACGGGGGGCAGGACGAAGCGCGGCGCGCGTGCGAAGAAGAGCACTGCGAGCAGGGCGACGGCGATGGTGCTCGCCAAGACCGCCGAATGCGCCTTGTAGCCCGCGAAGTGCTCGCGGATCGATAGCTCGAGCCCGGCCAGCGACCCGAGCGCAAGCGCGCAGGCGATCATGATGCGTCCCCCTCCGTCCGCCCGTACGACCCCGATCACGCCGATGACGAGCGCGGTGAGGACGCAGAGCTCGACCAGGGGAAACCGGCCCCAAGGAGGAGGAGGAGCCTCTCCGCGCCGGCTGCGCCGCCTTACGGGCGGGGCGGGTGCGGCGACCGTGGTCTCGGGGCGCCGGCCGGCAGCAGCCAGCGAGGATTCACGCTTACGGCTGCGACGGCCCACGACTCAGGAGGAGAGAGGAAGCGGGGTCGCGGCGAGCCGCGACCCCCCGGCTAACGGACAGCCGGAGGAGATCTTGACCTGCCACCAGCCCGCCAGCATGCCGACTAGACCGAGGCGCGGACGCACATGCCAGGAGCGGCAACCACGCTCGCCGATGTCGGCATTGGTCACCCGTACCCAGCGGTAGCGGCTCGGCTCGAGCAGCATGCGCTCGATGAGGAGCCGCTTCTCCGCGTGCCCCTCGGCGCGCGCCGCGAGGTCCACCCGAACCCGCGACAAGCGGTCGGCCAGGTCGTCGCGAACCCGCTCGAGCTCTCCTAGGTTCAGAAGGCGCGGACCACCGCGGGAGGACACCGACCAATCGACGCCCCCGGTGGGGTAGGCCGCCACGAACGCCTCACCGAGCTCGCGCTCGAGGCGGGCGATCTGCTCGCGAAGCGAACGGCGAGCCGCGCGCTCATCGACTTCGACGCCGGGAAGGACCCGGATGTCGGGATAGGGCGAAAGCCCGTTGTGCTCTAGAAGCTCCATCTCACGACCTCTCTGCGGCGAGTGTAGCACCGGTCAAAGTCGCTTTGCGCCGGTGCCGCGCTCCCTTGATTCGGCCGAGCCTCACGTCTGGATCACCTCGACGCAGCTCCACAGCGACTCCTCGACGTGGATCTCGGGGACGCCGCCGACTCGCACGGCCGCGAGCGTCACCCGCTCGGTGCCGTCGCCGACCCCGTGCTCCGGCGCGACCTGGCCGAAGAGGACCGCGACCGGCGAGCGCTCGTCGGCGATCACCAGGCGTCCCGGCGCGAGCCGCGGCGCGATCTCGGCGCGGCCGAGCGGCTCCTCGGCCATCGCGGTGCGCACTCCGAGCGCGCCCTCGACCCGCGCGGAGTCGAGGGCCACGATCGGCACGCCGGTCTCGACCAGCGAGATCGTGAGCGCGTCGTCGAGCAGGTTCTGGGAGCGGAACTCGCCGCGCAGGAGCCGTTCGACCGCGGCGTCCTCGACCGGCGTGCGGGTATGGTCGGGGTCCAGCCCGATATGGCGGTAGAAGACCCGGTAGGCCCACGGCACGGGGTCCTGCCGCATCGTCACCGCGTCCGCGCCCCGGAAGCGGCTGGACATCTCGCGCAGGCGGTGCTTCACCGCCCGTGGGCTGCGCCCGGGGCGGAAGGGGAGCTCGAGCGTCAGCAGGCCGAGACGGGGGAACTCCTCCTCGAGCTCGGGCGCCACCCACCCCGCGCCGAGCATGGCTTCGCCCGCACGGGTGTCATCTTCTTCGAGGCTCACCGTGCGGGGTGCGGCGGGGGTGGCGGCGAGGTGAGCATCCGCAGATCGGAGTCGAGCGCCCGCGGGTCGCTGAAGCGGAAGGTAGAGACGCTGACGATGCGCCCCGGCCGCGCGAAGGTGAGCGCCGGCAGGTCGGCAACCCCGTAGGCCGCGCCGATGTCGGCACCGCGGTCGTAGCCCACGGGAAACGTCCATCGGTGTGCCCGCACGAGCGCGCGGACCCGGTCGCGGTCGCCCCGCAACGCCACTGCGGCGAACCGGACCTCGGGATGGCCGGGCGCGACGGCCTGCAGCGCATCGAGCTGGCGCACGGACGGCGCGTCGCGCTCGGAGAAGAACGCGAGCACGAAGGCGTGGTCGCCGGCCGCACGGCAGAGATTGAGGGCCCGCGGGTCGGTCACCGCGCAGGCCGGCGTGTGCCCCGAGTGCCCCGCGCCACGCCCCGCGCGCTGGGCGAGGTTGGCGTCGCCGACCAGATCCGAGCTCGCGAGCGGCACCGCGAACGCCGGCATCGGGCGCCCGGGCGCGACGCCCCGCGCCAGGCTCCCGGTCTTGAACGTGTTCAGCGAGATGTAGGCCAGGGCCAGCACGGCCACCACTCCGACGAACCAGCCGTAGCGACTCGCGCCCGGCGGCCGAGCCGAGGGCGGCGCTTCCTTGGGCGGCGCGGTCCCCGCGCGCTCGGCGGCGAGGTCGGGGTCGACCCGGTGCGCCCAGCGCTCGGAGGGCTCGGGTCCCGCGGGCTCGGAGCCCGGCGTGCTCACGCCGTCTCGGCGCCCGGTCTCCGCCGGCGCCCCGGCCTTGGCGCAGCGGTCGCCAGAGCGCGCCAGGCGCGACGCGGTCCCTCCTGCAGCTCGCCGCGCTCGGCCAGGGTGAGCACGGCGGGCAGCACGAAGAGCACTCCGAGCAGGGACGCCGTCAGGTCGATCACCGTGACCAGCCCGAAGTCGCGCAGCATCGCGATCGAGGAGAGCGCGAGTACCCCGAAGCCGACCACGGCGGTGATACCCGAAGCCAGGACGGCACGTCCCGTCGAGCCGTAGGTGCGCTCGAGCGCCTCGGAGTGGTCATGGCCGGCCGCTCGCTCCTGGCGGTAGCGCTCGCACAGGAGCACGCTGAACTCGGTGGAGATCGCGATCACGAGCGCCCCGAGCGTCGCCGACATCGGGTTCAGGGGAACCCGGGTGAGGAAGAGGATGAGCGCCGACCAGCCTGTGGCCAGCGCGATCGGCACGAGCGGCAGGAGCGCGCGCTCGGCGCGCCGAAACACCGCGAGCAGCGCCACTGCCACCGCGAGCAGACCGGCCAGGAGGGTCCCCAGCCGCCGCCACGGCGAGGCCAACTTGTCGTTGGCCTCGGCGGCGAGCACGGGCAGGCCCGCCAGCCGCGCGGTCACGCCGGACGGCGCTTCGCGCAGCCGCCGGCGCATCTCGGCGAAGACCTTCTGCTGCTCGGAGAGGGGCAGCAGGCGGATGCCGAACGCGAGGTTGGCCTCCTGGCGGTCGGGGGTGATCACCGCCTGGGAGAAGTACGGTGGCACGGCGTCGAGCAGGGTCTTCACCGGGACGGCCGACGGAGCGCCGCCGCTCGAGCGGAAGAGGTCGGGCAGGGAGAGCGCCGGGCACAGCGTCGCGCGCTGGCAACCGTCGTTCTCGCGGTAGCCGAAGCGGGTGAGAAGCCCCTGCTGGTAGTTCGTCATCCACGAGATCACCCTGGGCTCGGTGAGGTCGCGCGCGCGCACGGTTACGTCGACCTCACCCGCCACGCCGGTGACCTTCTGAAGGGTGTTCAGGTCGCGGATCTCGGTCAGATCGGGGGGCACGAGCCGCTGGATGTCGGATACGACCTTGGTCTGGGTGTCGGCCACCCACCCGAGGGCGGCCACGCCGAGTCCGATCGCGAGCACGCGCTCGGGGTGGCGCCGCGCGGCCCCAAGCGCCGCAGAGGCCCACTCGGCGGCGCGTGTGCGCGCCCGGCTGGCGCGGGCGGAGCGCGGCGACACCGCGGCAAGCGTCGAGCGCGCCTCGCCGAGCAGCTCGCCCGCGCCGCGCGAGGCCGCACCGAGGGCGCGGGGCGAGTAGCGCCCACCCGTGAGCGCGAGAAGCGCCGAGCCCGCGGTGAGCGCACAGCCGAAGGCCAGGACGATCCCGAGCACGAGCAGAACTCCGAACCCACGCACCATCGGCACCGGCGAGAGAAGCAGCACGAGGAACCCCACGCCGGTCGCGAGCGCCGCGGTGGCGATCGTGGGCGCCCCGAAGCGCGCGGCGCGCGCGACCGCCTCGGGCCCGGGGCCGTCCTCCTCCTCCGCCTCCCGCACGCGCGTCTGGAACTGGATCGCGTAGTCGACGGCGAGACCGATCAGCACGGGCAGCACCGCGATCGAGGCCATCGTCAGCGAAGCGCCCGCGAGGGCCATCGCCCCGAAGGTGAGGCCCGCGGCCGCGAGCGCAATGAGCAGGGGCAGCAGACGCAGCCGCACCCGAAAGACCAGCGCGAGCGTCGCCGCCATCAGCAGCAGCGCGGCGATGAGCAGCGTGACGATCGCCCGGCTGATGCTGTGCGCGAGCCCGGTGACCACCACGGGAACGCCGGTCAGCGTGTAGCTGCCGCCGAGCTGGGAGAGGAACGCGGGCCGGCCCGTGCGCACGTCGGGCATCACGAGCGCACGGCGCATGAGCGCGATCGCCCGCGCTCGGGCGGAGTCGGAGAGGCCGGGCTGCAGGCGCACCTGCACGACCGAGGCGTCGGGAGTCGGGAAGAGGTAGGAGAAGCGGCCCTTGGGCACGTCGGTCCCGCGCATCGGGTCGAACACCACGCGATTGACGAACGTGGCGTCGTCGATCCGGGGGACGCTCGTGAGACCCGTCTGGACGGCCAGGCGCTGGAGGTTGCTCATCGCCTGTTGCTGCACCTGGTTCGACGCGGTCCGTGCCGCCGCCACCTGCCCGGCGCGGTTCTGGCCCTGGCGGCGCGCGGCCTCGGCGGCGGCGCTCGCCGCCTGCTGGGTCTGCGCCTGGATCTGCTGCAAGCGCGCCTTTAGCCCGGTCGTCACCTCGTCGACCGCCTTCTTGAGGAACGTGCCCGGGCCGTAGACCACCTTCACCGCGCCCGAGCGCCCGAGCTCCTCGCACGGGCTGCCGGGGCCGAAGACCTTCGGGAAGCCCGGCGGCACCTGGCCGCTCAGGCAGTACTCGAGCTCGATCAGCCGCCCGAGGTCGGCGGAGTCCACCAGATCCTTGACGTGCTGGCGCACGAGGATGACCACGGCGTCATCGCCGAAGCGCCGGTGGTAGTCCTCCGTGGCCTGAGAGGTCTCCGACGAGCGCCCGACGAGGGTGTCGGTGCCCGCGGCGGGCTCGAGGCGAAGCGCGAGCGCGCCGCCGCCGAGCGCGAGCAGACCGACGAGCGCGAGCACCGCCACGGGACGGGCGGCGACGAACCGGGCGAGACGCTCGAAGGGCGACATCCGGCTCACGCTGGGAAGGTAGCGGGGCCGCGACCCGGGCACGCCACCAGCCGGAGGCGCGCGGCGCGAACGGGACGGGTCTTAGCTCATTCCATCCCGAGCGGGCCCTGGGACTCGCCTGAGAGGAACTGCCTCACGAAGGGGTTGTCGGAGTTGAAGAGCTCCTGCGCCGGCCCCGACTCGACGATGCGGCCCTTCCAGAGCACCGAGATGTGCTCCGCGACGCGGCGGGCGCTCGCGATGTCGTGGGTGATGACGACGTAGGCGCCGCCGTTCTCGTCGTGGATCTCCTGGATCAGCTCACACAGCAGGGCGGTGCGCACCGGATCCAGACCCGAGTCGGGCTCGTCGAAGAGGACGATGTCCGGGTCGAGCACGAGCGCACGGGCGAACCCCGCGCGCTTGCGCATGCCGCCGGAGAGCTCGTTCGGCATCTTGTCGCCTGCATTGCCGAGCCCCACCTCCTGCAGGCGGCGGTTGACGATGTCGATGACCTCGTCCTCCGCCTTGTCCGTGTGCTGGCGCAACGGGAAGGCGACGTTGTCGAAGAGGTTCATCGAGCCGAAGAGCGCCCCGTCCTGGAAGAGCACGCCGAACTTCTTGCGCATCTCAAAGAGCTCGTCGTCGACGAGGTCCGGGACGGACTGGCCGTGCACGAGGATGTCGCCCTCGTCGGGATAGAGCAGCCCGACCATGTGCTTGATGCACACGGACTTCCCGGTGCCGGACGGACCGAGGATCATCGAGATCCTGTCCTCCGGGATGCCCATGTTGAGCCCGCGCAGGATCTTCGACCGGCCGAAGGCCTTGTACACGTCGATGAACTCGATCGCGTCCTCGGAGCCCGCGTCGATCTTCTTGCCGGTGTGCCAGCGGTACTCTTCGTCCTGGTCGCCGTCGCGGTCGGGCTCGTTGACCACGGAGACACGTGAGCCGCTCGCCGCCGCGTCGCCCTCGGAGCGGTGGCCGTCATGCTCGCGAGTGGCCGCCTCGGCTGTCGGCTGCTCCGTCGTGGGGAGATCCTTACCCCCGTGTGGCTCGTCCTGCCCGGCCGCCCAGTCGCTACGACCCTCCGACCACTCGCCCGAGCCGCCGTCGCGAGCTCCCCCGCCGCGCTCCTCCGGGGCGTCCGCTCCCTCGCCGTCGCCCTTGCCGAAGTTGAACCGCCTCAAGTCAGCCTCCGATTGGTGCGCGGGGATTGGCTCCCCAGAACAGCTGTGTCCCCAGCATGCCGACCAGGTGCACGGCGACGATGTTCAAGACCATGGACTTCGCCGTGGCGGTGCCCACGCCGACGGGCCCTCCTCCGGCGTTGTAGCCGTAGTAGCAGCCGACGAGCACGATGATCGTCGCCATCGACATCCCCTTGATCAACGAGAACAGGAGGTCGGGTGGATTCTGGAACATCCAGAAGATGAGGAAGAACCCCCCGGAGGAGACCTCCCCGATCTGCTGGACCACCGCGAGGTAGGAGGCGAAGAAGCCGGCCCCGATGCTCGCCAGGTAGACGAAGGGCAGGACCATCCACGCGGCGAGCAGGCGCGAGGCGCACAAGAACGTCATAGAGGAGATGCCCATGACCTCGAGCGCGTCGATCTCGTCGGAGATTCGCATGGAGCCGAGCTCGGCGACGATCCCGGTGCCGACCTTGGCGGCCATCATGTAGCCGAAGGCGTAGGGGACGAGCTCGCGCAGATCGCACCAGGCGGAGAAGACGCCGGCGTAGGCGGGGGCTCCGACCGAGCGGTTGAAGTACGCCCCCTCGATCCCGCACTGCAGGCCGATGATGAACACGAGGCCCCAGATGACGATCGTCGAGGAGAGGATGAGGATGCCGGCCTGGCGCAGCGACTCGCCGAAGAACCGGAAGACGCGCAGCCCGTAGACCTCCCCAACGATCCTCCAGCAGAACTTGAGGATCTCGCCGAAGTTCTCGAGCCACGCGCGCGGCGTGGCGAAGGCGCCGTTCATCGAATCACCGTGATCTCGGGATGGGTGGCCAGAAGGGTCTGCGTGAACACGTAGTTGAAGGCGAAGACCCCGAGGAAGGTGATCACGACGGCCTGGTTGACCGCGCGCCCCACCCCCTCCGCACCGCCGGAGGCGGTCATCCCCTTGTAACAGCAGACGATGGCGATGATCGCGCCGAACATCGTGGTCTTCACCACCGAGCCCCACAGGTCGACCGTGGAGGCGTTCGTGAAGAAGGTCGCCCAGAACGGTCCGAGCGGAGCGCCGTTGATGAGCGTGGCGAGGATTCCTCCGAAGACCCCGAAGAGCAGCGCGTAGACGTCGAAGAGGCCCGTCACCAGCATCAGCGCGAGGAAGCGCGGAACGACGAGGTTCTTGATCGGGTCCACGCCGAGCACCTGGAGGGCGTCGAGCTCCTCCCGGATCTTGCGCGCGCCGAGATCGGCCGTGATCGCCGTGCCGGCGACGCCGGCGAGGACGATCGCGTCCACGAACGGGGAGAACTCGCGGATCGAGGCGAGGACGAAGAAGCCGCCCAGACGGTCGATCGCCCCGAAGAGGACGAGGAAGTTGGCGGCCTGCAGCCCCGGGGCGCCGTAGCCGAAGGCCACGGTCGAGACGAGCAGAGGAAACCAGCAGAGCTTGAGAGCGAAGAGGAACTGGGAGATGAACTCGCCGCCGTAGGGATACGGCGGGCGCAGGGCAGACATGATCGTCTTGCCCGTGAGGATCATCATGTCCCCGACTTCCTCGAGCACGTTCTTCGTGGGAAGGAACGCTCGATCGGCGACGCTTCGAACCATCTTCTCCTCCTGTACGCGAGCCGGGCACGCGGGACTGCGGCCGTCTGCTCCTCTCGGAGAGTATGTCACGGGGCCCCCCAGTGCCAACCCGGAACCGACGCCCGTGGCGCACCGCCTGCCGCGGCACTTCCCGGGTCGTCGCCCCAAGCGGCCTGAGCGGGGCGAGCGCCGTGGTATGTTGCCCGCGCTTTGAGCGGGCATGGAGGGATCCCGTGGCTACGTTCGGTCGGCGCGGGCGCCGTGCTGGTGCTTGGCGCGGGCGGATGCGCCAGCAGCATGCGCCAGGACGTGAAGGAGGCCACCGGCACCTTCCCCGTCAAGGTCCTCACCGCGTCGTTTCCGAGGACCCAGCATCTGGCTCAAGCGACGCAGATGCGCATCGAGGTGCAGAACGCCGGACGCCAGACGATCCCGGACATCGCGGTGACCGTGGAGGCTCAGGGAAGGGGCACGAGCGCCCGGGCCTTCGCCGAGCCCGATCCCCGCCCCGACCTCGCCGACCCCTCCCGGCCGGTGTGGATCGTCGACCAGGGCCCGCCGAACGGCACGACCGCCTACGCCAACACCTGGGCGCAGGGACCGCTCGCTCCCGGCCAGAGCTCGGTCTTCGTCTGGAAGGTGACCGCGGTCAAGCCCGGGCGTCACACCATCGTCTACCAGGTGGCCGCGGGACTGAACGGCAAGGCCGTCGCCTGCCGGGCCGGCTCGTGCAGCGCGACGAGGAGAAGGGTCAAGGGATCCTTCGCCGTGAACATCGACCCGACTCCGCGCAACGAGAAGATCGCGCCGAACGGCGGGATCCCCGGCTCACCCCAATCCCCGGGCGCGCTGCCCGAGCCCAACGGCGGCAGCTCCGGGCGCTGAATCGTCGCCTCGCGGCGGCCCGGGTCGCGGGGTCCGACCGTCGGGCCGGCCCCGCCCCGAGCCGCGCCGTCAGGGCGACGCGACCCTCCCCGCGGGCATCTCGAGGACCGTGTCTCTTACGCGGTAGCGATGCATGCGGCTACACGCGGGGCAGTGCAAGGCCCGCACCACCCCTTCCTCACGCGGGATGTCTCGTACCTGCTCTCCGGTGCCGATGAGGCGATCGGTGTCGGGGCACTCCAGCATCAGCCGGATCATGTGGGTCTCCTCTTTGATCAGTGGGGTCGGGGTCGCGCAGCGGGCCGCCTCACGCGGTCGTGGTGGCCGCCGGGCCGGGATGGGCCTGGAGGGTCTCCTCTCCCGACTCCCCCGTGCGGATGCGGTAAGCCTCGTCCACGGGGAGCACGAACACCTTCCCGTCGCCGACCGCCCCGGTCCGGGCGTACTTGAGGATCGTCTCGACGATCGCGGGGACGTCGCGCTCGGCCACCACGCACTCGATCTTGATCTTCGGCCGCAGGTAGTTCGTCATGGTTGCCCCGCGGTAGCTCTCGGTGATGCCCTTCTGGCGCCCGGATCCCTTCACCTCCGAGATGGAGAGCGAAGGGAACCCGAGGTCGAGCAGCTCCGCGCGGATCGGCTCGAAGGACTCGTGACGGATGTAGGCGATGACCATCCTCATGATGCGGTGACCTCCTTGGGAGTGAGCTGCGGGGCGGGAACATCCCGGCTGCCGGGTGCGCCCGAGAAGCCGATGAGCTCCGGCGCCGGTATGAACTGCTCGGGGTACCCATACATGCCGTGCTCGGAGATGTCGAGTCCGGCGTCCTCCTCCTCGTCGCTCACGCGCAGCCCGTAGAACCTCTTGATGAGCCAAAACGCCCCGAAGGACATCGTGAAGACGAACGTGAAGGCGATGATCAACCCGACCGCCTGGGCGAGAAGCTGCCCGAAGGAGCCCGTGTACCAGAGGCCGCCCTTCCCGACCGCGTTGTAGGAGGCGAGCCGCGGCGCGGCGAAGATGCCGCACGAGAGCGTGCCCCAGATGCCGGCCAGGCCGTGCGCGGAGAGGGCGCCGACCGGATCGTCGATCTTCTTGTCGATCGCGTAGACCCCGAGCACGACGATCACGCCGGCCACCGCCCCGATGATGGGCGCCGCCCAGATCTCGACGTAGCCCGACGGCGCGGTGATCGCCACGAGCGCGGCGATGGCGCCGTTGCCGGCCATGCCGATGTCGATGTTCTTGGTCTTGATCCGGGCGGTGACGACCGCGGCGAGGACGCCGGCCGCGCCGGCGAGGTTGGTGATGAGCAGGATCTCGGGGAAGCGCCCGTCCGAGGCGTTAAGCGTCGAGCCCGGGTTGAACCCGAACCACCCGAGCCAGAGGATGAGCACGCCGAGCCCGAACAGGGGCATGTTGTGCCCCGGGATGGCGCGCGGCTTGCCGTCGGGGCCGAACTTGCCCCTGCGCGGTCCGAGGAGCAGCAGGGCGGCGAAGGCGCCGGTGGCGCCGATGAGGTGCACGGCGGTCGAGCCCGCGAAGTCCTGCATCCCCGCGATGTGGGTGCCGAGCCAGCTCCCGTGCTGGAGGAAGCCGCCCCCGAAGACCCAGTGCGAGCCGATCGGGTAGATGATCGTCGAGAAGATGATCGCGTAGATCACGTAGACCCCGAACTTGATCCGCTCGAGGGTGGTGCCCCAGACGATGGCCAGGGAGACCGCGCAGAAGACGAACTGGAAGAACCACTTCGACTCGATCGTCGCGTCGGAGAGGCCCATGATCGGGAAGGACTTGAGCGGATCGCCGTAGCCGTGGAGGAAGAAGCCGGTGTGTCCGATGAGGCTGCCCGCGCCGAACGCGAAGGCAAAGCCGACGGCCCAGTAGCCCACGGCGGCGATGGAGTAGTTCGTGAGGATCTTGGCCACCACGGTGCCGGCGTTCTTGCCGCGCGAGAAGCCGATCTCCAGGAAGGCGAAGCCGGCCTGCATGAACATGACCAGAGCACCGGCGACGATGACCCAGATCGAGTCGTAGCCGACGCTGCCCGGCAGCTTCTTGTCGATCGCCAGCTGCAGGTCGTGGGCGTTGGCGAATGACGCCGCCGGCAGCGCCAGCAGAAGCAGCAGAGCGAGCGGAACGGCCCGGATCATCCTGGAACGTGTCATCGGTCCTCCTGGGTAGGGGTGCGCCGGGCAGTCTGCGCGAGGACCGGGGGCGGGTCTTTGGCCCCGTGTCGAAAGATCGCAGGAGGCTGTCCTCCATCGGTTACGCGCGAAGCGAGCGCCCCCTGGGGCTCTTCCTCGTATGCTTCGCGCCCGCGTAACCGAGAGCCGGAGGCGCGTTCCGACGAGCGGGCGAAGTGCCGAGCGCTCTCTTTGTCCACGCGGACAACGCCGTGAGAAGCGCCGTCGCCTAGGCTCCTCCGGCTCCAGAGTCCGAGAAACGACGCGCCACGCCGCCCGGTCGAGTGCCGGTGGGTGCGCACAGAGTCCTTCAGGAGGGCACGTCCATGGCCAGAATCCGTCAGCAGAACGCCTCGGCGGCGCAGTGGAGCGCCAACGGCGCGGGGCTGGGAGCGCTCGACCTGACGCTGCCGGCCAACCAGATCTTCGGAGAGAACGTGTTCGGGCCGGCCGCTCAGCGTCAGCGGCTTCCCAAGACGGTCTACCGCCGGCTCCAGTCCACCCTCGAGCGCGGCGAGCCCCTCGACACCACCACCGCCGACGCCGTCGCGGCCGCCATGAAGGACTGGGCGCTCGAGAAGGGCGCGACCCACTACACGCACTGGTTCCAGCCGCTCACGGGCTCCACGGCGGAGAAGCACGACTCCTTCTACGGTCCCACGGGCGAGGGAACCGCGCTGGCGGACTTCTCGGGCAAGGAGCTGATCCAGGGCGAGCCCGACGCCTCCTCCTTCCCGACGGGCGGGATCCGCGCCACCTTCGAGGCGCGCGGCTACACCGCCTGGGATCCGACGAGCCCGGCGTTCGTCCTCCCCAACCCGAACGGGGCGGTGCTCTGCATCCCGACGGCGTTCGCGTCCTGGACGGGCGAGGCGCTCGACCACAAGATCCCGCTGCTGCGCTCGATGGACGCGCTCTCGCGCGCCGCCGTGCGCGCGCTCGGGCTCTTCGGGGAAGAGGGCGTCCAGCGCGTCTTCACCACGGTCGGGCCCGAGCAGGAGTACTTCCTGATCGACGAGCAGTACTACTACGAGCGCCCCGACCTCCTGACCACCGGACGCACTCTCTTCGGCGCCCAGCCGGCGAAGGGTCACGAGCTCGACGACCACTACTTCGGCTCGATCCCCGAGCGCGTGCTGGCCTGCATGCTCGACGTGGAGCGGGAGCTCGCGCTGCTCGGCGTTCCGATCAAGACCCGTCACAACGAGGTCGCCCCGGCCCAGTACGAGATCGCGCCGATCTTCGAGAACTCGAACGTCGGCTCTGACCACCAGCAGCTCGTGATGCAGGTGCTCCAGAACGTCGCGCGGCGCTACAAGCTGACCTGCCTGCTCCACGAGAAGCCCTTCGCGGGGGTCAACGGCTCGGGTAAGCACAACAACTGGTCGATGGGCACCGACACGGGGCTGAACCTGCTCGAGCCGGGCGAGACCCCACACGAGAACCTGCAGTTCCTGTTCTTCTGCACCGCGGTCATCCAGGCGGTAGACAAGCACCAGGGCCTCCTGCGCGCCTCGATCGCCTCCCCCGGACAAGACCATCGCCTGGGCGCCAACGAGGCCCCGCCGGCGATCATCTCGATCTTCCTCGGGGGCGAGCTCGAGCGGGTCTTCGGGGCAATCGAGCGCGGGGAGGCGGGCGAGGGCCAGGAGGGTTCGCTGCTCGGACTGGGCACGCCGGTGCTCCCGCCGCTGCCGATGCACGGCGGCGACCGCAACCGCACGAGCCCGTTCGCCTTCACCGGAAACAAGTTCGAGTTCCGGGCGCTCGGGTCATCGCAGTCGCTGTCCTTCCCCAACACGGTGCTCAACACGATCGTCGCCGAGGCGATCGACGAGCTCGCCTCCGCGCTCGAGCAGGCGCTGAGCGGCGGCACCTCGATCGAGGATGCCATCCGGACCGTGCTCCAGAAGAGCTACGCCGCGCACAAGCGGGTGGTCTTCGGCGGGGACAACTACTCCGAGGAGTGGCACGCCGAGGCCGAGCAGCGCGGTCTGCTCAACCTACGCACGACACCCGACGCCCTGCCCTACCTCGTCGACAGACAGACGGTCGAGCTCTTCGGCCGCTACGAGGTGCTCTCCGACCGCGAGCTCGAGTCGCGCTACGACGTCTTTCTCGAGCAGTACGTGCTCAAGCTGAACATCGAGTCCGAGGTGGCGGCCTCGATCGCTCGAACGATGATCCTGCCTGCCGCGGCGGCCCACCTCGCCGTGCTCCGAGCCGCCGACATCGAGGAGCTGGTGGTCGAGTCCCGAGGCCTGATCGGAGAGCTGCACACCGCGATCGGCGAGCTCGTGCGGGTGAACCTCGCGGAGAACCAACCCGACGAGGAGCTGCTCGAGTGGGCGCGCTACATGCGCGACTCGGTGATCCCGGCGATGGAGGCCGTGCGCGAGGTCGCCGACCGGCTCGAGAAGGTCGTCGCCGACGATCTCTGGCCGCTGCCCAAGTACTCGGAGATCCTCTTCATCAAGTAGCCGCGCCGGAGGCGAGCGTCCGGGCACCGTCACCTGGACGACGGTGCATGGACGTTCGCGCCGCCGGCGGAGTCAACGGAACGTCGGGGTAGGCGCGCCGGGAGGGAGGCGCACGGATCATTCGGTCGACTGTGCGCGCCAGGGGACAACCTTGCCACGTTCGTGTCAAGGTTGTCCCCCGCGCTGGTAGGATCCGGCCCTCCGAATGCGTGACTACCCCGACGCCATCGGCTCTCGCGTCGTCGTCTTCGACGGTGGGATGGGCGCCACCCTTGAGCAGTTCGAACTCTCGCTCGAGGACGACTACCGCCTTCCGGGCCGCTGTCACGAGGCGCTCGTCCTCAACCGTCCCGACGTCATCGAGGGCGTCCACCTCGCCATGCTCGACGCGGGCGCCGAGGTGCTGCAGACCGACTCCTTCCAGGCCTCGCGCCTGAAGCTCGAGGAGTGGGGGCTCGCCGAGCACACCCTCGAGATCAACACGAAGGCCGCCGAGATCGCCCGCAAGGCAGCGGGAGAAGAGCGCTTCGTGGCCGGCTCGATCGGCCCCACCGGCATGCTTCCCGCCTCCGAGGATCCCTCGCTCGGACGGATCTCCTTCCGCGAGCTCGTGCCGATCTTCGCCGAGCAGTCGCGCGGACTCCTCGAGGGCGGCGTCGACCTCCTCGTCATCGAGACCGCTCAGGACATCCTCGAGGTCAAGGCGGCGATCTTCGGCGCGCGCGAGGCGTTCACCGCGACCGGCCGCCGCGTGCCCATCCAGGTCAGCGTCTCTCTCCTGCCCAACGGCGGGAAGATGCTCCTCGGCACCGACATCTCAGCCGTGCTCGCCACGCTCGAGGCCTTGGACGTCGACGCGATCGGCCTCAACTGCTCGACCGGACCCGAGGACATGCGCGACGCGATCCGGTTCCTCGGCGAGTTCTGTCCGGTGCCCGTCCATTGCATCCCCAACGCCGGCCTGCCGCTCCAGGGACCGAACGGCGAGACGATCTTCCCCGCGGAGCCCGCGCCGCTGGCGGCGACGCTCGGAGACTTCGTCGACCGCTATGGCGTCTCGATCGTCGGCGGCTGCTGCGGCACGACGCCCGAGCACATCCGCGCGATCGCCGAGCGCTGCGCGGGCCGCGAGATGAAGCCCCGTCCGGCGCCGCGCCCGCCGCACGTCTCCTCGATGATCGGCGCCACCCCGCTCGCCCAGGAGCCGCGCCCGACGATCGTCGGCGAGCGCGTGAACTCCCAGGGCTCACGTCGAGCCAAGCAGATGCTGCTCGAGAACGACTACGACGGCCTCCTGCGGATCGCCGAGACTCAGGTCGAGGGTGGCGCGCACGTGCTCGACCTGTGCGTCGCGCTCACCGAACGCCAGGACGAGGACGAGCAGATGCGCGTCCTCGCCAAGAAGGTCTCGCTCGCGCTCGACGCTCCGATCCAGGTCGACTCCACCGAGCCCGAGGTGATGCAGCTCGCGCTCGAGCAGATTCCCGGCCGCGCGATCGTGAACTCGGTCAACCTCGAGGCCGGGCGCGAGAAGCTCGACCGCGTCGTCCCGCTCTGCCTCGCCCACGGCTCGGCGCTGATCGCCCTGACGATCGACGAGGAGTCGATGGGCAAGACCGCTCAGCGCAAGCTCGACATCGCCAGGCGCATCCACTCCTATGTCGTCGAGGAGCACGGGATGGACCCGCAGCTCCTGGTCTTCGACGCGCTGACCTTCACGCTGGCCACGGGCTCGGACGAGTTCAAGACCTCGGCGGTCGAGACGATCGAGGGGATCCGCCAGATCAAGCGCGAGCTGCCGGGCGTGCTCACCTCGCTCGGGGTCTCGAACGTCTCCTTCGGCTTCGGCAAGGCCGCCCGCGAGGTGCTGAACTCGGTCTTCCTGCACCACTGCGTCGAGGCCGGGCTCGACCTGGCGATGGTGCATCCGGCCGACATCACGCCGTACGCGGAGATTCCCGAGGAGGAGCGCCGGCTCGCCGACGACCTGGTGTTCGACGCGCGCGAGGACGCCACGGAGCGCTTCATCGAGCACTTCGAGGAGAAGGGGGAGTCGGCCGAGGAGGAGAGCGCCGATCCCACCGCCGGCATGGAGCCCGAGGAGGCCCTGCACTTCCACATCCTGCGCCGGCGCAAGGAGGGCGTCGAGGACTGGATCGACCGCTGCGTTGAGAAGATCGAGGCGGTCCCCACCCTGAACGACGTCCTTCTTCCCGCCATGAAGGAGGTCGGCGACAAGTTCGGCGCAGGCGAGCTCATCCTGCCCTTCGTGCTCCAGTCGGCCGAGGTGATGAAGCGCGCCGTCGGGCGCCTCGAGATCTACCTGGACAAGATCGAGGGCTACACCAAGGGCACGGTGGTCCTCGCGACGGTCTTCGGCGACGTGCACGACATCGGCAAGTCGCTGGTCAACACGATCCTCACCAACAACGGCTACACGGTGGTCGACCTCGGCAAGCAGGTGCCGATCTCCACCATCCTCGACGCCGCCGTGGAGCACGACGCCACCGCGATCGGACTCTCGGCCCTGCTCGTCTCGACCTCCAAGCAGATGCCGCTGTGCATCGCCGAGCTGCACGAGCGCGGCCTCGAGTACCCGGTGCTCGTGGGCGGCGCGGCGATCAACCGCGACTTCGGGCGGCGGATCCTCTACCCGAAGGGCAGCGAGTCCGACGAGGTCTACGCGCCGGGTGTCTTCTACTGCAAGGACGCCTTTCAGGGGCTGGCCACGATGGACGAGCTGATCGAGCCCGAGCGACGCACCGCGCTCGTGGACCGGGCGCGGAACGAGGCGCGCGTGCTGCGCGAGAAGCCGACGATCCAGGACGACGGCCCGCTCACCACCGATGCCTCGGTGCGCTCGGCGGCACGCACGGACACACCCGTTCCCTCGCCGCCGTTCTGGGGCGCGGAGGAGATCCCCGTCGAGCTCGAGGAGGTCTTCCCCCACCTCGACCGCCACGTGCTCTTCAAGCTCCACTGGGGTGGGCGGGGCGTGAAGGGCGAAGCGTGGCGCGAGCTCCTCGAGGGCGACTTCGAGCCGCGTCTGGAGCGCATGTGGCGCGAGCAGGACTACCTGCAACCGCGAGCGCTCCTCGGTTACTTCCCGTGCGCGTCGGAGGGCAACGAGGTCGTGATCTTCGACCCCGAGGACCACGAGCGAGAGATCGAGCGGCTCGTCTTTCCCCGCCAGCCCCGCCACGACAGGATCTGCCTGGCCGACTTCTACCGCCCGCTCGAGTCGGGTGAGCGCGATGTCGTCGCCCTCCAGGCGGTGACCGTCGGGCCCGAGGTGACCGGGCTGATGGCCGACCTCGAGCGCGACGGTGAGTTCTCCGAGCAGCTCTTCGTGCACGGCCTCGGCGTCCAGAGCGCCGAGGGGCTTGCGGAGTGGCTGCACTCCCGCGTCCGCGCCGAGCTCGGGATCGGGCGCGCGCAGGGGCGCCGCTACTCGTGGGGCTACCCCGCCTGCCCCGATCAGTCCGAGCACGAGAAGGTCTTCCGCCTGCTCGGCGCCGAGCGGGTCGGGCTCTCGCTCTCGGGCGGGTACGCGGTCGAGCCCGAGCAGTCGACGGTGGCGATCGTCGCCCACCATCCCCAGGCGGTCTACTTCGGGATGAAGTCTGGCTTCCTGCCCAAGGACGAGGCCCCCGACGAGATCATCGCCGGCACCGAGCGCGGCGGGGAGCTGGCGGTCGGCGACGCGGTCTGACCGAGTAGGCGAGCGGGCGCTGGCCGGAAGCGGCGAGCTCGCGCAGGACTCGATCAGGCCGGGCTCCGACTCCAGCGCGACCTACGCCGAACTGCTGATCACGCGGCCCGAGCTGATCGTCGCGACGAGCTAGCCCGATGATGAGCGAGAGCATCTGCAGTCCCGAGCATGAGCGCGGCGAAGACGGGCAGGAGCCCCCGCGCCGGCGCGGCGCCGGCCGCCTCGCGATCCGCCGCGGGCGTCGCGCCCGCGCGACGCGTCAACTCGCTCAGGCCTCCGCTTCGAGCCGCTCACGCCGCCGCGCGGGCAGGCTGACCGGAGCGGTGTGCAGGGCGCGCAGGCGCACGTCCTTCCACGAGAGCCCTTCCTTGACCAGCGCGGGCGTTCCCATGAAGATCGCCGTGGCGATCTCGACTGCCTGCAGGACGATCCCGTAGCCCACCGCGTCCCCGTAGGAGACGCCATAGGCGCCGTGCAGCACCGCCACGCAGGCGGCCTGGAAGATCCCCAGGTTCGACGGCGTGACGGGAAGCACCGCGGTGACGTTGATCGCGAAGAGCACCGCGGCGGCCGCCCCGATCCCGGCCTGACGATCGAGGCCGAACGCCACGAGGAGGACGTAGCAGGCGATCCACTGCAGCCCCCAGGCGCTGAGCTGGGCGCCGACGGCCACCGCCCCGAGGCGCGGGCGGCGAAAGATCGCGAGCCCGAGGCGCACGCGCGCAAGGGCGGCGCGCGCCTGGCTCACGAGAACCTGGAGGCGCGCGAAGCGCGAGGAGGAGCCCCGCGCGAGCAGGGAGGGCCCGACGAGCACGGCGGCGAGCAGCAGCACGGGCGCGATCGTCGCCACCACGAGCGCTCCCTGGTGCCCGCGGAACAGGCCCACCGAGGAGAACATGACGGCGCCGAGGATGATTAGGGCCAGGATGTTCAGCGCAGTCTGGGAGACCACCGTGCCGAGCACGACCGGCAGGTGCTCGCGCGGGCGCCCGGTGCGGCGGGCGACGATGAGCGAGCGGGACACCTCACCGAGGCGCGCGGGCAGGGTGGCCGACATGAGCACGCCGATGAACGTGCCCTGCAACGCGTCGCGCAGTCGCACCCCCGCATCGGGCAGCGCGGCGCGCAGGATCGCATGCCAGGCGCAGGCGCGGAGGATCATCGAGGCGCACATCAGGCCGAGGCCGGCGAGCACCCACGGAGGGCTCGAGGAGACGAGCGAGGCGACGATGGAGTGCATGCCGATCTGGTCGAGGGCCAGATAAGCGACGCCGGCCACGAGCAGCGCGCCCAGTGCGACGAGGGCGCGACGCGCGCGCCTCGGCCGATCGGGCGCCGGCGGCTCAAGCGAAGGCAGGCGCTCGGCCGGCACCCGGGGCCGGAGATCGGCGGGGCTCGCCCCGATGCGCACGGCGGCGCGGCGCACGAGTCCCTCCGCCTGCCCGACCGCGCCCGCGTCCTCGTAGGCCTCGAGCACTTCGGCGGCGACCTGCGGCCAGGCGAAGCGCTCGGCGCGGCGCGCGGCCTCCTCCCCCATGCGCCGCCGCCGGTCGGGCTCGAGCCAGAGCTCACGCAGCGCCTCGGCGAGCGCCGTCGCGTCGCTGCGGGGCACGAGCACGCCATCGCGACCGTGGCGCACCACGTCGCGGTAGCCCGCGATGTCGGAGGCGAGCACCGGCGTACCCGCCGCGAAGGCCTCCGTCAGCACCATCCCGAAGCTCTCTCCTCCGAGCGATGGCGCGCAGAGCACGTCGGCGCGGGCGAGCTCACGTTGCTTCTGCTCGTCGGAGACCTTGCCGAGCACCTCGATCCCGCGCGGATCGAGCATCAGCGGGGCGAGCTCCTCCTCCTCGGCGCCGATCACCGTCAGGGTCGCGGGAACGTGCTCGCGCAGCGCCTCGAAGGCACGCAGGAGGATCGGCAGCCCCTTGCGCTCCACGGCCTGGCCGACGAAGACGATCCGCAGGCCCTCGCGCGCGTCGCGCGGCGCGGCCGGCGGCGCACCGGGTCCGATCTCGACGCCGTTGGGGACGATCCGGTAGCGGCCTCCGAAGAAGCGCCGCGCGGTCCACGCCGCCGCCTCCGAGACGGCGATCCGCACGTGGAGGTGGTTGAGCACCCGCCGCGCACCGAGGACGTTGGCCAGGTGGTTGGAGAAGAGATCCTCCGAGTAGCAGTGGAAGGTGCCCACGAGCGGAAGGCGCGAGGACAGGCAGGCGTCCCAGCCGAGCGCGAGCGCCACGGGTTCGTGCACGTGGACGACGTCGTAGCCGCCCGTGCGCAGCTCGCGGCGCATCGCGCTCACGCCGACGGGCGAGTACGACACGTTCGACATGGAGCCGTTGGCCGGCACCCCGACCGTCCGACCCAAGGGAACGAGGTAGTCGGGGACCGGATGAGCCTGCGGGCGCACGCCGCGATGCAGCGCGGCCGCCAGACGGTCGTCGGGGTCGTGGGGAGCCAGCACGCGCACGTCGTGGCCCGAGGTGAGAAGCTGCTCGGCGAGGGCCTCGATGTGCCGTGTGACGCCGCCTGGATAAGTCCAGGAATATGGCGACACGAAGGCGACGCGCATCGGATCGCAGGGTACCAGCGGGCCGGGCGCCGATCCGGCCGCGAGCGGCGCCCAAACGCGATCTTCACGCCACTATACTTTGGAAAGGGACGGCTGTTTTCCCCGCGTCCCGCGAATCCGCATGTCCTCGCGTCACTTCGTCAAGTACACGTTCCTCAAGCTCGATCCCGCGTGGCGCCGCCTCGGTGACGAGGAGCGCTCGGAGCACAAGCGCGAGTTCCTCGCCGCGTGCGAGGACTTCGCCGAAGGCCATCTGCTCCAGGCCTTCTCCTTGGTGGGCACGCGCGGAGACTGCGATCTGCTGCTCGTCTCCGAGGCCGAGAACCTCGAGCGCATCCACGAGCTCCACGTCGTGCTCTCCCAGAGTGGGCTGATGCGCTGGGCCTCGCTCCCCTACTCCTTCCTCGGGATGCGCAAGGGCTCTGAGTACTCCGAGGACCAGCGCCTCGTGCCGCGAGCCTTCCGCGGCAAGTACCTCTTCGTCTATCCCTTCGTGAAGACCCGCGCCTGGTACGGACTGGCGGCCGAGGAGCGCTGGCGGATCATGCAGGGGCACATCCTCCTAGGGCGGGAGTACCCCCAGGTCGACAACCACACGACCTACTGCTTCGGACTCGACGACCAGGAGTTCGTGGTCGCCTTCGACACCGACGACGTGGGCGCATTCCTCGACCTCGTCCAGCGCCTGCGCACCACCGAGGCGAGCGCCTACACCCTGCGCGACACGCCGAGCTTCACCTGCATCGCCGCCTCCTTCGAGCGCGCGGTCAACGCGCTCGACGGCGCCGCGCTCCCCGCCCTCGAGGTGGCCTCGTGACCACGAGCGCGGTCGATCTCTCTCAGGACGTCGACGAGGTCCGCGACGTCACCGTGATCGGCGCCGGGCCGGTCGGGCTCTCCACCGCGTTCTGGGCGGGTATGCGCGAGGCCTCCGCGCGCATCGTCGACTCGCTGCCCGAGATGGGCGGCCAGCTCACGACGCTCTATCCCGAGAAGTGGATCTTCGACGTGCCCGGGCATCCGCGCGTGCTGGCCAAGGACCTCGTCGAGCAGCTCCGCGAGCAGGCGGTCGAGCAGTTCGACGTGCCCGTCCACCTCGAGACCACCGCGAGCACGATCTCCTGGGAGCCCGACCCCGAGGATCCCGAGCGCAACCTCGTCGTCCTGCACACCGACCGCGGCGAGCTGCGCTCGCGCACGGTGATCGTCGCCGGCGGCCACGGCGCCTTCGAGCCCAAGAAGCTTCCCGGCTACGACATGGGCCCGTGGGAGGGACGCGGCGCCTACTACCTCGTCGGGGAGAAGCGCGAGTTCGAGGGCAAGAAGGTGCTGATCGTGGGCGGGGGCGACTCGGCGTGCGATTGGGTGGTCAACCTGCTTGACACCGCGCAGGAGCTGACGCTCGTGCACCGCCGCGAGGGGTTCCGCGCGCACGAGGCGACACTGGGGCAGGTCATGGAGGCCGCCGAGCGCGGCCTCGTCGACCTCAAGGTCCCGTTCCAGATCAAGGACGTCGTCGGCAACGGAGCGATCGAGAAGGTCGTCCTCTTCCACACCGAGGACGAGGCCCACGAGGTCGAGCTCGACTGCGACGCGATCCTCCTCCAGCTCGGGTTCAAGACCGCGCTCGGACCGCTCAAGGAGTGGGGCTTTCAGGTCGTCAAGGGAGCGATCGTCGTCGACGGGCTCATGCACACCTCGCTCGAGAACGTGTGGGCGTGCGGCGACATCACCACCTTCGAGGGCAAGCTCAAGCTGATCGCCACCGGCTTCGCGGAGTCGGCGGTCGCCGTGGCCCAGGCGGTGCACGCGATCCGGCCGGAGATGAAGCTCCAGCCCAAGTACTCGACGAACACCGGCGTTCCCGGCGCGGTCGAGGGCCAGGCCTGAGCGCTGCGAGCGCCGCGGCGCACCTGCGCGCCGCGGACCCGGTGCTCGGCGCGGTGGTCGAGCGAATCGGCGAGCTCGAGCCCACGGGTCCCGGGATGGTCGGGCGCTCGGCCGACCTCTATGGCGCGCTCGTGCGCTCGATCGTCGGCCAGCAGCTCTCCGTGCTCGCCGCGCGCTCGATCTTCGGCCGGCTGACCGAGCGCTTTGGCGGCCGCACGCCGACACCGGTGGAGGTCCTCGCCGACGACCCGGAGGACCTGCGCGCGGCGTGCGGCCTCTCCCGCGCGAAGGTGGGCTTCCTGCGCTCGCTGGCCGAGCACGTCGAGTCGGGCGAGCTCGAGCTCGAGCGCCTGGATGGGCTGCCCGACGAAGAGGTGATCGCCGAGCTCGTGGCGGTCAAGGGCCTCGGCGTCTGGAGCGCCCACATGTTCCTCATCTTCACCCTGGCGCGGCCCGACGTGCTGGCCGTTGGCGACCTCGGCGTGCGCCGCGGGGCCGAGCGTCTCTACGGGATGCCGGGCCTCCCCACGCCGCTCGAGCTCGAACGGATCGCCGAGCCGTGGCGCCCGTATCGCTCATGGGCGTGCCGCTACCTGTGGCGCCACCTCGACAACGCGCCGGCCTGAGCAGGCACGGATAGCCTCATGCAACCGACCGACAGCTCGAAGGGAGCGAGATGGGATTCGACCAGTATCACGAGCCGGCAAGCGAGCTGAGCGCCGAGGCGCGCACCTTTGCGCGGATGATCGCCTCGTTGACCGAAGAGGCGGAGGCGATCGGCTGGTACGCCCAGCGCATCGCCCTCGAGCCCGACGACGAGGCCCGCGCGATCATGGAGAACGCGCAGCAGGAGGAGTTCAAGCACTTCGCGATGGACCTCGAGTTTCTGCTTCGCCGCACGCCCAAGTGGCGGGTCGCCGTTCAGGGGGTGCTGTTCACCGACGGCGACATCGTCGAGGCCGGTGAGGCGGCCGAGGAGGCCGAGGACGAAGTCGACGACTGATCGGCGTCGCTCCTCACCGCCCTGCTCAGCTCGGGATGCGCTCCGGGAAGCGCGGCAGCCCGTCGTCGGGAATCGGCTCCCAGGGCGCCGCGTAGGCGACGAACTGGTGCGCGCTCGGCCGGATGCCCGGATCACCGTCGAGCGCTCCCAAGCGAACGATGGTGACGGCACCGTCCTCGGGACGGCGGGCGAAGAGCGCCGAGCCGCACTCCCCGCAGAAGGCCTTCTCCAAGCCGTCTCCGGCGAACCACCCGCGTACGTGCTCCTCGCCCGCGACGACCCGGAAGGACGCCGGCTCGACGCGCGCCGAGGCCTGCACCGCGGTGCCCGTCCGCCGCTGGCAGCGCGTGCAGTGGCAGTAGGCCGCGGCGATGAGCGGCGCGGCGATCTCGAAGCGTACGACGCCACAGCCGCAGCCGCCGGTGAGGGGAAGCGCGATCGTCGACTCCACGAGCTCAAGCCTAGGGCCTCGCAGACCGCAGCGGCGCCCGGCGAGCGCCCGGGCGCTCCGGCCAAGCGCCGGGCGAACGTCCATGCAGCGTCACCCGGGCGACGGTGGCCGTACGTTCGCGCTCAGGCGGTCTGGCGGCAGCTGCTCCCTCGGTGGGCACAGATCCCGCTGCGCGACGCTCCGGCGAGGGCGACGTGCTGAGGCGACGCCTGAGCGCGCAGCTCCTGGCCGGCACGCCGGCCCGCGAGCCCGTGAGCGTCGCCGAACGGCTGCTCGCGGTGCAGGCCCAGGACGCTCGGGGTGCGCGCCTGGCCGTACGCGCGCGCACGAGCGGTCTCTCCTCCGCCGACGTGGATCGGGCTCTGAGCGACGAGCGCTCCCTGCTGATCACCTGGCTGAACCGCGGCACGCTTCATCTCGTGCGCTGCGAGGACTACGGGTGGCTGCACTCGCTCACCACGCCGCCGCTGTTTACCGGCAACGCGCGCCGCCTCGCTCAGGAGGGAGTCACTCCTCGCGCCGCCGAGCGTGGCGTCGCGATCGTCGAGCGCGCGCTGGCCGACGAGGGTCCGCTGACGCGCGAGCGGCTCCGCGAAAGACTCGAGAACGCCGGGATCAGGACCGCGGGACAGGCGCTCGTCCATCTCCTCATGCTCTGCTCCCTGCGCGGGCTCGTGGTGCGCGGACCCATGGTCGGCGCCGGCCACGCCTACGTGCTGGTGCGGGACTGGATCGGAGAGCCCATTCGGGTCGATCGGGACGCCGCTCTGGCTGAGCTCGCCCGTCGTTATCTCGCGGGCCACGGTCCGGCCGGTGATCGCGACCTTGCGAAGTGGGCGGGGCTCGCTCTGCGCGACGCACGCGCCGGGTTGAGCGCGATCGCCTCCGAGCTCGACGAAGAGGCCGGGGGACTCGTAGACCTGACCGCTCGTTCCCCGCCGAGCGAGCTTCCCCCGCCCCGCCTACTCGGCCCCTTCGACCCGTTGCTCCTGGGATGGACCTCGCGCGCAGCGGTGCTCGGCTCGCATCAGGGAGTGGTCACCATGAACGGAATCTTCCGGCCGATCGCCCTCGTCGAAGGCCGCGCCGTGGGCACATGGAGGATGCCCCGGGGCGAGGTGGTGCTCGAAGTGTTCTCCGGGGGAGAGATCGACCCGGCGGTCGCTCTCGCGCTGAGGACGGACGGGGAGGACGTCGCTCGCTTCCTCGCCGGCCGGCCGTAGCCGCTCAGGACCCGCCGCCTGGGGGGCCTGCGGTTGATTCGGGACGCGCCTCCCATCGTGCGCGTCCGGCAAGATGCGCAGGACGCATGAGCTCGCCTCCCGGCTCCACCGCAACGATCCTCGCGGTCGCCCGACGCGCAACGCACTTCGTGTCCAAGCCGACCGAGGGGCGCATCCGGCTCGTCGCCGGTCTCGGCGTGGAGGGCGACGCGCATGCGGGCCGGACGGTGAAGCACCGCTCGCGGGCGAGGCGCGACCCGACGCAGCCGAACCTCCGCCAGGTGCACCTCATCCACTCCGAGCTGCACGACGCGCTGCGGGACGCGGGCTATGCGGTCTCTCCCGGCCAGATGGGCGAGAACGTCACCACGCGAGGGATAGAGCTGCTCGAGCTGCCGACGGGCACGATCCTTCGCCTCGGGGCCGACGCGGCGATCGAGGTGACCGGCCTGCGCAATCCGTGCAAGCAGCTCGACGGGATCCAATTGGGCCTGATGGAGGCGACGCTCGACCACGACGAGAATGGCAACCTGGTGCGCAAGGCCGGGATCATGGCCTTGGTGATCGAGGAAGGAGAGGTGAGGCCCGGCGACCCGATCGCCGTCGAGCTCCCCCGCGAGCCGCACCGGGCGCTGGGGCCGGTCTAGGTGCTCGCACCTCGAGGGAGGGTCGACGGCGAGAGAAGAGAGCGCTCACTTTTCTCTCACTCCAAGAAGGGTGAGCGAAACGGCTCGGCGAGCATCGAGACGCCGATCGGGCGCGTGGCGCGGGTCCTACTGCCGGTCGCGCGCTTGTCGCGCGACCGGGCCAGGGACCGGCGAGGACCCGCCTGCAGCACGCCGGACCGGAAGTCCCGAGCCGCAGCGACCCGCTCAGACCGCCGAGACCTCTTCCTCGTCGGCCACGCGGAACGACGATCCGCAACCGCAGGCGGCGATCACGTTCGGGTTCTCGACCTTGAACCCGGCGCCCTGGAGCCCGTCGACGAAGTCGATCACCGAGCCGCCGATGTAGGGCAGGCTCGGAGGATCCACGAGGAGCTTGATGCCGCGGTCTTCGAACAGGGTGTCGCCGTCGCGCTGCTCGTCGAACGCAAGCACGTACTGAAATCCGGAGCAGCCACCACCGCGGACACCGACGCGCAACCCGGCGGCACTCGCCTGCTCGCCCTGCGAGGCGAGGAACTCGTTGACCTTCTCGGCGCCCTTCTCGGTCAAGGTGACCATCGACCAAACCTCCGGCTCGAACGTCAAAGCTTCACGAAGTGTAGCCACGGCGAAGCCTCTCGGGTGGCGCCGCTACCCTTGACTTCAGATGGTCACTCCGGAGGAGCTCAAGGACCGCATAGAGGCGGGCATCCCGGGCGCCCGCGCACAGGTGAGCGGCGACGGTCGCCACTTCGACGCGGTGGTCGTCTCCGGCGCATTCCAGGGGCTCAGCCGCCTCGCCCAGCACCGTCTCGTCTACGACGTGTTCGGCGGCGAGCTCGGCGACCGGATCCACGCCCTGTCCATCCAGACCCAGCCCGAGTAGAGAGCGAGAGCGCGCATGAGCGAGCCGACCGAGAACCCCCTCCGCGGAGCCATCCAGGAGGCCATCACCTCCAACCCGGTGCTCCTGTTCATGAAGGGCAGCCCGGAGCAGCCGATGTGCGGCTTCTCGGCGCGCACCGTCGGCGTCCTGCAGGCGCTCGGCACACCTTTCGCGGCGGTCGACGTGCTCCCCGATCCGCGCATCCGCCAAGAGCTCTCGGGCCTCTCGAACTGGCCGACGATCCCGCAGCTCTTCGTCAACGGCGACCTCGTCGGGGGCTGCGACATCATCACCGAGATGTACGGCTCCGGGGAGCTCGCCGAGCTGCTGGGGGTCGAGGAGAGCGCCGAGGAGCCGGCCGGTGAGGTGGCCGAGCCCCGTCCCGGGGCGCCCGCTCCGCTCTCGATCGAGAACCGGCTGAGCTGAGGCTCTACCTCGCCGCGTCCGCTGGGGGCGCCGCCTGCTCGCGATGCCACTCGAGGTGCTCGAGGATGCGCCGCGAATCGCAGATCGCCTCGCCGTCGATGACGAGCAGCGGCACTCGCGTCTGCCCGCTCAGCACCTCGACCTCCTCACGGCGCGCCTTTGAGCGGGCGACCCGGACCTCGCCCGCCTCGATCCCCTCCCGCCGCAGCGCTCGGGCCACCGTGCCGCAGCGGCAGCCAAAGTTAGTCGGGGTGTTGCAGCGGTAGAGGGTGGCCACCCGATGCACCCTAGTCCCATGCGCCCGCCCCGGCCGGCCCTCAGCGAACCCACGCGCTAGCCTCCGCGGCAGCATGGCCCGGGTCGCGATCGTGTCGGACACGTGCCACTACCTCCCGCCGGAGGTCGTGGCCGAGTACGGCATCCATCAGGTCTCGCTCTACGTCCACTGGGATGGTCGGGAGGACCGCGAGTCGCAGATCGGCGACTACGGGGCCTACTACGAGCACCTCCGCGGCGCCCCGGAGGTGCCCACCACCTCGCAGCCCTCGATCGGAGACATCCTCGGCGTGTGGGAGCCGCTGCTCGAAGAGGGGCTCGACATCGTCTCCATCCATTTCTCGGCCAAGATGTCGGGCACCTTCGAGTCCGCGCGCCAGGCGCGGGCCGAGCTGGGTGAGCGGGGCTCTCGAGTGGAGGTGCTGGACTCGGCGACGGCTTGTGGCGGGCAGGGTCTCATGCTCCTCGCCGCGAGCGCCGCGGCGAGGACCGGCGCCGACGTGCAGGCGGTGACCGCGCGGGCGCGCACGGCGCGGGGGGAGCTCAAGATGTGGTTCTGCGTCGACACGCTCGAGTACCTCAGGCGCGGTGGTCGCGTGGGCGGCGCGCAGGCCTGGCTCGGATCGGCACTGAAGATCAAGCCGATCCTCACCGTGGAGTCGGAGGTCATCCCGATCGAGCGCGTGCGCACGGCCGGGCGGGCGTTCGAGCGGATGGTCGACTACCAGCGTGCGCTGCACGAGCAGGGCATCGACGGCTGGATCGTTCAGCACATCCGCGCCGAGGAGCAGGCACAGCGGCTCATCGCGCGCGGACGGGAGATCTTCGGCACCGACCCCCTCTTCGTCTCGGAGATCGGACCGGTCGCCGGCACCCACCTCGGTCCGGGGCTGATCGGCGTGGGCGGGATGCCGAGGGCCTGCCTCGCCTGAGGGCCCTCAGCGCGGCGGCATGACGAGCCCGGTCGGCTCGCTGGTCTGCGGCACCTGCCCCTCCTCGTCGGGGAGCCCGGCCCGCCCGCGCCGCGCCCACGCGTCGCGGGCGACGATCTGAAGCGCGCCGGCGACCGGGATCGCCACGAGCGCTCCGAGTACGCCGAGCAGCGCGGCGCCGATGAGGATCGAGATGATGACCACGAGCGGTTGCACGTTGACCGTGCGGCGGTAGACCACCGGCTGGATGACGTTGTTCTCGATCTGCTGGTAGACGATGAGCACCACGAACCACCCGATCGTCGAGGTCGGGAAGTGGTTGAACAGCGTGATCACCCCGATCAGCGCTCCCCCGATGGTCGCCCCGATCAGCGGAACGAGGTCGAGGAAGGCCATCAGCACCGCAAGGGGAACGGCGAAGGGCACGCCGAGCACGGTGAGCGTGACGTAGGTGACCGTCCCGGCGACCACCGAGATGATCAGGTTGCCCGCCACGTAGCCCGATACCCGCCCGGTAGATCTCGCTCGCCACCGTGCGCAGCCGTGCCTCGGTGGAGGGCCGCGCCAGCCCGACCGCGAGCTCGCTGATCCGCTGGCCGTCGAGCAGCAGGAAGAAGGCGAGCGTGAGCACGGTGAGGAGCTGTACCACCGCGCCGAAGACGCCCACCGTCACGTCGCGCAGGGCGCCGACCGCGCGCCCGAGCCGCGCGGGGAGCTTCGTCGCCTGGCTCTTCAGCTTCTGGGTGATCCGGTAGCGCCGGTCGTACTTGGCGATCGTCTTGTTCTTCGTCGCGTCCTGCAGGTATTGAGGCAGGTGGCCGGCGAAGGAGTTGACCTGCCCGACGATCGGCGGGACGACGACGAGCCCGACGCCGAAGACCGTCAGCCCGATCAGTCCGTAGATGAGGAGGATCGACAGCCCGCGCGGCACCCGCCGGCGCGAGAGGAAGTCCACGGGCGGCCCGAGCGCTATGGCGAGGAAGGTCGCGATGAGCACCAGGCCCACCACGCTGCGCACGAGATAGAGCAGGTAGAGCAGTGCGGCGAGGCCCGCGACCGTGAGGAAGACCCGGGCGGTGGCACGAGCCGAGGGACCTGAGGACGGCGCCGTGGGCACGGGGCGCTCCTCGGCGCTTGACTAGGAGGAGCGGAAGAGTCCGCCGATTGCGGCGATCCCTCCGCCCAGCACAAAGCCCGCCACCGCGGCACCGATCATGGCCTGCTGCTTGCGCGCGCGCAGCTGCTTGCGCCAGTCGGTGAGCTCGGTGACCTCGGCACGCAGACGGTCGAGCGCGCGACCGAGCTCCACACGGTTGGCCTCGATCGAGGCGCGGATCTCCTCCGGAGTACGCGTGGCGGGCGGCATCAGGCGCCGACCTCCGGGCTGCCCGCGGGCGGCGCGCCCTTGACGGTCTCGCGCACTCGCTTGGCCTCGTCGATGGCCATGACCGGGGTGGGAGGCGAGCCGCGCTTGACCCACTTGAACGCGAGGAAGCCGGCCAGACCCCCGAGCAGGAAGAGGATAATCGCCGTGGTCAGATACCCGAGCCAGACGTAGTCGGAGGGACCGGATCGGTAGATGTCGGCAAAACCCCACGAGAGGGCGTGGAGCAGGAAGAGAAGGCCGATCACGGCGAAGATGCCGGCTGCCGCGCCGACCGCCGCGGCGCGGGCGAGGATCTTGGCCTTCTCAGTGACCTCGGCCTTGGCCAGCTCGATCTCCTCGCGGACGATCAGCGTCGCGCGCTCGGAGACCTCGTTGATCGCCGCGGCGATCTGGTTCTGGGCGGGGTCAGTTGCCAAGACGCTTGAGGAGTAGAGCGAAGACGAGGCCGCCGGCGAACGCGCCGCCGACGAGGAGCTCGGGGCGATCATCGGTCGTGGACTGAACCGACCCTACCGCGCCTGAGGCGTTCGAACTCACTGAGTCGGCGACTCCGCCGACGCGGGCACTCACCGCGGCCGCCGCATCCGAGGCCTTGGCGCTGACGGTCTCGGCGGTGCTCGGCGTGGCCGGCTCGGGCGCGGAAGGCGGCGGATCCGGGGAGGTCGGGGGCGCGGGTGAGGGGCTCCCGGCCTCGTCGGGGGCGGGGTGGGTCCCCACCACCGGCTCGGTGCCGGGCGCGCCGAGCGCACCGGGCACGTCGTGCGCCTGCGTCGCATCCCCGAGCTCTCCAGGGGAGGGTGCCTCCGGGCTCAGGGGTGCGGGCTCCTCGGCCGGCGCGTCGTGTCGGTGCTCGTCGGTCATTCGGGCGGGTCTTCCCCGAAGGCGCGGGTCCAAATCACGGTGGCGAGCCGTTGCGTGCCGAGGCTGGCGAGGGCGCCGAGGGCGGCGAGAAGGCCGGACCAGGCGAGGCGCTTGGCGTGGGGACTGTTCATCTCGGCAGCATTCAAGCAGAGGCCCTGGACGTGTGCGCGCCGGGCAGCTCAAGGCCCCCACAGATGGTTTCCACGATGAGCGCCTTGGCCCGCTCGAGCTCGAGCGCGCCGCCGGGTAGGACGTCGAAGATCCAGCCCGTGAGTACTTGCTCCACCGCGCCGTAGAACGCCATCGCGGCGAACTCGGGCGTGATGTCGGTGCGAAAGTCGCCCGACTCCTGCGCCGAGCGCACGATGGCGGCGATCTGCTCGTAGGCCTCGCGGATCTTGGCGAGGTGGGTGCGCCCGAACGTGCTGGCCGCCCGGGTCACCTCGACGATGATCACCTGCATGAGCTCGGGATCACGAGCGTAGGAGTCCACGATGAACGAAGCGACGGCCTGAAGCTTGTCGCGGGGAGGGAGGTCGTGAGCGTCGATCTCGGCGATCACGGTGAGCATCACGTCCCAGCGCTCCAGGAACAGCGTGGAGAGCACCTCGTCCTTGGAGGAGAAGTAGTGGTAGACGAGCCCATAGGCGACGCCGGCCTCGTCGGCGATGTCCGCCACCCGGCACGTGTGGAAGCCCTGGCGGGCGAAGACGCGAACCGCCGCGTCGAGGATCACGCGGCGCTTGTCGCGGGCGGCTGCCGCGGAGCGAGCCATCACGCGTCGGCCTTGGGGCGAGGACGATTGCGCGAGCTGCTTCGGGTGGAGTTGAGCTGGACCGCAGCGCGCCGCACGGAACGTGTCCCTCTAGGTCGGAAATGGATTGACCGGTAAGTCAATCTCCCGGTGAGGGCAGGATACCGGGCGCCGACGCCGCAGCAGCACCCCCATTCTTCCACGTTCCCGCGGACTCGAGGAGGTGCAGCGCCACCCGGGATCGCCGCGATCGCGGCAGCGATACTCACGGGTCGAGCCGGCGCTGCCGGCGCGCGGTGGGCGGATCGGAGACGGCCGCGCCGGTCACTCGGTGCGACGACCCGCCCGCGCCCGCCGCAGCTCGGCGAGGAGCAGCTTGGAGTGCAGCGCGCCGAGGAGCTCGCGCAGCGGCTCGGCCCCGGAGGCGACGATCTCCACGGCGCGCTCGACGTCCACCTCGCCGGCGAGTCGATCGAGCAGCACGCTCACCTCCTCGGCCACGAGCGGCTCGAGCGCCTCGCGGTAGCGCAGCGTGTCGTAGACCGTGAAGCCGATCGCCTCGTCGTAGCCGCCGGCGCGAAAGCGCGAGATGGCGGCCACGATCGCCTCGTCGTCGGCGTCGTAGCCGCGCGAGTTGGGAGACAGGATGCCGAGCTCCTCGAGGCGGCGCAGGACGTTGCGCGGGATGTCGTAGTCGCGGGAAGCGGCCGCGGCCGTCGTGCGACCGCCCTCGCGCGCGGCGATCGTGCGCTCGAGAATCCGGTCCTCGAGCTCCACGAGCCCCTCCGCGCGGTCGGGATCGTCCTCGAGGACGCCCCGGATGGCCTTGAGCGGCATGTAGCGCTCGCCCTGGAGGCGCTTGATGAGGCGGATGCGCTCGACGAAGTCGGGCGGGTAGTAGGCCATGTTGCGGCTCGTCCGGACGGGCTCGGGGAGCAGCCCCTCCCGCACGTAGTGCTTGATCGTTCCCGGACTCACCCCGGAGCGCTCGGCCAGCTCGCGCATGCGCAGCAGGCCGTTCGCGCTCATGCCAAGAAGGAGCCGGGGATCGCCTCCGCGGGCCCCGCGACCGCACCGGTCTCCTCGAGCTGTGTCCGCTCGGCCTCGTCGTAGCCGAGCGCCTCGAGCACCGCTCGGGTGTGCTCGCCGAGGCCGGGCCCGGGCGTGCGGTTGGCATCGCCGGGCGTCTCGGAGAGCTTCACCGGAAGTCCGAGCAGGCGCACGGGCTCCTTCGCGCCGGGCTGGTCGAGCTCGGCCACCATCTCGCGCGCGCGGACCAGCTCGGAGTCGAGCGCCTCGTCGAGCTCGAGTACGGGCTCGAGGCAGCAGTCGTGCTCCCCGGCGAACGCGGTCCACTCCGCGCGCGTGCGCTCGGCGAAGATCCGCTCGACCTCGGCGTGAGCCTCGGAGCCGGCGCGCTCGAACTGCGCGGGGATCAGATCCTCCCGGCCGACGCCGCGGCACCACGCCTGCCAGAACTTCGGCTCGAGCGCGCCGAGCGTGACCCACCCGTCGGCGCAGGCGTAGGGGCGGTAGCAGAGCAGCGCGCCGGCGAGCTCCAGCTCGCCGCGGCGCTGCGCGCGGCCCTCGGCGAACGTGCGGGCGGCGACCATCGCCAGCCACGAGAGCGATCCGTCGAACATCGAGATGTCGACGAGCTGGCCGCGCCCCGAGCGGTCGCGCTCCCGCAGGGCGGTGAGGATCCCGAAGGCGGCCATGAGCGCGCCGCCTCCGAGGTCGGCGATCTGGCCGGCGGACTGGACCGGCGCTCCTCCGGCCTCGCCCGTGAGCGCGAGCAGACCGTTCAGCCCGAGGTAGTTCATGTCATGCCCCGAGCGCTCGCGGTAGGGACCGTCCTGGCCGTAGCCGGTGATCGCGCAGTAGACGAGGCGGGGGTTCTCTTCGCGAAGGCGTTCGTAGCCCACGCCGAGGCGGTCGAGCACGCCGGGGCGAAAGGACTCGAGGAGGACGTCGTGCTCGCGCACGAGTCGAAGCAGCACCTCGCGGCCGCCCTCGTCCTTGAGGTTGAGGCGGATGGAGCGCTTGTTGCGGTTGAGCGCGAGGAACAGCGCGGAGCGCGCGCTCGGCTCGGCCCCCTCGTAGTAGGGGGGCGACCAGCGCACGTAGTCGCCCATGCCCGTGTCCTCCACCTTGAGGACCTCGGCGCCGTAGTCGGCGAGCAGGAGCGAGCAGAACCCTCCGGGGAGCAGACGCGAGAGGTCGAGGACACGGACGCCGTCGAGCGGTCCGGGGCTCACGGCACGGCTCCCCGTGCCGGGCGCCGGCCTCTCACGGGTTCGTCTCGAAGGGGCGGCGGAAGATGTCGCGGCGGGTGAGGGGCGGCTCGCGGCGCGGGACGCCGAGCATCGTGCGCGCCTCGGCCACCGTCGCGGAGCGGCGTCCCACGTCTTGAGTCATCTCGCGGGCCTTGGCCACCAGATCTCCGTTGGAGCGCGCCATCTCGCCGTCGGGCAGGTAGAAGTTGTCCTCGAGCCCGACGCGCACGTTTCCACCCAGGGTGAGCGCGGCGGCCACGAGCGTCCACTGCTCGCGCGAGATCCCGATCACGCCCCACTCGTGCGCGACCGGCGGGACCTGCTCGGCCATGTGCGCGAGGTTGCGGGCGGTGGGTCGGATGCCCCCGGTGACACCCATCACGCACGAGACCTGCAGCGGCGGCTCGAGTGCTCCCATGTCGAGCAGCGGATCGAGGTTGGCGATGTGGCCCGAGTCGAAGCACTCGTGCTCGGGCTTGATGACCTCCTCGTTCATGACCTGGAGCAGGGTGGTGATCGTCTCGAAGGAGTTCTCGAAGACGGTGGAGAAGACGAAGTCCTTCCGCCGCGCCGAGTACTTCGCGTAGTTCATCGAGCCCATGTTGAGCGCGCCCACCTCGGGCCTCAGCGCGCGCAGGTAGGCGATCCGCTTGTCGATGGGGACGCCGATGGCGCCCGTCGAGTAGTTGATGATCACGTCGTCCACCGCTCCCCGGATCGCCTCGGTGATCGCGGCGAAGTCCTCGACCTCGTAGCTCGGGACGCCCTCGGGGGTGCGGGCGTGGATATGGATCATCGCCGCGCCCTCCTCGACCGCCCGGCGCGCCTCGGCGCCGTACTCCTCGGGCGTATACGGGATCGCGGGGCACTGCTCGCGGTTGGCGATCGCCCCCGAGATGGAGTTGGTGATGATGACGGGCTCGGTGAGGCTCATGAGTCGACGCTCACCTCCAGGCTTTGTTGCTCATGCGCTTGCTCATGCGCTGAGTCCCAGCCGCGCGAGGCACTCCGGATCGGCCGGGTCGATCCGCTCGAGTTCCGCAAGCGCATCGAAGTCCCCGTCGGCGGTGAGGATCGCGTCGATCCCGTGGCGCGCAGCCGTCGCCGCGAACAGCGCGTCGCGTACGTCGAGCCGGGGATGGTGCGCGAGCAGCTCGAGGGCCGCCTCGAGCTCCGGCCATCCTGAGTCGTGCACCCGGGTGCAGATGCGCGGTATGTCTCGCGCCTGCCGCAAGACCGCCGCGCGATCGGCGCCCGGCCGGCGCAATAGCACGTTGGCGAACTCGTGGACGAGCTCGACGCTGGCCTCGCCCGCATATGCCTGACCGGCGTCACACCGGCACCACCCCATGGCGCTTCCACGGCCGCTCGACGCGCTTACCCTCCGCCATCTCGAGCGCGCGGCAGATCGTCGGGCGGGTCTCGCGCGGGTCTATGACGTCGTCGATCATGTCGTTGCGGGCCGCGACGTAGACGTCGATGAGCTCCCGGTAGGCGGCGATCAGCTCCGCCTTCTTGGCGGCGGGGTCATCGGCCTCCTCGACCTGTTTGCGAAAGACGATCTCGACCGCGCCCTCGGCGCCCATCACGCTGATCTCCGCGTTCGGCCAGGCGACGATGAGGTCCGGCTCGTAGGCCCTGCCGCACATGACGTAGTAGCCCGCCCCGTAGGCCTTGCGCAGCACCACGGTGACCTTGGGCACCGTCGCGTTGGCCACGGCGTGGAGCATCTTCGCCCCGTGGCGGATGATCCCCGCCTGCTCGACCTTGGTGCCGACCATGAACCCGGGCACGTCCTGGAGGAAGACGAGCGGGATCCCGAACGCGTTGCACAGGTTCACGAAGCGCGCGGCCTTGTCGGCCGAGTCGTTATCGAGGATCCCCCCGAGCTGCTTGGGCTGGCTCGCGACGATTCCCGCCGGGCGGCCGCCGAAGCGCGCGAGGCAGGTGACGATGGTTCGCGCCCACTGCGGCTTCAAGTCGAAGTAGACCCCGTCGTCGACGATCCGGCGGATCACCTCGTAGACGTCGTAAGGCTTGCGGTTGGACTCGGGGATGACGTCGAGGAGCTCCTCGTCGCGGCGGTCGATCGGGTCGGCGGACTCCGCGACGGGCGGCGGCTCCTCGCAGTGGGAGGGGAAGAACGAGAGGTACTCCTTGATCCGCGCGATGCACTCCGGGTCGTCGGCGACCTCGAGGTCGCCCACCCCCGACTTGCGGCAGTGCACGCGCGAGCCGCCGAGCTCCTCCTGGGTGACGTCCTCCCCCACCGCGGCGCGCACGAGGTGCGGGCCGGCGAGCGCCATCGAGCCGCGACCCTTGACCATCGGGACGAAGTCGGCGAGGCCGGGGATGTAGGCGGTGCCCGCCGCGCACGGCCCCATGAGCGCGGCGACCTGCGGGATCACGCCGCTCATCACCACCTCCTCGCGGAAGAGGTGCCCAGAGCCCGCGAAGAGCGAGCCGACGGCCTCCTGGATCCGCGCGCCCGCGGAGTCGAGCAGCCAGACGAACGGGATGCGCTTGCTCAGCGCGAGCTCACGCAGGCGCCCAACCTTGAGCTCTCCGGTCATCCCCATGGAGCCCGCCATCACCGTGAAGTCGTAGGCGCAGACGGCGAGAAGGCGGCCGTCGACCTTGCCGTAGCCGGTGATGACCCCGTCCGCCGGCGCGTCCTTGCCCTCGAGCCCGCGGACGGAGAAGTGGATGCCGGCCTGGATCCCCAGCTCGACGAACGACCCCGCGTCGAGGAGGAGGTCGAGCCGCTCGCGGGCGGTGAGCTTCTCCTGCGCGTGCTGGCGGGCGATTTTCTCCTCTCCCCCGCCGAGCCGGGCGCGCGCGCGCCGCTCGTGGAGCTCCTCGACGAGCGGACGCAGGACGGAGGAGGGCGCGGTCTGGCTCATCGGCCCGTCCACGCCGGCTCGCGCTTCTCGAAGAACGCGCGGACGCCCTCCTGGATGTCTTCCGTGGAGAAAGCGAGCGAGAGCTGGGAGCGCAGGAAGTCGAGCGCGTCCTCGAAGGCGAGGTCCTGCGAGCGGAACATCGCGTCCTTGCCCAGGCGCATGAGCACGGGGGACTTCGCGGCCAGGCGCGTGGCCCAGTCCTCGACCGCCGCGTCGAACTCCTCGGCAGCCACGACGCGGTTGACGAGCCCGACCCGCTCCGCCTCCTCGGCGGAGATCTGCTCTCCCAGCAGCAGGAGCTCGCTCGTCTTCTTGCGCCCGACGTTGCGGTAGATGAGCGCCATGATCATGAACGGGAAGACGCCGACGTTGATCTCCGGCGTCCCGAAGCGCGCTCCCTCACGGGCCACGACGAGATCGCACGCCAGCGCGAGGCCGAGCGCCCCCGCGAGCACGTGACCGTTCGCGGCGCAGATCGTCGGCTTGCCGAGACGACCGATCAACCCGAAGAGCCGCGGGAACTTCTCCGTGCCGAAGTGCTTGTGGATGAGCGGGACCTCCGCGGCGAACCCGCCCAGGTTCCCGCCGCTCGAGAAGACCTTCTCGTGGGTCGAGGTGAGCACGACGCAGCGCACGGCCGCGTCGTCGCGGGCGGTCTCGAAGGCCGCGACGAGCTCGCCGAGCAGCTCGTCGGAGAGCGCGTTGCGCGTCTCGGGTTGGTCGAGGGCGATCCTCGCCACGCCCGAGTCGGCGACATCGTAGGAGAGGGTGGCGAAGGCCGGCACGCGGCGGGAACCTACCGCCTCGCACGGCAAGTAGGAAGTCCTACTGCTCACTCGACGCCGCTCTGCGGTAGCGTGCCGGGGCACCCTGCACCGACCCCGAACCGGGAGAGCCGACCCGTGTCAAGCTCCGTCTCCGCCCCCGTCGACGCCTCCGCGTCGGCCGATGTCCTCAAGCCCGACTTCGGCGCGCGGCGCAAGCACTTCATCTTCTCCGACGAGCACGAGCAGCTCCGGGAGTCGATCCGCCGCTTCGCCCAGAAGGAGCTCGCGCCCCACGCCGAGGAGTGGGAGGAGACGACGTTCCCGAACTCCGTCTTCACGCGCATGGGCGAGCTCGGCTTCCTCGGGCTCGACAAGCCCGAGGAGTACGGCGGCCAGGGCGGCGACTACTTCTCGAGCCTCGTCCTCGCCGAGGAGATCGTCCACGCGCAGTCCGGCGGCCTGGCGATGGGGATCGCGGTGCACACCGACATGGCGATGCCTCCGATCCTCGCCTTCGGCTCCGAGCAGCAGAAGCAGGAGTGGGTCGTGCCCGCGATCGCCGGCACGAAGATCCTCTGCCTCGGGATCACCGAGCCCGACGCGGGCTCGGACGTCAGCGGCCTGAAGACGCGCGCCGTGCGCGACGGGGACGACTACGTCATCAACGGCTCGAAGACCTACATCACCAACGGCCACCGCGCCGACGTGATCGTCCTCGTCACGAAGACCGACGCCGATGCCGGCTACGATGGGTTCACGCTCTTCCTCGTGCCCATGGACCTCCCCGGCGTCGTGCGCGAGAAGAAGCTCGAGAAGCTCGGGATGCACGCCTCGGACACCGCGCTCCTGGCCTTCCAGGACGTGCGCGTGCCCGCCGATGCCGTGCTTGGGCAGCTCGGCAAGGGCTTCTACCACATCATGTGGGAGCTCCAGGGCGAGCGGCTGATCGGCGCCGCCGGGTGCGTGGCGGGCGCGCAGCGCTGCTTCGAGCAGACTCTGCAGTACGCCCACGAGCGCCACGCCTTCGGTCGCTCGATCGGCAAGTTTCAGGTGATCCGCCACAAATTCGCCGAGATGGCCACGAAGATCGAGGCGGCGCGGCAGATGGTCTACGTGACCGCCTGGCGCCACGCCAACGGCGAGTACCCCGTGCGGGAGATCTCGATGGCCAAGCTGCACGCTGCGCGGATCGCGGTCGAGGTCGCCGACGAGTGCATCCAGATCCACGGCGGCGCGGGCTACATGAAGGAGTACGGCGTCGAGCGCGTGTGGCGCGACATGCGCCTGAACCGGATCGGCGCAGGCACGGACGAGATCATGCTCGACGTGATCGGGCGCTCTTACGGGTTGTAGCTGCTCGGCGCCCCCAGGGGCGGTAGGGTCCCGCGCCATGAGTGCCACCGAGCTTCGTCCCCTCCGCGTCGGAGAGGCCTTGGACGCGGCGATCAAGGTCTACACCCGGAACGCCCGGGAGCTGTTCAAGACGGTGCTGGTGGTGCTCGTGCCGTTCGAGATCCTCGCGGCCATCGTGCTCGCCTCCGAGGTCTCGGGCACGACGCTCTCCAACGGCAAGTTCCTGTTCGCGACGCAGAGCGACCTCACCTCCTACACCGTGAGCAGCCTGGTCCTGACGCTCCTCGTCGTGCTCGTCGTCCTGATCGCCAACGCGGCCTGCTTCAAGGCCGTCAGCGACACCTACCTCGGCGAGGCGCCGAACTGGCGCCAGTCGCTGGCGTTCGCCTTCCGGCGCCTGGGGTCGGTGCTCTGGCTCTCGATCGTCACCTTCGTGGTCCTCGTGCTTGCGATCATCGCGCTGGTCCTTCCGGGCATCTACCTCGCCGTCGCCTTCTCGGTCGCCCTCCCCGTGCTCCTCGTGGAGGGGACCGGTGGCTTCAAGGCGCTGCGCCGCTCCTTTGACCTGACCAAGGGCCGGTGGTGGGCGACACTGGGCACGATTCTCGTCGCCGCCGTGCTCATCGTCGTCGTCCAGTTCGCCGTGGGCCTGATCCTCGGACTGATCGGCGGGCTCGTCTTTCCCAACGCCACCGGAGGCAGCCCCGTCGCCCGGGTCATCCTGCAGAGGGTCCTCGACACCTTTGGGCGCATGATCAGCATTCCGTTCTTCGCCGCCTGCGTCACGGTCATCTACTACGACCTGCGAGTGCGCAAGGAGGGTTACGACCTCCAGCTCCTGGCCGCGGGGATCGGCCGCGCGACGCCCTCCTCGGGCGCCGCGCCGGAGCCCGCTGCGCCCTCCGGAGACCACGGAGCCGGCGTTGGGTCCGAGCCCGCGGAGCGCGGTCGATCCGGCGGCTCGATCCCACCGCCCGCGCCCTCGGGTTGACGCGTAGCCTCGCCGGGATCTCCGGCGCCACCGCTCTCGGGGCGCTCGCCCGGCCGAGCATCGCCGGAGCGGTGGGCGGCGAGCGGCTGCGCGGGTCGGCGCGCTCGATCCTCTCCGAGCAGCGGTTCCACACGACCCGCCTGCCGCGTCCGCTGCACGGGCTCTTCGCCCGGCTCGGTGAATGGCTCGCGCCGGTCGGGCGGCTCATCGATCGGGTCTTCCGCTGGCTCGTGGGCGTCCTTCCCGGAGGAAGGTTCACGTTGTGGCCCGTGCTCGCCGGGCTGGTGCTCCTCGCCGTCCTCCTCCTCACGCGCCGCAGCGTGCGCCGGCGGGCGCGGGCCGAGCAGGCCGCCCAGGCGCAGGAGCGGGCGCTCGCGGTGCGGGCCGAGGACCCCGACGAGCTCGAGCGCCGAGCCGACGCCGCGGCGCGCGAGGGCGATCTCGACGGCGCCGTGCGCCTGCGCTTCCGGGCGGGGCTGATGCGCCTCGACGCCCGGCGGGCGATCACGCTGCGCCCGTCGCTCACCACCGGGGAGGTCGCGCGCACGCTGCGCTCCCCCGTCTTCGCCGAGCTCGCGGGCACGTTCGAGGAGGTGGCCTACGGCGGACGGGCGGCCCACCCCGAGGAAGTGGAGGCCGCCCGCTCCGGGTGGCCGCGCGTGCTCGAGGAGGTCCGGAGCGAATGAGCGTGCTGACGTTCGACCGCGTTCCCTCGCGCTTCCGCGAGCGGCCCGGCTGGCTGCTCCCGCTCGTCGGCGTGCTCGCGGTCCTGCTCGTGGTCGAGGCGCTCGGCGTGCTTCTCCCGGGACCCAGCGGGCCGCCGTCCTCGAGCTACGCCACGGCGAGCGAGGGCGTGGCGGCCTACGCCGAGCTCCTGCAGCGCGAGCGTCACCCGCTCTCGCGCGTGCGCGGCCGGCTCGACGCGACCCCGCTCGATCCCGGCTCGACGCTCGTCATCCTCGGTCCCGACGTGATCGTGGCTCCCGAGGCCCGCGCCCTACGGCGCTTCGTGGCGGGGGGTGGACGGCTCGTGGTTGGTGCGCGGCATCCGGGCACCTGGCTCGGAGAGGTGATGGACCGACCTCCGGCGTGGACGAGCGACGGGCCGCGTGACGCCGCGCCCGTCGGGTCCGCCTCTGAGCTTGCCGGCGCGGGCGTGGCGCACGTGCGCGCCTCCGGCCAAGGCGCCTGGCGCGAGCCGGGGGCGGCGCAGCCCCTCCTCTCGGGACCCGGAGGCACCCTCGGCGTCGAACGTGCGGTGGGCCGCGGAAGGATTCTCCTGCTCGCCGATCCCTCACCGCTCCAGAACCGGCTCCTCGGCCAGGCCGACGACGCCGCGCTGGGCGTCGCGCTGGCCGGCGAGCCCGCTCGGCCGGTCGCGTTCCTCGAGAACGTGCACGGCTACGGGCGCGGGCGTGGCCTCGGAGCGCTGCCCAACCGCTGGCAGTGGGCCCTCGGCGGCCTGCTCCTGGCCACGCTGATGTGGCTCGCCGCCCACGCCCGCCGGCTCGGCCCGCCCGAGCTCGAAGGACGGGAGCTGCCGCCGGCCCGGCGCGTCTACGTCGATGCCATCGCCGCCCTGCTCGCCCGCACCGGCCGCCTCCCGGAGGCCAGCGCGGGCGTCGCCGCCGCCGCCCGCGACCGGCTGCTGCGCCGTGCGGCCCTGCCCCCCGACGCGAGCGAGGAGGCGGTGGCCCGAGCCGCCGAGCGGTTCGGACTGAGCCCCGAAGAGGCCCGGGCACTCGGCGGCCCACCGCAGAGCGAGTCCGAGGCGCGCGCGGCCGGCCGAGCGCTCGCGCGCCTCGAGGGAGGCCGAGGATGAGAGAGCTGGCCGACCGCGTCGCCGGTGAGGTCGAGAAGGTCGTCGTCGGTCAACGGGAGACCGTCGAGGCGATGCTCGCCGCCGTCGCGCTCGGAGGCCACGTGCTCCTGGAAGGCGTGCCCGGGGTGGCCAAGACGCTCCTCGCCAACGCCACCGCCCGCGCCCTCGGGGTCGAGTTCCGTCGCGTGCAGTTCACCCCCGACATGCTTCCCTCTGATCTGACGGGGACGATGGCGCTGCGCGCGGGCGACCTCGTCTTCCGGTCCGGACCCGTCTTCACGAACCTGTTGCTCGCCGACGAGGTCAACCGCACGCCGCCGAAGACCCAGGCGGCGCTGCTCGAGGCGATGCAGGAGGCCCAGGTCTCGGTGGAGGGTCGCCCCGAGCCGCTGCCCGACCCGTTTCTCGTCGTCGCCACCCAGAACCCCATCGAGTACGAGGGGACCTACCCATTGCCCGAGGCCCAGCTCGACCGCTTCCTGGTCAAGCTCGAGGTCGGATATCCCACCGAGGAGCAGGAGGTGGCGATGCTGCGCCTCGGGCATCGCGGGCTCGCCCCGGCCGGCCTGGCCTCGATCGTCCCGGTCGCCACCCTCGAGGACCTGCGCGGGGCGCGGGAGCTCGTCGACAACACGTCGGTCTCCGACGAGCTCACCGCCTACGTCGTCGCTCTGGTCCGCCAGACTCGCGCGCTGCCGAGCGTCGCCCTGGGGGCGAGTCCGCGCGCGGCCGTCCACCTCCTTGGTGCCTCCCGAGCCGCCGCTCGGCTCGCCGGCCGCACGTTCGTGACGCCCGACGACGTCGCCGGCATGGCGCCGGCGGTGCTGCGTCACCGGCTCATCCTCACCCCCGAGGCCGAGCTCGAGCGCTACGGACCCGACGACGCGGTCCGCACCGCGCTCGGCGCGGTGCCCGTGCCTCGGTGAGCCCCCGGCCCCGCGCCGCCCTCCTCCTGGCCGCCATCGCCGTGGCGGCGTTGCTCGTTCCCCCCGCGCTCTCGGTGCTCGCCGCCTTCGCGCTGCTCGCCACCACCGCCCTCGACGCGCGCGCCGCGCGCGGACGCCCCGCGGTGCAACGACGCCTGCCCGCGGTGCTCTCGCGTGGCGTGCCCGCCCGGCTCACGGTCGAGGTGGACCACCCGGGGCGCGAGCGCCTGCTCCTGCGCCAGGCCGCGCCGCCCGATCTCGGCCTCGAGCCGCAGGAGGGACAGGGCGCACTCGCGATCGAGGTCACCCCGCGTCGCCGTGGACGCCACCGGCTGCCCGCGCTGGCCGGTCGCCTCGACGGGCCGCTCGGCCTCGGCGCCTGGCACCACCGCTGGGAGGAGGACGCCGACGTGCTGGTCTACCCCGACCTGCCCGCGGCGCGGCGGATCGCGCTCGCGGTCCGCGAGGGCCGCCTCGGCGCCGAGGGGCTGCGCTCGCGCGGGCCACTCGGCCTGGGCACGGAGTTCGAGTCCGTGCGCGAGTACCTGCCCGACGACGACATCCGGCAGGTCAACTGGCGCGCCACCGCGCGCCTGGGCAAGCCCATGAGCAACCAGTACCGCGTCGAGCAGGACCGCGACGTGATCTGCGTCGTCGACTGCGGGCGGCTCATGTCCGCGCCGCTCGGGCAGCGCACGCGGCTCGACGAGGCGCTCGACGCTCTGGCGGCGGTCGGGCTCGTGGCCGACGAGGTAGGCGACCGCTGCGGTGTCCTGGCCTTCGACGCCACGGTCCGCCGGCGGCTGCCCCCGCGCCGGGCCGGCGGCCAGGCCGCGGTGCGGGCGACGTTCGATCTCGAGCCCGCCGGGGTTGACAGCGACTACGAGCTCGCCTTTCGCGCCGTGGGCGGCGGCAAGCGGGCGCTGGTGCTCGTGCTCACCGACATCCTCGACGAGGCGGCCGCGCGGTCGCTCGTGCGGGCGATGCCGGTGCTCGCCCGCCGTCACGCCGTCGTGGTGGCCGGCGTGGCCGACCCCGACCTCGACGCCGCGGTGCGCACGCCACCGCAGGGGATGCTCGACGTCTACGCGACCACGGCGGCGCTCGACGTGCTCGAGGGCCGGGCGCGAGCGGTCGCGCAGATCGTCCGGGCCGGCGCCCAGGTCATCGAGCCACCCGCCGGTCGGCTTGCCACGGGCTGCGTGCGCGCCTATCTGGGCGCGAAGGCCCGGGCGCGTCTGTAGCGCCGGGAAGCGGCGCTCCCCGCCAGGCGACGAGCGCCCAGTACACGGCGGCGAGCCCGAAGCCCAGGCCCAGGGCGGGCACGACGCCGATCCGCCGAGGCGTCACGAAGCCCTCCACCAGGCCGGCGAGGATCAGCCACGGGATGGTCCCGATCACGACCTCCACCGCCCGGCGGGCCTCCCGCCCGAGTGCGAGCTTGCGCGGGAGGACCCCCGGGGAGACGACCGCCCACCCGATCCGCAGGCCGGCGCTCGCGCTGACCGCGATGCACGAGAGCTCGAGCACGCCGTGGGGCGCGACGAGCTGGACGAACTGCCCTCCGCTCCCCAGCCCCACGCCGAGCCCGCCGACGACCCCGAGCAGGAGTCCGTTGTAGAGCAGGAGGATCGCCGTCCCGATCCCCGCGGTGATGCCCGCGGCGAAGGAGAGAAAGGTCACCCTGATGTTGTTCGTGAAGATCTGGCTCGAGACCGCGGTCGCCTGAGCGCCACCGATCCTCGGGATGCCGGAATGGGGCTCGGCGACGCCTTGGAGCCCGCGCGGCACCACGCCGACCGCGGCCGCCGGATCGTGCACCGCCCACAGGGCCCCGAGCGCGCCCGAGACGAGAAGCAGTCCCCAGGCGATGGCGAGCAGGACCGGGCGCTCGCGCAGCCGGCGCCAGTAGCCACGCGAGAGAAAGGAAACGAGCGAGCCGCGCCGGGGCTCCGTGTCGTAGACCGCGAGCCGGGCGCGGCCGACGAGGTCCTCGAGCCGACGGACCGCCGAGTCGGAGCCGTGCGTGCGACGCAGCAGCGCGAGGTCGGCCGCCGCGGCACGGTAGAGCTGTCCGAGGCGCCGGACCCCATCGGCACCGAGCCGCTCCGGGCGGCCGGCGCCGGCCCGGGTGGCGCGGTCGAGCTCCTCCCAGTCCGCCCGGCGCTCGGCCAGGAAAGCGTCTAAGTTCATCGGTGGCTGCGGGAGGATCGAGTGGAGTACGAGGACACGATCAAGATCGCCACCCCCGAAGGGGTCGATCTCGCCATGGTGCTCGCCGGCGCGGGATCGCGCGCCGCCGCCGCGCTGCTCGACCTGCTCGTCAAGGGCGCCGTCTTCGGCTCGGTGCTGCTGCTCGCCTCGTTCGCGCAGCTGTCCCGCGACCTGCTCGTGGGGCTCCTCATCGTCCTTGGATTCTGCCTGCTCTTCGCCTACGACGTCCTCTTCGAGGTCCTCGGCTCGGGCCGCACCCCGGGCAAGCGCTGGTCGGGCCTGCGGGTCGTGCTCGACGGCGGACGGCCGATCGGCCTCGGCGCGAGCGCCGTGCGCAACATCCTGCGCGTCGTAGACATCCTGCCCGGGGTCTACGGCGCCGGCCTGCTGAGCGTGGCCTTTACCCGCCGCAACCAGCGCCTGGGCGACCTCGCCGCCGGCTCGCTCGTGGTGCGCGAGCGGCGCGAGCTCGGCGCCGTGCCCGCTGCCCCCGCCTCGGGGCCCGGCTCGAAGCACGACTCCACCGCGGCCCGTGAGCACGAGTGGGATGTCAGCGCCATCTCGGCGGACGAGCTCGCGACCGTGCGCGAGTTCCTCTCCCGGCGGGGTGGGTTGCGCGCCGGACCGCGCGAGAACCTCGCGACGCAGCTCGCCGAAGCCCTACGCCCGCGAGTCGGAGGCGCTCCCGCGGCGCTGTCCCCCGAGGTCCTGCTCGAGGGGATCGCCGCCGCGAAGGCCGGCGGCCGCTGAGCGGAATCCAATCGGCGCCCCTCGCGACATAAGCTGCTCCCCTCTGAAACGAACCTGAGGAGCAAGCATGGGAGTTCTCGACGGGAAGGTCGCCATCGTCACCGGCTCGGCGCGGGGCATCGGGCGCGCGACGGCCGAGTTGCTCTCCGAGCAGGGCGCGAAGGTCCTCATCAACGACCTCGACGGCGACGTCGCGGAGCAGACCGCCGGGGAGATCGCGGGCGAGACCGTCGTCTACGCCGGCGACCTCACCAAGGAGGGCGCCTGCGACGAGCTCGTGCAGACCGCCATCGACTCGTGGGGCCAGCTCGACATCATCGTCAACAACGCGGGCTACACGATGGACGGGCCGGTGCACAAGATGTCCGACGGGCAGTTCCAGGCCATGCTCGACATCCACAACGTCGTCCCGTTCCGGGTCCTCCGCGCCGCCGCGCCGCACCTGCGCGAGCCCGCCAAGCAGGAGCGCGACCAGGGCGTCGAGAACTTCCGCAAGGTCGTGAACATCACGTCGGTCTCGGGCACCATGGGCAACGCGGGCCAGGCCAACTACTCCTCCGGCAAGGCGGGCGTGGTCGGGCTCACGCGGACGCTGGCCAAGGAGTGGGGCCAGTTCAAGATCAACGTCAACGCGGTGGCCTTCGGCTTCATCGAGACGCGCCTGACCGCCTCCAAGGAGGAGGGCAACGTCATCGAGAAGGACGGCGAGAAGATCCAGCTCGGCATCCCCGACCAGCTGCGCTCCATGGGCGCCATGCTCATCCCGCTCGGACGCCCGGGCACGCCTGAGGAGGCGGCCGGCGGAGTCTTCTACCTCTGCTCGCCGTGGTCGAACTTCGTCCACGGCCAGGTGCTCAACGTGACCGGCGGCCAGTTCACCGGCATGTCGACCTAGGGCCGCGACCCGCCGGTCGGGGAGCCATCCGGGGCGGCCGCGGTCAGGGCCGCGCCCGGGTGCCCTCGGGCATCTCCTCGGTCCAGCGGCGGCGCGCCGTGTCGATCACCTCGAGCGCGGCCTCCTTGGGATACCAGCCGTCGATCTTGACGACCTTGCCCTCCGGCGTCTTGTAGATGGAGAAGAAGTGGGAGATCTCGTCGCGCAGGGGCTGCGGCAGATCCTCGAGCTTCTCGTGGCCGTTCCAGTTCGGATCGCTCACGGGCACGCAGACCACCTTGTCGTCCTGCCCCTTGTCGTCACGCATCCGGAAGAGCGCGATTGGCTTGACGGGGATCACGCAGCCGGGGAAGGTCGCCTCGGAGACGCAGACCATCGCGTCGAGCGGGTCGCCGTCCTCGGCGAAGGTCTCGGGGATGAAGCCGTAGTCGGTGGGATAGACCACCGAGGAGAACAGGAAGCGGTCGAGCTTGATCGCCTCGAGGTGGGGGTCCCACTCGTACTTGTTGCGGCTGCCCTTGGGTATCTCGACGAGGCAGAGGAGGTCGCTGCTGTCCACGTCGGGGACTCTACGCCTCCCGTCAGCCCGCCGGCTCTCCCTCCGCGTCCGCGTTGGTCTGCCAGATCGGGCTCAGGCGCACCCGCCGCCCTCCGCGCTCGATCCCGGCGAACAGGGCCCCGCCGAGCCCGCTCGCGTGCCCGACGATGATCCGGAGCACCTCGCGCGCCTGGGGATGCTCGGCCGTGCCGGTGGGCGAGGCCCACGCGCGGGAGGCGATCGCAAAGCTCTCCGCCTCATAGCGCCCGAGGAGCGTCGCGGCCACGCGGTTGACGCCGGCGGGTGAGTCGAGGTGCTCGGCCACGTCCTCGAGGAGCACCACCCGGCTGCCGCCCGGAGCTTCGACGACGGCGAAGGGAGCGATCTCGGCGTCGGGTTCGTCGAGGGCCTCGATTCGCTCGTGGGCGAGCGCCCGCGCCGCGTCGAGCACCCCGCGCAGCTCTGCCGTGACGCGGGCGTCGTCGGACTGGGCGCTCACCCGAGCGTGACCTCGCCGAGCGAGAGCCGGGTGCCCGAGAAGTAGTCGCCCGCGGGCGAGGCGAGGTAGGCGGTGAGGACGGCGAGCTCCTCGTCCGTGCTCCGCTGCCCCGGCGCGATCGTCGTCAGGCGGATCCCAAAGCGCGCCCACTCGACCGAGAGGGTGCGCGCCATGTTCTCGAGACCGGCGCGCGCCGCCTCGGCGGGCGGCGGCGGAGCGAGGAGCACCACCTTGCCGCCGCGCCCGTCCGGGATCATGGCCGACTTCGCCGCCGCCGCGACGACGCTCCAGGTCGCGTCGAGCGCGTCGGGCACCGCCGTCAGCGCGCGCGCGTCGAGGACGAGCGTGTCGATCCGGTTGATGCCCTCGAGGCCGAGGTCCTCCTCGTCGGGGCCCGGCAGCTCCAGCCCGGTGACGTCCGCCTCGAGCGCGCGCAGCGGGTCGGCGAGACCGCCGCTCTGGCCCTGGCTGGGGCCCGCGAGGAGGATCGCGACCCCGGCGAGCAGGCGCGGGCGAAGGAGTTTGTCCACTAAGAGGCGGCGACTACGCGCCCGGCGGCGTGCGCCGTACCGGCGCGGGCTCCGGAAGCGCCTCCGCCGGCGGCGCCTCGACCGTGCCGGGGCGCTCGTCGCGCCCGGGGGGCGGTGGGAAGCCGGCGGCCTCGTAGGCGTCGCGCTCGTCGAGCGTCTCGCGCTCGAGCAGCGCGCGCGCCAGGCGCTCGAGGCGCTCACGATCCTCGGCCAGGCGCTCGCGCGCGATCGCGTAGCACTCCTCGACGATGCGCCGCACCTCGGAGTCGACGAGCTGGCGGGTGGCCTCGGAGGTCGCGCCGCTCTGGCCGGGGAAGAGCATCGGCTCCTCGTTCGGGCCGGGAAGCACCGAGACCATCCCGATCTTCTCCGACATCCCCCACCGCCCGACCATCTGGCGCGCGATGTTCGTCACCTGCTCGAGGTCGGACTCGGCGCCCGTGGTCACGTCGCCGTAGATGAGCTCCTCCGCGGCGCGGCCGCCGAGCGCGCCGATGATCCGCCCGCGGAGGTACTCCGCGCCGTACCCGTAGCGGTCCGTGGAAGGGGATTGGAAGGTCACCCCGAGCGCACGCCCGCGAGGCACGATCGACACCTTGCGCACCGGATCCGCGCCGGGCTCGAGCATCCCGAGCAGCGCGTGGCCCGACTCGTGGTAGGCGGTCCGCTCCCGTTCCTCCACCGAGAGCGTGATCCGCCGCTCGGCGCCGAGCACGATGCGCTCGAGCGCATCGGTGAAGTCGGCGAGCTGCACCCGCTCGTGCTCGCGCCGCGCGGCGGTGAGCGCCGCCTCGTTGACGAGGTTGCGCAGATCGGCGCCGACCATGCCCGGCGTGGAGGAGGCGAGGGAGTCGAGGTCGACGTCGTCGGCGAGCGGAACCGAGCGGGTGTGCACGTCGAGGATCGACCTGCGCCCCTTCTGATCGGGCGGGTTGACGACCACCCGGCGGTCGAAGCGGCCCGGGCGCAGCAGAGCCGGGTCGAGGATCTCCGGCCGGTTGGTCGCGGCGAGGACGATCACGCCCTCCGAGCCCGTGAACCCGTCCATCTCGGTGAGGATCTGGTTCAGCGTCTGCTCGCGCTCGTCGTGGCCGCCGAGCGAGGCGCCCCCACCGCGCTGGCGCCCGATCGCGTCGAGCTCGTCGACGAAGATGATGGCCGGGGCCGCCTTCTTGGCCTGGTCGAAGAGGTCGCGCACGCGGCTCGCGCCCACGCCGACGACCATCTCGATGAACTCCGAGGCCGAGAGGGAGAAGAAGGGCACGTTGGCCTCGCCGGCCACGGCGCGGGCCAGCAGCGTCTTGCCGGTTCCGGGGAGACCGGAGAGCAGCACCCCCTTGGGGATCATCCCGCCCAGGCGGCTGTAGCGGTCGGGGTTGCGTAGGAAGTCGACGATCTCCACGAGCTCCTCCTCCGCCTCGTCGATGCCCGCCACGTCGGCGAAGGTCGTGCGCTGCTCGGAGGCCTCGTAGCGCTTGGCCTTCGAGCGTCCGAGGCCGCCGATCCCTCCCCCGGCCGCACCCGCGGCCTTGCGCGCGATGAAGAAGAAGAGCGCGACGAGCAGCAGCGTGGGCCCGAAGCCGAAGATCAGCGTCTGCCAGAACGGACGCCCCGCGTCCAGGGGACGGGCGTTGATCACGACCCCCTTGGAGTCCAGCAGCGGGAAGAGCTTGGTGTCGGTGGCGAACGCGGGCGCGACCGTCTTGAACTTCGTCGTCGCGGCGGCGCTACCCGGAGGGTCCACGGGCTTCTTGAAGGTCCCCTGGATCTGGTCGTTCTGCGAGGAGACCTCGGAGACGTTGCCGCCCTGCACCTGGGCGCGGAACGTCGTGTAGGGCACGTTCGGGCGCTGCTCGCGCGAGGCGACCGAGCTGACGTACAGGTTGAGGATCAGGACGCCGGCCAGGAACCACCAGAACCAGCGGCCGCCCGGGGGCTTGAAGTTCCGCACCCCCCGCTCGGGCGGCTTGGACGGCTTGTGTCCCTCGACCCGCCAGGGCGAGCGGTCGGGCGGCGACGGCGAGGAGCCAGGCAGCCGGGGACGGGTCCGTGGTGATTCGGCCATGGGGCTACGGTCCATCCTAGACGCCGGACGCTACGGGCAGGCCGCGCCTGAGCGGCGGGGCGGACGCTCAGGCGGTCGCGGTGCGGCGGCGCTCGGCGAGCGCCTGCTCGCGCAGGCGGTGGCGGATGCCCTTGCGTCCGAGGCGCTCGAGTGCGGCGTAGAGGGTCTTGATCTCGGAGAAGATCTCGTCCGCGGCGGCCTGCTGCTGCTCGCGCGTCGGATTGGCGACGGGCGCGAAGGTGAACGCGTCGCCGTACTGCACGGTGACCTTGGGGAACTGGAGCTTCTTCCAGTTGCGCACCCGGGAGGAGCCGTAGATGGCCACGGGAACCACGGGCGCTCCGGTCTCGAGCGCGAGGCGACCGATGCCCGGCCGAGCCCTCTCTCCTAGCGCGCCGGTGCGCGAGCGGCCCCCCTCGCAGTACATCGCCATGCTTCCCCCGCGCGCGAGGACGGAATGCGCGGTGATCACCGCGTCCTCGTCGTGGTAGCCCCGGCGCACGGGAAACACCCCGCCGTGGGTGTAGACGAACTGCATGGGGCGCTTGAAGAGCTGCGACTTGGCCATGAAGCGCACCTTGCGGCGGATGAAGGCGCCGAGGAAGAAGTGGTCCATGAACGAAAAGTGGTTGGGCGCGAGGATGACCGGACCGGAGGCGGGCACCTTGTCGGCCGAGATCGCGCGCGCCCGGAAGAACGTCCAGCCGTAGAGCGCGGTGCACGAGCGCACCAGCTCGTACATGGGATCGGGCTCGCGCGTGCGCGAGCGCTCGTGGAAGCGGTCGAAGTACTCCTTCGGGCGGGGGTCCTTGTAGACCTGCGCCTTCATCGACGCGAGACTCTCTTCGCTCATGGGCCTTGCTCCCTCACCCTGAAGATTACCCGTGGCGTGGCGTGAGGTTTCAGCCGATTACCCGGATGCCGCGGTCCAGTCGCGGGAGCGCTCGAGCGCGCGCCGCCACCCGGCCAGCAGCGAGTCGCGCTCGTCGGCGCCCATCCCCGGCTCGTAGGCGTGCTTCTCGCGCCAGCTCCGCTCGACGTCGGCCTGCGTCCAGTGCCCCACGCCCACTCCCGCGAGCAGGGCGGCGCCGAGCGCCGTCGTCTCGGCGACCTCGGGCACGCGTACGGGGACCCCGAGCACGTCGGCCTGGAACTGCATGAGCCAGGAGTTGCTCGTCGCACCTCCGTCGGCACGCAGCTCGGCGAGGGGCTCCCCGGCCGCGTCCTCCATCGCCCGCACGGCGTCGACGGTCTGGTAGGCGATCGCCTCGAGCGCAGCGCGAGCGAGGTGCGCACGCCCGCTTCCGCGCGTGAGGCCGACCACCGTGCCACGCGCGTGCGGGTCCCAGTGCGGGGAGCCGAGTCCGGTGAGCGCGGGCACGAAGTAGACGCCGTCGTTGGAGTGAAGCGAGGCGGCGAGGCCCTCGGTCTGCGCCGCATGCTCGATCAGGCCGAGCCCGTCGCGCAGCCACTGCACGGCGGCTCCCGTGACGAAGATCGAGGCCTCGAGCGCGTAGGCGGTGCTCTTTCCTATCCCGGAGGCCACGGTGGCCAGCAGGCCCGGGGGCGCCTCGGGCGCCGACCATCCCACGTGCTCGAGCAGAAAGGACCCCGTGCCGTAGGTGTTCTTGCCGCGCCCCGGCTCGAGGCAGGCCTGGCCGAAGAGCGCCGCCTGCTGATCGCCGGCCACGCCGGCCACGGGGACGCGGTGGCCGTGCAGCGCCGCGGCGCGCGTCTGGCCGAGCACGCCGGCGCTCGGACGAATGGCCGGAAGCGCACGCTCGGGCACGCCGAAGAGCTCGAGCAGCTCGGGATCCCAGCGGCCGGCGCCGATGTCGTAGAGCATCGTGCGCGACGCGTTGGTGGCGTCGGTGGCGTGCTCGCCCGTGAGCTTGAAGATCAGCCACGAGTCGATCGTCCCGAAGAGCGCGCGCCCCTCACGCGCGCGCTGGGCGAGGCCGTCGACGTTCTCGATGAGCCACTCGAGCTTGGTGGCCGAGAAGTAGGGGTCGAGCACGAGGCCCGTGCGGGCGCGCACCAGCTCGAGCCACCCCGCCTCGCGCAGCTCCTCGCAGCGCGCCGTGGTGCGGCGGTCCTGCCAGACGATCGCGCGGTGCAGCGGCTCGCCCGTCTCTGGGTCCCAGACACAGGCGGTCTCGCGCTGGTTGGTGATGCCGATGGCGGCGATGTCTCCGGGCACCGCGCCGGCGTCCGCGAGCGCCTCGCCCGCTACCGCGTGGGTGAGCTCCCAGATCTCGGCGAGGTCGTGCTCCACCCAGCCCGGCCGCGGAAAGTGCTGGGCGAGCTCGCGCTGCGCGCGCCCGAGCACCTCCGCCTCGCGGTCGAAGACGATGCACGTGGTGCCGGTGGTGCCCTGGTCGATGGCGAGGATCACGAGCCCGCGCGGAGCCTACCCCGCGCCGCCGCACCGGCGGTTATCGTCCGCGCGCACCGGTCCCACCGCCCCTGTCCGCCGAGGAGGATCCCGCTGTGAGTGACGTCGAGGCCCACATCACGGGCACGGTCTGGAAGATCGAGGTCGAGGTCGGCGACTCGGTGGAGGAGGGCGACACGGTCGTCATCCTCGAGTCGATGAAGATGGAGATGCCGGTCGAGGCCGAGGACCCCGGCACGGTCAAGGAGATCTCCTGCGCCGAGGGCCAATCGGTCTCCGAGGGCGACACGCTCGTTGTTCTCGAGTAGCTCGGGGCCGGAGCCCCCGTCCTCGGCGGGGGAGGCCGACGAGGTCGCGGGCGGCGGCACGGTCCTGCTCGACGAGCCCGCGCCCGGCGTCGCGCGGCTCACGATCGCCAACCCCCGCAAGCGAAACGCGCTCGACCACGCGATCCTCGACGGGATCGCGCGGATGCTGCCCGAGCTCGACCACGCCTGCGTGATCCTCACCGGCTCGGACGGGATGTTCTCCGCGGGCTATGACATCGGCGACATTCCCGACGACGTGTTCGCGGTGGAGGCGGAGAAGCTCGTCGCCCACCCGTTCACCGCCGCGCTCGAGGCGCTCGAGGCCTACCCCTACCCGCTGCTCGCCGCGCTGCCCGGGCACGCGATCGGCGGCGGCCTCGAGCTCGCGCTCGCCTGCGATTTGCGGATCGCCGCGGGTTCGATCAAGCTCGGGATGCCGCCGGCCAAGCTCGGGCTCGTCTACTCCCACACCGGCATCCAGAAGTTCATCTCGGCGATCGGCGCGCCCCGCACCCGTGAGCTCTTCCTCCTCGGGCGCAACGTCGACGCGCACACCGCACTCGCGTGGGGGCTCGTGAACTGGGTGGTCGACGCCGACGCGCTCGCCGAGGAGGCGCTCGCGATCGCCCGCGAGCTCGCCGGTAACGCGCCGCTCTCGCTCTCGGGCAACAAGGAGATCATCCGCACGGTGCTCCTCGCCCCCGACCGGCTCGATCCCGCCGAGGAGGAGGAGCTCGTCGAGCTGCGCCGCGCGTGCTTCGCCTCCGAGGACCTCCGCGAGGGCGTGCGCGCCTTCGGCGAGAAGCGCGCGCCGGTTTGGCGGGGCCGTTAGGCTCGGGAGAGGATGGATGTGGACGTCGGCCAGCCGCTCGCGACGGACTACCTCCACATCCGCGACGAGCTGACCGAGTCGGAGATCGACTACCTCGAGCGCACGAGGGCGTTCGTGCAGGACGAGGTCCTCCCGGTGATCGGGGACTTCTGGGAGCGCGCGGAGTTCCCCTGGGAGCTCGCCCGTCGCCTCGGCGAGCTCGGCCTCGTCGGCGACGGCATCGAGGGCTACGGCTGCCCGCCGATGAGCGCGACCGCCGCGGGGCTCATCTCCATGGAGCTCAGCCGCGGCGATGGGAGCCTGGCCACCTTCCTCGGGGTGCAGGCCGGCCTGGCGATGCGGGCGATCTCGACGCTCGGCTCCGAGGAGCAGAAGGAGCGCTGGCTCCCACCCCTCGCCCGCGTCGAGGCGATCGGCGCGTTCGCCCTGACCGAGCCCGACCACGGCTCGGACTCCGTCGCGCTCGAGACCAGCGCGCGGCGCGAGGGCGAGGAGTACGTGCTCGACGGCGCCAAGCGCTGGATCGGCAACGCGACGATCGCCGACGTCGTCGTGGTGTGGGCGCGCGACGAGGAGGGCCAGGTCGGCGGCTACCTCGTCGAGAAGGGCACGCCGGGGTTCGAGCCGAGCGTGATCACCGGTAAGGGCTCGGTGCGCGCGGTCTGGCAGGCCGACATCGTGCTCGACGGCGTGCGGATCCCCGCCGAGAACCGCCTGCCCCACGGCAAGAGCTTCAAGGACACCGGCAAGATCCTCGCCGGGACGCGCAACCAGTGCGCGTTCAGCGCGCTCGGGCACGCGGTCGCGGCCTACGACGCCGCCATGACCTACGCCAAGGAGCGTCACCAGTTCGGCCAGCCGCTCGTCTCCTTCCAGATCGTCCAGCACAGGCTCGTGAAGATGCTCGCCGAGGTGGCCGGCATGCAGCTCTACTGCCTGCGGGTCGGCCGGCTCCTCGAGCAGGGCAAGCTCTCGGACACGATCGCCGCCCTGGCCAAGATGAACAACACCGCCAAGGCGCGGGAGGTGATCCTCGAGGCACGCGACCTCCTCGGCGGCAACGGGATCCTGCTCGAGAACCACGTCATCCGCCACATGGCCGACATCGAGGCCATCCACACCTACGAGGGCACGGAGACGATCCAGACGCTCATCGTGGGGCGCGACATCACCGGGGTCGCGGCCTTCCGCTAGCGCGCCGCCAAGCCGTCCGGGCGGCGACCTATGGTCCGGTGGAGCGTCTGTCGATCCGGAGGTTCCGTCCGCGCCATGCCGCCGCTCATCACCCGTGAGGAAGCCCGTCAGCTCGGCGAGCTCGAGGACCGTGAGGCCATCGAGGCGCTGATCGAGCGCGCGTGGCAGGCGCGGGTCGAGCGCTTCGGCGACTCGACCGACATGTGCTCGCTCGTCAACGCCAAGTCGGGGGGCTGCGCGGAGGATTGCGGGTTCTGCGCGCAGTCGCGCTTCGCCGAGGCCGAGACCCCGATGCACGCGATGATGGAGCCCGAGCAGATCCTCGAGCACGCGCGCGCGGCCGAGGCGGCGGGCGCGCACCGCTTCTGCATGGTCACCCAGGGCCAGGGCCTCTCCAAGCGTGACTTCGAGAAGATCCTCTCGGGCGCCCGGCTCGTCGCCGAGCAGACGAACCTCAAGCGCTGCGCGTCGGTCGGCCACATGTCCGCCGAGCGCGCGCGCCAGCTCCGCGAGGCGGGCATCCAGCGGGTGCATCACAACGTCGAAACGGCGGAGTCCTACTACGACGAGGTGTCCTCCACCGTGCGCTACGAGGGGCGGCTGCGCACGATCGACGCGGTCAAGGAGGCCGGGCTCGAGACCTGCGTGGGCGGCATCCTCAACCTCGGCGAGACGCGCGAGCAGCGCGTCGAGATGGCCTTCGAGCTCGCGGAGATCGACCCCACCTCGGTGCCCATCAACCTCCTCAACCCGCGGCCGGGAACCAAGTTCGGCGATCGCGACTACATGGATCCCTGGGAGGCGGTGAAGTGGATCGCGATCTTTCGGCTGATCCTCCCGGGGGCTCTGTTCCGCCTCTGCGGTGGACGGGTGGAGAACATCGCCGACCTGCAGCGCCTCGCGGTACGCGCCGGGGTCAACGGGGTGATGATGGGCAACTTCCTCACCACCCTCGGCAACACGCCGGAGGAGGACCGCGCGATGTTCGCGGAGCAGGGGCTGAACGTCTCGCCGCAGCCCGACAACGGCGCGCGCCCCCGGCCCGACAACCGCTCGGGCTGGCTCGAGGGTGAGACCCCCGACGTCGTCGGCGAGCTGCTCGCCGAGGGCGCTGCTCCCGCGAGCGCGAGCGCGAGCGGGGACGCCACGCTCGAAGTCCGGCTGTGGAACCCGGCGGCCCAACTTCGCTTCCGTCCCAAGAAGGCGCCGCCGCCGCGGCCCGACGGCGCGCCGAACGGCGGCCTCGGGCGCGAGACGCGCGAGGCCGCGGCGCGGCGAGCGGCCGCCGAGGAGGTCGCCGCGGCGTGATCGACATCGAGGAGCGGCTCGAGGAGCTCCACGACCTCGGGCTCCAGCGCCGGATGCGGCTCATCAGCGGGCCGCAGGGTCCTTGGGTGCTGCTCGACGGGCGGCCCGTGCTCCTGCTGTGCTCGAATAACTATCTCGGCCTCGCCGACCACCCGCGGGTCCGTGAGGCGAGCGCCGAGGCAGCGATGCGCTGGGGCGTCGGCGCCGGCGCCTCTCGCCTCGTGTCGGGGACGATGACGATCCACCGCCGGCTCGAGGAGCGTCTCGCCGCGTTCAAGGGCACGGAGAGCTCCGTGCTCTTCGGCTCGGGCTACCTCGCCAACCTCGGCGTGGTCTCGGCGCTCGCGGGTCCCGGCGAGGTGGTCTTCTCCGACGCGCTGAACCACGCCTCGATCGTCGACGGATGCCGGCTCGCCCGCGCGGAGGTCTTCGTCTACCACCACGGCGACATGGAGCACCTGGAATGGGGGCTGCGCGAGGCCGAGGGCCGCGGCGCGCTCATCGTCACCGACGGGGTCTTCTCCATGGACGGCGACCTCGCCCCGCTCGAGCAGATCGTCGAGCTCGCGCGCTCCTACAACGTGCGGGTCGCCGTCGACGAGGCCCACGCGGTCGGCGTGCTCGGCCCGGGCGGGCGCGGAGCGGTGGCGCTCGTCGGCCTCGAGGACGAGGTCGACGTGGTGGTGGGGACGCTCGGCAAGGCGCTCGGCTCCTACGGCGCCTACGCGGCGTGCGAGACGCGCATGGCCCGGTACCTCGTCAACGCGGCGCGCTCGCTCATCTTCTCGACCGCGCTGCCTCCGCCCGCGGTGGCCGGGGCGCTCGCGGCGCTCGAGCTCCTCGAGGAGCAGCCGCGGCGCGTCGAGAAGCTCCAGACCAATGCCGAGACGCTGCGGGCCGAGCTCGCGCGCGAGGGCTTCGCGGTCGCGCCGGGCGAGATGCCGATCGTGCCGCTGCTGATCGGCGACCCGGCGCTCGCGATGCGCGTGTGCGAGGCGGCAATCGAGCGCGGCGTCTTCGCGCAGGCGATCCGTCCGCCGACGGTCCCCGCGGGCACCTCGCGGCTGCGCGTCGCGGTCATGTCCTCGCACCGGCGCAGCGAGCTGCGCCAGGCGGCGGCCACGCTCGCCGACGCGGCGCGCGCGTGCGGCTTCGAGCCGGCCAGCGGCGTCACGCCGCGCGAGGCGTCCGGGCGGCCATTCGACGTCGAGGCGCCGCTCGCCCGCGCCGCCTGAGCGGTCGACGAGCCCAGGAGGGGGAGCGGTGCGCGGCTGCTTCGTCACCGGCACGGACACGAGCGTCGGGAAGACTCTCGTCGCCGCCGCCCTCGCCGCGACTCTGGTGGAGCGCGGAGTGCGGGTGCACGCCTTCAAGCCGGTCATCACCGGCCTGGACGAGGACCGCGCATCGGGCTGGCCGCGCGACCACGAGCTCCTCGGCGCGGTCACGGGACAGGAGCTCGAGGAGGTGGCACCGGTCGGCTTCGGTCCGGCCGTCTCCCCCCACCTCGCCGCCGAGCTCGCGGGCGAGCCGATCGACTTCGACGGGCTCGTGCGCGCCGCGCGGGCCGCAGCGTCAGGAGTCGACGCGCTCATCGTCGAGGGCGCCGGGGGCCTGCTCGTTCCCCTCTCCCCCGGCCGCTCCGTGCGCGACCTCGCCGCGGCGCTCGACCTGCCGCTGGTGATCGCGGCGCGGCCCGGGCTCGGGACGATCAACCACACGCTGCTCACGCTCGAGGCCGCGCGGGCGGTGGGCCTGCGGATCGCCGGCGTCGCGCTGACGCCGTGGCCGGAGGAACCGACCGTGATCGAGCGCTCGAACCGCCAGACGATCGAGCAGCTCGGCGAGGTCGAGGTGGCGGGGCTGCCGCTCGTGCGTCCCCTCGACAGCGCGACGCTGGCCGCGGCCGGTGGCCACTTGCCCGGCGAGTGGCTGGCCTGAGTTCCTCCTACCGCCCACCCTTCGCCGCGTAGGAGACGATCGAGGAGTCGATGAGCCACTCCACCGGCGCGCGGTCGTCGGTGTAGACGGGGCCGCCTCGGAGCGCGGGTCCGAGGCGCCGGGCGGCGCCGGTCGCGACGGGGCGCAGCTCCGCCGGCAGCGCTCGCGCGGCGGCCAGCAGGCGCCCGACGCTCAGCGGCGCCGTGCTCGCCATCACCAGCGAGTTCGTCGGCTCCACGGGATCGCGGACCACGGTCGGGAAGGCGGCGCGCATCGTCGAGGAGAGGACCCGCTCGAGGTCGCTCGAGTCCGAGGGGTGGCCGACGTTGACGATCACCACGCCCCCGGGCGCCAGCCGCTCGCGCACGAGCGCGAAGAACTCGCGCGTGGCGAGGTAGAAGGGGATGTAGGGCTGGCGGTAGGCGTCGACGAAGATCGCGTCGTAGCGCTTGCCCGTGCCCTCGAGGAACGGGCGAGCGTCGGCCGAGAAGGTCCGCAGCCGCGGCCCGCGGAGGTCGAAGAGGCGCCGGCCGATCCGCGTCAGGTCCCGGTCGATCTCCACCGCGTCGACCTCGGTGCCCGGGAAGTAGTGGCCGTAGGCGCGCGCCGTGGTTCCCGCCGCGTTGCCGAGGATCGCGATGCGCTTCGGCGGCGCGCCCCGACCGGCCCCGAACGGGAGGACGAGGAAGTCGTCCCAGTAGTTCTCCGTGAGGTAGGTCCCCGGCCGGTAGACGGAGTGCACCGCCAGCCCCTCGTTGAGCTCGAGCGCGCGGGCGCCGTCCGGTCCTTGGGTGACCCGCGCATACTGGTAGGGCGTCTCCTGCTCGAGGATCACCCGCCCGCCGTCGGCGCCCGCCTTGACCGTCCCGACGGGGATCGCGAGCAGCGCGACGAGCGCCGCGGGCGCGAGCGCGAAGCGCCGCCCCAGGCCGAGCACGGCGACGAGCGCGAGAGCGAGAGCGAAGGCCAGGAACGTGCGCCGCGTGCCCACGAGCGGGATGAGCAGGAGGGCGGAGAGGAAGGTGCCGAGGAGCGATCCGGCGGTTGATATCGCGTAGAGCCGCCCCGAGACCCGTCCCGCCTCCTCCACCCGCTCCACCGAGAGGCGGATCGCGTAGGGCGCCGCCGCCCCGAGCAGGAACACGGGCACGGCGACGAGCAGCAGCACCCCGACGAGGGAGCCGAGGAAGGCGCCGGCGGAGAGCGAGGAGAGGGCGCTCACCGAGGTGCGCAGGATCGGTCCGCTCACGAAGGGCACGACGGCGAGCAGCGCCGCGGCGAGCAGGACGAGGCGGCAGAGCCCCGCCATGTGCGGCGCGCGGTCGGCCAGGCGGCCCCCGACCGCGTAGCCGATCGAGAGGGCGACGAGCACGGTGGCGATCGTGTTCGCCCACACGATCGTCGAGGCGCCGAACCACGGGGCGAGCAGCCGCGCGGCGGCGATCTCGGCCCCGAGGCTCGCCGCGCCCACGACGAAGACGAGCAGCGCGAGCGGGGGCAGCGTGCGGCGCGGGCGCGGGCGAGCGGCGGCGGACACCGTGCGAGCGTAGATGACTGATTCCACGAGCCCGCGAAACGCGGTCGGGGTGCGGGGGTTTGCCGGTGGGGCTACCCCCGGGTAGCTCATGGGGTACCCCCGGGTAGCCCCTCAGGCAAGCGGGTGCCCGCGCGGCCCGCCCGGCGCCCCTTTCCGACCGCCCGCCGCTCTAGCGTCCCGGGGCGTGGAGCTCGACACCGCCCGCCTCGCTGCCGCCGACCGCCGCGTGCTCTGGCATCCGTTCACCCAGCAGCGAGGCTGGGAGGAGGAGGAGCCGCCGGTCCTGATCGAGCGCGCCGAGGGCACGACCCTCTACGACACGGAGGGGCGCTCCTACATCGACGGGGTCTCCTCCCTGTGGTGCAACGTCCACGGCCATCGCCACCCGCGCATCGACGAGGCGATCCGCGCCCAGCTCGACCGGGTCGCGCACTCGACGATGCTCGGTCTCTCCCACCCCCCGGCGGTCGAGCTCGCCGAGCGGCTGGTCGAGATAGCGCCCGCGGGCCTCTCGCGCGTCTTCTTCTCCGACAGCGGCTCGACCGCGGTCGAGGTGGCGCTCAAGATGGCCTACCAGTGGTGGGTGCAGCGCGGCGAGCCTCAGCGCACCGGCTTCGTCTGCCTGCGCGACGCCTACCACGGCGACACGATCGGCTCGGTCTCGCTCGGGGGGATCGACCTCTTCCACTCCCTCTACCGTCCGCTGCTCTTCGACGCCTGGCAGGCAGATCCCGGCGACGCGAGCGACCTCGCGGCGCTGCTCGCCGAGCACGGAGAGCGGGTCGCCGCCGTCGTGCTCGAGCCGCTCGTGCAGGGCGCGGCGGGCATCCGCCTGCAGCCCGAGGGCTACCTGCGCGCGGTGCGCGAGCTGTGCGACGAGCACGGCGTGCTGCTCGTCTGCGACGAGGTGGCCACCGGCTTCGGGCGCACGGGGACGATGTTCGCCTGCGAGCAGGAGGGCGTGGCACCCGACCTCCTGTGCCTGGCCAAGGGGCTCACCGGCGGCTACCTCCCGCTGGCCGCGACCCTCGCCTCCGAGCGGATCTACGAGGGCTTCCTCGGCGAGGCCGAGGAGCTCCGCACCTTCTTCCACGGCCACACCTACACGGGCAACCCGCTCGCGTGCGCGGCCGCGCTGGCCACCCTCGAGGTCTTCGAGGAGGAGCGCACGCTCGAGCGCCTCGCGCCCAAGATCACGCTCCTGCGCGAGCTCCTCGCCGAGCACGTGGCGCCGCTGCCCGCGGTGGCCGAGGTGCGCCAGCGGGGCACGATGGTCGGCATCGAGCTCGGCGGCTTCGCGCTCGCCGAGCGCATGGGCCACCGCGTCACGCTCGCCGCCCGGCGCCGCGGAGCGATCGTGCGCCCGCTGGGCGACGTCGTGGTGCTCATGCCGCCGCTGGCGATCTCCGAGGAGGAGCTCCGCCGCCTCGTGGAGATCACGGGCGAGGCGATCGCGGAGGCGAGCGGCGCGGCGCCCGCCCTGCGCGCCGCCGCGTAAGACCGTGCTAGTCCTCGACGGGCACGAAGTCCTTCTTGCGCGCGCCGCACACGGGGCAGAACCAGGTGTCGGGGATCTCCTCGAAGGCTGTTCCCGCGGGGATGCCGCCGTCGGGGTCGCCCTCCTCAGGGTCGTAGATGAAGCCGCAGGCCTCGCACATCCACTGCTGTTGGGTCTTCTCGCTCGTGCTCATGGCCGGTAAGGGTACGCACGTCCGCCGGTCGGGCGCCGGATAGCCTCACCCCGCGATGCAGGTCGATCGACCGGGACCGGGCGAGGAGCTGAACGACGGCGCGGAGACTCCCGCCCGGCTCGCGGCCACGGTGATCGTCCTGCGCGGCGGCGCTGAGAAGCTCGAGGTCCTCCTCGTCCAGCGCAACCCGGCGCAGCGCTTCATGGGCGGCGCGTGGGTCTTTCCGGGCGGGGCGCTCGATCCGGCGGACGGCAAGGGGCAGGCCGGGCTGCGCGCCGCGGCGATCCGCGAGGTCGCCGAGGAGGCCGGCGTCGCGCTGAGCGATCCGGCCGCGCTCGTGCCCTACTCGCGCTGGATCACCCCCGCCGAGGTCAAGGTCCGCTTCGACACCTGGTTCTTCCTCGCCCACTCCCCCTCCGACGCTGCGCCACAGGTCGACGGGCAGGAGTGCGTGAGCTTTCGGTGGAGCACGCCGGACGCCGCGCTCGCGGCCTATCGCCACGGAGAACTACAGCTCGTCTTCCCGACGATCAAGCACCTCGAGCAGCTCGGCGGCTTCGCGACGGCCGACGCGGTCGTGGAGCACGCCCGGGGACGCGAGGTGCGGCCCGTCCAGCCCAAGGTGCTCGGCTCCGGCGAGACCGCGCGCGTCGTGCTCCCCGGCGAGCCGGGATACGAGCGCTGAGCCGGCCGACGACCGGCCGTTTTCCCGCGGCGGCCGAATGGGAAGGCTCTCCGAGTCATGAGCGACTCCAAGCCAAAGGCCAAGGTCAAGCCGCGCGCCAAGCGCGAGAAGGCGGCCAAGCTGACCGTCGCGGTCACCGGTCCGACCGGGGACATCGGCTCGGCGCTCCTGCGCGCGCTCGAGCGCACCGGGGAGGTCGGCCGGGTGCTCGGGATGGCGCGCCGGCCCTTCGACCCCCGCGGCGCGGGCCTCGAGAAGACGGAGTACCGCCAGGGCGATGTGCTCGACCGCGACTCGGTCGATGCGCTCGTGGCCGAGGCCGACGTGGTGGTGCACCTCGCCTTCCTCATCCTCGGCTCCCACGAGGAGACCCGCAAGATCAACCTCGACGGGTCGCGGAACGTGTTCGAGGCGGTGCGCGACGCCAAGAAGTGCCGCCGGCTCGTCTACGCCTCCTCCGTCGCCGCCTACGGCTTCCACGAGGACAACCCCGAGCTGCTGCGGGAGGACGTCCCGACGCGGGGTACCGACGAGCACTACTACTCCCAGCAGAAGGCCGCGGTCGAGCGGGTGCTCGAGGATGTCCTCGACGGCTCGAGTGTCGAGACCTACGTGTTCCGCCCGTGCATCGTCGCCGGCCCCGAGGCCCTGCTCCTGATCGAGAACATCCCCTACGTGCAGATGGGGGAGAAGGTGCCGAGCGCCCTGCGCCGCTTCTTCGACGCCGTCCCGATGCTCAAGCCGGTGATACCCGACAACGGCACGCCGTTCCAGCTCGTCCACCACGACGACGTTGCGGCCGCCATGACCGCGGCGATCGTGGGCAGGGGAGAGCCGGGCGTCTACAACCTCGCCGGCGCCGGAAAGCTCACTATGCGCGACCTGGCCGACGCGCTCGGCTACTACTCCGTCCCCATCCCCGACGTGGCGATCGAGGCCACCGCCGAGGTCGTCTCCCGACTGCCGTTCATGCCCGCCGAGGCGCAGTGGGTCAACGTGATGCGCGTGCCGGTGATCATGGATACCACCAAGGCGCGCGAGCGACTCGGCTGGAAGCCCGCCCACAACGCCCTCGACACGCTGCGCGCCACCGTCGACGGCGCGCGCAGTGCCGAGCTCATCCGTTGAGCGGCGAGCCCACGATCACCCCGTACCGCGACGGTCCGCTGCTCGTTCGCGGACCGTTTCGCATCCAGGATCAGGACGGGAACGAGATCGAGGTGAATCGCAAGACCGTGGCGCTGTGCCGGTGCGGCAAGTCGCGCATGCGGCCCTTCTGCGACGGCACGCACGCGCTCGTCCGGTTCCGCGCGCCGAGCGGACGTGAGCAGCCGCGCTACGAGGCCTGATCAGGCGGTCGTCGGGGAGGAGAGTGGGGCCAGCAGCGAGCTGACGCCGTTCTCCCAGGCGTGGAGGAGTTGCGAGGCGAAGCGACCCTCGACCTCGAGCATGACCGCCGCACCCCACAGGATGTCGGAGACCAGGTCTGGGTCCTGCCGCGCCAGGCCCCCGGCCATGTCGACCCCGCCGATGCTCTCGTGTACCGCGTCGGCCTCGACGTGCTCGTCGTGGAACTCCGTGGCGTCGGCCCCGAAGCCGAGTCGCCGCAGGCCGTCTCCGTAGCGGCGATTGGGGATCGCCGAGGTCATCTCGCCCAGGGCGAGATGACCCACCACTGCGCCGCGCCACCGCCGATGCAGGCCGAACATCGAGATCACGTTTACCGTCGCGAGCGTGGTACCGGGTAGGCAGTCGACGTATGCCCCGTAGCGGGAGTCGAGCCCGAGCGCCCGCATCTCCCGCGCGAAGAGCTCCGCGTGTATGCGGTCCGCGTCTCCACCGCCGTACTCGTCGGCCTGTATCTCGACCATGGCCGCCTTCGCCTGCCCCGTCAGCCGCGGACGCGCCCAGGAGTGCGGATCAGCCTCCTTGAGCTGGTAGGCAGAGCGGTGAGCGACGAACTCGTGCACCTCCTCGAGGGTCGCCTGGCGCTGGATGTAACGGGCGAGCGACGGGGACTCGTCGGCTTCGGCGAGGGCGCGAAGCGCGAGGTCCATCGCGTCGGCGGCGCCCTCGGTGGGCGGGCGAGGAACGGCGCGCTCGAGCGCCTGCTCGAAGGCGCTCTCCAGCCGGCGACGGAGCTCCAGCAGCGTGGGCTCCCATTCCCATCCGTCCGCCACCCCCGGGAGGCCGCGGTAGTGCAGCTCGTAGCACAGGTACAGCGAGAGGTTGAGGTCCTCGTCCCCGAGCGGCTCCGCGCAGGCCGCGGGCTGGATGTCCGGCAGGGAGTGCGTCGGCTCGGACAGGTGCTCGAGCAGGACCTCGCTCGTCGCGCCTCGGGGCTTGGGGAGGGTCAACACCTCGAACACCTACCCCGGTCAGGGCAAACGAACCTGCTCACGAGCGCTCGGCGATCACGACCCGCACGTGTCCCGAGGGCACGGTCCTCTCCACGATCCGAGCGAAGCCGGCCGCCCTGAGCATCGTTCCCACCGCAGGCGCCTGACCGTCGCCCACCTCGAACGCGACCCAGCCCACCCCGTCGAGCTCCGCGGTGAAGCGTCGGTACACCGACAGCCCGTCGCGGCCTGCCCAGAACGCGCCGGGGGGCTCGTGGTACTCCAGCTCGGGTGGAAGCGTGCCTGCCCCCGCCGCTCCGTCGAGCGCCGCGACGTACGGCGGGTTGGACACCACCGCGTCGTAGGCGTCACCGGGCGCGCCCGCGATGCCGTCGGCTTCGAAGAACCGCACCGCGAGCCCGAGCCGGGCGGCGTTGGCGCGCGCGACCTCGAGCGCGTCAGCGCTGTTGTCGGTGGCTGTGACGTCTAGGTCGGGGCGCTCTCGCTTGAGCGCCAGCGCCACGGCGCCCGATCCGGTGCAGGGCTCGAGCACCCGGGCGCCCGCCGGGATCGCCAGGGCGGCCTCGACGAGCGGCTCCGTCTCGGGTCGAGGGATGAAGACCCGGGAGTCGAGCGCGATCTCGAGGCCGCGAAACAGCACGCGCCCCCGCACATAGCCGAGCGGTTCGCGACTGGCCCTCCGCGCCACCGCCGCGTGGAGGGCGGCCGCGGCGCCGGCCGACAGGCCGCCCTCCTGCCCCTCGCGGCCGGACCTTGCCGCGGCGTCGCGCACGAGGAGCTCAGCATCCCCGCGAGGATCGGCGCAGCATGCCGTCGTGAGCATCTCGGCGGCCCAGCGCTCCGCCTCGACCGCCGAGGTGCCCGTGCTAGGCGGCCCGCTCATACACCGAGACGTGCCGGCGGGAATGCGCGGTGAACGGCTCCCTCCTCCAACCCTCCGAGCGCTCTCGCAGCCGCAGCCCCGCGATCCGGGCCATCAGGTCGAACTCGCGGGGGGTCGTGTACTGGTTGACGTAGGCGTTGAGGCGCACGCCCGCCGCGGAGAGGTGGACATTCGTGACGTCCACCCTCTGGGTGACGCCGTCGTAGCGCTGGACCTGGATCTCCACCTGCCCCGAGTCCGAGAACCGAGGCTCGATCGCCTGACCGCCCCGGAAGTCGGCAGGGTCGATCACTCGCGCTTCGATCACGAAGACGCCGCCGGGCGCCAGGTGCCATGCGGCGTTCTCGAAGCAGCGGATCTGGTGCTCCGCAGTCGGCAGGCCGAAAATCGTGTGGAGGGCGAGGACGACCACGGAGAACTCGCCCTGGGCGCGGGCCTCCGCGAAGTCGCCGATCGAGACGGGGATGTCCGCGCCTCCCGGCTTTGCGCGAAGCTGCGCGACCATCTCGTCCGAGCCCTCGATGCCGGCCACGGGTATGCCTCGCGCGAGCAGAGGCAACGCGAGCCTCCCCGTTCCGATTCCCATCTCCAGGACGGGGCGCCCCGCACTGAGCTCGGCGAGCATCTCGACCGCCTCGGCCGTCTCCGGGACCGTTCGGTACAGCGCGTCGTAGTCCTCGGCCACGGCTCGACCGTAGGCCGCGGGATCGTAGGCGGCGGTGGGCGGGCCGCCGTCCGATCCCGCGTCTGACCGGTCGCTCTGGGGAACCGAGGCCATCGGCGGGCAGCCTTCAGCCGCCGCTCAGCACGTGCTGCACGACGGGGCGGCCGAAGCGCCGCTCGGCTTCGCCAACCACGTCGTCCTCGCGGTACTTCTCCTCGTCGTCGGCGCGCACGAAGACGACGACGCGGTCGGCCTCGAAGGTCGCCAGCGCGTCGGCGATGGCCACGAGCGGCTCGGCCTCCCCCGTGTCGCCCTCGGCCTGCACGCCGGCGTCCTTAAGGCTCTCGACGGTGCGCCCGGCGGACTCCTTGGCCTCCTCGATCGCGTCGTCGGCGTCAGAGACCCAGAAGGCCAGGCCCGAGGAGTTGCGCGCCTGGGAGACGACGCGAACCTCGGCGCCCTCCACCTCATCGCCCAGCACCCCACGCAGGGCCGCGGCGTCGACGGGCTCGGGGGCGAGGACGAGGACCTTCATGGCCGGCGGGAATCTACCGCGATCGCCGGGAGGGGCGGCGTTCGGCAGGGAGCGTCCGGTGCCGACGTCACGATGCCCCGCATGCTCGATGTCCGAGAGGAACTCCTCGCCCGCCTCGAGGCCCAGTACCGGTCGAGTGGCTGGGTACCCGTGCGCCGTGACGCGGCCGAGGTCCTGCACGCCGCGGGACCGGGAGGCGTCACGTGGTTCGGCATGGCGATCCTGCCCGACGACCTCAACTCGGCGGCGGAGCTTGGCGAGCGGATCGTCGATCTCTCGGCGCGGCGCATGCCGGGCGGAGAGCTCTGCGTCCTCGACCTTCTCCCCGCCCCGGAGTGCCACGACGCCGTAGCCGAGCTGCTCGCCCGCCTCGGGCTGGCCTCCAGCGCGAACATCTCGCTCTACGCGCTGCCCGCAGCGGCCGCGGCCTGATCCGGCGCGGGCCGCTCGACGAGCCCGACCGTGCGATAGAAGCGCCGGATCTCCTCCCGGGCCGACCGAATCTCGAACAGGTCGAAGATCGCGTCGTCGATCTCGTCACGACGAGCTTGGACGTCGGCGCCCGGGTCGTCCTGCAGCGCCGCGACGATGCGCCGCACCCGGTCGGTCACGAGCGCCTCGACCGCCGGCTTCGGACGCCGGAAGGGCAGCCTCTCGACGTAGCCGACGTCGGCCGTAGCGGTCGTGTTCACCAGCTTCTTCATGAAGTAGGTCGCCAGCGCGGAGTTGAGATACCCGAGCACGAAGAGCTCATCCACCGCGTTCTCCTCGACGAAGATCGCACTCCCCTTGTGCCCGAAGACCCATCCCTCGGGCATGAGCCGCGCCGAGACGCGACCGCTGGAGATGACGGAGTAGGAGAGACCTCGCGAGAAGTAGAAGCCGCGATTCTGCAGGCGCGGCTTCGCGGCAGTGCCGGCGGGAAGCCGGTTCCGCCGCTCCAGCTCGGCGACGGACTGCTCCGACCAGTCAATCGCCACCTGGGCCGGCCGCCAGTAGTCGCCGAAGCCCTCGCCCTTCGCGAACGGCACCCAGTGGGGGCGGTGAGCGGCGATGCCCCGTGCCCGTTCGTCGTCCGAGTGGATCGTGGTGACCTCCGTCTCGGCGACGGCCTGCGTCAACCCCGGGAAGGGCCGGTCGATTCCGGCCAGGAAGCGACGGTCGTCCGCGGTGGCGAGACCCTGTCGGCCCCGCGCCACGTCCCTTACGCAGCCCGACGACTTCGCAGACTCGAACACCTCCCGTGGCACACCCACGAAGAACGGCGTCCCGAGCAGCGCCTCGTACTCCTGTTGGCGCACGACGGTGACCTTCTCGGGTGGCGGCGACGAGAAGTCGGCCGGGTCCCGGATCGAGTCGACCAGCCGCATCTCGTTCACGGCACGCGCCGCCCGGTCGGCGCACTTCTCGAGCGTGGTGATCGCCATACCGGCGAACTGGAAGCTCACCCCCTCGAAGTGGCGGGTGTCGGTGAGGAGGATCTCCACGATCTTGCAGCGGTCAAGGATGTGCCGGCGCAGGGCGCCATGGGTCGACAGCGAGCGAAACGAATCGTTGGTGATCAGGCACAGACGACCCCCCTCGCGCAGCCGCTCGATCGCGCTGACGAAGAACATCGAGTAGGAGTCTGCGTCGCCGGTGGCCACGCTTCCCGCCGCGCGGTCCCCTGTTCGCGTCCCGAAAAGGCGCCGGTAGACGGACTCCTTGTACTTCGGCTTCTTGGCGCCGTAGGGCGGATTGCCCACGATGGCATCGAAGGTCAGCTCGTCGATCGGGGCGGGAGCGTCCACGCCTGGATCCCCCGCGACCACCCGCTCGGCCGCCGCCCGTTCACGTCCCTCGGTGGCAAGCACCTCGGGGGAGAAGAGCTCGGCGCCGGGGCGCTCGGGCGTGTGCAGGAGCATGTCGTGGACGAAGAGGTTGGGCTGCGTGCGGGTCCCTTGCTCGTCAAGGAGAAAGAGTCGGATGGCCGAGAGCGAGGTGGCGAACGTGTCGATGTCGGCGCCGTAGAGCTGTCGGCCGACGATCGCCTGGTAGGCGTCGGCCGCCGCGAACCCCTCGGCGCGGTAGAGGGCCGCGAGCTGCTCGTAGATGCCCTCCAGGAAGTGGCCGGAGCCCATGCAGGGGTCGAGCACACGCGAGTCGCGAGACAGCCGGAGCCGGGAGACCATGTAGTCGACGTCGCGCTGGGGCGTGTAGAAGGCGCCGAGCTTCGACTGCTGCGCACGGCGCCGGCGCGAGGAGAGCAGCTGCTGGTAGATGTCGCCGACGTGGTGGTTCGTCAGGCCACGGAAGCTCTTGGTCGAGAGGTCGTAGACGAGCTCGGCCAGCGTCTCCTTGCGGGGATGGAAGTCGTCGTAGGCGTCCTCTCGATAGACAAGCGGGAACCGCTCCTCGGCGAGGTCGAACGCCACCCGGATGAGCTCCCACCAGTGGTTCTGCTCGATCACGTGCTCACGGATCTGGCCGGTCAGGTCGCCCCGCAGTTCCCGGTAGGCCCGCTCGTCCTCTGATCGCCACTCCCCCGCCGAGTCGCGGATCTTGCGGCGCAGAAGGGCGAGGAAGACGGCGGCCGTGGTCGGCGTGGTCTCCGAGCGGGTGGCCGGGAGGAACTCCCGCATGATGCGGTAGAAGCCCTCGAGGTTCCGGTCCTCACAGAGGTTGAGGAAGAACACCTTGTTGAGGTAGTTCAGCGCCGCCTGGGTGACCATCTCCTCGATGAGCTGGCGCTCGTTCTCACGTCCCAGCTCGGCCACCTTGCGCTCATAGAGCCGGCGCATGAGCCGTAGCGCCTCCGGACGCGCGACAAGCCATCGTCCGAACGGCGTGAGCATCAGCGACGCCGGGTCGGGCGCGGTGACGATCTGCACCGCGTGGCCGACGTCGCGGCGCAGGTCGTCCTCGATCCGGTCGAGGTGATGAAGGAGGATCTCGAGGAGCCGCGGACCGGTGACGACCTCCTCGGCGAAGCGCCCTCGGGCGTGAGCGTCCTTGACGCGCTCCCACGTCCAGAGCTCCGAGAGCTCCTCGTACTCGACCGGACCGGAGCCGGACGTCTCAACCATCGAGCGCCGCCGGAAGAAGCGATTGCGCGACGGCTTGCCGCAGTAGAGGAGGAGAAAGGGCGGTGGCGTCTCGAAGTCCTCGCTCGCGGCGTACCCCTTGAGCTGGCGAACCGCCTCCGCGAACGCGGCCGGGGAGTCGATCGCATCGAAGCGCTTTATCTCGCAGAGCACCACGGGGGAGTTGCCCATGAGGTAGAGCCCGTCGTAGTGACCGCGTTGACGGCGGTCGAGCTTGGTCCGCAGTCGGCGCAGGGCCAGGTGGCCCTGCTCGAGGAAGTACTCGCCGTCGGCCTGACTGCGAACGCGGGGCGGGAAGCCCAGCGCGGCCATGTCCGGCTCGAAGAGCTTGGAGTGGACGTCCGCCTCGGTGAAGGCGCTCTTGACGCTCTCCGCGATGTCGAGGCTGGGCAGCGTTGGTGGACTCACGAGGCACTCGCGCGACGGTAGGCGCACGCCGGCCCGCGGAACAAGACCGACCGGTGAAGCAAGGCGCCCGTCATCGCGTCGATTCTCCCAACCCGCCCGGACTCAAGCCCCAGACACGGCGAGGCCGCCCCTCGCGGCAGCCGAACCTCAGCGCCTACTCCTCCGCCTGCTCGTCGGCGATCACGTGCATCACCGCGTTGATGAGCGCCAGGTGGGTGAAGGCCTGGGGGAAGTTGCCGAGGTGGCGCCCGCTCTGGGCGTCGAGCTCCTCCGCGAAGAGGTCGAGCGGCGAGGAGTGGCTGAGGAGGCGCTCGAGGAGGTCGCGCCCGCGGTCGAGCTCCCCGACCTCGGAGAGCGCGGAGACGAGCCAGAAGGAGCAGATGAGGAAAGTGCCCTCCTCGCCCGAGAGGCCGTCGTCGGTCTCCCCCGTGCGGTAGCGCAGCACGAAGCCGTTCTCGGTCAGCTCGTCGGCGATCGCGCACACCGTGGCGCGCGTGCGCGGGTCCTCCTTGGGGAGGAAGCGCACGAGCGGCATAAGCAGCACGGAGGCATCGAGCGCCTTGGTGCCGTAGTGCTGGCAGAACACGCCGCGGTCGTCCACGCCCCGGGCGCAGATGTCGGCGTGGATCTCGTCGGCCACCTTCTGCCAGCGCACGGCGAGCTCGGGCTCGCCGCGGATCTCCGCCAGGCGCGCGCCGCGGTCGAGCGCCACCCAGCACATGAGCTTGGAGGAGACGTAGTGCTGGGGCGCGCCGCGCGCCTCCCAGATCCCCTGGTCGGGCTCCGTCCACACGTTAATCGCGCACTCGACCTGGGCCTCGAGCACCGGCCATAGGCGCTGGGGGAGCCGCCCGCTCATCTTCGTGTGGAGGTAGACCGAGTCGAGCACCGCGCCGTAGACGTCGTGCTGGCGCTGGTCGAAGGCGCCGTTGCCGATCCGCACCGGCCGGGCCTCCTCGTAGCCGTTCAGGTGCTCGAGCTCGTGCTCGGTGAGGTCGCGCTCGCCGCCGATCCCGTACATGATCTGCAGGCCGCCGTCGTCGTTTCGCTTCAAATCGGCGACGTACTGCATGAAGTCGTCGGCCTCCCAGTCGAGGCCGAGCGCGTGCAGCGCCCACAGGGTGAAGGTCGAGTCGCGCATCCACGAGAAGCGGTAGTCCCAGTTGCGCTCCCCGCCGGGGGTCTCGGGGAGCGAGGTCGTGGGCGCGGCGACGAGGGCGCCCGTGGGCGCATAGGTCAGGCCCTTGAGCGTCAGCGCCGAGCGCTGGAGGTAGGAGCGCCAGCGATGGTCGGGGAAGTGCCCGGCGTTCAGCCACTGGCGCCAGAAGTGCGAGGTCGCGTCGAGGTGGCCGTCGGCCTGCTCGGCCGTGCGCGGGCCGCCGCGCGCCTCGGTCCACGAGAGAGCGCAGAAGCGCTTCTCTCCCTCGCTCATCGTGTGCCGCGCGCGGGCGATCGTGCCCTCGAGGCCGATCCGCAGGTCGCTCAGCAGGCGGATCGTCGTGGTGCCGTCGGTGGCGTCGGCGGCGTACCAGTCCTCGCCGGCCATCGTCCAGGTCGCGGGCGTGCGCGCGTAGTCGAACACCGGCTCGCAGGTCAGCTCCACCTGCACCTGCCCCTGGATGCACTCGATCGTGCGCACGAGCAGGTGGTCGGCGTCCTCGTCGGTGGGCGCGCGCACGTGGTCGGAGTGCCGGCCGCCCTCGTCGTCGTGCCACGGCCCGACGGTCAGCGCGTCGCGCACGATCACCCATCCCGACTGCGTCATCCACGTGGTCTCGAGGATGTTCGTTCCCGGCTCGTAGCGCCGGGCGCCCGGCACGTTGACCCCGTAGGGCCCGAAGCGAAAGCCGCCCGCGCCGCGGTCGAGCAGCGCGCCGAAGACGCTCGGGGAGTCGAAGCGCGGCAGGCAGAGCCACTCGATCGTCCCGTCGGGAGCGACGAGCGCACCCGTGTGGCAGTCGGAGAGGAAGGCGTAGTCCGCGATCGGCGGATAGGACGAGGTCGCCGGCGGGCGCACGGCGGCAGGGGTCGAGACGGTCGGCGTCACGCGTGCATTCTCTCCGGGGTGGCGGCGGAATCGGGGCCGTCGGGCACCCGACTAAGCTCCTTCGTCACCGTGAAGCTTCCCGCGTTTGCCCCCAAGGAGCCCGCCGCCCGCCTGCTGGAGGGCCGTCGCGCGCTCGTCACCGGCGCCGACTCGGGGATCGGGCAGGGGATCGCCTTCGAGCTCGCCGCCCACGGCGCGGCGGTCGCGGTCAACTACCTCGCGGCCCCCGACGTGGCCGAGGCGATGGTCGAGGAGATCCGCGGTGGCGGCGGACAGGCCGTCGCGGTGCAGATGAACGTGAGCCTTGAGGCCGACGTGCAGCGCGCCTTCGGCGAGGCTCGCGAGGCTCTCGGCGGCCTCGACCTCCTCGTCAACAACGCGGGTCTCGAGCGCAAGTTCAACCTCGTCGACATGCCGCTCGAGTGGTGGCAGCGCGTCATCGACGTCAACCTCACCGGCGCCTTCCTCTGCTCGCGGGAGGCGGCGCGGATCATGCTCGCGGCCGACGCCCCGGCCGCCGGCCGCTCCCGCGGTGCGATCGTCAACATCACGAGCGTCCACGAGCAGATCCCGTGGGAAGGCTTCTCCCACTACTGCGCGTCCAAGGGCGGCGAGAAGCTCTTCGCGCAGTCGATCGCGCGCGAGCTCGCGCCGCATGGGATCCGCGTGGTGAGCGTGGCCCCCGGGGCGATCGCCACCCCGATCAACGCCGACGTCCTCGCCGACCCGGCGGCGCGTTCGGCGGTGGAGGAGGAGATCCCGCTGGGACGCTGGGGCGAGGTCGCCGACGTCTCTCGCGCGGTCGCGTGGGTGGCCTCGGAGGACGCCCAGTACGTCGTCGGCGCGACGCTCTTCGTCGACGGCGGGATGACGCTCTACCCCAAGTTCATCTGAGCGCCGCGGCGCCGGTCGTGGTCTGATTCCGCGCTCGGGGGTTGTTCCTGGCCGCGTCCGGTGGTATGACTTCGGGAAGGCGGATCACGGCATCGTTCGAAGGAAGAGGAAGGGTCGAGAAAGACAATGTGTTTGGCCATTCCCGGTCAGGTCGTTGATGTAGTCGATGAGGAGAACCGTCTCGCCACCGTGGAGGTCGCGGGGGTTCGTCGCACGGTCTCCATCGGCTTGCTCGACGTGAACGGCTCCTCCGCCGGACCGGGCGACTGGGTGCTCATCCACGTCGGCTTCGCGATGTCGAAGATCGACGAGGGCGAAGCGAAGGCGACGCTGCGCCTGCTCGAGGAGATGGGCGCGGAGTACGAGCAGGAACTCGAGGAGCTCAAGGCAAGCGTCATCGAGTGAGGGCCGCGGTCTAAGGGCCGATCCCTTCGGGGGACCGTTCGGGTCGGTTCGCGTAGGCGCCCCAAGCGGCCGAAGGTCGGACGGGCCGACCGTCCGCTGGGCGTCCCGTTCGCGCTAGCGCTCTCGCCCGGTGGCCTGGCGAGGCTCACGGCCTCGGGCGGCGAGGCGAGGCGAGGTAGGGCCTATGCGCCAGGCTGATCGCGCCTCGCTCTGGCGTGTCCTTCCGCGTGCGCCGTCTGAGGGGTTGCGGCTTGCGCCGCGCGCTCGCGGCGCCTACGCTCACGGGCTCGGAGCGACACGCACCAGGCAGGAGCGGGTCGCGCATAAAAGCGATCATCGGACTGTCCGCCGTAGGCCGCCAGGCCGAAGGGCGCGACTGGACGGGAGGAACGATGCTCAACCCAGTCGGCCTGATTCGGCTCTCCGATCCTCTCGGCACGCGGGGACCCGCGGTCACGGGCTGAGGTGCGCCGCGTGCGCTCGCGCTCAACCCGCCGGCCCAAGTCATGAACGTCGGCTCGGCATCGACCGGCTCCCGGGTCAGCGTCCTCGACGCCGACCCGGAGCTCGCGCGCTGGCTGACGCCGGGTGAGATGGGCGCCGCTCGTCGCGACACCGTGGTGCCGGTCATGGTGGTCAACTTCGGCGCGTGGGCGCCCGAGGCCCCTCGCGCGTGCGGGTGGCGCCACCTCGGCTACCTCGTGCTCGAGGGCGTCCTCGCGCGCGACGAGGAGCTCGCCGGCTCGATGACGACCGAGCTGGTCGGGCCCGGCGAGCTGCTGCAGCCGTGGACCGAGGAGGGCGACGACGCGCTCGTGCCACATCGCGTCACGTGGACCGTCCTCGAGCCCGCCCGTCTCGGCGTGCTCGGGCCTACCTTCGTCGCCTCGAGCGCGCGCTGGCCGGTGATCACGGCCGCCCTGCTCGGGCGCGCCGTACGCCAGGGCTCGCGGGCCGCGACGCTCCACGCCATCTGCCAGCTCAGCCGCGTCGACATGCGACTGCTCGCGCTGTTCTGGCATCTGGCCGAGCGGTGGGGCCGGGTCGGCGCGGACGGCGTGGTGCTTCCGCTGCGCTTGCCCCACGCATCTCTCGGCCACCTGATCGGCGCCAAGCGCCCGACCGTGACCCTCGCGCTGCAACGGCTGGCCGAGCGCGAGCTCGTTCGGCGCTGTGAGGATGGGACGTGGAGCCTGCCGAGCACGCCCCCGCCGGAGCTCGGCGCGCTCTCACCGCTGCTCTCGACTCCCTGAGGTTGGTTTAGAACTTCGGGCGTTGCGGGGTAACCGGCGCGCTGGCGCACCGAGCGCCGAGCCGCGACGGTACGCAGATGCGAGAGAGGGAGGACCGCCGGCGTGCCTGGCGATCCGAAAGGACAGCGTGACCGGATGAGCGTCTCCGCCTGCGGAACGCACTGCGTCACGTGCTCCGACGAGGCGCTGCCCATGGTGGTGCGACGAGTCGACGAGGCTCGTGGCCTCGCGCTCTGCGAGGACGAGGCCGGCGCCCGCTCGAGCGTCGAGATCGCCCTCGTGGAGCCCGTGGCGATCGGCGACACCCTGCTCGTCCACGCAGGGACGGCGATCGCGTGAGGTACGTCGACGAGTACCGCGACGCCGAGCTCGGCCGGGCGCTCTCGGGCGAGATCCTCGGGCTCGTCGAGCCCGGACGGCACTACAAGCTCATGGAGGTGTGCGGCGGCCACACGCACTCCATCTACAAGTACGGGATCGACGACCTCCTGCCGGCCAACGTGGAGCTCGTCCACGGGCCGGGCTGCCCGGTGTGCGTCATGCCGATGGGCCGGGTGGACGACGGCATCGCGATGGCCCACCAGCCCGGGGTGATCTTCACCTGCTTCGGCGACATGATGAGGATCCCGGGCTCCGACGGGACACTGCTCGACGCGAAGGCTGCGGGCGCCGACGTCCGCATGGTCTACTCGCCGCTCGACGCGCTCCGGATCGCCAAGCAGAACCCCGACCGCGAGGTCGTCTTCTTCGCCATCGGGTTCGAGACGACCGCGCCCTCCACCGCGCTCACGCTCAAGCGCGCGAAGGCGGAGGGGGTCACGAACTTCTTCTGCATGTGCAACCACGTGACGATCGTCCCGCCGCTGCGCGCGCTGCTCGACTCGCCCGACCTCCGCCTCGACGGCTTCATCGGCCCGGGGCACGTCTCCACGGTGGTCGGCGCCCGCCCCTTCGAGTTCATCTCCGCCGCCTACCAGAAGCCGCTCGTGGTCGCCGGCTTCGAGCCGCTCGACGTCCTGCAGTCGATCCACATGATCCTGACCCAGCTCGCCGAGGGTCGCTGCGAGGTCGAGAACCAGTACAAGCGCGTGGTCCCCTACGAGGGCAATCTGCGCGCGCTCGAGATCATGGCCGAGGTCTTCGAGCTGCGCCCTCACTTCGAGTGGCGCGGGCTCGGCTTCATCTCCCAGAGCGCTTTGAAGCTCTCCGACGCCTACGCCGACCTCGACGCCGAGCGGCGCTACCCCGTGCCCGGCGTGCGCGTCGCGGACCCCAAGGCGTGCCAGTGCGGTGAGGTGCTCAAGGGCGTCATCAAGCCCTGGGAGTGCAAGGTGTTCGGCACCGCGTGCACCCCCGAGCGGCCGATCGGCACGTGCATGGTCTCCTCGGAGGGCGCCTGCGCCGCCTACTACAACTTCGGCCGCTTCGCCCGCGAGCGCGAGGTGGTGTGAGAGTGGCCGACTCCGCCCCCACCGCCGTCTCCGACCGCGAGCAGAAGATCCTCGGGATCATCGAGACCGCGCGGGCCAAGCGGGCGAAGTTCCGCGACACCCACATCACGATGGCCCACGGTGCGGGAGGCCGCGCGACGCAGGGCCTGATCGAGGGCCTGCTCGTGCCCGCGTTCGGCTCGCAGACCGGCACGGAGATGGGCGACGCCGGCATCGTCTCGGTGGACGGCCTCGGCCTCGCGCTGACCACCGACTCGTTCGTGGTCAAGCCCATCCGCTTCCCCGGCGGCTCGATCGGCGACCTCGCGGTCAACGGGACGGTCAACGACCTCGCCATGGCCGGGGCGCGGCCGCTCGCCCTATCGCTCTCGCTCATCCTCGAGGAGGGGCTTCCCGCCGAGGAGCTCCGCGCCGAGGTCGAGGCGATCGCCGCCGCCGCGCGCGCCGCCGAGGTGGAGATCGTCGCCGGTGACACCAAGGTCGTCGAGCGCGGCCACGCCGACGCGATGTACGTGTGCACGACGGGGATGGGCCGGATCGACTCTCGGGCGCGCCTGTCACCCTCGGCCATCCGCCCCGGCGACCGCATCATCGTCTCGGGCTCGATCGGCGAGCACGGGACGGCGATCATGCTCGCCCGCGGCGAGTTCGAGCTCGAAGCCGCCGTCGAGTCGGACACCCGCTCGCTGTGGCCGGCCGTCGACGCGCTGCTCGAGGAGGCCGGTCCCGCGCTGCGCTGCCTGCGCGACGCGACCCGCGGCGGCGTGGCCTCCGTGCTCAACGAGCTCGCGCGCGCCTCGGAGGTGGCGATGGTCGTCCACGAGGCGGCGGTGCCCGTCCATCCCGTCGTCGCGGGCGCGGCCGAGATCCTCGGCATCGACCCCATGTACGTCGCCAACGAGGGCAAGCTCGTCGCCTTCGTGGCGCCCGAGTCGGCCGACGCCGCGCTCGCCGCGCTGCACTCCGTGGAGGGGTGCGAGCAGGCCGTGGAGATCGGCGAGGTCAAGACCGAGCCCTCCGGGATGGTGCTCGTGCAGACCGCCTTCGGCGGCAAGCGCGTGATGGACCAGCTCGTCGGCGACCCCCTTCCCCGGATCTGCTGAGGATCACGCGTGCACGAGCTCTCGATCGCGGAGGCGGTGGTACGGATCGCCACCCAGCACGCCGCCGGGCGCCCGGTCGCGAAGGTCGAGCTCAGGGTGGGCCACCTGCGACAGGTGGTGCCCTCCGCGCTCGAGTTCGCCTTTGAGCTCGTGGCCGAGGGCACCGAGCTCGAAGGAGCCGAGCTTGCGATGGAGGTCGTGCCCGCCGCGGGGATCTGTCGAAGCTGCCGGGCCGAGAGCGTGCTTCCGGACTTTCCGCTGCAATGCGGGGAGTGCGGAGGCCTCGACGTGCAGGTGATCAGGGGCGAGGAGCTGCTGGTGGACTCGCTCGAGTTGGAGGAAGAGATGTCGACGACGAACGGAGGAGTGGGTTATGGCTGCTGAAGCGCCTACGGCTGCTGGTGTAGAGGAGGTCCACATCCTCTGGATCTCGGAGGGCATGAGCTGCGACGGAGACACGATCTCCATCACCGCAGCCGGTCAGCCCAGCATCGAGGACGTGCTCCTGGGCGCGATCCCGGGGCTGCCGAAGGTCCACCTCCACAACAAGGTCCTCGACCCGACGCTCGGTGGGGAGGAGTACCTCAAGCCGTTCCGCGAAGCGGCCAACGACGAGCTCGACGCCCCGTTCGTCCTCGTGATCGAGGGATCGATCCCCAACGAGAAGATCAACGGCGAGGGCTACTGGACCTCGATGGGCAACGACCTGGTCACCGGCGAGCCTCTCACGATCAACTGGTGGATCGACCAGCTCGCGCACCGGGCCTGGGGTGTCGTGGCGGTCGGCACGTGCGCCACCTACGGCGGAATCCACGCGATGGCGGGCAACCCGACCGGCTGCATGGGCCTGGCCGACTACCTCGGGTGGGACTTCCGCTCGGCCGGGGGGCTGCCCATCGTCAACATCCCCGGCTGCCCGGTGCAGCCCGAGAACTTCATGGAGACGCTCACCTGGCTGCTCTACCAGGCCGCCGGGCTCGCTCCGGTGATCCCCCTCGACGAGCAGCTTCGCCCGCAGTGGATCTTCGGCAAGACGGTGCACGAGGGCTGCGACCGCGCGGGCTACTACGAGCAGGGCGACTTCGCCAAGGACTACAACTCGCCCAAGTGCCAGGTGAAGATCGGCTGTTGGGGCCCGGTGGTCAACTGCAACGTGCCTAAGCGCGGGTGGATGGCCGGCATCGGCGGCTGCCCCAACGTCGGGGGCATCTGCATCGGCTGCACGATGCCGGGCTTCCCCGACAAGTTCATGCCGTTCATGGATGCGCCTCCCGGCGGAAGCGTCTCCTCGGCGATGACCGGTGCCTACGGGTCGCTCATCCGGCGCCTGCGCGGCATCACGAACAAGACGCTCAACGAGGAGACGAAGTGGCGTCACAACCGCGACGAGCTCACCACGGGCTATGAGCCGCGGTGGGGCAACTAGGTCCGAATGACTTCGAGGCAGTGAGAGGAGACCGGTAGATATGGCCGTTCGGGAGAGAGTAGAGCCGGAGGCGGGCAAGATCGTCGACATGTCGTGGGATCCGATCACTCGGATCGTCGGCAACCTCGGCATCTACACGAAGATCGACTTCGAGAACCGGGAGGTGGTGTCGTGCAAGGCGACATCCTCCATCTTCCGGGGCTACAGCGTGTTCATGAAGGGCAAGGACCCGCGCGACTCGCACTTCATCACCAGCCGCATCTGCGGCATCTGCGGGGACAACCACGCCGTGTGCTCGGTCTACGCGCAGAACATGGCCTACGGGGTGAAGACCCCGCCGCTCGGCGAGTGGATCATCAACCTGGGTGAGGCGGCCGAGTACATCTTCGACCACATCATCTTCCAGGACAACCTGGTGTTCGTGGACTTCTGCGAACAGATGGTGAGGGACACGAACCCGAGCGTCATGGACAAGGCGGAGAACACCGACGCGCCCGGCCGCGACACGCACGGCTACCGCACGATCGCGGACATCATGCGCTCCTACAACCCGTTCGTGGGCGAGACGTACAAGGAAGCGCTGCACATGAGCCGGGTCGGGCGGGAGATGATTTGCCTCATGGAGGGGCGCCACGTGCATCCCTCCACGATCTATCCCGGCGGGGTGGGCACCCAGCCCACGCCGACGCTGTTCACCGACTACCTGTCGCGGCTCCTGCGAGTCTTCGACTTCATCAAGAAGGCCGTCGCCATGAACGACGACGTGTTCGACTTCTTCTACGAGGCGCTGCCCGGCTACGAGGAGGTCGGCCGTCGACGGATCCTGCTCGGGTGCTGGGGCGCGTTCAACAACCCCGAGCACGTCGACTACGACTACAAGAACATGGAGCACTGGGGCAACGAGATGTTCGTCACCCCGGGCGTGGTGGTGGACGGCGAGCTCGTCACCACCAACCTCGTGGACATCAACCTGGGGATCCGCATCCTCCTCGGCTCCTCCTACTACGAGGACTGGACGAACGAGGAGACGTTCGTCCCCAAGGACCCGCTCGGCAACCCGGTCGACAAGCGCCATCCCTGGAACCAGACGACGCTCCCCAAGCCGCAGAAGCGCGAGCTCGACGGCGGCAACTACTCGTGGGTGATGAGCCCGCGCTGGTTCGACAAGCGCACGGGCGACTACCTGGCGCTCGACACGGGCGGCGGTGCGCTCGCGCGGCTGTGGGTCACCGCGCTGGCCGGCAAGGTCGACACGCCGTACGTGAAGGCGACGGGCCACAGCGTGCTGATCAACGTTCCCCAGACGCCGAACACCCCGGAGCAGACCCTGGAGTGGAAGATTCCGCAGTGGTCCAACGCGATCGAGCGCGACCGCGCACGGATCTACTTCATAGCCTACGCCGCGGCGATGGCGCTGCACTTCGTCGAGCAGGGGCTGCAGGAGGTCCGGTCGGGTAACACGAAGGTCTTCGAGAACTTCGAGGTTCCCGACGAGGCCATCGGCTGCGGCTTCCACGAGGCGGTGCGCGGCGTGCTCTCGCACCACCTCGTGATCCGCGAGGGCAAGATCGCCAACTACCACCCCTACCCGCCGACGCCGTGGAACGGGAGCCCGACGGACTCCTACGGAACGCCGGGGCCCTACGAGGATGCGGTGATGGGCCAGCCGATCTTCGAGGAGAACGGACCCGACACGTTCCGGGGCATCGACATCATGCGGTCGGTGCGCTCGTTCGATCCGTGCCTGCCGTGCGGAGTGCACATGTACCTGGGCGGAGGCAAGACGCTCAAGCAGGTGCACTCGCCGATGTTCGGCGCCCAGAACGGCTAGGGGCACGAGCGACGTGGACGACACGACGGCACAGGAGCAGGTGGCGAGGGTCGAGGCTCTCCTCGAGGAGGTCGAGACCCTCGCCGACCCGGCGGGGCGCGCCAAGGCGACCGAGGTCGCCCAGGCGCTGCTCGAGCTCTACGGCGAGGGGCTCGAGCGGATCGTGGCCGTCCTCGCCGAGCGCGACGAGGACGGCGGGCTGGCCGAGACGCTGGCCGAGGACGAGCTGGTCTCCCACCTGCTGCTCCTTCACGACCTCCACCCCGTGCCCGTCGAGGTGCGCGTACACGGGGCGCTCGAGGGGGTGCGGCCCTACCTCGAGTCCCACGGTGGGAACGTGGAGCTCGTGGGGATCGCGAACGGCGTGGTGAGCCTCCGGCTCGAGGGGAGCTGCAGCGGCTGTCCCTCGTCGACGATGACGTTGAAGCTCGCCATCGAGGAGGCGATCCGCAAGGCCGCCCCGGAGATCGAGGAGATCGAGGCGGAGGGCGTGGCGGAGTACGAGCACGTGCCGGCCGCCGGGCCGGGGCTCATCCAGCTCGGGGTGCAGGAGGAGCTCGTCGCCGACTCGGGATCGGGACTCATCCAGCTCGGGGTCTCGCCCGCCCTGCGTCCCGAGCCCGTGGCGCCTCAGCCGGCGTGGGTGATGGCCGGGGGCGTGCCCGAGGTCCCCGGCGGCGGGCCGGTGCTGAAGACGGTGTCCGGGGAGTCCCTGCTGTTCGTGAGGCTCGAGGGCAGCATCTACGCCTACCGCCCTGCGTGCGCGGAGTGCGGGGAGTCGCTCGAGGACGCCGCGCTGAGCGGGGCGGAGCTCGTCTGCCCCGAGTGCGAGCGCCGCTACGACGTCCGCCGGGCGGGCCGGAGCTCCGATCCGGGGCTCCATCTCGATCCGGTCCCGCTCCTGATCGACGGGTCCGGCCTGGTCAAGGTCGCGCTGGGCTCCGTGGCGACGGCCTAGACCGTGGGCGCCAACGGCACTCTTGGCTCCTCGCGGCTGCGCCGGCTGGCGCAGAGCCCGACCGAGCCGCTGCCCTCCGCCGTCCAGGAGCGCTGCGAGCTGTGCAACGAGCCGATCCCCTCCGAGCACCGTCACCTCATGGATCTCGACACGCGCGAGCTGATGTGCGCCTGCCAGCCGTGCAAGATCCTCTTCGACCGCGGGGCGGCGGGCGGCGGCCACTACAAGCTGGTCCCCGACCGCCGGCTGAGCCTCGTCGACCTCGAGCTGAGCGACCCGCTGTGGGACGGCCTGCGCGTCCCCGTGGACATGGCGTTCTTCTTCCACTCCACGGAGGCCGGTCAGGTGCAGGCCTTCTATCCGAGCCCGATGGGCCCGACCGAGTCGCTCCTGAAGCTCGAAGCGTGGCAGGAGCTCGAGCAGGCGAACCCCGTACTGCGGTCGATGGCGCCCGACGTGGAGGCCCTGCTGGTCAACCGCTCACGCGGCGCGCGCCAGCACTGGCTCGTGCCCATCGACGAGTGCTATGCCCTCGTCGGACTGATCCGCACCCGCTGGCGCGGGCTCAGCGGCGGCAAGGAGGTCTGGGGCGAGATCGACAGGTTCTTCTCAGAGCTTGACGGGCGCTCCCGTCCCGGAAGCAGGCAGGACGGTCGTAAACCAACGAACGCGGCGGCCGTCAGCGCCGTCGGCACCCAGGAGGCAACATGGCGAGGATAAAGCTCGGAAAGAAGCAGGACACGAAGATGGCCCAGCCCACGCACGTCCCCGGGACGAAGGCGGGTAACTCGGTGGGCAACTACGAGAGCGCGGTGGGCCACAACGCCGACGGGACCCGCACGGCCGAGGCGTCCACGGGCATCAACCCCAGTGCGCACGGACCGATCGACCCCCGCATGCCCAACCTCTCTCCGGCCTAGGAAGGGCGGAGGGGCATGGCCGCCACGCGCCCGGAGGCGCTCGCCGAGGCCGGCTCGGTGCCGCGTCTCGATTTTGAGATCGTGGACGGCGGAACGCTCGAGTACGCCGCCGCGCCCTCGTTGCGCTTCGGCCTGCGCATCGAGAGCGTGCGCGGCCAACCGATCCGGTCGATCATGCTCGAGACGCAGATCCAGATTCCCGCGCGGCGGCGCTCCTACGACACCGCGACGGAGGTGCGGCTCGCCGAGGTCTTCGGCGCGCCGCACCAGTGGGCGAGCACGCTGCGCACGCTGCCCTGGCTCCGTACGACGCAGGTCGTGCCGCCCTTCACCGGCAGCACCGTCGTCGACATCCCCGTTCCCTGCACGTACGACTTCGAGGTGACGGCCTCCAAGTACCTCGACGCGGTGAGGGACGGCGAGGTGCCGATCGAGTTCCTCTTCGGCGGCACCTTCTTCTACGCGGGCGCCGACGGCCGGCTCCAGACGGGCCGGATCGGCTGGGATCAGGAGGTGGAGTACCGGCTGCCCGCGCGCGTGTGGAGGGAGACCATGGACCGCTACTTCCCCGACACCCCGTGGCTGCGGCTGCGTCGGGACACCTTCGACCGTCTCTACGCCTACAAGGCGCGGAACACCCTGACGAGCTGGGAGAGCACGATCGACTCTCTCCTGCGCGCCGCCGGCGAGGACGGCTAGCCCGTGGACCCGGTGAGGCAGATCGCCGACGCGGTGCTCTACGAGGGCTACGTCCTCTGGCCCTACCGCAAGTCGGCGATGAAGAACCAGCAGCGCTGGACGTTCGGGGGCGTCTACCCCGAGGCCCACAGCGCGCGTCGCGGCGGCGTCGACGACCCGTGCAGGATGCAGACCCAGGTCCTCGTCGAGGGTGACGAGCAGACGACTCTCGACGTCACGGTGCGCTTTCTCCACGTGGTCGAGCGCCAGATCCTGGAGACGGACGCGCAAGGTCGCCTCGCGCCCGTGGAGGAGCTCGTTCTCGGCGAGGAGCGCCATCTCTCCTGGGACGAGGCCACGGAGCGCGAGATCGCCGTAGGCGCGCGCTCGCTCGGGGAGCTCCTCGAGGGCCCGATCCGCACCGAGATCTCCATCCCCGCCGCGATCCGGCACGAGGATCTCGAGGACCCCGCGGGCCGGCGGGCCGGCGCGGTCGCGCGGAGCTGGCGCACGCTCGAGGGATCCGTCGAGGTGGCGGCGGAGCGCCTCGAGCCGCGGCTCTTCCGGCTCACCGCACGCATCGCGAACATGAGCCCGTGGAGCGAGGGGGGCCGCGAGGACGCGCTGCGGCAGACGTTCTGCTCCACGCACACGGTTTTGCGCGCCCAAAACGGCGAGTTCGTCTCGCTGACCGACCCGCCCGAGCCCCGGACCGCGGCGGCGCGCGACTGTCAGAACGAGGGCACCTGGCCCGTGCTCGTCGGGGAGGAGGGCGAGCGCGGCACTCTGCTCTCCTCGGCCATGATCCTGCCCGACCATCCGCAGATTGCTCCCGAGAGCCCGGGCGACCTCTTCGACGGAGGGGAGATCGACCAGATGCTGGTCCTCAACATCCTCACCATGACCGACGAGGAGAGGCGCGACATGCGCGACGCGGACCCGAAGACCCGCGAGATCCTCGAGCGGACCGAGGCGCTCACGCCCGAGCAGCTCATGCGCCTGCACGGCGCGGTCCGTGAGTTCGGGATGGCGCGATGACCGACCCGACTTCGTACTGGGAGGAGCTCGAGCGCCCGGGCCCCGACTCGGTGACGGTGGCCGGGGTCGAGCTGCGCAGCGGCAGCCGCGTGCGCCTCACTCCACGGGCCAAGGGCGACATCTTCGACGTTGCCCTCGCCGGGCGCACCGCGGTGATCGACACGATCGAGACCGACATGGAGGATCACCTCCACTTGGTCGTGACGATCGAGGACGATCCGGGCCGCGACCTCGGCGAGCTGCGCCGGCCCGGGCACCGGTTCTTCTTCTCCATCGACGAGGTCGAGCCGCTGGGGCCGGCGGAGCCCGCGCCGAGCGCAACCGGGCCGCGAGTGCTGGTCGCGGGCATCGGGAACGTCTTCCTCGGCGACGACGGCTTCGGGGTCGCCGTGGCCGACCGGCTGGCGCGCCGGGAGCTCCCCGCGGGCGTGCACGTCGAGGACTTCGGCATCCGCGGCATGGACCTCTCCTACGCCCTCGCCGACTACGACATCGCCGTCTTCGTCGACGCCACGCCCCGCGGGCAGGCGCCGGGAACTATCTACGTCATCGAGGCCGATCCCGAGGCCGAGGGAGCGGTTCCCGAGGCGCACGGCATGGATCCGGTCAAGGTGCTCGCCCTGGCCCAAGAGCTGGGGCGCATGCCGAGCCGGGTGATCGTGGTCGGGTGCGAGCCCGCGACGGTCATGACCGGAGAGGAAGAGGACATCGTGGTCGAGCTCTCAGAGCCCGTGCGCGCAGCCGTCGGGGAGGCGGTGCGCGTGGTGGACGATCTACTGGCCGAGCTCACGTCAACCGAGCAACCCGAAGGAAAGGCGCAATCGCAATGAGCGACATCCGGATCACCCCCGCCGTGCAGAAGGCGACCCTGCTGGGCCTCCTGGCCCTGATCATCAGCGCCCTGGTGGCGCAGAGGCCCGAGCTGCAGAGGTATATGAACATCAAGTCCATGTAGGCGAGAAGCCGTCGAGAATCCCTGAACGGAGAGACATGCATCGAACGAAGGTGAGGGTCGTCGAGGACGCGCTCGACGCCAACAACACGATCGCGCGGGCCAACCGTGCGGACTTCGACCGCCACGAGCTCACCGTGGTCAACCTGATGAGCGCGCCGGGAGCCGGCAAGACCACGCTGCTCGAGCGTACGCTCGCCGACCTGCCCGGCGGCGTACGCGCCGGGGTGCTCGAGGGCGACGTGCAGGGATCCCTGGACGCCGACCGCCTGGCCGGGCTGCACATCCCCGTCACCCAGCTCAACACGGACTCGGGCTTCGGGGGCGAGTGCCACCTCGACGCGAACATGGTCCGCTCGGCGCTCCCCGCGCTGCCACTCGACGAGCTCGACCTGCTCGTGATCGAGAACGTGGGCAACCTCGTCTGTCCGGCCGAGTTCCGCGTCGGAGAGGACGTACGGATGATGGTCTCCTCGGTCACCGAGGGTGAGGACAAGCCGCTCAAGTACCCGCTCATGTTCCGCCAGTGCGAGCTCGTCGTCATCAACAAGGTCGACCTGCTCGAGCACCTCGACTTCGACCTCGAGCTCTTCGAACACCATCTGGACGCGGTGAACCCCGGCGTTCCGCGCATGCTCGTGAGCGCGCGCACCGGCGAGGGAATCGGGGGATTGCGCGAGTGGCTGCTCGAGCTGCGCGCGCGCACCGCGGCACCGGCGTGAGCACGAGCGCCTCCTCCTCGACCCGACCGCTCACCGGCCGCGTTGAGGAGCTGCTCGAGCGCCGGACGGAGGCCAACCAGCGGTTCTTCGACGCCGAGGCGGAGCGGATCGCCCGCCTCTGCCACCGCATGGCCGAGCGCTTCGCGCGGGGGGGCCGGCTCCTGGCCTTCGGGCGCTCCCCGGCGGCGCGCTCCGACGTGCGCCACGTCGCGGTGGAGTTCGTCCACCCGGTGATCGTGGGCAAGCGCGCGCTGCCCGCGATCGGGATGGCGGCCGAGGGCGGCCCGCTCGAGACCCAGGTGGCGCTCGTGGTCGAGCCCGACGACATCGCGATCGCCTTCGGGACCGAGGACGGCGACGATGACACCGCCGCTGCCCTCGCCGCGGCGCGGGCGTGCGGTTGCCTGACCATCGCCTTCTCCCCGGCCGGAGCGGAGTGGGACTTCGAGCCGGGCGTCGAGGACCCGTTCGTGCGCCAGGAGCTCGCCGAGACCCTCTACCACGTGCTCTGGGAGCTCGTCCACGTCTTCTTCGAGCACCGGGGCCTGCTCGAGGGTCGCACGAGCGAGCCGGTGCACGACACGGGCGCCTCGAGCTTTCTCTATCCCTTCCTGGGCGAGCAGGAGACCGACCTCGAGGCAGTGCTCGCCGACGTGCGCGCCTCCGTGCTGCTCAAGGCCGCCGACATCGGCGCGCTACGCGCCCGGACGCTCGGCGAGGCCGGCGAGGTGCTCCCCGCTGCGGCCCATGAGCTGCGCTCTGCCTTCGAGAACGGGGGCAAGCTGCTCGCGCTCGGCAACGGCGGCTCGGCCACCGACGCCATGGACGCCGTGGCCGACTTCCGCACGCCTCCAGCGCAGTGGCCCGCGCGCCCGGCGCTCGATCTCACCGAGGACTCGAGCATCCTCACCGCGATCGCCAACGACATCGGCCCCGAGGCGATCTTCGCCCGCCAGATCATCGCCTACGGGCGTCCGGGCGACGTGGTGCTCGCGATCTCCACGAGCGGGGGCTCGGCCAACGTCATCGCCGCGCTCGCCGAGGCCCGGCGCCGGGGCCTGCGGACGATCGCCATGGTCGGCTACGACGGCGGTCGGATCGCCGACGAGCGGCTCGCCGACCATGTACTCGTCACGCGCTCGGAGCACGTCCCGCGCATCCAGGAGGCGCAGGCGAGCGTGTACCACGTGCTGCGCGAGCTCGTCGAGCTCGTCGGCGCGAACCCGATATTCGCGGACGCGGAGGTGACGCATGAGTGAAGGCCAGCTTGGCACGGACGTCTTCCACTCGGGGCTCCGTGGGGTGATCGCGGCGATGGCCATGACGGGGATGCGCACCTTCACGGTCGATCTGGGCATCGTCGAGCAGACGCCGCCGCAGGCGATCGCGAAGCAGAGGCGGGCACGGGGGGTGCTCCGACGGGTGCCCCGCAAGCGCCGGCGCCCCGCAGTCGAGCTCGGGCACTGGAGCTTCGGCGGGTTGGCCGGGGCGGGGTTCGGCCTGCTTCCCGACGCGCTCCGCCGTCGGGCGTGGGCCGGTCCCGCCTACGGCCTGCTGACATGGCTCGGCTTCGAGCTCGTGCTCGCGCCCGCGCTCGGGCTCTCGCAGGCGCGGGAGTTGCGGCTCGTCGACCGCACGGCGCTGGCGGCCGACCACCTGCTCTACGGGCTCGTCCTCTCCGAGGGTCGGCGCCGCCCGCAGGAGTAGTCCGGTTGGCCACGGACGCGCCCCGGCGCCGTGTGCGCGCGCGCGTGGAGGGCACCGTGCAGGGCGTGGGCTTTCGCCCGCACGTCTACCGGGTCGCCACCGAGCTCGAGCTCGACGGCTTCGTGCTCAACGACGAGCGCGGCGTCCTGCTCGAGGTCGAGGGCGCGGACGCCGGCATCGAGTGCTTCCTCGCGCGCCTGGCGGCGGAGGCCCCCGCGCTCGCCGCCGTGGAGCGCGTGCGCCACGAGACGGTGGCCCCCACCGGAGTCGGCGGATTCTCCATCCTCGAGAGCGCGCGCGCCGGCGAGCCCGCGGCGCTCGTCTCTCCCGACACGGCGACGTGCGCCGAGTGCCTCGCCGAGCTCCTCGATCCCTCCGACCGGCGCTACCGCTATCCGTTCGTCAACTGCACGAACTGCGGTCCCCGCTTCACGATCATCCGCGGGGTCCCCTACGACCGGCCGCTCACCACGATGGCCGGCTTTGGGATGTGCGCCCTCTGCCGGGCGGAATACGAGGACCCCCGCGACCGCCGCTTCCACGCCCAGCCCAACGCCTGCCCGACGTGCGGGCCGACGGCGCGGCTGCTCGACGCCGCCGGCGATACGGTCCTGCTCGAGCCGGCGGTCGACGCCGTGCGCGCCGGCGCCCACGCGTTGCTCGCCGGCTCGGTGCTCGCCGTCAAGGGGCTCGGCGGCTACCACCTGGCGTGCCGGGCCGACGATGCGGCCGCGGTCGAGCGCCTGCGTTCACGCAAGCACCGCGAGGAGAAGCCTTTCGCGCTCATGGTCGCCGACGTCCGCGCGGCCGGCGAGCTCGTCGCTCTCGGCGCCGAGGAGGAGGCATTGCTGCTCGATCGCGCGCGCCCGATCGTCCTCGCGCCGCGGCGGGCCGAGGCGCCCGTGGCCGCGGGGGTGGCTCCGGGCGGCCGCGAGCTCGGGGTGATGCTCCCCTACACCCCACTGCACCACCTGCTGCTCGAAGACGTGGCCACGCCGCTCGTGCTCACGAGCGCCAACGTCTCCGACGAGCCGATCGCCTACCGCGACGAGGAGGCGATCGCGCGATTGGGGGCGATCGCGGACCTCTTCCTCGTTCACGACCGCCCGATCCACATGCGCACGGACGACTCGGTGCTGCGCGCGGTGCGGATCGGGGAACGGCGGCGTCCGCTCGTGCTGCGGCGCTCGCGCGGCTACGTGCCCGCGAGCCTCGAGCTTCCAGTGGCCGCCGGGCGCCCGGTGCTCGCGTGCGGCGCCGAGCTCAAGAGCACCTTCTGCCTGGCCAGGGGCTCGCGGGCGTGGGTCGGGCACCACATCGGGGACCTCAAGAACTACGAGACGCTGAGCTCCTTCGAGGAGGGCGTCGCGCACTTCGAGCGCCTCTTCTCCGTCACGCCCGAGCTCGTCGCGCACGACGAGCATCCCGACTACCTCTCGACGGCCTACGCGCGGGCGCGCGAGCACGTGACGCTCGTGGGCGTCCAGCACCACCACGCCCACCTCGCGGCCTGCCTGGCCGAGCACGGCGAGACCGGCCCGGCGGTGGGCGCCATCTACGACGGCACGGGCTACGGGAGCGACGGCGCGGTGTGGGGCGGCGAGCTGCTCGTCGGCGACCTCGCCCACTGCGAGCGCGCCGGGCACCTGCGCTCCGTGCGACTTCCGGGCGGTGAGCGCGCGATCCGCGAGCCGTGGCGCATGGCCTGCGCCTGGCTCGTGGCCGTCCACGGCGCGGAGCCGGCGCTGCCTCCGACGCTCTCCGGCGCGGTCACCCCCGCCCGCTGGAGCGCAATCGCTCGCCTCGCGCTCGGCGGCCTGGCCGCTCCGGAGACGACGAGCGTCGGGCGCCTCTTCGACGCGGTCGCGGCGCTCTGTGGCCTGCGCCCCACCGTAACCTACGAGGGCCAGGCGGCGATCGAGCTCGAGGCCGTCGCCGAGGCCGGCGAGCACGGCGCCTATCCGCTCGAGGTCGTGGAGGGAGCCCGCATAGAGCTCGACGCCCGCGCGACCGTCGAGCACGTCGCCCGCGATGCGCGGGCGGGCGCCGGAGCGCCCGTGATCGCAGCACGCTTTCACGCCGCCGTCGCGCACGCCACCGCGCGGGCGTGCGCTCTCGCCGCCCACCGCCACGGGACGCGGACAGTGGTGCTCTCCGGCGGCGTCTTCCAGAACCGGCTGCTGCTCGAGCGAACCGCAGCCGAGCTTCTCGCCGCCGGGCTGCGCGTGCTCACGCCCGAGCGCCTGCCCCCAGGCGACGGGGGCATCGCCTACGGGCAGGCGGCGGTGGCGGCGGCGCGCTCGGCCGGTCCTTTTCCTGAGAGGGGCTTGCAATAGCGGTCATCCCTCACTAGGTTCGCGTTGCGCTTGCCCCGGCTGAGGGTGACTCGAGAGGGAGGGATCGTCATGACCGCGAAGCTCGTCTCACGCCGCACCCGCGTCAAGGCGGCGTTGACGCCGTCGGAGTGGAGACGAGCCGTCGCGCTCGCGTGCGCAGTTCTCGGCCTTCACGTCGTCGGCTTCCTCACTCTCTTCGCCTTCGTGGTGCCCGCCCACTTCAGCCTCGGCGGCGGCGGGGTGTTCGGCCTGGGAGTCGGCATCACGGCGTACACGCTGGGCATGCGCCACGCCTTCGACGCCGATCACATCGGCGCAATCGACAACACCACCCGAAAGTTGATGAACGACGGTCAGCGCCCGCTCGGCGTCGGCTTCTTCTTCTCGCTCGGGCACTCCTCGATCGTCTTCGCGCTGGCCGCCGCGTTCGCGTTCGGCATCAAGGGCCTGAGCGGTGCCGTCAAGAGCGACAGCTCTGCGCTGCACAAGGCGACGGGCCTGATCGGACCGAGCGTGTCGGGAGCGTTCCTGTTCATCATCGGGATCCTCAACCTGGTCGTGCTGATCGGCATCGTGAGGATCTTTCGGCGGATGCGCCAGGGCGACTTCGACGAGGCCGAGCTCGAGGAGCAGCTGAACAAGCGTGGCTTCATGAACCGGTTCTACGGCCGCGCGACGCGCGCGGTGAGCAAGTCCTGGCACATGTATCCCGTCGGGCTCCTCTTCGGCCTCGGCTTCGACACCGCCACCGAGATCGCGCTGCTCGCCGTCGCGGGCACCGCCGCCGCCGGCGGCCTCCCGATCTACGCGATCCTGTGCCTGCCGATCCTCTTCGCGGCCGGGATGTCGCTGCTCGACACCATCGACGGCGCGTTCATGAACTTCGCCTACGGGTGGGCCTTCTCCAAGCCCGTGCGCAAGATCTTCTACAACATCACGATCACGGCGCTGTCCGTCGCCGTCGCCCTCTTGATCGGGACGATCGAGCTGATGGCGGTCTTCGCGGACAAGCTGGGGCTCACCGGCCAGCCGTGGGACTTCGCGTCCAACCTCGATCTCAACCTCGTCGGCTACGGCATCGTCGGACTGTTCGTCGTGACCTGGGTGATCGCGCTCGCCGTCTGGCGCTTCGGCCACATCGAGGAGAAGTGGTCGGCGAAGCTCGAGCGAGAGCCCGCCTGAAGCGGACGCGCGGCCGATGACGCTCGCGCCCCATCCTCCCACCGTCGCGTTCACCAGCCTGGAGGACGCCGTGAGCATCCTGCGGCGCGCCGGGTGCCGGATCTCGGCGGCGCGCCGGGTGCTGCTCGAGGCGCTGTTCGCGGCCGACGGTCCGGTGTCGGCCGAGCACCTCGCGGCCGGCCTGGACGGTCGCGTGGTGAGCTCCGATCTCACCTCCGTCTACCGCAACCTCGAGCGCCTCGAGGAGCTCGGAGTGGTGCGCCACGTGCACCTCGGCCACGGGCCCGGGCTCTACGCGCTCGCCGGCGTCGACCGCGAGTACCTCGTCTGCGAGCGCTGCCACGAGGTGCGCACCGTCTCGAGGCCCGACCTCGACGTCATCCGGGACCACGTCCGCACGAGGTTCGGGTACGAGGCGCGCTTCAGCCACTTCCCCATCGCGGGCCTCTGCCCACGGTGCGCCGGCGAGTCCCCGACGACCTGAGGGTCGCGGAGGGACCTAGGCGACCTGAGGGCCGCAGAGCAAGTCGGGCAAGGACGCAGGGAGCGTGGCGTGCGCGAGCACGCGAGCGACCGAGGACACCGCCCGGCGCCGGTATGCGGCCGTCAGGTCAGGCGCCGCCGTAGACGACGACCATGTCGGTCACCACCCCGACCACGAAGCCCAGCGTGAGCAGCAAGAGGCCGAGCTCGCGATGCCCGTAGCGCCGCATCCCGTTCCAGACCTCGCCGATCACGTAGAGGATCGCGCCGGCGGCGAGGGCGTAGAAAGCGAGCTCGAGGGGCTGGCTCGTGACGTTGTAGCCGACGATGGAGCCGAGGAAGGTGGGGCCTCCGCTGATCAGACCGGCGAGGCCGAGCCAGCGCCACGACGGCTTGACGTCGCCGAGCGGGCCGACGATGCCAAAGCCCTCCGTCGCGTTGTGCAGGGCGAAGCCGATGATGAGGACCGTCGCCAGGCTGATCGCGCCGGAGCGGGCCGAGACCCCGATGGCCAGTCCTTCGGCGAAGTTGTGGATCCCGATCGCTGCGGCGATGGTGAGGCCCGTGCGCAACGCGCGACGGCGCGCGATCTCCGCCTCGGTGACGAGCGCCTCGGCGTGGCCGGGCGGCAGCACCGCCGCCGAGGATCCGCCGGCGATCGGTGCCCGGCGCGGCCCGACGGGACGCATCCGTCGCTCGAGGAAGGCGAGCCCGGCGCTCCCGGCCCCGAAGCCGACGGCGAGGACGAGCGCGAGGCCGATCGCCTCGGCCAGCGAATGGGAGGGGTGCGCTCCCTTCAGGCCGCCGACCGTCTCCTCGACGATCCCGAGGGCGTGCTCGCCCACGTCGACGAAGACGAAGGACAGGACGCCGACGGCGAACATCGCCAGCCCCACGCGGCCACGGTTCGAGAGGAGCCGCAGGCGGCCGATCGGCAGCCCGAGGTAGATGGTGAACCCGGCGAGGGCCCCGAGGGCGACGGTCTGCGTGAAGGACACGGGCTCGAAGTTCGGACTCGAAGAGGCGCCCACGACGGCGCCACGAGGCCGAACATAGCACGTTAGGGGTCCCTAAGACCAACTGATCGGGTCGGAATCCCCGCGGGGAGCCGGTGCTCGTTTCAGTTGAGCGCCGGGAGGAGCTGCTGCGCCTCGCGGTTGAGCGCGGCGAACTCGCCGGTGAGGATGAGCACGCCCATCCCCACGAGCACGATCCCCCCCACGGCCACCACGGCGCGGTAGTGGCGCTTGACGCGCTCGAACGCGGAGGTCATGTAGCCGAAGAAGAGCGAGGTGGCGATGAACGGCACGGCCAGGCCGGCGGAGTAGCTCGCGAGCAGGAGCGCGCCGTGGCCCTCGGAGCGCGACGCCGCGGCGGCGGTGAGGATCGCCCCGAGCGTCGGTCCGATGCACGGCGTCCAGGCCACGGCGAACGCGGCCCCGGCGACGAGCGGACCGCCCCGGCCCGCCCGGCGCATCAGCCCGTCGACCCGCCATTCGCGGTTCAGCCGCGGGACGAACGGCGTGAGCAGGAAGAAGAGCCCGAGCAGGATGATGAGGACGGCCGAGGCCTTCTCGAAGACATCCTTGTGGTCGTTGAGCGTCGCGCCGATGGCCGTCGCCGAGAGCCCGAGGGCGACGAAGATCGCCGAGAAGGAGAGCACGAAGAGCAGGCTCGGCCCGAGCACGCGGCGCGCGCCGGCGCGGTCGAGCTCGCCCGGCGCCACGCCGGCCACCGCGGAGAGGTAACCCGGGACGAGCGGCAGCACGCACGGGGAGAGGAAGGAGACGAGGCCGGCGATGAGCGCCGCGGCAACGCCGATGCCAGAAGCCGGATCCATCGTCCCCCGAGCCTACCGACGCGCCGAGCTCGCCCGTGGACGCGGATAGCCTTCCCCCGCGTGTCCTTCTCCGTGCAGATCGGCCTTGCGCTCGCCCTGGCCACCGCGATCGTCTCGATCGTCGGCTTCCTCCTCAAGTTCAAGGGAGCGGTCGCCGCGCCCCCGGTGCAGTGGAGCCGTCCCGTCCGCTCGTCGGTCGCGCTCTTCCGATCCCCGCTCTACGCCCTCGGGATCGTGGTGGCCATGGGCTCCTGGGGGCTCCACGTCGGGGCGCTCGCGCTCGCGCCGATCTCCCTCGTGCAGACCGTGATCGCCGGCGGGCTCGTCTTCCTGACCGTGGTCGCCGATCGCCTCTTCGGGCTGGCGGTCACCCGCCGCGAGTGGGTCGGCGTGGCCGCCACCGCGGTCGGGCTCGCGATCCTCGCCGCGACGCTCGAGCGCGGGACGACCGGGGCGCAGTCGCACTACGCCGCCGCCACGCTAGCCCTCTACGTCGGCTCCCTCACCGCGCTCGGCGCGCTGGCGTGGGCGCTCGCGCGCAACACGCACCGCGGGGGAGGGACGCTCGCGCTCGCCGCGGGCCTCCTGTGGGGCGCCTCTGATGTCTCGATCAAGGCGCTCAGCGGGCATCTGCACGCGCTCGGCGTCGGCGTCCTCCTACACCCGCTCGCCCCCGCGATCCTCGTGCTCTCGCTGCTCGGGTTGCTCGTCTCCGCGCGCTCGCTCCAGATCGGCGAAGCGGTGCCCGTCATCGCGGTGACGAGCGCGGCGGCGAACGTCTGCACGATCCTCGCGGGGCCGGTTGTCTTCGGCGAGCCGGTCCCGGCGAGCGCCTCGGGGCTCGCGCTGCGAGTCCTCGCCTTCGCGCTCGTCATCGCCGCGGCGGCGCTGACGCCTCCACCGATCGCCGAGGTCGGCGTCAGCCGCGATTAGCGCGAGGCGGCCGGGCGCGTGGAAACCGAATCTATTCTCCGGTCGCGACGTTAGAGTGAGGGAGAGCACCGTGGAAGCCTCAGCACTCCAAGCTCCCGTACGCCTGGGCCGGACTCGCCGGAGCCTGTCTCCGCCGCTGCTGAGGCTGCGCTCCGACGAGCAGCTCGTCACCCTCTTTCGCGCCGGCCACGAGGAGGCCTTTCGCGCGATCCACGATCGCTACCGCGCGCGGCTCTTCGCCTACGTGCGCCAGATGCTCGGCGGCTCTCGCCCCGACGCCGAGGACGCGCTGCAGGATGTGTTCGTGCGCGCCTACCGGGCGCTGCGCGACTCGGAGCATGACGTGGCCCTGCGGGCCTGGCTCTACCGCGTCGCGCACAACCGCTGCGTGGACGAGCTGCGCCGCCCGGTCCCGCCTTCGCCCGAGGTCCTCTCGATCGTGCGTGGGCCCGAGGCCGACCCGCTGGCCGAGACCGTGCGGCGCGAGAGCCTGCAGCGCCTCGTGATCGACGTGGGTCGCCTACCCGAGCAGCAACGCTCGGCCCTGCTCATGCGCGAGCTCAACGGCCTCACCTACGTCGAGACCGCCGCGGCGCTCGGCACGAGCGTGCCCGCGGTCAAGTCGCTGCTCGTCCGCGCGCGGATGGGACTGGCCCAGGCCGCCGTGGCGCGGGACACGGGCTGTGCCGGCATCCGCCTCGACCTTGCGTCGGCTCACGACGACGGAGGACGCGCGAGCGCGCTCACCCGACGTCACCTGCGCGACTGCCCGTCCTGCCGGGCCTACCGCGGCGAACTGCGCGGCGTGTCCCGCGAGCTCGCGGCGCTCGCGCCCCCGATCGGGCTGTCGGCCGCGATCGTGACCAAGCTCCTCGGCGGCACGAGCGCCGCGGCCGGCGGCGGAGCGGGCGCCGCCGCCGGGAGCGGCGCCGCGGCGGGCAGCGGGGCGCTATCCGCGAGCATCGTCGCCGCCACGGCCACCAAGGTGGCGGCCGTGGTCTGCGTCGCGATGGTCACCGCGGGCGGCGCCGAGGTGGTCGTCATCAACACCTCCTCGTCGCGCGCGCCTCAACCCCCCCCTGCGACGACGACGGCGATCGCGACGCGGCCCGTGGCGCTTGCGGTGCTCGCCAAGCTCGCCGCGCCGGCGATCGTCGGTGACGCCTCGCCACCTCCCGGCGCGCCTGCCTCTCCGCCTCGTCGAGTTTCGCCGCCGCGTGCTCCGGCTTCCGTCCCTTCCGCCTCAGGTGTTCGCGCGGCGCCCATGCGTCCCCTCTCTGCGCCCGCTCCGAGCCCACTCGTCGCGCCGGTGGCCAGGCCGGCCGTCACTTCAACCATGGCGCCGTCGACCAGCGCGCCCGCCGCGATTACGGTCGGGCCGCCCGCGAGCTCGACCGGCGACACCACGCCGTCGGGCGATGCCAAGGCGGCGGGCGACAAGTCGGCGTCGACCGGCAAGCCGCCGCCGGCCGACGATGGGTCGCCGAGCAGCAAGCCGGCCGGCACCTCGCCCTCGTCGCCGCCCCCGCCGACCGCCACGCCGGCCGGCACCGACACCGGCTCCGCGCCGGCGCCTCCTCCTTCGCACTAGCTCCTACGCCGCGGCGGTCATGGGGGCGGCTCCCGCTTGCGTGAGCGCATTGCGCAGCGCCCGTCGGCCGCGGTGATGGAGCCCGTGAACCGCGTCCTCCGAGCGATCCAGGGCCACGGCGATCTCACCGGGCGAGTAGCCGCCGACGTGGCGCATGACGACGACCTGGCGCTGGATCTCCGGCAGCTCCTCGAGCGCCGAGCGCAGCATCCCGACCAGCTCGTGCGAGCGGTCGTCGTCGCGCTCGTCGATCGCCTCGGAATCGTCGGACACCATCACACGGCGGCGCATGTGGTCGATGGCGGCGTTGTGGGTGATGCGGAGGAGCCACGCGCTGAACGGCACCGCGCGCTGCTCGTAGCGCTCGAGCGCCGTCATGAGGCGCGCGAAGACGTGCTGGGTGACGTCCTCGGCGTCGTGCTCGTCGCGCACGATGCTCCGCGCGTATCCGTAGACGTTGTCCGCGTAGCGCAGGTAGAGGTAGCGCAGCGCGGCGCGATCGCCCTGCTTGGCGCGGGCGATCGCGCCCGCGAGCTCTCCTTCCCGCAGATCTCCGTCGAGCCTCGCCTTACGATGAAAGCGGCCCTCGTTCAGTCCGGCGTAGCGTGAGGCGATGGCGTCCATACCGTGTTCCCTTCTCCTTGTGGCGCGCCGCTCGCCGACTCTCGGCGGTTGGCTCACCCGTTCTTCCCCAGGTGCTGAGCGGCACGGTAAGGGGACCCCATCCGCTCGCGATTTGGCCGTGGGTTAGTTGGCGATTTGTTCTCAGGAGCTAAGGGCGGCGTGCGCCCGCGCCGATGATTCGAGGTGCGCCCCACGCGTCGCCCCACCCCCCAACCACCATGCCCACCCGCTCTGAGCAGTCCCTCCACCACGACGTCCACGCGGCGGAGGTCCTCGACGGCCTGCCCTACGGGGTCGTCGTCCTCAGCCCCGAGAACCGGGTGGCGAGCGCCAACCAGGCCGCGGTGACGCTGCTGTGGGACCTCGAGCGGGGCGGCCCTCCCTCAGACTGCCGCGAGCTCTTCTCGTGCCGAGCGCCCGGTGGCCCGTGCGAGCAGGGCTGCCTGGCCGAGCGGGCTCGCGCCGTCGCCGGGGCGCTCCCCGAGATCCGCATCGATACCGCACCGGGCGGCGCGGTATCGGCGCTGTGGGTCACGGCCGGCGGCCTAAGCGACCGGCGGGTCGTCCTTCACCTGCGTCCGGGAGACAACCGTGACCGTCGTCGCCGCTCCGATCCTCACTGGCTGAGCGGTCCGCAGCTCTCGATCAGCGCGTTCGGGCGCACGCGCATCGACTCGCGCGAGACCGCGCTCGGCGGGGAGTGGCTCCAGCAGCGGCCCGGCCAGATGCTCAAGTACCTCGTCTGCGAGCGCAACCGAGTGGTCCACGCGGAGGAGATCGCTGAGGCCCTGTGGCCGCACGGAGGCCGCCAGAGCGTCAACAACGTGCGCCACTTCATGCACGCTCTGCGCCAGCGGCTCGAGCCGAGCCGCTCACGCGGCGCGCGCTCGTCGTTCATCGTCACGGTGCAGGGCGGCTACGCGCTCGACCGCCGCCACGTGCGCATCGATGCCGACGACTTCGAGGCGGCCGTCCGCGAGGGGCTCTCGATCGCCGCCCGGGGGGAGGAGGAGGTTGCCGTCGAGCGCCTCGAGCATGCGCTATCGCTCTACCGCGGCGAGCTCGTCGCCGACGAGCCCTACGCCGAGTGGGCGCACACCGAGCGTGACCGCCTGCGCACCCTGGCGGCGGCGGCGCTGCGCGAGCTGATCGAGCTCCGGCTCCGGCGCGGGGACCTGCCGGCCGCGGCCGGCGCGCTCGAGCGGCTGGCCGAGATGGAGCCCTTCGACGTCGACACCCACCGCTCGCTGCTGGCGGTCTGGGTCGCTCAGGGCCGCCGGACGGAGGCCTCGCGGCGCTACGCGAGCTTCAAGGCTCGCATGGCGCGCGAGTTCGGGGAGGGCCCGGGCTTCGAGCTCGCCGACGCGCGGCTCCCGACGGCGGCCGGCGGCGCCTGAAAGGGTTCTTAGGACACGTCGGCGTCAGCTTTGAGGCCGCAGCGCGTTCAGTGGCCGTGGACAAGCTCAGAGGACTCATCCTCGCCGCCGGCCTCCCGGGCGGCGAGCTGGCCCGGACGATCGCCGGACGACCGCCGTGCGCGCTGCCCATCGGCAACTGGCCGCTCGTGCAGTACGGGCTCGAGGCGTTGTGCGCGGCCGGCACGGGAGAGATCGCGGCGGTGGCCTCCCCGGACGCGGCGCCGGAGCTCGCGGGGCTGGGGATCGAGGTCATCGAGGCGCCTCACGACGCCTCGATGGTCGAGGCCCTCCTGCTCGCCCGCCCCTTCCTCGCCGGCGCCCCGGCGCTCGTGCACCGCGCCGACGCACTCGTGCTCTCGCCCATGCTTCCCCTCCTCGAGGCCTGGGAGAGCGAGCAGGCCGAGCTCGGGCTGCTCGTGGGTGCAGGCGCACTCGACGACGTAGGTGATGCCGCGCCGCTGCGCGTCGCGGGCACGGAGTCGTCTGCGCTCTGCGCCGAGCGCAGCGCCCTCGCCTTCGTGCTTTCTCCCCCGACGCTCGAGCGCGCCGCCGCGTCGGAGCAGCGCGAGGGCCGGCGACGCCTGAGCTCGATCACCGACCTCGCCCGAGTAATCGTCGCCGACGGCGCTCGGCTGACCGTGCGGCGCGCCCCGGAGTCCTGGTGCTATCGCGACGACGTCGACGAGCTGCTCGAAGCCAACCGCCTCGTCCTCGACGCGCTCGAGCGCGACGTCGCTGGGGTTGACCTGTCGAGCTCCCGCGTGGAGGGACGCGTGGTCATCCATCCCAGCGCGGTCGTGGAGCGCACGACCATCCGCGGACCGGTGGTCATCGGGGCGGGCGCCATGCTCATCGACACCTTCGTCGGGCCCTACACCGCGATCGGCGAGCACGCCCGGCTCGAAGGTGCCGAGGTGGAGCACTCGATCGTGCTCGCGGGCGCGAGCATTCGCCACGTCGGGCAACGCCTCGCGTCGAGCATCGTCGGCCGCGAGGCGACCGTGCGGCGCGACTTCGGGCTCCCGGCGGGGCTGCGGCTGCGCGTCGGCCGAGGCGCCGACGTCGCCCTCGCCTGACCCGTCAAGTCCCCGTTCCGGGCCGCTCCACCCCGACGGGTAGGCGCCCCTCCTCCTCCAGCTTCTCGAGGTGCGCGGCGAGCGTGATCGCCGCCGCGGGCCGCAGGGGCGGCGGCACATCCGCCCACGCGGCGTCGAGGAGCTCGTCGGTGGAGCGCAGCCCGGAGTCAAGCGCCGTCAGCAGGCTCTTCTCGCGCGCGAGGCGGTGGGCGAGGTACTCATCGACCTTGGCCCGTGGGTCGAGCACCACGGGACCGTGCCCCGGACAGATGATCGCGGGCGCGCGTTCGCGCAACCGCCGCAGCGCCGCGAGATATCCGGTGAGCGCCCCCGGCTCGGGTGCCACGAACACGCTGCCCGCTCCGAGCACCGCGTCGCCCGAGAAGCACACGGGCCCCGCCAGGTAGGAGAGGTGATCGGGGGCATGGCCGGGCGTGCCCAGGACCTCGAGCGGGCCGAAGCGCTCGCCGTCGCCGAGCACCACGTCCGCGCTCCGCGCCGCCGCCACCGGCGGCTCGCCCGTGCGCGCGCGCAGCCCCTGCACGCCATCCGAGTGATCACCGTGGTCGTGCGTGAGCGCGATGCCGGCCACGCCGCCGCGGCGCTCGGCCTCCGCAGCGACGGCGTCGAGGTGGGCGGGCAGGGCCGGTCCCGGATCGATCACCCAGCACCCGCCGCGTCCCACGAGCCACGTGTTCGTGCCCGAGAGGGTGAGGAGCCCGGGATTCTCCGCCCGAACCAGGGCGACGTCGTGATCCGCGAGAAGCTGGTCGGCCGCGGGGTTGCTGGACATGCGTGTGTGGCAAGCAATCGGGGCGCCCGGATTCGAACCGGGGACCTCACCGACCCGAACGGTGCGCGCTACCAGGCTGCGCCACGCCCCGACAGAGCCTCAGTATCGCACGCTCGCCCCTCCCCGGTCCGGGCGGCGGCGACCTCTCAGCGCCAGAAGCCGCTCTGGGCAATCCGCGCGATCTCGTCAAGTGCCGTCGTGCTCGGTCCGAGCACCTTCTCCGCGCCCTTGGACGCGGTCACTGCCACCTGGTCGATCTTCTTGACGGGAGCAGACACGGCGGACGGTCCGGGAACAAGCGGGTTCGCCGAGACGACGCGCGGAAGCCTCACTCGAATCCTCGGCCCGGGATGAGGCACGCGCGGCAGCGGAAGGACCCGCGATCCGTTCGGCACGTGTCGCGGGGCCGCGGGAAGCGCGCGCGGTGGAGCGCTGCGTGGCGGCGGGGCGAAGGAGCGCTTGGTCGCCGAGGGCGCCGGCGCCACGGTGAGCTTTTGGATGCCGGAAGCCATCTCCCGCGTCACCCCCAGGTGCTCGACCAGCCGCAGCGCGCGCGTCGCGCGCGCGGGAGCCGGTGCGGCGAGGCTCCGCGCCCGCGGCGGGACGGCGTGCGCCGGTCTTGCCCGGGCGGAGGCCGCGGGCGCGTTGTAGCCGGGCAGCGTCGTCTCTGCGGCGCGAGTGGCCAAGCCCGCGCCCGCGCCCGCCACGGCGACGGTGAGCGCGGCGGCGGCCGCCCGCGGCCAGCCGCCGGCCAGCGGTTGCAGGACGGGAGCGACGTTGACCGTGAGCTGGGTGAGCGAGGGAAGATGAGCGGCCGAGTCGCCGCCCGAGGCGGCGGTGCGCCCCTTGCGCCGCGCAAGCAGCGGAAAGGGAAGGAGGGCGGCGACCTTGGCGCCGACGCCAGTGCCCTGCTGCTCCTCGGTCCCTGAGGGGATGCCCGCCTGCCGCGCGTAGAGACGGCACGCCACGCAATGCGCGAGGTGCCGGCGCATCCGTCGACGCTCGCGCACGCCGACCGGCTGGAGCGCCGTCGCGGCGATCGTCTGGCAAACCCCCTCGCACCGCCGGCCACTGCGCAGCTCGTCGTACTCCTCGCTCAAGCGACGGCGCGCCCGAAAGAGCGTGCTCTCGACGGAGGGGCGGCTGAGGCCCATCTGCTCGCCGATCTGCCGGTAGGAGAGCCCCTCGAGCTCGCGCAGCACGAGGATGTCGTGGTGGCTCTCGGAGAGGCCGCCGAACGCTCCCACCAGATCGCTGACCTGCTCGGAGCGCTCGAGCGCCGCCTCGGGGGTCTGTGCCCGCTCCGCGAGGCGGACCTCGTCGCCCGGGGCGAGCGCACCGTCGGCATCGATCGAGACCTCCTCGGCGCGGCGCGCGCGGCGGAAGTGGTCGAAAGTCGCGTTCTTGGCGATCTCGTAGATCCAGGGCTTGAAGGCGATCTCGCGCTCGGTCTCGCGCATCCGGCGCAGCGCCGAGAGGAAGACCTCCTGCGTGATGTCCTCGGCTCGCGCCCAGTCGCCGACCATCCCGTACACGAAGGTCGCGATGCGACGGCGGTAGCGCGCGAAGAGAACCTCGAACGCCCCGTCCTCGCCATCCCGGACCGCGGCGACGAGGATGCCGTCGGCCCGCTCGTCCTCCGCCGGTCCTACCCGTACCACCGTTCCCATCGCCTGGCTCCCACCTCGCTCCGCTACCTACCCGACTTTCGCCTTGCCCGGAGCGGGGACTCCGCAAACACGGCCGTTCAACTGACACGGGCCGCCGAAGCGCCGCTACGGTCTCAAGTGTCCCCCAGCCGTCAAGCCGCCCTGCCCGCTTCCCGCGCCGACATCACCGCCTACTTCGACGAGCTGCTCGGAGCCGACTCCTTCGAGGACCTCGGACCGAACGGCCTTCAGGTGCCGGGCACCGAGGAGGTCCACACCATTGTCACCGGTGTCTCGGGCCAGCTCGAGCTCTTCGAACGCGCCGTCGCAGCGGGGGCGCAGCTCGTGCTCGTCCACCACGGGATCCTGTGGGACTTCCAGCCCCGGCGCATCGAGCCAGGTCACGCGCGCCGGCTACGGGCGCTGCTCGCCCACGACCTGAGCCTGCTGGCCTACCACCTCCCCCTCGACGCCCATCCCGAGCACGGCAACAACGCGCTGCTCGCCGACGGACTCGGATGCATGCGCGAGGGGCGCGAGCCGTTCGGTCGCTACCGCGGGCAGTCCATCGGCGTCGCCGCGCGCTTCCCGGGCCCGGGCATCACGAGCGAGGAGCTCGGCGCGCGCGTCTCCCAGCTCACGGGCCGCGCGCCGCTCGTCCTGCCGTTCGGCCCTGAGCGGGTGCGCACGATCGGGATCGTCTCGGGCGCCGCGGCGAGCAGCGCCTCCGAAGCGATCGAGCTGGGCCTCGACGCCTTTCTCACCGGCGAGCCCGCCGAGCACGTCATGGCCGACTCACGCGAGGCGGGACTTCACTTCATCGCCGCGGGGCACTACGCGACGGAGACTTTCGGCGTGCGCCGCCTCGGCGAGCTCGCCGCCGCGCGCTTCGGCGTTCGCCACGTCTTTGCGGACATCCCCAACCCGATCTGAGAAATCCCGTTGAGGGCGTCCTCGCGACCGGGTATACAGCACGAAAGAGCCAACCACAGGAGGGGACAAGCCGATGCCCATTCACCTGACTCCCACCGAGCTCGCGCGCGAAGCCGGCCTCGAGCGCCGCGACGTGATCGAGAAGTGCATGGAGATGGGAGTCCCGATCTTCCAGGGCCGGATCGACAAGACGCTCTTCCTCTCCAACCTCTCCGAGCAGGCCGCCCTCCCGCGCGAAGCCGCCGCGCGGGCCTGATCCGGGCGGGCGCACGACCGCCCGCCCGCCAATAGAATCGGCCTCCCCCACGAGGAGTCGAGGAGAGTCATGGAGGCCACCACCGCGCCCACCCCCGAGTCGGGTACGTCGACCGGCTCGAAGACGATCGCCGACCTGCTCTTCCGGGCCGCCGAGCAACGCTCAGGCGCCGAGGCCGTGCGCTTCAAGCGCGAGGGCGAGTGGGTGTCCGCGAGCTACGGCGAGGTGTTCGCCACCGTCCGCGAGATCGCGCTCGGCCTGATCGATCTCGGACTCGCGCCGGGCGAGCGCGTGGGACTGCTGTGCAACACGCGGCCCGAGTGGACCTACTGCGACTTCGCGATCGCGAGCACAGGCGGCGTGGTCGTCCCGATCTACCCCACGAACTCCCCGGAGGAGTGCGAGTGGGTGATCGGCGACTCCGAGGCCCGACTCGTGATCTGCGAGGACGCCGAGCAGTCGGAGAAGATCGCCGCGGTGCACGGGGCGCTCCCGCGGCTCGAGACGGTGATCCTCATGACGGGCGAATTCGAGGGCGCGCTCACGCTCGAGGACGTCCGCGCGCGCGGACGCCGGCGCGAGCCGCGTGAGCTCGAGGAGCGCATGCGGGCCGTCGGCCCCGAGGACCCGTTCACCTTCATCTACACCTCCGGCACCACGGGACCGCCCAAGGGCTGCGTGCTCACCCACGGCAACTACCGCGAGGTGCTCGACATGTGCCTGGCGACGAACGTGCTCGAGCCCGGGGAGACGAGCTACCTCTTCCTCCCGCTCGCGCACGCCTTCGCGCTGCTCATCCAGCTGCTCTCCTTCGATGTGGGCGGGGTGATCGCGTACTTCGGGGGCGACCCGAAGCAGATCATCCCCGAGCTGAGCGAAGTCAGGCCGACGTACTTCCCGTCGGTGCCGCGCATCTTCGAGAAGCTCTACACGATGGTGACCGCCCACGCGGACCCCGACCAGCTCACGGCCGCGGTCGCGGTCGGCGCCCGGGTTCGGGACCTCGAGCTGGCCGGTCAGGAGGTGCCCGCCGAGCTGCGCGAGCACTACGAGAAGGCCGACGAGCTGCTCTTCTCCAAGGTCCGCGCCGCCTTCGGCGGAGAGGTGCGCCAGGCGGTGACCGGCGCGGCGCCGATCACCAAGGACATCCTCGAGTTCTTCTGGGCCTGCGGCGTGCCCGTGCTCGAGGGCTACGGGATGACGGAGACCTCGACGGTCGCCACCTACTCCACCGTCGAGCACCACCGCTTCGGAACGGTCGGCCGCGCACTGCCCGGCGTGGAGATCAGGATCGCCGAGGACGGCGAGGTGCTGCTCAAGGGCGCGAACATCTTCCGCGGGTACCACCGGAACGACGACGCGAGCTTCGGGGCGATCGAGGAGGGCTGGCTCCATACCGGAGACCTCGGCTCGCTCGACGAGGACCGCTACCTCTCGATCACCGGTCGCAAGAAGGACATCATCATCACCGCGGGAGGCAAGAACCTCACCCCGGCCAACATCGAGAACGACCTCAAGGCCTCGCGCTGGATCTCCCAGGCGGTCATGCACGGCGACCGCCGTCCCTACCCCGTCGTCCTGGTCACGCTCGACGAGGAGGAGATCGTGCCGTGGGCCGAGGAGCAAGGCCTCCCGACCGACCTCGAGGCCCTCGCGCACGAGGAGAAGGTGCACTCGCTCGTCCAGGAGATCCTCGACCGGGCGAACGCCAAGTACGCCCAGGTCGAGCAGGTCAAGCGCTTCGGCATCCTCTCGCATGACCTCTCCCAGGAGACCGGCGAGCTGACGCCGACGCTCAAGGTCAAGCGAAAGGTCGTCAACGAGAAGTACGCGAGGCTCTTCGACTCGCTCTACGCGGACCCGAGCGGTTAATCCTCTCGACACGGGCCACCGCTACCCTGCCGCTAGATGCGCGTTGACCCCTCCGACAACGGTGGCCTCTTCGTCGGGCGCCGTCCCGGCACCAAGCCGGTGCGCTACCGCTCCCTCCCCGCGGTCGGCAGCGCCCGGCGCCAGCGCGTCGACCGCGCGGTCGCAGGGACGCTCCTGGCCGGCATGGCCATCATCAACATCTCCTTCTGGGGGCCCCTGCCGCTGGCGTGGCTCTGGGTCGGCTCGCACATCGAGTACTGGACCGGCAGCGTGAGTTTCGGGATCCTGATCGCCTTCGTCGGGCTGCTCGGCATGCTCATGCTCGCGCTCGTCGCGCTCAAGCGCCTCGACCAGACGTGGATCCTCGTGCGCCGCGCCGGCGGCTATGACCAGCGTGAGGGCACGCTGACCAAGATCTTCGTGATCACCTGCGTCGTGGGGACGGCGTGCTTCACCGCCTGGCTGCTGCTCTTCAGCGGGGCCGAGCTCGCGCCCATCGGCATCAACCTCTAAGCGCCTTCGCCCTCGCCGCGCGTGGGCCTCCTCGACTACTACAAGCAGTTCTCCGGCATGACGGAGGAGGAGATCGGCGACGAGCTGCGCACGCGTGCGCAGGAGCGCCGTCAGCGCGCGCTGGCGAAGATCGAGACGCTCGATCTCTCCAAGACGACGTGGCCCGAGTTCCCCCACCCCGACGTGGTGGCCGCCGTGACCTTCGCCGCGCGCGGCGCGTTGAACCAGGCGCCCGATCCCGACACGGTCGAGCTGCGCCGCGAGCTCGCGCGGCGCTCCGGACTCGAGACCGACCGCGTGGTCGCCGGCCACGGCGCGGCACAGCTCCTCGGCCGAGCGCTGCTCGCGCTGCTCGAGCCCGGCGACGAGGTACTCGTCCCGTGGCCCTCCTACGGGCTCTACCCGCCGATGGTCCGCCGCGCCGGCGGCCGACCCGTGGCCCTCGAGCACGGGTTCGACCCCGAGCGCCTGCGCTCCGCCGTGGGCGAGCGCACGCGCGTGATCGTGCTCTGCAACCCGAACGACCCGACGGGAGAGCACATCTCCGCCGCGGCGCTCGGCGAGCTTCTGCGAGAGCTGCCCGAGCGCGTCTGGGTGCTGCTCGACGAGGCGCTCGGGGACTTCGTGGCCGCCGAGGAGCCGTTCTCCTCGCTCGAGCTGCTCGACGACCATCCGCGCCTCATCGCCTTCCGGACGCTGTCGAAGGTCTATGGGCTGGCCGGCCTGCGCTGCGGCTGGGCGCTCGGCGGTTCGGGCTCGGAGGAGACGCTCGCCCGCCTCGCGCCCGAGCTCGGGTTGAGCACGCCGGTGCAGGCCGGCGCGCTCGAGGCGCTCCACAAGTGCGGAGCGCAGGTCGGGCGCCGGCGCGCGGCGGTGGTGGGCGAGCGCGCGAGGATCCTCGGCGCCCTGGGCGAGCTGCCCATCGACGCCGGGGCGAGCGAGGCCAACTTCGTCTGGCTGCGCGCGCGCGGCCTGGGCAACGTCGAACTCGCCGAGCGGCTGCGGCGCTTCGGCGTCCTCGTGTGGCCCGGCACCGAGGTCGGGGACTCGGACCACGTGCGCGCCGCCGTGCAGAGCCCGGCGGCGAGCGACCGGCTGATCGATGCGCTGACGCGAGCGAGCGAGCAGGCGCCCGACGGGGGCTAGGGCCCCCGCTCGACGTGGGCGACGTAGCTCGAGACCGCCTCCACCTCCCTCGCGCTCAGCCGGCGCGGGAGCGGCATGACTTTGACGAAGCCCGCCACCTGCCCAGGCGTGAGGCGGTAGTCGCGCAGCCCTCCGCCGGTGAGCTGCGGGCTCGGCCCCGGGGCCAGCGTGTGACAGCCGCTGCAGGTCGCCGAGAAGACACGGGCACCCTCGTCGAGCCGGGCAGCCGCGGAAGGGGGAGGCGAGCCCGCCGAGCCGCTCCCGCACCCCGCGAGCGCCAACCCGAGCAGCGCTCCCACCGCCGCCGGTGCGTGTAAACGCGGGCTCAGCGCTCCTGCGCCGACTGCCGCAGCACCGCGCTCGTCGTCTGCTCGAGGATCTTGCGCCAGGCGCGAGTCCGCTCGCGCTCGGCCGCGAAGTGCTTGACCACCTTGCGCACGCGCGTCGCGGAGATCTCGATCCCGTGGCGGGCGCAGACCTCCTTGAACTCCTCGTAGTCGTGCGCGAGCTTCAGCGTCACCGACTGGAACCCGTGGCGGGCGATGTCGATCCGCGAGGCGAAGTTCATGACGCTCGTCTGGAACATGAGCTCGTCGTTGGGCTCGGGCTCGATCAGCACGATGTCCACGCCGGGGTAGCGCTCTTCCCACTGGCGTGCCATCTCGTGCAGGCGCTGGTAGGCGAGCAGCTTGAAGGTCTGGTAGCCGATCTGGGGGAAGCCCATGTCCGAGACGCGGCGGGGACGCGAGCCGCGGAAGGTGGGAACGGTCTGGGAGAAGTCGTTGACGTAGGGCACGAGCGGGTTGACCACCACGATGAACTTCGCCCCGGCCTCGACGGCGATGTCGACGTTGGTGGTCGAGACGATCCCCCCGTCGATCAGCTCGCGGCCCTTCACCTCGACGGGCTTGTAGACCATGGGCAGCGCGGTGGACGCCCGGACCGCCGTGGAGATCGGCACGTCGTCCCAGCCCTCGGCGCCGAAGACGATCCGCTCGCACGTGTCGAGATCGGTGGCGGCGAGGTAGAGCTCGCGCTCGAGCGCGCGGAAGTCGTCCGTGCGCTCGGCCTCGGAGAGCACGGAGCGCATGTAGCTCTCGATCCCCGAGCCCGAGTAGGCGCCCGAGGGCAGGCCCTCCGCGATGCCGAGCACCACGTCCATCAGGGTGATCTGGCCGAGCTGACCGGCCAGCGTGCGCGCGAGCCGTGCGAGCCGGAGCGGCATGACGGCCGCCTTGGTGACGACCTCGCGCAGGTTCGGGCGCAGCAGGGTGGCGACGTCGACGTCGCGGAAGGGCGTGGGCACCTGGCCGGAGACGACGCGCATCATCTCCTCCGGCGTCACCCCGTTGGCGGTGAGGGCGGCGACGAAGGACCCCGCGCTCGTCCCCACGTAGATGTCGAACTGGTTGACCGTCCGGTTGACGGAGAGCAGGTCGAGCGCGCGCAGCGCCCCGATCTCGTAGACCCCGCCCGTGAAGCCTCCGCCCCCGAGCACCAGGGCCGTGCGCGAGCGGGGCGGCCGGCGGCGTGCGTTGGGACCCCGACGCGTGCCGGCGGCCTTGCGTCCCTTGGCCTCGGCCTCGAGGTTCACGACCTTGCCCACGAGGCTCATTGTACGGAGCCGTGGGCGCGCCGATCCCGCTACCTTCCGCCCTCCGCCGGGTTTCAGAGTCCTCGATGCGCCGCCTAACTCCGCTTCTCGTCCTGGCACTGCTCCCGATCGGAGCCGCGGACCACGCGGCGGCGGCGACTCTCGCGCCGCCCACCCGAGCCGAGCAGGCGTTGCGCGCCGAGCTCGCGCGCACCTTCGGGCGCGCCGGCCCCGCCGCCGGGGCGCTGGCGCTCGACGCCACCAGCGGCCGGGTGCTCTACGGGGCTCGCTCGACCCGCGGGCGCATCCCCGCCTCGGTCGAGAAGATCTACACCACCTCCGCCGCGCTGGCCCGCTTCGGCGCTCAGGGCACGCTCAGCACGCGAGTCATCGGCGAGGGCTACCTCACCCCCACCGACGGCACCTGGCACGGCGACCTCTACCTCAAGGGCGCCGGCGATCCGACGTTCGGCAACCGGCGCTTCGCGCTGGCGGCCTACGGTGGCGGCGCGAGCGTGGAGGACCTCGCAGGCCAGCTCGTGCGCACCGACGGCATTACCTCGGTCACGGGGCGGATCGTGGGCGACGAGAGCCTCTTCGACACGCTGCGCGGCACGGCCTACTCGGGGTATGGGACCTCGCCCGACATCGGCGGGCCGCTGAGCGCGACCGCCTTCGACCGCGGGCTCGCACGCGACGACGGCAGCGCCTTCCAGACCCGCCCGGCGCTCTTCTCCGCGGGTCGGCTGGCGAGCGCCATGCGCGCGCTCGGCGCCCGGGTCTCCCCCACCCGGGTGGCGTCGGGCACGACGCCGACGCTCGCGGCTCAGCAGCTCGCCCAAGCCGACTCGCCGACCATCGCCACGCTCATCCGCCTGACCAACCAGCCCTCGGACAACTACTTCGCGGAGATGCTCCTCAAGGGGCTCGGGGCTCGCTTCGGGAGCGCCGGCTCGACGAGCGCGGGGGCCTCGGTGGTGCGCGCGCAAGCGGGAGGCTACGGGCTGCATCCCACGGTGACCGACGGCTCTGGCCTCTCGCGCGCCGATCGCTCGAGCCCATCCCAGGCCGTCGGGCTGTTGCGCACGCTGCGCGGCGATGCGGCGTTCACCGGCTCGCTCTCCGTGGTCGGACGCTCGGGTACCCTCGCGCGTCGCATGCGCGGCACCTCCGCGGCCGGCCGCTGCCGCGGCAAGACCGGGACCCTGCACGACGTCTCGAACCTGGTGGGCTACTGCCGCACCGCCAACGGCCATCTGCTCGTCTTCGCCTGGTTGATGAACTCGATCGACCCCTCCTACGCCCACGGGCTGCAGGACCGGATGACGGTGGCGCTCGCCCGCTACCGCGGTTGAGGCGGCTCCGCGCCGGACACGAGCGCGCGCAGGCCGTCCTCGTCGAGTACCGCAACCCCGAGTCGCTCGGCCTTCTCGAGCTTCGTTCCCGGGCTCTCGCCGGCAACCACGTAGTCGGTCTTCTTGGAGACCGAGGAGGTCACGCGGCCCCCAGCGCCGAGGAGGAGCGCGGTGGCCTCCTCCCGGGTGAGCGCGGGAAGGGAACCGGTGAGGACGAGGGTGCGCCCGCTGAGCGGCCCCTCCGTGGGAGGCGGCCCCTCCTCCTCCATCCGCACGCCCTCGGCGCGCAGATCCTCGATCAACGCGCGGATGGGCGGCTCCCCGAGCTGGCGATGGATGACCTCGGCCATCTTCGGGCCCACACCGGGCGTCTCGGCGATCTGCTCGGGCGAGGCGGCGAGGAGCGCGTCGATCGTCCGGAAGCGCTGTGCGAGGTTCCCCCCGGTGACGAAGCCGACCTCCTCGAGCGCGATCCCGAAGAGCACGCGGCCGAACGGCCGCTCGCGGGTGGCGGCGATCGCCTCGACCATGCGCCGCGCGCTCACCTCGCCGAAGCCCTCGAGCTCCGTGAGCTGCTCGGGCGCCAGGCGGTAGAGGTCGGCGGCCGTGCCCACGAGGCCGGCGTTCATGAGCTGGGCCATCCGCTCCTCGCCGAGGCCGTCGACGTCCATCGCTCCGCGGGAGGCGTAGTGCTTCAGGCGCTGCCACTGCTGGTCGGGGCATCCCATGCGGTTGGGGCATTGCGTGAACACCGCGTCGGGCGGCTTGACCGTCGCCGTGCCGCACTTCGGGCAGCGCTCGGGCGGGCGCGGGACAGGCGCACGGTCGGGGCGCTCGACCGCGTGCGGAGCCGGGGAGAGCACCTGGGGGATCACGTCCCCGGCGCGCAGGACGATCACCTCGTCGCCCGGCCGGATGTCCTTGCGCGCGAGATCCTCCTCGTTGTGGAGGGTGGCGAGCTTGACGGTCACGCCGCCCACGTGGACGGGCTCGAGCGCCGCGAACGGGTGGAGATCGCCGAACTTCCCGACGTTCCACTCGATCGCCTTGAGGTGCGTCGTGGCGGTGGTGGGCGGGAACTTCCACGCGATCGCCCAGCGCGGGTCGCGCCCCACCACGCCCAGGCGCCGCTGAAGCTCGTGGTCGTTGACCTTGACCACCACGCCGTCGATCTCGAAGTCGAGCGCCCCACGGCGCTCCTGCCAGCCGAGGCACTGCGCCACCACCTCCTCCTCGGTGCCCAGGAGCCGGACGTCTCCGTTGACCCGGAAACCGCGCCCGCGCAGCCACTCGAGGCCATCCCAGTGGGTGGAAAAGGAGATGCCCTCCGTGGCGCCCACCGCGTAGCACCACACGGAGAGCGGGCGCTCGGCGGTGAGCTTCGGATCGAGCTGGCGGATGGTTCCGGCCGCCGAGTTGCGCGGGTTCATGAACGTCGAGAGCCCCTGCTCGGCCCGGCGCTCGTTGAGCGCCGCGAAGTCGGCCAGCGACATGTAGACCTCCCCGCGCACCTCGAGCAGCGTGGGGGCACCCTCGATCCTCAGCGGGATGGCGGGGATCGTGCGGAGGTTGTGGGTCACGTCCTCGCCGATCACGCCGTCGCCGCGCGTCGCGCCGCGCTCGAGCACGCCGTCGCGGTAGAGGAGCGAGATCGCCAGCCCGTCGATCTTCGGCTCGGCGACGTACTCGAACGCCGCGTCCTCGATCCCCTCGCGGGCGAGGTGCGCCTTCATGCGCTGGACCCACGCGCGGAGCTCCTCCTCCGAACGGGCATTGGCGAGCGAGAGCATCGGGCCGAGGTGGGCGACCTTCTCGAGCCGGTCGATGGCCGACCCTCCCACCCGCTGCGTCGGCGAGTCCGGCGTGAGCAGCTCCGGGTGCGCGGCCTCGAGCTCGCGGAGCTCGTTCAGCAGCGCGTCGTAGGCCTCGTCCCCGATCTCGGGGTCGTCCTCGACGTAGTAGCGGTGGTTGTGGTGGGCGAGAAGCGCCCGCAGCTCGGCGGCGCGCGCCGCGGCGGGAGCCTCGCGCGCCTCCGCGCTCATTCGACCTCGCGCGCGGCCGGGGCCACCAGCCGCGCGAGATCGTAGGCGCCGAGGGCGTCCATCCCGCTGTGGTCGGTGAGATCGAAGTGGATCGGGGTCACGGCGATCCTCCCCGCCGCCACCGCGGCCAGGTCGGTGCCCTGCTCGTCCTCGTAGCCGGGGCTCTCGCCGTAGATGCGGTAGCGCCTGCGGCCGTCTCCGCCGTCCTCCTCGAGTGCGAGCTCGTCGCGGTAGATGCGCTTGCCCAGGCGCGTGACCTCCACGCCGTCGGGGTCCCCGGCGGGGACGTTGAGGTTGAGCAGGGTGCCCTGCGGCAGCGGCACGTCGTCGAGCTCCTCGACCAGCCGCGCGGCGAACGCCGCGCCGACCTCGAAGTCGAACTCGGACCCGAGGCGAAAGTCGAGCTCCCGGGCGCCCGACTGCTGGGAGACCGCAATGCCGGGCAGGCCGAGGACGATCGCCTCGAGGGCGGCGGCGACGGTGCCCGAGTAGGTGATGTCGTCGCCGAGGTTTGCGCCGTGGTTGATGCCCGAGACGACGAGCTCGGCCTCGAAGCCCTCGATCAACCCGAGCCGGGCGAAGCGCACGCAATCGACCGGGGTGCCGTCGGTCGCATAGCCCATCGTGCCGTCGTCGAAGGGAACCTCCTCGATCGAGAGCGCACGTCGCGTCGTGATCGAGCGCGCGGTGGCCGAGCGGTTCGAGTCGGGAGCGATGACCGCGAGCTCGACGTCGGGTACCCGTAGCAGCGCCCGACGCAGCGCCTGGAGTCCCTCGGCGTGGATGCCGTCGTCGTTGGTGAGCAGGACGCGCACGAGAAGAAGGTTAGGCGCCGGCGCGGCCCTTCCCCTGCCGGCGTCCGCGGAGGCTCATATGCGCGCGATCGGTCTCGCGCGTATGACGGTCCCTACCCGTGCGGTACGGTCATGCAGAACCGTGCCGCCGTGGGAGAGGACGCAGCGCCGTGCCGCCCAAGATCACCCCGAACCTCTGGTTCGACACCGAGGCCGAGGAGGCCGCGGGCTTCTACGTCTCCGTCTTTGCGAGGGGCTCTCGCATCGTGAACCTCACGCGCTACCCCGAGGGCAGCCCAGGGCCCGCCGGGACGGTGATGACCGTGGAGTTCGAGCTCGCGGGCCAGCGGTTCGTCGCCATCAACGGCGGCCCGGAGTTCACCTTCGACGAGGCCGTCTCCCTCGAGATCAGCTGCGAGACCCAGGAAGAGGTCGACTACTTCTCAGAACGGCTCTCCGAGGGGGGAGAGCAAAGACAGTGCGGATGGCTCAAAGACCGCTACGGGCTCTCGTGGCAGGTGGTACCGACCGGTATGGAAGAGGTGTTCGCCGATTCGGACCCGCAGCGGGCGCAGCGCGCGATGCAGGCGATGCTGGGGATGGGCAAGCTCGACATCGCCGCGTTGCGTCGCGCCGCGGACGGCCCCGTCACCTAGAGACCTGGTCGCTCGAGGAACCTCCCCACCGTTCGCCTCCCAGCACCGGCGCGCCGCCGTACCCGATCCCGACGAGCGCCAGGCCGTGGGCGGGCGCGGTGGGTCCCGCCGCCGAGCGCGGCGCGCCGTCCAGCAGTCCTACGAAGCTCTCCACCGAGCGCACGCCGAGCGCAGCCTCGAGCATGGTGCCCACGAGCACGCGGTTCATGTGGCGCATGAAGGAGTCGGCCTCGATCCAGAGTTCGAGCAGCTCGTCCTGCGCGCGCCACTCCGCGCTCCACACCGAGCGCTCGAAGCGGCGGTGCTTCGTGTCGCTCGGAGTGAACGCCGTGAAGTCGTGCACGCCCGCGAGCGCCGCGGCGCAGCGCCGGAGGGCCTCGCGATCGAGCGCTCGAGGATGCCACAGCACCCGCCCACGTTCCCATGCGCTGCGCTCGCGGCGGGCAAGCACGCGGTAGCAGTAGGCGCGGCTCGTGGCGTCACGGCGTGCGTCCCAGCCCTCCGGCGCAGCCTCGGAGCACAGCACCGCCACGTCGGAAGGGAGCACCGCGTTCAGAGCGGAAGCGCGGAGCGGCTCTCCCGTATGGGAGGCGACCTGCCCCCAGGCGTGCACTCCGGCGTCCGTGCGACCTGCCACGGTGACGGCCACCCTCCGGCGCCCGACCCGCGCGAGCGCCTCCTCGAGCTCGGACTGCACCGTCCGCCGGCCCGGCTGGCGCGCCCAGCCCGCGAAGTCCGCGCCGTCGTACTCGAGGGTGAGCCGGGCGGTCAGACGAGCTCGAGGAAGACCATCTCGGTTGCGTCGGAGCGGCGCGGGCCGAGTTTCAGGATGCGGGTGTAGCCGCCGGGGCGCGTCTCATATCGCGGGGCGATCTCCTCGAAGAGCTTGTAGACGATCGACTTGTCGTGTCCGAGCTGCGAGAGCGCCCGGCGCCGGGCGTGCAGGTCCCCCCGCTTGGCGAGCGTGATCAGCTTCTCGACCTCGGGCTTGACCGCCTTGGCCTTCGCCTCCGAGGTCTTGATCCGCTCGTGCTCGATCACCTCGCGGCAGAGGTTGCGCAGCAGCGCCTTGCGGTGTGAGGCGCTGCGGCTGAGCTGGTAGCGCTTTCGTTGGTGGCGCATGCGCGGAAGCCTCAGTCGTCGCGCAGGCCGAGCCCGCGCGACTCGAGGGTCTCGATGACCTCGTCGATGGACTTCTTGCCGAAGTTCGGGATCGCGTTCAGCTCCCCCTCGGACTTCGTGACCAGGTCGCCCACCGTCTGGATGCCCGCCCGCTTGAGGCAGTTGTAGGAGCGCACGCCGAGTTCGAGCTCCTCGATGAGGATGTCGTCCATCGCGCTCGGCGCCCGACCGCCGCCGCCTGTGCCCCCGAGCGGGCCGCCGGCCCCGTTGGAGGCGACGGAGGCCTCGAGGGCCGCGCCGCCGACCTCGCGCAGCTCGACCACCCGGTCGGGGTCGGTGAATATCGCGAGCTGGGAGATCAGGATCTCCGCCGCCTCGCGCACCGCCGCCTGCGGATCGATCGACCCGTCGGTCTCCACGTCGAGCGTGAGCTTGTCGTAGTCCGTGCGCTGGCCGACGCGGGCCGGCTCGACCGTGTAGGTCACGCGCCGCACGGGGGAGAAGATCGAGTCGATGGGGATGACGCCGATCGGCTGGTCGGGGGACTTGTTCTCATCCGCCGGGCGGTAACCGCGGCCGCGCCCGATGGTCAGGTAGACCTCGAGCTTCGTCTTCTGCTCGAGCGTCGCGATGTGGACGTCGGGAGAGAGGATCTCGACACCCGAGGGCACGTCGATGTCCTTGGCGGTGATCTCTCCGGGCCCGCTGACCACGAGCGGAGCTTCGATCTCCGTGGCGTCGGAGTGCATGCGGCACACGATTCCCTTCAGGTTCAAGACGATGTCGGTGACGTCCTCCTTGACGCCCTTGACCGTCGAGAACTCGTGCGCGACGCCCTCGATCCGCACGCTCGTGACCGCGGAGCCCGCCAGCGAGGAGAGCAGCACGCGGCGCAGGGAGTTGCCGAACGTGTAGCCGAAGCCGCGGTCGAGTGGCTCGATCGTGAAGGAGCCGCGGTTCTCCTGCACCGACTCGGCGGAGATGCGGGGGAGTTGGAAGTCGAGCATCGGGAGTCCTAACGTCGTATTCGGAGCGCCGGCCCCTTCGGAGGCCGGCGAGGCGGGCGCCCGCAGACCGGCCAGTGGCCGGACCGCGCCCGCGTCGGGGCGTTACTTCGAGTACAGCTCGACGATGAGCTGTTCCTGCACCGGGGCGGCGATCTCCCGCCGCTCCGGCCGGCGCAGCACCTTCGCCGTCAACGAGTCGTGATCGGCCTGCAGCCATGCCGGCACCTGGCCGGAGAGCTCCGTCGCGTCGGAGATGACCTGCTTGGCCGACGTGCTCGCCTTGACCGCGATCACGTCGCCCTCTCTGACCTGGTAGCTCGCGATGTCCACGCGGCGGCCGTTGACCGTCCAGTGCCCGTGCGTGATGAGCTGCCGGGCCTGACGCCGCGAGGCGGCGAAGCCGAGCCGGACGAGCACGTTGTCAAAGCGGCACTCGAGCATGCGCAGAAGGTTCTCGCCGGTGATCCCGGGCTGACGGCTCGCCTTGTCGTAGTAGTTGCGGAACTGCCGCTCGAGCACGCCGTAGTAGCGACGGGCCTTTTGCTTCTCACGGAGCTGCACGCGGTACTCGCTCTGCTTCTGGCGCCCGCGGCCGTGCTCGCCGGGCGGGTAGGAGCGGCGCTCGACGCCGCACTTGTCGGTCAGGCAGCGCTCACCCTTCAGGAAGAGCTTCTGCCCCTCCCTCCGGCACTGCCTGCACTGTGGGGAAGTATCGCGCGCCACGCCTCCTCGCCTCCTGTCCTAGACCCGGCGCCGCTTGCGAGGGCGGCAGCCGTTGTGCGCTTGCGGGGTGACGTCCTTGACGCCCATGACCTCGAGCCCTGCGGCCTGGAGCGAGCGGATCGCCGTCTCGCGGCCCGAGCCGGGGCCCTTGACGAAGACCTCGACCTTCTGCAGGCCGTGCTCGATGCCCTTGCGCGCGGCTGCGTCGGCGGTGACCTGGGCCGCGAACGGGGTCGACTTGCGCGAGCCCTTGAAGCCGGCGCCTCCGGCCGACTCCCACGCGATGACGTTGCCCTCGCGATCGGTGAGCGCCACGATCGTGTTGTTGAACGAGGTCTTGATGTGGGCCTGACCCACCGGGATGTTCTTGCGGACGCGACGGCGTCCGCGCTGAGGGCGCTTGGGAGCGGGCACTTTTACTTCTTGCCGGCCTTCCTCTTGCCGGCCACCTGCATGCGCTTGGGGCCCTTGCGGGTGCGCGCATTGGTCTTGGTGTTCTGGCCGCGCACGGGAAGTCCGCGCCGGTGACGCAGGCCGCGGTAGCAGCCGATCTCCATCAGGCGCTTGACGTTCTGGGAGCGCTCGCGGCGCAAGTCGCCCTCGACGGTCAGATCGTTGTCGATCGCGTCGCGGAGCTTGCCGATCTCGTCCTCGGTGAGGTCGCGCACGAAGGTGTCGGGGGAGACGCCGGTCTGCTCGAGGAGTTGGCCCGAGGACGCGCGCCCGATCCCGTAGATGTAGGTCAGGCCGATCTCGACGCGCTTGTTGAGAGGGATGTTTATGCCGGAGATGCGGGCCATGGCTTAGACGATCACCCCTGACGTTGCTTGTGACGCGGGTTCGAGCAGATAACGAGGACGGCGCCGTGACGGCGGATGATCTTGCACTTCTCGCACATCGGCTTGACCGAGGGCCGTACCTTCACGCTCGCTCGCTTCGCTCGCTCTGGGCAATGATCCGGCGAGCCGGCTCTGGCGACCGGGCCGGCCGCCGCTACCACCTCGCGGACTGAAAGCACGCTCGTCAGCCAGGCCGAGAGCGCGACCGCGCATGCTACCAAACGCCATCCGGACGAGGACCGCTCGATCGAGGCCTCGCCGAATCGCTGAGGCTTCTAAGCCGCCGCCTGCTTGCCGTCCTCGTGCCAGGGGGTGAGGATGCGCGGGCCGCCCGCCTCCACCGCCACCGTGAACTCGAAGTGGGCCGCCAGAGAGCCGTCCTGGGAGTAGATCGCCCAATGGTCCTCGCCCATGCGCACGGGATGGCGCCCGGCGTTGACCATCGGCTCCACGGCGAGGACCATTCCCTCCTCGAGCATCGGGTTGGGCTGGGGTGTGCCGAAGTTGGGGATCTGCGGGTCCTCATGCATCGAGCGCCCGATCCCATGTCCCACGAGCGAGCGCACGACGGAGAACCCCGCGTCCTCCACGTGGGTCTGCACGGCCCGGGAGACGTCGCCGAGCCGATTGCCCGGCCGGCACTGCTCGACCGCGGCGTGCAGCGATCCCTCCGTGGCAGTGAGGAGCTTGCCCGCGATCGGAGTCACGGCGCCGACGGGGAAGGTCCGCGCCGCGTCGGCGACCCAACCGTCGAGGACCACCCCGACGTCGACGGAAAGGATGTCGCCCCGCGCGAGCGCGTAGGGACCGGGGATCCCGTGCACCACCATCGAGTTGGGCGAGACGCAGATCGATCCGGGAAAGCCGCGGTAGCCCTTGAAGGCGGGCTCCGCCCCCTGGGAGCGGATGAACGTCTCGGCCGCGTGGTCGAGCTCCCGGGTGCTGACCCCCGGGCGCACCTTGGCGGCGAGGAGGGCGAGCGTCTTGACGAGCACCGCCCCGGCCGCCGCCATTCGCTCGATCTCCTGCGGGCTCTTCTTGATGATCATCGCGGTTTCGGCTCTCTAGAGCTCGTCCTCGAGCCGCAGGGTGGCGATCGTCGCGCGGATGTGCCCATGGACCTCGTCGGGGTTGCGAGTGCCGTCGAAGCGACGCAGGACGCCCTGCTCGTCGTAGAGATCGATCAGCGGCTCGGTCTTCTCGTGGTAGGTGTCGAGCCGGCGCCGGACGGTCTCGGGTTGGTCGTCGTCGCGCTGGATGAGCCGGGAGCCGTCCTGGTCGCAGACGCCCTCGTGCTTGGGCGGATCGAAGTCCACGTGGTAGTTGTGTCCGGCCTTCTTGCAGACCCGCCGCCCGGAGATGCGCTGGACGAGCACCTCGTCGTCGGCCTCGACGAGCAGCGCGGCGGTGAGCCGGCGCCCGAGCCGCTTGAAGGCGTCCTCGAGGGCGTCGGCCTGACCCACCGTGCGCGGGAAGCCGTCGAGGATGAACCCGTCGCGGGAGTCGTCCTCGTCTACGCGGGCGACGATCAGCTCGATGATGAGATCGTCGGGCACGAGGTCGCCCGCGTCCATGTACTCCTTGGCCTTCTCGCCGAGCTCGGATCCCTCCTTGACCGCTTCGCGGAGGATGTCGCCCGTGGCGATGTAGGGCAGTCGGAAGTCGCTCTGCAGCCGCTGAGCCTGCGTGCCCTTGCCCGCGCCAGGGGGGCCGAGGAAGATGAGGTTGAGCTCGGGCACGTGAGAACGGCCTTTCTGAGGGCAAGGAGACCGCCGTGCGGGGCGGACGGCGCACGTTATAGAAATGCCGCTCGCGGGACCACGCGAGCACGGCGGGCACTCGCCCGTCCGCGGCGGCTACTTCAGAAAGCCCTCGTAGTTGCGCATCATGAGCTGGGCCTCGAGTTGCTTCATGGTGTCGAGCGCGACGCCGATCACGATCAGGATCGAGGTGCCTCCGAAGAAGAAGTTGGCGTTCGTCTGGGCGATCAAGATCGTCGGCAGGGCGGCGATGGCGGCCAGGAAGATCGCGCCCGGGAACGTCAGACGCGCGAGGATCCGGTCCAGGAACTCCGCCGTGGGCCGCCCGGGACGCACGCCGGGGATGAAGCCCCCGTACTTGCGCAGGTTGTCGGCCTGGTCGACGGGGTTGAACGTGACCGCCGTGTAGAAGTAGGTGAAGAGGACGATGAAGATCGTCTCGCCCAGCACGTAGTGCCAGCCCTGGGGCGCGAAGAAATTCGAGAGCCCCTTCGCCCAGTTCGTATGGATGAGCTGGCCTACGGTGGGAGGGAAGGCCATCAGGCTCGCCGCGAAGATCACCGGGATGACCCCCGCCATGTTTACCCGCAGCGGCAGGTAGGTCTGACCGCCCTGGGTCATGCGGCGGCCGATCACCCGCTTGGCGTACTGCACGGGTATTCGCCGCTGGCCCTCCTGGACGAAGACGATCGCCGCGATCACCGCCAGGGCGATGAAGGGCATCATGACCTTGAACACGGGATCCGGGCTGTTCCACCAGGAGCTCACTCCCTGCGGCAGGCGCGAAACGATGCTCGCGAAGATCATCAGCGAGATCCCGTTGCCGATCCCGCGCTGGGTGATGAGCTCTCCCATCCACATGAGGAGGATCGTTCCCGCCGTCAGCGAGATGACGATGAGCAGGACCTTCGCGAGGTTGAAGTTGGCGATCACCGTCTGGCCGGCCTGGCTCTGCAGCGACTTGAAGAGAAAGACGTAGCCGATCGACTGCGCGAAGGCGAGACCCACCGTGAGGTAGCGCGTGTACTGGGTGATCTTGGCCTGACCGACCTCACCCTCCTTGGAGAGCTTCTCCAGCGAGGGCACCACGACCTGCAAGAGCTGCAGGATGATCGAGGCGGTGATGTAGGGCATGATCCCCAGCGCGAAGAGGGCGATCCGCGAAAGCCCGCCGCCCGAGAACAGGTTGAGGAAGTTGAGGATCCCGCCCGAGCCGAAGCTCTTCTGCAGGGAGTTGACCGCCGCGGAGTTGATCCCCGGAGCGGGAATGTGCGAGCCCAGGCGGTAGAGCGCCAGGAGGAGCGCCGTGAACGCGAGCTTCTTGCGGATCTCCGGAACGGTGAACGCGCCGAGGACGGTGGAGATCACGCGGCGCCTTCCCCTGCTAGCTCTCGAGGAGCACGCACGTGCCCCCCGCCGCTTCGATCTTCGCGCGAGCGGCGGCCGAGAAGCCGTGGGCGTGGACGGTGAGCGGCTTGGAGAGCTCGCCCTCGGCGAGCACCTTGACCGGGATGCCCTTGCGCGTGGCGAGCCTGCGCTCGCGCAGGGCGTCAGGCGTGACCTCGGCGCCCGAGTCGAAGCGCGCCTCGAGCACGTCGAGGTTCACGGGCTGGGTGTGCGTCCGAAACGGCTCGAAGGGCATCGACTTCTTCATGTGGGGCCCGCGCAGCTTGCGCATCCGCATGTGGATCGGCATCTGGCCGCCCTCGAAGTTGGACCGGCTCTTGGAGCCCGAGCGCGAGCCCGCGCCCTTCTGACCGCGGCCCGCGGTCTTGCCGGTGCCCGATCCCTCGCCGCGGCCCACGCGCTTGCGCGGGCGCCGGCTACCCGGAGCGGGGGCCAGGTTGTGCAGGCCGATCCGCTCCCCGGCGGGCCGCTCCCGCGTGGCGTCGTCGGCGCTCATGACTCGGTGACCTCGACGAGATGGCGCACGGCGTGGACCATGCCGCGCAGCTGAGGAGAGTCGCGGTGCTCGCGCTCGTCGCCGATCCTGCGCAAGCCGAGCGAGCGGATGGTCTCGCGCTGGCGCTGGTTGGCGCCGTTGATCGAGCGGCGCTGGCGCACTCTGAGGACGCTCACGAGGGCACCGCCTCCGCGGCGACGGGCTCGCCGTCGGTGCTCGGGCCGGGGGCGCTCTCCTCCGCACCGGCCTCGGACGAGGCGCTCGGGGCGCCACCGCGCTGCGCGTCGAGGCCGAGCACCTTGTTGATCGAGAGGCCGCGAAGCTCGGCTACCTCCGCCGGGGTGCGCAGGCCCTCGAGCCCGGCGATCGTCGCCTTGACGAGGTTGATCGGGTTCTGGGAGCCGAGGCTCTTGGAGAGGATGTCGTGGATCCCCGCGAGCTCGAGCACGGCGCGGACCCCGCCGCCCGCGATGACGCCGGTACCCGGCGAGGCGGGCTTGAGGAAGACGCGCCCGGCGCCGAATACGCCCGTCGTCGAGTGGGTGATCGTCGAGTTGTGCTTGGGTACCCGGAAGAGGTTCTTCTTCGCGCGCTCGACCCCCTTCTGGATCGCGATCGGCACCTCGTTGGCCTTGCCGTAGCCGACGCCGACCACGTCGCGTTCATCGCCGACCACCACGAGGGCGGTGAACGAGAAGCGCCGGCCCCCCTTGACCACCTTGGCCACGCGGTTGATCTCGACCACGCGCTCGACCAGGTCGAGGCCGGTGGCGGACACGGAGCGTTCGTTCAACATGGACATTCGAGGGTAGCGGGTCGAGGGGTTTAGAAGGCGAGGCCGCCCTCACGGGCGCCCTCGGCAAAGGCCTTGACGCGACCGTGATAGCGGTAGCCGCCACGGTCGAAGACCGCCCGCTCGACCCCGTGCTCCCGGGCTCGCTGCGCCAGCACCTCGCCGGCCCGGCGCGCGCGGTCCATCGCTCCGAGCTCGCGGAGGTCGGCTTCGGTCCAGTTCACCGCCGCCAGCGTGTGTCCGTGCTCGTCGTCGATGAGCTGCGCGTGGATCCCGCGGTTGGAGCGGAACACGGAGATCCGCGGGCGCTCGGCGCTGCCGCTCACCTTGGCGCGTACGCGACGGCGGCGGCGCAGGCGCTGCGCCGGCTTGGTCGTGACGGTCATGCCCGCTTCCCGACCTTCCGGACGACGTGCTCGCCCTCGTAGCGAATCCCCTTGCCCTTGTAGGGCTCGGGGGGACGGCGCTTGCGGATGTTGGCGGCGACCTCGCCCACGAGCTGCTTGGAGATGCCGCGCACGATCACCCGCGTCGGCACCGGCACCTCGAACTCGATGCCCTCCGGCGCCTTGATCGGCACGGGGTGCGAGTAGCCGAGCGCCAGCTCGAGGTCGCGGCCCTTGAGGAGCGCCCGGTAGCCGACGCCCTGGATCTCCAGGCGCTTCTCGTAACCGCTCGTGACCCCCTCGACCATGTTGGCCACGAGCGAACGAGTGAGGCCGTGCAGAGCGCGGTGCTCCGCGCGATCGGTGGGGCGGGAGACGCGCAGCTCGCCGTCGTCGTGCTTCACGGCGATGTCACGCGGTACCCGCTCGAAGAGCTCGCCCCTGGGCCCGTTGACGCGCACGAGCTCGGGCTCCACGACGACGGTGACGCCGGTGGGGACGGGAATGGGCTTTCGGCCGATGCGAGACATCGCTACCAGACCTGGGCCACGAGCTCGCCGCCTACGCCCTCGCGCCGGGCGTCATGCCCCGTCATGACCCCGTGCGAGGTCGAGATGATCGTCGTACCCATCCCGCCCTGCACCCGGGGGATCTCGTCGTGGCGCACGTAGGAGCGCCGCCCCGGACGCGAGACGCGCTGCAGCCCGCTGATCACGGGACGGCGCGCCTCCGTGTACTTCAGCTTGATGCGGATGAGCTCGCCGGCGCGCTCGGAGGTCGGCGCCTCGGTCTCCCAACCCTCGATGTAGCCCTGCTCGTCGAGGATCCGCGCGAGCTCCCGCTTGAGCTTCGAGGAGGGGATCTCCACGGTTTCGTGCGAGGCGTGCGCCGCGTTGCGCAGGCGCGTGAGGAAGTCGGCTATGGGGTCGGTCATCGACACAAGCTCATCCCTCGCTTCGTGAGTCCTTCGCTCTTGGTTACCACTACCAGCTCGACTTCGTCATGCCGGGGATGTATCCGTCATGAGCGAGCTCACGCAGGCAGATCCGGCACAGCCCGAACTTCTTGAACACCGAGCGCGCGCGCCCGCAGCGCCGGCAGCGCGTGTATTCGCGGGTCTTGAACTTCTGAGGGCGCGCCTGGCGCACGCGCTGGGAGGTCTTGGCCATGAGTAGTCGGTCTGGTCCTTGCTCTGGAGTCAGGCGGCGGCGGCGACGGGCCGGCCCTCGCGGGAGAACGGCATCCCGAGCGCCTCGAGCAGGGCGAAGGCCTCCTCGTCGCTCGCGGCCGTGGTGGTGATGGTGATGTCGAGACCGCGCACCTGGTCGACGGCGTCGTAGTCGATCTCGGGAAAGATGATCTGCTCGCGCACGCCCATGGAGTAGTTGCCGCGGCCGTCGAAGGAGCGCGCGTTCAAGCCGCGAAAGTCGCGGATCCGAGGGATGGCGACGGACATGAGGCGGTCGAGGAACTCGAAGGCACGCTCGCCGCGCAGCGTCACCGCGATGCCCACCGGCATCCCTTCGCGCAGCTTGAAGGCGGCGATCGACTTGCGCGCCCGGCGCACGTTGGGCTTCTGGCCGGTGATCGTCGCGAGCTGCTCCGTCGCGGCCTCGAGCATGTTCGAGTCCTGCTTGGCGTCGCCCACGCCCATGTTCACCGTGATCTTCTCGATGCGCGCGGCGCGCATGGGCGAGGAGTGCCCGAAGCGCTCGACGAGCGCGGGGCGGATCTCTGCCTCGTAGCGTTCCTTGAGACGGGCCATGCTCAGTCGATCCTCTCGCCCGAGCGGCGGGCGACCCGGAAGCGCTTGCCGTTCTCGCGCGCGATTCCTACGCGCGTGGGCTTGCCGTCCTTGGGGTCGAGCAGCGCGACGTTGGAGACGTGGACCGAGGCCTCCTTCTCGATCACGCCACCGGCCTGCTGGCCGCCGCCCACCTGGCTCGGGCGCTGATGGCGCTTGATCACGTTGAGGCCCTCGACCCAGACGCGCTCGCGGGCGGGATCGACGCGCATGACCCTGCCGGCCTTGCCCTTGTCCTTGCCGGCGATGAGCACGACCTGGTCATCGCGGCGGATCTTCAGCGCGCCCATCACAGCACCTCAGGCGCGAGGGAGACGATCTTCATGAAGTTGCGGTCGCGGAGCTCGCGCGCCACCGGGCCGAAGATGCGGGTGCCGCGCGGGTTGTTGGCGACGTCGATGATCACCGCCGCGTTCTCGTCGAAGCCGATGTAGGTGCCGTCCTCGCGCCCGTAGGGCTTGCGGGTGCGCACGACGACCGCGCGGACGACCTCGCCCTTCTTGACCGCCCCCTGCGGGGTGGCCTGCTTGACGGTCGCGACGATCGTGTCGCCCACGCCGGCGTAACGCCGACGCGAGCCGCCGCGCACGCGGATCACGAGTATCTCGCGCGCGCCGGTGTTGTCGGCCACCCGAAGTCGCGTCTCGTTCTGGATCATCGCGCCCGCTCCAAGACCTCGACGAGCCGCCAGCGTTTCGTTCGCGACCGCGGGCGGCACTCGACCACGCGCACGGTGTCGCCCGCGTTGGCGTCGTTGCTCTCGTCGTGCGCGTGCAGCGTCGCCGTGCGGCGAACGATCTTCTGATAGCGGCGGTGGCGCCGGGCCATGTCGATGCGCACCGTGATCGTCTTGTCCGCCTTGTCGGAGACCACCACGCCCGACCGCACCTTCGGGCGCCCGGTCGCGCTCGACACGGGCGGAGTGGGCTCGGGCGGCGAATCGGGGCGAGCAGCCGCAGCCTTCGCGCGCACCTTGGTGCGGTAGCGCGTGCGGGCCTTCGCCTTGCGTCGCCGCTCGGCATCACGCTCGGCCTGACGCTCTTCGGGAGTGCGCGCCGAACGGCCGCTCGCCCGAGCGGCCCTTCCCTGCCGGGTGCGCTCGCGGGCAGATACGGGCGCAGCCGAAGGCTCCGGCGCAGGCTCGCCCTCGGAGGCGTCCGGCGCGGCCTGGCCCTCGGGCGTGTCCGGCGCCTCGGTGGCCTCGGGCGCGGGCGCCTCGGCCTGCTCGGCGTCGTTCTCGTTGGGTTCTTGCTCGACCATCGGCTAGCGCTTGCTTCCTTCGTTCGTGTCGATGTTGCGCTCGCGCGCGACCGTCAGCGTGCGGGCGATCTCCTTCTTGGCCCTACGCAGGCCGGCGGTGTTCTCGAGCTCGCCCGTCGCGTGCTGGAAGCGAAGCCCGAACAGCTCCCGGCGCGCGGTGCGCAGGTGCTCGGCGATCCCGGCGTCATCGAGGTCTCGGAGGTCCCCCGCTGCGGACGCCATGCTAGCCATCCTCCCGCAGGACGAACTTCGTGCGCACCGGCAGCTTGTGTCCCGCCAGACGCATCGCCTCGCGCGCCAGGGGCTCGGGAACCCCGGCGAGCTCGAACATGACGCGCCCCGGCTTGACCACGGAGACCCAGCCCTCGGGCGAGCCCTTGCCCGATCCCATGCGGGTTTCCGCCGGCTTCTTCGTGAACGGCTTGTCGGGATAGACGTTGATCCAGACCTTGCCGCCGCGCTTGATCTTGCGGGTCATGGCGATACGGGCCGCCTCGATCTGCCGGTTGGAGACCCAGCCCTCTTCCACCGACTTGAGGCCGTACTCGCCGAACTGCACGCGAACCTGCCCACGGGAGAGACCCCGCCGGCGACCGCGGTGCTGCTTGCGAAACTTGACGCGCTTGGGAGAGAGCATGGCTAGCGCGTGACCTCCGGCGAGCCGCCGCCGCGACCACCGCGCTCGCCGCGTCCGCCGGGACCGCCCGGGCCACGACCGCCGCCCCGACCGCCCGGGCCGCCGCCGACGCCGCCCTGGCCGCCGCGGCCGCCCGGTCCGCCGCCGCGTCCGCCCGGACCGCCGGGTCCTCCCGGTCCGCCGCCGCGTCCGCCGGGGCCGCCACGCCCGCCCGGGCCACCGCGTCCGCCCGGACCTCCACCGCGGCCGCCGCCGCCGCGACCGTCACGCTCGTTCCGTCCGCGGCCGCGACCGTCGCGATCGCCGGCGGGGGGCGCGGGTTCGTCCATCGAGGTGAGGTCGGTGCCCGTGTAGCCCGCGGGCATGATCTCGCCGCGGTTGATCCAGCACTTCACGCCGATCCGCCCGAAGGTCGTGCGGGCTTCGTAGAACCCGTAGTCGATGTCGGCCCGCAGCGTGTGCAGCGGCACCCGTCCGTCGGAGTAGCTCTCGCGGCGCGCCATCTCGGCGCCGCCGAGGCGTCCCGAGACCTGGACCTTGACGCCCTTGGCTCCCGAGCGCATGGCCGAGGTCAGCGCGCGCTTCATCGCGCGGCGGAACGCCACCCGGTTCTGCAGCTGCTCGGCGATCGACTGGGCGACGAGCTTCGCATCGAGCTCCGGCCGCTTGATCTCGAGGATGTTGACCTTGACCTGCTTGCCCGTGATCCGATGCAGGTCGCGGCGCAGCGCGTCGACCTCGGAGCCGGACTTCCCGATCACGATCCCCGGCCGCGCCGTGTTGATGTTGACCTCGATCTCGCCCGCGCTCTTGCGGATCGTGACGTCGGAGAGGCCGGCGTGGGCGAGCTTGCCGACGATGTGCGCGCGCACGCGAACGTCCTCGGCGAGATAGTCGGAGAAGTGGCGCTCGTTGAACCAGTTCGCCTTCCAGTCGTGGATGTACCCCACGCGGAGCGACTCGGGATGGACTTTTTGACCCATGAAAGCGGTCTACTCCTTCGGAGTGAGCAGGATGGTGAGGTGGCTCGTGCGCTTGCGGATCGGCGTCGCGCGACCCATGGCGCGCGGGCGAAAGCGCTTGAGCGTGGGGCCCTCGTCGGCGGTGACGGCCTTGATCCGCAGCTCCTCGCCGACGAGCTCGTGGTTGTTCTCCGCGTTGGCCACCGCGGACTCGAGCAGCTTGATCCAGTCGCGCGCCACCGAGCGGGATGTCATGGCCAGGATGGCGCGCGCGTCCTCGACCGACTTGCCCCGGATCTGATCGCAGACGAGACGCGCCTTGCGAGCCGAGGAGCGGACGTACTTGGCGCTCGCGCGGACGACCGGCGGGGGGCCGTCGTGCGCGGCTCCCCGGCGGCGCGCGGCGGGCGCAGGCGCAGGCGGCGCCTCCGGGCTCTCGCCCCCGCGGCCGCGGCCTCGCCGCCGGCGAGCGGGCGCCGCGGGCGGATCCTCCACCTCGCGCTCGGCGTCGGACTTAGGCGCGCGCGCCGGCGTGCTCGGCTCGGCGGGAGCGGGGGCATCGGCGGCCTCTTGCGCCTGCTCCTGGCTCTGCGCGGCATTGGCCTCGGCCGCATCGGCCGCGGCCTTCTCCGTTTCGTGCGCGGCCGCGTCGTCGACGTTCGGGTTCTCGTCGCTCATCGGCGCTTCCCGGTCTGGGTGTGGCCGCGGTAGAGCCGGGTCGGAGCGAACTCGCCCAGCTTGTGGCCGACCATCGACTCCGAGACGAACACCGGCACGTGCTTGCGCCCATCGTGCACGGCGATCGTGTGCCCGACCATGTCGGGGAAGATCGTCGAGGTGCGCGACCAGGTCTTGATCATGCGCTTGGAGTTCGAGGCGTTCATCGCCTCGATGCGCGCCATCAGGCGCTCCTCGACCCAGGGACCCTTCTTGCTCGAGCGGCTCACGGTTCGGTTTACCTCTTCTTCCCGCGACGGCGGCCGCGGACGATGTAGCGGTCGGAGGGCTTGCGCTTCTTGCGAGTGCGGTACCCCAGGGTGGGGACGCCCCACGGCGTGACCGGGTGGCGTCCGGCCGTGGTCGACCCCTCGCCACCACCGTGCGGATGGTCGACGGGGTTCATGGCGGTGCCACGGGTCTGAGGGCGGACTCCCATGTGGCGCTTGCGCCCCGCCTTGCCGACCTTGACGTTCTGATGGTCGGCGTTGCCGATGGTGCCGACCGTCGCGCGGCACTCCGCCCGCACCAGGCGCATCTCGCCCGAGGGCAGGCGCAACGTGGCCATGTCGCCCTCCTTGGCCAGAAGCTGGATCGAGGTCCCCGCCGAGCGGCCCATCTGCCCACCGCGTCCCGGGGTGAGCTCGACGTTGTGCACGACGGTGCCGGCCGGCATGTTGGCCAGGGGAAGGCAGTTGCCCACGCGGATGTCGGCCCCGAGGCCGGACTCCACCGTGCTCCCCACCGCCAGCCGCGCCGGCGCGAGGATGTAGCGCTTCTCCCCGTCGACGTAGTGCAGGAGGGCGATGTAGGCCGAGCGGTTCGGGTCGTACTCGATGTGGGCGACCCGCGCCGGGATCCCGTCCTTGCGGCGCTTGAAGTCGATCTTGCGGTAGAGCCGCTTGGCGCCGCCGCCACGATGGCGCGAGGTCTTGCGCCCGTGTGCGTTGCGCCCGCCGGACTTCTTGAGGCCCTCGGTGAGCGACTTCTCGGGCTTGGCGCGGGTGAGCTCCGCGAAGTCCGGATAGGTGACGAAGCGCCGACCGGGGCTCGTGGGCTTGGGCTTGCGAATGGCCATGGTCTACTCCAGCCCCTCCATGCCCTGGAAGATCGGGATGCTCTGCCCCTCGGCGACCTGCACGATCGCCTTCTTCCAGGCCCGGGTGCGCCCGGAGGTGTAGCCGCGGCGCTTGGGCTTGGTCTTCACCGAGGCGGTGCGGACCTCGACGACCTTCACGTCGAAGAGCTCCTCGATCGCCTGGCGGATCTGCGTCTTGTGCGCGCGGTCGTGCACGCGGAAGGTGTAGCGCCCGGCCTCGGAGAGCACGAAGCTCTTCTCGGAGACCACGGGGCGGATGATGATCTGGCTCGCGTCCATGGCTAGGCCGCGACCTCCTCGGCGTGCGCGGCGCCCGAGGCGCGTGCGGTGAGCCGCTCGAGCGCCCGCTCGGAGACGAGCAGGGACCCGGCGCCGATCACGTCGGCCACGCCGGCCGCGTCGACGGGCAGGACGCCGATGCGCGCGATGTTGCGAAACGACAGGCCGGCGTGAGCCTCATCCTCGCCGAGGAGCACGAGCGTGCGTCCGGGCTGCTGCCAGCCCGCAATGAGCTCCGCGGCCTTCTTGGTTGCGGGAGCATCGAAACCGCTCAGATCGAGCACGGCGAGCGAGCCGCGGTCGGCGTGGACGGAGAGCGCGCTGCGCAGCGCGGCGCGGCGCGCCTTCCGATTCACCTTGCCGATGTAGTGGCGCGGCTGGGGACCGAACACCGTGCCGCCGCCCGTCCAGATCGGCGAGCGCGAAGAGCCCGCGCGGGCACGACCGGTGCCCTTCTGACGCCAGGGCTTGGCTCCTCCGCCGCGGACCTCGCCGCGGGTCTTGGTCGACGCCGTCCCCTGCCGGCGCGCGTTGAGCTCGGCGCGAACCGTTTCGTGCACGAGCGGACCGTTGAAGGCGACCTCGAAGACCCCGGGAGCGAGCTCGGCCTTCGTGTCGGCACCGCCGCCCAGGCGGGGGGCCCTAGCCATCGGTGCGCACCTCCACGGTGCCGCCTCGCGGACCGGGCACCGCGCCGCGCAGGAGCAGGAGGTTCTCGCCCGGAATGATCTCGACGACCTCGAGGCCCTTCTGGGTCACGCGCTTGTTGCCCATCTGGCCCGGTCCCCGGATCCCCTTGAAGACCCGCGAGGGCGTCGCGGAGGCGCCGATCGAACCGGGGGCGCGCACGTTGTGCGAGCCGTGGGACTTGGGCCCGCTGGCGAAGTTGTGGCGCTTGATCGTGCCCTGGAAGCCCTTGCCCTTGGAGGTCCCCGAGACCTTGACCTTCTGGCCCGGCTCGAAGGCCTCGACGGTGACGGTCTCTCCGACCTGGAGCTCACCGGCCTCGTCGCGAAACTCCGCGAGGTGGCGCATGGGCGGAGCGTCCGCCTTGCGCAGATGCCCGAGCTCGGCCCGCGTGAGCGTCTTCTCCTTGCACGCTCCGAAGGCGAGCTGCACGGCCTCGTAGCCGTCACGCTCGAAGGTGCGGATGCCGGTGACGGGGCACGGACCGGCCTCGAGCACGGAGACGCGCTCCACGCGGCCATCCTCGAGGAACCGCTGGGTCATTCCGAGCTTCTTGGCGAGGATCGCAGGCATCGAGACGATCAGAGGGCGAGGCGGATCTCGATGTCCACCCCGGCCGGCAGGTGGTCGAGTCGCTGGAGGGAGTCGACCGTCTTCGGCGTGGGCTGGTGGATGTCGATCAGCCGCTTATGGGTGCGGATCTCGAAGTGCTCGCGCGAGTCCTTGTCCTTGAACGGCGAGCGGATCACGCAGTACACGTTCTTCTCCGTGGGCAGGGGCACGGGACCCGAAACGCTCGCGCCGGTGCGCGTCGCGGTCTCGACGATCTCCTTCGCCGCCGTCTCGATGGCCGAGTGGTCGTAGGCCTTGAGGCGAATGCGGATCTTGTTGTCGGGCAGGGTGGCCACGGGTCGGTATCTGTCGCTCTAGTCGTGTGGGTAGTTGTCGTGCGGTCTTACTGAGCTACTGCGTGCCAGAGGGCGAGTCCCCGGGTCTCGGGGCCCGCCCCCATGGTCGTATGTCTGCTTGGGTCCTTCGGGCGCGGAGCGGGGCGCGGAGGCCCCGCTCACGCCTCTGCGTGCTCCCTACTACTCGATGACCTCCGTCACCACGCCCGAACCGACCGTGCGGCCGCCCTCGCGGATGGCGAAGCGCAGGCCCTGGTCCATGGCGATGGGCTGGATCAGCTCGATCTCCATCTGGACGTTGTCGCCGGGCATGACCATCTCCGTGCCCTCGGGCAGGTTGGCCACGCCCGTCACGTCGGTGGTGCGGAAGTAGAACTGCGGACGGTAGCCCGTGAAGAACGGCGTGTGGCGGCCGCCTTCCTCCTTCTTGAGGACGTACACCTCGGCCCTGAACTTGGTGTGCGGAGTGATCGAGCCCGGCTTGCAGAGCACCTGCCCGCGCTGGATATCCTCGCGCTTGGTGCCGCGCAGCAGGCAGCCGACGTTGTCGCCGGCGCGCCCCTCGTCGAGGAGCTTGCGGAACATCTCGACGCCGGTGACCACCGTGTTGGCGGTCTGGGCCTCGATGCCCACGAGCTCGACCGTCTCGCCCGTCTTGATGATGCCCTGCTCGATGCGGCCCGTGGCCACCGTGCCGCGGCCCGTGATCGAGAAGACGTCCTCGACCGGCATCAGGAACGGCTTGTCGAGCTCGCGCACGGGCTCGGGGATGTAGGAGTCGAGCGCAGCGGCGAGCTCGAGGATCTTGCCCTTGTACTCCTCGTCGCCCTCGAGCGCCTTGAGCGCGGAGCCGATCACGAACGGGACGTCGTCGCCCGGGAAGTCGTACTCGGAGAGCAGCTCCCGGACCTCGACCTCGACCAGCTCGAGGAGCTCCTCGTCGTCGACCATGTCGGCCTTGTTGAGGAAGACGACGATGTAGGGAACGCCGACCTGGCGGGCGAGCAGGATGTGCTCGCGCGTCTGGGGCATCGGGCCGTCGGCCGCGGAGACCACGAGGATCGCACCGTCCATCTGGGCGGCGCCCGTGATCATGTTCTTCACGTAGTCGGCGTGCCCGGGGCAGTCGACGTGCGCGTAGTGGCGGTTCTCGGTCTGGTACTCGACGTGCGAGGTGGCGATCGTGATCCCGCGCTCCTTTTCCTCCGGAGCGTTGTCGATCTCGGCGAAGCTCTTGGCCTCCCCGCCCATCTTCTCGGCGAGGACGTTCGTGATCGCGGCGGTCAGCGTCGTCTTGCCGTGGTCGATGTGACCGATGGTGCCGACGTTGACATGCGGCTTGTCCCGCTCGAACTTCTCCTTCGCCACGTGTACTCAGCTCCTTGACATTCGAATTGGGCACGCCAGAAGGCGAACCCCGGAAACCTAACCCATCTGCGCGCTTCGCGCCCCTGCGCGCCTCCGGACCTACGCCGCTGCGGGCGTCCCCGTCCGGGTCTCGACCACCTTCTCGGCGATGTGCGCCGGCACTTCCTCATACCCGTCGAACTGCATGGTGTACGTCGCGCGCCCCTGGGTGGTGGAGCGCAGGTCCGTCGCGTAGCCGAACATCTCCGCCAGGGGCACGTGTCCGCTCACGACCTGCGCGTTGCCGCGTGCCTCCATCCCGTGCACGCGGCCCCGGCGACGGTTGAGGTCGCCGATGACGTCGCCCATGAACTCCTCGGGCGTAACGACCTCGACCGCGAAGATCGGCTCGAGCAGCACGGGCTTGGCGCGCCGCGCCGCCTCCTTGAGCGCGAGCGAGCCCGCGACCTTGAAGGCGATCTCGGAGGAGTCCGTGTCGTGGTACTTCCCGTCGGTGAGCGTCACGCGGACGTCGACCATCGGGTAGCCCGCCTTGACGCCGTTGACGAGCGCCTCCTCGACGCCCTTCTCCACCGCGGGGATGAACTCGCTGGGAATCGAGCCGCCGCGAATCTTGTTCACGAAGTCGAAGCCCTCGCCGGGAGCAGGCTCCATCGTGATGTAGACCACGCCGTACTGGCCCGAGCCGCCCGTCTGGCGGATGAACTTGCCCTCCACCTTTTCGGCGGTGCCGCGCACGGTCTCGCGGTAGGAGACCTGCGGGCGCCCGACGTTGGCGTCGACCTTGTACTCGCGCAGCATGCGGTCCACGAGCACCTCGAGGTGAAGCTCGCCCATGCCGGAGATCTCCGTCTGGCCGGACTCCTCGTTCGTCTGGACCTGGAAGGTCGGGTCCTCCTCGGCCAGGCGACCGAGGGCGACCGACATCTTCTCCTGGTCGGCCTTGGTCTTGGGCTCGATGGCGACCTTGATGACCGGTTCGGGGAACACGATCGTCTCGAGGCGGATCGGCGCGTCGGGCGCCGCGAGCGTGTCGCCGGTGACGACCTGCTTGATCCCCACTCCGGCCGCGATGTCGCCCGCTCGGATCTCCGGGACCTCCTCGCGGTGGTTGGCGTGCATCATGAGGATCCGGCCGATGCGCTCGGTGCGCCCGGTGGTCACGTTCAGCACCCGTCCGCCCGCGTCGAGCTTGCCGGAGTACACGCGGAAGTAGGTCAGCTTGCCGACGTAGGGGTCGGCCATGATCTTGAAGGCGAGCGCCGCGAAGGGCTGGTCGTCGTCGGGCAGGCGGGAGGCGGGGCGCCCCTCCTCCTCGCCGCGGACGGGCTCGATGCCCTGCATCGGCGGAACCTCCAGCGGGGAGGGAAGGAAGTCGAGCACCGCGTCGAGCAGGGGCTGGACGCCCTTGTTCTTGAACGAGGAGCCGCACAGCACGGGCGTGAGCTTGATCTCGAGCGTCGCCTTGCGCACCGCCTCCTTGATGCGCGCGGGATCGATCTCCGCGTCCTCGAGGATGAGCTCGATCAGCTCGTCGTCGTAATGCGAGACCTCCTCGAGCAGGTGCTCACGGGCGGCCGCGGCCGCGTCGGCCATCTCCTCGGGGATCGGACCGAGCTCGAACTGGGTGCCGAGGTCGTCCTGGTAGAGGATCGCGCGGTTGTAGATCAGGTCGACGATCCCGCGGAACTCACTCTCCGCGCCGATGGGGAGCTGGATCGGGACGGGGTGGGCGCCGAGGCGATCGACCATCGTCTGCACGCCCCGCTCGAAGTCCGCGCCGATGCGGTCCATCTTGTTGATGTAGGCGATGCGCGGAACCCTGTACTTATCGGCCTGGCGCCAGACGGTCTCGGACTGGGGCTCGACGCCGGCGACGGAGTCGAAGAGCGCGATCGCCCCGTCGAGCACGCGCAGCGAGCGCTCGACCTCGACCGTGAAGTCGACGTGGCCCGGCGTGTCGATGATGTTGATCCGATGGCCCTCCCACTCGCACGTGGTGGCGGCGGAGGTGATGGTGATCCCGCGCTCCTGCTCCTGGGCCATCCAGTCCATGACCGCGGCGCCCTCGTGAACCTCGCCCATCTTGTGGGTTCGGCCCGTGTAGTAGAGGATGCGCTCCGTGGTCGTCGTCTTGCCGGCGTCGATGTGCGCCATGATCCCGATGTTGCGGGTCTTCTGGAGTGTGAAAGCTCGAGCCATGAGGTAGGTGCGTGAGGTGGGTGGAAAGCGTCGTCTCGGAGCAAAAAAACGGGCCCGAAGGGGCCCGGAAACGTCGCATGGGTAAGCCCGGGCTCGCGTCTATGTGCGGGGCTTCTCCACGTGCGCGCGTCTCCTACCGGACCGGTCCACGATGAGCACTCGGAGCCGGCGGGGAATCGGCCAGGATAGCAGAGGGGGTCGGGGCTCCCGGGGAGTGGGCGCCCTGCGGCGCGCCGTCGCCACGCTCGCTCTGCTCGGCGTCGCCCTGCTCGTCGTGGCGGAGTTCCTGCCCCTGTTCGAGGTCAAGCTCGGCTCGAGCGGCGCGGTGCTCAAGACGGTGAGCACGGGAGCCAACAACAACTACTCCCTTCTGCTCATCGCCCTGGCGGCCATCCCCTTCGCGCTGGCCGCCGTGCGCACGGGCAGCCGCGGGGCGCTCCTCGCCCTGGCCGTGCTCGGCTTGGTCGCGGCGGCGATCGCCTTTCTCGGCGACCTCCCCGATGCTCACCGCACGGGGGTGGTGGGCAAGAACTTCGAGGACGCGGCCTCCTCCGCACGAGTCGGCTTCTACTTCGAGTCGCTCGGAGCCATACTGCTGCTCCTCTCCGCCGCCATCGGACTGCTGCTCTCCGGACCGTCCTCGGCACAGGCTCCGAGTTCGGCACCGGAGTCCGCCGCGGCCGACGCGTAGGGGCGGTCACGCCGGCCCGTTCCGCGGTGCGGCCCGCCGCCACCCCAGCGGTCCGCTGGGAGCGGGGCCGCGGTCGGTGCCGCTACCAGCGGTAGTGCGCGAAGGCCTTGTTGGCCTGCGCCATGCGGTAGATGTCGTCCTTGCGCTTGAACGCGGCGCCCTGCTGGTTCTGGGCGTCCATGAGCTCGTTGGCCAGCCGCTGAGCCATCGTCTTCTCGCGCCGGCCGCGAGCGTAGGTGACGAGCCAGCGGACGGCGAGCGTGCGCGCGCGGCGGGCCGGGACCTCGACCGGGACCTGGTAGGTGGCGCCCCCGACGCGACGGGAGCGGACCTCGAGCACCGGGGTGAGCGCCTTGAGCGAGGCTTCGAGCCCCTCCACCGGATCCTTGCCCGTGCGCTCGCCGACGATCGCTAGCGCGTCGTAGACGATGCGCTCGGCGGTGGACTTCTTGCCGTCGAGCATCACCTTGTTGATGACCTGCTGGACGAGCCGCGAGCGGTGCACGGCGTCCGGCTCGACCGGGCGGATCTGGGCGGCGGCGCGGCGCGGCAAGGGAGAGCTACTTGACCTTCACGCCGTACTGGGAGCGCGCCTTCTTGCGGTCGCTCACGCCGGCGGCGTCGAGCGTGCCGCGCACGACCTTGTAGCGGACGCCCGGGAGGTCCTTGACGCGGCCACCGCGGACGAGCACGACGGAGTGCTCCTGCAGATTGTGACCCTCACCGGGGATGTAGGTCGTGACCTCCATCCCGTTCGTGAGCCGCACGCGAGCCACCTTGCGCAGCGCCGAGTTCGGCTTCTTGGGCGTGGTCGTGTAGACGCGCGTGCACACCCCGCGCCGCTGCGGGGCGGCGACCTTCGTCTTGCGGCCCTTACCCGACTTGAGACCAGGAGTGGCGAGCTTTCGCTTGGGGACCTTACGCCCCTTGCGCACGAGCTGTGAGGTGGTCGGCATGCGAGGCGGGATCCTAGCAGCGTGAACCGAGACCGCCGGCCCGCCGAATTCGGGAGGCCGCCTCGAAGCGGCGCCTACGCGGAGGCGGGTATGACCGCGCCGGCCGCGCGCACGGGGGCGGGCGTCAGGGCGCCGGCGACGATCACGAGCACGAAGGCGAGCGCCTGGGCGACGAGCGCGAGGGGGTGGCTCGGCAGCGGATCGCCGAAGACCACGATCCCGCCTGCGATCCCCGCCACGTTGGCCGCGGCGCCGGTGACGGCGATGACCGGCACCGCCTCGCCGTCCTGGAGCCCGCGCGCCGAGGCGTAGAAGGCGGCGACCGAGGCGACGATGGCGACGAGCAGCCAGGGAGAGAGAAAGGCGCCCACGCCGCCGTGGCCGACGAGCCCCGTCAGCGCCTTGATGGAGATGTCGGAGACCCCGAAGAGGACGCCGGCCGCGGCGCCGAGCATGACCCCGTGGTGCTCACCGGGCGCCCCGATGCGCGGGCCGATGATGAGCAGGCCGCCGATGAGCACGAGCGCCGCCTCGAAGGAGATCATCCCGCCGAGCGAGAACTGCGAGTGCGCGCCGTGGGCGACCGGCAGGGTGAGGCCGAGGAGCGCCAGGCCGACCCCGGTCAGGCCCAGGCCGATCCACTGGCGCCGGCCCACGGAGAAGCCGAAGAGGCGCTCGGCCATGACCGCGAGCAGCACCACGCCTCCGGCGAGCACGGCCTGCACGATCGACATGGGCGCGAGGGCGAGGGCGCCGACGTGGAGGATCCACGCCCCGGCCGCGACGAGCATCCCGAGCGCGAACCACTTCGAGGCGAAAAGCGCGCGGCCCGAGCGGAGCGGATGGCGCAGATCGACCGGCGGCGCCGCGCAGGCGCCGCGGTGCTTGTAGAGGAAGCCGAGGTTCGTGACGAACGCGCAGGCGAGGGCGAGGAGGATGCCGGTGGAAAGGCTCATGAGAGAGAAGGAGACTGGCCGCGTGCGGGAGGGGTGCGGTGCCTCGACCTGAGTCTTCGACACCGGAAGGCGACCTCTTGACTCGCCCGGCGACTTCTAGCAGCGTAGACGCGTCGGCATGGCGGCGATTCGTACCGGAAGGCGCATGGATCTACCAATAAACCCCGCACGGCCGGCCCTGCTCATCGACGTGGACGGCGTCATCTCCCTCTTCCCCGTGCACCCGAACACCTGTCCACCGGGAACCTGGGTGATGGTCGACGGGATCATCCACCTCCTTTCCACCGAGGCCGCCGAGCACCTGCGCGAGCTCGGCCGGCGCTTCGATCTCGTCTGGTGCACGGGCTGGGAGGAGAAGGCCGACGAGTACATCCCCCGCGCGCTCGGCCTCCCCCGGGGGCTCCCGCACGTCTGCTTCGGAGGCGAGCGCCCCGCGGACGAGGCGCACTGGAAGCTCGGCGGCATCGACCGTCAGCTCGGCCCCGAGCGGGCGCTGGCGTGGATCGACGACGCCCACGACGAGGCGTGCGCCCGCTGGGCGCAGGCGCGACACGCCCCGACGCTTCTGCTCACCACCGAGTCGAGGTTTGGGCTCACGCGGGCCCATGCCGACCGGCTCATCGCGTGGGCCGACGGACTGCACCACGCCAGAGCGCACGCGGCGACCGGCGCTCGCCGGCCGCACTCCTAGCTCGGCCTCCCGCCGCCGTTGCCCGACTCGGGCACGTCGAGGTCGGCGAGCTCCTCGGCGAACCCGACCGCCGAGCCACCGCTGCCGCTCGGCCCGATCCGCTCCAGATCGGAGAGCTCGTCGTCCACCGAGGGACCGAACGAGTGCAGCGCCTCCCGGTCGGTGAGCCCGAGCTCGGCGAGATCCTCGTCGCCCAGCAGCCCCTCGTCCATGCCGCGGGGCAGCGGCTCGGTGGGCTCGATCTCGATCCGCCGGTAGCGCTTGAGGCCCGTGGCGGCCGGGATCAGCTTGCCGATGATCACGTTCTCCTTGAGCCCGTTGAGGCGGTCGATCTTCCCCTCGAGCGCCGCATCGGTGAGCACCTTGGTCGTCTCCTGGAAGGAGGCGGCCGAGAGGAACGAGTCCGTGTTGAGCGAGGCCTTCGTGATGCCGAGGACGATCTCCTCGGCCTGAGCGCCCTCGCCGCCACCGTCGATGATGGACTGGTTGAGCTTCGCGTAGTCGTAGCGGTCGACGAACTGACCGGGCAGGAGCTCTGTGTCGCCCTTCTGATCGACGCGGACCTTCTTGAGCATCTGGCGCACGATCAGCTCGATGTGCTTGTCGTTGATGTCCACGCCCTGGGACTTGTAGACCTTCTGGACCTCGCTGACCATGTAGAGCTCGGTCTCGGTCCGCCCGCGGATGGCGAGCAGCTCGTGGGGATAGAGCGAGCCCTCGTTGAGCTGGCGCCCCGGGTCGACCTTCTCGCCCGCGGCCACGAACAGCCGGGTGCGGCGGGGGAAGGCGTGGCGGTGCTCGTCGCCGCCGTCGTCGGTGATGACGACGGTGAGCGCCTTGTCGGTCTCCTCGATGGAGACCACGCCTCCCACCTCGGCGATCTTCGCGAGGCCCTTGGGCTTGCGCGCCTCGAACAGCTCGACGACGCGCGGGAGGCCGTGCGTGATGTCCGCCCCGGCGACGCCGCCGGTGTGGAAGGTCCGCATGGTGAGCTGGGTCCCGGGCTCGCCGATCGACTGGGCGGCGATGATCCCGACCGCGTCGCCGATCTGCGCGACCTTGCCGGTGGCCATCGCGCGTCCGTAGCACGTCTGGCACACGCCCGTCTCGGCCTGGCACTTGAGCACGGAGCGCACGGGCACCTTGACGGGCTCGCCCTTGTCCCGCTCGGCCTCGAACGCGGCCGCGATCTCGGCGAGCTCGGCCCGGTCGATCTCCTCGCCGTGCTCCACGAGCGTGCGCCCTCGCTTGGTGGCGAGCTCGCGCGCCGCGAAGCGGCCCACGAGGTTGTCATTGGGCTGGCCGCCGGCGGCGAAGACGTCGAGCTCGACGTACTCCTCCGAGCCGCAGTCGGCCTGGCGGATGATCACGTCCTGGGAGACGTCGACCAGGCGCCGGGTCAGATAGCCGGAGTCGGCGGTGCGCAGAGCGGTGTCGGCCAGGCCCTTGCGCGCCCCGTGCGTCGAGATGAAGTACTCGAGCACGTCCAGGCCCTCCATGAAGTTGGCCTTGATCGGGCGCTCGATGATCTCGCCCTTCGGGTTGGCCATGAGCCCTCTCATGCCCGCGAGCTGGCGGATCTGCTTGAAGGAGCCACGGGCGCCCGAGTTGGCCATCATGAAGATGGGGTTCAGCTCGTCGAGGTTGGCCTCCATCGCCTGCGCCACTTCCTCCGTGGCCGCCGTCCACTGCTCGACGACCGCCTCGTGGCGCTCCTCCTGGGTGATCAGGCCCATGTCGTACTGCTCCTGGATGCCCGCCACCTCGCCCTCGAACTTGGCGAGGATCTCCTGCTTGGAGGGCGGGATGACGACGTCGTTCTTGGAGATCGTGATCCCGGCCTGAGTGGCGTACTTGAACCCGAGGTCCTTGAACGCGTCGAGCACCTGCGAGATCGTCGGGGCCCCGTAGGCCTGCACGAGATCGTCGACGAACTTCGTCGTGTCGCGCTTCTTCATCGAGCGGTTGACGAACTCGTAGGTCGAGGGGTCGAACTCGTCGCCCAGGGTCTCGAGGATCGCCCGCTCGATCGTGTCGTTGTAGATGATCCGCCCGACCGTCGTGAGCAGGTGCCCGCCCTCGCGCCCGAGCGGACGGAACTCCGCGAGGTCGTGGAGCTTGACCACGCCGTGCTCGTAGGCCCACTCGGCCTCCTGGGCGGTGCGGTACATGTGGGGACGTGGCTCGTGGGTCGCCGGGTCGATCTTCGCGAGCTCCTCCTCCTCGAGCCCGTAGGTGAGGTAGTAGGCCCCGAGGATCATGTCCTGCGTCGGAGTGGCCAGCGGTGCGCCGTGCGCCGGGGAGAGGATGTTGTTCGAGGAGAGCATGAGGATGCGCGCCTCGGCCTGGGCCTCCGCCGAGAGCGGAAGGTGCACCGCCATCTGGTCGCCGTCGAAGTCGGCGTTGAACGCGTGGCAGACGAGCGGGTGGACCTGGATCGCCTTGCCTTCCACGAGCACCGGCTCGAAGGCCTGGATGCCCAGGCGGTGGAGCGTCGGCGCGCGGTTGAGCAGCACGGGGTGCTCGTGGATGACCTCCTCGAGCACGTCCCACACCTCGGGAATCATCGAGTCGACCATCTTCTTGGCCGCCTTGATGTTCTGCGCGGCCTTGCGCTCGACGAGGCGGGCCATGATGAACGGCTTGAAGAGCTCGAGCGCCATGAGCTTGGGCAGCCCGCACTGGTGCAGCCTCAAATAGGGGCCAGAGACGATCACCGAGCGCCCCGAGTAGTCCACGCGCTTGCCGAGCAGGTTCTGGCGGAAGCGTCCCTGCTTGCCCTTGAGCATGTCCGAGAGCGACTTGAGCGGACGGTTGCCCGGCCCGGTCACCGGCCGCCCGCGGCGGCCGTTGTCGAACAGCGCGTCGACAGCCTCCTGGAGCATCCGCTTCTCGTTGTTGACGATGATCTCGGGGGCACCGAGGTCGAGCAGCCGCTTGAGGCGGTTGTTGCGGTTGATGACCCGGCGATAGAGGTCGTTCAAGTCCGAGGTGGCAAAGCGCCCACCGTCGAGCTGGACCATCGGCCGCAGCTCGGGCGGGATCACCGGCACGGCCTCGAGGACCATCATGTCGGGCTTGTTGCCGGAGTGGATGAAGGCCGAGACGACCTTCAGCCGCTTTACGGCGCGGGCCTGCTTCTGCCCCTTGCCGTTCTTGACCTGGTCCTCGAGCTCGGTCCGCTCGGCGTCGAGGTCGATCTGCTCGAGCAGGTCACGCACCGACTCGGCGCCCATGCCGCCACGGAAGTACTCGCCGAAGCCGTAGGAAGAGCCGAAGCGATCCTTGAGCTCGCGGAACAGCGTCTCGTCGTTGACGACGTCCTTGGGCTTCATGCCCTGGAAGAGGTCCCAGACCTGGCGCATGCGCTCGGCGGCGTCCTCGATGTAGGCCTCCGTGTCGTCCATGTCGGCCTGGAAGGTCTTGCGGAGCTCCTTGAGGATCTTCTCGCGCTCCTCGTCGGAGAGCTTGGCGAGGTTGACGTCGAGCGACTCGGCCCACATGTGGTCCTCGTCGGAGAAGTCGCGGCTCTGCTTGCCGCTCGTCAGGTACTCCTCGCGCCGCGCCAGGGACTCCTTGAGCTCGAGCAGGCGCTCCTCCTTCTCGGCGGCGTAGGAGTCGAGCACGGCATTGACCTCGGTGGCAAGGCCGTCGAGGTCGGCCGCGCGCGCCTCGTCGTCGACCCACGTGACGATGGAGGCCGCGAAGTAGAGGACCTTCTCGAGCTCCTTGGGAGCCATGTCGAGCAGATAGCCGATGCGCGACGGGACGCCCTTGAAGAACCAGATGTGCGACACGGGCGCCGCCAGGTCGATGTGCCCCATGCGCTCGCGGCGCACCTTCGACCGCGTGACCTCGACGCCGCAGCGCTCGCAGACGATCCCCTTGTAGCGCACGCGCTTGTACTTGCCGCAGTAGCACTCCCAGTCCTTGGTGGGACCGAAGATGCGCTCGCAGAAGAGGCCGTCCTTCTCGGGCTTGAGCGTGCGGTAGTTGATCGTCTCGGGCTTGATGACCTCACCCGAGCTCCAAGAGCGGATCTGCTTCGAGGAGGCGAGGCCGATCTCAATGGCGTCAAAGTTGTTGATATCGATCAAAGCGTCTCCAGGTCAATCTCGGGGGTGTGCCGGACCGGAGGTCCGGCTGTAGGGGGCAGAGCCCCCTGGATATCGATCAAATCGCTTGCGTTGCTTGCCCGGGTGGAATGGCGCGGAGCCCTACACCCGGTCGATCGGCGGCGTGTCCTCGTTCAGCGTCGGGTCCTCACCGGTGGGAACGTCCTCCTCCGGTGACGACGGCTCGCCGGCGGGCACCGACGCGTCGATCATCGGGTCGGCGTCCACGGAAAGGTCGGTGGCGGCGAGGGCCTCCCCCGCCTCGAGGTCGGGGTCGGGCGACTCCTCTGCCTCCGCCTCGACCTCCGGACCCTCGCGCTCGGTGGCCTCGTCGGCCGCTCCCTGGCCGTTGTCGACCGCGCGCACGCCGCTCAGGTCGATGCCGAGCTCCTCCGCGGCCCGCAGGAGGTCATCGTCTTCCTCGCGCATCTCGGCGCGCTCACCCTCCTCGGAGACCACGTTGACGTCGAGCGCCAGCGACTGCATCTCCTTGAGCAGCACCTTGAAGGACTCGGGGATGCTCGGTTCGGCGATGTTCTCGCCCTTGACGATGGCCTCGTAGGCCTTCACGCGCCCGACCGTGTCGTCGGACTTGATTGTGAGCATCTCCTGCAGGGTGTAGGCGGCGCCGTAGGCCTCCAGCGCCCACACCTCCATCTCGCCGAAGCGCTGGCCGCCGAACTGCGCCTTGCCGCCCAGCGGCTGCTGGGTGACGAGCGAGTACGGGCCCGTCGAGCGCGCGTGGATCTTGTCGTCCACGAGGTGCAGCAGCTTCAGGATGTACATGTAGCCGACGGTCACCTGCTCCTCGAACGGCTCGCCGGTGCGGCCGTTGAAGAGCGTGAACTTGCCCGAGGCCTTCTCGCCCTCGCGGCGACCCGAGTCGATGTCCATGCGAATCCGGCCCTTGTGGGCCTCCTGCCACTTGACCAGGGCGTGGTCGACGTCGCCGACCGAGGCGCCGTCGAACACCGGCGTGGACACGTAGACCTTGCCCCCGTTTGACCCATTGGCTCCGCCATTGGATGCCTGCTGAGCCTCGGTGTAGGCCTGCGTGCCGTCGTCGTACCAGCCCTGCGCCGCGGCCCAGCCGAGGTGGGTCTCGAGCACCTGCCCGAGGTTCATGCGGCTCGGCACGCCGAGCGGGTTGAGGATCACGTCGACCGGGGTGCCGTCCTCGAGGAAGGGCATGTCCTGCTCGTCGACGATCTTCGAGATGACGCCCTTGTTGCCGTGACGGCCCGCGAGCTTGTCTCCCTCGGAGATCTTGCGCTTCTTGGCCACGAAGACGCGCACGAGGTCGTTGACCCCCGGCGGCAGATCGTCGCCGGCCTCGCGCGAGAACGTCATCACGTCGATGACCACGCCGCCCTCGCCGTGGGGCACCTTGAGCGAGGTGTCGCGCACCTCGCGCGCCTTCTCCTTGAAGATCGCGCGGATGAGCTTCTCCTCCGCGGTCAGCTCGGTTTCGCCCTTGGGCGTGACCTTGCCGACGAGGAGGTCGCCCGACACGACCTCGGCGCCGATCCGCACGATGCCGCGATCGTCTAAGTTGCGCAGCGACTCCTCCGAGCGGTTCGGGATGTCGCGGGTGATCTCCTCGTCGCCCAGCTTGGTCGTACGGGCGTCGATCTCGTACTCCTCGATGTGGATCGAGGTGAGCTCGTCGTCCTTGACCAAGCGCTTGGAGAGGATTATCGCGTCCTCGAAGTTGTAGCCCTCCCAGGACATGAAGGCGACCATGAGGTTCTTGCCCAGGGCCATCTCGCCCATGTCGGTGGCCGACCCGTCGGCGAGCACGGCGCCCTCCTCGAGCGCCTGCCCGGTGGAGACCAGCGGCTTCTGGTGAATCAGCGTGCCCTGGTTGGAGCGCATGAACTTCTGCAGCGGGTACTCCGTCTTGCCGTCCTTGCCCTCGACGACGATGAGCTCGGCGTCGACGTGGGAGACGCTGCCGGCGTGGTCGGCGAGGACCACGTCGCCCGTGTCCAGCGCGGCCCGGCGCTCCATGCCCGTGCCGATGAGCGGCGCGTCGGTCCGCAGCAGCGGGACGGCCTGGCGCTGCATGTTCGAGCCCATGAGGGCGCGATTGGCGTCGTCGTGCTCGAGGAACGGGATCATGGCCGTGGCCACGGACCAGATCTGCTCGGGCGAGACGTCCATGAGCTCGACCTCGTCCGGCCCCACGGTCACGTACTGACCGGCCTGCGTGCGGCAGATGATCTCCACGCCGAGGAGCCGGCCGCTCTTGGGGTCGACCGGCGTGTCGGCCTGGGCGATCTTCAGCTCCTCCTCCTGGGTGGCGTCGAAGTGGACGATCTCCTCGGTGACCTTGCCGCCCTTGACCACCCGGTAGGGAGTGGTGACGAACCCGTGCTCGGAGATCTGCGCGTAGGAGGAGAGGGAGCCGATGAGCCCGATGTTCGGACCCTCCGGCGTCTCGATCGGGCACATGCGCCCGTAGTGCGTCGGGTGGACGTCGCGGACCTCGATCGGCGCACGCTCGCGGGTGAGCCCTCCCGCGCCGAGCGCGCTCAGGCGCCGACGATGGGTGAGGCCGGCCAGCGAGTTGGTCTGGTCCATGAACTGCGAGAGCTGCGAGGAGCCGAAGAACTCCTTGATCGCCGCCACCACGGGGCGGATGTTCACAATCGTCTGCGGCGTGATCGTGTCGGCGTCCTCGGTGGTCAGGCGCTCGCGCACGACGCGCTCCATGCGGTAGAGGCCGATCCGGAAGGCCTCCTGGATCAGCTCGCCCACGGTGCGCAGGCGGCGATTGCCGAAGTGCTCGTACTCGTCGAGGTGGTCGGCGACGGGCTCGCGCGGCATGAGCGCCGCCTCCGCCGCGTAGTCCTTGATCTCGACCTCGGGCTCCTCGGGGAGGCCGAGTCGCTTGGGCATCGAGACGAGCTCCTTGACCAGCGCGATGATGTCCTCGTGGGTGAGGACCCGCGTGTCGAGATCGATGTCGAGCCCGAGGCGCGAGTTGAGCTTGTAGCGGCCTACGCGCGTGAGGTCGTAGCGCTTGGGATCGAAGAAGAGCTGGTTGAGCAGTCCCCGCGCGGCATCGACCGAGGGCGGCTCGCCCGGGCGCTGCTTGCGGAAGAGCTCGATGAGCGCTCCCTCCTCGGTGCGGGTGACCTCGGGGTCGGCCTCCACGGTGTTGCGGATGTAGTGCGAGTTGTCGAAGAGGTTCAGGATCTCCTCGTCCGACGCGTAGCCCATCGCGCGCAGGAGCACCGTGATCGGCAGCTTTCGCTTGCGGTCGATGCGGACGAAGGTCTTGCCCTTCTTGTCGATCTCGAGCTCGAGCCACGAGCCGCGGGCCGGCATGAGGTTCGCGATGAAGACCTGCTTCTCGCGGTCCTTGGGCTCCATGAGGTAGGCGCCGGGGGAGCGAACGAGCTGGGTGACGACGACGCGCTCGGTGCCGTTGATGATGAAGGTGCCCCGGTCGGTCATCCACGGGAAGTCACCCATGAAGACGGACTGCTCCCGGATCTCGCCGGTCTCGCGGTTCACGAAGGCGACGGTGACGGTGAGCGGGCGGGCGTAGGTGAGATCCTTCTCGCGGCACTCATGGAGGCTCGCGACCGGCTCGTCGAGCGTGAAGGACCCGAACTGGACGGCGAGATTGCCCGTGTAGTCCTCGATGGGCGAGATGTCGTCGATCGTCTCCCGCAGGCCGCCCTTCTCGGGGTCGGTCAGCCAGGCGAACGACCGGCGCTGGATGTCGATGAGGTTGGGTACTTCGAGGACCTTCTCCAGACGCGCGAAGCTCCGGCGCGTCCGCGGGGCGGTGGCGGGTGCCAAGACGGGCGACTCCTCGGGAGATCGAGAGGCGAGCAGATGGCGCGGCGGAGGCGGGCAAGGCTTCCGTCGGCGCCGACAACGCAGCATAGCACGGGACATCGCTGCCCCTGTGCGGGACTGCTCAGCTCTCACGGACCCCGCCCCCGACCGCCGCGTATGTGGCGCGGGGTCGCTTTTTAGATGTGGCGGCTACGACTATCGGCTGACCGTGCGAGTGTACCCCGCTTGCGGGAGTTCTGCACTCCGGTGCGCGCACGCGCGGGCGCGACCGGCGGACGACGATCCAGGAAGGAGGGCTTCTGATGCTTACTGAAGCCTTGTGCCGCCAGGGCGGATACAGGGCTTCAGCGAAGCGTCTCCTTCCAGGACCGGTGGACCGGGCGGACCCGGCCCAACAGGCCGGCCGCGCCGAGCTACTTGACCTCGACGGCCGCGCCGGCCTCTTCGAGATCGGCCTTGAGCTTGTCGGCCTCCTCGCGCTCGACTCCCTCCTTGACCGGCTTGGGCGCCTCGTCGACGAGCGCCTTGGCCTCCTTGAGCCCCAGGCCGGTCGCCGCCCGGACGACCTTGATGACCTGGATCTTCTTCTCGCCGGCGCCCGTGATCACGACATCGAACGCGGTCTGCTCCTCGGGCTCCTCGCCCGCGCCGTCGGCGGCGCCGCCTGCGCCGGGCCCGGCCATCGGCGCCGCAACCGCCGCCGCCGATACGCCGAAGGTCTCCTCGAGCGCCTTGATGCGCTCGGAGAGCTCGAGCACCGAGATGCCCTTGAGCTCCTCGATCCAGTCCTGTGTGCTGGTGGCCATGTCCTAGTCCTCCTTGGGGTTCTCAGATGGGGTGTCGTCGCCCTCGGCCTGGTCGGGCTGGGGCTCGGGCGCCTGGTGGGGCTCGGCGTCCGCGGGCACCGCCGCCTCCGCCTCCGGCGGGGCGGTGGTCGGATCGTTGGGCTGCTCGGCGGCCTGCTGGATCTCCTCGGAGCCGCCGGGCTCCTTCGTGCTCGCCTCGGCCGCCTCGGCCGCCGCGCCCTCCGGCGCCGCGCCGCTGACGAGGCCCTGGTCGGCCACCGCCTGGAGCTGGATCGCCAACCCGGAGATGAGCGCGTTCAGCGTGCGCACGAGGCCGCCCAGCGGGGAGGCGACCGTACCCACGAGCTGCCCGTAGAGCACCTCGCGGGAGGGGAGGCGGGCGATCGCCTGGATGTCCGTCGCGCTTAGCACGCCGCCGTTCATCACGCCGCCCTTGAACTCGAGCAGTCGCGTGACCCGCGCCGCGTCGCTCAGCGCCTTGGCGGCGAGCGCGACGTCGCCGCGCACGAAGGTGAGCGCGGTGGGGCCCTCGAGCACCGCCTTGAGCGCCTCGAAACCCGCCTGGTCCGCCGCCCGTTCGGTGAGCGAGTTCTTGACGATGCGAAACGAGGCGTCGACGTCGCGCAGGCGGGTGCGCAGCTCAGCGGCCTGCGGCACGGAGATCCCGCGATAGTCGACCGCGAAGACCGCCTCGGACTGCTGCAGGTCACCGGCGATCTGCTCGATCGTCGCGGCCTTCTCGTCTCGGTTCATGTCGATTGTCCTCGGATGGGTCTCGATCGGTGCTCGGAAAATGAAGCGACGCCCGCACAGAGGGCGGGCGTCGAGGAGGCGGCCGCGCGGGGGCGGCGGTGATCTCGAGCTCCGCCTGCCCCGGGCTTAGCGCGTGCCGGGGGTCTCGGGCAGTGCAGGTGCGGCGGGTCAGGCGGCGGCGACCGCCTCCTCGCCGAGGATGTCACGGGTGCGGGTCGAGTCGATCTTGATGCCGGGCCCCATCGTCGAGGCCACGGTGATCGTGCGCAGGTAGCGGCCCTTGGCCGCGGCGGGCTTGGCGCGGATGAGCTCGTCGACCACGGCCGCGTAGTTCTCGAGCAGCAGGCGCTCGTCGAAGTCCGACTTGCCGATCGTCAGGTGGATGATCGCGCTGCGATCGGTGCGGTACTCGACCTTGCCGGCCTTGGACTCCTCCACCGCCTGACGGACGTTCGGCGTGACCGTGCCCACCTTGGGATTCGGCATCTTGCCCTGCGGCCCGAGGATCCGCCCGAGGCGCCCGACGACCGGCATGAGGTCCGGCGTGGCGATCGCGACGTCGAAGTCGGAGAAGCCGTCCTGGATACGCTGGGCGAGGTCCTCGGCCCCGACCACGTCGGCGCCCGCCTCCTCGGCCTCGCGCGCCTTGTCGCCCTGGGCGAAGACCGCCACGGTGACGTTCTTGCCCAGACCGTGGGGCAGCGCAATCGTGCCCCGGAGCTGCTCGTCGGCGTGACGCACGTTCAGCCCCGTGCGGACGTGCACCTCGATCGACTCGTTGAACTTCGCGCTCCCCAGGTCCTTGACGAGCGCGATCGCCTCATCCGGCGGATACTCGCGCTCACGATCGAAGCGCTGCTTGGCGTCGAGGTATGCCTTGCCGCGTGCCATCTCTCAGCCCACCTCCACGCCCATCGAGCGGGCGGTGCCCGCGATGATCTTCGTCGCCTCGTCCACGTCGTGCGCGTTCAGGTCGGGGAGCTTCTTCTCGGCGATCTCGCGGATCTGGTCCGGGGAGATTTTGCCGACCTTCTCGCGGTGGGGCTCGGCCGAGCCCTTGTCGAGGCCGATGGCCTGCTTGATCAGCACCGCGGCCGGGGGGCTCTTGGTGACGAACGTGAACGAGCGGTCCTCGTAGACGGTGATGACCACGGGGATGATCGTCCCCGCGTCGCCCTGGGTCTGGGCGTTGAAGGACTTGACGAACTCCATGATGTTCACGCCGTGCTGGCCGAGCGCGGGCCCGACCGGGGGAGCCGGGCTCGCCTGCCCGCCCACGGCCTGGAGCTTGATGTTGGTGAGGACCTTCTTGGCCATGTCAGACCTTCTTCACCTGGTCGAAGCCGACCTCGACCGGGGTCTCGCGGCCGAAGATCGAGACGAGCACCTTGAGGCGGGCGCCGTCCTCGTTGATCTCGGAGATCTCGCCCGAGAAGTCCGACAGGGGGCCGGATATCACCTTGACCGACTCGCCGATCGTGAACTGCGCCCGGGTGCGCGGGCGCTCGGCGGCCTCACGGTGCATGAGGCGGTCGACCTCGCCCTGCGTGAGCGGCACGGGCTCGTTGGAGGCTCCCACGAAGCCGGTCACGCCGGGGGTGTGCTTGACCAGCGACCAGGAGTCCTCGTTGAGGTCCATGTTCACGAGCACGTAGCCGGGCATGGTGCGCTTCTCGACCATGACCTTCTGGTTGTCCTTGTTCATCTCGGACACCGTCTCCGTCGGGACGACCACCTGGCGTACGGCGCGCTGCTGGCCGAGTGAGACCACGCGGTGCTCGAGGTTGTGCTTGACCTTGTTCTCGTGACCGGAATAGGTGTTGACGACATACCAGCGGAACATGCGCTCGAGAGGCTTTCCTAGAAGGGAGGGGCGGGAGCTGCTCTAGATGATCAGGTCGACGAGCTTGCCGGCGACCAGATCCGCCAGGCCGAGGAACGCGCCGGCGATGACGACGAAGCCGAGGACGACTCCGGTGGCCTGCGCGACCTGCCTACGGTCAGGCCACTGTACCCGTTGCAGCTCGGTCCAGCTTCCTCGCACGAAGGCGGCGACGCGGTTGCCCTCCGGCCGGGGCCGGGCCGCGGGCGGCCCGGGGGCGAGCTCCTCGACCGACTCGCCGACGCCGTCCGCGTCGTCTCCGTGGGCACCGTTGCCGTCGCGCTCCTCCGCGGGCGCGGCACCTCCTCGCTGCTCGCTCGCCGCTTCAAGCTCACCGCTCTCGACGGCGAGCTGAGCGGCGGCGAGATCGGCCTCGCCCGAGCCGTGCTCGAGCGGCGCCGGGGCGTTCAGCGTGCTCTCCTCCGTGAGCAGGCGCTTCGTCGAGCGCTCGCGCGGGCGTGCGCCGTTGCCGGGCTGGCGCTCGCGACGGTCGCGGCGCTGCTTGGCGCGTTTGCGGTCACGGGCCACGACGGCGCCTCCGGATCCTCAGCGCGTCTCGCGGTGGCTGGTGTGGCCGCGACACCAGCGGCAGTACTTGCGCATCCCGATGCGCTCGGGGTTGTTGCGCTTGCTCTTGTTCGTCTGGTAGTTGCGCCGCTTGCAGTCCTCGCACGCGAGGGTCACTGCGATTCGGACATCTCCGCGGGCCATGGCGATTCCCCGAGCTTCTCGTGGTGGGTGAGGGCCGGCCTCGGGCGCGCGAAACGAGCGCCGCGCCGGCGCGCTGCGGGCCAGTCTAGCGCCCTCGAGCGCCGCCGAGGAAGGGGGCGCGCCGCCGGATCGCCACGCCTACCCTGGCCGCGCCCGTGGCTTCGACCGTCCTCTCCCGTCCGCTCCGACCCGGGGCTCGCTCACTCGCGTTCCTCGGCGTCTTCGTCGCGGCCCTGCTCGGCTTCCTCTCGCTCGGAGCGGTCCTTCCCGTCCTTCCTCGCTACGTACGCGGGCCGCTCGGCGCGGGCGACCTCGTGGTGGGCATCGCCGTCGGGATCTTCGCCCTCACCGCGGTCGTCGGGCGCCCGCTCGCCGGACGAGCGGCCGACGCGCGCGGGCGCCGGAGCGTGGTCGTGGCCGGATTGGCGCTGCTCGCCGTCTCCGGAGCGCTCTACTTCGTGCCGGCCGGAGTGCCCGGGGTCCTTCTGGCGCGCCTAGTGACCGGCGCCGGGGAGGCGCTCGTCTTCACCGCCGGGGCGACCTGGGCGGTCGACCTCGCTCCGCGCGAGCGCCGGGGCCAGGTCATCGGCCTCTTCGGGATGGCGGTGTGGGGAGGACTCTCGCTAGGTCCGCTGGCCGGCGAGGGGCTCCTCGCCGCGGGCGGCTATCCCGCGGTATGGGCGTTCGCCGCCACCTCCCCCCTGCTCGGTGCGCTGCTCGCGCGGCGGCTGGAGGACCGGCACGAGGCGGCGGAGCTGGCGGCGCCGCAGGCGATGATGCCCCGACGCACGGTCCGGTTGGGTGTGGCGCTCGCGTTGGCCAACGTGGGCTACGCGGTGATGGCCGCCTTCGTCGTCCTGCACCTGAGCCGGCGCGGGATCGACCACGGGGCGACGGTGTTCATCGCCTTCGCCGCCTCCGTCGTCGCCACGCGACTCGTGGCGGGCAGTCTTCCCGACCGGTTGGGGGGGCGGCGTACCGCCCTCGGCGCCTTTGTCGCCGAGGCCCTCGGGCTCGCGCTCGTGGCGCTCGCTCCCTCCCTGCTCGTGGCCGTCGCCGGCGGAGTCACGATCGGCGCCGGGTTCTCGGTGCTCTTCCCCTCGCTGGCGTTGCTCGTGGTGGACGATGCGCAGGACGACGGGCGCGGGGGAGCGCTCGGCGCGTTCACCGCGTTCTTCGACGCCGGCGTGGGACTCGGCGCTCCCTTCGCAGGAGCGATCGCCTCGCTCGCGGGGTACCCCGCGGCGTTCTGGGCCGCCGCGGGGTGCGCGGGAGTGGGCCTCGCACTCGTCCTCCGCGACCGAGGCCCCGCGAGCGCGGAGCCCCTCAGCGCGGAAGCTGGTCGAGCAGCCAGCGCGCGTGCAGCAGGAGTCGCTCGGCCGGATAGCGGACGGGGTCGATGAGCAGCAGGCGGGCGAACTCGTCGGCGATGGCCGCGAGCGTCCGCGCGGTCAGCTCGGGATCGGGCGAGCCGCGGCCGGGCGCCAGGCCGGGCCGCACGGCCTGGGCGAGCTCGGCGAGCACCGCGGCGCGACCGTGAGCGATCCGGTCGCGCAGCACGGCGGGCGCTCCCTCGGGAGGCATGAGCACGAGGCGCCAGGTGGCGGGGTTGGCTTCGGCGGCCCGGAGGTAGGCGCGCAGGCCGCCGAGGAGGAGCTCCGGCGGGTCGCCTTCGGCCAGATCGGTCGGGAGGGCCGTGGCGAGCTCGGCCAGCGCGCGCGTGGCCTCGCGCTCGATGAGCGCTTCGAGCAGCCGCGCCAGATCGGGGAAGTGGCCGTAGACGACAGGACGCGTGATGCCCGCCTCGCGGGCCACCGCCTCGATCGAGACCGCGTGGAACCCGTGCGCCGCCACCAGGGCGTGCGCGACGTCGAGGAGCTGCTCGCGGCGCTCGGCCCCGGTCATCCGGACGGTTCTGGCGCGGCTCTCCATCGCTTGACAGAAGCTATTACGGTCGCGTAGGTTACGCAACCGTAAGCTTCACCACCGTAACCGCCCAAGCGTCTTTGAGCCGTCAGACCTCGAAGGAGACACCACCATGAGCGCAGTCGCCGATCCCACCGCCGCCCAGCCCACCCGGGAGGCCGAGCCGGTCCCGGTGGACATCGCGATCATCGGCAGCGGCTTCTCCGGGATCGGGATGGCCGTCCGGCTGAGACAGGAGGGAATGAAGGACTTCGTCGTGCTCGAGCGCGCCGAGGAGGTCGGGGGCACCTGGCACCACAACACCTACCCGGGGTGCGCCTGCGACGTCCCCTCCCACCTCTACTCGTTCTCGTTCATGGCCAACCCGAACTGGAGCGAGACCTACTCCGCCCAACCCGAGATCCGGGACTACCTCCGCCGTTGCGCCGACGAGTTCGGCATCCGCCCCCACCTCCGCCTCGGCCACGCCGTCACCTCAGCGGAATGGAACGAGGAGACCCGCCGCTGGCGCATCGAGACCACCCGCGGATCGCTCTCCGCGCGCGTCCTCATCGCCGGCATGGGCCCGCTCACCGAGCCGAAGTTCCCCGACGTTCCTGGTCTGGACTCCTTCGCCGGGCCGATCTTCCACTCCGCCCGCTGGGATCACGGCACCGACCTGCGCGGCAAGCGGGTCGCCTGCATCGGCACGGGCGCCTCGGCGATTCAGCTCGTGCCGGCGATCCAGCCCGAGGTCGAGCAACTACACGTCTTTCAGCGCACAGCCCCCTGGATCTTCCCGCACACGAACCGTTCGACCACCGCGTTCGAGCGCCGGCTCTACCGCGCCGTGCCCCCGGCTCAGCGTCTCGTGCGCGGCGCGGTCTACGCCGCGCGAGAGCTGTTCGTGCTCGGGTTCGTCAAGCAGCCGCGCGTGATGCGGGTGGCCGAGCTGCTCGCGCGGCGCCACATGCGCACGCAGGTCGCCGACCCCGAGCTGCGCGAGAAGGTCACCCCGTCCTACCAGCTCGGCTGCAAGCGCGTGCTCCCCTCGAACAAGTGGTACCCGGCGCTCGCGCGCCCGAACGTCGAGCTCGTCACGGAGAGGATCGCCGAGGTGCGCTCCTCCTCGATCGTCACGGACGACGGCGCCGAGCGGCCGATCGACGTGATCGTGCTCGGGACCGGCTTCGAGGTCACCGACATGCCGATGGCCAAGCTCGTGCGCGGCCGCGACGGACGGCTGCTCGACGACGTCTGGCAGGGCAGTCCGCGCGCGCACCTGGGCGTCGCGATGGCGGGCTTTCCGAACTACTTCACGCTGCTCGGGCCGAACACCGGCCTCGGGCACAGCTCGATGGTCTACATGATCGAGTCGCAGATCGCCTACGTCATGGACGCCCTGCGCATGGCGCGCGCACGCGGCGTGGAGACCGTCGAGGTGCGACGCGAGGTCCAGGACGCCTACAACGAGAGCGTGGACGAGCGGATGGGAGGCACCGTCTGGAGCACGGGCTGCGCGAGCTGGTACCTCGACCGCACCGGGCGCAACTCGACGCTCTGGCCCGACTGGACCTGGCGCTTTCGTCGCCGCACGGCGCGCTTCGACCCGGCCGACTACGAGCTCGAGAGCTTTGCGCCGGCGCGCGTCACCGCCTGAGCGGCGCGGCCTCCGCGCTTTAGGAGACTCCCTGCTCCCGCGCGCGAGCCACCGCCGACTCGACTCCCTGCGTCCACGGCTCGCCGTGACCCACGAGCACGGTGCCCGCGCCGGTCTGGGCCAGCGCGTCGAGGGAGCTGAGGTTGCGCTCGCTGTCCACCGTCGCCGCGCGAGCGACGATCTGCGGCCCGATGGCGCCCGTGTATGGGTTGAGCGTGACGATCGCGTCGCCGGCGATGACCACGTCGCGGTCGGGAAGATGCAGCGCGCAATGACCCAGGGTGTGGCCGGGGGTGAAGACGACCTGCGGGGAGCCCGGCACGGGCAGGGTCCCGCCCTCGTAGCGCACCACCTCCTTGAGAGGCGCCGGCCACCACGCCCGGTTGCGCACGAGGCTCGCCACGATCGGGAAGGCCTTGAACTGAGTGGCGAAGTAGGGCGAGATCGCCCGCTCGTGCCCGTACTGGCGGGGGTGACGGGTGAGGGGAACGTCGGCCTCGTGGACGTAGACCGGCACTCCGAGCTCCGAGCGCGCCCGCTCCGCGAAGCCGAGGTGGTCGAAGTGGCCGTGGGTGAGCACCACCGCCTCTACGTCACCCCGCTGGCGCCCGAGGCTCGACAGCGCGTCCTCGAAGGTGGCCCAGGAGGTGGGGACGCCCGCGTCGACGATCGTCAACCGGCCCTCCTCCTCGATCAGGTACCAGTTGACGTAGGAGTGCTCGATCCGGTGGACTCCGGGCACCACGTCGGCGTGCAGCATGGGCGTCCTCCTCCTCCTCGGAAATCAGGGCTGGAGGAGGATCTTGATCGCGCCCTCCTGCTTCTTCTGGAAGATCTCGTAGGCATGGGGGGCCCGGTCGAGCGGGAGCTTGTGGGTGGCGAGATCCTCCACGCCCAGCGGGTCCTCGTCGCCGGAGACCAACGGCATGATCTCGTCGATCCAGCTCTTGACGTTGGCCTGCCCCATGCGGAGCTGGATCTGCTTGTCGAACAGGGTCATCATGTCGATCGGGTCCGCCGTGCCGCCGTAGACGCCGCTCAGGGAGATCGTGCCGCCGCGGCGCACGGTGTCGATCGCGAGGTTGATCACGCTCAGCCGGTCGATCCCCGCGGTCTCCATCACCTTGCGCGCCACCGCGTCGGGAAGCAGGCCGGCCGCCTGCTGGGCGAACTTGCCGATCGGCGCGCCGTGCGCCTCGAGGCCGACCGCGTCGATCACGCTGTCGGGGCCCCGGCCGTCGGTCATTCCCCGGATCGTCTCGGCCACGTCGTCGTGCTCGCGCAGGTCGAGCACCTCGACGCCGTAGCGGCGCGCGAGCTCGATCCGCTCGGAGACGAGGTCGATGCCGATGACCTGCTCCGCACCCTGGTGGAGCGCGACCCGGCACGACATCTGGCCGATCGGCCCGAGGCCGTAGACGGCGACGCTTCCGCCCTGGGGGATGCCGGCGTAGGCGACCGCCTGCCACGCCGTCGGCACGACGTCGGAGAGGTAGACGAAGCGCTCGTCGGGCGGGCCCTCGGGAACCTTGATCGGCCCGAACTGGGCCTGAGGCACGCGCAGAAACTCGGCCTGGCCTCCCGGCACCTGGCCGTAGAGCTTCGTGTAGCCGAGGAACGCTGCGCCCTTGCCCTGCTCGCGGACCTGCGTCGTCTCGCACTGGGAGTAGAGGTGCTGGTTGCACATCCAGCAGCGACCGCAGGAGATGTTGAAGGGAATGACCACCCGGTCGCCGGGCTTGATGTGGCTGACCTCGCTGCCGACCTCCTCGACGATGCCCATGGGCTCGTGGCCGAGGATGTCCCCCGGGTCGATGAACATCCCGAGCACCTCGTAGAGATGGAGGTCAGACCCGCAGATCCCGCTCGAGGTGATACGGACGATCGCGTCGGTCGGCTGCTCGATGCGGGGATCGGGAACCGTGTCGACACGGATGTCGCGCTTGCCGTGCCAGGCCACTGCCTTCATGAGTCGGTCCTCTCGTCTCGAGTGCTCGGCCCGGCAGTGCCGAGCGGGTCCTACATGCCCGCGCCCGCGGGGTCTAATCGCCCGGTCGCTCCGGCCGTTGCCGCGAGGGCGCCCCAGCGCCGGCGCACACAACCACCCCTTCCTGAGCGCACGCCTCAGCGTCCGCTCAGGCCAGCAACCGAGGCGTGAGCGCGCTTGCTTCGAGGTCGAGCAGCAGCCGCTTGCGCTCGGTGCCTCCGCCGTAGCCGGTCAGGGTGCCGCTCGCGCCGATCACGCGATGGCACGGGACGATCACCGAGATCGGGTTGCGGCCGTTGGCCATGCCCACCGCGCGCGCGGCCGACGGCTGACCGGTGCGGCGGGCGAGCTCGCCGTAGGAGATCGTCTCTCCGTAGGGGATGTCCTGCAGCGCGCGCCAGACGCGCCGCTGGAACGGTGTTCCGGGCATGGCGAGCTCCAGGTCGAAGCGCGTGCGCTCACCGGCGAAGTACTCGGTCAGCTGGCTTCGCGCGTCGGCGAGGGCTTCGGGCTCGTGCTCCCATTCGGGCGCGAGCTCCTTGGGCTTGCGGCCCTCCTGCATGTAGAGGCCGTGCAGCGCGCGGGAGTCGCCCACTAGGAGCAGTTCGCCGATGGGGCTCTCGAGGCTCGTGTAGAGCAGCGGGCGGGTCGCGGTCAGCATCGTGGTCTCCTTCTCAGGCGGCGAGCCGGTCGGGCTCAATCGCGGGGTTGTGGGCACGCGTCGCGGACCCTGTCGTCGCGAGATGCGACCAGAGGTGCGCCACGGCGTAGGAGCGGTAAGGCCGCCAGCCCTCGGCGAGTCGCTCGGCGCCGGCCGGCCGGCCGTCCTCTCCGAGCAGCTCGAGTGCGTGGCGCACTCCGAGGTCGGTGGGCAGGAAGGCGTCGGGGTCGCGCAGCGCCCGCATCGCGACGTAGTCCGCCGTCCAGGGCCCGATACCGGGTAGGGCGAGTAGCCGCCGCCGTGCGTCCTCGCGCTCGGCGCCGGCGTCGAGGACGATGTCGCGGTCGGCCAGCGCCCCGACGAGCGCGAGCAGCGCCCGGGCACGCGCGCCCGGCACGGAGAGCGTCGCGGGGTCGATCTCGGCCAGGGCCTCGGTAGAGGGGAAGACATGCGTCACCCCGCCGAGCGGACGGTCGAGCCGCCGGCCGTGGGTGGCGACGAGGCGGCCGGCAAGCGTCGCGGCGCCGGTCAGCGAGACCTGCTGGCCGAGCACCGCGCGCACGGCGAGCTCGTGGCCGTCGACGTGGCCGGCCACCCGACGCCCGGGGGCCGCGCGCACCAGAGCGCCCAGCACCGGGTCGGAGCCGAGTGCCTCCGCCACCGCCTGCGGGTCGGAGTCCAGGTCGAGGAGCGTCCGCGAGCGCTGCACCGCGGCGGCCAGGTCGCGCAGGTCCTCGAGCCAGAAGCGGGCGTGGACATGCCCGTCACCCAGTCGCAGCTCGAGCGTGCCCGCGCCGTGCGGCAGCCGCAGGCTCCGCCGGTAGGCGCCATCGACGACCTCCTCGACACCGCGCACCACGCGACGCCGCAGGTACACGATCAGGTCGTCGGCATCGAGAGGAGGCCGGTACGGAAGCCGCACGGCGACGGCCCCGCTCTCCTCGCTGCGGCCGTGGTGTTGGGCGTGGGAGCGCAGCTCGCCTGGCGCCGCGCCGAAGATCTCCTGGATCGTCGCGTTGAATTGCCGCACGCTGTGAAAGCCCGCCGCGAACGCCACGTCGGTGATGGACACCGCCGTCGTCTCCAGGAGGATCCGCGCCGTCTGCGCGCGCTGGGCCCGGGCCAGCGCCAGCGGCCCCACGCCGACCACCGACACGAGCTGGCGGTGCACGTGGCGCTCGCTGTAGCCGAGGCGCCGAGCGAGGCCGGGCACGCCGTCGCGATCGACCACGCCGTCGGCGATCAGCCGCATCGCCCGTCCGACGACATCGGCACGGCCATCCCATTCCGGTGAGCCGGGCGTCGCGTCCGGCCGGCAGCGCTTGCAGGCGCGAAAGCCGGCCGCTTGCGCACCGGCGGCGGTGGAGTAGAAGCGGACGTTCGCGCGCTTCGGCGTACGCGCGGGACAGCTCGGACGGCAGTAGATCCCCGTCGAGGTCACCCCGCAGAACACCCAGCCGTCAAAGCGCGGATCACCCGCTTCGATGGCCTGCCAACAGCGGTCGGACTCGAACATCACGAGCGCCACTCTGGCACGTGCGGCGGCCGACGTCTCGCGGAAATCAGACCCGACGGTTGCCCCGTCCGATTCCCGCGCCTCGCTGCCCTTCAGCCGGTCGGTGGCACACCTCTCGATGAGCGCCAAGCCCTCTTCCGGACTCGAACCGGAGACCCCTTCCTTACCATGGAAGTGCTCTACCAACTGAGCTAAGAGGGCGCTGCGCGCCAGCGTAGCGCGTCGCGGGCCGCTCGTTCTACCGGCCCGGCACGCCGTTATCGTGGCCGGCCGTGAGCCTGAACCCGGCCCTGGAGGAGGCTCGCTTCTGCCCTCGGTGCGCGGCCGAGGCGACCGTCGCCTTTCCGCGCTCGCTCACCTGCCCGAGTTGCGGATACGGGGCGTACTACAACCCCAAGCCGGTCGCGTGCACGATCCCCGTCGATGAGCAGGGACGCCTCTGGCTCCTGCGGCGCGCGTTCGACCCCGGGCGTGGTCGGTGGACGTTCCCGGGCGGCTTCGTGGACCTCGGCGAGTCCGTGGAGGAGGCCGCGCGACGGGAGACCCGCGAGGAGCTCGAGATCGACGTCGAGCCGGGTGCGCTCGTCGGTGTCTACTCGCGTCGGGAGGACCGCGTGGTGCTCGTGGTCTACCGGGCTCGCGCGCTCGGCGAGGCACGCACGACCGAGGAGGCCACCGAGGTACGCGCCTTCGCGCCGGAGGAGCTGCCTTGGGACGAGCTTGCCTTCTGGTCGACGGAGGCGGCGCTCCGCGACCTGCTCGCCAGCGGCTGAGCCGACGCGCGCGAGCCCCGCGCGCGTCGCTCGTGTCGTGGGCCGAACCCGCTAGCCGACGGAGATCGCCTCGATGAGGTCGCCGACCTTCGCGTCGTCGAGGTTCGTCGCGAGGTCGCCCTGGCTGACTATTCCGGTGAGGTCACGCCCATCGATACCGGCAGGCAGCGCACCTTGTGCTCGGTCATCGTGTGCGAGGACCTTCACGACGATGTCGCGGTCGGTGATCATGCCCTTGAGGCGCCCATCTTCACCTGCAGGTCGACATCGCTCCCACGTCCAGCTCCTTGAGGCGCTTGGCCGCGGCGAGGATCGAGTCCTTCTCGCCGACGCACTCCGTGCCGCCGGTCATCACGCCTCGGGCCTTCTCGGCCATGGTGGCTCCTTCGGTAGCTTGCCTTTCATCCGTTACCGCGTGGCGAGAGGGACAAACGCCGCTTCGCGAGTGGCCGCTCGCGCCCGTTGCCTTTAGACCGGCGTCCCGCGGCAGCCTTCGTCGTGACCGGCGTCGAGCGGGCGCACTCGGAGGTCGGTGTCGCCGACTTCGGCGACGAATTGGTGCGTGTGCAGGTGAAGACGTCGACGCGCATGCAGAGCGGTCGGTACGTCGTTCAGACGTGCACCCGCGGCGGAAACCAGAGTTGGAGCGGCGTGACCAAGCGCCTGGATGCTCGCCGCTTCGACTCCTTGTTCGTCGTGCTCAGCGACGGCCGGCGCTGGTGCATCCCTGCCGGCGATGTCGACAACCGTCGCGGCATCCTGATCGGCGGCCCAAATTACGAACGCTTCGAGGTCGTCGCCGGCACGCCGATCGCGTTCTAGAATGCACGCCGCTCGGGGGGATGTCCGAGTGGTTAAAGGAGATGCGCTGTAAACGCATTGGCTCTGCCTACGCAGGTTCGAATCCTGCTCCCCCCACTCGCAGGCGCTCGCCCACCGGCGTGCCGCACGCGTTTCGCCGCCGCACGCGCCCGTGGCGCCCCTACGACGACTCGCGCGGCGGCGTCCGGCAGGGCGGGCGCTCGCTCGGCGTGCGGGCCGCGCACTCGGGCAGCGGCTGGTCCGCGAACGTGTTCGCCGACCCGAGCGAGTCCATGCCGGGCTCCGCCGCGGCGCTGAGGCCTCCCGGTCAGGCGGTGTCCACCCGCCGCGTGCGATCGACCTCGGCGAAGCGGCGGCGCATCCCGAACAGGTAGTCGAACCCCGAGAGCAGGGTGACGGCGACGGTGAGGTACACGAGGGCCTCGAGCCATACGGGGCGCTCGGCGACGGCGATGAGCGCCATGACCATGACGACCTGCAGCACGGTCTTCAGCTTTCCGAGCGTGCTCGCCGCGACGATCACGCCGTGCTGGGAGGCACCCATGCGCATCAGCGTCACGGTCATCTCGCGGGCGATGATCACCATCGCGACCCAGGCCGCGAGACGGTTCAGCGAAACGAGCGCGATGAGCGCCGCGATGATGAGGAGCTTGTCGGCGAGCGGGTCCATGAGCTTGCCGAAGGTCGTCACGCAGTTGCGACTGCGCGCGAGGTAGCCGTCGAGGGCGTCGGTGAGCGACGCCGCGGCGAAGACGAGCGCGGCGAGGAGGTCGCCGTTGGCCGAGTGGTCGAGCAGCGCGACGACGAGCACCGGCACGAGCAGGATCCGCAGCCCGGTGAGGAGGTTCGGCGCGTTCAGCGGGACCATGCCTGCCACCGTATCGCGGCGGGGGCCGCTTACGGACCGTCGAGCCGCGGCGGCTCCGGGCCGCTAGGCGTCCGAATCCGAGTGCTGGTCGGTGTCCCCGGCCTCGGCGTCGTCTTCGGTCGGAGCGCCGGGCAGGCTCTCGGCGCTCTCGGTGGAGTCTCCCTCGGAACCGGTCTCGTTGTCGCGCTCTTCGGGGCTTTCGTCTGAGAAGTTCATGCCGAGGGGACTACCCGGCCCGACCCGCGCGGGAAACCGAAGTTGGCGCCCCCGTGGCCCCCCTTCAGGCCTTGAGGCGCCGCCCGGTGGCGAACAGCCACGCGCTCCAGCCCACCATCACCGCGGCGAGGACGGCCGTGATCCCCAGGCAGAGCGCGACGGGCACGTCGCTGCGGCCCAGGAACCCGAAGCGCACGGCGTTGATCAGGTAGAAGATCGGGTTGGCGTGTGAGACCTCGCGCCAGGGCGTGGGCAAGCGGTCGATCGAGTAGAAGACCCCGCCCAGGAAGCTCAGCGGGAGGATCACGATGTTGTTAACGAAGCCCGCCTGGTCCCACGTCGAGGCGTAAATCCCCACGACCACGCCGAGCGAGGAGAAGAGCACGAGCGCGAGCAGCACGGCGAGCGCGAGGAGGAGCGGATGGTGCACCGGCACGTCGGTGACCACGAGCGCCAGGCCACACAGCGAGCTCCCGATCAAGAGCGCGCGCACCGCGCCACCGAGCGAGAGCCCGAGGTTGACCTCCCACGGGCGCATGGGAGCGGCCAGGATGTCGTGGATGTAGCGGTCGAAGCGCGCCTGGAAGACCGAGGAGGAGTTGTTCTGGTAGGCCGCCTGGACCATCGCCATGGTCACGAGGCCGGGCACGATGAAGACGTCGTAGGGCACGCCCTGCACGCTCTTGATCCGGCCCCCGAGCGAGATCCCGAAGACGAGGATGAAGAGGAAGGAGGAGACCACCGGCGCGACCACCGTCTGGGTCCACAGCTTGAGCACGCGCAGCACCTCTCGCCCGGTGAGCCAGGCCAGGCCGCGGTGGCGGCGCGCGAGGGCGCTCACGCCGGGGCCGCCTCGGAGGCGGGCGGCGCAGCGGCCATCGCCTTGACGTAGACGTCGGCCAGCGAGCGCGCGTCGTAGCTTGCGCGCAGCCCGGCGGAGGAGTCGCGCGCCACGAGCCGTCCGTCGCGAATCAGCCCGATCTCCTCGCAGAGCTCCTCCGCCTCCTCGAGGTAGTGGGTGGTGAGGAGGATCGACGTCCCCTCGCCGTGCAGGCGGCGGATGTAGCGCCAGAGCTCGAGGCGCAGCTCGAAGTCGACCCCCGCGGTCGGCTCGTCGAGGATTACGAGCGGCGGCTCGTGCATGAGCGCGCGGGCGAGGAGCAGCCGGCGGCGCATGCCGCCCGAGAGCTTGGGCGCGCGGACGCTGGCCTTGCCGCGCAAGTCGAAGACGTCCATCATCTCCCCCGCCCGGCGCTTGGCAAGGGCGCGGTCCATCCCGTAGTAGCCGCCGTGGTAGAGGAGCGTCTCCTCCACGTCGAGGAAGCGATCGAGGTTGACGTCCTGCTCGGCGAGCCCGATCAGCTTGCGCGCCTCGAGCGCTGAGTGCTCGCGCCCGAAGACGAGGATCTCGCCGCTCGTGACGCGGATCAGGTTGCAGACCGCGGAGATCAGCGTGGTCTTGCCCGCTCCGTTCGGGCCGAGCAGCCCGAAGAACGCCCCGGCCGGCACGTGGAGGTCGAAGTTCTCGAGGGCCAGCAGCCCGTCGTCGTAGCGCTTGGTCAGGCCGCGCAGCTCGAGCGCGGCCGGCGAGGAGTTCACGCCGTCGAGGCTAGCGGGGCGGCTCGGGGGCCTCGATCTCCTCGGCCGGCGGGAGGGGGACGTCGGGCGTGCGGGCGACCATTCCCGCGGTGACGACGAGGTGGCCGCCCCGCCGGGCACGCTCGGGGAGCTCGGGGTCGGCGGCCATCTCCTCGCGGCGGTCGAGCAGGGCGAGGACGGAGCGGTAGACCTCTGGGTACGGCGCGCCGCCATCGCCCACATCGCAGGCGAGCCGGACGAGCGCGAGCGGCTCGGGGGCCTCGGCGCCGCGGATGAGCGCTCCGATCGCGAGCACGAGGTAGGTGTGCACGCGCTCGAGCAGCGGGTCGCGCAGAAGGCGATCGGTGCCCGGCGGCGCTCCGAGCTCGAGCGGCTCCTCCCGCGCCAGGAGCCGCTCGGTCTGAGCCCCGGCGACGCCGCGGACCTGCTCGGCGCTCAGCCCCACCTGCAGCGCGCAGCGCAGCGCGCCTACGGCGGCGGCGAGCGTCGTGCCGTAGGGCACGTCGGAGCCGAAGAGCACCTGGCCGGGCGGGACGAGCGCGAAGAGCAGGCAGAGGTCGACCGCGCTCCACCACGCGGTGTCGAAGTAGAGGTTCGAGTGCTCGCCCGCCGCGCGCCAGATCCATCCGAGGTCGGAGAGCCCGACGTGGGCGAGGATGATGCGCGCCTCGGGGTACTCCCCGGCGAGCGACACGGCGTGGCGGCCGAGAGCCGGTATCCCGCGGCCGGCGTGGATGATCATCGCCACCCGCTCGGAGTCCGCGAGGGCGACGAGCTTGCGCACCGTCGGGTGGTCGAGGGTGAAGCTCTCGGCCCGGGGATGGAGCTTGATTCCCGCCGCGCCGGCCTCGAGGCACCGGCGCGCCTCCGCGACCGCGGCCTCACACTGATTGGGGTCGACGCGGCAGAAGGGCGTGAGGGTCTCTGCCGCCTCGCGCGCCTGGCGCAGGACGCGGTCGTTGGCCTCGCGGTATCCCTCCGGCTCGGCCATCGGGAAGACGACTCCGCGAGCGTGCGCCTGGCCGAGGGCTTCGAGCAGCTCCTCGGGCGCGCACGTGTAGGTGTGGGGTCGTTGAAGCCGAGGTGCGTGTGGACGTCGACGATCCCGAGATCGGGGACCTCACGCTCGATGCACGCAAACCACGGTCGGAGGAGGTCGTCGGCGTACACGAGCGGCGCCGATCATAGGTCGCGCGCGCCGCGCTCGGGGACCGCGGGCGGCGATTGCCTACCCTTGCCGCCCACCCCGGAAAGGAGCATCCATGCCCCTCGTCCCCATGGTCGTCGAGCGCACCGCGCGCGGCGAGCGCGAATACGACATCTACTCCCGGCTGCTCAACGAGCGGATCATCTTCCTCGGCTCGCCCGTCGACGACCAAGTCGCCAACTTGATCGTCGCCCAGCTCCTGCACCTCGAGTCCTCCGACCCCGACAAGGACATCTCGATCTACATCAACTCACCGGGCGGCTCGATCTACGCCGGCCTGGCGGTCTACGACACCATCCAGTTCATAAAGCCCGACGTGCAGACGATCTGCGTCGGGATCGCGATGAGCATGGGCTCGCTGCTGCTCGCGGGCGGCGCGAAGGGCAAGCGGATGTCGCTGCCCAACTCGCGCATCCTCATCCACCAGCCCTCGGCCGGGTTCGAGGGCCAGTCCACCGACATCGAGATCCACGCGCGCGAGATCCTCAACACCCGGCAGCGGATCGACGAGATCTACGCCCACCACACCGAGCAGTCGATCGAGCAGGTCCACACCGACATGGAGCGCGACCGTTTCTTCAAGCCGGAGGAGGCACGGGAATACGGGCTGATCGACCGGGTGATCCACAAGCACTAGCGGGCCGCCCGCGGTTCAGGCGATCGCGTGCTCGATCGTGCCGAGGCGCTCGATCTCGATCCGCACGATGTCGCCCGACTCGAGGAAGCGCGGGGGGTCCATCGCCGACCCCACCCCGCTCGGCGTGCCGGTGAGGATGAGGTCGCCGGGCTCGAGCGTGCATGTCTCTCCCAGGAAGGCGACGAGCTCCTCGGGGCCGAAGATGAGATCGGCGGTGCTCGCGTCCTGGCGCAGCTCGCCGCCCACCCAGGTGCGCAGGGCGAGGGAGCGGGGGTCGCCGACCTCGTCGGGGGTGGTGATCCACGGCCCCCACGGGCAGAAGGTGTCGGCGCCCTTGGCGCGCGTCCACTGCGGCTCGCGCTTCTGGAGGTCGCGAGCGGAGACGTCGTCGGCCACCGCGTAGCCGCCGATCCGCCCGCCCGCGGCCATCACGATCGCCAGCTCGCCCTCGTAGTCGAGGCGGCGCACGACGCTCGGGCAGCGCACGGGACCTCCGGGGGGCGCCGAGGAGCTCGGGAGCTTCATGAAGACGATGGGGCGCTCGGGACGCTCGGCCCCGGTCTCGGCGGCGTGGGCGCCGTAGTTCAGCCCGATCCCGAAGATCGCGCGCGGGCGCGGCACGGGGGCGAGAAGCTCGACCTCCGAAAGGTACCAGCGCTCGTCTCCTGACGCGGCGGCGCGGGCGGGATCGGAGAGTCGGTCGAGCATGGTGCTGCCGTCCGGAAAGGCGACGAGCTCCTCGCCGTGCACCTCGCCGGCGAGCGGAGTCGCGCGACCGGGAGGCAGGAAGGTCGCGAGCCTCATGACGTTCCGCTCTCCTCCTCGGTGCGTTCGACCGGCCGGCCGAGGCGCTCCCAGGTCCCCACGCCCCCGTCGACCACGTGGATCACCTCGCGGGCGCCGAGGCGCTCGAGCAGGCTGGCGGCCAAGGCGCTGCGCTGCCCGCTCGCGCAGATCGCGGCGACGGGACGCCCGGGGTCGAGCCCGTCGGGGAGCGCACGCAGGTCGTGGTAGGGGGTGAAGAGCGAGCCGGGGATGTGGCCCGCGCGCCACTCGCTCTGCTCGCGCACGTCGAGCACCTGCAGCGCCGGGTCGGCCTCGAGGCGCTCGGGCAGCTGCTCGGCGGGGAGGCGCTCCGTGCGCGCCACCGGACGATGCTCGGCGCGCCAGCTCGTCATCCCGCCGACGAGGAAGCCACCGAACTCGTGCAGGCCGACCGCCATCGCCAGCCGCGCCGCGGCGCGTGCGTCGGCGTCGTCGCGCCCGACGAAGACGAGCTCGTCCTCCGGCCCGGCGATCCATGCGAGCTTCGTGCCGAAGCCCGCGCTCAGGGTGGAGACGGCGACGGCGCCCGCGATGTGCGCGTCGTCGAACTGCTCGGAGGTGCGCACGTCGATCAGGAGCGCACCCTGGTCGCGCTTGGCCTCCACCTGGCGCGAGGCGAGCGGCATGAGCTCGGAGCCGCGAGTGACGAGCGGGCCGTGGTTGAGCTCGACGATCCGGTGGAAGTTCGGCGGCTGGGGACCCAGCCCCGCGGTCGTGCGCCGCACGAAGCGCTCCTCGTCGGCCTCGTCGAGCAGGGGGCTGTGGCGCTTCTCATAGCCGATCGTCGAGGAGACCTTGAGGTCCATCCCGGCGCCTCCGCACAGCGAGCCCCCGAGGTGGCCGGGCCACACCTCGGTCTCGGGCGGGAGGCGGAGCAGCCGCTCGTGCAGGGAACGGAAGATCTCGCGTGCGCCCTCCTCGGGGTCGACGGCGAGGTCGGGGCGCGCGACGTCGCCGACGAACACGGAGTCGCCGGTGAGAAGCGCCCACGGCTCCTCGCCGCGCCGGCGGTCCACAAGCGCGAAGGCGCAGTGCTCGGGGCGGTGCCCCGGCGTGTGCACCGCGCGCACGAGAAGGTTGCCGAGCTCGAGCTCCCACCCGTCGTCGAAGGGCTCGTGCGCGTACTCGGGCGCCGCGCCGCGAAAGACGTGGATGCTCGCCCCGGTGGCCGCGGCGAGCCGCCCGTGCCCCGAGACGTGGTCGGCGTGGGTGTGGGTCTCGAGCACGTGCTCGATCCGCACTCCGCAGTAGCGCGCGAGCTCGAGGTAGCCGTCGATGTCGAAGCGGGGATCGACGACCGCGGCGACACCGGCGTCGGGGTCGCCGATCAGGTAGGAGGCGCAGCCGAGGTCGTCGTGGATGAGCTGGCGAAAGAGCATCTAGAAGAGCCGCTCCGCGCTCGTGTAGACGTTCATCCGCCCTTTGCGGGCAAAGCCGCACAGCGTGAGGTTGCACTCGGCGGCGAGCGAGACCGCGAGCGACGTCGGGGCTCCCACTCCCACGAGCACCGGCGCGCCCGCCCGCACCGCCTTTTGGACGAGCTCGAAGGAGAGCCGTCCGCTCACGCACAGCACGTGCTCGGCCAGCGGGATCAGTCCCTTGCCGAGCGCCCAGCCCACGACCTTGTCCATCGCGTTGTGGCGCCCGACGTCCTCGCGCACGGCCAGGAGCGCTCCGTCGGCAGCGAACAGCCCGGTCGCGTGCAGTCCTCCCGTGCGCTCGAAGCCGGGTTGGCGCAGGCGGTCGGGGAGCTCGGCCACGAGCCCGCGCGGGACCCGCAGCCCGCCGGGCACGGGGGGCGCGTGCACGGCGACCTCCTCGAGCGCCCCCTTCCCACACACTCCGCACGAGGACGTGGTGTAGAAGCGCCGCGCGCCGGGGTCGCGCGAGAGCGGTCCGCGTACCTCGACCGTGTTAACGGCGAAGTCCGGGGTGGGCCCGAGCGCAGGCGCGCGCTCCACGAGCGCCTCGCCGAAGAGGAACCCCGCCGCGAGCTCCTCGTCGTGGCCGGGGGTGCGCATGCTCACCGCGAGCGGCTCGCCGTCCACGCGAATCTCGAGCGGCTCCTCGACCGCCACCTCGTCGGGGACGCCCTCGCGGACGATCGAGGCGTGCAGTCCGCGCAGGCGCACGGGGGCCGGGGCGGGCGCCGGCTGGGAGCCCGACGCGCTCACGCCTACCGCGCCGCCGCCTCGGAGCTCTCGACGCCGGTGACCTCGAGCTCTCCGTCGGCCAGCCGCTGGCGCAGGACCTTCTTGTCGTACTTGCCCGTGCTCGTCTTGGGCACCTCGTCGATCATCGCCCAGGCGTCGGGCAACCACCACTTGGCCACCCGGGCGGAGAGGTGCTCGCGCAGCTCGTCAGGACCGGCCTGCGCCCCCTCGCGCAACACCACGCACGCGAGCGGGCGCTCGGCCCAGCGCTCGTCGGGCATGGCCACCACCGCCGCCTCCTCGACGTCGTCGTGGGCCACGAGCTCGTTCTCGAGGTCGACGGAGGAGATCCACTCTCCGCCCGACTTGATGACGTCCTTGGAGCGGTCGGTGATCCGCAGGTAGCCCTCGTCGTCCATCGCCGCGATGTCCCCCGTGCGCAGCCAGCCGTCGTCGAACTTCTCGTCGCCGCTCGGATCCTCGTAGTAGCGCGAGGCGATCCACGGGCCGCGGATCTGGATCTCGCCCGTCGACTCCCCGTCCCACGGCACCTCGCGGCCCTCGTCGTCCATCAGGCGGATATCGATCAGCGGGAGCACGCGACCGGCCTTTACGCGGTAGGACCACTCCTCCTCGCCCTCGAGCTCGCGCGGCGAGTGGGCGACGGCCGCGAGCGGGCTCGTCTCGGTCATTCCCCACGCCTGCACGATGTGCATGCCGTGGCGCTCTTCGAAAGCCTCCATGAGCGAGCGCGGCACGGCCGAGCCGCCGCAGACGACGAGGCGTAGCGAGGAGAGGTCGGGGTGCTGCTCGTCGGCGTAGCGCAGCAGGTCGAGCCAGATCGTCGGCACCGCCCCCGCCACCGTCACGCGCTCGGACTCGATCGCGCGCGCGAGCCGCTCGGCCTGCAGGAAGCGCCCCGGCATGACGAGGTCGGCGCCCATCAAGGCGGCGGAGTGCGCGAGCCCCCACGCGTTGGCGTGGAACATCGGCACCACGGGGAGCACGCGGTCGCGCGCGCTGATGCCGAGCGTGTCGGTGAGGCCCGTGCTCAGCGCGTGCAGGAGCGTGGAGCGATGGGAGTAGAGGACGCCCTTGGGGTTGCCCGTGGTTCCGCTCGTGTAGCAGAGCGCGGCGGCCGAGCGATCCTCGATCTCGGGGTAGTCGAAGCCGCCGCGCTGGCGCGCGAGGAGCTCCTCGTAGCCCCCCGCCGGCTCGAGCGAGCCGGCCTCGCCCTTGCCGATCACGACGTAGTGGCGCACGGTCTCGAGCTTCGGCGCGACCTTCTCGAGCAGGGGCACGAGGGAGTCCTCGACGAGGATCACCGAGTCCTCGGCGTGGTTGACGATGTACTCGAGCTGCTCGGGAAAGAGGCGCGGGTTGAGCGTGTGGAGCACCGCGCCCATGCACGGGATCGCCAGGTAGGCCTCGAGATGCTCCTGGGTGTTCCACGACAGGGTGCCCACGCGGTCGCCGGCGCCCACGCCGAGCTCGGCGAGGCCGGCCGCGAGCCGGTCGACGCGCTCGGCGATCTCGGCGTAGGTCGCGCGGCGCGAGCCGTCCTCCTCGAGGGTGACGACCTCCGAACGACCGACCACGCGGCGCATGCGGTCGAGGACGTGTTGGAGCGTCAGCGGATGGTCGTGCTGCACGAGCCCTTCGAGCATGGGTCCCTCTCCTCCTCGGATGCCTCTCCTGCCAGACCCACAGTATTCCCCACCGGGTGCACTAGCCTCGCCGATCGACGATGGCCGACTCCCTGCGCTCCTACCGGGCCAAGCGCGACTTCGCCGCGACTCCCGAGCCTGCGCCCGAGGCGGCCGACCCGGGCGACGAGGCGCCGCACGAGCGCTTCGTCGTGCACGAGCACCACGCGCGCCGCCTGCACTGGGATCTGCGCCTCGAGCGCGACGGCGTGCTCGTCTCGTGGGCGGTGCCCAAGGGCATCCCGGAGGACCCGGGCACGAACCACCTCGCCGTCCACGTCGAGGACCACCCGCTCTCCTACATCGACTTCTCGGGCGAGATCCCCGCCGGCAACTACGGCGCCGGCATGGTGAAGATCTGGGACCAGGGCACCTACGCGGCGGAGAAGTTCCGCGACAGCGAGGTGATCGTGACCTTCTACGGGGAGCGGCTCGAGGGCCGCTACGTCCTCTTTCAGACCCGCGGCAAGGACTGGATGATCCACCGGATGGACCCGCCCGCCGACCCGGCGCGCGAGCCCCTTCCCGAGCAGATCCGACCCATGCTCGCGCGCCCCGGCGAGCTGCCCGAGGACGACGAAGGCTGGGCCTATGAGGTGAAGTGGGACGGGGTGCGTGCCCTGGTGTGGATCGAGCACGGGGAGGTGCTCAGGCTCGAGAGCTGCACGGGCCGCGAGATCACCGCGCGCTACCCCGAGCTGCGGGGACTCGGCCGGGCGCTCGGCGCGCGGCCGGCGCTGCTCGACGGGGAGGTCGTCGCGCTCGACGAAGAGGGACGGCCGAGCTTCGAGCGCCTGCAGGGCCGGATGCACGTCGCCTCCGAGGCCGGAGTGCGCCGGCGCATGGAGTCCACGCCGGTGACCTTCATGGCCTTCGACGTGCTCCACCTCGACGGCCGCTCGACCACCGAGCGGCCATGGAGCGAGCGCCGGGCGCTGCTCGACGAGCTCGCGCTCGACGGACCGCGGTGGAAGGCGCCGCGCGCGCACCGTGGCGAGGGCGCGCCGTTCCTGCAGGCCACCCGCGAGCAGGGCCTCGAGGGCGTGGTGGCCAAGCGCGTCGACTCGACGTACGAGCCGGGGCGGCGCAGCGAGGCGTGGCGCAAGGTCAAGAACCACGCGCGCCAGGAGCTCGTGATCGGCGGCTGGGTGCCGGGCGAGGGGCGCCGCCGCGAGCGCATCGGGGCGCTGCTCGTGGGCTACCACGAGAACGGTCGGCTGGTGCTCGCCGGGCGTGTGGGCACGGGCTTCACCGAGGAGGATTTGAAGCGCCTGGCCGAGCGCCTCGCGCCGCTCGCGCGCGACTCGAGCCCGTTCGAAGGGGGCGCCCCGGCCCCGCGCGGCGCGGTATGGGTCGAGCCGACGCTCGTGGCCGAGGTCGAGTTCACCGAGTGGACCTCCGCCGGCGTGATCCGCCACCCGTCCTTCAAGGGGCTGCGGACCGACAAGCCAGCCTCCGAGGTGGTGCGCGAGGGTCGGGAGCCCGAGGAGGCCGTGGAGCCTTCGCCCCCGGCGCGCACGTCACCCGCGCCCGCACGAGCGAGCGCGCCCGGAGGCGCACTCGAGATCGACGTCGACGGACGCACGCTGAAGCTCTCGAACCTCGACAAGGTCTTCTATCCGCGCACCGGCTTCACCAAGGGTCAGGTCATCGACTTCTACGTGCGGATCGCGCCGGTGCTCCTCCCCCACCTCCGCGGCCGTCCGCTCACCCTCAAGCGCTACCCCAACGGCGTCGAGGGTCAGTCCTTCTACGAGAAGCAGTGCCCGAAGCACCGTCCCGACTGGGTGGCTACCGCGCCGATCTGGAGTCGCCACAACGAGCGCGAGATCGCCTACTGCCTGGCCGAGGACCTCCCCACGCTCGTGTGGCTGGCCAACCTCGCTGACCTCGAGCTCCACACCTCGCTCTCGCTCGCCGCGGCGATCGAGCGCCCGCGCGCGCTGGTCTTCGACCTCGATCCCGGTCCGCCCGCCGACGTTATCGACTGCGCGCAGGTCGCGCTGTGGGTGCGCGAGCTCTTCGCCGGGTGGCGCCTCGAGAGCATCGTCAAGACCTCGGGCTCGAAGGGCCTGCAGGTCTACGTCCCGTTGAACACGCCGACGAGCTACGAGGAGTCCAAGCCCTTCGCCCTCGCGGTGGCCGAGCGCCTCGAGCGCGAGCATCGCGACCGCGTCGTCTCCCGCATGGCCAAGAACCTGCGCGCGGGCAAGGTGCTCGTGGACTGGAGCCAGAACGACCAGCACAAGACCACGGTCAACGTCTACTCCCTGCGGGCCCGCGAGCGCCCGACGGTCTCCACCCCGGTGCGATGGGAGGAGGTCGAGGCCGCGCTCGCCTCTGAGGATCCCGAGCTGCTCACCTTCGACTCGGCGCAGGTGCTCGAGCGCGTCGCCGCCCACGGCGATCTGTTCGCGCCGCTGCTCGCGCTCGAGCAGGCGCTGCCCGCGACCTCAGCGGGCGAGTAGCGGCGACGGCGTGCGTCGCCGCGGCAACTCCGTCGCGCCGCGGTCGACTTCCTACGGGAAGATCTCCGTGGTGCAGTCGCCGCCCGGGAGGTGTACTTCATGGGGGCGCGCGGGGCCCGTGTCGAGCTCGGTGAAGTCCACGAAGAACTCCGGGTCGACGGCGAAGGAGCCGTCGGGCTGGCGGTCGAGCTTGGTCATCCAGCCCCGCAGGCCGGGGTAGAACTGGTTGTCCCAGGTCGAGTAGAGCGAGTTCGTGACGTAGACGCGGTCGCCGTCGAGCGAGGTCTGCACCATCTGCGGGCCCCCGTTCAGCGGTCCGCCGGCCTTGGGGTGGCCGCCGTCGCGTCCCAGCAGGCCGCCGAGCCACACCTGCGAGCGCAGCTTCGGGTCGGTCGGGTCAGAGACGTCGTAGTGGCGCAGGTCACCGTGGAGCCAGTTCGAGAAGAACAGGTCGCGGTCGTCCATGCTCAGCACGAGGTCGGTGATGAGCCCGGGCACGCCGCCCTCCAGCGGCCAGCCGCCGAGCTCCTCGTTGGCCACGTCGATGACCTTCTCCGAGGCCCACGAACCGTTGTCGCGGTGGAAGCGCAGGACGTTGCTCGACAGTGTCGCGCCGATGAAGCCCTGCGCCGAGTCGGGATCGTGCTGCCAGCGGATCTCGAGCGGGATGATGCCCTCGTCGCCGAGGTCGAGGGTCTGCACGTTGCTCTTGCGCTCGAGATCCCAGAAGTGCAGCCTCCGGCCATACTTGCCCGCGGCCACGTCCGCGGGGTCAAAGCCGTCCTTGAAGGTGTTGGGCGCCGCCCACTCGCTGGAGACGAGCGTGTTCTGGCGCGGCTGGTACCAGAAGTCGTACATGAGCTCCTGCGCGCCCTTGTCCTCCTCCCAGCGGCCGAGCACGGAGAAGTCTCGGGCGTCGAGCACCGCGAACCCGCCGGGCGCCTCGCCATTCGCATCGCCGAGCATGGAGACCGTCACGATGTCGCCGGGCATGCAGTGCACGGTGTGCGGGCCGGTGTAGCCCGTCTTCTTCACGAGCTCCTCGCGCTCGATCACCTTGGTCACGCGCGGAGCGCGCGGCTCGGAGACGTCGAGGATGTGCAGGCGCGAGGAGCGAAAGCCCGGGACGATCAGCGTGTCGCGCGTGGCGCCCGAGTGGCAGGCCGAGGAGCAGGCGTTCCACCCGAAGTGGTGCAGCTCGTCGCCCACGTTCGGCATCGGCGTGCGATGGACGATCTGGCTGAAGGTCTTCGACTCGGGGTTCGTGTCGACGACCGCGATGAAGTCGGGCTGGTTGATGCCCGTGCCCTCGTAGAGGCAGGCGACGTAGACGAAGTCCTCGGGCGGCTGCCCACGAGCCTCCTCGGGCGAGGCGTAGCCGGGTCCGTGGTGGGCGTGCTCGTGGTCGGTCATTGCGCCTCCAGGATGGCGGGGTGGCGTCTCCTGACGGCTATGCCCGCGGACCGCGCGCGTCAAGCGCCGCGGGCGGCCGACGCCACGACGCCTGGCACTGGCGTGGCTTCGGCTTCCACATCGCGAGCCCGTCGTTCTGGCACGAGCATTTCCTCCTGTAGGTGGTTGTCCATCACGTCGGTCGCCGGCAGCCGTGCGCGGTCAGGCGGCGGGCTTGAGGATGACCTTCGTGTAGCCGTCGATCCGCTTGTCGAACTTCTTATAGGCGTCGGGCGCCTCGGCGAGCGGGATCTCGTGGGAGACGATGGTGCTGGGTATCGCCCGGTCGGCGACGATGAGGTCGCGCAGGTAGCGGTTGTACTTCTTCACGTTCGCCTGACCGGTCCCGATCGAGAGTCCCTTCTCGAAGAACTTGCCGAAGGAGATCGAGATCGCGCCCTCGGCGGCATGCGGATCCTTGGCGCCCGGGTCGGAGGGGACGTAGAGCCCCGGGCAGCCGATCTTGCCCGTGGGGTTGGTGACCTTGATGCACCCCTCGAGCACAGCGTTGGGCTGCTCCTCGTCGCCCTCGGAGCCGACGGCCTGATAGCCCACGGCGTCGATCGACTTCATGACGCCGTCGCCGTGGCGCATCTCGACTATCTGCTCCGCGGCGTCGCCCTGGGAGAAGTCGACGGGCACGCAGCCGATCTTCTCCGCGGCCTCGAGCCGCTCGGCCACCCGGTCCACGACGTAGACGGCCGCGGCCCCGCGGATCATCGCCGAGTAGGCCGCCATGATGCCCACGGGCCCCGCGCCGAACACCGCCACGGTCTCCCCCGGCTTGACCTCGGCGAGCTCCGTGGCGTGGTACCCGGTGGGAAAGATGTCGGAGAGCATCGCGAAGTCCTTCTCGTGCTCCTCGCCTTCGGGCAGCTCGAGGCAGTTGAAGTCCGCGAAGGGCACCCGCAGGTACTCGGCCTGACCGCCCTTGTACGGGCCCATCGACACGTAGCCGTAGGCCGAGCCGGCAAAGCCTGGGTTGGCGGTCAGGCAGAAGCCGGTGAGGCCGCGCTCGCAGTTGAAGCAGAAGCCGCAGCCGATGTTGAAGGGCAGGTTGACCCGGTCGCCCTTCTTGACGCGAACGACGGCGTCGCCCACCTCCTCGACGACGCCCTGATTCTCGTGGCCGAAGACGATGCCGGGCTCGGCCGAGGTACGTCCCTCGTACATGTGGAGGTCCGATCCGCAGATGCAGGTCGAGGTGATGCGGACGATCACGTCCGTCGCGGCCTCGATCCCGGGGTCGTCGACATCGTCGACGCTCACTTCGAACGGTCCCTGATAGACGACAGCCTTCACCTTTGCCTCACCTTCGTCCGGTAGCTCCTCCGGACGTTTGCCCGCCTCGGGCGCGATCAAACGAGGAGGGTCAGCGGCGAAACGTCTCGGCTGAGCCCTTGGCGTCGACCGCATCGGAGATACGTGACAGGGCGTGCGCGTAGGCCGCGGTGCGCAGGTCGATCTCCTTCGCGGCTGCGAGCGCGCCGATTCGCTCGGCCTCGCTCGTCATCCGCGCGCGCAGGCGCTGGCGCACCTCCTCGAGGCTCCAGTAGAGGCCCGAGCGGTTCTGCACCCACTCGAAGTAGGAGACGGTGACGCCGCCGGCGTTGGCGAGGATGTCGGGCACGACCGCGACTCCCCGGTCGGCCAGGATCGAGTCGGCCTCCGGGCTGACCGGCCCGTTGGCCACCTCCACGATCGCCCGAGCGCGCACCTCCTCGGCGTTCTCCTCGGTGATCGCATTCTCGAGCGCGGCGGGGATCAGGAGATCGACGTCGAGCGCGAGCAGCTCCTCGCCTGAGATCCTCTCGTGGTCGACTTCCTCGGGCTCGGACCCGTCGCCCGAGACCGCGCGCAGCTCCCCCGTCTCCTCCTTGACCCGCCGCACGCTCGGGGCGTCGAGGCCCTCGGGCCGATGGATGGCCCCCTGCGAGTCGCTGGCCGCCACCACCCGAAACCCGGCGCGGTGCAGCAGCTCGGCGAGGATCGCTCCCGCGTTGCCAAAGCCCTGCACCGCAACGGTCGGGCGCGCGCCGAGCCCGAGCTCCTCGCGCAGGGTGACGATGACGTCGAAGGCCCCGTCGGCGGTGGCGGTCGTGCGCCCGGCGCTGCCGCCCATCGACAGCGGCTTGCCCGTGATGACCGCCGGCACGATGCGCCGGTTGATGATCCCGTACTGGTCCATCATCCAGCCCATGACCATCTGGTTCGTGTAGACGTCGGGCGCGGGCACGTCGACATCGGGGCCGATGAAGTCGGCGATCTGGTTGACGTAGCCGCGGCTCAGTCGCTCGAGCTCGAGCTGGGAGAGCTCCTTGGGGTTGACCGTCACCCCGCCCTTGCCGCCGCCGAAGGGAAGGTCCAGCGCGGCGCACTTGAAGGTCATCCAGAAGGCGAGCGTCTGCACCTCGTCGACGTTCACCCCCGGGTGAAAGCGGATGCCGCCCTTCGTCGGCCCGCGCGAGTCGTCGTAGCGCACGCGGTAGCCCGGGAAGGTGCGCAGGCTGCCGTCGTCCATCCGCACGGGGATCGAGACCTTGAGCACCGACTTGGGCAGGCGCAGGCGCTCGAGCGTGTCCTCGGAGACGGAGGCGTGGCGCACGGCGGCGTCCAGGCGCCCGCTCGCGCCCTCGAAGAGCGAGCTCAAGCGTCGCTCCGCACGAGGAAGCGGTACTTCTGCGCGGACTGAAACGCCGCCTCGGCGGCGAGTTGGGCGACTCCGATCGACAGCGTGGGATAGACGTGGATCGTGTTGGCGAGGTCGGCGAGCTTCAGCTTCTGCTCGATGGCGAGCGCCAGCTCGTTGATGAGCTCGCCGGCGCCCGGAGCAAGCACGTGCGCCCCCACCAGGCGCTTCTTGGCGGTCACGAGCACGATCGCACCCTCCTCGGCACCCTCGGCGCGAGCGCGGTCGGAGTGGGAGAGCTCATGGCGGAAGACCTCGACGGCGTCCGCGCCGTGCTGCTCCTGCGCTTCGGCGACGGTGAGCCCCGCGTGGGCGAGCTCCGGGTCGGTGAACGTGCACCACGGCACGGCGTACTCGCCTCGGCTCGAGCCGGGGAAGAACATGTTGCGCACCGCGCGCACGGCCTCGAAGCCGGCGGAGTGGGTGAAGAGGAAGCGCCCGGCCACGTCTCCGGCGGCGTAGACGGAGGCGACGCTCGTGCGCAGCCGCTCGTCGGTCTGGATCCCGCGCGGACCGAGCTGCACGCCGAGCTCCTCAAGCCCGAGCCCCTCGACGTTGGGCGCGCGGCCGGCGGCCACGAGGATCTCCTGCGCCCGCCAGCTCGCGGGTTGGCCCTCGTGCGTGCCGTGGACGACCTTCTCGCCGTCCTCCTCGCTCACGCGCTCGATCGAGACGCCGGTCGCGAGCCGCACACCCTCCTCGCGGAGCTTGGCCGCGAGCCGCCGCGCGAGATCCGGCTCGTCGCGGCCCAGTATCCCGACGGCCTGCTCGAGCACGGTGGTCTCCGTGCTCAGGCGCACGAAGGCCTGCGCGAGCTCGACCGCGATCGGGCCGCCACCGATGATCGTCAGGCTGTGCGGCGCGCGGTCGAGCTCGAAGACGTTCTCGCTGGAGAGAAAGCCCGCCTCGCGCAACCCGTCGATCGGCGGGGCCGCCGGTCGCGAGCCCGTGCACAGGAGCACGAAGCGCGCCTCGAGTGGCTCGCCGTCGACCTCCACCCTGCTCGGGCCGGTGAGGCGCGCGGCGCCGCTCAGCACATCGACGCCGAGGTCCCGGAAGCGCTCGGGGTCGTCGTCGCTCGCGGCGATCTGCTCCTGGATGCGACGGATCCGCTCCCACACCCGGGCGGTGTCGATCTCGGGCTCGACCGGGGTGAGCCCGTAGGAGTCGGCGTGGCGCATGGTGTGCGCCGCCTTGGCCGAGGCGAGGAGCGCCTTGCTCGGCACGCAGCCCGTCCACAGGCAGTCGCCGCCCACGCGCCCGCGTTCGATAACCGCCACCTTCACGTCGAGGGTGGCGGCGAACTCGGCGGCGACCATGCCGCCCGATCCCATGCCCACGATGATGAGGTCGTAGCGCCGAGCCATGCGAGCTTGCATCATCCTCGACCGGAGCGCTCGGCGGTCGCTCGGTCCCGCCACAATGCCCCGATGCGCCTCTACCCCGCCACCGCATCGCCCTTCCTGGCCACGCTCGCCCGCGACGCGGCGGTGCTCCTCGCGCTGATCGTGCTCGCGTGGCTCGGCTTCAAGGTGCACGACGGGGTGGACCAGCTCGCCGGGCTCGGGCGCGGCGTGCGCGACGCGGGAACCTCCGTGCAGCAGGGGTTCAACTCAGCCGCGGGAGCGGTCGGCGGGATCCCGGTGATCGGCGGCAAGCTGAGCGACGGGCTCCGCAGCGCGGGGCAGGCGTCGGGCGGCTCGGTCGCGGCGGCGGGCACGAGCGGAGAGCGCGAGGTGCACCGCCTGGCCAACCTGCTCGGCTGGCTCACCTTCGGGTTGCCGGCCCTGCTCCTCCTCGGCCAGTGGCTCCCGCCCCGCGTGCGCCAGGTTCGCCGGCTCACCGCCGCGCGGAGGGTGCTCGCCGGCGCGCTCGAGCCCGAGCGCCGGCGCCTCGTGGCCATGCGAGCGGCGTTCGAGCTTCCCTACGGCCTCCTCCTGCGCCACACGCGCGACCCGCTCGGAGACCTCGGCGCCGAGCGCTACGAACCGCTCATCGCCGCTGCGCTCGAGGACGCGGGCATGAGCGAGCGCAGCGTGCGCCCGCGGCGCTAACGCGGTTTCAGCGCAGCCCGGAGCGCCAGAACGAGGTGCGCATGCGCGCCCCCGCCCAGTTCAGGCCGAGGTGGATGTGGTTGCGGTGCCCGAGGGTCGGGTCGACGTGGGCCTTGCGATGGCCGTGGTCGTCGTAGCAGGCGGAGTAGGGCTGCATTCCGCCGTCGCCGTCGAACCAGGCCTGACAGTTCCAGATGATCTCCTGGATCCCCATGCGGCGGGCGAGCGCGTGCGCGGTGCCGGCGCGGTCGGAAGCGAGGAAGAGCGAGATCAGCCGAGCGGCCTCACGCCGGTCGCCGGCGCTCGTGGCGTCGAGGTGCCAGTCGAGCGCGCGGCCCTCGGAGTGCAGGGAGTAGTTCGTGCGGCCGAGCTTCTCGCAGCGCATGATCCCCCAGGAGAGGCCGCGCGCGTGGCGCCCGAGCCAGGACTGCAGAGCGAGCGTGCCGCGCTGCGGGCCGTGCAGGCAGTGGCGCGCATAGTCGTAGTTGTAGGGGTCGATCGACTGGGAGGCGAGCCGGTCGGCCGGGTTCTGCGCGACCGGACCGAAGACGGAGGGAAAGGCATGGGCAGGAGCGGCGAGCGCGGCAAGGCCGAGCACGACGAGCACGAGCGCGCGGAGGGGAGCGGGGAGACGGCGAGCCATCACGCGCTGTGATCGGCTCGCGTGCGCGCTCCTTGAAGCGGGGCCGCCTTCGGCGGCTAGCGTCTCGGGGCGTGCGAAGGCTCACTCTGGGTGCGCTGTTGGCGATCGTGGCGCTGATCGGGCTCCTCGGCGTGGAGGCCGTCGTCGCGCGCCTCGGGCCGACGGAGCGCTTCGCCAGGCCCTCCCGCGCCCCGCGCGGCCTGGGTCGCACCGGGCCGCCCCTGACCTACGTGGTGATCGGCGACAGTACGGGAGCCGGTCGCGGCGCCCCGTACGAGAGCGGCATCGCCGTCGCCACGGCGAGGCATCTGGCGCTCGCGCACCGGGTCGAGCTGACCAACCTCGCGGTCTCCGGCGCGCGCATGAGCGACCTCGTCCACGGCCAACTCGCAGCGGCGGCGGCCCTCCGTCCCGATCTCGTCCTCATCGCGGCCGGAGCCAACGACGTGACCAACCTCACTTCGACCTCCTCGGTCCAACGCGACCTGCGGACGCTCGTCGACCGCTTGCGTGCCGCCCACGCCGGGGTGCGGATCGTCATCACCGCCTCTCCCGACGTCGGCTCGGCCCGCCGGCTCGCGCAACCGCTCCGCTGGGTGGCCGGTTGGCGCACGAAGCAGATCAACGCGGCCATCGCCAAGGTCGTCGCCGAGCGCGGGCTCACCCTGGCGCCCATCGCCGAGCGGACCGGTCCGCTGTTCCGCAAGGACCCGACGCTGTTCGCCGGCGACCGCTTCCATCCCAACGCGCGCGGCTACGCCACCTGGACGCCGGTGCTGAACGCGGCGCTCGACCGCGCGCTGCGCGCGCGAGGGAGGTGACTAGCGCCCGAGCACGGCCCCGAGCCGCCGCTCGAGCGCGCCGCCGAGCACCTCGCGCACCGGCCCCTCCTCGAAGCGCTCCACGAGCGCCTGGAGGAAGCCGTCGACGATCAGGCGATGCGCGGCGTCGGGAGAGAGACCGCGGGACTGCAGGTAGAAGAGCTGCTCGGCGTCGACCTGGGCGATCGCGGCGGCGTGGGTGCAGCGCACGTCGTTGGCCTCGATCTCTAGGCCGGGGATCGCGTCGGCGTGGGCGCGACGGGAGAGGAGCAGGTTCCGGCTCTCCTGGAAGGCGTCGGTCTGCTGGGCACCCGGGTCCACCCGGATCATGCCCCGCCACACCGCGTTGGCGCGGTCCTGGAGCACGCCGCGGAAGGCGAGGTCGGAGAACGTGCTCGGCGCCGCGTGCTCCTGCGTGGTGTCGAAGTCGAGGTGCTGGCGGCCATGACCGGCGTAGGCGCCGGTGACCTTGCCGCGAGCCCCGGGCCCGGCCAGCTTGGTCTCCATCCGTACCTTGCCCCGCGCCGAGCCGAAGCCGAGCGCGACCCAGTCGAGCTCGGCGTCGCGCTGCACCTCGGCGCGCTGGGAGCCGAAGATCCACGAGCGCTCCGAGAGCCCCTGGCCGCAGACGTAGCGCAGGTGGGCGTTCTGGCCAACCGCGAGCTCGACCACGGTGTTGAAGAGGCCCTCGAGCTCCTCGCCGGAGGACAAGTACTGCTCCCATACCTCCGCGCGCGCCCCCTCCTCGAGCACGACGAGCGTGCGCCAGTGCAGGGCAGAGCGCTCGGCGTCCTGGACGACGGTGACGGCGATCGGCTGCTCGACGGTGACGTTGCGCGGCACGTAGACGAACGCGCCGCCGACCCACTCCGCGTCGTTGCGCGCGACAAAGGGATCCTCCCCCGCGACGACGGTGCCGAGATGGCGCTCGACGAGCTCGGGATGCTCGCGCGCCGCGAGCGCGAGCGGAGCGACGATCACGCCGTCGGGCAGCGCGGCCGTCGCGTCGGACTCGACCCGACGCGCGTCCACCTGGATCAGGCGCACGGGCGACTCGAGGCCCTCGAAGACGACCGGGGCGCGCGCGGCCGCCGCCTCGTCGCCGCCCTCGGGGACCGCGAAGTCCTCGAGGTCGAGAGAGCGGATGTCGGTGAACTGCCAGCCCTCGGTGCGCGAGTCGGGCAGGGGAAGCTCGCCGCTCAGCGCGGCGCCGCGCTCCCGGCGCGCGGCGAGCCAGCCGGGCTCCGCCGGAGGAGAGGTCGTCTCGGCGCTCATCGGCCGCCTACCCTAGCCGCCGCCCCCCGGCCGCACGGCACGCGAAGCACTCCGTGGAGAGGGTGACACGCGCTGGGTCAGCGGACGAGCTCGACGCGCGCGCGGACGCCCGGGGCACGCGCCAGGCGTTCGTCCAGGGTGAGCAGCGGAGCGTCGAGGGCCTCGGCCAGGGCGACGTAGGCCGCGTCGTATGCGCTGAGGTTCTCGCGCAGCTCCCAGATCCGAGGCACGAAGGGCCCATGCGGATAGCGCGTCGCCCGGAGCGCGGAGAGATCGGCGAGGACGCCGAGCGCCCGGTCGGGCGAGACGCGTCCCGCCCTGCCGGCCCGCCGGAGCGCGTTCACGATCTCGAGATCGAACAGATGAGGCACATGGACCGTCTCCTCGGAGCGCCCGATGCGGGAAGCGACCGGCGCGGCGCCACGGGCGCCGAATAGCCAAGCGACGGCCGCCGAAGCGTCGAGGACCATCAACGCTCGTCGCGATGCTCCCGCACGGTGCGCACCACCCAGTCCCCATCGACGTCGACCGGCTCTCGTTCCCCGATCCGCGCCGAGAGCTCGGCGAGCGTCGGCTTGTCCGCCACGGCCCGCACCTCGGCGAGGAGGTAGTCGGACAACGTCATGTCGAGCTCCGCCGCGCGCACCTTCAACCGCCGATGCAGGTCGTCGGGCACGTTGCGGATCTGGACCATCTTCGCCATGCGATTCACGGTATCGCATGTGGATCGCATGCAGATCGGAGATGGGCGAGCCGTACGTACGTCCTCGAACCGCCACCCACGCCCTAACCCGGCGGTCTGGCGAGCGCGTGGGCGTGGCTGGGCCAGGAAGGGAGCGGGGGGACAGTGCGCTAGCACGGACCCCGGCTCCACTGACACCGACAGGCGCGTCCAGGCGCCGCCAGCTCAGCCGATGGAGCCTTCCATCTGGAGCTCGATGAGCCGGTTCATCTCGACCGCGTACTCCATCGGGAGCTCCTTGACGATCGGCTCGATGAAGCCGTTGACGATGAGCTTGGAGGCCTCCTCCTCCTCGAGCCCGTGGCTCATGAGGTAGAAGAGCTGCTCCTCGCCGATCTTCGAGACCGACGCCTCGTGGCCGATGTCGACCTCGTCCTCGTTGATGCGGATCGTCGGATAGGTGTCCGAGCGCGACTTTTCGTCGAGCAGCAGCGCGTCGCAGACGACCTTGGAGCGTGAGCCCGTCGCCCCCTTGGCGACCTCGAGCAGCCCGCGGTAGGAGCCGCGGCCGCCGTCCTTGGAGATCGACTTGGCGAAGATGTTCGACGTCGTGTTGGGCGCGTTGTGGACGATCTTGCCGCCCGCGTCCTGGTGCTGGCCCTCGCCCGCGAAGGCGATGGAGAGGATCTCCCCGTGGGCGCGCTCGCCCATGAGGTAGACCGACGGGTACTTCATGGTCAACTTGGAGCCGAGGTTGCAGTCGACCCACTCGACGGTCGCGTCGCGCTCGGCGACAGCGCGCTTGGTCACGAGGTTGTAGACGTTCTGCGACCAGTTCTGCACGGTCGTGTAGCGGATGCGCGCGCCCGGCTTGGCGATCAGCTCGACCACCGCGGAGTGCAGGGAGTCGCTCGAGTACGTCGGCGCGGTGCAGCCCTCGACGTAGTGCACGTAGGAGCCCTCGTCGGCGATGATGATCGTACGCTCGAACTGGCCCATGTTCTCCGTGTTGATGCGGAAGTAGGCCTGCAGCGGCATCTCGACCTCGACGCCCGGCGGCACGTAGACGAACGAGCCGCCCGACCACACCGCAGAGTTGAGCGCGGCGAGCTTGTTGTCGTTGGCGGGGATGATCGAGGCGAAGTACTCGCGCACCAGATCCTCGTGGTCGCGCAGCGCGGTGTCCATGTCCATGAAGATCACGCCCTGCTTCTCGAGGGCCTCGTTGACCTGGTGGTAGACCACCTCGGACTCGTACTGCGCCCCCACGCCGGAGAGGAACTTGCGCTCGGCCTCGGGAATCCCGAGGCGGTCGAAGGTCTTCTTGACGTCGTCGGGCACGTCGTCCCACGAGCGCTCGGCGCGCTCGGAGGCGCGCACGAAGTAGTGGATGTTGTCGAAGTCGACGCCCGCGAGCAGGGGGGAGCCCCACGTGGGCATCTCGCGCGCCAAGAAGTAGTCGAGCGACTTGAGGCGGAAGTCGCGCATCCACTGCGGCTCGGACTTGAGCTCGGAGATCTTCTCGACGATCTCGCGGTTCAGCCCCTTCGGGGCCTTGTAGAGGTAGTCCTCGGCGTCGTGGAAGCCGAAGCGCTCGGTGTAGTCCGAGTTGATTCCGGCGAGCTGCTCGTTCTCCGTGGGAGCGGGGATGACTTCGGGCGTGGCCATGGTTTTCAGTCAACCTCCAGCTTGATCATGTCGTCCTCGACGAGGACGGGAAACGTGTCGACGGGCGCGTAGGCGGGCAGGGTGTCGGGCCGGCCCGTCTTGAGGTCGAAGCGCGAGCCGTGGCGCGGGCACTCGACCTTGCAGGCGGCTTCGTCGAGCTCGCCCTCGACGAGCGGACCGTTGTCGTGCGAGCAGCGATTCTCGATCGCGTAGAGCGTGCCGGCGCAGTTGTAGACCCCGATCTCGAGGTCCTCCCACTCGACCAAGCGCACACTTCCGGGCGGCAGCTCGGAGAGGCGGCAGGCATCGATCAGCGTGGTTTGCGGCACGTAGCGCTCAAGTCCTAGTTCGGCGATCGGATTTGCCCCCGCAGTCTAGCGGCTCGGGCGCGATGTGCCGGGCGCCGCAGGGCTCACAGCTCGGAGGGTCCGACCACGAAGCCGAGACGCTCGGCGCCGCGCCGCAAGCGACCGTCGAGGGTCACGAGTCGGCAGCCCAGAAGGCGCGCCAGAGCTACGTACTCCGCATCGTAGGTCTTGGCCATGCCGAGCTCGTCGGCCACGCGCCACGCCTCGCGGCCGAGCGACGCGTGGGCGCAAAGCCGAACGGGGCTCCTCTCGAGCGCGCGAAGCATGTCCTGGCCGCGCAGGGCCGAGACCTCCCCGCGGCAGGCCGCTTCGTGGAGCGCGGAGCGCACCTCCGACCACATCAGAGCCGGGGCGAAGAGCCCGGGGTCCCCCAGGAGGGCGAACCCGTCCTGAGCATCGCACGCGCGGATGACGACGCTCGCGTCGAGGACGAGCACTCAGCGATCGAGCCGGCCGCGGCGGACGATGCGCTCCCAGTCGGGCTGCGGCGTTCCGTCGGCGAACTTCCTCCATGCCTCCGGAATCGCGACCGGTGCAGTGTCGACGAGCCGGTCGAGCTCGCGCTCGTCGACGACATGCTGAGTCCCCACCTTCTCGGCGCGCAGCCGCCCCGCGCGGATCCACCGGCGGACCGTCTCAGGGTTGCGCCCGACCCGGCGTGCGGCTTGAGGGACGGTGAGCATGGAGTGGGATACTACACCACACTCGGGGTTCGGCATGGTGCGGCCTTTCAGCGGGAGTCGGCCCCGGCCTCCGACGCCGGCGTGGCCGGCTCCCACTCCACCGCGCCGCCGAGACCGGCGCTCTTGAGCACCTTGAGCGAGAGCAGCGCGCACTTCATGCGGGTGGCGGAGATGTCGATCCCGAGCAGGTCGAGCACGAAGGCGCGGTCGAGGCGGACGAGGTCCTCCACCGACATGCCCTTCACCTCGTCGGAGGCCATCGACGCCGAGGCCTGGGAGATCGCGCATCCGTGGCCGGAGAAGCGCACGTCCTCGATGCGGCCGTCGTGGTCAACCGCGAGCTGTACGCGGAGCTGGTCGCCACACAGCGGATTGACGTCCTCGAACTCGAGGTCGGCACGGTCGAGCTCGGGCGCGGGCGGGCTCCAGTTGTGCGGGCGCTTGTAGTGCTCGAGGATGTACTCGCGGTAGAGGTCGTCCATCAGAGCTCGAAGATCCGCCGCACCTCGTGCAGCCCGTCGATGAGGCGGTCGACCTCCTCGCGCGTGTTGTGCACCGCGAAGCTCGCGCGCGTCGTGGCGGGGACCCCGAGGCGGCGCATGAGCGGCTGGGCGCAGTGGTGACCGGCCCGGATGCAGACGTTCTCGCGGGAGAGCAGCTCCGCGATGTCGTGCGGGTGGACTCCCTCGAGCGCGAACGAGACCAACGCGCCGCGGTGCTCGGCGGCGGGGCCGAAGATGGCGAGGCCCGGCACCTCGGCCAGGCGCTCGAGCGCGTAGGCGGTCAGCTCGGCCTCGTAGGCGCGCACTGCGCCCATGTCGAGCGCGCTCGCCCAGTCGATGGCCGCGCCGAGGCCGGTGGCCTGGACGTAGGGGGAGGTGCCAGCCTCGAACTTCCATGGCAGGTCGGCCCACGTCGACTCGAAGAAGTCGACCGAGCGGATCATGTCGCCCCCGGCGAGGAACGGAGGCATCTCCTCGAGCAGCTCGCGCCGCCCGTAGAGGACGCCGACGCCGGTGGGCCCGTAGACCTTGTGCCCGGTCCACGCGTAGAAGTCGGTGCCGATCGCCTTGACGTCGAGCGCCATGTGCGGGGCGGCCTGGGCGCCGTCGACCACCACGACCGCGCCGGCAGCATGGGCGCGGGCGACGATCTCCTCCACCGGGTTGAACGTGCCGAGCACGTTGGAGACGTGGGTCACCGCGACGAGCTTCGGCTCGTGCGCCAGCAGCGCGTCGAGCGAGTCGAGGTCGAGCCGGCCGTCGTCGGTGAGCTCCACGTAGTCGAGCTGCGCCCCGACCTCCCGGGCCAGGATCTGCCAGGGGACGATGTTCGAGTGGTGCTCCATCGGAGTAAGCAGGATCCGGTCGCCGGCGCGGATGTTCCGTCTCCCCCACGAGTAGGCGACGAGATTGAGCGCCTCGGTCGCGTTCTTGGTGAAGATCGTCTCGGGATCGGTGGCGCCCATGAAGCGCGCGACGGTCGAGCGGGCGCCCTCGAAGCGCTCGGTGGCCTCCTGGGCGAGGGTGTAGACCCCGCGGTGGATGTTCGCGTTGTGGCGCTCGTAGGAGGCGTCGAGCGCGTCGATGACCGCCCGCGGCTTCTGCGAGGTGGCGGCCGAGTCGAGGTAGACGAGCGGCTTGCCGGCGATCTCGCGACCCAGGATCGGGAACTCCGCGGCGACGGCGGCCCCGACCCGAGAGGCGGTGGCGGCCGTCGCGCTCACGCGGCGGCCTCGGCCTCGACCTCGTCGCGGATCCAGCCGTAGCCCTTCTCCTCGAGCAGGGAGACGAGCTCGGGGCCGCCCTCCTTGACGATCCGCCCGCGGTAGAGCACGTGGACGTGGTCGGGCTGGACGATGTGCAGGATGCGCTGGTAGTGGGTGATGATGAGGATCCCCATGTCGTTGCCTGCGACCGCGTTGACGCCGCCGGCGACGATGCGCAGGGCGTCGATGTCGAGCCCGGAGTCGGTCTCGTCGAGCACGGCGAGCGCGGGCTTCTGCAGCGCGAGCTGGAGGATCTCCATGCGCTTCTTCTCTCCGCCCGAGAAGCCCTCGTTGAGATAGCGGCTCGAGAACTCCTTGGGGACCTCGGTGAGCTTCATCGCCGCCTCCACGGTCTGGCGGAAGTCCTTGAGCGAGATCGGCTCCTCCCCGCGCGACTCGCGGTGGGCGTTCATCACCGTGCGCAGGTACTTCGTCACCGTCACGCCGGGCACGGCGACCGGGTACTGGAAGGCCATGAAGAGGCCCATGCGGGCGCGCTCGTCGGTGGCGGCCTCGGTGATGTCCTCGCCCTTGAAGACGATCTGCCCCTCGGTGACCACGAGGTTCGGGTGCCCCATGATGGCGTTGGCCAGGGTCGACTTGCCCGAGCCGTTCGGCCCCATCAGCGCGTGGATCTCGCCCTTGTCGACCTCGAGGTCTACCCCGCGGAGGATCTCCTTATCAGCCGCGCGGACGTGGAGGTTGCGGATCTCGAGTTGGGCCATGGGTTCCTGTTCGGGAGGGATGGTCAGGCGGCGGACGGGGCGGCCGCGGCCACGGCCATCACGCGCTCGGGCTCGCCGCGACGGGAGAACTCGACGAGGTCGGCGAGCGTGGTGGTCTGCAGGGCACGGATCACGCCGCCCTGCACGCGCGTCCAGAGGAGCTTCGTGGCGCAGGCCCGGCCGGCGTCGAGGCCGTGGGAGCAGAGCACGCGGGGGGTCGCGTCGGGCACGAAGCACTCCATCGGGGCGACCTGGCCCTCGAGCGCCTCGACGACGGCGTCCATGGTGATCTCCGCCGCGGGGCGCGCGAGCCAGTAGCCGCCGTGCGCACCGCGCGCGCTCTCTACGAGCCCCGCCTTCTTGAGCTTCGCGACCACCTGTTCGAGGTAGGCGAGCGGAAGCTGCTCGGCCTCGGCGATGTTCTTCAGGCTCGTCGGCCGGTCGGGTGTCTGGCGCCCGAGCTCGATCATGAGGCGCACGCCGTACTCCGCCCTCGAGGAGAAGATCATCGAGGTAAATCCTACCAACGGGGTAGGCAATGGCCAGGGGAGGCGGGCGGTGTTCTGATCTGGCCGACTGCTCAGTCGAGCAGCTCGAGCACGCGCTCGGGTGGGCGGGCGAGCACGGCGCGCTCGCCCCGCTCGACGATCGGGCGCTGGAGGAGCTCGGGGCGTTCGACGAGCAGACCGATCAGCTCGTCGTCGCTCGGCTCTCGGCGAGCGAGCCCGAGCTCGCGGTAGGCGTCCTCGCGGGTGCGCAGCACGTCAGCCGGGCGCAACCCCGCCTTGCGCAGCAGCTCGCGCAGGCGCGGCTCGTCGAGCGGCTCGAGGAAGTAGTCGATCTTCTCGGCCTCGACACCCCGCTCCTCGAGGAGCGCGCTCAGCTTGCGGCACGTCGTGCACGTGCGCTTCTCGTAGATCCTCAGCGCGGGCATGCTCAGCGGACGGTCACCCGCCGGGAGTAGGCGTACCACGAGCGGTTGCCGAGCCGATCGGAGGCGCGGACGCGGAAGCGGTAGACGTGCCCGCGGTGGGCCCTGAAGCGCAGGCGGGTCACGTTGAGGCTCGTGGAGCGCACGCGCCGGTAGCGGCTCCCGTCGCTCGAGACCTGCACGTCGAAGGCCCGCACGCCGACTCCCGCGTCGCGTCCGCGCCACCTGACTGCGATCGCCGGCGAGCGTGGCGACTCGCGGCGGGCGGCGATCGCCACGCGGGGCGGCGTGCCATCGACGCGGAGCTCGCTGCTCGCGCTCGACGCGAAGCTCTCGCCGTAGCGCGAAGCGGTGGCAAGGACTCCAAGCGCCTTGAGGCCGTCGCTCGTCCCCTGCACCATCCAGTGCACGACGCGCGTCGATCCCGGCTGTCCGGCCTTGGCCAGCGTCCCCAGGGGCTGGGCAGCCGGAGCCGAGCCGGGGGCGAGACTCACGCCGGCGGGGAGGCGCAGCGCGGCCTGCGCCGCTTCGGCGGTGAGGTCGGGGGACGGGTTGGCGACCGTGGCGGTGAGCTCCACGGCGCGCCCGCGCCGAGCCGCGCGGGTCGAGATCGCGCTCGAGACCGTCGGCTGCGGGTTGGCGAGCGGGGTGGGCTGGCGGCGAGCGGCGATCGCGTAGGGCTCGGCGGCAAGCCCGTCCACGCCCGAGCTCGCCCTGACCTTGTAGACCACGGGCCCCGCGGCGGGCGCCCGCACCTGCTCGACGTTGTCCTTGTCGCTCGCGCTCAGCGCGCCGCGCGCCCCGCTCGCCGCGTCGAGCACCTCGAGGTCGAGGTTGGTCAGGGCGGAGGCCTTTGGCGTGATGCAGCCGGCGATGAGGCAGCTCGTCACCCGGCGGTTCCACACGAGCGTCGCTCGATCGCCGGGCTGCACCGTGGCGGCGTAGAAGCGAACGCCGTTCCCAGGAACCCCGTCGGTGTAGAAGTTCGTCCGCTCGTTCAGGGCGTCGGCCAGGTCGAGCTCGCCCCAACCCCAGTCGGGCTGCCAGGTCGTCTGGGTGCCCATGGGCGCCGAGGGCGTCGCCCGGGCCGGCCGCGCGGAGTCGATGAGGATCGCCTTCTGCGCGAGCGGGTCGGTGATGCCCGAGCCGGCGAGGAGCGTCGCCGCCGCCGCGGCCTGCGGAGCGGCGTAGGAGGTCCCCGTCTCGAAGCGCCAGATGTGGTGCTCGCTGCGCCAGAAGGAGTTGGCCACCGGGCTCACGGCGACCGCGGCGAGGTCGGGCTTCTTGCGACCGGCGGGCGTCGGCCCCCGCGAGGAGAAGTCGGCGACCTTGTCGTCGGAGGGATCGTTCGTGAACTGCGGGTCGACGCCCGCCGTGCAGATCGTGTCGTAAGCGATGCAGGGACTGCTGACGGACTGCTTCGGGCCGTCGTTGCCGGCGGAGAGGGCGTAGGCGGTTCCGTATTGGGAGGGGAGGACGTCGGTTCTCTGGAGACCGTAGGCGTCGTCGGACCCGACGTCATAGCTCCCGTAGCTTCCGCTGAACACGTTCGCGAGGTTGTGGGCACCGGCCAGGGGCATGCCGCCCAGCGGATCGCTCTGGTCTATGCCTAACGACCAGGCGGCCGCGTCGTAGCCGCCGGGCATCGCCGCGTCGAGGAGCTTGTGGACCCCGTAGCTCACCCCGAGGTACGAAGGGCTTACGTCGTCGCTTTGGCACGTGTAGTTCGGCGGGCAGGACGTCGTGCCCTGACTGACCGCCATGCTCGCCACGCCCGTGCCGTGCAGGTCGCCGTCCGCCGGGGTGCGGTCGGGACGCTCGAAGAGGTCGGAGCGCGCGGCGAAGGCGGGATGGGTCTCGTCGATCTTGTCGGAGAGGATCGCCAGGTTCGCTGGCAGTCGATCGTTAGAGCCTGTCCCCCCGAGGAAGCCGGCCTGCCAGAAGCTCGGCGCGCCCACCGTCGCCGTCGAGGTGTCGAGGCCCAGGCGCTTCAGCGCGAGCGCAGGCGCGACGCGGCCGACCGCCTCGTCCTGCCTCAGCGTTGCCAGAGTCGCGCGGGGCACAAGCGCGGTCACGCTCGCGCCGAGCAGGTCGACGCTCACGACCGACCCCCCGAGAGTCCTCACGGCTCGTACGACCGGGCGCAAACCGCGCTCCGTCACGGTGACGGTGGGGCGAAGCTCGCGCAGCACGCCCCTGCGCTCGCGCTGCTTGCCGTCAAACAGGGCCCGGGTTGCGCGGCCATCCGGATCGCCCCTGAGCTCGGCTAGCTCCGACCTGCTCAGCCGACCCGCGAGCGCAGCAGCCTGCGCCCGATTGATCGGAGCCCCAACCGAAGTGGAGACACGGGGCTCGACGCTGACTCGCACCATCTCGGCCCGCGGGAAGCGATGCGCACGAGCGGCTGCGTGCCCGCGTCGTTGGAAGGCGTCGTCCTGCCCCGGAAAGCTCGCGTCAGCGAGCGTCGGCACCGCCACCAGGGCGGCAAGCGCCGCCGCACCACCCCTTAGGGCGCGCCGAAGCGAACGCCTGCCATGCCCCATCCGCACTCCTCCATTCTGCCGCGTTCTCGTTCCGTGCGCGCCGCCCCAACCCGCTAGGGCCCGCGGACGACGACGGCGACCAGCCCCGAACCACCGGGCTCGAACGGGTAGCCGCTCTCTCGCGGCACCAGCGCGCGGAACCTGTACCGGACCACGCCGCTCGTGGCCTCGAAGCGGTAGGAAAACGCCCACACGCCGTGGCGGTCGCTGCGGGGCGTGGCAAACGAGATCCAGCGGTGACGCCCGGGCACGTAGGCCTGCAGCGTCACGAGCTTGCCTGCCGGCGGGATGTATCCGCCGCGCAGCCGTCCGGTGAACAGGACGCTCTCGCCGTTGCGCACCCGGCTGCGGTCGACGCGCAGCGACGTGCCGGCGAAGACGAGCAGGGTCGCGGCGCTCTCCGCCGGCCGGGTGGTGTTCGTGCCGGCGTAGGAGAACGACAGGCTGCCGGACGGCCCGGCGGGCACCCCGAACGAGAAGCGCCCGAGGGGGTCGGTACGGACCACGCCGAGCTGGCGCACCCGCCCGGACCCGCGCGGCTGCTGAGACACGAGCACCGCACCTCCGACGATGGGCTGATCTCCGTCCGTGCTGCGAAGCAGGCCCTCGACCGTCGTGCCCCGGCCGGCGGCGAGCCGAATCGGGCCGTTCAGGGGTGCGCTCCGGAGCGTGCTCGCGCAGCGCCGTCCACGCCGCCCGCGGCGATGGCGTACCGACCGGCACACGACCACCCGGTGGCTGCGGCCCAGGCTCATCGCCGTGGGCAGCCTGAGCGGGAACTGCAGGCCGGCCGCCGCACCGTCGGTGCGCTGGCTGCCGATCGCCAGGTTGCCGGCCACGTCGCGTACCACCGCCCGCAGCTCGTAGGAGCCGTCGGGAAGCGAGTCGTCGGCGACGTAGGCGTCGAGGCGGCCGTCGGCCAGCCGGGTCGGAAGCGAGCTCCAGTCAGGAGACCCCGCGCGGTGGATCTGCACGACTCCCCCGGCCACGCCGCTCGTGCGGTCGCCGACATCGACGAGGACGCGGCGCGGGTCGGCCGGATCGGGCGGGTGGAAGGCGATCGTCTCGGGGCCGGTGCGATCGACCTTGAACGCGACGGCGCGCTCGACCGAGTCGTTGCCGGCCGCGTCGGTCGCACGGTAGGTGACCGTGTGCTGACCGTCGGCGTCGACGGTGACCTCGGCCGTCGCGCCGCGCACCCGCTGTGCGGGACCGTTGTCGACCTGGTAGCTCATGTAGGCACCGTGCTCGATCTGCGGGTCGCTAGGCGCGGCCGCCCGCATGCCCGAGAGCTCGGGCTGGTCGGTTCCGGTCAGACGCAGCGAAACCGGCTTGGTCTGCCAGGCGCTCGGGTCGGGAGCGTTGTCCACGCCGGCGCTCGGAGGCGCCCGGTCGATGCGGATATCGGTCTCGCCGACGGACGTGGACGGCACGCCTGCTCCAGAGATGGCCCGCGCCTTGAGGTGGTGAACGCCGTTGGGAAGGCCGTCGATCGGGTAGCTCGCGGGATCGCCGGGCACGTCGATGGTCCCGTCGGGCTCGCTTCCGTCCAGCGTGACGGAGTAGCCGCCGATGTTCGAGGGAGGTCGTTTCGCATCGATCTTGAGGCCGATCAACTCCGGGTGCGTCGCCGCCTCCCGCTCGTTGATCCACCCGTTCCGCTCCGCCGGCCGCGCCTGCCCCGGCGCCGTGTCGTCGAATCGCAGGTGCACGGGCAGGCTCTGGGAGTCGCGCGTGCCGTTGCCGGCCGCATCCTCGAGGTGAACGCGCACGACCCAGTCGCCGACCGGCGGCCGCAGCCCGTCCACGCGCGAGATGCCCGACCCGGCGATGCGCGCGTTGAAGCAGGAGCCTCCCGCGGCCGCGCAGATCTCGACGTGCGCCGCGACGATTGGGGCGACCTGGCCCTCCGGGTTGCGCCAGGCGACCGAGAAGCCGTTGCGCGAGCGCCAGGCCTCGCCGCCCTCCACGTGGATGTCCGACACGGGCGCCGGCGCATGGTTGTCGACGAAGAGGACGCGCTCGCCGGCGGACTCGTTGCCCGCGGTGTCCGCCCCGATCACCCGCACGCGGTTCGCGCCGTCGTGAAACGGCGCGTCGGCGGTGTGGAGCGAGAAGCCGCCGGAGACGAAGTCCGGGCACGGTCGCGGGCGCGTGGAGTCGCAGCCCCGCGTGGCCGTCTCCGCGACTCTCTGGCCGTTGACCTCCACGCGCGTCGAGGAGACGCCGCCGGAATCCGCCAGCCCGTAGAACACCGCCCCGACCGCCCGGTACCACACGAATGGGTCACCGGCGTAGAGGCCGACGAATCGCGGTCCCGCGCGGTCCTCCACCGTGACTCGGGCGTCGTAGAGGTTCGCCTCGACCGCGGGCACTCGGCCGGGGCCCCGCGAGTCGCAGCCGCGGACCCGCGTGCACACCGCGATGAGCCGGATCCAGCGCGAATGCGCAACGGGCCGCACCGTCGCGCCCACGGGATGCAGGCGAGGACAGCGTCCCGGCACGCTGCCACAGTCGTAGGTCGGCCCGCGGTCGGTGTCGATGCCCACCCACCATCCCGGAGCCGAGCGGGTGAGCCGAGCGCCGAAGTTAGACCCGACGACGGAGGTCCCCTCCGGCGCGGTGAAGCGAAACTCGGCAGAGGATCCGCCCGGGACGACGCTCGGCCCGTTGGTGGCGCTCGCGACCACCATGCCGCCGCTGGGCTTGCCGCGGCTCGGACACAGGACCGCAGCGCGCATGGATCTGCTCGCGCGCGGGACCCAGGAGCGGTTCACGCCTCCTGGAGCGGCGTCGCAGGCCGGCACGGAGTAGGTGCGCGCGCTCGCAGAGGAGGCGGCCGTCGGGCCGAGGAGAAGCGCGAGGACCAGGGCGGCGCACGGCGACAACGGACGCGGGCGACGGTGTTGCAGGGCGGTGAGCATCGTGTCTCCGTAGGTCGAGCGGCGGTTCGCGAGCCGCAGACCGCACCACATGGGCGCGTATCGCGGCAGCCACTTTCTGAGAGGCCGCTCATGAAAGGGCACCCGGCCGCAGACTCGCCCCGGTTGCCCGGAGGAGAACCCGCAAAGTGCGACGCTTTTCGGTGCGACGCCGGCCGCACCGAACCGCTAGGACCCCGCTCGCACCTTCTCCGCCGCGTCGTGCACGCCCCGGCGACCGCGATGGGTCTGCTCGTAGAGCTCGACGACCGCGGCCAGCGCCTCGCCGCCCCCGCTCAGCCGCTGGCGGATCTCGCGCACGTTCATCTCGTCGTAGCCCGGCCACGGCTCGTCGACCCGAAGCTCGGTGCTCGCGCCGTTCGCGCCGGCCTCCTCCTCGCTCTGCACGATCAACGTGAGATCGGGCGCGTCGGGGCGGCGCACCGGAGCGGGCGCCTTCTCGCGCACGAAGCGGCGCGGACGCGGCGCCCCCGGCACCAGGGCGGGACCCGACTCGTCCTCCGGCAGGGCGAGCTCTTCCTCGCCCGTGAGCGTCACCTTCGCCGCCGCGGCGAGCTCGCGCACCGCCTCCTCGAAGTCCACGGCCAGCTCCTCGAGGTCGTGCATGACGTCGAAGTCGCCGACCAGGCCGAAGTTCATCTTGCCGTTGTAGGAGAGGATCGCCACCCCGAACGCCTGGCTCTGGGCGAGCGGCACCATCGGGAAGATGTCGATCAGCTCGTGCTCGCCGAGCTTGAGCGCGAACTGCGGCCCGGGCACGTTGGTGACCACCAGGTTGAAGAACCGCTGGCGGGCGAGCAGCCGCGCCGCCTGGTTCATGATCGTCGGCGGGGCGAAGCCCGAGAGCTCGGTGAGCGCCTGGGCGCTCACCGCCTGCGGGGACTCCTTGACCGCGCGCATCTCGTCGCTCACCCGCCGCAGGCACGTGACCGGCTCGGGGCAGGAGACGGGCAGCGAGGCAACCATGCCCGAAACCTGGTTGCCCGTATCGCCCTCCGCCCCGGGCGCACGCACGCTCACGGGCACGAAGGCGCGCAGCGAGAGGCCCGGCTCGAGCTCGCCGTGGCGGTCGAGGTGGCGGCGCAGCGCGCGGGTGACGATGGTGAGCACCACGTCGTTGACCGTGCCCCCGAGCACGTTCTTGATCGCCTTGATGTCATCGAGCGAGCAGCGCACCCACGTGAAGCGGCGATCCCCGCCGATCGGCCCGCGGTTGTAAGGGGTCGCCGGCGCGGGGCTCAAGTCGTCGACGAAGAGCCCGCCGAAGGCGCGCGCCGCGTCGCGGGCGCCGGCCAGGAGCTGGAGGGGACGGCGGAGCACCGCGCGCGCGGGGCGCACCATCTCGGCGGGAATCGTCGCGCGCTCGACCATCGCGTCGGCGAGCAGGCGCACGCCCGAGGGCGCGGGCCGGGGGTTCCAGCGCGCCGGAGCTTTGCCGCCCGCCTGCTCCTCGGAGGCGAAGAGCACGGAGAGGATGTCGAGGCCGGAGATGCCGTCGACCACCGCGTGGTGGGTCTTGGAGAGCACGGCGAAGCGGCCGCCCTGCACCTCCTCGACGAGCCAGAGCTCCCACAGCGGCTTCTCGCGGTTGAGCTGCTGGGAGAAGACCCGCCCGGCCAGCACCTGCAGCTCGTACTCCCCCTGCGGACTGGACAGGGCGGCGGCGCGGACGTGGTAGCGCGAATCGAACTCGGGGTCGTCCACCCAGCGCGGCCGCCCCTGGCGCAGCGGCACCCAGGCAAGCTTCTGGCGGTAGCGCGGCACGAGATGCAGCCGCGACTCGATGCGCGAGACGAAGTCCTCGTAGCTCGGCGCGGGCCCGTCGAAGAGCATCACGCTGGCCACGTGCATGTGGGTGGAGCGATCCTCCAGGTGCAGGAACGAGCTGTCGAGTGGGGTGAGGCGGTCGCTGGGCACGGTGCTCTCCGGTCGACGAAGCGGGTGTAGGGCGGATTCCCGTCGAGCGCCCAAGGTAGTCCTCGCGGCGCGCGATCGGGGCCGCTCCCCTACCTTCCGCGAGGAATGGCGCCCTCCGGTTCGAGCACCACCTCCGTGGAGCGCTTCGGCACGGGCGCCTCCGCGGCCGGCCTGCGCCCGGGTCACCTCGTCTTCACGCACGGGAGGCACTGGCCGGCGCGCCTCATCCGCGTCGGGCAGAAGCTCCGCTTCACCGGGGCGCGCGCGCCCTACGCCTACTGGAACCACGTCGCGCTCGTCCTCGGGCCGAGCGGCGACCTCGCCGAGGCGCTCAGCTCCGGCGTGGTGCGCACGAACATCGCCAAGTACGAGCGCACGGACTACGACCTCGTGCGCGTGGAGAGCACGACCGAGGACGAGCGCGAGATCCTCCTCTTCGCCGAGTCGGTGCTCCTCGCCCGTTGGCGCTACGGGTGGGTGACGATCCTCGGGCTCGCGCTCACCCTGCTCACCGGCTCGCGCCTCACCGTCGGCCGGGTGGGCACCGCGATCTGCTCGGGCTTCGCCGCCGAGGCGCTCGTGCGCAACGGGACCATCTTCACACGACCGCCCGCGTACCTGATGCCGGCCGACCTGGCCGAGCACTACGGGGTGCGTGGCCCGAGCTGAACGCTTGACGCCCGGCCGGAAGCCGCCCCGCCGCTCAACGTCCGAGGCGCCGGTACTCGATTGCCGGGCAGCGGTTCATGACCACGTCGAGCCCGGCAACCTCCGCGCGTGCGGCCGCCTCGGCGTCGATGACCCCGAGCTGGAGCCAGACCGCACGGGCGCCGATCTCGATCGCCTCGTCCACGTGGCGGCCGGCCTGCTCGGAGCGGCGAAAGACGTCGACGACGTCGACCTCTCCGTCCACATCGCCCAGCTTTGCCTGGGCGGGCTCGCCGAGGATCCTCTCGGCCGCCGGGGTGACCGGCACTATCCGGTGCCCGCGCGCCTGGAGCAGGGCGGCGATGCGATGCGAGTCGCGCTCGGGATCAGGCGAGCAGCCCACCACCGCCCACGTGCCGGCCGTCGTGAGCAGCCGGCGGATGACTCCTTCGTCGTTCAGGGTCGAGGTCCCGCGGTGGGAGCGGCCGTATCCCGGAGCGCGCCCTCGAGACGCTCGAGCATCTGCGCGTAGATCCGGCGCAGAACGGCGGGCGCAAACCTCCGCTCGAAGAACCCGCCCACTCCCTCGGCGCCTCGCCAGGTGCTGGAGATCACCACGCGGGTCTCCCGGCCCTCGCCCCCGGGGGTGAGCGTCCACGTGGTGACGAGCGAGGAGCCGGCGTCGCTCTCGCGTAGCGTGCGGCCCGATGTCGGCTCGTCGACGCGCATCCGGTAGGAGCGCTCGCGCCGACCGGTCTGGAGGCGGTAGGAGAACACCGTGCCCGCACCCTGGCCGCCCTCCTCCACCGCGAAGTCGTGGAAGTGGTTGGTGAGGATGCGCGGCCGCTGGGCGTAGTCGCGTAGAAAAGCGGCCACGCGCGACATGTCGGCGGAGACGGTGCGTTGGGTCTCGAGGTTGATCTGGGCCATTGTCGGGCCCATCATGCCCAAGCGACCGGCGTTGCGACGCCAGAAGGAACTGCGGCGGCCGAACTCGAGGGCGGCGGTGAACCGACGTGCGGCGAGCCGATTCCCTGGGTAGGGACCCCGGATGACGGGATCTCTGATCGACCGTGCCCTCGGGCTGGCGCCCGGCCCGGTGGAGGGAACGTTGCGCATGGCCGGCGCCGTCGGCGCCGACGTGCTCGAGTCGGTTCTGGCGCTCAGCCCCGACCACGACGACTACCCCGACGATCCCTTCGCCGCGCGCGACCCCGAGTACATCCGGCGCACGCTCCCGGCGCTGCAGACCCTCTCGCGCGGCTACTTCCGCGGCGAGGTCCGGGGGCTCGAGAACATCCCCAAGACCAAGCCGGTGCTGCTCGTGGGCAACCACTCGGGCGGAACGCTGATCGCCGACACCTTCGTCTTCTCCGAGGCGTTCTACCGCCACTTCGGCCCCGAGCGCCGCTTCCACCAGCTCGCGCACGACCTCGTCTTCAGGCTGCCCGGCCTGCGCGCCATGCTCGCGCGCTACGGGACGGTGCCCGCCTCCGCCGAGAACATGAAGCGCGCGCTCGAGCAGCGCTCCGCTCTGCTCGTCTATCCCGGCGGCGATCACGAGACCTACCGGCCCTCGTGGGAGTCCAGCCGGATCGACTTCGGCGGGCGCACGGGCTTTGCCAAGCTGGCGCTCGAGACCAACACGCCGATCGTCCCCGTGGTGGCGATCGGCGGCCAGGAGACCGCCCTCTTCCTCGGTCGCGGCGGGCGCCTCGCCTCGGGACTACAGCTCGACCGGCTGTTTCGCCTCAAGGTCGTGCCCCCGCAGATCGGTCCACCGTGGGGGATCACCGTGCTTGACCTCCCCGGCCGCCTTCCGCTTCCGGCCAAGATCACCGTGCGGGTGCTGCCGAAGATCGATCTGCGCAAGCGGCTCGGGCGCGACGCGGGCCCTGAGGAGTGCGCGGAGCTCGTGACGAGCACGATGCAGCGAGCGCTCGACGGGCTGGCCGAGGAGCGGACGCTGCCCGTCGTCGGTTGAGAGCTTCACAGGGTTAGACGGGCCGTATGTGGCCTCGATCCTCCGTCCAGTTCGGGTGAGGAAACTCTCAGGAACCGGCTCGGCGTCCAACCTCGGTCGATGGGAGGGGTTGTTCACCTCACCACGTCCAGCAGCACCGAGAGGAGTCCCATGCGTCTCGCATCACGTTCGCGCATCATCGCCGCCGTCGCGGCTTTCGCCTTCGCACTCGCCATCCCCGCCGCCGGTTCGGCCAAGACCGCCCACGGCAATCACTGCGGCAAGGGCCACGCCAAGCACACCAAGGCGGTCGGCAAGAGCTGCGCCAAGACCCACGCCAAGCACGCCAAGAAGGCCAAGGCCACTCAGGCCGAGCGCAAGGCCGCCAAGGCCGAGCGCGAGCCCGTCGCCGCCGAGGTGAACGAGGATCAGGCCGACCAGAACGACCAGGCCGACACCACCGACCAGGGCGATCAGGCCGAGCAGCCCGAGCAGGGCGACACCCAGGACCAGGGCGATCAGGCCGACCAGAACGAGGCCGACGACGCAAACGAGCAGGCCGACACCCCGGATCCGGCCGAGCAGCCCGAGCCGGCTGACACGCAGGACCCCGCGGGCTCCTAGGCAGATCGCCTAACCGCGCTCGAGGTACAAGGCCAGCGGCGCGAACCGCCAGAGTTCGCGCCGCTGCGCCCTCAGTCCACGAGCGCCTGGGCCACGAGCTGGCGCAGCTGTGAGCGGATCGGATAGGTGCTCGAGGGCAGGAGCTGGGTGAAGAAGAGCACGGTGATCCGCTCCACCGGGTCGATCCAGAACGCGGTGCTCGCCGCTCCGCCCCAGGAGAACTCGCCGGGCGAGCTCGGCACCCGGTTGGCCACCGGGTCCACCACCACCGAGAAGCCGAGTCCGAAGCCCACGCCGTCGAAGGTCGTCTCGGCGAACAGCGGGCGTCCGAATGCCTCGAGGTCCGCGCCGCCGGGGAGGTGGTTGGCGCGCATGAACCGCACGGTGCGCGGGCCGAGCAGCCGGACGCCGTCGAGCTCTCCCTCGCGCAGAAGCATCTGCGCGAAGCGGTGGTAGTCCGCCGCGGTGGAGAGGAGCCCGCCGCCGCCCGAGAGGCAGTCGGGCGCCCGCAGCGCGCTCGCTCCCATGCGCTCGTTGCGGGTCGCGCGGCCCGTGGCCGGATCGGGCGAGTACAGCGCGGCCAAGCGCTCCCCGCCGCCCTCGGCCCCGCCGGCCCAGAAGCCCGTGTCCGCCATCCCCAGCGGCGCGAAGATCCGCTCGGCGAAGAACTCGTCGAGCGGCTGTCCCGATACCACCTCCACCACGCGACCGAGCACGTCGCTGGCCACGGAGTAGTTCCACTCGCTGCCCGGCTGGAAGAGCAGCGGCAGTTCGGCCCACGCCTCGCAGCACGCCGCCAGGTCGAAGCCCGGCGGCGTCCCCCACTCGAAGCCGGCCTCGCGGTAGCGGGCGTCGACCGGGTGGGAGTGATGAAAGCCATAGCTCAGCCCCGCGGTGTGGGTGAGCAGGTGCCAGATCAGCATCGGCTCGGTCACCGGTTCGGTGACGGGCTTGAGCGCCGAGCCGCCCGTGAAGACCCGGGAGCGCGCGAACGCGGGGATGAACCGCGAGACGGGGTCCTTGAGCTCGAAGGCTCCCTCCTCCCAGAGCATCATCGCGGCGACCGCCGTGATCGGCTTGGTCATGGAGTAGATGCGCCACACCGTGTCGAGCTCGACCGGCAGCTCGGCCTCGACGTCACGCCGGCCCGAGGCGGCGAGGTGAGCGACCTGCCCGTCCCGCGCCACGACCGCGAGCCATCCCGGCAGGCGCCCGTCGGCGACGTAGGCGTCGAAGTGGCGATCGATCCGCGCCAGGCGGGCCGGGTCGAAGCCGAGCTCCGCCGGATCGACCTGCACCTCGAGCGCCGTCGTCGCAGAGGAGGAGGCCACGTGCGCTACTCGTCGCGGGGCGGCGGCGAGAAGACGATCCGCTTGAGCTCGGAGATCGAGGCGCCGTTCAGCCGCAGGGCGGTCTGGATGCCCTCCGCTCCGAGCTCACCGGCGTCGAGGCGACGGCGCAGATCGTTGAGCGCCGGGCGGTCCTCGTCGCTGACCTGGTCGCGCCCCGTCTCGAGCAGGATGACGTGACGCGGGCGCCGGAGGCGCGCGGCCGCCCGCACGTAAGGCTCACGCGCGGCGCCGTCGAGGCCCTCCATGGCGACCACGACGGTCTCGCCGGCGTCGAGTCGCTTGAGCAGCGCGGCGTGGAGGAGCTCGCCGGCCCGCGTCTCGACCTCCTCCTCGGGAACGCGACCGGCGAGCAGCCCGCGCACCTTGTCGAGGGAGAGGAGCGCGGAGCGGTCGGTGATGAGCCGCTGGGCGAAGCGGTCACGCTCGCTCGCCGAGGCGGAGACGAGCAGGAGAAGACTTCCGGGCGAGTAGCGCATCCGGTCGGAGGGCTTGAGGACGCGGCAGCGGACCGAGATGTCGGCGGGGCGCGGCGGGGCGCCGTCGCGGCGAGGGCGATCCGAGGACCATCCGCCGCGCTCGTCGTCGCCGATCCGGATGCTGCGGCTGGAGGAAGGGGTGGGCATGCCGTCCATGATGCCCTACCGCGCGCTGAAATCGGGTTTTACCGCTCCCTAGAGGTCGAGCACCTCGAGATCGGGGCGCCGCGCGCGCAGCGCGTCGCACAGGACCCGACGATGGCAGGCCGCCGGATCGGCCTCCAGGCACAGCAGCGCCGTGAGCGGCGAGCGCTCGAGCTCGGCGGCCAGCGCGTCGAGCTCCTCGCCCCGCTCGGCTTCGACGTGCTCGCGGAAGGCGGCGGCCGCCTCGGCGAGGTGGCCCGACCGGTAGAGCCCGCGTATCTCGAGCGGGGTTCCGAGCTCGCGCCGGTGCTCGTAGAGGATGCCGTGCTCGTCCAGCAGCGCCGCGAGGCGGGTCTTCGACATCCCCGGCCGGCGCGACTGGGGGCGGATGCGCACGTCGATCACGCGGCGCACGCCCGCGACCCCGAGCTCGGTGGCCAGCGTCTGGGGGAACATCTTCTCGTAGCCGATGGTGCACAGGGTCGGCACGAGCGCGCTCAGCGCTCTGTGTGCTCGGCGGCGTGCGCGCGCGCCTCGGCCTTCTCCTCGAGCGTCATCGCCCCGGGATGACCGGCGCCCGGCCACGGCGTGAGCAGCAGCAGGAGTCGCGTGTCGGCCTTGGCCGAGACCTCGTGGCGCTCGTGCGGATCGAACTCGAAGAGGTGCCCCGGACCGGCGGAGCGGCTCGCGCCGTCGGCCGGGGTGCTCATGTCGATCTCCCCCTCGACCACGAGAACCCACGCCCGCTCGTGGACCTCGTGCTCCTGCATCCGCTCGCCGGCCGGGATGTGCAGCAGGATCGCGCGCGCGTCATCGGCGGTGGAGAGGATGAGCGGGTGATGCGGCTCGGCGTCGACGGTTCTCAGGTTCCAGTCGTTCATCGAGGCTCCTGTCGGGGCGGCGCGGACGGGTGAGGGTATTATCCGGCCGAAGTGGAAGACGACGCGATTCGCACCCTGGTCGTCCGCCTCGCGCGTCCTCATCCCTCCGGCGGTCAGGTCGTCGAGCGCGCCGCGATCCTCGCGGAGGGCGCCGACTTCGACGCGGTGATGAGCTGGATCCTCGCCCGCGGAGGCAAAGCGGAGACCATGGCCTCGGCCGCTCCCGGACGGGGACTGCACGCCGCACGGAAGGACGAGCGGGCCGAAGGGGCGAACCGAACGCCTCTTCGCTTCGTGCTTCCGGCCGACGCTCTGAGCTAGAGCGTCGGCTCATCCCCGTCGGCCAAAGGACGTATCGTGCGGACCGTGCTCGCCGTGCGCAGAACCGCCGTGGTAGCGCTCGCCGCTTGCGGCGGACTGGGTCTGGCGGCGTGCGGCGGTGCCACCAAGACCGTCACCGTGCCGGCCCCCGCCGCGCCCCCTCCCGCAGCTTCGACGCCTACGCCGAGGCCGACCCCGCCCGTCGCGGCGTCGCACGCTCCGAAGAGGAGGCCCTCCGCCCGCCTCGTTCACGTGGCCAACTTCCGGAGCCCTACGGGCAACATCGGATGCGCGATCGCGGGTGGAGCGGCCCGCTGCGACATCTCCCAGCGGAGCTGGACCCCACCGCCTCGCCCGTCGAGTTGCTCACCACAGGTCGACTTCGGGCAGGGCCTGGAGATCGGCAAGGCGGGCGCGGCAAGGTTCGTCTGCGCCGGCGACACCGCACGCGACCCGAGCAGTCCGAAGCTCGCGTACGACACGGGGACGCAGGTCGACGGCTTCATCTGCATGAGCCGCTTCTCGGGGATGAGGTGCACCAACTCCGCCATCGGGCACGGCTTCACGATCAGCGCCCAGGGATACAAGCTCTTCTGAGCGGCCCGGGTCCGCGCGGCCACGCCGCCCGCTTCCCTGAAGCCGTGTGCCCGTCCTGGCGACACAGGGCTTCAGCGAGTTGGTCCCGGCTGCGCGGTCCCCGAAGACCTGCGCAGACGGAGAGCCGCCGGAAAGCCGGGAGTCACGCTGACGACGCCTCCGCGCCGGATCATGTAGCCCGCGTACCCGCCGGCCGCGGCGAGATGGTGCAGTCCCTCGACGCCGGCGGCCAGCAGGCCGGTCGCCAGGGCGTCGGCGGTGCCGAGGTCGGGGCCGGTGACCGACGCCGACAGGGCACCGTGCGCGGGGCGGCGAGTGTGCGGATCGAGGACCTGCCCGGGGCGCTCGTAGTGGCCGGAGGTGGCGAGGGCTCCATTCACGTCGATGGCGCACCACAGTCGCTCTGGTCGCAGCGGGTCGCGGATGCCGATCCTCCACGGTCGCTCGTTCTCGGGCGTGCCGAAGGTGACGACATCGCCTGCGGCGTTGACCAGCGCGGCGGCGATGCCCGCTTCGGCAAGTACGTCGGAGGCTCGCTGCGCGGCCCAGCCCTTCACGAATCCGGTGGGGTCGACGCCGCCGGGCATGGCCCAGGGATCGAACCACCTGCCCGACAGCTCGCGCACCTCCTGGCAACGTCGCAGGACAGCGCTCACCTCGGGGGGGAGCTCCTCGAGTCGCAGCTCAGCCCGCCGCAGGCGGCTGACGGGAGAGCCGGGCTTCCACGTGCTGAACGTGGCGTCGACGTCTTGGAGCACGCCGCAGGCGCGGCGCAGCGCGCGCCGGCACTGCTCCGCTGACAAGGCGCCCGGGCGGAGGTCGAAGGAGACGACCGTTCCCATCACGGGCTCGGCATGGCGCACGCGCGCGGGTGCGGAGGCGGTCGGCAGCACAGCGCCGATTGTGGGCCTCCCGCGTGAGGGGAAGCTCGGCGCCGCCTGAGAGAACGCTGAGCGGCCGGGCACCCAGGAAGCTCTCAGGATCGCGCGAGGCTGCGCTCAGCTCGGGGGTCGACACTCCTGCCCATGTCCCCTACCACCCACCCCTCCAGAGGCGCAGAGACGGCGACCCCCTACCGCCCGCGGGTGGCAGAGGACCCGGTTCGGAGCATCCCGCAGAGCTTCTGGACTCGAGGCCGCCGGCCGGCGTCGAGCGGTCCTCGCCCGGCGCGGAGGCCCCGTCTGGTGACGGCTTTCCTGGCGCTCGCGGGGCTGGGGCTCGGGATCACCGCCGGGCTGGCCGTGACCTCCGAGAGCGCTACCTCGCTGAGCGCGCCGGGCGGCGCGTTGACGGCGCTCGGACGGCTCACCGGTCTCATCGGTGGTTACGCGATGCTGGTCGTCGTCCTGCTCGTGGCCCGAGTGCCCGCGGTCGAGCGCGTAGTGGGCCAAGACCGGCTCGTCGCGTGGCATCGCCGGCTCGGACCGTGGCCGCTCGTGCTCATCGCGGCGCACGGGATCCTGATCACGCTCGGCTACGCCGCCGCGGCCAGGACCGGGTCCCTGCACGAGCTGTGGGTGCTCGTCGCGTCCTTCCCGGGCGTGCTGCCGGCGACGGCGGCTTTCGTCCTGCTCATGGCGGCGGGCTTCACCTCCTACCGGATCGCCCGTCGCAAGATGGCCTACGAGACCTGGTGGACGGTGCATCTCTACACCTATCTCGCGCTGGCCCTCTCCTTCTCCCACCAGATCGCGACGGGGGCCGGGTTCGTCGGGCATCCGGTCGCGCGGACGTGGTGGACTTCGCTCTGGATCGCCACCGCCGGCACCGCGCTGCTCTACCGAGTGGCTCTACCCGCGTGGCGCAGTGTTCGGCACCAGCTCAAGGTCGTCGCCGTGGTGCGAGAAGGGCCGGGAGTGATCTCGATCGTCTGCAAGGGACGCCGGCTCGACCGCCTCCCGGTCCAGGGAGGGCAGTTCCTGCAGTTCCGCTTCCTGGAGCGAGGCCTGTGGTGGCAGGCGCATCCCTACTCGCTCTCGGCACTGCCGCGAGCGCCGTACCTCCGGTTCACCGTCAAGGACCTCGGCGACTTCAGCGGGCGCCTGGGCCGGATCGAGCCGGGCACCCGGATCGCGATCGAGGGTCCGTACGGCGCCTTCACGAGCCAGGCGCGAGCGACGGATGCGCTGACGCTCGCCGCCGCCGGCGTCGGCATCACGCCCGTGCGCGCGCTGCTCGAAGACCTGCCCGCGCACGTCGACGTCGACGTGCTGCTCCGCGCGTCGACCGCGGAGGAGCTCGTGCTCGTCGACGAGGTGGCAGACCTGGTCGAGCGCCGTGGCGGTCGCATGCACGAGCTCGTGGGACCGCGATCGGAGGTTTGCCTCGACGCCGCCGCTCTTCGCCGCCTGATCCCCGACCTTGCCCGCGGAGACGTCTACGTCTGCGGACCCGACGGCTTCACCGCGGAAGTCGTCCGCGCGGCGCGCGCGCTCGGCGTCACCGACGAGCGCATCCACCACGAAGCTTTCGCCTTTTAGCCCACCAAGGAACGACCGGAGAACGTGATGAAGCGAGCACCCATCGTCATGAGCGCCACCGTCGCCGGCCTGGCCGGCGTGGTCGGCTTCCAGACCCACACCCTGGCGCAGCACTCGGCGCTGGCGGCGACGCCCAGCTCGACGCCGGCGGCGGCGGCGACGCAGGGCAGCACCGCCAAGACGACCGCCACAACCTCGACCAGGCGCACGAGCACGACCAAGCGCGCCAGCACGAGCACGAAGACCGCCACGGGCAACCGCGGCCAGCAACCAGTACGGCGACGTGCGAGTCCGGGTGAGCGTCAGCGGCGGGAAGATCACCAAGGTCACGGCGCTGGACCTCCCCACGCAGGATCCGAAGTCGCAGGAGATCAGCTCCTACGCCGAGCCGCAGCTGCGCCAGCAGGCCCTCCAGGCTCAGAGCGCGAGCGTCGACGGCGTCTCCGGCGCCAGCTACACGAGCGAGTCCTACAAGGAGTCACTCCAGTCCGCGCTCGACCAGCTCGGCTTCAAGGCGTGACCGGGGCGATGGCTGCCGCCCTCGGGCGCCCGCGGATCACCCCGTACTCGAGCAATGGCCGACGATCGAGATCCGGCTGCTTCGCGCACGGAAGCTCGCCCGCAGAACGCGCGTCCTGCGGTCATAGCGCCAGGAGCGCCGAGGGAGCGTGCGCCGGCCGATCCGCACCGAGCACGGCTCGAACGGGTGCGCGAGCGTCGAGAGCGACGCCTGGAGCGCGTAGCGGCGCGTGCGGCGCCCCGCGATGCCGAGCCTCCACGCCGCGCGCCCCTCGGCCGAGCTCCAGCGCTCGCCCACGCCCAGGGCGCCGCGGGTGCGCCCGCGCGGGAAGGCGAGCAGCTGCCGGCTGCCCTCGCGGTCGGCGGCGTGGACCAGTCCGCGGGCGTAACCGAGCCGCGTCAGGGTGTCGACGTCCGGCGCGAGAAGCGGGATGACGGCCCCCGCACGTACGACGAGCGGAAGCTCTGAGAGCGGGGCGGGCACGCTCACCGTGCGACGGCCCGGCAGCCGACGTGCCCGCCCGAGGGCGAGCGCTCCGGAGCGCGTCGTGTGCACCGAGCGCCACAGGTCCACCCACTGCCCGGACGGCAGGTAGACCCTCCGCGAGCGCTGCCCGGGCGCGACGATCGGTGCGGCGAGCAGGTCGGGCCCGAACATGAACTCGTCGTCGCGCCGGTTCGCCGCCGCCTCCCCCCCGAAGGCGAGCGCCAGGTCGCGCATGATCGGCATCCCCGAGCGCCCGTACTCGGCCTCGGCGGCGGCCAGGTACGGATAGAGCTGGGTGCGGAGCTTGGCGTAGCGGCGCCACACAGGCAGCACGGCCGGGTCGAAGATCTGCGCCCGCCGCTTGCCGTCCTCGGGTACGCGGGACCCGTTGGCCTGCGTGCGCATGATGCCCGACACGGCGCCGAGCTCGATCCAGCGGTCGAGCAGCTCGGGCGTCAGCTGGTGCTGGCCGAGCAGTCCGAAGAAGCCGCCGACGTCGGAGCCCCAGAGGCTCACTCCGCTCGCGCCCATCGACAACCCGTTGCGCACCGCCGAGGCGAGGCCGTCGAAGCCCCAGTCGGTGGTGGGATCGCCGCCCCATACGAGCTGGGAGTAGCGCGCGGACCCTCGCCATCCCGAGCGGTTGAAGCGGGCGAGGGCTCGCCCCGAGCGCCGCGAGAAGTCGTAGGCCGCGCGGTGATAGAGGAGCACGTAGCGGTTGTGCATCTGGTCGCCCGGGGTGCCGTCGGCCGAGCGCGCGTCGGTGGGCGTGTACTCGCCGAAGTCCTCCATCCAGCCGTCGTAGCCGTCATGGGTCGCCTCCCCGAGCAGGCTGCCGTAGAAGGCGGTGGCGCCGGGAGCGGAGAAGTCGATCTGACCCACGAGAAACTGAGTCGAGCCCGTGTAGCGGTACTCGTAGGGCTGGTCGAGCTCGTTGCGCGTGAGCAGGTGCTCTGAGCGTGCTCGCGCGTAGGCGGGATGGCTCGTGCAGAGCATCGGGTTGAAGTAGGTGGTCACCGCCAGGCCGGAGGCGTGGAAGCGACGAGTGCGCTCGCGCTGCTCTTCGCGTTTGGCGAGGTGATCCGCGCACGGGAGGTAGTGGGTGTAGGTCTGGGCGACCGAGACGGGGGCGTCGGCGCGCTGGAGCGTGCGCAGGTCGGCCGCCTCGTCGTGGCCCTTCGCGGGCTGAAACCACGGGCCGAAGTACCAGGGAGCGGCGGGGCGCGGCTGGCGCCCGAGGCGCGCGGTCATGCGGCGCAGGGCGTCGGCCGGCCTCGGCCCGGCGAAGACGCGGAGCCGTAGACGGGTGGCGCTCACCTGCACGGTCCAGGCGTCGGCGCGATCGCTCGCGAGGTGGAAGTTCGAGACCTCGTCGTTGTCCACGAGCACCCCGTAGCCCCGGGTGGAGAGCAGCCAGGGGATCGGGAAGTAGGTGGCGTCGGGGCGGGAGTTCTGGCCGGGCGGCGGCACGAACGCCGCGACGAAGGGCTGCTCGTTGGGCTGATAGGGACCCTCGGTGACGCGGTTCTCGACGGTCCCGCCGCGCTGGTCGACGGCGTTGGAGCGCTCGCCGAAGCCGAGGAACCGCTCCGTGTCCGTCGCCGCGAAGGAGATGCCGACCGCGCTCACGTCAGCCAGCGTCGTCCCCGTCACGCGCGCGGCGAGGCCGATGACACCGTCTGCGTCGGGCGCGAGCCGGACGGCGATCTCCCGGCCGAGCGGGTCTGTGGTGGCGAGCGTCGCCTCGTAGGCCGGCCCGTCGCGGCGCGCGCTCACCACGCGCGTCGCCCGTCGCCAGCCGCCCGGGGTCCCGAAGCCGAGGCGACCGGTCGGGCCCGTGCCGGTGCCGGGATCCTCGCGCAGCCCCGCCGACCGCGGCGCCCCGACGAACGAGAGATGCCACGGGTTAGCCTCGATGGTGGCGCGCAGCGCGCCGGAGGAGACAGATTCCTGCGCCGAGGCTGCGGGCGCGGCGAACAGGATGGCCGCCGCCGCGGGGAGCAGGCTGCGTCGGAGCATGGCGGCGAGCACGGCGCCAGACGGTGTCAGGTAAGCGGGGTGGCGGTCAAGCGCGAGGCGGCAGGCGCGCCGTCGTGCGCCCGAGTTCGGTTCGAGCCCGATTCGCACCCCCTGCGTAAACCCTCTGTCGTGTTAGGGCCGCCTATACCCGGACGACGTCGACGGCTTCGAACGAGCCGAAGTCGCCGTCCTGCGTCCATACCTGAGAGCCGTGCACGAGCGCGGCGGCGGCGACCCAGGTGTCGTGCACTCGCGGCCTGGGTCCCTTGGCCAGCTCTCCGGCGGCCAGGCGCGCGTAGGAGGGGGCGACCCGCTCGTCGGCGGGCAGTCCTGCGGTCTGCTCGCGAACGCGGGTGAGGGTCGCGAGTCGCAGCGCGCGCGCCTCAGGATCGCCGGCCGCGAGCACGCCGAGCTCGAGCTCGGCGAGCGTGACGACCGAGACGGCCACCTCGTCGGGGAGCGGGCGTCGTAACTCGCTGCCCTGCTCGCCGGCGACGAAGATCGACGTGTCGAGAATCGCGCTCATCTCGGAGCGACAGACTGATCGCGTGTCGGCGCCAGGTCGGCGAGCAGCCCCGGGTCGGCCGGGGCCTCGCGCACCACGGGAGCCATGGCCGCGCCGCTCACCCATTGCGGGCGGCCGAGCGGAACGAGCTCGGCGACGGGCCGCCGATTCACGTCACGCGCAGGCGCTCGCCCGCCTCGACGCGACGCAGGAGGGCGGCGCTGCAGTTGCGGAGGTCGCGGGCCGAGACATCATGCATGTAACACGACGGTAGTACTCGTGCTACAAGCGCGGCTCGACCAAGCGGCGGATCTTCGGCCGCCGCACGAAGTCGCCGGCCCGACGACGACGGCGATAAGGCAGAGCCGTCGGCGAGCACAAGACGCGGCAGGCCGGTCATCGAGCGCGCGGCGATCCTCGCCGAGGGGCCGACTTCGACGAGGCGATGGCGTGGATCGTGGCGCGCGGAGGCAAGGCAGAGGCGATGGTCTCGGCGGCTCCCGGACGCGGGCTACACGCGTCGCGGATCGACGATCCGCGCTGGCGGAGAGGACCGGACGCCTCTTCGCTTCGTGCTTCCGCCGGGCGCGCTGAGCTGAGCGTTTGCCGCCGAGCGATTCGAAAGCGTGAGTAGAGTCTGTAAGCGACGGTTCCATCGTTGGGTGTTTGGCTCCCGCATCCCGTGTTGGTCACAGACCTATGACGGAAGCCATCTGAGGAGAGCATCCACATGGATAAGCAACCGGACCGTCCGGCCGGACCGACGGCGCCCAAGCTCACGTTCGGCGATCTCAAGCGGCAGGTGGCTGACCGCAACGAGCTCACCTACAAGGCGGCCCGTGACAACCCGAGCCCCTACGAGCAGTTGCTGGCCGAGAAGCGGCGGCACCGCGACTCGTCGCGCTGAGCTCCGGTTCCTCCGGTCTATGACCGAGGTAGCGAACCTGTAGAAGCAGGTCGCGCCCGGCGAGCGCGGTGTCGCGCTGGTACGTCGCGGGGACACGCACGTGATCGGCGACCGGATAGCCGCGCATCAGCCCGTCACCACTGCGCAGTTGGTGTGGCTGCCCTTGGCGGCGCAGACCCCGTTACGGTGGGACGATGAGCGGGCTCGACGCACCTTCCCGGCGCGAGACACTCGGCCACCGCTTCGACGATGCCGTCACCGTGGCGCGTGAGCTGCACGCCGACCAGCAACGCAAGGGCACCGCGATTCCCTACTTCGTGCATCTCCTCGGCGTGGCATCGCTCGTTCTCGAGGGCGGTGGCGACGAGGAGGAGGCCATCGCCGCCCTGCTGCATGACGCCGTCGAGGACCAGGGCGGTCCGGCGACCCTCGCGGCGATCGAGCAACGCTTCGGCCCCCGGGTGGCGGCCATCGTCGCCGCCTGCAGCGACACGGACGAGGTCCCGAAGCCGCCGTGGCGCGCGCGCAAGGAAGGCTACCTCGCCCATCTCGTCGCCGCCGACCTGCCCGAGGGCACGCTGCTCGTCTCGCTCGCCGACAAGCTGCACAACGCGCGCGCGATCCGGGCCGACCTCCACGCCCACGGCGACGAAGTTTGGAGCCGCTTCAGCACCGGCCGGTCCGACCAGCTCTGGTACTACCGCTCGCTCGCCGAGGCCTTCCAGCGGCTGAGGCTGGGAGCGATGGCCGAGGAGCTGGCGCGGACGGTGGAGGAGATCGCGACGCTGGCCGGCGCGACGGCGTAAGCGGAGCAGCTTGCGACTGACTGACGGCCACCTCCGCCACTCCCCCAGCGACCTCAACACGTTCTTCGAGTGCGAGCACGCGACCGGACTCGGCCTCCGGCGTGGGCGCGGCGAGATCCGCTGGACAAGGCGCCGCGTCCCGACGCAGAGCTCGTTGCCGAGCGCGGCATGCGCCATGAACGCGGGGTCCTCCAACGGTTGCGCGCCGGTATCCGAACGCGGCCAGCGCGCCGCCGACCAGCGGCGCGACGATGAACAGCCAGGGCTGCTTGAGCGCGCTGCTGCCGACGATGATTTCCGGGCCGAGTGAGCGCGCCGGATTGACCGAGGTGCCGGTGAGCGGGATGCCGACCAGGTGCACACAGGTCCGGGCCACGCCGATGGCCAGCCCGGCCGCTCCGGGCGAGCCGATCCGGCTGGTCGCGCCGAGCACCACGAACACGAAGATCAAGGTCAACACGACCTCGACGGCGAACGCGCCTCCGGCGCCGATCCCGATCATCGAGTGGCTGCCAAAGCCGTCGGCACCCAGGCCGACCGAGCCGGTGAAGTAGGTCGGGGCGCCAGAGACCAGCGCCCACAGGATCAGCGCGCCGACGATCCCGCCGGCGAGCTGGGCCGCCCAGGAGCGGATCGCCACCCGGCCAGGCGTCCACCCGGCATCGACATCATGCGCAAAGCGACTCTACGTCCTCCCGGAAGGCACCGGCCGCGTCCGAGTCGACCAACAGTTGCTGACCATGGCGCCACTCTCGACCCTGCTCATCGAACCCAGCAGCGCACGACAGATCTTCAACGACGCTACCGTCGACGCGCTTTGGCTGATCGTCGGTGCGCCTGTTGAGCCCGCCAACACCCTACAAATGACCCCTGAGCAACTCGCGTGGACCTACCCCGACGGGCCCACGGCATTTCCCCCTGAGCTAACCAGTGGATGACGCCGCCGCGCTGCTCGCGCTCGCCCAAGCACAACGGGCTGAGGCTGCGCAGCGTGTCGCTCAGCTTGAACAGACCCTGGCTCGGTTCCGAGAGCATCTCGCCAGCCAAGGAGCAGACCCCTCAGACCTGCGGTTCTTCGAGACGCTGGCGATCGACATCGCACTCACGAAAGCGACCGAGCAAAACGCCCTTGCGTTCGTTCGGTCCCTGACCTGACCCCCGCCCCTCCGGATACTCGGCTCTCAAACTAGGCGCGCTCCTGTCACCCGCCGGCTGCGGACGCCGCACCACCATGTCGCACGCCGATCCCTCAGCGACATATGGCAGTACGGCTCGTGCTCGACCCAGCGAGACGCGTGATGATCGTTTGTTGACATCGTGCGGGTTGTCACGTTACGGTCCGCCGCGAGTAGAGGGAGACCAATCAGTC